>Ga0070734_10000036_pt1 | contig 394684 bp, 313 predicted proteins | sample Coa_R1_8_FD_66444 | JGI IMG/M metagenome (GOLD analysis project Ga0070734, IMG submission 66444) | Surface soil microbial communities from Centralia Pennsylvania, which are recovering from an underground coalmine fire - Coalmine... | ecosystem: Environmental > Terrestrial > Soil >...
GCGCGAAAAGCGTCCAGAGGAGTCTGGACGCGGCAAACAGGAGTGTTTGCGCCACGTTAATGCGTCATTGCGTAGGTCACATAATTGACCCCGATGCGAATGCCCAAAGCCGCATAGCGCGCGGGGTACTGTGGTGCATCAGCCCATTCCCACGAGTCGCCTACGTCCGATTGGAACGTGATCGCCACCATCAGCCTGCCGTGATCATCGAAGATCCCCCGCCAATGATCGGGGCATCCTTCGCACTTCCAACTCGTGCCGCGCATCACCGATCCCTCACTCGCCACCTGGTAGCGATCGTCCAGATCGTATACTGTGTGAAAGATCGCCTCGCGATTGTCCAACTCCACAGGCTCGCGATCCGGGAAGACCTTGTGCATGCTCTCCATGAAGACTTCCCATTCGTTCTGACCCCAGAAGTCGTCAGCCATGAAGAAGCCGCCCCGCAGCAGATATTCGCGCATCGACTTCGCCTGGGAATCGGTGAGTTGCCAGCGCCCCGTCTGCACTGCATAGAGCCACGGCCAATCGTAAACCGCACCCTCATCCAGATTCACGGGTTGCTCTACCGACCGCACATGAATCCGGGTCAGACGGCGCAGCGCCAGCACGAAGTGGCGGTCGGCCCGCGGATAGTCTTGCGTCCAGATCGTGCCGCCCTCGGTCCAGACGCCGTTCCCGCGAAATCCGCGCCCACCGCCGCCGAAGCCTCCCGCGCCGAAGCCGCCGCCATACCCACGTCCAAATGCGCCTCGCGGAGCCTGCGGATACATCAGCCGCGCAAAGGTCCACTCCGTCTTCTCCTGATAGTCTGGGGGCAGGGGAATGTCGCCAACGTTGTACTCCACACCGGGAAATTCGCGAAACGGCAATTGGAACGCGGATAGGGCGCCCACCAGAACGATTCCCGTTCCCCACCAGATACCACGACGGAGATGCATGGATAAGCTGCCTATCTGGAGAATATCACTTGCCGGCGCAATCCCGAGGGTGGAGCTTCTGGGCCCATGCTGTAACCCAGGTTTCCGCAAGTGCGTCTTATCCACACCGGTAAAGCCTCTTGTCGTCTCCCCGTATGAAACGAAGCCCCCCAACCGGTCGGGTCCCCGGTTATCGGCCCTCGAGGCTCGGCCGCGTTCTCATCCTCTTTGTCACCTGCGGATCACTCGCCACCATCGCCGCGGTCTGGTGGTATTACACGCTTCAGAGTAGAGAGACCGAAGCCGCCACCCGCCGCCAACTCTACGCGGTAGCGCAAGCCAAGGCGGAACAGATCGCCAACTGGCGCCACGAGCGCATGGGTGACGGCCGCGCCGTCCTCACCAATCTCTCCCTGCGCCTGCTGCGCCGTCTGCTTGCGACGTCCTCCCCGTCCGCCGTCGATCGCGCCGACGTCCTCGACATCATGGCGCGCCTCTCCAGCCAGTTCCTTTACTCGGACATCACTCTGGCGGATCGCGATGGCAATGTCACTCTGCGTTTCCGCGAAGAGACTACCGAGGGAGCCCAGTTCCGCAAGCATTCCCGTAGTGCTCTGGTGCACGAAGCTTCGACAGCGCGCGACGCTGTGCTCTCGGACATTCGGCCCGACACGCGGGATGGCCGCCCCCTGATGGCCCTCACGGTCCCGGTGAGCGATATGGGTGCTCTCATTCTCGACATCGATCCCTCACGTTTCCTGTACCCTTATCTGGATTCGTGGCCGGGTTCCAGTTCCACCGGCGAGACCCTGCTGGTCCGGCTGGAAGGCGACCAGATCGTGTACTTGAGCAAAGCACGCAATGCCCCTGCCTCGACGCTCTTCACCCACCGAAAAGTCCACACTATCCCATCCCAATCGGTCCTGGATGCCGGATGGACCGTCGAAGACATCGACTACCGCGGAGTCCGCGCCTTCGGGAACATTCGCCACATTACCGATTCGCCGTGGTATCTGATCTGCAAAATGGACGTGGCGGAAGTAGAGGCTCCTCTTCGCCGGCTCGGTTGGGAAATGGCCGCGCTTACTGCGCTGATCGCATTGGCCAATGCTGCCGGAGTTGGTCTCATCTGGCGCGGACAGCAGTCGCGCCTCCACCACGAGCGCGAAGCCTGGTTCTACGCCATCGCCAATGATACTCCCGCCTATTTGTGGATGGCCTCCCCAGGCGACGAGCACTACTTCATCAACCAGCCCCTCCAGCGATTCCTCGGCGTAAGCCAACAGCGCCCCTCGCTCGCATGGGAGGACTACGTCCATCCGGACGACGCCACCAGCGCGCAATCGAAATTTCTCGAATGCCTGGCCGCAGCCCGGGGCTACAGCGAGGAATTCCGGATCCGCCGCGTCGATGGGGCCTGGCGGTGGGTAGTCGTCGAAGCCGTTCCGCGATTCTCTTCGGAAGGCCGATTCGTCGGGTTCGCCGGCTCCTTGCTCGATACTACCGAACGGCACCTCGCCGAGGAGCAGCTCCGATCTGCCAATGCCACGCTGGTGGTGCAGTTGGACGAGGCGATTCGCAAGGAGCGCGAGATTGAGGAGCTGGGGGCGCGCCTCATCAACGCGCAGGAAGAGGAACGCACGCGCCTGGCCCGCGAACTGCATGACGACCTGAATCAGCAGATCGCGGCGCTCAGCATCGGCATGGCGAATCTCAAACGCAAGATTCCGACCGAGCAGTCCGAGGCGCGCTGGCAAAGTGACCAGATTCACCACAAACTGGTCGACATTGCCGAATCGGTGCGACGGCTGTCGCACGAACTGCATCCCGAGGTTCTGCGCTATTCCGGCCTCGCTGCGGCCCTGCAGCAATCCTGCCAGGAATTCGAAACCATTAGTGGAATTCACGCCTCGCTCGCTATCGATGGCTGCTTTGAAAATATCCCCCCGGATACGGCGCTTTGCGTTTACCGAATCACCCAGGAAGCGCTGCGCAATGTCGCCAAGCACGCGCATGTGCAATCCGCGTCGGTCTTGCTTCGCCGTGGTGTCGGGCTGCTCAGCCTCACGGTGTCCGACCGTGGCGTGGGCATGCCAGTGGGCACGGGGCAACGGTTCGCCGGCCTTGGGCTAATCAGCATTCGCGAACGGGTCCGCCTGGTACGGGGCACGTTGGAGATTACCAGTCAGCCCAATCAGGGCACGACCATTTCTGTTCGCATTCCCGATGCCGGAAATATGCGCGTACCGGGAACCTCGGATATCATAGCCATGAATCAGGAAGGGAGCACCGGATGAGAAGAGCAGGAGCGATAGCTGTCTGCACGATTGTATTGGCCGGCAGCCTCGCATGGGCGCAGCCGCCGGAACAGACCGGCGGCGCGAATGGACGCGCCGGCCGCGCTGGAGGAGGACGTGGCGGTGGACGCGGTCCGAATTTTCCCCAGCAGACGCGCGCCCTCGCGTCCCCCGAAGTGATTGCCCGCGGCAGGGCGGTGTACGGCGTGAACTGCGCCGCCTGCCACGGCGCCGACATGCGTGGCGGCGACCAGGGCGGTCCCAGCCTTCTTCGATCGCTGGCAGCATTGAGCGATCAACACGGAGAGGTCATTGGACCCATCGTGCACGGTTCGCGCCAGGATCAGGGCATGCCCGCATTCAACCTTGTAGACGCCGACGTTACGGCGGTAGCCGAGTACATCCACAGCGTGCTCGCCAAGGTCGGCACGCAGGCCCGCCCGCCGGGAGCGATCGATCCCGGTTCGCTCAACGTATTGGTCGGCAATGCCGCCGCTGGAGAAAAGTACTTCCAGGCGAAGTGCGCGAGCTGCCACTCCGTCACGGGCGACCTCAAAGGAATTGCGGCCAAGTTTGACGATCCGCGCAATCTTCAAAATATCTGGGTCTCGGGCGGCGGAGGCGGCGGCCGGGGCGGTCGCGGCGGAGGCGAAAATGCGAAGCCGTCCACCGTCACCATTACGTTCACCAATGGCCAGACGCTCGAAGGCGTCCTGGTGCGCAAAGACGACTTCGACGTCACCATGATCCTTGCCGATGGTACCCGTAAGACCGTAGCGCGCGACGGCGACAAGCCCAAAGTGGTGGTTCACGACCCCAACGAGGCTCACAAGAAACTGGCACCCACCCTGACGGATGACGACATGCACAATGTCACGGCCTATCTGGCCACCATCAAGTAGCTGCTGGAGATGAATTCGATGAAACAGTTCTTACGTTTTGCCTCCTTGCTGATCGCCCCCGCACTCACCTGGGGACAGGCTGGACTCGATCCCGCCGAGATTTTGAAGCCGCTGACCGATCAGTGGACCACTTACTCCGGCGATTACACCGGAAAGCGCTTCAGCTCCCTGAAGCAGATCAATCCGTCCACCATCAAGAATCTCAGCCTCAGTTGGGTTACGCGGCTCAGCGCGGGCTGCGGTCCCAACGGCGTGGCGCCCGGCGCGGGCGGCGGCGGCGGATTTGGTGGCCGCGGAGGCGGCGGTGAAGCCGCTCCCATCATCGTCGGCGGATTGGGCTCGGGCGATCTCAACAATTGCGGAGGCACCCGTCTCGGCGGCGGCATCCTGATGGTGGATGGCGTCATCTACATGTCCGCGCCCGACAACGCGTGGGCCGTCGACGCGCGCGACGGCACCGTGCTCTGGCATTACTACTGGAAGACGCGCGGCGGCACCCACACCGGCAATCGCGGCATGGGAATGTGGCACAACAATCTCTATCTCGAAGTCCACGACGATTGGGTCATCTGCCTCGACGCCAAGACGGGCAAAGAGAAATGGAAGAAGGAAATCTCCAGCTTCGAGCAGCAGTACTTCTCTTCCATGGCGCCGATCGTGGTCGGAAACCACGTGCTCATCGGGACCGGCAACGATATGGACGCTCCCGGCTTCCTGCAGTCCCTCGATCCCGACACCGGCGAGCGCCAGTGGATCTTCTACACCGTACCGATGACTGCCGACGATCCTGCTGTGAAGACGTGGGCCAGCCTGGATGCCGCTCGGCACGGCGGCGCGCAGGTGTGGATTCCGGGCGCGTACGATCCCGAAACTCACCTCTACATGTCCGGCACTGGTAATCCCACGCCCGCCTACACTACCGGACGTGGCGAGGGCGACAACCTGTACACCTGCTCGCTCGTCGCCGTGAACGTGGATACCGGAAAGATGGCCTGGTATTACCAGACTTCGCCGCATGATACCCACGACTGGGATTCCACGCAGACGCCCGTGCTGGCCGACATGCCCTTCAATGGCCGCACGCGCAAGATTGTCATGACTGCGGAGCGCAACGGATACTTCTTCGTTCTCGACCGCGTCACCGGCGAACATCTGGTCACCGGCAAATTCGGCCTCTACAACAATTGGGCATTGGGACTCGACGAGAAGGGCCGCCCCAAGCGCAATCCCGGTAAGGACGCAACCATCCCCGGGTCGCTGGTCAACGGCGACGTCACCAACTTCCCGCCGCCTTCCTTTTCGCCGGGCACAGGATTCTTCTACGTGCCCGAGAACAATTCACTGCGCATCACGTATCTGATTGATCCCGATCCGCGCGGCTCCATGGGGCTGGGCGGCACCATGGGAGGCGGTGGTGTCAGCTACGGCTCATTCATCGACGCCATCGATTACCGGACGGGCGAAGTGGTGTGGCGTCACGAGATCTCAGGGAGCCAGGGCCTGCTGTCCACGGCGAGCGGCCTGCTCTTCAGCGGCGATGGGGCGAATCTGGTGGCGTACGACGCCACTAATGGCAAGCCCCTGTGGCACGCGCGCATCGGGCAAGCCGGAAACGCCCCGGAGACCTACCTGCTGGATGGCAAACAGTACGTGCTCGCGACGGGCGGCGACCAGTTGTACGCCTTCGTGCTCAACTAGAAGTAAGCTTACGAGCGCCTCGCGTCGACTTCCGCGGATTCGGCCGCTCCACCGGCCCTGGCCGCGCTGATTTCGATGACGCATCGTTTGAGATGCGCTCGCGGCCGTTCGCTACCTGAAAGCGCAAGGCGGCCAAGACGGCGGGCGATTCGTCGATCCAATTCCCAGGTGAACTGGGTCGCGTCGTATTGTTGGGTGGGGCGCCGAATCTCCCGGCAGACAAGCTGAAATCGCGATCCCTGTTCATAGCGGCCGGCGATGCGGCCCGCGTCATGCGCGAGATCCTACGATTCCACTCGCTGCCATAGCCGTTTACTTCCGCATCAATTTGGGACGCTCTTTCGGATCGAACCGAAACTTGCCATCTTTAGGTCCGTCCCACAGTTCCGAAATTTCATTGACAGCCGGCAGCACCATCGCATCCGGGTCCGCGCCTTTCGAGATCTGATCGATAACTTGCGCACTTGAGCGGCGGAGCCGGCGATTATTCTCGCGCTTCCATTCCTTCTCAGACTCGGAAGTAGTGATGCCCTTGACTGGCTCACTTCGCTGTGATCTGCTCATATTGCACCTGCGGCGACATCTCCACGTATTGGGCACCATTGTCGTCTCTCCTCTGAGTCATGTTCGAGTCGACTGTCCGTTCACGCCCATCTCTGCGATCCGTTATGATTCGCCTTCTCGCCTATCCAATCATCGCCTATCTGACCGGCGGCGTGATGTTCTGGCTGAAGCAGGACCGGCTGCTCTTTCCCGGTCCGGAAGTGGCTGAACAGAGCACGCCCGCCGAGCTCGGACTGCACTTCGAGGATCTTCGCATCCCAGTGAACGCACACGACGCCCTGCATGCCTGGTGGATCCCCGCCTCCGCTTCCACGGAAAAAGTAATTCTCGCCTTCCACGGCAACGCAGAGACGCTGGAGACCATGGTGTCCTACGCCATCCCCGAACTTCGCGAACTCGGCACGAACCTGCTGCTGATCGACTACCGCGGCTACGGCTCCAGCAGTCCCGTCACCCCGAACGAAAAGAGCGTACTCGAAGATGCCAGCGCGGCCTTTCGCTACCTTCTTCAGGCCAGAAAGACCCCGCCCGCGGCGATTTTCCTTCTGGGCAGGTCAATCGGCAGCGGACCCGCCACCTATCTTGCGTCCAGCAATCCCGGCGTCGGCGGACTGATCCTGGAAAGCCCGTTCAGCAGCATCGACGACGCCGCTTCCGGCTTCTGGTATTTCCGCATGTATCCCAGCCGCCTGATTCTTCGTACCCACTTCGACAATCTCACTCGCATACGCTCCGCCGAGGCGCCTGTTTTGATCATCGCCGGCACAGCGGACACGCTCACGCCTTCCTGGATGGCTGAACGACTCTTCGCGCAGGCACGGCAGCCCAAGCAACTCTACCTGGTCCCGAATGCGGGACACAACGACCTGCTGACGGTAGGCGGCCGGGCGTTGACGGCGGCGCTCCAGCGGATGGTGCGTTAGCCGGTCTCGGCAAGCGAGGGAAGGGTGCCTCACGAGGGGAAAACGGCGCGCATTCCCCTCTCCGCGGTGCGATCCGGCCCGCTGCCAATACCCGATTCACACCTCACAGGAGGTCTGCCGCACAAAGGAACTCCATTTCCGCTAAGATATCACCTGTGTCTAGAATCGTAACGTGGGAATGATATGCCCCCGGAAATGAGTCGCGGGACGACCGCCAAAGTGGTCGTGGCGACGACCGTCGCTCTCTCGTTTATCTCCTTCTGGCGCGCCGCCGCCGTAGTTCTCAGTGATCTCGCCTCCTCCGCATTCTACGCCGGCGGCATCGCTGAACACGCGATCGGAAAGAGCGCCCCCTGGTTCATCCTCGGCGTGATGCTCTTCAGTTTCGCTGTGCGCTCGGTCTACATGGAATCGAGCAGCATGTTCGTCCGTGGCGGTGTGTACGTGGTCGTACGCGACGCAATGGGCCCCTTTGTCGCTCGACTCTCGGTCTCGTCCCTCATCTTTGACTACATCCTCACCGGGCCCATCAGCGTGGTCAGCGCCGGCCAATACCTGGCGCATCTGATGAATGAAACCTCCGAGCTGAGCCATGTGGGTCGTCAGGTGGAGCCCGACACCTTCGCGGCCGGCTTCGCCATTCTGGTGACCCTGTACTTCTGGCGCAGCAATATCAAGGGTATCCACGAGTCCAGCGGCAAGGCGCTCCGCATCATGCAGATCACCACAGTCATGGTGCTCGCGTTTCTGATCTGGTGTCCCATTACGCTGCTGCTCGCGCCTTCCGTGCACTTGCCGCCGGCGCCCACGCCCCAAAATCTGCACTTCGCGCCAGAAGCCCTGGGCTGGTTCAAGGGAACCATCTGGCCGCAGATCGGGTTTGTCGCCATCGTCATCGCGTTCGGCCATTCCCTGCTCTCCATGAGCGGGTTTGAAACCTTGGCCCAGGTCTATCGCGAGATTGCCTATCCCAAACTGAAGAATCTGCGTTACACCGGCAACCTGGTCTGCATTTACGCCGTCGTCTCCACCGGCATCATCACCCTCTTCGCCGGCATGATCATTCCGGACAACTTCCGGAATCAGTATGTGGACAATCTGCTCGGCGGCCTCGCCATGCATCTGGCCGGACCCCCGCTGCTGCGCCTGATCTTCCACGTCTTCGTAGTCATTGTGGGCGTCCTCATCCTCTCGGGCGCGGTCAACACCTCCATGATCGGCGCCAACGGTGTGATGAATCGCATCGCCGAAGACGGCGTGCTGCTCGACTGGTTCCGTAAACCGCAGCGCCGCTTCGGTACCACCTACCGCATTATTAACCTCATCGCGGCCCTGCAGATCGCGACCATCGCCTTGAGCCGCGGCAACGTCTACCTGCTCGGCGAAGCGTATGCCTTCGGCGTGGTGTGGAGCTTTTTCCTCAAGTCCATGGGTGTGCTGGTGCTCCGCTATCATCGTCACGACCAGGAGTACAAGGTTCCCGGCAACCTCCATATCGCGGGCCGCGAATTGCCCGTCGGACTGGTCGCCACCACGCTCGTCCTCGGCCTGGTCGCCATCGCCAATCTCTTCTCCAAACAGATCGCCACCATTTACGGTGTCGCCTTTACGGCTGTCTTCTTCGTGATCTTCACCATCTCTGAGCGCATCAACGCCAGAAGGCTCGCCAATAAAAAGGCCGGACTCGAAGAGTTCAACCTCGACATGCGAGCCGAAATTAATCCGGCCACCGTGCATGCCCGTCCCGGTTCTGTCCTCGTAGCCGTGCGCGACTACCACCACATGACGCACCTCCAGTCGGTCCTCGAGAAGACCAACTTGCGCCGCCACGATATCGTCGTCATGACCGTGCGTCCGGTCTCGGCGGGCGCGGGCGAATATGAACTCTCCGACAAGCAGCTCTTCTCCGATTATGAGAAGGAACTGCTCTCGCGAGTCGTCTCCATGGCCGAGAAGGAAGGTAAGACCGTCGACCTGCTCGTGGTGCCCGGAGTCGATCCCTTCGACGCGATGGTGCAGACTGCGTCTCACCTCAAAGCGTCGCGCCTCGTCACCGGAGTCTCGGCCAAAATGGACTCCGATGAGCTCGCCCGCCGCATCGGCCTCGCCTGGGAGCACCTGCCCGAGCCCCGGCACCCCTTTTCACTCGAAATCATCACCCCCGAGCGTCCATCGGTTTACGTCAACCTGGGCCCGCATCCTCCTCGCCTATGGCCCGAGGATCTCGATCGCGCTCACGACCTCTGGCTCAAACTGACCGAGCAGTTTGGTTCGCGCGTGCATCATCGAGACGTTATCGGAGTGGCCCTGCGCCGCCTGCAGAAGGACCTCGAGAGCGAGCGCAAATCCGAAGTCCTCACCGATCTGGAGCGGGAACTGCGGAAGTAACCCGCTTCCAGTCGTACGAGTCTAAAGCTCTAAATGGGTTTGCGTTCGGTCGTATTCTTGGGGGCCGCGCTGCTGGCGGCTGCGCAGGATGGTGTCGTGTTTCATTCCGATGTCGCGCTCGTGCACGTCGACGCGGAGGTGAATCGGGCGGATGGCGCCATTCTTTCGGGTCTGGTCAAAGAGGATTTCCGGGTTCTGGACGAGGGCAAAGAGCAGGCGATCCTGCACTTCTCCGCGGACGAGGAGCCGCTCGATCTGATCCTCCTCTTCGATGTCAGCGGCAGTATGCGTCCGATCGTCGAAAGTGTCGCCGCAGCGGCGCGCGAAGCGCTACGCGAATTGCGGCCAGGCGACCGGGTCTCGGTGATGGTCTTCAACACGGTGGCTCGCGTGATTGCGCCGTTCACGGAAGATCTCGACGCGGTGGACCACACGATCGAGAACGATCTTCTCGGAATGCGTTTCGGCGGCGGGACCTTTATTCAGCAGGCCGTCGACGATGCCGCCCTGCAATTCATGCGTGAAAAGAAGTCGCAGCGCCGCCGTGCCGTCCTGATCGTCACCGACAACATCGGAACGCGAACCCGCCGCACCGATTCCGTGGTGCGCGATTTCTGGGAAGCCGATGCCATCCTCAGCGGCCTGATCGTCCGCAACCCGGTATATCAGGCGCGTCGCACCGTGGGGATCATTTTGGGCCCGCAGAATCTGGCGCTCCAGGCCGGCATGACGCAGATCGCCCTCAAAACCGGCGGCGACACCATCCATTCCGGCGAGCCCGCCAACGCCTTCCGCGACGCCATGCGCCGCATCCGCGCCCGTTATGGGCTGTACTATGCGCTTCCCCAGGCCAAAGCCGGCTCCCACCGCAGCGTGCATGTCGAACTCGCGCCTCTCGCTGCCAAGCGGTACCCCGCCTCGCGAGTCCGCGCGCGTACCGGGTACGTGGTGCCGGCGACGTTATAACGACGCTCGCCCTCAGACGGGCAGGCAGCAAACTTCTGGACAAGGACATCGGCCGCGCGTCTGTCGTGTTCGCTTGATATGGCCCGGTATGCAGGCAAAAACACTCCCGTAGGTTCGTGGGTGGTCATCGAGCCGCGCGCGTAAGCAAGCGAAGTCTCGACTGCTCAAAATCACTCCCTTACGTTCGTGGGTGGTCAACGAGCCGCGCGCGTAAGCAAGCGATGTCTCGATTGCTCAAAAACACTCCCTTACGGTCGTGGCTCGTTGCGCATTGTGGGTGGTGAACGAGCCGCGCGCGTAAGCAAGCGACGTCTCGATTGCTCAAAAACACTCCCTTACGGTCGTGGCTCGTTGCGCATTGTGGCAAGCGATGTCTCGATTGCTCAAAATCACTCCCTTACGGTCGTGGCTCGTTGCGAATTGTGGGTGGTCAGCGCGCGCGTAAGCAAGCGATCTGGCGATATGTCGGCCGGGCTCAACGCTTTCCTATCTCCTCCATGCAGTTCACCCTCCCTGCGATGCCGTTTGCCAAAAATGTGGGGACCGGACCCAATATTAGATGCATCATTGAGTAAAATAGATTAAGCAGATCTTATTATCTGTGATTGAGAGCTCTGGCGATCGCAACGCGTCTAAGCGCATCGGAGTCACGGCGGAAGGAGCTACTGAACAGTGTTGTCACGGCGAGATTTCCTGGTCGGTGCCGGATCGGCGGGGGCAGCCGTTTTGCTGCCTCGCGGCCTTTTGGGGGCTCCCGCCCCTTCGGATTGGCCCCAGTTTCGTGGAGCACAACGCGACAATATCTCGCGCGAAACCGGGTTGGCCCGCTCGTGGCCGGCAGCCGGGCCCAAAGTTCTCTGGTCGGTGCCTGTGGCGCAGGGATACGCGGGAGCGTCGATTGTGGCCGGACGCGTCTACCACCACGACTACGACGAGGACAAGAACGAATGGTGCGTGAACTGCCGTAACCTCGCCGACGGCAAGCTGGTGTGGCAGTTCCGAGAAGCGCGCGAGATCCGGCCGAACCACGCCATCACGCGCACAGTGCCCGCCGTGGACGGGCGATTTGTGTTTTCGCTCGACCCCAAGGCGGGGCTGCACTGTCTCGACGCGAAAACCGGCAAGCCGGTGTGGCGCAAGAGCCTGGTCACCGACTTCAAAGCCACCATTCCATCCTGGTACAACGGCCAATGCCCTTTGATGGAGTCCGACCGGTTGATCGTCGCCACCGGCGGCTCCGCCATCCTGGTCGCGCTGGATAAAGCCACCGGCAATCCGATCTGGCAAACACCCAACCCGGGCGGACTGATGATGTCCCATGCATCCGTCATGCCCGCCGCTCTCGGCGGTGTGAAGCAGTACCTGTATGGCACCTTGAAAGGCCCGCTTGGTGTCAGCGCTGCCGACGGCAAACTGCTATGGGAGTACCCCCGGAAGTTCAACGTGGCGGTTGCCCCTTCCCCCATCGCGGTCGACAACGAGCGTGTCTTTATGACGGCGTCGTACGACGCGGGCAGTGTCATGATCCGGGTCCGGAACGCGAACGGCGTATTCAAGGCGGACCCCATTTTCGACTTCACCCAGAACGAGTGGAATTCCGAGGTTCACACGCCGGTCGTCTACAAGGGAATGCTGTTTGCCATCGGCAAGAAGAAGCGCGGCTTATTCACCTGTCTCAGCCCCGAAGGCAAGGAGGTGTGGACGAGTGAAGGGAAGTCCTCCTTCGGCCTGGGCAGCTTCTTCCTCGCCGATGGCGCGTTCTTTGCCATGGAAGGGGACTCCGGCAAACTGCACCTGATTGAGGCCTCCACCACGGGCTACAGGGAACTCGCGTCGGCGCAGGTGCTCGCCGGGCAGGAGGTGTGGGCGCCAATGGCCCTCTCTGGCGGCAGACTGGTGCTGCGCGATCTCACCAAGATGATCTGCATCGACGTGCGGGGGTGAGCATGGCTGAGAGCCGTTACCGTCAACTGACATCGATCTCGGGCAAGGGCAGCGGGCCGCAGCAGTTCGCGCAGTCGCTGACCGGGCTCGCGCTCGACCGGCACGGTCTGCTGTATGCCTCGGGCGACTCCGAAATCAAGGTCTTTGATAACGCCGGAAAATTGCAGAAGCGATGGCCCACCGGACGGCCGCCGCTGGCGATCGCGGTCTCCCATGAAGGGCTGGTCTACGCTGGCGAGGAGCGCCAGGTCGAGATCTTCGATCCGTCCACAAAGATCGCTCACGTCTGGAAGGACGACCAGATGCTCGGACGGGTGACCTCCATCGGCTTCTCTGGCCAATCCGTGCTGGCCGGCGACGCCGCGGCACGCGCCATCCGACGGCTCGATCGCTCGGGCCGAGTCCTCAATACCGTCGGCGCGGATAACAACGTGGGCGGCTTCCTGATCCCGAACGGGGTCGTGAGCTTCGCTGTGGATGCCGAGGGCGTGATCCATGCCGCCAACCCCGGCAAGCACCGCGTGGAGCGATACTCCCCGGAAGGGAAACTGCTCGGCCACTTCGGAAAGTTCAGTTTCCACGATCCTGCCGGCTTCACCGGCTGCTGCAACCCCACGAACATCGCCGTTTCCGGCCGTATCTACGTCACCGAGAAAGCCGGTCCAAGGCTAAAAGTCTACAGCCGCGACGGCGAGTTCCAGGGCGTGATCGCAGCCAACTGCTTCGATCCCAATTGCAAAAACATTTCAGTCCAGGCCGGCACGGGGGGGCGAGTCTACGCCGCGGACACGGTCAAGCTAGAGATCCTCGTCTTCGAACCGGAGGCCGCATGAACCAGAATGTGACCCGTCGCGTTGCGGTTGCCGCGCTTGCGGGCGGCGCCGGATTCCTGATCCAAAAGGCACACGGACAAGTGGTTTGGCAGGTGAATGCCTCGAGGTGCCTCAACAGTCGCCTGGGAGAGGTGGGCATCGAAGCCTGCAATCTCTGCACCTCCTCCTGTGTGGTCAGCCTCTCCGCTGTGCGCGCGGTCAACGATCATTCAAAGTGCGGCCGGTGCAACGTCTGCCCCGCGTATTACAACATCTCTAGCGCGGTGGACGAAAAGGGCGTGCCGAGTGAGAAGCTCTGCCCGCGTGACGCCATTACCCGCAAGCCCATAGGAAAGCAAGATCCAGAGGATCCTTCCAACAATTTCTACGAGTATGTCATTGACGAGGAAAAGTGCGATGGATGCGGCCGCTGTGTGATGAAGTGCAAGGAGCCGCTCGGCCTCGGCTCCATCACTTTGCGGGTGCGCTACGACAAGTGTGTCAACTGCAACCGCTGCGCGATTTCCACCTCCTGCCCTAAAAACGCCCTGGAGCAGATCCCGCTTCCCGAGGCCTTGAAACCCGGGGAGGCCCGCCGGACCGAGTAGTATGGGTCGCCGTCTCCACATCGCGGGACTGTTACTCCTACTCTTGCTGCCGTGCGAAGCGTTCGCGCAGGCCATCCAATACACCCGCCCTGTGGAGACCGCCCCGCAGGAGAACTCCATTGGCGGCGGCTACAAGACCCCCGTCGTGCAGAAGCCCCGGCCACGCGAGTACTGGTTCCAGGTTTTTGACGTCGTGCTGCTCGCGGCAGCCATGGGGGTCTCGGTTTGGATCGTCCTGAAACGGCGCAGCCGTCGCTGGCTGGTGGCCCTGGCGATCTTCTCGCTCGCCTACTTCGGCTTCTACCGCGAGGGCTGCATCTGCCCGATCGGCGCCATCCAGAACGTCACGGTGGCGCTTACCGATCCGCGCTACTCGATCCCGATTGTGGTGGTCGCGACCTTTTTCCTGCCGCTATTCGTGGCGCTCTTTTTCGGTCGCGCGTTCTGCGGCGGCGTATGCGCGCTGGGAGCGATACAGGAGATGGTGGTGCTGAAGCCGGTACAGGTACCACGCCGGATCGACCGCGCGCTTGGCCTGCTCCGATACGCTTATCTGCTGTCGGCAATCCTGTTCGCACTCAAGCCCGCCATCGCGCGCGATTTCCTCATCTGCCGTTTCGACCCGTTCGTCGGATTCTTCCGTAAGACCGGCGCGCCGCACATGCTCATGATCGGCGGCGCATTCCTGGTAGCAGGGATGTTTGTCGGCCGTCCCTATTGTCGGTATTTGTGCCCCTACGGTGTACTGCTCAAATGGTGTTCGCGGTTGGCGAAGCGCGGGGTCAGCATCACGCCGCACCGCGAACTGGATTGCGGCTTGTGCAAGGAAGCCTGCCCATACGGCGCCATCGAGCAGATGCGCGCGGTGGGCAAGGATTGCCTGTACTGCGCCCGCTGCTATTCCTCCTGCCCCAATGAGGGCGAACGAGCACACGCCAAGCACGACCTCGTGGTAATTGGCGGAGGCACAAGATGATCCGCCGCCTGGCGCGTGTCTCCGCCGGCGTCATCGCTGCACTCACGTTGCTCCTTCTGGTCGATTGGGCGGTCGCGACCAGCCGGGCGCCCAAGGACGAAAAGCTTATCAAGGACATCCAGGAGACGGTCAAGAACGACGCTTCCTTCGCGCCGAAACTGGCGGCTGAGCAGAAGCGCGTCACCGACTACCGCAAGTCCCGCAAACGCCGCGACAACTGGATCGCGAACGGCCTGATTACAGCCGCGATTGTTTTTCTGGTCTGCGCCAGGCGCAACCTGCCGCGGCATATTCCAGCGCCTCCGCCGCGCGCTGCGCACCGCGCCGGCACGGAGCAGAAGTATCCATGCCCGCGCCGGGCCCTCGCAGTGGATGAAGCCATCGACCTCGCGTTTGTGGACGAAGCGGTTGCGAGAATCGGGCGCGGACGGGAGGCATCCATCCCGCTGCTTCAGGCGATCCAGACCCACTACCGCTACCTGCCGGACGAAGCCCTGCGCCGCCTGTGCGAGATCACGGAGATCACACCCGCGCAGATCGCCGGGACATCCTCCTTCTACGGACAGTTTCGCCGTTCGCCGGTAGGCGAGCACATCGTCAAGGTATGCCACGGAACTGCTTGTCACGTGTCCGGGGCGCGTCAGATTACCGACGAGCTACGCCGCTACCTCGCCATCCAGGAGGGTCAGGACACGGACGCCTCGCGACAGTTCACGATCGAGGAAGCTGCCTGCCTGGGCTGCTGTAGCCTGGCGCCCGTGCTCATGGTCGACGAGCACACGGCTGGACGCCTCACCCCGAACGCTGCACCGGAAGCCTTACGGCCGTTCGAGAAGGAGCCCGCGTGAGCCGGAATGCCGGGCTTGAGATTCGCGTGGGGCTCGGTTCGTGTTGCATTGCCGCAGGCGGCGCAGTCGTGCGTGCTGCCATCGAAGCCGTTGCCCGTGAAGCCGGAGCCGAGGGTGTCGTCAAGACCGTCGGCTGCAACGGACTCTGCCACCGTGAGCCGATGGTCGAAGTCGTCAACGGCAATGGCACCACGATTTACGGCAATCTGACGGCCGAAACCGCGCGCGCCGTCGCCATGCGCCACCTCAGCCCAAGCAACATCGTGACCCGCGCGCGATGGATCGTCGGTAAAAAGGCCGAAACCGCCGCGAACCTTTTCGACGGTGCGCCGTACCTCCGTCAGCAGAAGCGCATCGTACTCGAGAACTGCGGCGAGATCGACCCGCTGAATCTGGACGATTACCTCGCCCGCGACGGCTATCGCGCCCTGCGCACCTGCCGGGAAGCGATGACGCCGGACGCAGTGATCGCCGCCATCTGCGATTCCGGCCTGCGCGGACGCGGCGGCGCAGGCTTCCCCAGCGGCCGCAAATGGGAGATCGGACGCAGCCAGCCGGGCGAAGTCAAGTACGTGATCTGCAATGGCGACGAGGGCGATCCCGGCGCATTCATGGATCGCGCGGTGCTCGAGAGCGACCCGCACCGCGTCCTCGAGGGCCTTGCAATCGCGGCCTACGCCGTAGGCGCTTCCGAGGGCTTCCTGTACATCCGCGCCGAGTACCCGCTGGCCGTCCGGCACGTGCGCGCTGCCATTTGCGCCGCGATGGAGCGCGGGCTGCTCGGCGTTCTGCGGCTGGAAGTCCGGGAAGGTGCCGGCGCTTTCGTTTGCGGCGAGGAGACCGCGTTGATCCAGTCGCTCGAAGGTGGGCGCGGGATGCCGAAGCTGCGTCCTCCCTATCCGGTGGAACGCGGATTTCGCGGTTGTCCCACGGTTATCAACAACGTCGAGACGCTAGCCTGCGTCCCGTGGATTCTGCGGCACGGGCCCGCCGCGTTCGCATCCCTGGGAACCGCGACCAGCAAGGGCACCAAAGTATTCGCGCTCGCCGGCAAGGTCAATCGCGGCGGGTTGATCGAAGTCCCCATGGGGCTGACCATTCGAGAGGCCGTGGAGGGAATCGGCGGCGGAGTCAAGAACGGGCGTCAGTTCAAAGCTGTGCAGTTGGGTGGACCCTCCGGCGGCTGTATCCCCGCTAGCCTGGCCGATACTCCCATCGATTACGATGCGCTCGCTCAGACAGGGGCGATCATGGGCTCGGGCGGCCTGGTGGTGCTCGACGACCGCGATTGCATGGTGGAAATTGCCCGCTTCTTCCTCCACTTTACTCAGGCCGAATCCTGCGGCAAGTGTACCTTCTGCCGCATCGGCACGAAGCGCATGCTCGAGATTCTGGAGCGTCTCTGCAAAGGTGAGGGCCGCGGTGATGATCTCGAGAAGCTCGAAGAACTCGCCTCATACGTCAGCCGGGGCAGCCTTTGCGGCTTGGGACAGACCGCGCCCAATCCCGTGCTCACTACGCTGCGCTACTTCCGCGACGAGTACGAAGCGCACCTGCACGAGAAACGATGCCCCGCGGGCCGTTGCGCAGGGCTGGTTCGCTACCACATCAACGACAACTGCATCGGCTGCACCCTCTGCGCGCAGGCGTGCCCGGTGGGTGCCATCACCTACCGTCCCTACGAACAGCACACCGTGGATGACGCGCTATGCACGCGCTGCGATATGTGCCGGCAGGCTTGCCAGGATGATGCCGTGGAGGTGGTTTAGATGATCCACCTCACCATCGACGGACGGTGCGTTGCGGTGGAACCCGGCACTACGATTCTGGGCGCCGCCGAGTGGTTGGGCATCCGCATCCCCACCATGTGCCACGTCAAGGGCATCGAAGCGGCGGCGTCCTGCTTCATCTGTGCCGTGCAGATTGAGGGACGGCGGACGCTGTCTCCCGCATGCGCCATGCCCGCCGCCGAGGGTATGGTAGTTCATACCCAAACCGCGGATGTGCGGAAAGCCCGCAAGATAGCGCTCGAATTACTGCTCTCGGACCATGCCGGCGAATGCCAGGCACCATGTGCCGCCCGCTGTCCCGCTGGGCTCGACATACCGGGTTTCGTGTGGGGCATTGCCACTGGCGATATTCACCACGCCATGGAAGTCATTGCGGACCGCCTCGCGTTGGCCGGGTCGCTTGGCCGCGTCTGCCCGCGCCTCTGCGAGCAGGAGTGCCGCCGATGCGAACTCGATGAGGGCCTCACGATTGGCGCGCTGCACCGCTACGCGGCGGACCTCGACGCGGCGGATCGAAGCCCCTTCCAACCGCGCTGCGACCACACCACCGGACAACGCGTCGCCATTATTGGCGCCGGTCCCGCCGGACTCTCCGCCGCCTGGTATTTGCTGCAAAGGGGTCACGCCTGCACGTTGTTCGACGCCCACCCACACCCCGGCGGCATGCTCCGTTACGGCATTCCCGAGTACCGTCTGCCCAAGCAGGCGCTCGACTGCGAAATTGACGCCCTCCGCCGACTCGGTGCGGAGTTCCACATGAATACTCGCTGGGGCGTCGATTTCACACTGGCGAAACTGCGCACCCGATACCAGGCCATGTTCGTGGCCATCGGCGCACAAGGAACCCAAGGGTTGCGCTGCCCCGGTGAGGATATCGCGCTCCCCGGTATCCGTTTCCTGGAGGAGGTCGCTGACGGGAATACGCCCACCATCGGCCAGGATGTCATCGTCGTGGGCGGCGGCAACACCGCGATGGATTGCGCCCGGACCGCACTCCGCCTGGGCGCACGAGTGCGAGTCTTCTATCGCCGCACACGTCAGGAAATGCCGTGCCTGATGGAGGATGTGGAGGGGGCGGAAGCCGAGGGGATTGAAATCGAATACCTGGTAGCGCCCGTGCGCATCGAGCGCACCTCTGCCGGTCTAAAGCTCACCTGCCGCCGCATGCTCCCCGGTGAGCCGGACGCGTCCGGGCGGCATAGTCCCGTGCCTGTCGAGGGCTCAGATTTTACGCTTGCCTGCACCGCAGTGATCGCCGCCATCGGCCAATCGGTGGAACGCGCGCTCGCGGAACGCGAAGGCCTGCGCGTCAACTCATGGGGCATTGATGCCGATCTGCACACGATGGCCACCAGTCTTCCCGGCGTCTTTGCGGGCGGGGACGCCGTGCTCGGCGCCGACCTTGCGGTGCGCGCCGTGGCTGCAGGTAGGATGGCCGCCGCTTCGATTCATCAGTACCTCTCGGGCGAGCCAGTCACGGGCGAAGCGGTCAGCGCCGCGGTGGTGATGCGACCTGTCGACGATGCGGAGCGCGCCGCCATCTTCCGCAACATCGAGAAGGCTCCGCGGGTTCGGCTTCCCGGAATCCCCATGGAGCGCCGCCTCACGACCTTCGCCGAAGTAGAGGGCCGCCTGCCAGCGGACGATGCCGTCCGGGAAGCGCGCCGCTGTATGACCTGTGGCTGCCGAAAGGCAGACTGCTGCACCATCCGATCCCTGGCAAGCGAGTACGGAGCGGACGTGACCCGCTACTCCGGTGCGCGCCGCCGCTTCGCCGAGGACGATTCGCACACCGAAGTCGTGTACGAGCCAGGCAAGTGCATCTCTTGCGACGCCTGCGTGCGGATTACGGCCGCCGCAGGAGAAGGATTTGGGATGACGATGATCGGCCGCGGATTCGATGTGAGGGTGGCCCCGCCATTTGGAAGGCCTCTTTCGGAAGCTCTGACCGTAGCCGCCCGCCGCTGCGCCGAAGCGTGCCCGACCGGAGCGTTGGCCTTACGCACCATGCGGGCCTGCGAATGCCAATATTAGACTTCATTTACGTCTGCGTGGTCTAAAAAAAATCAGCCGCCGATGAGAGCGAATGAACGCCGACAAAATCAAAGACTGTTGTCGGCGTCAATCCGTGTTGATCGGCGGCTGCGAAATGAGTTTCCGTTTCCTGCTAACGCTGTTTCATGATGGCCGCCAAGGCCCGCATTCGACCTGCATCGGTTGCCGACTTCGCGTTTGCGGCATCCTTGTCGAGAGCGTTGCCCATAGCCTGTAGCTCGGCGGTATCTTTCCGGCTGGAGCCCGGCTTTTCTACTTTGGCGATCGCCTCTTTCAGAGAAGCAATCCGTGCTGCACCAAGTGCTCCGCTACGCTCGAGCTGTGCCACGTATGCTTTACCCACGGTCAGATTTTGCGGCCACTCGATCTTGGGCTGGCTCTGCACGTTGAGGATGTCGAAATGCACTTGGTTCGAGGCGTCGATCTCCTCCTGCGTGAGGAATTTGCTCGGCGTCAATCGGAACACGTCGACTCCGCGAGCGATCTCGGAACCGTAGATGTAGCCGTTATACCAGTAGACCGACCAGAAGCCGCCGGTGCCGCGCTTCACCGCGTCGAGCGGACCACGGTCGAAGTAAGCGATCTCGAAAGGGTGCGAAGGGTCGGTGAAATCGACCATGGAGAGGCCGCCCTGATACCACGCTTGGACGAAGATGTCGCGGCCGGGGATCGGCACCAGCGAGCCATTGTGTGCCACGCAGTTCTCCAGGTCAGTCTGCGGGGCCGGCATCTTGTAATACGAGGACAAGGTCAACTTGCGATTCGAGAGGCTGAAGATGGCGTCCGCACCCCAGTGCATCGGGTCGGTCGCCCGGCAGCGGGGCTGGGATCCGCCGCCCCATTCATCCGTATAGAGCACTTTGGAACCGTCATTGCTAAAGGTCGCGGAGTGCCAGTAGGCGTAGTTGGGATCGCTGACGGCGTCGATGCGCTTGGGGTGGATGGGATCGGAGATGTCGAGCAGGATTCCGTTTCCCGAGCAGGCGCCGGCGGCGAGGCCGACAGCGGAATAGATGGTGATGTCGTGGCACTGGTTAGTGGTTGAGGTCGATTGAGTGCCTTCGCCGTGAGTACCGCCCTTCCAGAGTCCATCCACGTCGCCGCTCTGCGTGTCGGTGAAGATCCGCGGGCTGGAGACGATCTTGGCCTGCTCGGGGTGAGCCAGGGGCACCTTGATGATGTCGATGCGGAAGAGCGCGGTCTCCGGATTAGCCTTTGGATCCCCGCCGGAGCAGCCTGCCAGTTCCTCGGCTTGACGGACGGGGCCGGTGCCCGAGATATAGACGTAGACATTGTCCTTATCTTTCGGGTCGACTAAAAGGCTGTGGGTGTGCGATCCGCGGCAGCTTTGTACGGCCGCGACTTGCTTGGGGTTTTTGAGATCGCTGATATCGAAAATGCGGACGCCGCGGAAACGGTCGGGACTGGGGGGCGTAGGGCGGCGGCCGCCGCGTCCGGCTGGAGCAGCGGGGTCCCCGGGGGCTGCGGGAGGCGCAGTAGCTGTTTCCGGCGGTGCAGCGGGTGGTTCAGGTTGGGCATTGGCGGGCACGGGAATGCCCTGCGTGCCGCAATCGATGCGCCCGTTCATGGCTTCGGCCGACATAAAAAGCAGATGGCCGTACACCGAGACGTCGCCCTGTCCGCCGGGGCAGACGAGCGAAGTACCCAGTTTGATCTGACTCGGGTTATCGATGTCGTAAAAATTGATGCCGTTGTAATTGCCGACGAAGAGATGGTTGCCGTTAAAGGCGAGGTCGGAGTTGACGCTCCCGGTGTTGATGGTGGGACCTCGCCCGCCCCGGCCGCCACCAGGCGCATTGGCGGGGGGAGGGGGAGGCGGAGGTGGCTCCGGGGCGTTGGGATCAGGAGCGAATCCGGGCGGCTTTCCGATACTGGCGATCTTTTGCAATCCGAAAATCGCTTCGCCAGCGTCGTAGAGACCGGGCTTGAGGCCGATCCGGGGATCGTCCGCGCCTGCACGCGGGTTGGAGTACACGGTAGGGGGCGCAGCCTTACTGGGGTCGGGTTGTGGACCCCTTTGCGCGATGCCGAGCGCGGGTACGCTTAGGGACGCCGCGAGCGCGAAAGCCGCCCGAGAACGGCTGTAATATCGTCTGATCGTCATTTCTTCTCCTTGTCAAGCATGCCGCGCATGATTTTGATTTCTGCGCTCTGGGTGTTCTCGATGTCGGTGGCGAAGTCGAACAAGACGGGGTCCTGACCTGCTCCCGGGGTGTTGAAAAGGTCGTCCACCATGGTGAGCGCGCCACCGTGGTGTTGGATCATTCCAGTAAGGAACAGGTGATCGAACTGGGCGCCCCTGGCTTTGGCAAGGGCGCTCATCTGTTCGGGAGTGAGCATGCCGGGCATCAGCATGTGCATCTTCATGTTTTTCATCTCGGCCGCGCTCATTTTGCTATGGTCCATCTGCATGCTGATGGGTTTGCCGCGGCTTTCCAGCCAACGCTGCATGAACCCGATCTCGTCGGTTTGCGAGATCGAGATCTTCTCCCCGAAGGATTTCAGCGCTGGGCTTTTTCCGCGGGTGCGCAGGAGGGCGACCATATCGACGGCCTGAGAGTGATGCATGATCATGCCCTGCATGAACTCGACGTCAGCGTTGAATGGGGCTTTGGGCTCAGTTCCAACGGTGGCTTCGGTTAGAAATTTGGTGGGTTGGCCAGGGGCGCCCGGCTGGACGATGGGAGCGGATTGCTGCGCGGACGACGCGATTGCCCCCAATACGAGCAGCGACGCGGTTAGAAATAGACTGCTAGGAACCATGCGTTACTATACAATTCGCGTTTTCCGACAGTCAAATGCGGTCTGCTGGCTATTCCGATCTTTGGGTCTTCGCACCGGGACATGTACCGTCACCACTCCGAGATCAAGTCGGCCTACGATATCTGCCTGCCGGGTGATTCGCTGAAGTAGCGGAGCGTTTACTTTCGCACCGATTCGTTCATCCGCTCCAGTTGCTTGGCGAGAAATGCCATATCGCTGAAGGGATCTCCGCCGTTGCGCGCCCAGTGAACGCGCCCCAACTTGTCGATCAGGATCGTCGAGTGCAATTCGGCCTCCTCGAAATCGTCATAGGAATGGAAGCGGTGCGCGTTGGCGGCATGGTCGTCCGAGAGCAGGCGAATCGGCAGATTGCCGAACTGTTTCAGGCCCTGCGCGTTCTTCTGCGGATCGGCACTGCTGACAGCCAGCACCACGGTGTCCAGACGCTCCCAATCGTCCTTCTTGTTGCCGATATCGTGCAACTGGCGCATGCAGTGCGCGCACTCCGCACCCAGGTAGAAGACCAGGATCACGTTCTTGCCCTTATATTCCTCAAGCGTGACGGGCTTGCCATTGGGGTCTTTCGCGTCGAGCAGTGGAGCGGTGTAGGGCTCCCAGACGCTCGGACCGAACTTCTCGAGCGAGGTACGGGCGTAGTTGCGCTGCGGCCGCGGAGAAGTATCGCGTGGGGTGGCCGTGATTCCGGTTGCCGTGGCACGCGCAAGAATGGGAAGCCCCTTGTCGGCATCGGCCGATACGAACAGGAGCCGCGCCATCGCGTCTTCCGCTTTCGTCTTCTCGCTGGCGGCGGCGTAGGCGCGCACCAACCCGGATAGCGCAAACAGATCGTTCCTGGTCAGCGTGAGCGCCTTCTCGAAGGACTCGGCCGCGAGCACCGGGCTCCTAGCCTGGAGATGTGCTTCTCCCAGCGCGTTGTACAGCGATTCGGGATAGAACGGCGGATCGGCATAGCGCCTCTGCATGTCGAACTCCCGTTCGGCGGCGTCGGTGAGGAACTTCAGACCATCCAGAGTTTCGCCGCGGGCCATTGCCAGGCGCCCGCGCAGCTCCAGCGCTTCGATCTCGTACATCTCCGTCATCGATTTGTTCTTTTCGAGATCGCCCTTCAGTTTGGCGTGGGCGGCGAGGCTCTTTTCGGCGTGCACCGGATCGCCCTTGCCAAGCCACGCCCTGGTCTCGAAGTATGCCCGATTCACCTTATCCGCGAAAATGTCGCGCCACGGGATGGTGCCCTCCTTGAGCAGATCGTCCCAGCGCTCGAACTTCACGAGAGCGCGCGCCAGCGCGGCGATCCCGTAGGAATGACTGCTTCCCGTGGCCTCGTCGTTCCCCTGCGGATCGAGCGGCGCGTCGATCAACTGCCTGGCGCCCGCAATCGCCGATTCTGCCATGCCAAGCTGTTCTCGGATGTAGCACAGGTAGTTCAGATTGTGGCCGTAGTTCCAGTTGTTGAAAGGAAACGTGAGCCGCTCTTTCATCTCCTGCTTCTCGCGGCGGGTGGCGGAGTCCATCGAGATGGCCGCTTCGTTCCACATGCCCACGATGCTGAAGATGTGCCCGGGCATGTGCAGGGCGTGGCCGATGTCGGGGACGATTTCACCGTAGCGGCGGGCGCTATCGAGAGCCTGCTCGGGCTCGTGGTAGTCCCAATTGTGGATGCGATAGTGATGCGCACCGGGGTGGTCGGGCTGCTTTGCGAGAATCTCGCGGATCATCAATTCCGCGCCGTAGCGGTCGTCGCCCATAGTGTTAAGCGCGAGGAGTGCGCGGGCCTCCATGTCGTCGGGATACTTCACGCAGAGGGTTTCGAGCAGTTTCTTGCCGCGCTCTCGCCCGTCCTTGCGATCGTGGAGAGGATCGGGCAGAAGTTCGACGGCGAGGGCCTCGATGTAGAGTTGCTCGCGCGGGCTCACCCGGTCCTTGCGCTTGACGGCTTCGCGAATCATATCGGCAGGCCGGTTGCCGCCGCCCAGTCCGGAGCGCGCCAGACCCCAGTAGGCCATGGCGTTATCAGGCTCGAGCTTGAGGCACCAGCGGAATGCGCGCTCGGCCTCGTAATCGGCGAAGGAGTGCAGCAGGGCGTTGCCCTGGTCGAACCAGCGCTGCACTTCGGGATTACTGGTGGTGATGGGGAAATGTGCAACCCCGATGCCGGTCATGGCGACCGGCTTCTCGCGCGGTCCCGTATCGAAGGCTTCGCCGTGCTGCGAGTGTCCCAGTTTGGCAAGGACTTCGCCGGTGGTGGATTGGAATGCGCACAGCGGGACAGTGCAGAGTGCGATTGCCAGCAGACGTAGGGATAGCGATTGGATCATGGCGGATTTCCCTCGAGTTATCGGTCAAAGTATACAACGAGGCTTCGAGAGCTAAGACGCGGGATCCGTCCCATTTCTTCCCCAGGAAGTCGCGCCCACGAGCATGGACATGGGGAGGAAGCAGCCGATCAGCGTCTTACTTGCCTGGCGAGACCCGGTAAAAGCCCGAGGCGTGGGGGGCAATCTTGAATGTCTGCCCGATGTCTTTGCTACCAAGTTCTTGCTTCGCCCAAAGGTCCCGAACGGTGCAGTTCGACGGCAAATCCAGATCGGACCAGTTCACTTTAATGTCTTCGTCCTGGGTGTCACCGATATTAAACACAGCCAGGTATTTCGCGCTTGCGCCGGGCAACTCCGCGACCCATGCCACCTGGTTGCCGCGCGTGAACAGTTCCCGGCTGGAGACGGCCTTCTGGTTGACGCCGATCACTTCGTCATTGGTGATGAGGTCGAGAGTCCATTGGTCATTATCCGGGAGGTTACCGCCGAACATGAGCGGTGAGCGCGCGATCGACCAGAGCGTCATGAGGGTCCGCTGCTCGTTGTGGGTCAGCAGGGACATGCGCGGGTCGCCCCGTTCCGCCCGGATACCGATGTGGCCGAGGGGAAGCATGTCCCCATCCGGCCAGTTGCCGGCCTTGACGTAGCCGTTCCATTTCGTGAAGTTCGGGAACTGCCGTTTGAGGTCCACCCAGCGATCCCAGAAGTCGTCTGAGATCCGCCACATTTGTGCGTACTTGCCGATAAACGCCGCTTTATCGGCGTCGCGGGTTCCCGGCGACAGGCTGAGGACGACGGGCCGCCCGGTATTCCGCAGCGCAGTACTGAGCGCCGCGATCTCGCTGGAGTGGTCGCCGCGCTCGCCGGACCCGAACATATCGTCAGCCTTGATGAAATCCAGACCCCATTCCGCGTAAAGTTTGGCGATAGCGTCGTAGTAGTCCTGCCCGCCTGGCTTGGCAACGTCGATGCCGTACATGTCGGAGTTCCAACGACAGACGGAGTTCTTGTCGGCGATCTCGGAGGCCTTGTGCGCGCTGCCGGCGATGGGAAGGTCGCGATCGACGGCGCGGCGCGGAATGCCGCGCATGATATGAATGCCGAATTTCAGCCCCTTCGAATGCACATAGTCGGCGAGCGGCTTGAAGCCTTTTCCATCCGAGGCCGAGGGAAAGCGGTTCGGCGCGGGCATGAGGCGCCCATTGGCATCCATCACGAGTTCGGTGTCGGGCCGGTAGCCGTGGCTCTTCGGATTCGGCTCCGACCATTGAATATCGATGACAATGTATTGCCATCCGTGGGCCGCGAGGTTCCTTGCCATATAGTCGGCATTGGCTTTGACTTCGGCCTCGGTGACACCGGTGCCAAAGGAGTCCCAACTGTTCCATCCCATGGGCGGGGTAGGCGCGAGTACGCTTTGCGCCACCACCGGCGCACAAAGAAGAATGAGCGCCACTGCGAAGCGGGTTACGGCGGCAAGGGTCACTTTGCGATCTCCTTGGTTCATTGTGGACCACTACATGGGCATATTCTGACCTCTCCCGCAGAATTGTCCGCGGGGCCCTTATTATCATTGTGGCAATGCAATGGAAGAAGATCTTCGCGGGCATCCGTGGCGCAAACACCCTGTTTGCAGCGTCGAGACTCAGCTCGGCGCTTTTCGCGCGTCCACCCGGTGTGACTGCCGGCGTCTTCGACTCTGCCTCTGCACTTCCCGAATCTGCTTACCCAGCCGCGGGCAGAAGATTGCCGCTCCTAACCCCGGCAAGATATCGTAGTCGGTTGCAGGATTTCGATGCCCCACCTGACCACCACAGAGTTGATCCACCTGGTCGAACGCCACGGGTACGCACTGCTTTTCTTCTGGGTGCTGGCTGAGCAGGGAGCGCTGCCTATTCCTTCGGCCCCTCTGCTGGTTGCTGTAGGGGCACTGATCCGCAGGGGGAGCCTGCATGCGGCGGCGGCTATGGCTTGCTGTCTGGCCGGCGCTCTAGCAGCTGACCTCGTGTGGTTCTCTTTCGGACGCACGCGCGGCAAGAGCGTTTTGCGGTTCATCTGCCGCGTTTCGCTCGAACCCGATTCTTGCGTAAGACGAACGGAAAATGACTTCATCAGATATGGGTTGAACACGCTTCTGTTCGCCAAATTCGTGCCGGGGTTGAACGCGGTTGCAGCGCCCCTGTCGGGCAATTCCGGAGTCGGCGTCGCTCGCTTCCTGGCCATCGACAGTTTGGGGATCATGCTCTGGAGCGGCGCCTATTTGGCCCTGGGTTATCTCTTCAGCGACCAGATTGAAGACGCCCTGGCCTACGCGCAACGGCTAGGTTCCGGAGTCCTGATTCTGCTGGCAGCCCTTTTCGCCGCCTGGATCCTCCGGAAGTTCATTCAGAGACGGCGATTCCTAAAAACACTCGAGGTCGCCCGGATTACGCCCGAGGAGTTGTGGGACCGCATGGACGCCGGCGACGACCTGTACATTATCGACCTACGAACTGCACCGGACGCCGACGGGCCGTCCGTTCCCGGGGCGGTCCGCCTTTCCATTGAGGATCTCACCAGCAATTCGAAGCAGATCCCTCGGGACCGCGAGGTCATCCTGTACTGCACTTGACCAAACGAAGCTTCCAGCGCCCGTGCGGCGCTGCTGCTCAGGTCCCGGGGCATCAGCCAGGTACGTCCGCTGCGGGGCGGCGCAGAAGCATGGGCCAAAATGATGCAATCGCGTGGCTGACGCCGGCAGGCGCCGGCCGGGCAAACGCAAGCGCGATCCGAAAGCAAGATTCTCTCGCACCACCCGTCCTTGCCGCCGATTCTCCAGAGAGGGCAATGGGCATAGTCCGACAGCCCACTTCTCGGGAACGGTAGGTGATGGAGCGGTTTGGCGGGTGGCCGACAACGTTGGCGATGGCTCCCCTAACCCAAGAAGATGGCCCGGCATCCCGCCCGAATCGGAGAGCCCGGTAGCCTTTCGTGAATCCGTCCGGCCTGTTGCGCACTCAATACTATCAGAATCAGGGTGCGTCAGATGATGATTGAAAAGGCTACTGAAGTCCACAGGCTTGCCTGTCGGGAAGTGCGGGGTGGGAATCATCTGGCAGCGTATACCGCGGAGTTGCCGGGATTAACGGGCTGGGTTTCCTGCCGTCCACTCCAACCCTCTCCACGCGGTGGAGACGTTTATTACATGTCATCGTGTAGTCAAGGTGTGATGGCGCGGGTGGTCCTGGCGGATATCGCCGGACACGGGAAAACTGTCAGCCTGGCCGCCGGCCGTTTGCGCGACGCGCTTCGTCACCATCTGGAGCGCTGGGACCAATCGACCCTGATCCGGGAGTTGAACGACCACTTTCTGAAGGGTCCCAAACGTACCCGATTTGCCACGGCCTTCATCGCCAGCTTCTATTCCGAATCAGGAGAGCTGCTATTTACGAATGCCGGACATATGCCTCCGCTGTGGTATCGTGCGGCTGTCAGGGACTGGAGTCTCTTGTCGGACTCGACCCCGCTCAGTAAAGAGATTGTGGACCTTCCGCTGGGGCTCATTGCGGGAACATTCTATACGCAGACAGCGATACAACTGGAACCCGGAGATCTTCTGCTGCTTTATACCGACGGAGTCAGCGAGGCATATGACGAATCCGGGACGCAATTGGGTCTGGACCGCCTGCTTTCCATGGCCCGGCGGCTGCCCACGGACTCCGCGGCGGCTGCCGGCCAAGGGCTGCTGGCGGCGGTAGGCCAGTTCCGCGGTGCGGCCCCGCTCGCGGATGATGAAACCGTCTTGGCCCTGCAGCGCGGGTCTGGAGGTAAGCATGGGTGACACGTCGAGCCGCATGCAGATCAAGTTCTCGGTGCCCAGCGACCCGCGATGTTTGCCGGTGGTTCGTGGCGCCATTGGTCCTCTCGCCGCCGCCATCGGTTGGGATGAATCCGAATGCAGAGCGATTGTCCTGGCGGTCGACGAGTGCTTAAGCAATGTCATCCGCCACGCCTATCACAACCGTAGTGACGGTTTGATGGAATTGGAATGCCGGGAGATGCCGGACGGGCTACAGATTGTATTGTTGGACAACGGCGATGCGCCGGACAGGTCGAAAATATGTGCACACGAAATGGGGAGCGATCAGCCGGGTGGCCTGGGAACTCACATCATCAAAGAGGTGATGGACAAGGTTTCGTACGAAGAGTCGCCAGAAGGCAATCGTTTTGTGGCGATCAAACACTTGAGGAAGACGACGTGAAGATCACGGTTCGTGACGTGGGAGTAACGAGAATCGTCGATGTGGACGGAGAGGTGGATCTCGGCACCTCTCCGGAACTACGCCGTGTTCTTTTCGCGGCCTTGCCTGCCGTGGGCAAGCTGGCACTCAATCTGGCGGCGATCCGGTACATCGATAGCTCCGGAATCGCGACATTGATCGAAGTCCTAAAGCGCTCGCAGTATCTGAAGAAGGAGTTCGTGTTGTTTGGCCTGAGCCCCGCGGTGCAGGACGTGTTTCGACTCACTCATGTGATTCGGGTCTTTCCGGTCTTTGTGACGGAGCAGGAGGCGTTAGGGTCGTAATGCAGTGGGCGGCAGGCGTGGGCGACGCGACCATGCGAAGCATCGCATACGTGGGCGCACTCGCCGAAATCTCGGCCAGGTCGCTCCGCTTGTTGTTCCTGTCGCCACTCAAACGCAGCCGCATGCTGCAGCGGGCAGTTCATGAGTCGATGGCGGCCGGCGTAGGCGCCGTTCCCATCATTTCGTTGATCTCCTTCTTTGTGGGAATCATCATCGCTCTGCAAGGCGCCTATGAGTTGCAGCGTCTGGGAGCCATGCAGTTGGTGACGAGCCTGGTGGCCGTCGCCATCACCAGGGAATTGGGGCCTTTGATTACGGCGATCGTAGTGATTGGAAGGTCGGGCTCGGCTTTCGCGGCTGAGATCGGAACCATGCGGGTGACCGAAGAACTGGACGCGCTCGAAACCATGGCTCTCGATCCGGTCGCGTTTCTGGTGGTCCCGAAATTCGTGGCGATGGCAGTGATGTTACCCTGCCTCGCCATCTGGGCGGACTTGATGGGGGTATTGGGCGGCAGCTTCTTTGGAGTGGTGGGCGGAGGTTTTACCTTCGGCGGGTACATGCTTGCCACCCGCGACGCCCTGTTCTTGCGCGACATTACCAGCGGCGTAATCAAGAGTTTGGTGTTCGGCATGGTGATCACTGCCGTCGGTTGCCACGAAGGATTCTCAACCGGGTCAGGAGCCGAAGAGGTTGGCCGTTCCACCACGTCAGCCGTGGTAATTTCCATTCTGCTGATTATCCTGATCGACCTGATCTTTACGTCGTTGTTCTATCTGACCCGAGGGGGACAGTAAGGTATGGCGGCCTCCGCTTCCCGGGACCCAATTATCTCGGCGCGCGATCTGCGTGTGAAGTATCGGGATCTGGAAGTTCTGCACGGCCTCACGTTCGACGTGCGGCGCGGGGAGACGATCGTGGTGATGGGTGGCTCCGGCTCCGGCAAGAGCACAACGCTGCGTACTCTGGTGGGCCTCGAGAAGCCTTCGTCAGGCCACGTGCTGATCAACGGAGTCGACATTTCCACCGCAACGCCCCGGGAGATGGACAGCATACGCAAACGTATCGGACTGGCTTTCCAGGGTGGCGCTCTGATCGGCTCGTTATCCGTAGGCGGGAATATTTCGCTGCCGCTGCTGGAACACACGACTCTCGAACCGAGCACCATCGAAGTTATGGTGCGGATCAAATTGGAGCAGGTCGGCCTGAGTGGATTCGAAAATTACAGCCCATCGCAGCTCAGCGGAGGGATGAAGAAACGCGCCGCTTTTGCCCGGGCCATGGCGCTCGATCCCGAGATCCTGTTCTTCGACGAACCTTCCGCCGGCTTGGATCCGATAACCGCGGCAGGGATCGACAACCTGATCCTCAGCCTGAAAAAAGCCTACGGGCTCACAATCGTGGTGGTGACCCATGAACTGGCCAGCGCGTTCCTGATTGCCGACCGAATCATCCTGATCGATCATGGCAGTATTGCTGCTATGGGGCCAGTCGAGGATGTCAGGAACAGTCAGGATCCAAGAGTCCGCCAGTTCCTGGACCGTATTGCGGATTCCACCTTGGACGACGATGTAGACCACCTGCGAATGTACACGGAAGGGATTGGGTAAGACGATGGAAGCGGTACGAGAACGAACGCTGGTAGGCCTGTTCGTCCTGGCGGCGGGAGCCCTTTTACTGGGGAGCGTCGTCGTGATTTCTGGCGGGCTGGGGACCGCTACTGTGTCGCATCGAGCCTACTTCAAATTCGCGGGCGGAGTGCAGCCGGGCGCGCCTGTGCGCTACGGCGGCATGCTGGTTGGCAAGGTTACGGCGGTCCGCGTGGATCCGGCGAACTCGACGCGAATCGAAATCGACCTCAGTGTAAATCGGGACGCGCCCCTGAAGGTCGACAGCGTAGCGAAGATATCCACCCTGGGCCCGCTGACCGACAACTACATCGAGATCTCGACAGGCAGTGAACAGGCCGCTCGCGCAGTGCCGGGTTCCGCGTTGCCATCCGCGGAAGCGTTCGGTCTACCGCAATTGGGAGACGCCGCTCAAGCGCTGATGCCTGACCTGCAGTCGGCGCTGAAGAAGCTAAACCAGAACCTCGACGGTTTGCAAGTCACGCTTACACGGGCCAACGATCTGCTGAACGATCACAATCGCGCGAACATCGCCGGTACGCTGAATGGTATCGATCGCATGGTAGCCGAGGTTCGGCCGAAGGCGAACGCATCTCTGGACAACCTTAACGGCATGCTGGTTGAAACACGCCCCAAGGTCGCTGCCAGTCTCAACAACGTGCAGGAATTGACTACCCGGCTCGGACCGCTGCTGGATGCCCTCAATGCCACCACGACTCGCGCCAACGACACGCTGGGGCATGTAGATTCCACCCTGATGGAGAATCGGGCGGACATTCGAGCGTCGGTGACGGGCTTACGGGATACACTGGCGAAGTCCACCGGGCTGCTCAACCAATTGAACCAGACATTGGATGCGAATTCCGCGAATATCGATGAACTACTGGAAAACCTCCGTCTGACCACCGAAAACTTGCGGACCCTGACCGAGACCTTGATGCATTCCCCCGCCAGCCTCATCCGCGGCTTGAACATCCCAGACCGCAAACCAGGAGACGTTCGGCAATGAGGCATCCACAAGCTAAGGACTAGGACTATGCGGCTGATGGTTTCGATCCTCCTATTGACCGCCGGGTACGTGGCCGAATCCGCGTGTGTCTCGACAAAGCCCGTTCACTACTACACGCTGCAGGCGCCTCCGCGACCTCCAGATCAGAGCAAGCCGGACGGTATTGTTCTTGTCATGGGCAATATTGCGACGCCGGAAGCTCTGCAGGACAGCCGGATTCGATATCGAGCGGGATCCAACCAAGCGGGTGCCTACGAATACCATCGTTGGACAGAACGGCCCGGATTGATGGTCCGCAATGCGTTGATACGCGATCTGCGGGGTTCGGGCAAATATCTCCGGGTATTGGAGTCGGGCAGTTCGATTGGCGGCGATTTCCTGTTGCGCGGCAAACTCGAGGAGTTTGACGAAGTGGACCGAGCCTCCATTCAGACCAGGATCTCGCTGCGCGTAGAACTATTGGATCGCAAGACTAATCAAAATGTTTGGGAATACACCGCGGAGAGGGAGGAACCCGTCAGTGGTAAGAGCGTTCCTGACGTGGTGCAATCGCTCGAACGGAACCTGCAATTTGTGGTCACTGAAATTTCCGGGCAACTCGATAAGTTTCTAGCCACGAGGCGGTGAGAGGCCTCGGTCTCTTTGCGTCCAGATTTTCATCAGAAAACTGGTACACACGTGTGATCGATTTGATCTTCCTTCTACGCCCATAAGACTGAAGAGCGAAATGCTCTTGAGAAGCAATCGCAAACCGGGAGTAAAAGAGTCACTGCAGAAGCTATGACCTTCTGCTTCCGGGCCCTGATGATCGCGATTGTGCTGGCCGGCGTTTCTCTCATTTCCACATAGCCAAGGCCAGGCGGGACCCTACCGCTGGCACGCTAATACGCGTAGAAAAAGGAGAAGAAGTCAATGAAAAAGACAATGAGAATTATGGCCTTGACGCTCGCTGCGATGGCGGGGTGTGGCCTGGTAAGCACTTTGGCGCATGCTCAGGACAACCAGGGAGATTCCGCTAGAATCGTGGGTTCCTGGCGGGTGACCGTGACGGTGACGAACCCGCCGGGATTTCCGCTGACGTCCTTTCCGGTGATGATGACCTTTCACTCGGATGGGACCACGTTGGGGAGTCGCCTGAGCTACATTCCCTACGGGCCGGGTGGCGCGGTACTCGAAACCACGGGACATGGCGCATGGCAACGGTCTTCCGCGAACCGGATCAACGCTGTTTTACAACAACTGCTGCAAGGCGGGCCTGGCAATACCGTGCTGTTAAATGGCGTCTTTTGGGCAACCGAAACGGTAAAGTTCCAGCCGGTGTTGGGACCGGATGGCAATTCATTCACTGCGCCATGGACCGGGGCCGTCGTAGATACGACCGGCATGACAGTGCTGCAAGGCGGCGGTACCATGTCCGCGGTTCGAGTCCAGGTGGAGCCCTAGTCGGGGAAACTCGGCGAAATGGCGGTCTGTTGCGGCCTGCCGAACTGCCGTTAGCTCGCCGTCACACTCTTGAGTTCGGGCAGAAGGGGTCATGCTCTCAGCGGATGCGATACCCGTCTGATTGGGAGTCGCCGATCGCCGCGTTAGGGATCCGACTCTGCCCCACCGGGCCAATCCATCAATGCTCGCGTGCTTACTCTTCGCGTAGCGCCGATGTCGGATCGAGCCCCGCCGCACGCCGCGCCGGCAGCCAGGAGGCGAGCGCCGCAATCGCGACGAACAGCAGTACGATCGCGCCGAAGGTCAGCGGATCGGTAGCCTTGACTCCTACCAGCAGACTGTTCAGGACGCGGGTCAGTCCGAACGCCGCCGCCACGCCGGCCACGATGCCGCCCGCGCTCAGCCGCAATCCCTGCCCTACGATGAGCTGGAAGATCCTGGCGGGCGCGGCGCCGAGAGCCATGCGCACTCCGATCTCAGCCGTGCGTTGCCGAACCACGGTCGCCAGAACACCATACAGGCCGATCCCGGCGAGCAACCCCGAAATCGCGGCGAATACCCCGATGAGCACGAGCGTGAAACGCGTTCCCGCCTCGGCCCGATCGACCCAGACCTCTACCGGCTGCAGGTCCGTCACCACGATGCCGCGATTGAACTTCGCGACCGCCGCACGGACCGTCGCCACATAGCGCGACGGATCGCCCTGTGTGCGGAGAATCCACTGCGAGGCGTTGCCGCCCCAAAATCCGTCGGACTCATAGATCTGCTCGCGGCCCCGCTGCGCCAGCGAGGTTTCCCGCTGGTGGGCGACCACACCGATCACTTCCACCCACTCGGGATCGGGCTTGCGGCGCTTCAAGAGGAATCTCTGCCCGATGGCCGATCGGTTCGGGAATGCCTTGGCTGCAAAGTCCTGGTCGATCATCACCACAGCGCGATCGGGGCGATTGTCCGCTTCGGAAAAGGTGCGCCCGGCGATCAGCCGCACGTGCATGAGCTCGAAATAACCGGGCAGCACGGTCTGCTCATCGGCCGCTTGAAACCGGGTAGCGTCGGCCAGGGCATCGGCCGTACCCCAGCGGACGGGCCCGAAATATCCGCCGGAGAGCGGCACCGTCGACGTGGCGGTGACACCCTCCACGCCTGGAATTCCCGAGAGCACAGCACGCATCTGATTGACGTACGCGGCGCGTTCGTCAACATTTTTCTCAAACGGCACCCCGAGAGTCTGAAAGCTGAGCAGGCCCTGGGGATCGAATCCCCGGTCGATGTGTTGCAGCGCCAGGAAGCTGCGGAACATCAGGCCCGACCCGATCAGCAGCACGAAGGAGAGGGCCACCTCCGTAATCACGGCGGCGCCGCGCAGATGACTGCCACTGCCGAGTCCGGAATTTCGCCCGCTGGAGCGCAGCACTTGCGCAATGTCCGGCCGCGACGCACGCAGAGCCGGCACCATCCCAAACACTGCTGCGGCAGCCAGTCCGGCGAGGGCCGCGAACGCCACACCTGCCGGATCGATGCTGACCGATTGCAGACGAGGCAGTCCCGCGGGGGCGATCGCCAGCAGTTCCCGAACCCCGACCCACGCCAGAGCGGCGCCGGCCAGCGATCCGCATCCTGCCAGCAGCAAGGACTCGCCTAGCACTCCGCGCGCAAGCCGCCATCGGCTCGCCCCTAAAGCGCTGCGCACTGCCAACTCGCGGCCGCGCGACGAAGCCCGCACCAGCAGCAGGTTGGCGACGTTCGCGCAGGCGATCAGCAGCAGGAAGATCGCCGACCCCATCAACGCGAGAATCGCCGGCCTCACCTCGGCCACCAGGTAGCGATGCATCGGCTCGATACGAATCTGGAAGCCGGCGGTCTGCCAGATAGAGCTCTTGCGGCGCGATTCTTCCGCCACGGCATCGGCGCGCGATTGGGCTCGCGCCAGGCTGATGCCGGGTTTCAGCCTGCCGATGATGCTGTTGGAGACCACCAGCCGGTTGGCCGGATCGTACGGCAGGCGCGCGCATACCCAAAAGTCGGGCGAACGTTCCACGCGCATGTCGGGCGGGAAGAGCAACTCGACGCCTGGCGCGAGCACGCCCGCGACGATCGGACCGCCTTTGGAACCCAGCATCGGATGGCCAATCATGGCGATGTTCCCGCCAAAGCGCCGCTGGAAGAACGCATAGCTCAACGCGACGACAGTCGCCGGACGTGGCGGAGCGGGAACGCCGGGCACCGCTTCGGGGACCGGCTGGCCGTCTTCGTCGGTGAAGTCGCGTCCGATCGCGATCTTGGCGCCGAGCAACCGGAACATATTCGGAGTCACTGCAGCGTAGCGGACCTGCTCGCGTGTCCCATCGTCACGGGAGACGACGGTCGGCCCGCTGTCGGCGACGGCGGCCAGGTCCTCGAAGGTGTCGCCTGCAGCGCTGCGCAAGTCGAAGAAGTCCGCGTTCGAGACCGAGAAATTGCGCACGTTGCGTTGCTTCAGATCGACGGTGGCGTAGACCAGTTGCCCCGGGTCGCGATACGGCAGGCTTCGCAGCAGGACGGCGTTGGCGACGCTGAAGATCGCAGTGCTGGCGCCGATTCCGAGCGCGATGGTAACGACAGCGGTGACGGCGAATACCGGGCTTTTGCGCAGAACTCGGGCCGCATGGAGGAGTTCATCGAACGGCATGTGGGTCCCCTGCTAGACCAGTGTGGCACAGGTAATTCGGGGAGCCGTGCTTCGCCGGGTTAAACTGATTCTTTATGCCAGATTCCTATCCCCCTTTGCAGGCGCCCAGCCGCCTTCTCTTCGGACCTGGTCCCAGCATGGTCGCCCCCCGCGTCTACAAAGCCATGGGACAACCAGTGGTGGGGCACCTGGATCCCTTTTTCTTCCAGGTCACGGAAGAGGTGCGCAGCCTGCTCGGATACGCCTATTCGACGGACAACCACTTCAATCTCGCAATGTCGGGAACCGGCAGCGCCGGTATGGAAGCGGCCGTTGCCAGCTTCGCCGAACCGGGCGTGAAGTTTGGTTTGCTCACCAACGGATTCTTTGGCGATCGCATCGGTGAGATGGCCCGCCGGCAGGGCGCCGACGTCGTAAGGCTTGAGAAACCGTGGGGCCAGCCGTTCGATCCGCAAGAGGTCCGCGATTTCGTCCGCCGCGAACAACCGCGCGTCGTGGCCTTCGTCCAGGCAGAGACATCCACCGGCCTCTTCAACCAGGCCAAGCCGATCTGCGAAGTGGCCCGCGAAGTCGACGCACTGGTGATCACGGACTGCGTGACATCGCTCGGCGGCATGCCCGTCCTGGTGGACGAGAACGGCATCGATATCGCCTATAGTTGCACCCAGAAGGGCCTCGGCTGCCCTCCAGGCCTCGCGCCCATGACGCTCTCGCCGCGCGCCCTGGAACGCCTGCGCGCGCGCAAGTCGGTGGTGCACACCTGGTATCTCGATCTTCTGCTGCTCGATACCTTCTACAGCGGACATCGCTACCACCACACCGCGTCAGCCACCATGTTCTACGCTCTCCGCGAGGGTCTCGCGATCGTGCACGAAGAAGGGCGCGAGAATCGGTGGGAGCGTCATCGCCGCAATCACCAGGCCTTCGTCGCGGGAATTGAAGCCATGGGACTGGCGATGCATGTATCCAATCCTTCCGATCGTCTCTGGACGCTGAATACGCCGCGTGTGCCCGCCGGGGTGGACGACGCCAAGGTGCGGCAGTATCTCCTGGAAGAGCGCAATATCGAGATTGCCGGCGGATTCGGGCCGCTTGCCGGCCAGGTCTTCCGCATCGGTCTGATGGGCTACGGTTCGACCGCCGAAAACGTGCTGTTCATTCTCGGAGAGTTGGAAGGCGCCTTAAAGAAGCAAGGGTACCAACCTGCGGGTGACGCTCGCGCCGCCGCTGAAAAAGTCCTGGGCGCAGCCGTATAACCGCACGGGAGGCTCGACCCGCATGACGATTCTCTGTCTCGCCAGCTACGAGAAGGGTCACGCCTTCATCCGTGAATGCAAACGCCAGGGATGCACCGTGCTGTTGCTTACGTCGCTGAGCCTGCAGCACAAGGCGCAGTTTCCTGTCGATTCCATCGACGAGATCTTCTATATGCCCGACGAAGATCATCGTTGGAACCTGAGCGATACACAGAAGGCCGTAAGCTTCCTCGCGCGAAGCCGTGCGATCGACCGCATCGTGCCGCTCGACGACTTTGACGTGGAGGTGGCCGCGTCGTTGCGCGAGCATCTCCGCGTGGCCGGGATGGGCGGTACCACTGCCCACTACTTCCGCGACAAGCTGGCGATGCGCATGAAGGCGCAGGACGCGGGCCTGCCCGTGCCCGAGTTCGTGCATGTCTTGAATTACGACCGGCTCCGCGAGTTCATGGACCGTGTCCCCGCTCCGTGGGTGCTCAAGCCGCGGTCCATGGCCGGCGCCATCGGTATCAAGAAGGTCCATCACTCCGAAGAATTGTGGCGTATGCTCGATGCGTTAGGCGACATGCAATCGCACTATCTGTTGGAGCGATTTGTCCCGGGCGACATCTTCCATGTCGACACGATTGTCTACGAGAACGAGATTCTCTTTGCGATCGCCAGTGGCTACGGCCGTCCGCCCATGGAGGTCTCGCATCAGGGCGGCATCTTCACCACGCGCATTCTGGAGCGAGACTCCGACGACGCGGAGCGGCTTCTGGAAGTGAATCGTGGCGTCATGAGCGGGCTTGGCATGCTGCGCGGAGTTTCGCACACGGAGTTCATCAAGGGCCGGGAGGACGGGAAGATTTACTTCCTGGAAACCTCGGCGCGCGTAGGTGGTGCGCACATCGCCGATCTGGTGGAGGCCGCCAGTGGTCTGAATCTCTGGGCGGAGTGGGCGAAGTTGGAAGTGGCCGGTGGTGGCGCGCCGTACCGCCCGCCGGAAGCGCGCCAGGACTATGCGGGCCTGCTGGTCTCGCTGGCCCGCCAGGAGCATCCCGATACTTCCGCCTACACCGACGAGGAAATCGTCTGGAGGATGAATCGGGACCATCACGTGGGCCTGCTGGTCAAGTCGCCCTCTGCGGAGCGCGTGAAGGAACTTCTGGCTTCGTATGCGCAGCGGTTCGAGCAGGACTTCTTCGCGTACATCGCTCCGAAAGAGACTCCCACAAGTTGAGCAAGAACACTCCCTTACGGTCGTGGCTCGTTGCGACCCGCGCGCGCAAGCAAGCGATGTCGCAATTCGCTCCGAAATCGCTCCCTTACGGTTACGAGCCGCGCGCGTAAGCAAGCGACGTCGCGATTCGCTCCGAAAATCACTCCCTTACGGTTACGAGCCGCGCGCGTAAGCAAGCGACGTCGCGACGGCTCCGAAAATCGCCCCCTTACGGTTACGAGCCGCGCGCGTAAGCAAGCGATGTCGCGATGGCTCCGAAATCACTCCCTTACGGTTGCGAGCCGCGCGCGTTAAGCAAGCGATGTCGCGACGGCTCCGAAAATCACTCCCTAACGGTTACGAGCCGCGCGCGTAAGCAAGCGCCGTCGCGAATCGCTCCGAAATCACTCCCTTACGGTTACGAGCCGCGCGCGTTAAGCAAACGATGTCGCGATGGCTCCGAAAATCACTCCCTTACGGTCGTGGCTCGTTGCGAGCCGCGCGCGTAAGCAAGCGATCTGACGATACGTCAACGCCTCTGAAACCACGTTTCACAGCTACGATTTACTTGAGACTCTGCCGCAGAGTTGCTGCCGATGCCGGGTCGGTGATGGCGAGCTGATCGACTTCCTTAGCGGCCTCTTCCACGGCTCCCGCCTTGGCGTAGAGCGCTGCCAGCAGCAGGTGGTTGGACGGATGTTCGCGTCGCGCGCTCTCGATCTCATCGGCGGTCTCTTGGCTGACCACCTGGAAACGGGCCTCCGGCGCTGGCGGTGTGGGCGCGTGTACGCTCTTGCTGCCAATCTGCGCGGTCACCTGCCAGTTGTAAAGCCGCCCTCGGGCAAGCGGATGCTCCACCTGCCATTCGGTTCCGGTGAGCGCTGGACTCTCCGCAACCTTTTCGAAATTCTCGTCGAAGATCGACACCACATAGTGCGTGGCGTTGGGCGCCGCCTTCCATTCGACCGTCGGGCGATCGCTAACCACCGCCGTGCCCATTGGGCGCTGCAATGCAAATCCGGGCGTCTCGGTGGACGGGCCAAGCAGTACACCTGGCTTGGCAATCAGCCGGTCCAGGATTGGCGCACGTTCCAGTTTGTGTGTGTCCAGGGCGAGTTGTAAGGCGGCCTTCTCGGCATCGTCCAGAGGAGGCTCCGCTGGTAACGAGGGTTTCGGTGTGACCGCCAGTCCGGGCTGCCCTGTCGGCCCCCGCTTCACATACCAGACGGTGAGCGAGGCGGCCAACAGAACCGCAGCCGCTACGGCCATTCGCCACGGAGTGCGCCGTGCCGGCATCTGGATGGGCGCGCGCGGTACGCTCTCTAACTCCGCGCGAAACTGTCTGAGGTCTTCCACCTCCGACCGGCACATGTCGCAATCCTCAAGGTGCCGCGCCACATCGGGAGGGAAAGAACCGTGGGCGCAACTGGCGATCTGGTCATACTCCAGATGGCCCGAAAGCTCCGCCCGCAACTGTCGTACGTGCGGGCCGGCGCCTGCCTGACGGTAGAGCCGCTCGCGGCATATCTCGCAGTGGCCGATGTGCTCGTCCACCTCTAGCAGTTCCACAGGCGCTAACGCGCGGCTGCGGTATCGAGCAAACTGCTCTTCCGTCAAATGATCAGGCTGGGTCATCGCCTATCCAAAGTGAGGAAAGCTTTACGGGCATATTACTATCCCAAGTTCAACGATATTTTGCCGCCCATCCGGCGCGTCAGCCGTTCCCGGGCCGATTTTCGTAGATTGATCACCTGCTGGCGCGAAACTCCCAGCCGCGAAGCAATCGCCAGATCGTCTAAAGGCAATTGATTCCATATTTTGGCGAACTCTTCCGGGACTAGCCCCAGGACTTTGGCGATCTCCCGGATGCTTGCCACCCCGGTGAGTGGCAGCAAGGCGACAGCGGACGACTCCGCTCCGCACCGTAGATTGAGCAGCAGGGCCGCCCGCTGCCCCTGGGGAAGTTCGGAGATCTGCGACCAGAGTTCCGTCATCCACTGTTTTAGCTCCAGGCGGGTGGCCGGATCGACCTCCACCGCCTCGAGGTCCCGAGCGGCCTTTTCTGGCGCGACGGGCGGATCGTCAACTCCCCAAATCTGGCCGACGATGCTCACCAGCTCATCGAATTCCACCGGCCCGCGGAAACGTTCGAAAATCTTGGCCAACAACTCGGCCGGCGCCAGGCTCGAGCGCCCATGAGGCAAGTCCGCAAGTTTCTCGCGCCAGCGATTCACCACGTCTTCCGACGACGCCATTGGCCTCCCGCTCTGCCATGCGCGCAATCCGCAGATCCATCCCGCCGAGGGATCTTCCCAGATGGCGAATCGCTTCTCCGTATTCAATAAATAGCGGAGGCGCGTCTTCAGGCGATGGCGATTGGGGTACTTCCGGCGCAGATATTCGTTGCAGGCGTGATACGCGGCGACGGCCGTATACCCGGAGAAGGCGCCGATCGTCTCGCCGGCCACACCTTCTTTCATCGCACGCAAGCGAGCCAGCAGCTCCACCAGGACCTCTGACGAAACGTCCTCGATATCCTGGGCTTCGCGCGCTCCCTGGAACGCCAGCTTGTAGCGCACGATGCGTTGAATCCCGGGTTGTGCGTGTTCCACCACCAATGTTGCCAGAAGTGCTTCCGATGCTTCAGGATCGGAACACGCGGCATATTGGCGTAACAGAACGTCCGCCGAATTGGTTTCCATCGCCTCGACAGTGACCATCTTACCTGGAGTCGTACAGATAAGGCCACGTCACTGAGGGAGCGCCACCGCCCTCATGATTCATGATCGCTTGCTCACGCGCGCGGCTCGCAAGCGCACGTATGCGCGCGAAGGTATTTGGGTAGCTTACGAGCCGCGACCGTGAGAAGCTGTGAAAAATCCGACTGCCCCACGTAGGGATGGGACATCGCTTGCTTACGCGCGCGGCTCACAACGAGCCACGACCGTAAGGGAGTGATTTTTCGGGCGGTCGGGCATCACTCGCCACCTTCAAGACCGCCGTCGAGGGGGAACTTACGCCGCCCTGAGTAACGACTACCGGATACGTGCCCGTCCCCAAACTGCTCGGAACGGTGAGATTGATCTGGTACAGGCCGGCTCCCACCAGTCCGCAGTAACTGACCGGCGCCGCGTCGCCGCCGATGGTCACGGTGGGCGTCGCAATCGCGGCGCGGGCGTCGGAGAAGACCAGGCCCGCGGCAGCCGCTGGTGCGGTGGGTCCCATCCCCGTGCCAAAGATTTCAAGCACATCTCCGGGCCTTGCCGAGGCCCCGGTGCCATCGAGAACGGTGCCGTCGGCAGGCCGAACCGCCAGCACGCAATTCGCACTCGTAAATACTCCCGGCATCACCGCTTGCATGACTGTTGAGGCGCTCCCGCTACCCGACGAATTAGTAACAGTCACGATAACGTTGCCCACACTGCTGTCGTCGGGCACCTGTAAGTTCAACTGCACCGGACTTACATATTTAAGGAAGGCCGTTTTTCCGTCCGGTTTGCGAGGCGACGCCGCTGCGAAAGGCGGCCAGTACACTGCGGGTCAGAGCTTTAACATTTCTTAGCGTTTCACAGGCTGCAGCGACGTCCAATTGCCGCGGATCGCCACGTTGGGGTCGAATCCCGCCTGATCGGAGAGCACGATTTCGTTGCGGTCGTTGACCCAGGCGTGGCTGTACAGATTGCTCAACTCGAACGTCTCGCCGTTGGTGGGATTGCGATAAGTCTCCACGCCGCGCGTCACATCGCTGAATTGCCCGAAGACGTGATCCTCGCTGCGCTGCTGGTTCTCGTACCCCTGCCTCCGGATCGCGTTGATGTCGTTGGCCGTCTTGGTATTGATCGCTACCCGGTCGCGGATCCCCTTTTGCTCGGCAGCCTGCACGTTCCCCGAAACCTGGTTGACGCGGCTCTGCCACGCCTGATCCACCCGGATCGAGGAGAGGATCATGTCGAAAAACTTCTCGTTTGCGTCTAGCTGGCCCGCGGGCGCTCGCGCGGCACAAGCGTTGGCTGTGCAATTGTAGCTATAGGCCTGCCCCATGCGGCCTGTTCGAATGTCCATGCTGGGGCCCAGGGTCCCGGTTGTGACCGTGGTCGCCATCACCCATTCCTCCACCGCGCGACCGTTGAGCGTATAGCGCAACCTGGCCCTCGCCACATCCGGACGGACAACCTGCCGCAGATTGTAGCGGGTCGCCATCTGTTCCGTTTGACGCGCCTGCTGTTGCAGCTTCTGCAGGTAGTTCGGCATTGGCTCGATGCTCACGATCTGGGCATTCGCTCGCACTTTCCCGATATTTCGCCGGATGTAGTCGGCGGCGCTCATCGGCTGCGTGATGTCGCACGGCCTCGTGCCGAACTGCGCCTTTTGCTGAGCCGCGGCACGCAGAGGTGTAGGATCGTCGGCCCACGCCCAGTTATAGGTGGGAAAGACTTCGAAGGCGCGCCCATCGGGGCCGCTCGATCGGAAGGTAGTCTGAATGGTGTTGCAGCTATCCTTGATGTTCCACTGGGTGGCGCCTTGCGATTGCCAGTCGGCGGGAATAAGAAGGTAGGCTGACGGCATGGGCCGCTCGAATCCACTCTGGTCCATCACTGTGACCTTCTTCATCACCAGGTAATTCGCGTGCGCGGCGGATTGGCTTTGGGAGTTTGCCAACGCCGCCAAAGATAGCAGAATCCCCGCGGCCCTGAGGCCAAACCCCCGATTACGAAACAACGACATAATCCGCAGTTTACAAAAAAGCAAGGCACAGGAGGCTCCTGTCAAAAAGAAAAACGCGCGAGGGCATGAGCCACTCGCGCGTTCCTCTGCTAGCGCACCGCGCTGCGTTAGCAAACAATTGCCGATAACTTACTACATGTTTCGGAGACGAGCCAGGACCGTTAGGTGAGAAGCTGTGAAAAATCCGGGAGCGCCTGCGCCACATACGATGAGGCATCGCTTGCTTACGCGCGCGGCTCGCAAGCGCACGTACTTGGGTAGCTTACGAGCCGCGACCGTAAGGGAGTGTTCTTGCCAAAATACGAGGCCGTGTCGCGGGATACTTGCGCTTGCGAGCCGCGCGCGTAAGCAAGCGATCTGGCGACACGTCGGCCCACTTTTAGTAAGCGTAGCAGGGAGCCGGATGGAAGTATCCGTAGCCGTCATAGAAGCCGCAGCCGTACCCGCCGATGGGATACCCATAGCCGAACGGGATTCCGATGCCGATTCCGAAGTACGGGCGAGCCCAGAAGCGGCCGCCCCAGTAGTAGCCTCGGCCCGCATAGAACCGGCCAGGGTAGAATCCCCCGCCGCCGACAAAACTCCGGCCATAGAAGCCTCGGGCGCCATACGCACCACCATAACCGCCCCGGAAGCCGCTGACCGCAGGACCGCGGGCGACGCCGCCAAAGCCCCTGGCACCCATGGACGGACCAGCGAAGCCGCGTGCTCCACCACCCGCGAAGGAGTGGCCAGAGAATCCGCCGCCGCCGCGAACCCCACCGCCGCCGATGTGTCCACCGCCACCGCCGTGTCCACCGCCGCCTCGCTGAGCCATTGCGGCCGTGGGACCAGCCAAGAACATCGCCACGCCAAGAACCAGCGCCGGGATCGCAAACCGAATCGATTTTAACTGCGCAGTCCGAATCATGAGAACCTCCTAACACCCTTTCCGGTGTGGAAATATGCAACTTCCATGCCAATTCTAAGTATCTCCATTTATTGCACTTAGAGAAGTCGCTGCAATCGCTGACTGGCCGAAAAGCACCGCTGCCGGTGCTACTCGGCCACACTGTGAGTCCTCCGCCCGGTGTAAGATCAACCCAGAGCCATGCGATTCGCCGCTTTGCTGGGATGCGTGTTTGCGGCCTCCGCCCAGACCAGCACGCCGATTTTCCGTGCCGAGGCTAACCTCGAGTCGATCGCCGTTCGAGTCTTGGACCGGCAGCGGCGCGACATCCGCGGTCTTACCGCCGGCGACTTCACCGTGCTCGAGGACGGCCACCCGCAGAAGATTGCCTTCCTCGCCGCCGAAGATCAGCCCATCAGCCTCGCCGTTCTCTTGGATTCGAGCACCAGCATGGAATCAAGCCGGAAACTGGCCGGAGCGCGCGCCATTTTGAAGCCGCTGCTCCGCGGGAATCTGCCCGGCGACGAGATCTCTCTCGCGCCTTTTACCGACCGCGTAGGCCAATTTCAGCAACTCACTGCCGAGCAGCGCGCCAATCCTCCCGTCACCCGCTTGGCATCCCTGGGAGGCGGCACGGCGCTGTACGACGCGGTCTCCACCTCGCTCTGCCATCTGCGAACCGCCGGCAACGTACGCCAAGCCGTCGTCGTAATCACCGATGGCGCCGACCAGCATAGCCGCCTTGCCCTCGAGCAGTTAATTCGCCTGGCCCAGGCGTCCAAACCCCAGATCTTCATGATCGGCTTCTTCGATAAGGCAGAGCACGAAGCCTACAAATCCAGCGGAAAGACCGTGACACTGGTGAGTGGCCACGAGATCGACAACCCCATCCAGGTCTTCGACCGCGTGGCAAAAGAGACCGGCGCCGAATCCTTCTTCCCCTCGACCGAGCACGATCTGCAACAGGTGATCGATCATATCCTCGGTATCCTCCAGTCGCAGTACACGCTGGCTTATTATCCGCAGGACATCGGCCGCTTCCGCCGCATTCAAGTGAAAATCAATCGCGGAGGAGCCACAGTACTGTCGCGGCGCTCGGCCGGTTCCGAGGGAGCCGAAGAGCCAGTGCACTTCCTGGCGACGAGTTGCGAGGTATCGGCCGTCGATCATCCTTACCCTTGGGAACCGCACGTTACCGACGGCCCCAATCGAACCAAAATCTATCAGGATGATTTTGCCGATCCGCGCAGCGGCTGGCCCAATCACCCTGGTTCCCGATATGCGGCGGGAGCCTACGAAATGTCAAAGGTGGTGACGACTCCCAAATTTGGTGTCATCGTAACGGGCACCGGATATGAAGGTATTCTCGCGGCCTACGGTCCGTGGTGGACGGATTTCCGCGCTTCCATCTCAATTGCGCGGGCAAGTCCGGCAGCCCGAGGACTTGTATTTCGCCTCAACGATGAGGGGTACTATGTCATTCTGCTGATGAACTCGGGAAAAGGCGGAGAGGTCTCCTACAAAGTGGTGAAGCGGACCTTCTGGAATCAGCGAGAGCTGGAACTGGTACAGTGGACCCCGATTACTATGGGCCCGCCGGCAGCTCTTAAGACTACGGATCGGCTCACTGTCGACTGCCGTCGCGACCACTTCACCTTTCTCATCAACGATGTGCAATTCGCGACCGTCCAAGACGACAGCTATCCCGACGGCATGGTGGGGATGGCCGAATTCGGATACGGACACGCCATTTTTCACGACCTGCGTGTGGAAGGGAAGCTATAAGAGAGGACAACCTCATGACCGATACACAAATGATCACTTGCCCGAGTTGCGGTGCTACGAATCGTGTGCCGCTCGACAAGCTTCGCGCCGGTTTGGCGCCGGTATGCGGACGATGCAAAGCCCCACTGGCGGCCTCCAGCGATCCGGTGATCATCACCGATTCGAACTTCGCCGACCAGGTGGAGAACTCGCGGCTGCCGGTGATGGTGGACATGTGGGCGCCCTGGTGCGGGCCGTGCCGCTACCTCTCGCCGATCGTCGAACAACTGGCCGGCGAACTGGCCGGTCGCGTGCGAATCGGCAAGATGAATGTCGACGAGAACCCGCAGACCTCAGGGCGATTCCAGGTGGGCAGCATCCCCACCTTGCTGATCTTCCAAGGAGGCATGGAAGTGGACCGCATTATCGGCGTGCATCCGAAAGCCGAAATTCTACAGCGGCTCCACGCCGTGATTGGATGAACCATGCCGACTATTCGCGCCCTCCTCAAAGCAAACGGCCTCGGCCGGATTGCCGATGTGATTGCTGAGTCCGTGAAGCCATCCGTCTGGCTCGCCGCCATGGATCCGAGTGAAGGACCAACCTGCCGGCTGGGCGGACGTCCGAACCTTCCCGCCGTAATCGAATGGCCAACCTGGCGGGAGCAGCCTCTCCCCTTCGTCGCGCAGTTTCAACTCGACGCTATTCCTGCGATGAAGGGATTCAAGCTGCCTCGCCGTGGGTCGCTCCTCTTCTTTAACGAAGCCGGCCGCGATGACGAATGGGACGGGCTCTCCGTACTTTACGCGGAGAAGCCCTTGTCTGAATCTCCCCTCCGCGATTTTCCCGAGGAACTCGATGAAGCCTTTCGCTTCCCTGCCTTTGAACTTGGGGTGCGTGCGACCGGTCCCTCTGTGCCCGATTTCTCCGACCAGTTGGTGGAGGAACTGGAACTCACGGAAGAAGAAAACATGAAGTACCAGGATGTCTGCTGGTCTTGGAAGGAGCAGCCTTCTTACGAGGGCCATCGCATCGGCGGCTATCCCAACACTGTTCAACGCGACGACCCCAAACGGGAAGCGCACCTCAAGTCCCTCGGACTCTACGGCTTCGACCTCTCGGATTACAAGCGCCGCAAAGCGCAGAAGGCGGCACCGGGAGCGAAGGATTGGGAGCTCTTGTTTCAACTCGATTCGGAAAAGAAAGCCGGCATGATGTGGTACGACGCCGGGCGCATCTATTTCCTCATCCACAAGGACGATCTGGCCGAGCGGCGCTTCAATCTGGTCTGGTCCGTGATGCAGACCAGTTGAATCAATTCAGGAAATAGGTACGGTAGAGCGTGTCCCGCTGCTTGGGCACGAAGCCGGCATCGCGGATAATGCGGCGCAGTTCCTCTTCGCTGGCTCGATGATGCGCCCCCGCGGCCGAGACCACGTTCTCTTCGATCATGATGCTGCCCACATCGTTGCCGCCAAAGCGCAGTCCCAACTGGCACGTCTTCAGCCCCTGCGTCACCCAGGACGATTGCACGTTCTCGAAATTATCCAGGTAGATTCGCGAAATTGCCAATGTTTGCAGATACTCCACCGCGGTGGCCTCCTCCTTCACGAAGCGGCCCAGTGAAGTGTTCTCGCGCTGAAACGTCCACGGGATAAATGCCGTGAATCCGCCGGTCTCCTCCTGCAGATTGCGCACCAGTTCCAAATGATTCATGCGCTGTTCGAGCGTCTCGCCGCATCCGAACATCATGGTCGCGGTGGTCCGCATGCCGAGTTGATGCGCGGTGCGGTGCACATCCACCCAATCCTGTGTGGAACATTTCAGCCGGCTGATGCGGTGGCGCACGCCATCGTCCAGAATCTCGGCGCCGCCGCCTGGGATGGAATCGAGCCCCGAATCGCGCAGCCGCGCAATCGTGTCCCGCAAGCTCAGGCCGCTCACATCCGCGATGTTTGTCACCTCGGGCGCGGAGAGGCAGTGCAGATGAATCGTGAAGCGCTGCTTGATGCTGCGGAACAGGTCTTCATACCACTCGATCTTCAAATCGGGATGCAAGCCCCCCTGCATCAGGACGCCCGTGCCGCCCAGGTCGATGGTCTCCTGAATCTTCTCGAAGATCGTTTCCTTGGGAAGCACGTAACCTTCCTCGTGCCCCATGGGGCGATAGAACGCGCAGAAGCTGCAGTACTCCGTGCAGAAGTTGGTGTAGTTGATATTGCGATCGATGATGTAGGAGACGACCCCTTCGGGGTGCCATTTGCGGCGAACCGAATCGGCCTCCATGCCAATGCCGATCAAGTCATCGGAACGAAACAGATCGAGTGCTTCTTCGCGTGTCATCATACTGAGTCCAAACTGTAATTCGCCCTCTGTAATTCCAAGATAGCAAAGCCGGATGCGCGATGCGTTGACTCGCGGCCACATCCAATCGATAGAAATTATCGATTGGATCTGAGGGGTGCGGTCGCGCTACATTGAAAGCGTTAACACTCCTGAGGGTGTTACACCGCTGATCCCCGTCCCTGATCGATCCGCTTGCACGCGGCCTAGTCCTGCCAAACCGCAGAGTCGTTAGCGGTTCGGCGCCTCAATCCCAAACTTAAAACAACGGAGGACCTTTTGAGTCTTTGGAAAGTGACAGTTGTGTTTCTATGTGTGCTAATGTGCGGCCTCGCGCAGGGGTTCCGCTCGTTTCGCGGCGAAATCCATGCCGACGGCCTCACCGACCTGAGTTGGCTTGTGGTTCACCTCGATCAACCCGGACAATCCCGCAGTGATAGTGCTTCCGTCACGTCCGGTGGAGATTTTTCGTTTCTCAATGTAGCCGAGGGCTTATACACGCTGCGCGTAGTCGATCCAGCGGGCAACGAGATTCTCTCCAAGCCGATCACGATCGGCGTCACCAGTGCGCCGGTCATGTTAGAACTGCCGAAGTCCGTAGATGCCCGCCCGGCAGGCGAGACCACTTCCGTAGTCCGTCTGCGCCATCGTCCCGGCCGCGAAGCCATGGCCGCCGCCGCCAAGGGGCAGAAATTCTCGGAGAATGGCGACCGCGAACACGCCGCCATCGAGTGGCGCAAAGCTGTCGATGCCGACCCCGATTTCAGCGAAGCCCATGGCAATCTCGGGGCACAATACTTCCGCCTGCACCGGACTCAAGAAGCAGTCGAGGAGTTCCGGCGGGCTGTGGCGCTCGATCCGCATACCGCCATTTATCAGACGAATCTGGCAGTGGGATTGGCTCAGTTGGGACACCTCGACGAAGCCGAGTCGTGGGCGCGTAGCGCAGTTCGCGTGGAAGACAGCAACCCGATGGGACACTATGTGCTGGGATGTATCCTGACTTCGCGCCCGTCGAAGACGGCAGAAGCCGTCCAACAACTCCAGATCGCCGCCCGTCAAATTCCGCGCGCCCATGAAGTGCTGGCCAAAATCTACGAAGCCGAGGGTAAGAAATCGCTCGCCGTGGCGGAACGAAGGCAACTCGAGGAAGTCGAGGCCGCGATCGCGCCTCACGATTAAAGCGCATCGAGCTATGAGCGCACGGGCCGCGATTGGACATCGCTTGCTGACGCGCGCGGCTCGCAGCGCAAAACGTGCCGACATCGCTTGCTGACGCGCCCGGCTCGCAACGCAAAACGTGCCGACATCGCTTGCTGACGCGCGCGGCTCGCAACGCAAAACGTGCCGACAACGCTTGCTTACGCGCGCGATGCTCGCAACGCGAACGTGCCGACATCGCTTGCTGACGCGCGCGGCTCGCAACGCGAACGTGCCGACATCGCTTGCTGACGCGCGCGGCTCGCAACGCGAACGTGCCGACATCGCTTGCTGACGCGCGCGATGCTCGCAACGCGAAACGCGCCGATAGCGCCTGCTGGCGCGCCCAATGCTCTTAACGCGAACGTGCCGACGCGCACGGCTTTGCTACGAGCCACGACCGTAAGGGAGTGTTTCCGGAGAACCCAAATGATCACACAGTCAGGACCTAGTTCGCAGTGGGTACTTTTACCGCCTTGTCGATGATCAGCACGTCGAGCCCGGCTTTGCTCGCCACCAGCTTCAAACCAAGCTGTTGCTGTAATGCGGTAGGAAGATCCGGGTCCGGTTCCGCATCAGCAGCCCCGGCGGCTGATCCAGGTGCTCCCGAAGGCAGAGGCACGCTGGCCCGCGGCGCGAAATCCAGTGTGAAATCGTAAAGGCCTGTGAGCCCCGTCTTGTCAATCACGGGCCGATTCAGCTGATTGCTCAAGGAGGCGGTCAACTTCGAAATCGGCTTTGCCTTGGCCATCATGTGCGCTTTCGGGGTTGGACCCGGAAATAGGATCACCACTACACCAGGACCCGCCAATTGACCGTCTTTCATTTTCGGGGGGCCGTCCGCCGCGGGCGTGCTCACGTCCTCAGCAGTGTCCTTGAGCTTGGGCCCGCGCTTTCCCACCACCAGGTCCTCCACCTGGAACTCGTTGGAGTCGTGATGCAGCGTGAGGCCAAACCGCTCGGCCAGGAGATTTTGCCACATCGCGCCGACCTGCTCCTTCTTCGCCCCTGAGGGCAGTTTGGCGACGATGTCGTATCGCTCCGTGCTGAGCCACTCGGGACCGTTCACCTGATACGCTTTGACGGTCGTACGCCGTCATCAGCAGACTCTTCAATGTGGCGAACGTCCACGTGATCTGACCGGGGTCCGTTGTCCCGGGACCACCGCGAGGCGGCCCAAAGAATGCGCCCGTGGGAGGAACGGGCGGGGATTGCTTGACTGACGCCACTTCAAACGTGGACGGTTCTGCGGGCTGCCCATAAGCCAACTCGCACCCGAGGATCAACAGGCTCCAGATCAACGGGCTCGCCCGCATAGGAGGATGAATGAGTAGGTTCTACCCTGCAGCAGCCAGTTGTTGTTGCATGGCCTGAACAAAAAGGTAAATAGAAAATAGCGGCTTCGGATCGCCTTTGCCCCAGCGATTGACCGTCCACTTCGCACGCAGGAATTTCACCGGCCGTTCAGAAACATCCAGCAGGATCTGGTACGTGCCGCAGTAGAACTTCTGTGGAAACGACACCAACGGTTTTGCCCCCCAATCCGTGCCGTCGGACGAGCCCCAGATTGAGACGTCAATGCTTTCCTGCTCGATGATGCGGGTGATCCCCAACGTCAAGATCAGAGTGCCACCTTGCTCGACGCCAAGGTTTATTTCTGGCCCCGTTCCGGCTTCGCGAACGGTGGTTTCCGGTAATAGGAACTGTGGAAGCATTGATCTGTCCTCCAGCCCGAGCTACAGCCCCGCGAATTTCATTTCAGCTTCAGAAGTTGGTGTCGAGCTGACTCCAGAGTCTCATATTTTTTACAAAAACAAAAGCGGACCTGCTGCGACCCGCCCCCCGGCCGGGCATAAAAGCTGGACCCGGGCACCGCGGCAACCCCCAGCTTCTCAATTAGATAGCGAACAAACGCCAGATCATCGGAGAACCCCAGCCCGGAAATGTCGGTCATTACGTAGTAAGCGCCCTGTGGAATAAAGCACGTTAGACCGGCCGTTCGCAGCGTCTCGACAATGTGGTCCCGCCGCTCCGAATAGTGTGAGGCCAGGGACTTGTAGTAGTCGTCGCCCCAACCCAACGCCATCACACCCGCCTGCTGCAGGGGCGCCGCCGCGCCTACCGTCAGAAAGTCGTGGACTTTGCGGATTGAATCCGTCAAGTCGGGAGGCGCCAGCACCCAACCCACCCGCCACCCCGTCACGGAGTACGTCTTGCTCATGCTGTTAACCAGAACCGAGCGCTCCCGCATGCCCGGCAGCGAGAGAATCGGCACGTGCACCGTGCCATCGTAGAGGATGTGCTCGTAGATCTCGTCCGTGATCGCGAGCGCGTCAAACTCCTGGCACAGGTTGCCGATGAAAGTGAGTTCCTCGCGTGTGAAAACCTTGCCGGTGGGATTGTTGGGCGTGTTCAGGATGATCGCCTTCGTGTTGGGACTGAAGGCGCGGCGCAGTTCCTCGGGGTCGAAGTGCCAGTCCGGCGCATGCAGGGTGACATAGCGGACTTTCGCTCCGCAGAGCTGGGTGTCGGGATTGTAGTTCTCGTAGAAGGGCTCGAACAGCACGACTTCATCGCCGGGATCGAGGACCGCCAAAAAGGTAGCGATCATGCCTTCGGTCGCGCCGCAGCAGACCGTGATCTCGTGCTCCGGATCGAAGTCCAGCCCGTAGCACCGACGATACTTCGCGGCGATGGCATCGCGGAATGGCTTGGCGCCCCAAGTAATGGCGTATTGGTTGACATCGTCCGCAATCGCCTGCGCCGCGGCATTCTTCAATGGCTCTGGGGCCGGAAAATCGGGAAAGCCCTGCGCCAGGTTGATGGCGCCATGGCTCATCGCCAGGCGGGTCATCTCCCGGATCACCGACTCCGTAAAATTCATGATCCGCTGGCTGCGAAAGCGGGTGCGTCTGGCGGTGGCAAAAGTTGACACCATTCGAGATTACCAAAGCTGGGCTACGCTCCGGGGTCGTGGGTGTACGTTATGACTATGAGCTTGACGGACGAAGACAAGCAGTGGATTACCGAACGGTTGGAGGCCGTGGAAACCAAAATCTTGACCGCCTTCCATAAGTTCGCGGAGATCACCACTGCGCGGCAGCGCAGCCATACGGAAGCGCTCCAGGTCTGCGATCTGGAGATCGAGGCATTGAAGCATCGGGTGGCTGCGCTGGAGGGTCGCCGGTAGTTTCTTTCGACGACTACGAGCCGGGCGAGTCAGCAAGCGACCTCTTTTTTGGCATCCTGTCAAAATGAAGAAGCGAGCGGGGGAGGCCCATCACATTTGTCGCCGACGGATGGGCCTCACGTTAGTAGAAAGGAACGTTGAAAGATAAACTAACATTGCATTGAACTTGTAACAAGATTACCCTTGGTAAGGAGGCGTGGGCTAACGCGTCTGTCAGCGATGTCAACCTTCTCCGGAATCCAGCGCCTGTTGTGGGTCGCGATCCTGCTTGCGGCCCTCTACAGCGGGATCATCTTCCTCGGGCGCTATGCGTCCGACCAGCGATACAATCGCACCCGCGCCAATTCCTCCCCACCGGCCCCCTTCGATAGCGTTTACGCCAGCTCCGACTTGAAGATCGTGCAGTTCTACGCGCGCGATGCCAATGTCACGGAAGGTGCACAGTCCGTGATCTGTTACGGCGTGGTCAACGCCAAATCGGTACGCATCGAGCCGCCGGTCGACGGTGTACAGGTATCGCCCAATCGATGCGTGGAAGTCGCGCCGGAGCACGATACCAAATACACTCTCACCGCCGAGGGCGCCGACGGACGAACGGTATCGGAGTCATTCGTCCTGCCAGTGAAAGCCGACTCTGCGATACTACCTGCGGTGACCGCGTTCCGAATCGAGAATCACAAGCCCGACTATCGCGGACGCGAAGTATTCCTGCTGAGCTTTGCGGTGCAGAATGCGGTGACCGTAGAAATCGATCCGCCCGCCTTCCCCACTCTGCACGGAGCGCCGTCCGGCCGCTTCTACGTGGCTCCCGTCAAAACCACTACGTATACGCTCACGGTGACGGGCGCTCACGGACACAAAGCGCGCCGCGATTTGACCGTGCCAGTCCCACCGAATTGATTCCCGCCGATCTGGCGATATTTGTATCTCGAACCGATCAAATCAACACCCGCCACGTACCCTCGACCTAGCCGCGGTGTCTCAACCGATTCCGGGTCCACATCGCGTCAGGCGCCTCTGCAGTGACTGCCATTTCTTCATCTCCCGACGACATCCGCAAGCGCCAGCCCTCCGACTCTCTCGGCCCCCTCAGCGCTCTAAACTTCTTCCTTCCTCCCCGATACTCTCGGCGCCTCTGCGTCTCGGCGAAAATCGCAGCATCCCAACCAATGGCGGCATCCCGAAGCGCCAGCCCTCCGACTCTCTCGATCCCCTTCCTCTTTCCTCCGCGTTGACTCCGCGCCTTCGCGCCTCCGCGGTGAGATTGCCATTTCTTCATCTCCCGACGACATCCGCAAGCGCCAGCCCTCCGACTCTCTCGGCTCCCTCAGCGCTCTAAACTTCTTCCTTCCTCCCCGATACTCTCGGCGCCTCTGCGTCTCGGCGATAATCGCAGCATCTCCACCGATGGCGACATCCCGAAGCGCCAGCCCTCCGACTCTCTAAATCCCCTTCTTCTTTCCTCCGCGTTGTCTCCGCGCCTTCGCGCCTCCGCGGTGAGATTGCCAATTTCTTCATCTCCCGACGAGATCCCGCAGGCGCCAGCCCTCCGACTCTCTCGGCTCCCTCAGCGCTCTAAACTTCTTCCTTCCTTCTCGATCCTCTCGGCGCCTTTGCGTCTCGGCGATAATCGCAGTATCTCAACCAATGGCGACATCCCGAAGCGCCAGCCCTCCGACTCTCTCCGTCCCTTCTTCTTTCCTCCGCGCTGACTCCGCGCCTTCGCGGCTCCGCGGTGAGATTGCCATTTCTTCATCTCCCGACGAGATCCCGCAAGCGCCAGCCCTCCGACTCCCTCGGCTCCCTCAGCGCTCTAAACTTCTTCCTTCCTCCCCTCTCTCGGCGCCTCTGCGTCTCGGCGAAAATCGCAGCATCTCCACCGATGGCGACATCCCGAAGCGCCAGCCCTCCGACTCTCTCGATCCCCTTCCTCTTTCCTCCGCGTTGACTCCGCGCCTTCGCGCCTCCGCGGTGAGATCTTCCCACCCCGCCTCACGCATCTTCTCTTTGCGTAGCCAAATAGCGGCTCGCCAGCACCGACTCCGCGACTGCCGAAGCAAACACCAGCAGCATCACATACCACCAGATCGTCTGCCGCGATTTCGGAGGCGCTGTTGGATCGGCCGCAGTCTGCGTGTCCCCCGACTGCGCGCCTTTGCCCTGCCACAATGCCAGCACGTCCTCCGGAATCACATCGAGATTCGATTCCTTGGGATCCGGATTCACTCCCACTTCATTCTGCCGCCCGTTGGCGAGACGCAACTGATAATACCCGGCCTCGGATAGTTGAATCGATTGCGCCGATGCCGCCTCGCCCAACGTGAGCGGGCGCTTGCCTTCCGGATCCGTCACCTCTACGCCTTGGGCCTGCTCTCGCGAATTTCGCAACTCCAGGAACGCGTCCACCGTCCGCGCGCCACCCTGGCGCTCGCTCCCCGCCAGATAACGCGCCGTCTGCTCAATGAACGGAACGAAGGCCGGATGCAATGGGAAGTCGTTGGTCAGATTGTCAAGCCCCGAAGTCAGCAGCAGCACGCGGCCTTCACCGATTCGCTTCTCCAGCAGCAGAGGCGTCTGGTCGCCCAAACGAACAATCACGCGCGCGTCGCCAGGATCGACGCTGAGCGCGTAGAAGAACTTCACTCCTGACCACCCGTCCGCCTTCGCCACCCCCGGGAACGACGAGTCGCTCGAGCCGACCCCGATAAAACGCTCCGGCCGCCGATTGTAGTCGCGAGTCTCCACGATCCGGGAACCCAGAATCGGAATCTTCAGACGGCCGCCCGCCGAGGTGCCCGCGGCGATGAGCAGGTTGCCCCCCGAACGCACGTAGTCGCTGAGCGAGTTTTCGAGCAACTGCGGAACCGTGCTCAGGTCGGAGAGAATCAGGAACGCGTACTTCGACGCCTGGCGGTCGGCCGCTTCGTTCACGCTGATCGACTCCAGAAGAAATGCCGATTGTGCCGCCGACGCCAGCGCTGCTCCGATATACAATGGCGAGCGATTGTCGCCGTAGTTGTGGATCAGCAGGACTTTCTGAGGATCGGACCGTTGGATCGCGAACCGCCGGATGTCGTCTGCCGGAAACCCGTCGGCGTCGTCGATCTTCACTTCGCAGCGGCTGAATCCGTAAGGAACCTCGAGCGAAGGAAATTCTACCGTAGCTCGCCCGTTCGCGGGCACGGATACTGTCTTGCTGGCCGTGGTCTTCCCGTTGACCATCAGCGACACAGTGCGTTGCGCGGCGGGAGTTCCGAAACCGGCAATCACTGCCTGCACGTGAACCGGCTTGGCGTCCTTCCCCCAAACCTGCCCGGGCGCGTCGACCGATTCCACTGTCCAATTCGGCTGCGGCTTCGTCACCACCGCATGCATCACCAGATTCACATTGGCCGGCATCGCCATATCGGCGAACGCCGCCGCCAGATCGCCGCGCTGGATGTCGGTGAACAAGTGCAGTTCCACTGGTGTCTGCACCGATGCCGCGATTCCGCGCACTGCCCGCGCCAGTTCCCCGAACGTGCCGTGGCCGTCCCCCGGCTGGATCGCCTGCACCGCGGCACGCAGCACCTTCTGGTCCTCAATCGCCTGAGTCATCAAATGCAATTGCGATCCGAACGCCGCCACCTGCGCCCGTGCGGCGCCTTTGCGTCCCAGTTCCACCATGGCCGCTTCTTTGGCGTCGGCCAGGCGCGTTCCGGCCCGCATGCTGAACGAATTGTCGACCACCAGAAGCACCAGACGATTGCTGGCAATCGCGGCCGCATTGCGATTCACGAATGGATTCGCAAACGCCAGGATCAGCAGCAGCAACATCGCCAACCGCAGCGACAACAGCAAGAAATACCGCAGCCGCCGATGGCGCGTGGAGCTTTGTGTGCGCGACTCATACAGCATCAGCGAGCTGACCGGCTTCGGCTTGGCCGTCTGACGTTTCAGCAGATGCAGATATACCGGTAGCGCCAGCCCCGCGAGGCCGGCCAGAAACCACGGCGCGAAGAAGCCCATCTAATTGCGGCCTCCGCGGAGCGTGAGGTATTCGCGCAGGGCGTCGTCCAGCGGCCGGTCCGTCATGAGCAGGCAGTATCCCATGCCTGCAGCTTGTGTACGATCGCGCAGATCGGTCAGATGTGCCTGAATTTTCTCGCGATACTCCTTCTTCGAATAATCGGGAGTCACTTCCAGCCGATCCTCGGTCTCCATATCGATCAGGATCGACGGCCCATGCAGCACGGGATTTACGTCCTCGGGATCGAGGACGTGGAACAGCACCACCTCGTTTCCATGAAAGCGCAGTGGCTCGATGGTACGGATCAGGGTCTCCGCGGACTCCCAGAAATCCGAGACGATGAGCACCATGCCGCGGCGCTTGAGGAACTCCTGAAAGTAGCGCATGGGCTTGGCGAAATCGGTGCGGGCGCGGGCTTCGGCCTGTTCCAGCCCCGCCAGCAGACGATGCAACTGTCCCTGGCGCGTGGACGGGTGCACATAGTTCCGAATCTCGTCATCGAACGTGATCAGGCCCGCCGCATCGCGCTGCCCGTGGATCGCCAGATAAAAGAGCGAGGCGGTCAGGTAACGCGCATAGTCCATCTTGTTGACGCGGTGCGATCCGTACTGCATGGAGTTGCTGGCGTCGAGCAGAATGGTCAGCACGCTGTTGGTCTCGCCACGATAGCGCTTCAGGTGCATGCGCTCCGTTCGCGCGAAGACGTTCCAATCCACCATCCGCAGATCGTCGCCCTCGTTGTAGGCACGATACTCGGCGAACTCCTGGCTGAATCCGAAGTCCGGAGAGCGATGCATGCCGGCGATGAAACCATCCACCACCGTTTTCGCAACCAGATCGAGGCCGGAGATGCTGGCGAGAACAGAAGGATCGAGGAAGCGCTGGAGCATCGATTTACACGATCCCCCATTTTCGCCTGAGCCACCACTCCGAAAATCGCAATAGCACCAGAACCAGGAAGACCAGCGGCAGATTCCACAGATCTTTGGTTTCGCGCACGGTCACGCCGGCTTCGGAAAACGGAATGGCACCCGCGAGTTTGCCCAGATCGCCCGGCTTCCAATACTGCCCGCCTGTCTGCGCCGCGAGGTGTTCAAGTAATTCGCGATTCTGCTCCACGTGGAAATTCTCGGCCACTCCGTCCATCCGCTGGAAGGTCAGCACGTCGCGTCCCAGCTCTTTCACCGCGCCGTTCTCCGAGCGCTGCGCCGTGACTTCCGTCAAATAGGCGCCAGTCCGGGGCGCCGACCACGACGCCTGAAATTGTCCCGGACTATCCGCCACCGGAGTCATTTCGACCAGCGCGCTCACGCCGCTCGGACCCAGAATGTGCGCCTCCACCTTGGCGTCCGAAGCGGGGTTGTACTGCTGGTCGCGGACCTCTGCGGTGATCGTGATCGCGCCGTGGTCGAAGAGCATCTGCGCGGGAACCGAAGCCGCAACATGTCCGGGAGTATCCGAAACCAGCCAGCGCAGAAGCTGCTGCCAGAACAGATCGTGAGCCGTGTCACCCAAAGGCGAGCTCATCTGCCAGCGCCAACTGCCTCCAGTCGCCATGATGGCCGAACGGCCATGGCCGAAGTTCTCAGTGATCAGCAGCGGCAACTTTCGCCCCTCCGGTGTGATCATGTTGGCGAGCACCTGCGCTCCCGGCTTGGGAGTGCCCGGGTCCTGGTAATCCATGAGGTACGGCAGCTTCTTCCACTTGGCGGCGTTCTCCACGGGATCGTCCACCACGCGCGTAATGATGTTGTCCAGGCCCGCCGGCGCCAACTCCGCAGTGGTATGCGTCACACCGTTCTTCGGATCGGCCTCCCGATGAAACGTCCCGATGTTGGTCGGTAGGATCGTCGGCATCAGATCGGTGATATTGGACGCGTTCCAGGCTCCGTCCGCCAGCGCAAACTGGCCGCCCAGCAGCAATAGCCCGCCGCCCCTCCGGTCGACAAATTCGCGAATCAGTTCCTGTTGGTTGGGGTTGAAATAGCCCGCTTCCACCGACCCGATGATCAATCCCTGGTACCCAAACAGGTCCTCGCCGCGCGAAGGAAACCCGTTCGCCAGTTCACTGGGATTCGCGATTCCCTGGCGGTAAAACTTGTTCTCCGTCGTGCGCACGATGGAGGCGATCTGCACCAGGCGATCGTCTTCTTCCGCCTGGCGGATGAACTTGTAAGCCCATCGTGGCTCGCCCTCTACATAAAGGATGCGTCGCGGATCGGAACTTACGTTCACCACGCGCGTCAGAGCGTTGTTGGCGGTGTTCTGTTCGCCCGGGAGCGCCGCTGCAGAGATTTCAAGCTGTTTCGCGCCCGCGCTGCCGATGTTGAACATCAGGATCTCGGTCTGCAGATTGCCGTCCGGCCCCAAGGGGATGCTGCGCGCCGCCAGCACTTTGACCTGCCCGCCGCTCACGTCGCGCACCGTCAGATTGATCTTTGTCCCCGCGTAGCCCCGCTGATGAAACGTGACTTTCGCGGCGAGACGGGAATCGGCTAGCGCGCGCGGCGCCACCACCACGTCATCCAACTCCACGTCGTGTTCCGCGCGCTCGCGTCCGAAGCCTACGGTATGCACCGGAATGTGCCGGGCTCGCAGAGTGTTGATCGCGTCTGTGCTGATGCCGCCGGAGTTGTCGCCTCCATCGCTGAGCAGCACCACGGCCCCGATCGGAAGGTCGGATGTCTCGTCGCTCAACTGCTTGAGGCTGTCGCCGAGGCGCGTCGAAGGTGCCCCCGCCTTGAGCTTGTCCAGGCTATCGATCCGTGCGGCCGATTCGTCCACGCGGTAAAGTCGCGTCTGGAAAGAGCGGTTCAGACTCGTCAGTACGCCATTCTGGAGTACTTGCACCGCCTGCGCCTGGCGCGTGGTTCCGTTTTCCGGAATCGACATGCTGCGCGAGTCATCCACCAACACGGCGATGATGTTCTGTTGCGGCTTCAACTCGGCCACGGTGATCGCCGGCTGCCACAGCAGCACCAGGATCAGCGCGGCTAGCAGCGTCTGCAGGCTCCAGATCACCCACACCCGCCAACTCCGCATGGTAGGCGCGGCTTGCGATAGGCGCGACCGGATCAGGCCCGCCAGCGCAACCGCCACCGCGATGACCAGCAGCACGAGGATCCACTTGGGCCACGCCCCCAACAGGGCGAATTGGCCGCGTGCATAAGCCGAACGCGGGTACTTAAGAAAGAACTCGAACATGAGTGGGTGGGCCGATCGCGAAATGCCGGGAGAGTGTGGGCTGATTCATGCCTAGTGGGTCATAGCGTACGTAATGTAATTGAGGACGATGCGAAATGCCAGGCCGGAAAATTTCTCGGGATACTGCGGGCTATCCGCCCACTCCCATGCGTCGCCCAGATGCATATTGGCGCAGATCGCGACCATGATGCGGCCGTGATCGTTGCGGATGGCGCGCCATTTCGGTACGTAGCCGTCCTTCTCATAGGTGCGGCCGGTATTGACGTAGACTTCGCTCGGGATCTGGAACTTTTCGTTGATGTCGTACAGCACGTGGTAGATCTCGTCCTCGTCGCGCAGATCCTCCACCGGCCGGTCCGGCAGCACCATTCGCATGCCCGCCATGAAATGCTCCCAGTCGTCTGTGCCGTGGAAATCGTCCACCATGAGGAAGCCGCCTTTCATCAGGTAGTCGTGCAGGCGCTTGGCCTGCTCATCGGTAAACGACCACGTATTCACTTGGACGGCGTAGATCCACGGGTAGTCGAAGATGTGATCGCTATCCAGATCGACGACATTCAATGGCGAGGGCGAATTGATGTGAGTCAGGCGGCGCAGAGCGATGAGGCAATCGTTGTCGGCCTTCGGAAAGTCGCGCTGCCAGCCGCCGCGCATGCTGCGGAATCCGTAGCTGCCGCCGCTGGCATAGCTCGAAGTGTACTGGAGGCGGCTCCAGTAAAACTCCGAGGGAACACTGGGCCCGTACGAGTAATATTGCTGGCGACCGTATCCCTGGTAGCCGCCCCGTTGCATCGCGAAGAGCCCGAGGCAGAGAAAAAACAGGAGGAGATTGGCGGAAATGCGTCGCGCCAGCTTCATCGGTCAGCTCCCTCAGATATTTCTTGAAGCATAGCACGTCAAGGCGAACCCCCCACGATCGGGTGAGCCGCCCGCGTAAGCAAGCGACCAGTTGCCCCGGGAGCGGGAGGAACAATCGGTGCGGTACGATTGGTCGAACAAGCATTTTCTTGCATTTCTCATGCAACGACGCGACTTTCTCAAGATTGCCGGCCTGGGTGCCGCGAGCCGTGGTCTTCTGGCCCAGCAACCCACATCCTTTCTCAAACCCGCGGGCGGCCAGGACACCGCCAAGACCGAGTTCACGCTCGAGATTGCCCCGGTCACAGTGGAATTGGCGCAGAATCGCGTCGTCAGCACGATCGGCTACAACGGCACCGTTCCCGGCCCGCTGCTGCGCATGAAAGAGGGAGTGCCGGTTACGGTGAACGTCGTCAATAAGACCGACGTCCCCGAGTTCGTGCACTTTCACGGCCTGTTAATTCCTTCCGAGGTCGATGGCGCCGAAGAGGAAGGAACGCCGCCCGTGCCTCCCCACGGCACACGCAAATATCAGTTCACGCCCACCCCCGCAGGCACGCGCTGGTATCACACCCATACCATGTCGATGGACGACTTGCATCGCGGCAGCTTCACCGGCATGTTCGGATTCCTGATCGTGGAAGGGGCGAATAATCCGGGCCGCTACGATCAGGAGCATTACCTCGCGCTGCGCGATTGGGAGCCTTACTTCACCAATACGCTGATGGATACGGACGACCTGGACCCGGTCGGAGCCCAACCCGAAAAGCCGCCGGTTCTGGATACCCGGCAGCCCGGCCTCGAAGTGACCGCCGATATCTACTCCATCAACGACAAGGCGCTCGGCGCTGGTGAGCCGATCCGGGTGAATCCGGGCGAGCGCGTGCTGTTTCATTTTCTCAACGCCAGCGCCATCGAGAACCGCCACCTGGCGCTCCCCGGGCACAAGTTCAACGTGATCGCACTGGATGGCAACCCCGTGCCTACGCCCGCGGCAGTCGACGTTCTGATGCTTGGCCCGGGCGAGCGCATCGATGCCTGGGTGGAGATGAACCAGCCTGGAGTTTGGATCCTTGGCGCTCCCGAAGATCCCGTCCGCGAAGGAGGCCTCGGCGTCACCATCGAGTACGCGAATAAGAAACGCACTCCACTGTGGACCGCACCGCCGAAATCGGCTTGGGACTACACCATCTTCGGCAAGGCGCCTTCCGGTCCCGCGCCCACTGAGAAGCTGGACATGGTGTTCGAAAAGGTGCCGCGCGGCGCGGGCAAATTCAATAGCTTCACGGTGAATGGCAAGCCCTATCCCCACGAACAGGAGTTCGTGTTGAAGCAGGGCACGCGGTACCGCCTGACCTTTCACAATCGCACGGACGACGCCCACCCGCTGCATCTGCATCGCCATCAGCTCGAGATCGCCGAGATCTACGGCAAGCCCACCGCGGGCGTCATTAAGGACACCGTTGTCGTGCCGACCTACGGACGCGCCAGCGTGGACTTCACCGCCGACCAACCGGGGCTGACGCTTTTTCACTGCCACATCCAGCAGCACATGGATTTCGGTTTCAAGGCATTGCTACGGTACGCGTGAGCCGGGCGGACAGTCCCAGCCCCTACTAATATCGTCTTAACGCTGCCGCCAACTCCTTCTGTGGAATCAACGCGCTCAGGGAAGACTCGATTCTGGCCAATCGCGACATGGACCGTGACTATGTCGGCGATCGCCGCGGCGGCGCTAGGCTTCGTGGTGTCGCGCCGCGCGCCCGCCGGCGTGCCGGAGATCCTCATTCCGCTGGGACATGCAGGCCAGGTCTACTCTCTGCAGTGGAGCCCGGATGGGAAGCGCCTTGCCAGCGCCGGCGCTGATGCGACCGTCAAGGTGTGGGAGCCTGCGACCGGCTCGCTGCTGCGGAGCATGGCGGGCCACAACGAGTCCGTGGTATTTGCGGGTTGGGATGCAGCCGGTAAGGAACTCGCCACCGATGGCCCAAATCGCGGAATCTCGTTGTGGCACGCGGGCACGGGCGCGCTCGACCGCGTCATCGCCAGGAACTCCGATACGATCCTGCGATTGGCCTGGAGCCCCGACCGCACGATGTTCGCCGCGATTGTCGATGCGAAAGACGGCTCTCGCAGCGACCCCTTAGCGCGCATCTGGAAGGCCGATACTGGCGAAATCATCGCCACCGTGGGCGACTACACCGATACCCTGCACGACATCGCCTGGAGTCCGGACAGTAAGACGGTGGCGGCCGGCGGCACCTCGCTCAAGCTGTACGAAGCCTCCACCGGCACCTTGGTACGCGTGCTCCGCAAGGAAACCACCGGCATTTTCTACGACCACCTCGCTTTCAGCCCCGATGGAATCAGGCTCGCGGAGGCGGGGAGCGGAAACTTGAACCTGTGGAAGGTCGACGCCGGAAAAATCGAGTGGGAGGTCTTTCAGCGCGATCACTACTTCTCCTCGCTGGCATTTAGTCCGGATGGCAAGACGCTGGCGACGGGCGGTCAGGACATCAGGCAGTGGCAGACCGGTTCCGGCGCGCTGTTGCGTACATTTGGCGGCCAGAAGGACTGCGTGTGTGCGATGGCTTGGAGCCCCGACGGCCAGACGATCGCGGCAAACGGAGATGGCGGCACGGTGCGTCTCTGGCGTGCGGATTCGGGCACCGTGTCGCGCGATCTGGGCACTCATCCCAATTCTGTCTATTCGCTCGCCTGGAGTCCCGACGGGCGGACCCTCGCTTCGGGTGCATACGATCACACCGTCAAGCTCTGGGATGTGAACTCGGGCGGGCTCGCCAAAACACTGGCGGGTCATGTCGGAGAAGTGTTCTCGGTGGCTTGGAGCCCCGACGGCCGAGCGATCGCTTCCGGAAGCCGCGACCGGACCGCGAAAATCTGGGACACTTCCTCGGGCGCACTCCTGCACACCCTGGCCGGGAAGGAATCCGGAGTGCCTGAGCAACTCGGATATGGGGTTCCCAACACGGTCACTCTGGCGTGGCGGCCCGATGGGCAGACCATCGCGGCAGCCGGCTTTGACGACCGCCGCGTCAAGCTTTGGCAGCCTGCGACCGGAGCGCTGCTCCGCGACCTGGAAACGCCTACTCTCGGCATCTACTCTCTGTCCTGGAGTCCCGACGGGGCTACGCTTGCGTCGGGTGGCGGTTACATCCAGATTTGGAGTCGCGACGGCACGCTGCTCTCCGAGTTGTTCCTGAGGCAGTCCGTGCCATCGCGAATGGTTGCCTACGGTCCAGATGGAAAGACGCTGGCATCGGTAGGCTTCGACCCGCAGGCCGATCTGCTGCCGGTCTCGGGCCTGGGCGGATCGGATACGGAGGATCTGAAGCAGGGACTCGCGGGTCACGCCGTGAAGCGGCCGCCAATTCAGAAAAAGACCTTCTCTTACCCGGCCAAAGCGCGCGCAGCAGCGTGGAGTCCCGACGGCAAGTGGTTTGCCACGGGCCACGATGACGGTATGGTGCGGCTCTGGCATGGCGATACCGGTGCGCCCGCCGCCCAATTCGCCGGCCACGCCGGGTACGTCGAGGCGCTGGCGTGGAGTCCCGATAGTCAGACACTGGCCTCGGGCGGCGATGATGCCACCATCCGCCTCTGGCATGTGGCGAATGGAGAGTTGGAGTCGGTGACCACTCTCTTGCCCGGCAACGACTGGATCACCATGTTGCCGAAGAACATGCTATTCGACGCCTCTCCCGGTGGCGATGCGTATGGCGAGGTTCGTGTCGATTCCCGGACACGCTTTTCGCTGGCGTCGCCGGCTTACCGCGCGGCGCTGAAGAGGGCGGGCGTGAGGCGTCTGATGGCTGAGCCCCGGCCAGTTCTCAAGCCCGATTACGGGACCATCGCGCGCGGGATTCTGCATGAAGACCGAAAGGCGGTGTGGGGTTGGCTGTTGCTGTGCGCAGTCGGGGCAATCAGAATCGCGATCCCACGGCGGCCCCTTGGACGATGGTTGGTCTGCTCCGGATTCGTCGCGGTCAGCCTGGCGATTGCAGGTTATTGGAGTGGCACCAGGTTGCCGCCCGCGACGCCCACTCCGTCGGCGCCGCCAACTCCCGTGACGAAACGAACTCCCCCAGGCGCAGAGGAAGCGGCGCGGCCTCCCAAAATCAACCCGCGTGACGGACTTCGCTATGTCTGGATACCGGCTGGCGACTTCCAGATGGGCTGTCTGCCGGGTGACGACCATTGCCCCGGCGAGGACACTTACGGTGGGCTCCATGATGAGGGTCACGGATTCACTGTCCACATCACACGCGGATACTGGATGGGCGAGACGCCGGTGACGGTTGGCGCATTCCAGAGATTCATGAAGGCCACTGGTCTGAACATGCCGCCCGAGCCGGAACACTTTGTCAATTTCAATCCGGGGTGGGCGGACAAATTGCAGCCGATCGTGAACGTGACGTGGAACGACGCCAACGGCTTCTGCGAGTGGGCCGGAATGCGGCTGCCGACGGAAGCGGAGTGGGAGAAGGCCGCGCGCGGAGGCTCTCCCGCGCCCCGTTACGGCGACATCGACGAGATTGCGTGGCATCGCCTCAATTCCGAAGACAAGGATGGCACGCGTCGCGTCGGGCTCAAGAAGCCGAACGCCTTCGGCCTCTACGACATGTTGGGCAATGTACGCGAATGGACCGCCGACTGGTTCGGCGTGGACTACTATGCGACTGGCAATCGCACGGACCCGGAAGGTCCTTTTGAGGGAAGAGAACGGATCGTCCGCGGCGCTTCGTACATAAGCGATGCTGAGGTCTATGTGCGGGCATCTACGCGCTACTCCATGCCGCCCGGAGAGAAGTTGCCGGATGTCGGCTTTCGCTGCGCCGGAAAGTGAGGAGTCCTGCCGCTATTTGCCCATAATTCCCATCGAGCGCATCCATTCCTCGGCGCGCCTCGGCCAGGTGCTCACCATGTTTGCCGACGGCCTGAGACCGTATCCGTGACCGCCTGCCGGATAGAGGTGCATCTCGGCAGGCACCTTCGCATTTCGTAACGCCGCGTAGTAAAACAGGCTGGTTTCGACCCTCACGCCGTCGTCCTCAGCCTGGACGAGGAAGGTCGGCGGCGTTTGGTCGGTAATGCGCAACTCGGGCGCCACCTTGTCGCCCTCTTCCTTCACTGTCAGGTACGCCGGGTAGATCAGGAGCGTGAAATCGGGACGGCAACTGATCGCGTCGGCGTCATCCACGGCATCGTACGTTCTGCGATCGAAGTTGGTGCTCACAGCCGCTGCCAGATGTCCTCCGGCCGAAAAGCCGAGCACCCCGATGCGCTTCGGGTCCACCCCGAGTTCACCGGTTCGCTTCCGGACCATTCCCAGAGCGCGTTGCGCGTCTTGAAGCGGGGCCGCCCATCGGGGCTGTCCCGCTCGCGCGGGCACGCGGTACTTAACCAGGATCGCGGTGACGCCAATCGAGTTGAGCCATTCGCAGATCTCGGTGCCCTCCAGGTCCATCGCGAGAATGGAATAACCACCTCCCGGAAAGACCAGGACCGCGGCGTCCGTCTTTCTCTCTTTCGAAGGCCGGTAGATGGTCATGGTCGGAATGCTGACGTTGCCGAGACGGATGACGCTGCGTCCGCTCACCAAGGCGCCATTTGGCCCGGATGTGTCGCGCTCCGGGGCGAGATCGCCCTTCTCGCCAGGCGGGGTCGCTGGCCAGAGCGGGATGGCGGGATCCGCCCCATACGAGGTCGCTGCCATGCTGACGATGGCAAGACCGGTCAGGACACTGCGCATAAAACCCTCCTGTTTAAAGTCGAAACAACGAGTATAATCAGGACCAACGCGAGGTGAAGGCAGGAAATCGGCCACTGACCAAGACCACAGATGCCACTGTCAGTTCGGCCACTCGCTAAATATGCCGTTGACGCTGTCAAACGGAGCACTTGGTTTCAGAAGTCCGCCGGCATATCGCCAGATCGCTTGCTGACGCGCGGCTCGCAAGCGTAAGTATCCCGCGAACGTATTTGGGTAGCTAACGAGCCACGACCGTAAGGGAGTGTTCTTGCCAAAAATACGAGACCGTATTTCCGAAACAGTGTACTTAGTGCACCGTTGCATTGATACACCCCCGTAATTCAGGCAACAGCGCGCCGTGCGATCGTGGCTCGCAACGAGCCGCGCGCGTGAGCAAGCGCTCTGGCGATACGTCGGCGAACTTCTGGAACCACGCAGTTAGTCAAGTCGAAATTCAAAACGAGATCCTGGCCGAAAGCTGGAACTCTCGAGGTGTTCCTCGCCCGGTCGCATAGCTGGTGATGGTGGTGCTAATGGTCCCAAAGTTGACCTGTGAGAAATCGGCGTTGGGTGCGCCGAACTGAGCCCGATTGAAAATGTTGAAGGCGTCCGCGCGAAAGCGAAGGGTCACGTGTTCGGTCAATCCGATGTCCTTCGCCATCGTGACGTCCAGTTGCGAAATTGCCGGCGCCCGGAAGGCATTCCTCCCCAAATTGCCGAAGGTTCCTGATGCGGGAATTGTGAACGCGGCAGGGTTGATCCATTCCTGGGGCGTTGATCCGCCTGGCGGAGTCAGCGGCGTACCGAAAACATAATCCGGACGCTCTGCGCCGCTAATCGCAAAATTGCCGGGCACCGACCCGTTGGAGCGGTCAATCGTGATGTTCACGGGAAGCCCGGTCTGTGCCGTGCCGATCGCGCTCATCGTCCAGCCACCGAAGGCCATCCGCGCAATTCCCGGAGTGCCGAGATAGCGCTTCCCGGCTCCGAACGGCAACTGATAAACCACCGACAGGTTGAAGACCGTGCGGACATCGTCATCGCTGCTGGCTCGGTCGCATGACCGGCAGAAAGAATTCTGCGGCGTATCCGATTCGCCTCCGCCGATGCTGCCATCGTTGATGGAGTGAGACCACATGAAATTCGCCGAGACCAACACGCCGCCTTGGAAAGTTCTCCGTACATTCATCTGGAGTGCGTGGCACGAACTGTTCCCGGCATCGCCTCGCCAGGAAACCGGACCGAAAGCCGGATACGGTGCTTGAAAAAGCTGTACCGGACTCCGGCGGTGATCATCCGATTGGAGGTCGCTTTCCACTGATCCGTCAGCGAGTGTCTGCGCCAGCGGCGAAAGCCGTTTCCCGACAGAAAAAAATCCCTGCCGGGGAGATGTTCGCAGCGTATCCAGCCGGTTTTCTGGCCTCACCCGCGGGGATCCGGAACGACGCTTCGCGGCCACAATGCCAGTCGCGCTATGCTCAGAAAGGAAAATCAATCATGACTTATTACGGAGCAAAAGAGCTCGCACGATCGTTCCGCACGGTCCGCGAGAATACCATCAAAATTGCGGAGGAGATTCCCGAGGAGAAGTACGATTTTCGTCCGGCGGACGGATGCCGCACGGTTGCGGAGACGCTGGTGCACGTTGCGGTGATGCCGCGCGTGCAGGAGCAGATCCACGCCGTGGAGCACCGTAGCACGCTTGTCGGCTTCGATTTCTTCGGGTTGATGGGCAAACTGCAGGCAGAAGGGAAGGTGCCGCGCACCAAGGCGCAGATACTGGAACTCTTGCGCACCGAGGGTGAGAGGTACGCCAAGGTTCTGGAGGGCGCCTCCGAGGACTTCTTAGGCGAGCCGGTCGAATACCCGGAAGGGATGTCACCTCGGGTGAAATCGCGGTTCGAAATGCTGATCGCACCCAAGGAACACGAGATGCATCATCGCGCGCAGTTGATGGTGGTGGAGCGGATGCTCGGCATCACGCCGCATCTCACGCGGCACATGGAGGAGCGAATCGCGGCCATGCGGGCGGCACAAGCGGCACAAGCGGCGCGATAGAAATCCGATTGACATATCAGGAGGGGCGGCGGTGGATACAATCCGCCGCCATCCCGTCAGACACAGCATCCCAAACATCACAAATATGGATAGCGAAGCTGTACAGGCGATTCGCAGTGGCGATGTAGCCGCCCTGAATCTGTACCTTTCCCAAAACCCCGCGGCCGCGCACGAGCGAATCGACGGTCAAAGGACCCTGCTCCACGTTGCCACGGACTGGCCCGGCCATTTTCCCCATGTCCGGCAGACGATCGTGGCGCTGGCGCATCGCGGAGCGGATTTGAATGCTCCTTTTCTCGGGCGCCATTCTGAAACTCCGCTTCATTGGGCGGCGAGTTCGGACGACGTCGACGCGCTGGATGCCCTGCTCGATCTCGGCGCGGACATAGAATCGCCGGGATCCGTGATTGACGGCGGCACACCTCTCTCGGATGCCGTTGCTTTCGGCTGCTGGCGCGCGGCACGCAGACTCGTCGAGCGCGGCGCCCGCTCGACGATCTGGCAATCGGCGGCATTGGGACTCATGGGTCGCTTGCAGGAACACTTCGCGGGAGATACGAAACCTTCCCCGCGAGATGTGACCAATGCGTTTTGGAATGCCTGCCATGGGGGCCAACTGGAGCCGGCCCGCTACCTTCTCGCTCAGGGTGCCGAACTGAACTGGATCGGACACAACCAGCTGACACCCTTGGACGCTGCTGTCCGCAAACGCCACGAGGAAGTCATCGCCTGGCTGCGCGCCGAGGGCGCCGTATCAAACCAGCACCCCTGTCCGTAACGGTGCAAAGTCTCCTGCCAGTGCCTCAAGGGTGGATTTGCAGAGTCGCGATCATGTGAGGACCAGTGATTCTGTACCAAAAGTACGGTACCGAGTCGGAGTCACAATTCCTTGACTCTGGTGGACGATTGTCTTAGAGTGATGCAGAAGAGGTGGGCGGAATGCGCAGGCCGTTGACTCGTCTGGGGCTGGGACTCCTTCTGTTTGCGGCACTGGCATGGGCCTGTGGAGATAAGCTCATGCTGGTAATGGGCGCGGGCTCCTCGCTGATCAAACCTCTGCATCCCGCTGCTATCCTGGCCTACCCCGGCCACACCCCCAGCGCCTCGCTAATCCGTGAGCTGCAATCGCAGGCCGCATTTCGGAAGGTGGGCCACCGAATCCAGTTTGTGGAAGATTCCGCTGGACTCAACAACGCGCTCAAGACCGGCAAATACGACGTGGTTTTGACCGATGTGGCGAACGCGAGCGAGTTGAGCGAGCAAGTCTCCGCGGCGGCATCCAAGCCGGTTCTGTTACCCGTGGCTTTCCAGGCATCGAAGGAGGAGCAGTCCGCCGCGCAGAAGAAATATCATTGCCTCCTGAAAGCCCCTGGCAAACCCGAGGACTACCTGGCAGCGATCGACCATGCGATGGATTTGAGGCTCAAAAAGGCCCGCTAGCCGGCGCAACAGAGATCCACGATGCGCTCCCTCGGATTCCTAGCGGTACTGCTTGCCCTCGCGCCTGGCCTTTCGGCACAAGCCTGGCTATTCCCTAAGGGCGACGGGACGGTCACCGTACTGTATCAGGACAACATTGAGCGCCTGCACAGTTTTAGTGACGGCCGGGCCCAAGACAAAGGTCACACCTATTTCGATGCCGTGGTGGTCAATTCCGACTTCTCCCTCACTGACAGACTTGCCCTAAGTGTCAGTCTCCCTTACATGGACGGCAAGTATGTTGGCACCCATCCACACCTTCTGGTCAGAGGACAGGCGGATACGGAGGTCGCGATCGATAACGGAAGCTATCACGGCGGAATTCAGGATTTCCGCCTGAACGTGCGTTACGCCCTCACCCAACACGCGCTGAAGATCGTTCCTTTTTTCCAGGCCACCATCCCAAGCCACGACTACCCAAGTTTCGGGCATGCCGCGATCGGATTCGATGAACGTGAGTATCGCGCGGGCGCGAGCGTGGGGCGGCGGTTGAATCCCATTCTGTCCAACGCATTCGTACAGGGGCTGTATGCTTTCGGCTACACCCCTCTGGTCGCGGCCAACATCGCCCCCAAGCGAAGCTACGGCGAACTCCAACTGGGTTATCTGGTCAACCGCCGGCTCTCGGTGCAAGCCTCATCGTCGCTGGTGTACTCGCACAACGGCATCGACCTCGACTATAACCTGTTCCCCGGCAATCTTACTGAGGAGCAATATCTCAATCACGACCGCATCGGCCGGAGCAAACTGTTGGACATCAGCGGCTCAGCCGCATATCAGATCAACAAATCCACCAATTTCTTTGTTTCGGTGGGTCACTCCGTTTACGGAAGGAATACTCACTTGCGCTACCTGGTCACCACGATCGGCTTCACCAAAGCCTTCACCACCAGGATGTCCGCCGAAAGCACCTCCATCCTCGAGCCTCTTCCCGACGCCAACAAAGCGATGGTCTGCACTTGCTCCAAGTCGAAGTGAAGACTCAGATCAGACCGACACGTCTCATCAACTCCTGAAATCCCGTCTCCTCTCGAATCCTGTCAAAACGCGGATCCGCCTTCAGCCACGTCATGATCGACGAGTGCTGGCGATACGCTTTCTCCAGCCACGTCATTGCTTCCGCCCGCTCATCTAAGGCGAGGTAGACGAGCGCAATCAATCCCGGCGAGACGGGTTGCCGCCGGTCCAGCATCAGCAGCCGGTTCAGCGTCTGCCGGGTCCGTTCGGGCTTGCCCGTCATGGCATCAATTTGCGCCAGGTCGGGTGACAGGCGCGGATCGACTCCATCCGCGGCCTGGCTGCTGCGGATCGCAGTGATGCCCTTGTCAAAGGCTCGGTTGTAGACATACGCCCAACCCAGCAGATATTGCAAAGACGAGTTGTCGGGGTGAAGGTCTATGCTCTTCTGGAATTGTGCGATCGCCAGGTCGTAGCGCCGGGCGCTGACATAGGCGTCTCCCAGCATCTGGTTGGTCAACATGGACAGCGGATCCGCTTCTAACGCGAGCTTGGCTTGGGCGATGCTCTCCTCGGCACGTCCCAGATGTCGTAGCATGTTGCCGTACAGCATGTGAGCGGTCGAGAAACCCGCGTTGAGCGCGATCGCCTGTTGAATCTCGGATTCGCAGCTTTTCCAATCCCACTCCTGGTAGTGGACCACGGCCATTGCCTGGTGCGCTTCGGCCAGCGAAGGATCGATGTTGAGAGCTTTGGTGGCCGCTTCCCGGCCCTTGGCGATGGTTTCGGCCCAGGGTCTGGAATCAGTAAACAGGAAGCCGGTCCAGCACTCGGCGAGCCCCCAATATGCCTCTGCGTAGCCTGGGTCCAATTGAATGGCCTGCTCGAAATAATCGATAGCTTTTAGAATGGATTCTTCGCTGAACCGGTCCCAATAGTATCGGCCGAGAAGGTACGCGTCTAATGCCGCGGGTGCGATTTTGCGATTGTGCGCCAGGCGTCCCGCTTCCGCATCCGTTACCCTCGCCTGAATCTCCCCGGCAATTGCGCGGGCCACCTCGCTTTGCAGCGTCAGGATATCGCTGCGATCACGGTCGTAGGTGCGCGTCCAGGTCTGCTGTTGACTAGCCGAGTCGACCAATTGTGCGGTGATGCGCACCCGATTTCCGGATGACTGCACGCTGCCCGTGACGATCGCGTCGACTCCCAGTTGTTTGGCAATTTCGGGCAGCGGCGTCTTGCTTCCCTTGAACTGCATCACGGATGGACGCGCAATCACTCGCAGCGCACCGATTTGTCCCAGGTCCTTGATCAACAGGTCCGTCATTCCATCGGCAAAGTACTCCTCGTCCACGTTGCCGGACAGGTCCGCCAGCGGCAGCACCGCGAGTTTGGTGATGCGGGGGGTGGCGGAGCCAGACAGCCGCTTCCGCCATTCGGCGGGCAGCAAAGCCGCCAGTGCGGCCAGAGCCGCGGTGGCGCCCACGCTTCCGCCCAGCAGCAGCATCCGGCGCCGGGGCAACAGAGTTTTCTTCCGCTCTGGTTCATCGAAGGGGCGCCCATCGCGGATCGCTTCCAGGCCGGCGGCCAGATCATTTGCGGTTGGAAAGCGTTGCTCCGGGTCTTTTTTCAGGCAGCGGCGAACCAGCCGGTTGACGGCCGGGTCAGCTAGGTCCGCGGGCTCTGTATTCAGAATCGCGATGAACGTGTCGATCGTCGAGGGTCCGTGAAAGGCGCGGTTGCCGGTCAGCATCTCGTGCAGGACCGCGCCAAATGAGAAGATATCCGTGCGATGATCGAGCGGCTGACCCCGCACCTGTTCCGGCGACATGTATCCGGCCGTCCCCATCACGCGCCCTGGCTCGGACACCGTCGACGATTTGTCCTCCGGATGCGCCATCGGCTCGGAGACTTTGGCCAGACCGAAGTCCAGAATCTTGATCCGGCCTTCGCGCGTCACCCAGAGGTTTTCGGGCTTCAGGTCCCGATGCACGACTCCCTTTTGGTGCGCGGCAGCCAGTCCGTGCGCGATCTCCACCGCGTATTCGAGAGCTTCGCGAAGGGGTAACGCCTTGCCGCCGAGGCGCGCACGGAGGTTTTGCCCCTCCAGGTACTCCATGGCGATAAACGGGCGTCCCTCCAATTCGCCGACGTCGTAGACCGTGCAGATGTTGGGGTGGCTCAGCGCCGAAGCCGCGCGCGCCTCACGTTGGAACCGTTCGCCGGCCGCCTGGTCGCTGAGAAATTCGCGCGCCAGAAATTTCAGTGCGACTGCACGTCTGAGCCGCGTATCCCAGGCGCGGAAAACCTCTCCCATTCCGCCGGCGCCCAGGAGCGCATCGATGCGATAGGGGCCCGCTGTGCGCCCCATCAGCGTGGCGGAATCGCCCTCCGCCAGAGCGCGCGCCACAACTTCCATTGCGGGAGACTCCAAAAATGCCTCCGCTCGAGCCTCGTGCTTCAAAAGGGATTCCACTTCCCGGCGCAGTTCCGCATCGTCGCCGCAAGCAGAATTCACATGAGCCGCGCGCTCGCTCCCGCTGAGAGCCAGCGCAGCGATGACGATCTCGTCAATCTGTTCGCGACGTGACTTGGAATCTTCTGCGCGCGCCATGGTCGAGTGGATCTTTAGTTTATGCGCCTATTTCGCGCAGCAGCCATAGCTTCGCCAGTTTCCAGTCGCGCAGCACGGTCTCCGGTGAGACGTTGAGCGATTGGGCGATCTCCTCGGTGGAAAGGCCGGCGAAAAACTTCATCTCCACTACCTGGCATTTGCGGAGGTCCTCCGCTGCCAGTGCGGTTAGCGCGTCGTCTAATGCCAGCAACGCGGAGTCCTGCCGCGTTCCAAGAGCAGCGCAGTCATCGAGAGCCAGGTGTTGGACCGCTCCGCCGCGCTTGCGCCGTTCCCGCGAGCGGGCAAAATCCACCAGCACCCGACGCATCACCTGCGCCGCGATAGCGAAGAAATGGACCCGATTTTTCCATTGCAGCTTGCGGAAATCGGCGAGCCGCATGTAGGCCTCGTGTACCAGGGCGGTCGGTTGCAGCGTGTGATCCGGCCGCTCACGCGACATGTAGTGACGTGCAAGGGAGCGCAACTCGCTATAAATCACGGGCGCCAATTGGTCGAAAGCCGCCCGGTCTCCCTGGCTCCAGGCTTGCAAGAGCTCCGTGACTTCCTCGTTCGCCTTCGAATCCGCGTCTCCCATGATCGCCGTTTGAGGCTCAGTATACATCGTGCGAAATATTCCTGCGGCGTTACGGCTTTCGCGGGCGCCTGGCGATTTTTCCCCGTTTGAGGCAGGTATCGGTCGATCCCACGTATCCATCCCGCGGGCCGGCCTAGCCAAGACGACTGGGTTCATAAACCGGCTTTTGCTAAAGGAGGCAACGGCGGGACTTTCCATGCTGATCTCGCAGAACACTTGCGCCAGGATCAGAACGGCGTTGGGCATCCGCCGGAACCTGGGCCGTCGTTTCGACCGGTGGCGAGTCGGCGAGTGCTTGTTTGTCGGCGCCCCAGTCCGGCTGATGCGCTGCGATCGGAATAGGCGCGAAATTATGCTCCCCCGTCCGCTCCCGTGGACCTCGAGCGATTCCGGGAGGGGTTTGCCTTCCCCAGCACCTCCCTCACCTTTTTCGTGAGGTCCTGGGGGCCGAACGGCTTCGCCAGGTAAGCAAAATCGCCCGCCGCAATCCGCTCGCTGTCGATCGTTTCGTCGGCATAGCCAGATATGAGAAGCACCTTGACCCCGGGCCACAGCCCTTTGAGTTTCTCCGCCAGTTCCTGTCCGCTCATGAGCGGCATGACGAGGTCGGTCACCAGCAGGTGGATGGTCGCTGAAGATCGCGTGGCCAGCGTCAGAGCTTCGGGGCCATTGGCAGCCTGCATGACTTGATAGCCGCCTTCCTCCAGAACCGCGGTGACGTAACGTCTCACGGCATCCTGATCTTCCACTACCAGCACGGTTTCCGAGCCTTCGAGCACTGGCGAGGCACCGCTTTCGCCCGCCGGCTCCTGCCGCCCTGCACCCACGGCCGGCAGGTAGATATGAAACGTGGTGCCGTCTCCCAGGCGTGAAGAGACTTCGATCTTCCCCCCGAATTGCTGCACGATCGCGTAGACCGTAGCCAAGCCGAGCCCGGTGCCCTTTCCCGGTTCCTTCGTGGTGAAGAAAGGCTCGAACAAGTGGCGCTTCACGTCCTCGCTCATTCCGGCGCCTGCGTCCGTCACGGCGAGGCAGACATACGGACCGGGTTCGAAGCCCGGATGCAGCCGAAGAAAATCGGCGTCCGCTACCACGTTGCTCGTCTCGATCGCCACCCGTCCTCCCCGAGGCATGGCGTCGCGCGCATTTACCAGCAGGTTCATCAGGATCTGCTGCAGTTGGCCGATATCGCCCATCACCTGCCCCAAGGAAGGGCTCAACCGCGTACTCAGGATGACGTCCTCACCCAGCAGCCGGTCGAACATTTTCCCGGCCTCAGACACTACATGGTTCAAGTCCAGCGCCTTCCGTTGCGCGGGCTGCTTCCGGCTGAACGCCAGCAGATTGTGCGTCAACTCGGCGGCACGCTCCCCCGCCCAGCGAATCTGCTTCAAGCGGGAGGCGTACTTCTCTTCCGGATTCCAGGCCAGCAGCAGGTCGGAGTAGCCGTTGATCACCGTCAGCAGGTTATTAAAATCGTGCGCAACCGTGCCCGCCAGCCGCCCGACGCTTTCCATCTTTTGCGCCTGCAGGTATTGCGCCTCGATCCTCTTCCGCTCCGTCACGTCACGCAGCGCCGCTTGCGTTCCAACGATTCTCCCGTCTTCTTCGATATTGGTGACCAGCGCTTCAATCCAGAGCCTGGTCCCGCCGGGCCGGATGCCTTCGTATTCGAACTGGTTGGCGGCCCCCGAATCGCTCATCCGCTTCGCATGCCAATCCCGGATGACGGGAAGCCATTCCGGCGCTACGTATTCTTCGAGCGCGACTTCACGGATGTCCCTCCCTTCCAGTCCGAACCACTCGCGGAAGCGCCGGTTGGCGAACAACAGTCTCCCCTGTTGGTCGTTCATGATGATGGCGTCGTTGATGTTCTCCACCAGCCGCTGGTAACGCGACTCGCTTTCCCGCAACACCTCCTGGCCGTATTCCTGCGCCTCTGCCAGGTGTCCCTCGGTGCGCTCGGCCCTTTGCCTTTCCTCCCGGTAGTTAAGGAGAGTGACCAGTGGAAAACTGCAGAGCACGGCCGCGCTCACCGGCAGCGGCGAGAACAGCAACCCTGTGTGTGCCACCAGAAGCATCGAGGCCGCCCACATGACACCCGCTACACCGGCGACGGCGAAAGGGGTCCACCACGAGCGAACCACTACCAGCAGCCACACCGCCCCGAGGCCGCCAATCAGCGCCAGCAATACCTCCAGCAGGTGGGCACCGCCGGGACGATACAGCGAATCGCCTTTCAGGAGGTTGTCGATGGCAGTCGCCTCGATCTCAATGTCGGGAAGGACCGGGTCGACAGGTGTCGCTGCGGAATTACCCAAAGCCAGAGCCGATCCGCCGACAACTGCGATCTTCTGGTCGAGCGCCTTCGAGGGCAATCGATCGTCCATCACAGCGGCCGCGGAGAAATACGGAAGTGTCCGTCGTGGCCCGCGGAAGCGCAGCCGCATGAGACTCGGACCCTCCAGATGCACTTCCTCGTTGCCGATCTCCAGCCGTGAGGCTTCGCGCGTGTCCAGATTGAGGCGCATCCCACTGGACCGCCTGTAGACGTTGAACGCGGCAAGGGCAAGGTTGGGATACTGCTGGTCGCCGTACTCCATCACCAGCGGGATGCGCCTGAGCTTGCCGTCGGAATCGGGAGCGACGTTCAGGAATCCCGCACCTGCCGCCGCCTTGGAGATCTGTGGAACGCTGCACAGAGCGGAAGTCGCGTGGAAGAATGCTGTTGGCCACGACTCATTCTGCGCCACCACGGCCAACGGCAATGCGGGAAGCTGGCAGCCGGGCTGACTCCCACCCGCGCCTTCGAACTGAAATGCGTATCCAATGGCAACCGGTCTTCCTGTGAGCACGCCCGCCAATGCTTCGTCGTTGGTACCGCCAGGAAGCGTAGTTCCGCCGGGCGCGTGTTGGGCCGGTGTTCCGCGATCCTCCTCGTGCAGCATCACATCGAGCGCGACCGTGACCGCCCCTTGGTCGAGAATGCGTTTCACGAACAGCCCCAGGAGATCTCTGGGCCACGGCCACCTGCCGAGGTGCGCCAGGCTAGCTTCATCGATCTCGACGATGGCGACTCTTCCCGAGCCCGGGCCGCGGCTTGCCGTCCACGTCACCAGATCGCAAGCCCTGTCATCCAGCTTCGCAACCCAGCTGGGGCGTGCCAGAAAGATGGCGGCCACCAGGACCACGACCGATGCTCCTGCCAGGATCACCCGCATTCAGCGATTCCTTTAGCGGACGATTACCTCGACTCTACGATTCAGGCGCTCAGCGGTGCCACGAGGGGTCTTCACGGCGAGATCCGCCTCTCCGTGCGAGGTGATGAAAAGGTCCGAGTCACGTACGCCCTGGTCACGCAGAATTCCTGCGACTCCTCTCGCTCTGCGAAGGCCGAGTTGGTAGTTGAAGTCGGGAGTCGCGGTGGTGTCAGTGTGGCCGATCACTGTGATCGACGTCGACTTGCGCTCCCGAATGGCGCTGAAGATCGCTGGGAGCTCCGCGCGCGACTCAGCCAGTAACACTTCGCTGCCTTCGCCGAAGTACAGCAGAAACGACACCTCGGGCTGCGGAAGAACGTCGAGTGCGGCCCCGAAGATGCGTTTCACCTCGGAGGGGTCCATCGCGGACGGCGCGCCTGGAGCGGCCCCGTTACCCGCCCAGTGCACCGCCTCGTACGGTTGGCTCAGAGTTTGCGTCCCTGCCTGGTTGGTGAGCTCGATCGCGCTCGGTTTTCCGGCGGGGTCCGGCAATAGAACTACGATGTTCTGTTTTGTTTCGGGACGAGGCGGCGGTGGCTGAAGGGGAGCCTGTTTCCGTGCGCACCCGCTGGCGACCAGCAGCAACGCAACCAACACTCGTGCAAGCCAATTAGTCCCCATGGCAAAACGCCCCTACGTCCCTTCGATCAAGATGGCAAAGTGAGTCCCCCGCAACCCGAGGACCCCCGCGGGAGTCTCGACGCTGACAGACCCGGATGAAAACTGCGCGATCTTCCCGGAAATGTAGGTCAGAAGGCCTCGGCTCAGCCGTAGTAATAGTCCGAATTTTCCGTCCGCAGGCTGGTACACGAATCGATCGAGCCGCATTTCAGTGGCCGGCCCTAGAGAAATCCGGGTGCCATCCTGGAGGATCATCCCTACCCGGCCATCAGCGGAAGTCTGCACCGTATCGTTCAACTGGAGATGAAAGCCTTCGCTCGCCGGTATGCTTTGCTCGTCGCGGTGGATGATGACGCCGCCTTGTGCCGTTTTGATGGAGCCGACGATATCCTCGCCCCGCGCCACAAAACTCGCCGTTCCCATGACAAGGAACAAGATTGCTTTACCGGCCGTCCGTCTCACCGTAACCTCTTCGTCCTTGGCCCAGTACTGGAAGTATACAACCAAAAAACGCCCGAAAATACCCAGCCGCATTCTTACATTATTTAATTGCGAGACTTGCACCTTAAGACGAGGACCGGTGGCGCAGCCAACTACACTTGAAATCTCGGCGCCTGATTCTCAGGCCAGCTTTGACGAGAAGTCGAATGAATAGGCATTTCGGGGACGCTTAAACCACGGAATGGCGCCAATTTGAGTTGGACTTTGCGAGGGCGTGGGAGCGCCCCGTTCTGAAGTCCCGGCGATCCGTTTTTCATGCCCTCAGGCACGTCACCGCAACCCCACCATTAGCCGAAGCCGTGAGTTGCTCTCTGCATCCCGGGCTCGCTACGCATTCCGAGGTGTCGTTGTACCCATCCAGGATCAATGCACATGATTTGCTCTGATCTCTACGGACGGTTGTGGCCAAAACCGGTGCGCTCAGAAAGACCTGTGGGTAAAGGTGCCTAGTTTTGAGGGGGCTGGATCTTTATGCTCAAGACATTTCGCAGGTGTGCCAACCCGGATCTCGTCCAGTTTTTCACCGTGCCCAGAGGTTGTTTTAGATGTTTGGCGATCTCGCTCTGGGACATGTCTTGAAAATACGCGAGTTCAATTACCAGACGCGGTTTCCGTCCAAGACTACGCAGCGCTCGAAGAACGAGTGCCTTTTGTTCTTCGCTAATAATGCACTCTTCCGTGTTCCGCTGCGCCGGGATCTGCGCCAAAACGGACTCCAAATAAAACGATTGATGTTTCGATCGCCGAAGGGCATCGCGCGCAATGTTCTTTGCAATCGTTACAATCCATGGCCCGATCTGCTGTGTGTCGGAAGCAATACGATGGGAATTGACCCAAACTCGGGAGAAGGTCTCTTGCACAACGTCCTCACTCATTGCGGGGTCTTTCACGATCCCCAGCGCTGCCCGGCGGACGACGGCCTCAAACCTCCCATACAGATCCTCCATTGCCTGTGGGTCTTTGAGACGGAGGCCATCCACCAACACACCATCTGATTTGAAGGAACTCACTGTTTGGGAAGAGTGGATCCGGCTCGCGGTCAATCGCATACTTGAATATCCTGTTCAATGACTACCCGCCCGAAGCCGGTCGCATTCCAGTCACCCACAATCCGCACCTCGCAGATATGGCGGTAAACGACTGTGAGTATGCTCCATTACCTGACTGCGCAGAATCTTGTAAATATACTTCGATCCACACCCCCGTAATACATGATGAACACTCTTTGCGAGATTCCATGATATATTCCACGCCCCCTTATCTTCGCCAGTTGAATACTCGAGAACTAACTCACTCGAACTGGCAGTGGATTAGACCTGGAAGACGAAGCTAAATCCGTCTACTTGGTACTGCTTTGGTGACAGAATCCGTCAGCAACACGCCCACTTGCGACAGCCCCTCAGTGAATTCTACATCGGCAGATTGAATTCCTTACTAAAAATCCAGTTGATTAACAGTACTGGCGGTACTTCGTGTGCATCTTCGGGGTTTTTGTCTGCGCCATAGTGGAAGCCCCTAGCACGGTCCAGTTTCAATTCAATCGTCAAATTTTCATGCGAGATCGCGAAAATTCCCCGAAATGGCCCGCAAAAGAACTGTATAGGTAAGTCGAGACTTGTGAAATAAGAAAAAAAGGAACCTCTGAATGAGAGGATGTTTGATGGTATTTCGGGGATCCCCCTATAGAATCGCCCTCAAAATCCTTACAAATCCGGTTTCTGGTTTAGCCCAAATGGTACTCCGTCGGGCTGCTTTGAGACGGGACTCCTGACGAATGCTTCAGGCAGCAGAACCCCTTTGATTCTCAATATGTTACAGACAGTCCCTCAGTGATTCCCTGATGCCTCAGTAGTAAAATTCCCGACTGGTTAGGTGGACGAAATGATAGTCCAATTACTCAGTCGTTCCATGACATCGTTAGAGAGTGACTACTAGTTGCTACTGGATTAGGGAGATCTAAGCGACTGAGGGAATAGAAAAAATATAATCCGAAAGAATAACTCGAGCGTTTATTCGGTTAAGAGCGCAAGATGGATTGGGTTTGAAGGATCCGAACATATTCTTGCGGAAATAAGATCGCGCACTCAAAAGGGGAGAGTAAAATGGCCACTTCACAAAGATGCCCGGTAGGTTTTGGTTCGAATCGGTACGATCTCGCGACGTCATTTTCTGCGTTTCCGGACCGGCGCGAGGTCCGTCAATCACAGGCGTTCACGCCTTTGAGCTGTCCAGCATGGAAGAGCTTAGCCGATGTCGCCCATCGCCAGTTGGTGCCGCGCCGGAAAAGCCTGGCCAACCAGGACGAACTGCGGAGTACCGTGGTGATTATCGAGACAGGAATTGTGAAGCTGGTGCGGGTGGAGTCGGACGGTTCGGAGTTTATCGCCGGACTGCGGTCCAACGGCTGGCTGATCGATGCCTCGTCTCTGATTCTCAATCGCCCCCTGCCGTTCGCCGCGGAGACATTGACGCCATGCTCCGTCTTCCGCATCCCGCGAGACGTGTTTATGCGCTTGCTGGAGAATAATTCAGCATTAATGTGGGACGTCGCACGACTGGTTTGCCGCGAGATTCAGGCCGAGCGCGAGCAACAGTTTGAATTCCGCGGCGGTACCGCACAGGGAAGACTGGAGCGTCTGCTCTCGGAGCTTTCCGAAACGGCGAGCACCGGCGATCCACTCGACTTGTTGCCCCTGAAACGCCTGGAGATCGCGCAATTACTGTCGATTACTCCGGAACATTTGAGCCGGCTGCTCCATAGCGTGACGAAGTTGGCTGTTTGACCCCTCGATCTACCGATGTTATGGGTCCCGCAGTACTAACGTAGTACCCCGACAAATCCGGGCGAGTTCCTCGATTCGCCCGGTCGTGCGAGGAGCCTTCCGTAGGAAATCACGCCCTTACGCCGCCCCTAAGACTACCAGCCAAATCCAGCTAATTCCGAACGTTAACGGCCTCGAGATTTCATCCGAGCGTTATATTGAGCTTTCCTGAGTTCCGCAGGTGCCGGCTAGCCCGGCCGGGAGATTCCATGCTCAGGTTGTTGGAGCCTGTCAGGGTAAAGCTCAGCCCTGCGGGTGCCGATAAGACACTCGGAAGGACTGACGCAAGGTGTGTTTTCGCTACCGGATTCTAAGACCCCTCATTTGCAGCGCTTTTTTCCTTGGCACAATTCTCGCAGCCGGCGCCTCCCCGAAAACCAGTGACGATCTGGCTTCGCTAATTCACGCAACCCCTGATAACGGGTCCCTTAGCCTGACGGGCACCTATAGTGCACCGGCAGGAACGACGCTGGTGGTGCCTGGCCGGATTCACATCTCCGGCAACGCCGCCGTTCTGGTCAATATCCGTTTGATTTTTCTGGCCGATATGAGCTTGTCGGGTGTCTCTTTTGTCGAAAATGATTGCAGTTTCCACGTGGCTTCGCCCGATGCCTGCTCGCCTTCCACCCCTATAATCACTCTCGGTCTGCAGGGATATTCGATTAATTCCGCGGTTCTGACCGATATTTCCATGCAATTTGGACGAGCATATACAGGAATTGCGTTCGGATCCGGCGCCATTCAGAACGTCACCATCGATGGTTTCAGCATTGTCGACCAGGAAATGTCCGGCATCACGGGGTTGGGCGGCAGCCATATTCTGATTCAAAACGGCACGATCACGGGCGGCTCCCAGGCGAATGTTGACGACGCTGTAGCCCTCTACTCGGCCGCAAGCCCGCTGACCGACGTGACCGTACGCAATGTTCACGCGCAAGATACTTTCGACCTGGTGGGAATTGGAGCGCTGATGTACTATCCGACCCAGGGCATCAATGTGGTCAATGACGCCTGCACACGCACCGCCGTGTGCATTTACGTCAAGGCCGGGAGCCAGACGCCTCCGCCCCAGCCGTTCCAGAGTTACTCCAGCATGAACGGCCTGTCGATTTCCGGCATCCAGGATTCCGACCCGGGCGGCGCCCGCTACCTTTCGTCGATTTGGTTTGTCGCCACGGGGGGCGCTTCGGCCAGTGGGATTTCGATCGACCATTACACCGCCAGTGCAAGGTCCGCGGCGTCGGCCAGTGCGCGCATCCGCTTTCTCACGGACTCCACCAGCAAACTCTCGAGCATTACCCTCTCCGACGTCACGATTGCCGACACGGTACAGAACGTTCCCGCCTCGGCGACGGGTTACGTCGTTACGGAGGGTGTCAATTTCCAAGACCTCGGGACTAACAATATGTCAGGCATCACTCTCACCAGTGTGAGTCTGGACCATGCGACTGCCTATGCCATCGATTCCGGTTCGGCGATCGTATCCGGCCTGGCGATGTCGAATTGCAAGTTCACGCATATGGGAGCGCCGATGATGCACATCCCCTATGGTTATATGTGGAATGGCGTCTATTTGCCGCCGGCATCGGCCACCCCTACTGCGGAGACATCGGACTTACGCTGACGTGGCGAAGTTCCAGAGTGCCCCGGAAGCGAGGCAATCCCTCAGGCCGTTCGTATTCCAGGGCGAGGACCAGCGAAGAAGCCGCGGTGCCGCTGAACCGCCATTTTCGATTTCCCGCGGGCCCCGCCAGCGGAGCGTTTCCCGGCAGGCGCTTGGTTACGTCGCTGATGTCAACCAGGCGCCACTGAAATCCGGGGGCCAACTCTTCACGGCCCGGTGCGGCCGCGTCGTAACTCAGCTCGTAGGTCACTCCGGTGTGCAGCAGCAAGGGGTGATAGAGCACGGTAGCCGCCTCTGGCTCGGTTCCGTCGAACGAGAGCCGCAGGGCCTTGACGCCCGGCGTGGTCGAGAGCAGGACTCCCTGCAGTTGGTCAGCGTGCCAGTCGAAGCCTTCGCGAGAGGGGGAGGCCTGAAAGTCGCTGTTGGCGATCAACTGCTCGGTGCCTGGTGAAGACGCGGGGAATGGGAGTTGGTTCGCGAGTTCCAGCCGCTTCCAGATGTTCCATGCGTCGCCCGCCATCCCGTGGAAGAACAGCCACTCGGTGTACCGCGAGAGGTCGGCCCGCGTTCGCGAATCGGGGCAGGTGAGAAGTTGATCTGCCAGCGGGAGTGTGTCCTTTTGCAACTCCGCGCCGGCCAAATACTCGAAAAACTGGCGTCGCGGCCCGCAGGAAGGCGGGACCACCTCGGCCACGAGAGCTTTTGCTTCAGGACGCAATCGCCAGCACAGATCGAATAGCGATGTGAGATCTTCGGGTGAGTTTGCGGCCGCCGCGCGCGCCCAATGCCAGAACTTATCCTGGTCATTCCGGCGAAAGTAGTAGTTGCAAAGAGTCCAACGCGGCTCATAGGTGCGGTCGATTTCCGCGGCATGCAGCAACAGGCGTTCGGCATTCCCATAATCGCCGTCGGTTTCCGCCTGAAGTCCCGCACGCATCAGGGTGTGGGCGTCCCAGGGGTTGAGTTCGCCTGCCTTGGCGAGCCACTCCGCAGCCTGGTCGGGCTGGAGGACGGCGAGGTGGCGGTAATAGTCGGCGCGATGCGGCCAGATCTCCACTGCGCGTGACAAAGACTCATCGGTTCCCTGGGCGGCAAAGTATTCCGATGCGGAAATGCGGACACAATCACCCGCCAGGAACAGAGTTCCCGCCGCGAACAGGAGCCATCCGAATAGACGTAGCTTTGACATAGTGATTCCCTAAGAACTCTCTAACATACTTACTAAATTAATTCAGTTTTTCAGTAACTTTATATTGCAACCGATGAGTGAGTACAGTAGACTCTCAACTGAGGAGATTCCTAATGACTCTAACTACTCGGTCTGTGTGGGCTGTCTTCGGACTGCCCGTACTGCTCTCCGGGGCATCCGGCATCGGAACCGTCGTTTCGGACGGGAGATTCAATGTCAACCAAATGCAAGTACCCGGCAGCGCCACTCTCTTTGAAGGCTCCACCGTGGAATCTTTGAAGAGCGCTGTCACGATTCAACTTGACCACGGCCCTCGTATCGACCTTCAGGCCGGATCCTCGGTCCACGTTTACCACGATCATCTGATCGTGCGAACCGGCGCCGCTCGCGCCCGCGTGGATAGCGGCTATCGCATCGAGACCGCCGGGTTGGTATTGCAGCCATCGGCTGACCGCACCACCGCCGTGGTTCGAATCGCCGACCGAGGCACCAATGTTGCCATTCCGCAAGGAAGGATGAACGTCCTGAACTCCGCCGGCACGCTTCTGGCCCGCGTCGATCCAGGACTCGAAGTGAACTATGACAACCCCGGGCAACAGCCCGTCAGCACACCCGCCGACCAGCAGAAGGTTCAGTTGACCGGCATTCTGCAGCGCTCCGACGGCCACCTGATTCTCCGCGACAACGCCACCCAGCTCATTTGGGAGCTGGTGGGTGAGGTGCCTGCCAGTCAGTTGGGAAAGACCATCACCATATTGGGTACCGTTCTGCAGCAGCGCCCGGTTCCGAGCGCCGACCGCGTCGCCCGCGTGGATACCGTTAAGAAGGCAGTGGGCGGATTCCCGTGCTTTGGAGGCGGTGGCGCGCCCGAAGGGGAGCGCATCCAACTGACTGGACCGATTGAGAAGAAAGAAGGACATTACGTTTTGACCGACCAGGTGTCGAAGGTGAAATCTGAACTCATTGGCAACGTTCCGGACTATCAGGATCAGACCACCGTTACGATCAAAGGAACTCTGGTAAAGGACCGCCCGCCGTTCAATGGCACCGTCCAGGTAATCGATGTGGACCATTTCAAGAAGGGCGGCGGCGTGCTGTTGACCGGGTGCGAGAAAGCCGCGATCGCAGGACTGGCGGTAACCGCAGGCGTAATCACGATCTGGGAGCAGGTCCCCGGCGGCGGTACGCCTATGGTAAGTCAGTAAAGACGTTTAACAAGATGGCGCCGTCGCCCGGCGGCGCCATTGAGTAGTGGATTATCTCTCCCCGGTGTCCTATTCCTGACCCGACTTGCTGCACCTTAAGTATCCTTCCGTTGAAACGATAGTGGCTCGTTCGAGCTGGGCCACGGTCCATGCAAGTAAATCCCGGGAGCGAAGCGGCCGCTTTAGAGACCTATTTATGCCCCTGAGCGGCTTCCGTCGCCTGAAGCGCCTCCTATAGAGCGACCTCAAGCCAACTCGGTCTTACCTTGGGAGCGGCCTTTCGGGGCAGGGGATCACAGACCCGTTCCCCGCGATCGCGATGCCTCGTAGCGCTTCTAACCACGTACTCAGCAGCGGTCCCGGCAGCCGGTGGAAAGGCGCCGACATTTCCGGAGCTGAAGTCGACGCGGCAAGCCGAAATGTCTGCGCCACCGCTGCCACCGAAGTTTCCTTACATCTCTGAGGCCAAGCCAGTCCCGGGGCGCGCGTCAACCTTGGTACGAGTGTGGCCTTCCACTGCGCCCATCAACACAAAAGTCCAAAGAGCAATACTCATCCGCTCCAACGGAAAGTCGACCGCGGCATGCAGTAAAACTGCCAGCAGCCCTAAGCCCCACAACGACCGGGCCGCCGGCCGTACCACCGCGGCAAAAGCCAGGAGCAGGAGAATAAGCATGAGCACGCCGCCATCGCAAACTGCCTCGAGCCACTCATCGTGGGCATGTTTGACCATTCCGCCCAAATCCACCACGGCAAAAGAAGGATAGATCTCCGAGAACGTCCCCAAACCGTATCCCGTGAATGGCCGCTGTGCCGCGGCATGCAACGTCGCAGCAAAGAGTTCGCGACGTCCCGAGAGAGGATTGCGATCCTGTAGACGCGCAAATAGACCGCCAACCCCGACCACGAGCGACATGCCGGCGGCTAGCAACAGGACCAGTGCCGCCACGCGCACCCAGTGCCGCCGCGAGACCAGCCGGTCGCGTCGTCCTAACCACAGGACCGCGATTACTTCGGCCGTTACCAGAAGCGAGCCCATGCGCGAACGGCAACCCAGCACCGTGGCGAACAGGACTGCGCTGACGAAGCCATAGAAAATCCATCGTTTGCGATCCAGCAAGGTTCGTGCGAGAGCCACGGGAAGGGCCAGTTCAACCAACTCGGCGCACTGGTTGGACGAGGCGAAAAGGCCGATGGACTTCCAGGCCGGGAGGTCGGCCGCCACCCTGAGATCCACCGCTCCGGCGATCGCCGACATATTGAACATCGCCAGGCCGAACGTAAGGAAGACCAGCGTCGAGAGGATCCACCGGCGGATCGCCCGCTCGCGGCAGAGGGTGCTAGCCAGCAGGGCAGCGCAGCAAAGTGTACCCCAATACGTGATCGATTCGCGGGTAGCGTGGCGATAGACCGTCACATGAGCGACCAACTGCACCATCCCGAGGAGCGCGATCCCGCCCACAAAAACGAAAGAGCGGCCAACGGTAATTGGCCGCTCTTTCCAGGTGCTTTGAAGGATCCAGATCGACGCGAGGCAGAGTACACCGGCTTTGGTCAGGCTGGTGACCCATGCCTCTGGAATTGGTGAAGTGAGGGTAGAAACACAAACCAATAGCAGTAGAACCACCGCGGCGATCCCTTCATCGGCGCGGATCTTCTTAACCTTTGCCGGCCCCAGCACCGGGGTAACGGCGAAGGGAGCAGGCGCAATGGTTTTCATACTTTTGCGGCCTGGGCGAAGTCGTGACCGGTGGAAACACCGTGTCCGTGTTCCTTGGCCCACACGAACGCGGCCATCACCTGCGTGTCGACTTCATTCTGACTGGTGAGTTGCCCGGCGGCCGCAAGGAAACGTTGATTGTGGTAGCGGGCGTCGGTATAGTCCGGGATGCGGCCGGCGCGGAAAGCCCCTTTCAGTTCACGAATGCCGTCCTGCAGGCTCAAAGTGCTGGAGAAGCGTAGAATCCGCTCAGCCCGCGCGAAAGATACCCGATAGTTGCGGCGATCGGGATTCGTCACATGCTGCACGCGCGTGCCCGGGAAGATTCTGCCGATCTCTTCGGCCACCTGAGTCAAGGTGTAATTCATCCGCGAGTCGCCCAAATTGAAGATGCGCCCGCTCACCAGTTCGAGCGGCGTATTCAGCGCCGTCATGAAGCCCCGCGCCACATCACGGACGTGAATGAAGGGACGCCACTGCTCGCCGTTATATATGGTGATCACGCCTTCCTGAGCGGCCTTGGCCGTCAGGAGATTCACGACCAGGTCGAAGCGCGGACGTTTGCCGAGGCCGAACACCGTGGCAAGGCGCAGAATCGTGGGGTGGAAGTTCTCCGAGCGTTCTTCCAAAATCGCGCGCTCGGAATCCACCTTGGTGTGGCCGTACAAGGAGACCGGCTGCGTCTCCGATTCCTCGTCCATGGTGACCTCAGCCGCGCCGTACACGCTGCAACTGGAAGCAAAGACGAAGCGCTTCACGCCGTTGCCCTTGGCAATTTCGACCAGCATGCGGGTCGCGGCGTAATTGATCTCGAGAGCGTTCTGCCGGTCCTGCTCGCAGGCAGGATCGCCCACGATCGCCGCCAGATGCACGATCGCCTTGGCTCCCTTGACGGCACTCACGACGTTTTGAATGTTGCGGCAATCGCCGACCGTCAATTCGAAGTCGGGATGGTCCTTGAGGTGCGCGATGGCGAAATCACCATACACCAGGCTATCGAGCACACGGACCCGCTCGCCCGCATCCAGCAGCATTTCGCAGAGCATGGACCCGATGTACCCGGCGCCGCCAACCACCAGCACGGGACCGTTGTTCTCGGGAGATTCGTCGCGTGCCCGGATGCTGAAGTGTCGAAACACGTAGGACGCGAGAACGCGGACCGCCGATAGCGCCACCACAACGTTTGCGCTGAAGGCTACGGTGAGGCTCCTGGCCACGATATTCGTTCGGAACAGGAAGTAGTTGGCGGCTAGGGTGGCCATTGAACCGATCATCGAACTGCGGAGAATCAGTGCTAGCTTTTGCTTGAGTGCGTAACGGCGTCCCACGTCGTAGATTCCGCTTTGCAGCAGAACCGCGGAGAAGATCGGTGAGACCGGCAGAAAGTTCAAGAGGTAATACTTGAGCAGGCTGGATTTCAACCACTCGCTGTCGGTGCCCTGTGACGCGTAATAGGCGGCCACCAGGACGAGGGCCAACAGCATACTAATCTGAATGCAGACGAAATCCACCGCGACGCGGATGAGGGTCGCCCTCCATTTGGCATTGAGCATGGTTTTTGACTCCTATTGAACGGTATGAGCCTGAGCTTGAATGCGAATGATCCGGCAAATCTCACGAGCACCTTTGGACGGCAGTTTCGAGTAGATCGGTAAACTCAGGACCCGTCCCGAAACTCGTTCCGTAATCGGCAGGGGAGGCATCTCAGAACTGTGGTGCGCCCCCAGAATTCGCTGCTGATGCAGCGGCGGATAGAAGTACTTCTTGGTCTCGTAACCCGATTGGAGTAACGCCGCGGCCACCTGGTCGCGAGTCTTTCCGAACTTGTCAGGATCGATCAAGACCGAGTAGTCTTTGTACGCGCAGACGTCCCCGGGATTTACTCCTTGAAAGGCGACCCCGGGGACTCCCCCGAGCATGCGCGTATAGTTGGCGGCGATCTGGTTGTGCCGCTCCACTTTGCTCTCGACTGCGTCCAGCCCCGCGAGCGCCAGTGCCGCGTTGAATTCAGACATGCGCGCGTTGAGGCCTTGCAGATCCGGATCGTAGGCGCCGAGATCGCCGTAATTGCGAGCCGCTACGATTCGCGCCGCAAGCGTGGCGTCGTTTGTCGATACCAGGCCGCCTTCGCCCGCGACCAACAGTTTGGTCGGCGAAAGCGAGAAGACTTCTGCATCGCCGAATCCGCCCACAGGTTTGCCGAAATGATTACTTCCGAAGGCGTGGGCCGAATCGAATATCAGCTTGGCGTGGGTCATGGAGGCGATGCTGGACAGGCTTTCGGTATCGCAGGGATTGCCGTACATGTGCACGCCGACCAGCGCGCAGGTGCGCCGCGTCACACGCTTCGCTACATCCAGCGGATCCAGGGTCCAGGTCGCAGGATTGCAGTCGGCATAGACCGGCTTGAGCCCGGCCCACAGGGCCGCCATCCCCGTGGCGAAAAACGTGAACGACGGAATGATGACTTCGCCCTTCAGTTGCATGGCTTTCATGACGAGCATCAACCCGCTGGTGCAACTCGAAACGGCGATGCAATGCTTCACGCCCAGCCTTTCGGCCGCCGCAGCCTCGAAGCGCTTGACCAACGCTCCGTTGGTGATCTGCGACGTCCGGTATGCGTCGTGGTAGAGGCGTTGGACCGAGTGCCAACTGGGCAGCTTCGGGTGAATGAACCGTAGCGATCTCCCTTTATTTTCGGCGTGTGCAGAAATGCGCTCTGGCATTGGTGTCGACGAAGCATATAGCATTGAAAATCCCCTAAGTTTGATCTCAGACTCTGGCGTTACAGATACCGCTCACAAGGCTGCCGTTCGCGAATCGCTTTGGCAGGCAGACCATAAGCGACTACACCGTCGGGCAAGTCATTTAGAACCGTGGAGCCGGCGCCCACCACGGTATTGCGGCCTATGTGCACGCCGTGGATTACGGTCACGCCGATACAAAGCGCCGAGCAATAACCCAAGTGGACGTTGCCGCCGCAAGTGACTCCGGCGCCAAGGCTCGAGAAGTCGGCCATGGTGCTGTCGTGCTCGAACGAAGCTTTCGTGCTGACCACGCAGCCCTCGCCGATCTGCAAGTCGATCCCGATCCACGCCTTGCCCATCACGATGGTTCCCGCGCCGAGGATGGAGCCCGGCGTGATGTACGCCGAAGGATGAATTGCCGTGACGAACTCGAAATTTCGGTCGGCGCAGCGAATCGCGTGCGTGATCTTGCGGCGGGTCCAGTTGTCGCCGATGCCGACGATCCCGCGCCGAATGCCGGTGCTCGCGATCAAGCCCGCCAAATCGTCTTCGGACCCAAGCACCTCATGACCGCCCACGCGGTAGCCTTTCGGTTTGTACGAATCCAGTAGTCCGGCTATCCGGTAGCGGCCTTCGCGTTCGACGATGTCGATCACCACCCGCGCATGGTCCGAAGCTCCGAATATGAAAATGCCCTGGTCAGTCATTGGTTCCTCGTCAGATTTGGCTGGGACTACCCAGAAATTCGGTCATGGGGGCATCTCCGGCGGCATTGACGCCATGCGGGCGTACGACTTGGAGCGCGGTAGCCGCCAGGATTCGCAGGTCGAGCACTGCGTTTGCGTGCTCGACATACCATACGTCGAGGCGAAACCGCTCATCCCAGGACACCAGGTTGCGCCCGTGAATCTGGGCCCATCCCGTGATCCCAGGCCGAACCACCAGTCGCTTTCGTTGAAATTCGTTGTACCGTCCGACGTAGCGGGCCAGCAGTGGCCTCGGCCCCACCAGACTCATGTCCCCTTTGATCACGTTCCACAACTGCGGCAGTTCATCGATGCTCGTCTTCCGTAGAAACCTGCCGAATGCACTCATCCGCTGTGGATCGGGTAGCGGATTCCCGAAGTCATCCCGCGCATCGCTCATGGTGCGGAGTTTGTACGTTCGAAACGTCTTGCCACCCAGACCGCCCCGCTCCTGCCGAAAAATCACGTTCGTGCCGAGCTTGTACCGGACCGCAATCGCCGCCAGCAGAAAGATCGGCGCGGTCAAAAGCGCCAGAAGCGACGCACTCAACACGTCGAAACCTCTCTTGACGCCACGATAGAGAATACCCGGGCGCCGGTGGCAGGCCTCCACGGCAGCCCGGTATTCACGGAGCAACCCACACGAGATTTCGTCGCGGCGGAATCGGCGGACCACGAAGCTCCGCGCCGCCGATCCCAGTGATTTGCGCAGGTTCGCGTTGCAGACGAGCTGATCGATTGCAACTGCGAGTTCCTCCGCATCGCGCGGTTTCACCAGGAGGCCGGTGACGCCATCTTCTACCGCGTCCACCACTCCATCCACTCGCGAGGCCACTACCGGTAAGCGCATAGCACCCGCCTCCATTGCCACCACGCCGAAACCTTCGCGATAAGTGGGAAGGGCGAGGATATCCATCGCCGCATAGGCGGCAGGCATATCGCGCAGCAGCCCGCCGGACACGCGCACTCTGGGGTGGCAATAGAGGTACTGCAGGTCGTTCGCGTTGACCGGGTCGTCAACATCCTCGAACCCGCACAGGAACAGCCAGAGGTTCGCATGCCGCGTGCTGAGTTGCTCCCATGCGGCACGCAGTTCCGAAATCCCTTTGTCGCGTGAGAATCGCCCCGCGAAACCCAAAACCAGCGCATCCTCGGGTATTTGATAGGTTCTCCGGAACTGCCGGCGGTCTTCTGCGCCTCTGCGTTCCGGATCGAACTCGACTGGATCGAGGCCGGAGCATGCTCCGTTGCCGATGATTCGGACCTTGTCTGACGGGCAGATTCCAGCGTTCGTCACGGTGTTGCGAAGAGACGGGCTGACCGCGAGCACATGCGTCGCAAGCGTGGCGGTCAGACGGTCCGTGGTACGGACTAATGCGCCCCGCCATCCTGCCAGAGTCTCGGTTCGCAATCCGTGGAACGTAAAGTACCGGACTTTCACTCCGGCCGCTACCGCGGCGACCATTCCCAGGAGTCCCGACTTCGGTGTGTGAGCGTGAACCACGTCCGGTCGAATCTCCCGCACCGCCTGCCAGATTCGGTAAGTCGCAATGAGGTCGGCTAGCGGGCTGATTCTGCGCTGAATCGACACCCGGCGAACGCGGATCCCGGTGGCCTCTTCGAATCCGAGCAAGTCGGGACCGTCTCCGCTGATCGCGTGCACCTCCACGCCACAACTCTGCAGCGTCTGCACCTGCTGGCGGAAGAACACGTCAAGACCCTGGGGGTTGGTGATCACGATCGCCAATCGGATTGGGTTTGCCTTATGCATTCACTTCCCTCCCGAGGAAGTGCCCGCTGCTTTGCTGCCGGAAATATGCGCGAGTCGTGTCAAGGAGGTCCTCGAAGAAGCCGTCCCACAGCGGGTACAACTCGTCCGCGTGGAAGCGGCGGGCAGTTTGCAGGTTTTCTTCCGACATCCGGTCCAGCCGCGGTTTCGAGGAGAGAACGCACCGCAGTTTGTCCGCGAGCGCGACTGCATGTCCCGGCCTGACCAGATCTCCAGCGTCCAGGACGTCGGGCACACCGCCTACGCGAGTCGCCACACACGGCAATGCCCTGGCCATCGCCTCCAGCAGGGCGCGCGGCATTCCTTCCGTCCGCGAAGGCAGCACGAAGAGGTCCGCTTTATCGAGTTCGCAACGGACGGCGGCGCCGGCCGGAAGCGCGCCGGCAAATCGCACCGCTTCACTGATGCCCAGCCTCTCCGCCTGCGCGCGAAGATCGACTTCGCACCTGCCCGAGCCGACCACCGTGAGATCGAGCATCAGGCCTTCGGCGCGGCAGATGGCCAAGGCGTCGAGCAGGACATCGAGGCCTTTGTATGCCTGCGACAAGGTGGCTACCGTGACCAGGTGCGGATTTGCGGACAGTTGATGATTGCGGGGACCAGTGCAAAATGCTGCATCGTCAAGATTGACATCCGAGCAGTCGAGCACCTTTCCTGCCTCTTGCGGAGGATAGGCGCTGCGCAACCCCGGAGTTACATACAAGGCGGCTGCGGCCCTGGCGCATTGCAGCGTCTGATTTCTAGCGAACCACCACCGAAATACGCCCCGCAGAGGATGATGCATGGCGCCGGGCGCCATCGCTTCGCGCGGATCCCCGACCACGTACACGGCGTAAGGACGACGTTGCCGCCACAGCACCGACGCCGCAAAGGTCCCGAGATTGGAGGGAATCCGCAGGCACACCGCCGATCGCGAGTTCATCGCGGCTTCTACGGCCGCTTCTACTTGCCACGCGTTCTTGGCGAACTGCAGCGGGCCCAGGTAGTTCGGAATCGGTACCAGCCGCACGCCGGGACCATCCACTCTTTGCCAGTTCGGTTTGGGTTGCGCGCAATCGCACACCCGCCCGATGACGGCGACCGAGTCGTAGGTCTTTAGGTACCGATGCCAAAAATCGTATTCGTAGGAGGTATCCGTCCAGATCGCACCGTCCGGAGAGCGGTGAAAGCGATATTCGGTAACATGACTGAGTTCCATCTTGATTCACCTCGGCTAGACAGCCAGTACGAGCATTGAGAATCCGCCACACCAAAGGGCCGCGGCATCGCGGTTCAGAGCGAACAGGACCTTACGCGGCAGTTGCATCAGGCGCGTTCCCAGGCCTGGCGATTGTGTGGCTGCTGCCGCAGGTGTGTAGAACCAGTCGAAAACGTGATACCCGGCATCCTCGAGCGTCCGCAGGGCGAGGTCCTTTGTGAAGTAGTGCAGGTGGCCGGCGGTGTCTCGCACTTTCGACGGTATGCTGCGCGCGACACCCTGCACAGAAAGATCCAGCGGGAAATGAAAGATCTTGTATTGTCCAAGCATCCGCACCTGGCGCAGGAAGCGCATGTGATCCTCGACATGCTCCACCACGTCCATCAACAACACCACGTCATAGAAGCGCACCGGGCCATCTTCGAGAATGTCGCCCAGTTCGAAATGCAGGTTCGCGTTAGCGTGCCGATGGCATAATTCGTAAGCCTGCGGCGAGATCTCGTATCCCCAGAACTCGGTGCCCTCCGCACTGTGGTGTTGCAGTCCGGCTAGAATTTCTCCCGCCCCACAACCCACTTCGCAAATCGTCGCCGGCTCAATGCGGTGCTGCGTCAGCATGTTGCGAATCTGCGAGACCTTCCAGGGCGCATCTTCCGAATGCCAGGTAGGATGCATCGCCAGATACTGGCCGTTTTGATAAATCCCTGCGACTGACATGGTTTCTCCTCTCTACCAGGCGCCGAAACGCCGGAGGCCCGCCTCGGTGGCACCGACCACCATCAAACTAACGCCGCCGATGGTGCGGCTGGCGAGCCACGGATTGACCGCGCTGACTGCCCATCGAAATGGGAAGCTGAATCGCTGCAGCATCGACATGGTGCCGGAGGGTGCCATGAAGCCGAAAGTGAAGCGGTAGTCGAGTGGCATGATCCCGGAAAGCGTGAGCAGGTTCAGAGCGTTCGGGACGTCCAGGAACAGCACGTGCTTGGGGTACGAAAGCTTGCGGCGGTAGCGATTCAAGACGGCATTCGCCAGCGAGTTGTCGAGCGGAATGTGAAGTCCCACCAACAGCGAGCGCGACGCCACGTTTTTCAGGAAAGAGATCGTATCGGGCACGTGCTCCGCGACGTCGAACAACGTCACCAGATCGGCACGCTCCTCAGACTGGCAGAAGTCCTGGCATAAGAAGCGGACTCCGGAGTGCTTGAGATCGTGAACGGAGGGGAAGATATCATAGCCGGCGGCCGATTCGATCGGGTGGCCATCCCGCTTCAGCCCCTCCGTGATCAGCGCCGCGGTTCGTCCGCCGCCACATCCCACGTCCGCGTAGCTGCTGATCTGCAGGGGCTTCTGGGAGACCAGGGTACCGAACAGCTTCAGAAACGCATCGGCCTTGAATGCCGCATCCTGGTCCGGATCTTCATGCGTCGCGTAATAATCGCCCGAAGCATAGCTCGGAACGATGAAAGAACCCGCTTTTGCGTTCATAATCATTTCCCCCTTGGCTTTGTTTTTTAGAAGCGTGAAGCGTCGCTATGACGTTCGCTCCCTCACGGTCGCGGCTCGTTGTACCCTGCTCGATTTTTGCGAGCTCACTTTTTACGAGCCGCTTTTTACAAGGCGATTTTTGCGAGCCGATTTTTACAACGAGCCGCCTTTTACGAACCGCTTTTTACGAGCCGTTACAACGAGCCGCTTTTACAACGAGCCGCTTTTTACGAGCCGCACGCGTCCGCAAGCGTCTCTCAACGCCTGACAACGAGCCGCGCGCGTCAGCAAGCGTCTCTCGACGCGGCGACTTTCAAGAAGTAATAGACCTCGCCGCTATTCCGAAATCCCAAAAAGCGCAATGGCGATGGCCAACGCTCGTCGCGCTTCGAGACCACCTCGAGCCCGCTATTGAGAAATACCTTCTGCCACTGATCGCGTGTCAGGAAGCAAACTCCCACGTTGGCGGTCTTGATGCCGATCGCTCTTAAGATTCCCGCCATAAAGCCTGGTAACTGCGTGGAACTCACCATGTGCACCAGCCGGCACCCCAGACTCTTCCAGAGCCACATCTCGTGATAAATCTCGCGGATCATGATGGTGCCAGTGGGCGTCAATTGCGCCCGCAACGATGCGAGGAGCTCGGTCACGCCCTGAATCGTCGCCCGATAACCACGGCCGTCGATCACATGATGCAGCACCGCATCGAAGTTAATCAGGTCGAACTGCACGCCGCGCAGGGGAATCGCGCGAGCATCGGCCACGAACAGCACCTTGTTCCCCATGAGGGCATTGCGCGAAAGCATCTCCGTAGAGAGGTCGAACCCTAACGCCCGGCCCTTGGGATACTGCCGCAGGAACTCGTCCGCCAGGTACCCCGCTCCGCAGCCGATATCGAGCAGTCGGGGCTCACCGGACGCGATCGGTGCTTCCTGTTTCAGAAGCCTGATGCGCTCGCGGCAAATCGAAATGTGCTTCGGACGATGAACGTCCGTGTATAAGTCGGCCTGGTGGTCGAAGTGCTGGCGGACGCGAAGGTCAGTATCGGCTGTACTTGAAGTCATCGACGATTCTCCTTTGGCCTGCGAGCGAAAGCGTTCGGTGCGATGCCAGTGCGATCAGGATGCCGGGAACCGCACCGTACTTCACTACAAAGAAAATCTGGTTGTCAGAGTCATTGATCAGCAACAGAATGCAGAAGTTCACCAGGAACGGCACGATCAGCAAGCGGCTGTCGCCCGGATTCAAGGTGTTCATGATGCGGCGAAGTCCGGAGATCGCGACCGCCAGGACCACGAAAGCCAGCGGAACAAAAATAGGGCCGAAATTCAGCATCGTCTCTCCCACCAGGCCGTAGACTCGCGAACTCTGGAATACCGCGCTGTTGTCGTATGACCCGACGCCGTATTCCGCTTCCGTCGTCCACTTGAGTTTCGAAGGCGGCCGCGACGGCCACAGCGTTTTCGGAATCAACAGGCAGATGGCGCCCAGGTAAGTGCGGCCGAGCGCATAGTCGTAGGGCACCTGTGAGCCGAGCAGGCGATACAGCAGGAATGCCTGAACATCGCTGCGTCCCAGGTCGCCCATCACTACGTCCGCCGTCGTCTCGGTGCCATCCGCGATTTCCGAGTAGCTCGAGGTCGTGGATACGAACGACAAAGTGTCGGCGCCCTTCGTCTTGTAAACGGCATAGGCCATCATGAACAGCACCAGCACCGGCAGTCCGCAGAGAACCAGCTTGCGAGGCACGGGCCGGACCCAGAAATGAATCACGCCGACTCCCCAGAAGAGGCCCCAAACTGTGTTGCTTCGACTTCCCCGCAGGCCGCCGAACAGCAGGAGCAGGAAAAAGAAGACCACCAGCACGATTCCCACAACCCACCAGCTCCGCCGCCACCGCGCTCCCCACGACCAGACGGCGAAGGCAAAAATCGCGAGGATCGGAAAGCTCTCGGAAATGGAGAACGCGGCCGTCGTATTCTGGAACGCGTCCTGCCCTTTCAGCCAGTTGCTGTATTCCGCGATGTAGCCCTGGATTCCGCCCAGCGAGTAGTAGGCCCACGCCTGCAGTCCGCCGCTCACGATCAGTCCCAGCAGGACGAAGCACCAGAATCGCCTGGCATTGATTTGCCACATTCCCGGTTCCGGCGATTGGAACAGCGCGGGCTTACTCCAGGTCTTGAGCGCGTAGCGGTAGATCAAGAGCCCAATAAAACAAAGCACGCCAAGACAGCCCAGCCACGGACGATAATCTTCTGGCTGGTCGGGCAGGTAACGCAGACGATGGCCCCATCCGCCGACGAGCAACGGACACAAGTAGAAGACGTGTACGCCGAGCAGGCCCAGCACCCCGGCCGGATCGAAGGGTTGCAGTTTCCCGCGCAGCCAGTCCACCGCATCCACCGCGACCACCGTTCCCGATGCCACTACCGGAACCACCATCCAGTGGATCAACTCCGGCGAAATGCACATCAGACCGATCGCGCAAAGCGAGGTCGCGAAGAACGAGATCAGCCAGGAGATCATCCGATCGCCTCCGCGGTTTCGGCCCGGCGGACCGCGACCAATCCCCATCCCGCCTGGACACCGTAGCCCAACATCATCGCCGCCGCGGCCCCAGTCAATGCATAAGCGGGCACCAGGAACTGGCAGGCCACCGTCGTGACGATCGTCATCGCGATCAGAGAGCCGAGTTGATCACGGTACCGGCGTACCGCGATCAGCGCGTAGCTAAAGATCGAAGCGGTGTTGGCCAGGACCGCGGCAGCTCCCAGGCACAGCAGTAATCTCCAGCCGGCCACATATTCCGGGCGGTAAACGATCGCCAGAATCTCTTTGCCCGCGGCGAAGAATACCAACAACGCGCCAATTCCAGCCGCTACGCCCAGGCTCACCAGGTTGCGCAGCACGCGGTTGAATTCGTTTCGCACTCCGAATGCGTGAGTGGTTGCCAGCCGCGGACTGGCGCCTTCAGCCAGTGCCGATACTGCATAACCGCCGGCCATCGCCACATAGAAGACTGCCGAGAATAGGCCGACATCGCTGGCGCTCAGCACATGCTGAATGAAATATCGCGGGATATTGACTCCCAACGACATGAGCATCGCGGCGGTACCGAGCGGCGCAGACCTTGCCGCCAGGCGTCGCAGGGTCGGGATGTGCCACCGGAAGCGCAATCCGTCGTCTCCCATACGGCGGCAGCAGGCCGCTGCCAGAGGCAGATCGCACAACAACAGCAGCAGCCCCGAACTCAGGCACAGCGCCATCGCCGCCGACACAGCATCGCGCCGGAAGTAACAGGCCACGGCCACGGCGAGGACGGATCCGGCGCCGCGCACCAGAATCGAAACCGTCATCCGGTTCGCCTGATCGCAGCGAAGGAAGAGGCCGTAGAAGAGATCGCTGCCCGATTCGAACGATTTCGCCAGTGCCACGCAGATCACTACCAGAGCAGTCTGCGGGGTCGAGGAGTCGAGCAAACCGATGCCGCACACAACCGCCAGGGCGGCCAGCGTCATCAACAGCCGTACCGCCAGGTAGTCGGGAAGTCCATATTCGCCGTGTGCGTCGGTGGCCAGCACAGTTCGCAGGCGCAGATTACTAAGAAGAAAGATCGGCGCTGTGATTGCGAATCCCAGGGAAAGCTGGCCAACCATTTCGGAGCTCGAGAGCTTGGCCACCGTGCTGATGATCAGCCACTGCGAGGCAAGATAAATCGTGTTGGCTACGAACACCCATACGAAATTCGCGCGTACCGAGGCGCCTGGCCGCAGCGCCCCGGTCGCGGCTTGCGGGTTATCTACAACAATCCCAGTCGTCACGCGGCGTTCCCCGCCGTGTTGCCATATCCGTAGCCGTAGTAACCGATCTGATGCTCGAAGCGCACCTCATTCAACACCACACCGAGTACGTTGGCATGCAGCCGTTCCAGAGTGCGAAGCACGGTGAGTACTGCCCGGCGATCGGTCTTTCCGGCTCTGGCGAGCACCACCACGCCGTCCACAGCCCGTGCGATTTCCAGCGGCTCCGCGAAACCGGGCAGCGGTGCGGCGTCCACAATCACCAGGTCATATTCGGCCGCGACTTCATCCAGAAGTTTCGGGATATTATGCAGCGCCACCTCGTGGATGACGCGGGCAGCACGGCCTGCCGGAATCGCGCTGAGATTAGCATGATTGGGTACCTCTTGCACCAGTTCGCGCCACGGTTTCGTTCCATTCAGGTAGTCCGCCAAGCCGACGCTGGAGTTGATCCCCAAGCGCGTGTGCACCGTCGGACGGCGCAGGTCGCCGTCGATGATCAGTGTGCGGCGGCCCTGCTGTGCATTGGCGATGCTGAGTTGCAGGGCGGTCGTGGTCTTCCCCTCCGACGGCATGGCGCTCGTAATCAGCAGCGAACGGATCCGCCGATCGATGTCGGACAGCGCGATGGTCGAGCGGAGTACGCAAATCGCTTCGTGGAAACGGCGCTCCTCTTCTCCGGAGCGCGACGGCGCGACCGCTGTCGTACTCGCCGCAACGCCGACGGTCTTGGTGGCGGAGATGCGAGGTTGCCGCATCATCGGCAGGGTGCCGATGACTTCGGTATTCAGCAGCTTGGCGAGATGCACTCCGGCACGCACCTTCGAGTTCAATCCGTCGCCGATGATCGCCGCAGCGAATGCGAAGAGCGTCGAGCCAAACAGGCTCAGAAAAGTCGCCGTCGGAATATTCGGATAGACCGGCTTTTCGGATGGCCGCGCAGGGTCGGCGACACGGATCGCATTATTGTGAAAGTTGGCGTTGATTCCGGCCTCTTTGATGCGGCGAATCAATTCGTCATACAGTTTGCGGTCCGCTTCGGCCTCTTCTTTCAGCGAGCGATACTCGAAGGAACGCGCATTGACCTTATCGAACTCTTCTTTTGTAGTAGCAACCGCGCCTTTCAGGATCTCTTCCCGCTTCTGGGCCTGCTGGTATTCGATATCGATGCGCCGCATCACGCTCTTGCTGGTTGCATCGATCTGGCGGTGCAATTCCTCAACTTCCGCCTCATGCTTGCGATACTCCGGATGATTCGTCCCGAAGTGAGACTTGGCTTCCGCAAACTTCTCCTGGGCTTCGTTGATACGGTCGTTCAACACTTTCAGCGCTTCACCCTGCGCCGAAACCTGTGCCGCGTCAACTCCGCCGTTCTCCGAGTTCTGCGCAGCGGACTGCTTGCGGGCTCGATCGGCCTGTGCCGCGGTGTATTCGGCATTCAATTGCAGCAGCCGTGCGGAGAGGATGCTGGTCTTCTCCTCGGGGTTGATCACGTTCAGCTCGCGCTCGAATTTATTCAATGCCGAGCTGGATCGTTCCATCTTGGCGCGCAGTTCGTCCAATTGCCGCTCCATGAACTCGGTGATGCGGGTAGACGACTTGATCCTGCCGTCATAGCTGTATGCGATATAGGATCGAGCGATTTCGTTGGCTGCGGATGCAGCCTGAACGGGGTCTGGGTAGCGATAGGCGATCTGAATCAGGTAGGTGCTCGGCGGCCGGGTCACCCGCAGATTTCTCAACGCGATCGGGGAGTCAACGCCTGCCGCCGTTTTGCCCCCTTCGCGCTCCAGGCCGAAGCGTTCGACTACCGGCCGAAGTACCGAATCGGACTGGATGATCTTCATCTGGGTGGCCAGAAACTGGTCGACATCGTTCAATGCTGCCTGGCTGGCTTCCTGGCCCACCACACCCGCTGGAATCTGACGGTCCACCTCGATGGTGGCAGTGGCCTCGTACGATGGCGTGATGCGGGAACAGAGAATGTAAGTAACCAGGACAGAAATTCCGACGAAGGCGGCTATCTTCCAACGTTGCTGCCGGATAATCCACAAGTAGTGGGACATCGGCAATTGCGTAACTTCCGTGGATAGATCGTTATACTGATTCGAATCCGACAAATAGGCTTGCTGCCGCGACAACAGAAGCCGGACTTTTTCCTCATCTGACATGGGTAACAAAGCAGAGGTCCTCCGATTGGGTTAGGGGGTTCGATATTTGCCGCTCCAAGTCACCTTAGCGAGTAGTGGCGTAGACTAGCGCTGCCGTAGTTGCGGATCCTAAAACTAATAGCTTTTCCAACGTTCCCATCGTGACGCGCCGCCTGCTGTTGTCCGGCACATAGAGTACGTCGTTCGCTTCGAGTATCACGTCTGGAGACTTCCGCGCCAGAACGTTGTGAATGTCGAAGGGGATCTCCAGGCTCTTGCCCGCCTGATCGTCTTTGCGATAGATGAAACAGGTGTGGCTGGCGTACGGAGCGAGACCCTCGGCTTGGGCGAGCACCTTCAGCACCGTGGTCGTGGAAGCGTTTTCTACCTGAAACAGACCGGGCTTCTTCACGCTGCCGACGACGAAGACCTTTCCAGCCTCGGGTACCCGGATTTCCTCTCCTCCGTGGAGGGTGATGTTCAAATCCGGGTCGGCAGCGCCAATCAGGCGCTTGACCGGTATGCGGCGGATCATACCGGGTTTACCGTCGGACTCCGGCATCGTGACCAGGATTTCCGCGCCGGCGTTAGGCGCCAGTCCTTGCGCGCGGCTGATCGCATCAATCAAAGGCACGGGGCCGTCCGCCTGAAATTTGAGGGGGTGATTGACCGCGCCAACCACCGTCACCGGCCGCGAGCGGTACTCCGCTATCGTCACCGTCACAATCGGATCGACGAGAATTCTCTCGTTGACCAAAGCACGCGCGATCGACTTTTCCAACTCCGCAGGCATCAGGCCCGCCGCGGGAAGCGGTTTGCTCAACATCGGAATGCGGATGGTACCCTCCCGGCTCACGCGCACCGTACGGTTGAGCTCGGGTTCGCCATATACCGAGATGCTGATGAGGTCGTCATCGCCGGCCGCCAGGCTCGGCAGATTAGGCGCGAGATCATGTGGCGGCCCGGCAGGAGTCTGTCCACGCAAAACTGACACAATTGTCAGGCATAGTGCGATTCTGTAATTCATAAAAACTGATTTCGCCTCAGAGAAAAGGAGTAACGTCGTCTTGAGAGATTTCGGTGATCACGGATCGCTGCAGGGTGTCAATAGAGATCACGACCCGGCTTTCCGTCTTGTGACGAAGCAGGCGTCCTTCGAGTCCGGCCAGGGGACCACAGCAGATCCTCACGCGCTCGCCCACAGGCAGGTAGGGACAGGGGCGCGCGTCCACGCTTTCCGCGGTCAGGCGGCGGATCATCTCCACGTCCTTCGCATCCACCGGCAAAGGACCGCGGCCATTGTTGACAATCTCCTGCACCCCCGGAGTCTTCAAGATCGTGATTCGTTTGGCCGGCTCCAGTTTGCTAAAAATATAGGAAGGAAAGAGCGCGATTGGAGCCATTTTTACGCGATCGCAGAGCCGCTTGCGCACGAAAGATACCGGGCACAGAGTCTCTACGCCGCTGCCCGCCAGCATGTCCGCCACAGTCAGTTCCGACCGCGCGCGAACCCGCAAGGCTACATAAATGCCGCTGTTTTCCATGACTCCTACGGATTGAATCGAACTTTCCCATGCTCCCGCCATTTTTCACCCAGGAAATACTGTCAATCTGATTTGCTCTTTAGTTGCCAGATGGTCTTTTCCGCGGCAGCTAAACTGTATTATTAGAATTCCTGAGGTCCTTCACATTGATCTGAATCAATTTCTTCCTTGACTCGCCATCCGGAAAGTATCTGTATGATGTAGCCGGTGGTTGTGGATCGTTCAGCCGGATTTACAGAGGTAAGTCGCGGGGACCAATAGGTTTTGGAGGGCTCCGGCGTCCCTTGTGGCACCGGGATTGGCCGAGTACACAGGTATCGTTTCTGCGATCGAGTCTAATCGCGAAGGGTTCGCGTAGTCGTCCAGACAAGGTTTACGAACCGCAAGATCGCGGTAGGTGCGCCGCCGTCAGTTGGTGTCAAACGCGGTCATGCAACTAATCGCGCGATGCGAGAAACCCGACAGAAGAATTCCGTTTGTTCGATGCGGCCCCATTCCTGAATCTACTTATCGGCCCGCTCTTCCATCTCTCGCCCTGCTTCCTCAGGGGGCGCTGATTCGCTGTTCCAATAGCGGAGCCGTCACCAGCTTACGTTCCACATGCGCTTCAATCTGCTGCACCAGAAACTTCCGCAGATCGGCCGCCGTCCCCTGATCCCAATCTGTCCTCGAGATCCCCGCCACCGGTGTCCGCAACATTTCGGCCGCCGTACTGCGGGACGCCGGACTCAACTCCCAACTGCTGCCCGAGCCCGGCGTGCGATGACAGTCCATGCACAGCAGGCCCGTTCGTCCGCGCCCAAAGAACGCCCGCTCGGGATCCGGATCGTCCAGCAGAGTTCCGCAACCCAGGCAAGCATGCAATTCGGGTAGCCATCCCGAGAGCCGTACCGCCCAAAGTGAAAAGTAAGTGACCGCGCGCCACACCCGGCCCGCATTCGCCGGATCGCTTCCCACCATCGGGCGAAGGTAATCCAACATTGCCAGCAGCAGGCGGAAGAATTTTTCATTGGGTTCCGCCGCGGGCAACAACTGTTCGGCGACCTCCGCGAAGTAGTCCAGCGCCACGCTGGCCCAGTAATCGGACGCGAGTCCGAACTGTGAGCGGATCAACTCGCACGAATCCAAGTTGACCAGTTCGCGGCTTTCGCGTTGAAAATACGCCATCCGCACATAGGACAAACGTTCCAGCCCAGAGCCGAAAGCGCTTTTCGGACGCCGTGCGCGCTTGGCCACACCACGCAGCCTTCCCTGATCCCTGGTAAGAAAGCTGACGATGAGGTCCGCCTCTTTCAGCGGGTAGGTTCGCAGTACAAGAGATTCACTGACACGCGCAGGCACTCGTGGAAATCTCAGCGTAACATAGGCGCCGGTAGTCCCGAACCCGTCGGACTCAGACGGGTGCACACTAGTAGTTTCAAGTACTTACAGGGAATTTCCGTCGGACTCCGACGGAATTGGTACTTTACCTGGCGATCGACGATGCCGTTATCTTGCCGATCGATGGCGTGCCGCACTGCTTCATTACCATCGTCAACTCACCGCGCAGAATCTCGATCACGCGCTCCACGCCTTCTTGTCCGAACGCCGCGAGCCCATAGATATAAGGCCGCCCGATGCCGACCGCGCGCGCGCCCGACGCCAAAGCTTTGAAGACGTCAGTGCCGCGCCGGAATCCGCCGTCTACCAGCACCGGAATCTGCCCGCCCACGCCGTCCACAACTTCGGGCAAGCTCTCGATGGTGGGACGCAGATCCTCGGTGGCGCGGCCCCCATGATTTGAGACCACGATGGCATCCACGCCGTGCTCGCGGCAAAGGCGCGCATCCTCGCGTGTCTCGATCCCCTTGATCACCAGCTTCATGCGAGTGAGTTTCCGCAGCCGGTCGACAAATTCCCACGTCGCATTGGCGGGATTGATGCCGCCCTCAACGCCGTCGAGCATCGGCCGATTCCGTACGCCGCCGCGAGGCCCGGTATGGCACAGAGTGCAATCTCGTGTGTCCAATCGTTTGGAGCGCTCGCCGGTCTCGCCGTTGCGCCCGCCCAGCAGGTCGACGGTCCAGACCAACACCGGGCATCCGGCGTCTTCCACTCGGCGCACCATCTTCTCGGTTCCCGCCCACGTGGTTGGCATGTAGAGCTGAAACCACGGAGCCATGCCGCGCGCCTTGGCTACCTCTTCCACCGGCGTGGAGGTAACGGTGGACAGGACCTGCAGGCTCTTGCTGCTCTGCGCCGCGCGGGCCACCGCCAACTCGCCCTGCGGATGAAACGCCTTCTGATAGCCCACCGGACAGAGGAAGATCGGGCTGTCCCATACGGTCCCGAAAAGTTCCACTTTGGTATCGATCTTCGAGACATCCACCAGGCGCCGTGGACGCAGCCTGATGCGCTTGAAGCCGGCGAAGTTGGCTTCGAGCGTAGCATTGTCGTCAACGCCCGTGGAGAGATATCCCCAGTGTGCCGGAGGCAGCGCCTGGTGGGCTGGTTCCGCAAAGTCCATCACGCTGAGCGCGTCTTTAGCGCTGCTGAGCGGAGATTGCTGGGCCGCCGCCAGGGAGGCCAGCCAGGGACTACCAGCCAGGAAATGCAGAAACTGGCGCCGGTGATGGAGTGCAACGTGGCTCGGGCGCATAGGGTAAACGGTAGTATACGCCTAACCCGCGCCGAAGGTCAGAGGATCGCGTACCTTCACTCCGTCCGAATGGAGTCCGAGCGCGTGAACTCGCGAGATACCTTGGCGAAATCCGCGCTGACCACCGACTTCGAACCGCCTCCTCGGCCGGACTGCTGCATGGAATCCGGCAACGCGAACCGTCCAAGTTCTGGACGGGTTGATTCGGCGAGCCGCCCCTCGACCCATTCCAACCAGTCCGATATAAGCTTGAAAGGCGTGATGTCGGAGCCCGCAGCGATTCTCACCCCGGCCGTTCTGTTTCTGGCGACCATCATTCGTTCTGCGTTCGGATTTGGCGAGGCATTGGTGGCCGTCCCGCTGCTCGCCCTTTTAATGCCTGTTGAAGTGGCCGCACCGGTGGCTGTCCTGGTTTCGATCACGGTCGCGTTCATTGTCGTGGTGCAGGACTGGCGGAAGGTCCACGTCCGCAGTGCGGTCGGATTGGTGCTTTCGACGATGTTGGGCATCCCGCTGGGCCTGATGCTTCTTAGGGCCGTACCCGAACCCGTTGTCAAAGGAATCCTGGCAGGCGTGATTATCGCCTTTTCCGCGCAGTCGCTCCTCAGCGGCGCACACCGTGAGCTGAAGAGCGACAAGTTTGCGTGGCTCTTTGGGTTTAGCGCAGGAGTGCTCGGCGGAGCTTACGGTATGAATGGTCCTCCGCTGGTGATCTACGGTTCGCTTCGAGGATGGTCTCCACAGCATTTCCGGGCGACTTTGCAGGGGTATTTTCTTCCCGCGAGCCTCGCGGGCCTCTGGGGCTACCAGATTGCCGGCCTCTGGACTCCAGCAGTGAATCGATTCTACTTACTCTCATTGCCGCTGGTCATATTGGCAACGTTTTTGGGGAGGGCAATCAACCGTCGCCTGGACGCTCATCGCTTTGTGCGTTATGTCCACGGGGGTCTCATTTTCGTGGGGATCATTCTGTTGCTACAGGCCGCGACCGGGCATGCCAGTCATTAGTAATGGACTGGTCCCTTCGCAGCAAACCATCACATACCGGGAGCGATTCTCCGAAAAACCGCTTCCACCACGCGATCGCACCGCGAGAGGTGAAACGGAAAGGCCTGGGCTGTCACCAGACCCGCACGCTGTTGAAGATCTTTCCGCAACAGAGATCTCGCCCTGTGAAGCCTGGTCTTGACCGCCTCCACTCCAATATCCAGGCACCCTGCCGTCTCGGCCACCGACATTCCCTCGACCGTTCTCAGCACGAAGACCAGCCGATAAGGCTCAGGCAGCGAATCGATCGCGCCCTCCAGTACGATCCTGAGTTCGTGGTCATACGCCTGCCGCTCCGGATCTCGTGTATCTGACGTCATTCTGGCCATAGCGTGCCTGTCCGAATCCAAAACCGAACCAAGGTTCTCCGTCCGCCCCTGGCGCCGCAACCGTCCCAGCGCCTCATATACGGCTATTTTCGTCAGCCAGGTTGAGAATTTCGCCTCACCGGCAAATTGATTGAGATGCTCGTAGGCGCGGACATATGCTTCCTGCATCACGTCTTCCGCGTCCACATCATTCCGTAGAATCGACCGGGCAACACGATAGAGCCGTCGATTGTAGCGGCGCATGAGGATTTCGTAGAGGGCGGTCTCCCCCGCGAGAACCCGCTGGACCACCTCTTCGTCCGCGGTTCCTTCCCATGCCGCAAGATTCAATCCGGGAGTGCCCACTCGATTACCCGCTGTACCCATGATTCACCAGCGCTAAAAACTCATCACGCGTTTCTTTTCGCTCCCGGAAAGCACCCAGCATGGCGCTGGTCATCGCGCCCGAGTGCTGCTTCTCCACACCGCGCATCATCATGCAGAAGTGCCTGGCATCACAGATCACTCCCACTCCCACCGGATCGACCACCTCCTGGATTGTCTGCGCCAATTCCTGTGTCAACCGCTCCTGAATCTGCAGACGCCGCGCGAACATATCGACGAGCCGCGGGATTTTACTCAAGCCGATCACCTTTTTCCGTGGCAGGTAAGCCACATGTATCCTCCCGAAGAACGGCAGCATATGGTGTTCGCACAGGCTGAAGAACTCGATGTCCTTCACGACCACCATTGCATCGTACTTCACCTCGTATAGCGCGCCGTTGACGATCCGATGGACGTCCATCCCATAGCCGCTGGTAAGAAACCGGAGAGCCTTGTCCGCTCGTTCGGGTGTCCGGGTCAAACCATCCCGCTGCGGATCCTCGCCTAATCGTGCCAGGAGTTCCCCGAAAAGCGGCGCAAGCGGCTGCTCCTCCGTCAGCGAGTCGATCACTCTTACTGCCGCTTTAGACGATGCCATTCGTGTCCGCCTTCACCCCGTACAGAGTGGGCAGGGCGAGAAAGGTTGCACAGAATCGGAATGCAACGAAACCCGGCGGCGGAACTCTGTAAATTTGCTCGGAAGAACAACCGGCAAAAGGAGAACACACCATGTCTCAATCAATCGCTGGAAACGCGGGTGATTTTGTCGGCAGCCGCACGCGAAGTGCGACAAGCTCTTCGCCCTCGCGCCAGGCTTACCAACTCCTTCATTTTGGTTTTGTTGCGGCGCCCGTAATCGCTGGAATCGACAAATTTCTGCATCTGCTGTTCAACTGGGATATGTATCTGGCTCCCGTGATCGCGAAGCTGTCGCCCCTCGGCACGCTCGCACTCGCCCGCCTGAGCCAGGAATTCAGTTCATGATCCACGGTGCCTGTCTTGGTCGCGGCACGCAAGACACTAACGAGCCGCGCGCGTCAGCAAGCGACCACTAATCAGAGGACGGAGAGGCTCCCTCGCGGCAACGCAAGACACTGACGAGCCGCGCGCGTCAGCAAGCGACCACTAATCTGAGGCCGGAGATGCTCCCTCGCGGCACAAGACACTGACGAGCCGCGCGCGTCAGCAAGCGACCTCTAATCTGAGGCGGGAAATGCTTCCTCGCGGCACGCAAAGACATTAACGAGCCGCGCGCGTCAGCAAGCGACCACTAATCTGAGGCCGGAGATGCTCCCTCGCGGCACGCAAGACATTAACGAGCCGCGCGTCAGCAAGCGACCTCATCGCCTTAATTTGTGTTGGTTCAGTGTGAACTGGAGAGTTGGCGCTCCCTGTTAGCGAGTACCGCCCTTGGTCGGTGTACCAGTTTAATCCGCGCTCTTGCTCGCGACAGCGTCAGATGAGCGTTTTTGACGTTGCTTACGGTCAGGCGCGAGGCTCAGTCCGAAGACGGAATCAGGACGCTCTGGCCCGGCTGAATGAACTCCAATACCTGGATAATGGCGGCGGCCAAAGGCAAGAGATCTTCCATCTGGTTTGTTCGAGATCGGATCAAAATGATCGAGAGTTTTCGGCCTATCCTCGTCTGCTGACGAGGGATTCCCTGGTCGACTGTTAGCAGCACCTGATAACCGCCACTCTCGGCGGCCTGCAGGAACTCACCGTTCTTCTTGCCCTTGAGACCTGCCCATTCCACACTATGAGCTTCGTGGCCGGGAAAACTATGCCGGAAATCCACCGGCAGGCATTCATCCAGCAGAATCCTCACGCGATTCTGTCAAGCAGCGATTCTTTGGCCTCTTCGAGGGCCTGGACCGCCATCTCGCGCGTGACGGTCGGAAACTGATCGAGGAACTCTCGCAGGGAATGCCCGCCCTCAAGGTAGTCCATCAAGTTCCGGAACGGAACTCGCGTACCGCGAAAGCAGGGTATTCCGTTCATAACCTCGGGATCCACGACAATAATTCGCTCGGCCGTCATTGCTTTTCATTGTACCGTGTGCGAGAAAACCAAGCGCTGGATCAGGGTGCCGCCGACTCGTACAGCGGCCCAAAACGGCCAACAGGAAAGACTCCGTCGGACCAAGGGACCGAAGTCCGCATTGGAAATGGAAACCCCATCTGCAGTCCGAATGCGCGTTTCAAGTTCTAATCTGCCGAGATCTCCTGGAAGCGGAACCCGGGAGTGGCGACAAGACTTACCGGCTCTGATCCGTCCCGTGGCTCACTGGCCGGCGTGATTGAATGCCGACACAGCTCAATTCCGGTCCTTCCGTCGTTGCCAGCCGCGAAAACAACGGACGGAGGCCCATCTGGCTTCTATACATGGGGGAACGCTTTCTCCATTTCCAGCTGATCCCGACCAAGTTCGCGATGTGCCGGCGAAAAAAATCCCGCAGTTGCAGCAACTGCGTCAGCAGTCGCGTCGCCTGATCCGCCGGCAACATGCCTTCCAGCAGCCCCAGACCGTCTACTCCAAGGCTCCTGCCGGCAATAATAAAGTACCTCGCGCCGTCAATCCCGCCAGGCGCTGGGCCAGCCTCGAACCCGTCCAATCGCGTTCAGGCGATTCATCCGATTCGATGGCCCTTTGCCCGCCCTGATTACGCCTTTTTAATTGAGATAGTGAATTGGATGGTTCCACCTCCCATAAGCGATGAGGACCAAAATGAAAATGTCAGCGAATATGAAGCCTGCGGCACTGGCCTTGATCGTGGCGTCCTGTGCCTGCGGCCAGCCGCTCACATGGGATTTCGAAGATAACAGTTTTCGCGGTTGGACCGAGACCGGCAAGGCTCTCACCCTCCAGCCGCTTTGCAAGGGGGCTCACGACGCCGAAATGCCCTCGACGCGGTTCGCCGACAGCCGGCTGGGCGGCGATTATTGGCAAGGGCTTGAGTATCCGCTCGGACAACACGGCAACTGTACCGTCACCAGCCTGCTGAAGATCGCAGATGTGGCGCCGTGGTCGCTCACGTCCCCCGAGTTCCCCTTGCCCCACGATGCGCCATTCCTGAGCTTCCTGATCGGCGGCACCAACGACGCGGCCCATGAGCGCCTCGAGCTTCAGGTGCAACGCGGCGGAACCTGGGAAACCACTTACAACGCCACCGGCAGCGGTGGAGAGCAACTGCGGCAGGTGGTAGTCGAGATCCCGGCAGCAGACCAGGGGCTCCGTGCCCGCATTCGCATTTTCGACGACTCCCCGTCCGGACACATCAACGTCGACTACATACAATTCACTGCTAAGCGGCCTCCAGACTTGCTCCCCCCGCCAGTCTGGGGCTATGCCGATTACCACACGCACCCGATGACCTACCTGGCATTCGGCTCCACCGATAAGCGCAGGATCATCTGGGGAAATCCCGGCGGCAACTACGATGACTACGTCAGCGACCCGACCCGGATATCCAAAGACATTCCGTACTGCAAACACGGCCACGGCGGCGGCTATCTCTCGGAGGCGTTTATCAACAACGCCCAACTCTTCGACGATTCGATCGGCAGCGTCATCAGGGCATTCCTGCTGCCGCACAAGCGTAGCGGCGGACCGCAATTCTCGGACTTCCCGGACCATTTGATGGGCGCACACGAGCAGATGCACGTCACCATGATCCGCCGCAACTACGAAGGCGGGCTGCGGCTGATGGTCGCCCTGGTGACCGATAATTGGGGCGCCGGATTTCTAACCGGCGTCACCGAGCACGGAACCGTGCCATTGAAACCGGAGCGCGACACCGTGGTGGCGCAGATGCGGGGACTGCGGGACCTGGTCGCGCTGAATAGTTCGTGGATGGAGATCGCGCAGAGTTCCGCCGATGCACGCCGCATCATCCAGCAGAACAAGCTCGCTATCGTCCCCGGCGTCGAACTCGATCAGTTAGGTTCCTACGATCCCGATCCCGACAAGGAAGTCGATTTTCTGTGGAGTCTCGGCGTGCGTGCCGTCACGCCGATTCACGCCGTGGACAACACGCTTGGATCGCCGGCAATTCTCAACGCGCCGTACAACTGGCTAAACGACTTCATGGTCGGTGGAGCGAAGCAAGTGCGTCCCGGCAGCCTGGGGCCGACCAGGTTCTTCGAGATCGACGCCGACAATTGCGCCGCCAATCACGAAGTGCCCGGCGAATGCGTGATGCACCGGCTCGATCCGTTTCCGCAATTGCGACTGGTGATCGCGCGCCCCATCTTCACACTCTTTCGGCGTGCGCCCGGTTTCATCGCCGTCACGGCAGACTCTTTCAATACCGGGCAGTTCGGGCAGAAGAACAAGTACGGCTTGAAGCCTCAGGGTCGCGATTACATCAGCGCCCTGATGCGGCACCGGATGATCGTGGACACAGCTCATATGTCCGATAAGTCGGTCAGCGACGCGTACCAGGTGCTGGGCGGGCGTCCCGGCTATCCGGCGGTGATTTCGCACGCGCACTTTCGCAAGGAAGGTCTGTATGATCCGGACACGGAGATTAGCGATTACCTGGCCTCCGAGTACGATATTAGCGATTCGAACCTGGAACGCGTGAAGAACGCCGGCGGAGTCGTCGGTACCTTCATGCATCAACCGCGCATCAACCCGGATAGCGTGGATGTCCACATCTCGCACATTACCAACGATTGCGGCAATTCGTCGAAGGGCTTTGCGTTCGCGTTCCACTATGGAGAGTCGAAGGTGCCTGGCGGCATCGGGATGGCGACGGACATGACGTTCATCCCGCTGGTCTCCCCGCGGTTCGGGGAGCATGCCTGCGAAGGCTTCAAATCGTTCCGGCATGGCCAGGTGGAGCACGCCACGCATCCCGAGCGTTACCGCCCGCGCGACCAGAAGGATCCGGTCGCGTACGAGGGCATCGCTCTCATCCGCAATACCAATCAGCACGATCCGCTGAAACCCTATCGCATGGCAGATCGCGTCTTCGACTTTAACGTGGACGGCCTGGCGCACTTTGGTCTGGTGCCCGACATGCTTCAGGATTTGAAGAATGTCGAGATGCCAAAGCGGGATTTCCAGTCTCTCTTCGGATCGGCCGAGGCCTATCTGAAGATGTGGGAAAAGGTCGAGCAGCGCAACGAGCCACGACCGTAAGGGAGTGATTCTTTGCTTGCAACGAGTCACCATCGTGAGAGTAGGGTCGTCTTCCTTGACCGACGCGATTTTGAGTGTGGCGGAGTCCAGCCTGAAGCTGCAAGCACTAGCGAAGCTATACGATGGGCTGATCTTTGTGGAAGAGAGCCACCCTGCCCGCGGTTGCCCCCGTCACCGGTGGAATTTGTCCTGCCAGTTCTGGATTACGGTGAAGGGGGGCGGCGGTACAGAACGATCAACGATGCAGGTCAGGCGGTCGGGATATCGGGACGATGCGGGAACACCATACTGCCCGGGGCTTTACAAACCGTACATCTTGCCCTTGTGCGGCAAACAACAACGCGTGCGCGGCCGCCTGGTGATGGCATCTCACGAGCTTGCGAATTCATCGCTTGGTCGAATGCGTACGCGGAACATGCTTGTCGCCAGATGCGTCCCGGTCATCGGAGGCACCACCGAGTCCCTGCAAAATCCCACAGTCCTCCGCCGATCTCGCGCTGCTGCATTTGTTCCTCAGAGCCCTAAGCTGGATCTCCAGGCTTTGCAGTTCCGCGATGCGCTCTTCCACGTGACCGATATGGGTATCCAAAAGCGCATTGACCTCACCACAGTTTTCGCCCGGTGCGGAGCGAAATCTGAGCAGAATCCTGATTTCATTCAGTGCCATGTCCAGGGAACGGCAACGGCGAATGAACGAGAGTAGTTCGGCGTGCTCCTGTCCATAGCGTCGAAAGTTTCCGCTCGTGCGGCCGGGTTTTGGCAACAATCCTTCATGCTCGTAATACCGAATCGTCTCGATTCCGCATCCCGTTCGCCGTGCAAGCTCGCCTATTGTCATTTGTTCAGACCTTCCGTTTCTTTCGGCTTGACTCTGTAGTCGCTACAGGGTGTTCACTCATTAATAGCAGTGTTCAGCTGTTTCTGCCGATAACCGGAGGGAAAAGAAATGAGAATTGCCGCGTTGCTGCTCGCTCTCTTCATCATCGTCGCTAGCACGGTGGGCATCGTTGCCACCGATAGCGCGATCACATTTCGCCGATTGTACTTCGCGACGCCTGGCCGATTCTACGCGGCCGGCGCTGTTCGTTTAGCCATGGGCCTGGTGCTGATCGTGGCTGCTTCAAGCTCTCGCTGGCCCAGGGCCCTGCGCATGTTGGGAGCGGTGATGTGCCTACAAGCCATTGCGGCGAACCTATTCGGAATCGAACGCGCGCGAGCGATCATGGAATGGGAGGCGATGCAGGGAACCGCGCTCCTGCGCGCAGGCGCCGTGGTGGCCTTAGCAAGCGGGTTTTTCGTAGCGTTTGCGTTTACAAACAGGCCGTCCGAGGAGCAGGGGAAAACAGCTCACTAGAAACCACTGAGCACCACCGGCTTTCTCGTCGCCCGTCTCCTCGGAAGAGATCGCCGCCGGTATCCGCTTGTGGTCTCCCGCCGTCAGACCGTTCGAAACCGGCATGAATTTCGACCAGATCTGCGTGACCACGGGGTTCAGGCCCGCCCCGCGAAGATCGCAACAGCCCGCCGCGTTCGGCAATCGGATCACACCGGCACGCACCAACGCCGAGGGTACCAGGTGTTTGCTGGTCCCACATTGGGCGCAAAGTAGTATTCGTAAGCCGATCCGTGGAAAGCGCTCGACCCGCGCTTGGGTGACCATCTGGATTTGTCCTCCCTGGGCGCACCGCCAACTGAAGAATTGCCAACGAGGACGTGTCACGTCCCCCGTTCGGCACAAACAGCAGAGAGCCTCCCGAAACAGTCGATCCAACCAACCCGTCTCAGTATTTACTTCAATTGTAGTAAGTTCGGAGCCGATCTTGAGAGTGGCATTATTGGTGAGTTTCAAACCGAAGTCAATCTCGCTGGCCCCAGCTAGCGCGGCCCGGAGACGGCTGGCACAACAGCACCCGGGACAACGCGCGCCGAATGGGTCGCACTATCAGCAAAATCGGGTCAACGGGCGAGCTCCCGATTTCTAATGAATTTCCTAAAATTTCTTACGAATTTGTTGGATTTTACCAACAAATGGAGTACCATACTTCACAAAGTACTAAACGGGCCGGATTTTTAAAATAGTAAGTTGCGCTAGGCGGAGCTTCGCCTACTCACTAACTCGAGCTTGGCCGGTTGAAAAGGAGATATGATCGGGTGTCTACCCAACAGATACAGATTAACCCCAAAGACAAGCCCTCCCATAGCCAACCCGCTGTGTTTTCGCCACAGAACGTAGCGGCAAATGCGGGCGACAATCTGACTTGGGTGAATAACGATAAGCAAGATCATTGGCCGGCTCCCAGTGCCTCCGACAAGGCGGGTTGGTTTCCCTATCAGATTCCGGCCGGCAGTGAGTCGGGAGACTTGGCCCTTGGCGCGAACGCCATCAACGCCCTCGGCGCGACTAACGCATCGCCCACCGTCCTATCTACTCAAGGACCCGCCCCCGCCACAGGCACGACCGTAACCCTGACTTATAAGCCGACCAATCCGCCTCCTCCGACGGAATCTCCCTGGCTGAAGGCCACTAACGGAAAGTCTTTCGTGGTCACGAATCTCGACGTGCGGAGTTGCTCCATCCCGTTGGACAGCACCGGGTTGGGCCCGTTCACCGGACTGTTGGTTCTGGGCATCGGCGGGCCATACACGTTGCAGTATGTGTGTGCGCTGCATCCGGCTGAGACCGGCACCATTGTGGTGAACCCGCATGCGTAACCAGGAGGAGGAATTCATGAACGACGAACAGGCAGCCAGAAAGGAACCGGGCGGCACACGCCGTGAATTCCTCAGCAGGGCGCTGGCGGCCAGTGCGGGCCTCGCGCTCGGATCCATCCTGCCACATAGCGGTGACACCGTTGAGGCGCAGACCGCGACCTGTGTGACGCCGGGCGAAACCTTGGTGGAGATCGCCGCAATCAAAAAGCCCACACCCAACACTCCCGGACCTGTTCGAGGCGTCATCAAGATTTTGAACGAGAAGAAGGCCTACTGGGGAGGGTCCAAAACCGGCGGACCGCCCGTGTGCGAGACCGGCCAGATGCGCTACTTCGCCGCCTCCCTTCCGAACGGCCCCCAGATCTGGCCATTGAAACCCGGGATTCCAGCGCCTGGACCCACAATCCGCGCAAGGGTCGGAGATTCTGTCGAAATCACGCTTCTCAACCAGGTGGATGTGTCGGCATTCGGCAATTCGCTGGACACCGGTGAACGCGGCGACGGTTGCGATGTTGCGACCATGGCGAGTCCCAACGGATCGCTGAACATTTATCCCGGCAATCCGCCCTTCGATAACATGCCTAACTGTTATCACGGATCGAGCACGGCGAACCTGCATTATCACGGCACACACGTCAGCCCGAATGTCATTCAGGACAACGTGTTCGTCCAGCTCCGGCCTTCGCCGCGCGCCAATGGCACGCCCGTGGTGAACGAGGAATTTCTCAAGAAATACGACTTCGGCCAGATCTTCGCGAACTGCCAAGCCGGGCACTCGCCCATGAAATGGGAAGATCTGCCTGCCAAGTGGCGCGGCCGGCAAGAATCGCTACTGAAGGACTACGACAACGAATCCGTCTGGCAGGGAAAGAAGGGTGCAACGCCTGTCGCCGAACGGCTGTGGACCAAGGATTCGACCGACATCATGGCTGGCCGATGGCCGCAATACTACATCGGCGCCTATCCCTCCTGTCTCAAATTGCCGGTGTGGAACGGTCAGGAAAACAGCATGGGGCAGGCTCCCGGAACCCACTGGTATCACGCCCACAAGCACGGCTCCACCTCCCTCAACCTCGCCAACGGAATGGCCGGCGCATTCATCATCGAGGGCGATTACGATGACAAATTGAAACCCCTGTTCAACAAGGAAGTGGTGCTGGTGTTGCAGACTTACGCCGCGCAGATCGGCACGCTCCGTGCACCCGATTCGTCCACGTCCGACCTGGTCTTCGTGAACGGGCAATTCACTCCGACCCTGGAGATGCAGCCGGGCGAAGTGCAGCTCTGGCGCATCGTCAACGCATGCAGCGGAACCACCCTGTCGGTCAACGGTCCCCCCAACTCCGTATCACAACCCGGACCGAAGTGGATCCAGACGGCGCAAGACGGCGTGCAACTCGATCCGGCCAACTACGCCCTTGGCGTGAAGATCGCCGAGACGACTACTCCCGGAACCTGGACCAATGCCACCCTGAAGACGCCCATGACAGATCCGCCGTGGTTTGGCAATCTCGCGCCGGGCAATCGCGTCGACATGCTGGTACAAGCCCCCGCCTCCGGCACCTTCAGGATCACGGCGGGCTCCACGCTGCTGTTCACTGTCAAGGTCACCCAGAACCCGATCGCGAATCCGCCCAATTTTCCGCCGCCACAAAGCGCTTTTCCTCCAAAACCCGGCTTTCTTAACGACCTCGATCCAGGCAAAGTATCGGTCTATCGAAAGCTGCGCTTCAAGACGACCGCGGTGACCGGAGGCCCTCCCGGCTTCACGATTCCCTCCTCGCAAACCATCGATGGCAAGAGGTTCGAGGATCACGAATTCAACCAGACGATGCAATTGGGCGCTACCGAGGAGTGGACCCTCTACAACGAAGGAGGTCCGGCGCATCCATTCCACATACATGTGAACCCGTTCCAGGTAACGGAGATCAAACTTTCGGCGACGGCGGATCCGATCAAACTCCCGCAACCTTGGATCTGGTGGGACAACATCGCCATTCCGACCGGCGGCTATATCAAGATGCTGAGCCGTTTTGCCGACTTCACCGGCGCCTACGTGCTGCACTGCCATATTCTCGATCATGAAGATCGGGGCATGATGCAGATGGTGCGGGTGGTCGAGACCGCCACTACTTTGGGCCATCATTAGAGGCCGGCCAAACGCAAAAGCCGCGCGAACCGCCCGATGCTTCAAGGCGATTTGCGCGGCTTTGACTTATCGAGCGGCCCTACCTATCCCAGTAAGTCTTTCAAATACTGGGAGTAGAATAAGCCGCCAGGATCGCGAGACTGGCGGTATTTCTTGAACGCATCGACCGGCGCCTGGCGCGTCTGGGTGCGCTGCTTGGTGATGAAGCTCAGGAAGTTCGTATTGAAGGGCGGAGTATACGAATCCTGGGCCGGGTTGGTCGGGTCATAGAAACCGTACATCTTGCCGTTGTGCGGGAGTCCTCCCATTGCGACCCATTTCCGCTCGACGTGTGCAAAGAACTTCAATAGTTCGTCGGGATACTGTGAGCTTGGCGTCTGCTCCACGAAGCCGATCAGGTCGAGGTTCACGAAGTAGGAGTTCGGATTCTTCGTGAATGCCCCCGACATCGCGGAGTCGCCTCCCTTTACAAAACGGAATTCCATGGGCGCGGCAATATGGAAGTTACCCGATTGGACGACATAATTATTCACTACTTCCAGGCTCTCCCACGCTCTCGCCAGACCCGCGTCGTCGTATCCAGGCATTTCGACGAAGTAGGACATAAAGATGACCTGCGACGACTTCGCCAGCCACAGGTCGGAATACACCTGATTCGCCGCTTTGACCTGCTTTTCGATCTCATCCAGGGCGACGGCGGTAATTACCGCTGGGCCCGCTAACGGCGACCAGTAGGGATCGGTGGTCTGAGAAGCTCGCACTACTGCTTCGCCAAACTCCCCGATGCCGATCAGGGCCGCACCGTACTTGCCCTCGTGCGCAAGTTTGCAGGCACTTTCCGGCGCCGGTGCCGAGTTCGGAATCTGCGGCGTCGGGTTGTTTATGATATCCCACCACAGGACGAGAAAGTTGCTGATGCTGAACGGCGCCGCATAGGGCGTGAAGAAAGACTCCATCCGGCTATGTTTTGCCGGCCCCGTCAACAGTTCTTTGTACTTCGCAATGAAGTCCGCCTTTTTCGCCAGGAGGTATCTCACCGACCCGCCCTGCATCGTGTTCGCCCATGGCCGGGGCAGAACGTCGATCGTGATTCTGGTCACGATCCCCAACGTTCCCAGCGATACGCGCGCAAACGTCAGGACCGCGTTGCCGCTCCCATCTTTCGTGTTCTTGTCGATCACGGTTTCCTTGCCGTCCGGGCCAACGATCGTGAACGATGCGACGGCCTCGGCGAAGATCGGTCCCTGTATGGTGCCTCCGTGAACGTCGACCGCCGTCATGCCGCCGATACTGAAGAAACCACCAGCCGTGACCGCATCCAGCATCAGGTTGTTTCTGGTGAGAAACGCGTCGAGATCGTCCTCCCGAACGCCCGGGTTCACCGTGATCTGGTTAGGCCCGGGTCCCAGAACCATCAGGTCTTTGCCGGCTGCTCCCAGGTCTGCATAGCACGACATATCGACTAAATAAGTCGTGGGTTTTGGCGCCACCGCGCCGCGATTGTCATTGGTAACCAGCGCCGGCTGTGAATGCCGCTGCCCAGATACGCGGAGAGTGACTCCCTGCTTCACTGCATCAGCGACGACAGACTGTAGTTCTACAAGATTAGTAGGCGTGAAGTAATAATTCGCGCCGTTGGTTGGGGGCTCGTGTACGATGTTCCCAGTCCAGTTGCCCCACTTCGGAGATGTGCCACTCGCGCTCATAGGGTAGCTCCTCAATTGGAAGACGACACCGATCTTAGTCAGATTTGACAAAGATTCACCATCGGGCCACGACACTGCGCTTGCAGGTCGCCCTGAATGCCTCTGGCTCTGAGTGCCTCTGGCTATAGTATCGCAATCCTACTTCGTCGGCACCTATTTCTTACGGAAAACTTATGTAACTTGCAACAATGATGAGACTCCGCCTCCTAACATCGGCATCTGGTTCGATCGTGATTCTGTCGCCGGCCGGCACCATGTACTCTTCCTCACAATCAAGGGTGAGTTCGGCCTTGCTTGGTGGACCTCGTTCGCGGAGTCGGCGGACGCCTGATTCTGGCTCTATTCGCTGCGGAGTGTCTCCATCGGGTCCATGGAGGCGGCCTGTCGTGCTGGAACATAGCTCGCAGCCGTAGCCGCCAGGGCGATCAGCCCGCCCGCTGCCGCATAGGTAAGCGGATCCAGCGGCGTAAGACCAAACAACAGCGAGGCGATCCAGCGCGAAAGACCCAGCGCCAATGCGAGTCCAATCATGCCGCCGATGCAGTTCAGCACCAGTCCGCGGCGCACAAACCGCCACTTCAGCGCATTGGGCTCGGCGCCAAGGGCAAGGCGGATGCCCACTTCGTGCCGCCGTCGCGCGACCGCATAGGCGAGGACACCGTAGACACCCACAATCGCGAGCGTCAGAGCCATCGCTCCGGCGATGGCCAGCAGAACCAGTGCAAACGATGTCTGCACCATAGATTGCCGGTAAACGTCGTTGAAGGTCCGCACCTTGGCAAGGGGCAGACTGGGATTCACGGCATAGACCTGAGCGGCAATTTCCCGAAGGAGTGCTTGCGTACCGGCACGCTCGCTCCGAATAGCAAACGTCACGGCACGGCGTCCGCCGATGTGGGAATACACGGTTGCGGGCGCCGGGAGGTTGATGCCGTCGGCATAAACATCCTCCGCTACTCCGATGACTTCATTCCAAGGACCGTCTCTACCGAACCGGATTCGCTTGCCCAGGGAGCTGATCGGATCGCCCCAATTCTCGCGCGCCATGTTCGCCGATACGAGAGCGACGCGGCGTTGACCGAACACATCGTCCCAGGTGAAATCACGTCCTGCCAGGAGTCGTGTACCTTGTGCGGCAAACAGGCCGGGCGACACGTTCCGGAAGTCGCGGTTTGGAGGCATTTGGTCCGGCGGCGTCTTTCCTTCCACGGCAATTACGATCCCGTTGTGATATTCGGCCTCGAGCGGCAGTCCGTGCCCGAAGCCAGCCGCGGTCACTCCGGGAATGGCGGAGAGCCGGTCCAGAATTTCAGACTGCATATGGACTACCTGCTCCGGCTTGGGCACGAGCGCCTCCGGAATGGAAATTCGCACCGTCTGAATCCACTCCGGATGGGTGAACCCCGGCCTCACGGCCCGCAAGGCGAGAAAGCTCCGGATCATCAGGCCCGAGCCCACCAGCAGCACAAAAGCCAGCGCCACCTGCATTACCACGAGTGCATTCTGCGCGCGCAATTGGCCCGCCCCTCGCGTCGAACCCCGCGCGACCTGCATTCGTGCGGGACGGGCGCAGCGCAGGACAGCGGCCAACCCGAACAGCAGGCTCGACCCGACCGCGCAAGCCAACACGAACGCCAGCGCCCTTCCGTCGAGGGTGATCTCCGCCAGCCGTGGAAGGTTCGCGGGCCCTTGCGTCACGAGAACTCGCAGACCGAGGTACGCCAGCACCAGACCGAGGGCGCCACCGAGCACGCCCAAGGTCAGACTCTCCACCAGGACTTCTCGCGCGATCCTGCTCCAACTTGCGCCCAGCGCGGCACGAATGGCAAACTCCTGCTGCCGCGATTGCGCTCGTACCAGAACGAGGTTCGCCACGTTGGCGCAAACCAATAGGAGCACCAGACCGAGCGCTCCCATGAGAAGTGTGAGCATGGGGCCAATATCCCCCACCACGTCCTTTTTCAAAGAGCGCAGATTGGGTTGGATCTGGAGCCGATCGAGCATTCTGCTGACGCCGGCGGTTTCGCCCCAGCTCTTCCACACCCGTGCGACATCCTGATTCGCCAACGCCACCGTCACGCCGGGCTTGAGCCTTGCGATGCCGGCGTAGCTCAACTCCTCTGGTAGCCCGTTCGCAGGAAACCGCTGGGGCAGCAGAATATCCGGGGAGACCTTGGCAACTCGAAACCCAGGAGGCATGACCCCAATCACCAGGCGCGGAATGAAATCGACCAGGACGGTGCGGCCGATTGCACTCGGATCACCGCCGAATTTCCGCTGCCAGTACCCGTAACTCAGAATCACGGTCTCGGGCGTACCTGGAGTGTCATCTTTGCCGGAGAACCATCTGCCGATGTGCGGCGGTATCCCCAACGCGGGCAGAACCCCCTGCGTTACCTTGACGATCACCAATTGCTCGGGGTCTCCCAACCCCGTCACGGTTGCGGCGCCGACAGTCCATACCCCGAAGCTTTCGAAGGCCCTCGCGTTTTCCCTGCAGGCAGCATACATGGCGGGCGAAAGATCCGAGTCCTCGAATACCCGCCCTTGAACCACCAACCGGTTCGCTACGCCCACCAGCGCTTCTGATCCCGGGTATGACAGGGGGCGGATCAAGACTGCGCTAAACACACTGAACATGGCGGTATTGGCGCCGATGCCCAGCGCGAGCGTAAGAATTGTAGCGGCGCTGAACCCCGGGTTCCGGCGGATCATGCGTAAGGCATGGCGCGTATCGCGCAGAACACTCTCTGCAAATCCCAGTGTGTTCATCCGATAGATCTCTTCCCGGATCAGAGTCGTGTTGCCGAGTTTGCGTTGCGCTGCTTCCCGCGCCGCCACCGGGTCGAGTCCGCGTGAAACGTACTCTTCCGTGGTGACCTGCAGGTAGAAATCGAGCTCTTCGCGCTGCTCGGCATCGGCTTTTTGACGTTGAAAGAATCGCCGCCAGTTCATGGTTGCGTCTCCGGAGTCGGTTTCAGGATGCGGCCGATCGCCCGCGCTTGCTCCCAACGGGATCTCTGCGCGCCTGGCTGCCGTTTGCCCTCGGTCGACCGCCAGTAGTATTTTGCCTTACGATTATTTCCCGAAGTTGCCCGGAACGCAGCGATCCAGCCTCGACTCTGCATGTAGTGTTGGGCCCGACCAAGCGACCCATGTTCGACTTGAAGAACGCCCCGCTCGATGGCGTGGGCGATTGTCTGGCCATAGGCGGGGCCAGGTACAAGCGTCCGGAGGATCAGCATGTCCAGGGTTCCCTGCGCCCTCTCGGACTGGAGAGGAGATTGGCGTCTCGGCATGGTGTCTTGTCGATGATCGACTAGTATCTATCGACTATATAATACGCTCGTCGCGAGAAAATGTTAGATACTTGTTTCGATGATCGATAGGAGGGTTAAACAGTTGCGAAAACTACTGCAAGAAGGAATATCGGTCGCCCACCGTTTACCATCGGCTGACTCCTCGAACGCCGACACGACACCGAGGGGCCGAGCATTTCGAGGATTCAATCACCAACTCGGCATTGACGCACGATTGCCTCAGGCCAACGCAAACTCCATTTGAGAAAAGCGGCTGGCTACGAGGGAGAAAATCCCGGAGGGCGACACTGCCCGACCACTTCTGTGTCTCCGCCTCCGCAGCGTGGCTTCAATAGCGCTGACGCACCTGCCAGGAAGAAAACGCTGCGGGCAAACTCGGCGGCCACAGGCCGCTCCGCTGTCGAAAACCAAAGCTGGGCCCATTATTTCCTTGAAAATCAGCTTGTATACTACAGTATCTTGTAGTAGGATTGCCTTACGATGCCAACGCCCAAGCTCTCCAGGCTGGAACTCCGGATCATGGAAACGCTTTGGACCAGGGGCCCGTCCTCCATCCGTGAACTGCGGGAAGCGTTTCCCGAAGAGGAAAGGCCCGCCTACACCACGGTGCAGACAGTTGTCTATCGCCTCGAATTTAAGAAGGCAGTACGGCGCACCGAGAAGATTAGCAACGCCCACGTTTTTGAGCCTCTAGTCTCCCGCACCTCCGCGCAGCATCGGATGATCGACGACTTGGTGGCGCTGTTCGGCGGCAAATCCCTGCCCATCGTCGCGCACCTGATCGATTCGGGGAAACTCACTCCCGAGGAAGTGCGCGAAGCCCGCAAGGTGCTTCGAAACGCCACCAGGAAGGACAAGAGTCAATGATCCCAACCCTGTTAGTCCCCGTAGCGAATCACCTGTGGCAATCCACGTGGTTCACTGGTGTTGCGGGTCTGCTGACGTTGTTCCTCCGAAAGAATCGGGCGCACGTACGGTACTGGCTCTGGTTTATGGCGTCGCTAAAATTCCTTCTTCCATTTTCCGTCCTCGTGGCGCTCGGAGGTCTGCTGGGACCACATACTACCGCCACGGTAGCGCCATCGCGATTTGTGTCGGCCGCTGACATTTCGTCTTTCGTGGAGCAGGTCAACCAGCCGTTCACCCCAACCGTTCCGCAGCTTGCGATGCCGGCGGTTCAGCGCTCTTACACGAGCGCGACCGCCGCTGTTCTCATCTTCGTTTGGGCGGCTGGTTTTATGACATTGGCCTGCCGCTGGACTCTGCGCTGGCGGCGAATGCGCGCGTCGGTGAGGAATGCCTCTCCTCTGGATCTGCCGATCGGGCTGCCTGTGAAAAGTTCGCCGTTGTTCGGAGAACCGGGCGTGTTCGGCATTTTCCGGCCGGTTCTGTTGCTGCCTGACAAAATTATGGATTGCCTCACTACCCGGGAGATGGAATCGATCGTGGCGCACGAGCTCTGCCACGTGCGGCGCCGTGATAACCTCGCCGCCGTGATCCACATGGCCGTCGAGGCGGTGTTCTGGTTTCATCCGTTGGTCTGGTGGCTGGGGGCAAGACTGATCCAGGAGCGGGAACACGCGTGCGATGAAGAGGTTTTGCTGACTGGCACCGATCCGGAAGCCTACGCGGAAGGCATTCTCAAAATTTGCGAGCTGTACCTGAAAACACCGTTGCCGTTCGTTTCCAGCGTGACGGGGGCAAATCTCAGCCAGAGAATCGAGGAAATCATGTCGAACCGAATCGGGATCGGACTGAGCTTCCGCAAAAAACTAACCCTGGTGATGGCCGCGATCTCGGCAGTAGCCGCCCCGGTCATCGTAGGCGTCACGACCTCCCGCTACAGTCGTGCCCAGACCGCGAGCCCGTCCACGCCGAAATTTGAAGTCGCTTCGGTCAAGCTCAGTCCAGATTGTGGAATGGGCGCTGCCCGGGCCGCGGGTGGCCTACGGAGCGGGGGCGTATCCCCTTCTCCCGGACGGCTGCACGTTTGCAATACCGTCGCGAACCTGATTGGCGACGCCTACAGTGCCTATGCAGACGGCCGCACCAATCGAACGCTCATATTTCGTGCGTCTGGCCCGCGGCTGGAGGGAGGGCCGCCCTGGATTCGCTCCGACCACTACCTGATCGACGCCAAGCCGGCGACGGCTACCACTCAGGAAATGATGCGCGGCCCAATGCTACAAGCGCTTCTCGAAGAGCGCTATCACCTGCAGATCCGGCGCGAGACACGAGAAGTTCCCGCCTACGCTCTGACCGCGGTGCGGGGCGCCGCCAAGCTGCAACCGTACCTCGAAGGCAGTTGTGTCATCCAGGATCTACTGACGATTCCAGCGCCGCCGATCCCGCCGGGCCAAAAGAAATGCTATAACGGCCAATTCTCTCCAGGCACGGGCCGGGACCTCATCTTCCAGGCGCAAGGGATCAGTTTGGATCGCTTTGCGGCTCTGATCGGATGGGCAGTCGGCCGCCCGGTTTTCGACCAGACCGGCATTCCAGGGCTGTTCGATTTCCGCCTGGAATTTGCGCCGGACGAGGCCACACCGACTCTTAGCGATCCAGCTTCCCCCGTCGCATCCTCGGATGAGCCGGCAGGCCCATCGATCTTTGCGGCCATCCACCAACAATTCGGGCTGAAACTCGAGTCCACCAAAGGGCCGAAAGAATACCTGGTCATCGATCACGTGGAGAGACCCTCCGGAAATTAGCTGCTGGAAATCGACCTTAATCAGCATTCTTGCGGCGACCAAGGTATCGAAACGATTCGGTCGCACAGGATCAGAGTCAGATCCCTGTACCTATGACCGCAGAAGGGCTTGAGGCCGCCCTGTTCCGACTGCCCGCAGTCGCCCAACCTGCTGCCAGTGCCCTACTCTGCTGAGTGGCGGTTCGATGGACAAAACTCGCGGTAAGGCCAAACCTGGAACTGAACCGCCGAAGACGCAGTCGCATGCGTTGTAGTCTCCTTGACGGGAAAGGAGAGAGCGCGTATACTCCTTTCCCAGATAGGAGAGTGTCTTGGCGAAGCCGGTTGAACTCCCACAGGGTACACTCGAGATGCTCGTCCTCAAGGCAATCTCGCTTGGCCCGCTGCATGGCTACGGCATCCTGCTGCGCATCCAGCAGATCTCCGGCGAGCGCCTTGAAATCCTACAGGGGTCTTTCTACACCGCCATCTATCGTCTGGAGCGCCGGGGTTGGATCAAAGGCGAATGGGGTGAGTCGGAGAACCATCGCCGCGCCCGCTTTTACTCGCTCACCGCTGCCGGGAAGCGTCAGCTCAAGGCCGAGACGGCCAAATGGACCGACATGGCGGCTGTCGTCGCGGGCATTCTCAACAAGAAGGCGGGCGAGATATGAGCCTCGTCGCCCGAATTCGCAAGCTCTGGCAATCCATCGCGCCACGCACCCACAGCGACGTCGAAGAAGAGTTTCGTTTTACTCTCGACGCTTACCAGGAAGATTTGATCGGCCAGGGCCTCTCCGAAAAAGAGGCCCGGCGCAAAGCCCGCATCGATCTCGGCCGGCCCGCCGCGCAAAACGAAAACTACCGCGATGCCATCGGCCTCCGCTTCTTCGATGAGTTGGGTGGCGACATCCGCTACGGCCTCCGCGCCCTGCGCCGCAACCCTGGCTTCGCCGCCGTCGCCGTGCTCTCCCTCGCGCTCGGCATCGGCGCCACTACGGCAATGTTCTCGCTCATCTACGCCGTCCTGCTGCACCCGTTTCCTTACGCCGGCGCCGACCGCATCGTGAACCCGGTTTTCATCGACAGGCAACATCCTAACGAGTGGAACTGGTTTATCCTCCCCAAGGCACAGCTTGATGAGATGCGCCTTGCCGCCCCGGTCGATTCGGCGCTTGGCTTCAACAAATCGTACATGGAGATCACCGGCGGTGGACTGCCCGAAGACATATCGAGCGTCTACCTCACGGAGAATGCCGGGACTTTCTTTGGTGTGCGCCCGCTTCTCGGTCGCAACATCGAGCCATCCGACGCAGAGAACGGCGGCCGCTCCGTGGTTGTTCTCAACTACCGCTTCTGGCAGAGCCACTTCGGCGGCGATCGCCACATCATCGGGCGAACGCTGGAAATGGATCACACCCCTTACACCATCGTCGGGGTCATGCCGCGCAGCTTCGCATTCAATAACACCATCGGCGTCGGCGATGTTTACCTGCCAGGCAGTCTGATGCGGGGTCTTTTCAACGTTCCCTCCGTGGAATACTTGCCGTGGATCAAGCTCCGGCCCCATGTCACACCGGCCGCCGCCAACGCTGCGCTGGAGCCTATCGTGCGCCAGTTAATTCCGAAAGAACATCCCGAGCGCGATCGCTGGCGTCTCGCGCTCCAGCCGATCAATTGGCTTTTCCAGGAGGAAAGCGGCCACAGCCTGACGCTTCTTCTCGCAGGTGTGGTGCTCCTACTGATCATCGGCTGCGCCAACTGCTCCATCCTTCTGCTGGCCCGGGGCCGCACCCGCCAGCACGAGCTCGCCATCCGCAGTGCGATCGGCGCCAGCCGCTGGCGCATCGTTCGCCAGTTGCTCGTCGAAGCCATCGTCATCTCTTCGACCGGCGCCGTCCTTGGCGTGGCTGCGTCGTACTGGCTGGCAGAGGTTCCCTTGTTGCTTTCTCCGGATTCCTTTCCCGCCGAATCCGTAATCCGCATCAACGCTCCCGTCCTCGCGTTCTCCGTCGCGCTCGCCCTGCTCTCCGGCATCCTCTTCGGTCTGGTTCCCGCATTGCGTCTCTCGCGTCACGATTCCGCGCGTATGCTCCCCGGCAGGGGCGTTGTCGCGGCTCCCGGCAGGCATCGCTGGAGCGTTCTCATTGCGGCGCAAGTCGCGCTCACACTGCTTCTCATGGCCACCGCGGGCACCGCCATCCACGGCTTTATCCGGCTCATGCAGATGCCGCTTGGCTACGATCCCGCAAATGTCATGAAGGTCGGCATCATGCTGCACATCCACGATTCAAGCGAGTGGCGCCGTATTCAGTCGCGCGAGGCGCGAAGCGCTTACGTCGAGCAGCTTCGGGAGAAGGTCGCTTCCGTCCCCGGTGTCTCCGCCGTCGCTGTCGCCGCTGCCGAAGCCACGCCGCCCTATCCTGACGTTAAGAGCTCCTTCTCCATTGATGGAACCGGCGATAGCCAGCAGCCGCAGGCCCGGGTGATGCTGGTCGATCAGCGCTATTTCACTGCGCTCCGCATCCCTCTGCGTCAAGGTCGCATCTGGAATGCGGATGAAAACGCCCACGGAGACTTCGTCGCGGTTGTCAATCACGCATTCGCGACGCGCTATCTCTCCTCGTCCAATGCCCTGGGCCGGCAGCTGCGCGTTCCCGCTCTTCCAGGCGCTCATAGTCGCTGGGCGGCCACCTCTATGCAAAGCAGCGCCTGGCGTCAGATCGTCGGCGTCGTCGGCGATGCGCGCAACGACGGAGTCGATCGTCCCATCGTCCCCGCCATCTACGTTCCGTACACAACCGCGATGGCGAACTACTTTCAGTTCTTCGTCCGCACCCAGGGCGATCCGCTGGCCAGCCTGCACTCCATACGCGCCGCCATCGCTTCCGTCGCTTCCGACCAGCAGATCTCCAACGGCTCCTTCAACGGCACCTTCACCCTCAACCAAGCCCTCGAGCGCGACGAACAATACCGCCGGCAGCGGCTCTTCTCCGTATTGTTTGGCGTCTTCTCCGCCATGGGGCTAGCGCTCGCGCTGGTCGGCATCTTCAGCGTCGTTGCTTACACAGTCGCGGAGCGCACTGCGGAGTTCGGCGTCCGGCTGGCGCTCGGCGCGCCGCGCGCACACGTCCTTTGGGTCGCCGCACGCATCGCGCTCGTCAGCGCGGCCGCGGGCATGATCACGGGTCTTGCCGTGGACAGCTTTCTCGGCGCCATCCTCGCCCACTGGATGCAAGGCGCCTTTGCCGCTGGCAGTCTGTTCGCAGCCGCCACCCTCCTCGCCCTCAGCGCTCTTCTCGCCTGCGTGTTGCCCGCCCGCCACGCCATCGCCGTCCCACCCGCCGAAGCTCTCCGCCATCAATGAAGCGGTCCCACTCGACCACAGCGCGGATGCGGCCATCGCAGAGCGGCAAATCAACTGCGGGGGACGTAATGGTTGGAGCTTGGGAACACACCGGGTTACTCGGCGCGGGAGGAGGTTGAACCGGGATCGTCGGATTCTGAATCGGAGGCCCGGTGAGCATCTTCGGATCCATACCCGGCGGAGGCGCCTGCGAGTTCATCTCGATGGTGGCGTCGGTCTTGGCCGGCACTGCCACCGGCCTGTTCTTCTCCGCGATCGCGCGCACCGGAGACCAGGCGAGCATGCTGGTGCCGATCGCGCTGATCCCGCAGATTCTGCTCGCCGGGGCGATCGTGCCCGACCTGCTGGCGGTCCCGGACTTCCTGGCGCATGTCGCAATCAGCGGATTCTGGGTCTTTCGGTCCATGAAGTCGGGGCTGCAGAATAATATGGGCGACGCGCACTTCGCGTTGCTGATTCTGGCGATTCACACGTCGGCATTCCTGGTGGTGCCGGGAATCATGATGTGCGACGCGCGGGACCAGATGGTATATGGGAAAGCGATCAATCGCCTGTTGAAGTTCTGGCGAGGCGTGGCGCAAACACTCCTGTTTGCCGCGTCGAGACTCATCTCGACGCTTTTCGGTGTGTCTACTAATCTGCGGCGCCTCGCACGTCCCTCATCGCGGCGTTTTCTCGCTGTACTTGAGAGCGGTAGAGGGGCGCAAAAGCGTCCCGAAGAGTCGGGACGCGGCAGAGAAGAGTCTCTGCGCCACATGCATTAGCCGTCCGCGATCTCGACGAACAAGGAACATTCAACTGATTGCGGCAACGTTCTAGCGCGCTCAGCAGTTTCATCCGGCCTTCGACGTCCAGTTTCATGGCTTGAAGCCGGTGGGACTCAGCAATAACTTAATGTACGCACGACCGATGGTCTTGTTCGCTCATAATGTGAGCGGGAAACTCGCTTGTTCTCAAGCAGAACGGTTCATGTTCTCAAAGCTCCTACAGCTACACGTAATGAGCCACAACATCCTGGACTTGGCAGCACGAGGCGCTGGTTCGGAGCGCTGGTCGCGCTCCGGGTTCCGTCCGTGGTGCCCGGCAGGGACTGGCGCCCTTAGGCTCGCAAAGCGCGGGGATCCCGCGAACGTTACGAGCCGCGACCGTGAGGGAGCGCCACCGCTCTCCTGACTGTGACTGCTTGCTCACGCGCGCGGCTCGCAAAGCGCACGGATGGCGCGAACGTTACGAGCCGCGACCGTGAGGGAGCGCCACCGCTCTCCTGATTGTGACCGCCTGCTGACGCGCGCGGCTCGCAAAGCGCACGGATTGCGCGAACGTTACGAGCCGCGACCGTGAGGGAGCGCCACCGCGTCATGATTGTGACCGCTTGCTGACACGCGCCGCTCGCAAGCACACTTATCGCGCGAGCGTAAGTGGGTAGGCAGCGCGCCACGACCGTAAGGGGGTGTTCCGCAGCTCGTAGCTAATTCAGCCGCCGCACCTCTGCAACCAGCTGGCACACGGCCTCGACGACGGCATCGGGCGCATCGTACAGCAAGTCGCTGGCGCCCCCGCCCACTGCGATCTGTCTTCCACGCGTGGACAGTAGGGCGAGATCGCTCTGCGCGCTCGTCCAAGCCTCAAGGAATTCCGGAGGCGCGGCGATGCGCCCGGCACTGAGCACGAGCAGCGGCCGCGCGCCGAGACTCCCTGCCTCTCGCGCCTCGGCGGAGCTTGGCCTCCAGGAGGCGATGTCCTGCATGAGAGCGCTCACCGCCTTGGAGGAGTGCGTCAGGAACCAGATGGTGTTCCACTCCCCAGCCGTCAGTCCCTTGGGCGGCGCAGGAGCAGGCGGGACCGGACCCAAACGATAAAACCCCACCCAGTTGAACAACTGCGCCATGGTGTCCTGCGAATGATAGACCAACTGAGGAATCCGCGACGCCCGTTTCCCGTTGTTGGATTCCGGCGCAAGGAAGAGCGCTGGATCGGCCCAGTTGACCAGCGCCAGACCGGCCACGTCGGAGGGATAGAAGCCGGTGTAAACACGAGCATCCAGGGCTGCCGATGATTCGCCCACCAGCACATATGGCGGCGGGACTTGCGCGGCGCGGAGAAGTGCGTGCAGATCGCGAGCCTGCGATGCACTGTCGCGTGGATAAGGACCAAGGTCGCTCCAGCCGGATCCGGCGCGGTCGTACCAGCACACCGTGGTAACGGTTGCCAAGGCGCGCTGGATCGAGACCCAACTGTAGCCCGGACGCGGTCCGCCGTTGGCGAACATCGTCTTGGGGTCGTGGACTGCCGAACTCAGAGGCCAGTTGGCGCCGCTTTCCAGGATCACCGCGGGCTGTCCGGCACCCGCGCAATCGATATTGAGCATGCGGCCGCCGATATCGAGGGAGTGCCCAATCTGCGGATGGCGCTCGCGGTCGCGTGCACGCTGCGTCTGTTCGTATAACAGCCCGGAGACTAAGGCGAGGGCGAGGATTCCTGCGCCGGCAATCCCAACGGCCATCACCGCCGACTTCCATTTCGCGGCCACTATGCCGCCAGTATACCCGTGTGCAGGAGGAAAGTCGCACTGGCGCCTGCAGAGTTCTCGCGCCGCCTTGCTGCAAACTGGAACCAAGGCCAAAAGCCACGCTTGCCAATCTCCTGATTACTTTCGCCATCATCCGTTCCACCATCCGGTACAGCATAGTTCACGCTGAGTAACAATTTGATTGACAGGCCTCGTGCAGTGGATTAGACTCTATTTCAGAATTAGGGGTCCAATTACGCTCGGCGCCAGGGTGCGCCGGAGGTTTCACCATGACCAAGAAGCCATTCGTGTCTTCGTTTGCCGCCTTGCTTTTGCTCGCGACCGTTCCCTTCCTTTCCGCACAGACAACCACCACTCTTTACGGCACCGTCACCGATCGCTCGGGCGCCGTGGTGCCGAACGCCCAGGTAATCGCCACCAACGTGGGAACCAATCTGGCGCGTACCGCGCAGTCCAACGCGGAGGGTCAGTACCGGCTGGAGTTTATGCCCATCGGCAGCTACTCGCTGGAAGTTACGGCTACCGGTTTCAAGAAGTTCGTGCAGAAAGGCATCGCCCTCGATGTCAACGTGAATGCCCGCGTGGATGCGATTCTGGATGTCGGCACGGTCACCGAAGAGGTGGACGTGACGTCCACCGCGCCGCTCGTCAACACCGATAACTCGCAGATCGGGCGCACCGTGGAGAATTCCGAGATCACCACCCTTCCCATCGTCGGCCGCAATGTCTACTCGCTGCTGAATCTCACGCCGGGCGTGGAGTCGACCGCCAACAGCATCGTGCTGGGATATCCCGAACAGCGCACCATGATCAACGGCGGCGTGGATGGCGGCACCGGATCGGTGAACTATTACCTGGACGGCGGCTCCAATATGACGGGCCTGCGCAATACCGGCAACATCGCCCCCAATCCCGATGCGGTAGAAGAGTTCCGCGTCGTCACCAACAGCTACAGCGCGGAATATGGCCGCTTCGCCGGCGGCGTGATCAACATCCTGACGAAATCGGGCACCAACGAATACCACGGCTCGCTCTTTGAGTTCTTCCGCAATAACGACCTCAACGCTTACACGTGGGGCGCCATCTCGGCCACGCCGCTGCATCGCAATCAATACGGCGGCACTTTTGGCGGACCGATCCGCAAGAATAAGACCTTCGTCTTCGGCAGCTACTCCGGCCTGCGCCAGATTCAGAGCTCGTTTTTGAACAACGCCATTGTCCCCACGGCACTCGAGCGCACCGGCGATTTTTCCCAGTCCAAGGTGCTGCCGGTAGATCCGCTGAGCGGCGCCCTTTTCCCGGGCAATGTCATTCCCAAAAGCCGTTTGGACCCCACCGCCCAAAACATCCTGAACCAATACGTCCCGCTGGCGAATCTTCCCGGCAATTTCTGGCAGGGCACCATTCCCAATCCGTACAACACCAGCGAATACCTGATCAAGATCGACCATTCGCTCAGCGATCGCAATCGGCTCACCGGCAGCTATTACATTACCCAGGGCCACAATTCGCAGTCGCCCGGCGGCAACCTTCCCTGGTCTACGCAGAACTTCGACTGGCGCCAGCAGAACGTCAACCTGAGCGATACCATCAGCCTGAATGCCAACTCCGTGAACCAGTTCTGGGCCAGCTACACTCGCAATTTCGGCGGCCGCTTGAGCACCCCGCAGTTGTCCCTGGGCGATCTCGGTTCCAGCTACACGATTCAAGGCACGCCTTCCCTGCCTCAGATTACGGTCACCGGGTACTTCACCCTGGCGCAAGCGATTTCCGGACCGGTCGCGGGAACGAATTACTATTCGCTCCGCGACATGGTCAGCTATACGCGCGGGCGGCACTCGATCAAGTTCGGAGGCGAAATCTCTCTGAACAAGGACATCCAGCAGACGCTGCTCAACAACTACGGAGTCTTTTCGTTCTCGGGCGCCAAGACCGCCAACACCAAGCTCGGCGCCGCGTTCTCGGGCAATGGACTTGCTGATTTCGTGCTGGGTGCACCGGTGACGATGAACCAGGACGCGCCCATCACCGCGTTGGATAACTTCTGGACCGGCGCCTTATTCTTGCAGGACGATTACCGCATCCTTCCGCGGCTGACCCTGAATCTGGGCCTTCGCTATGAGTTGCAGACTCCGCCGACCGACCCGTTCGACCGGGAGTCGACCTTCGAACTGGGCGTGCAATCGAAAATTCTGAAAGGGTCGAACGTGCCCACAGGTCTGCTGGTTCCGGGCGATCCGGGCGTTACCCGCGGCATCGTCGACCTGCAGAAGACGCACTTCTCTCCGCGCGTGGGCTTGGCATGGGACCCGTTCGGCGATGGCAAAACGTCGGTTCGCGCCGGCGCTGGTATCTTCTACGGCAGCATCTCCGGTAACGAATGGAACTCCACCTCGAACTATCAGCCCTTCGCGGTACGCGAGCAGTTCAACACCGTGCAGTCGCTCACCAATCCGTACGGGCTGCTGCCCGGTGGTGTTTCGCCCTTCCCATACAGCTACAATCCCGGCAGTCTGCAGTTCATCTTTCCGGCGGCGATCTACGGTATGGCGCCCAACTTCAAGTGGCCCTATACCTACCAGTTCAACTTCTCCTTACAGCGCCAGCTCGCCAAGGATTTCACCGTCACCGCCGCTTATGTCGGCTCTCTCGGACGCCGTCTTCCTTTCGCGGAAGATTTGAACTACCCCTTCTACAACAGCACCGCGACTACCAGCAACGTGAACAATCGCCGGCCGATCGAGCCGGGCGTCCTCTCCAATGTCTACTCCGTCCAGTCGGTCATGAACACCACCTACCAGGCCCTCCAGATCACCGCAGAAAAGCGCATGTCGCATCACTTCATGGTGAAGGGCTTCTACACCTTCTCCAAAGACCTGGAAGACGTACAACTGGATAACAACACCACCAACGGCTCGGCCGAGGACTACCACAATTTGGCCCTCGATCGCGGCCGCTCGGACAACGACCGACGTCACGTCATGGTCACCTCGCTCATCTGGGACATGGATTATTTCGGCAAGACCAGTCCCGTGGTACGCAGCATCATCAACGGCTGGGAACTCTCGGCGATCGTGACCCTGGAAAGCGGGCTTCCTTTCAACATCACCCGCGGCAGCGATGTGAATCTCGATGGCAACAACAACGATCGGGTGAACGTCGTCGGTGACCCGTATCTGGATCCGCACAGGTCCCGCTCCGATGTCAGCAACGCGTGGTTCAATACCGCCGCTTTTGCCGCCCCGGCAACTGGAACCGACGGTAATCTCGGCCGCAATGTCATGGATGCTCCGGGAGTTCGCAACGTCGATCTGGGACTGTTCCGCAACTTCCGCTTCCACGAACATTACAATTTGCAGGCTCGCGGCGAGCTGACCAACGCATTCAATCTGGTCAACCTCAGTGCGCCGACCGGCACGTTGAGCTCGGCCGCCTTCGGCACCATCCGCACCGCCGGCGCCACGCGCCAGGTGCAACTGGGCCTGCGATTGACCTTTTAGTCCAACGTTCGACGTGGCGCAAACACTCCTGTCGAGACTTTTCGGAGTATCTCCGAATCCGCCGGCATATCGCCAGTTCGCTTGCTAACGCGCGCCGGCCACAACGAGCTACGGCCGTAAGGGAGTGATTTTGAGCAATCGAGACATCGCTTGCTTACGCGCGCGGCTCGCTGACCACCCACAACGCTTGCCCGCCACAATTCGCAACGAGCTACGACCGTAAGGGAGTGATTTTGAGCAATCGAGACGTCGCTTGCTTACGCGCGCGGCTCGTTGACCACCCACAACGCTTGCCCGCCACAATTCGCAACGAGCTACGACCGTAAGGGAGTGATTTTGAGCAATCGAGACATCGCTTGCTTACGCGCGCGGCTCGTTGGCCACCCACAACGCTTGCCCGCCACCATTCACAACGAGCCACGACCGTAAGGGAGTGATTTTGAGCAATCGAGACATCACTTGCTTACGCGCGCGGCTCGCACCATTCGCAACGAGCCACGACCGTAAGGACTGTTCTTGCCTGAATACGATTCGTGTGACTCAGTCGTTGCGCAGGGCATTCATCGGATCCAGACGAGCGGCCCGTCGAGCGGGCACATATCCGGCCGCGAGGGTAGTGCAGAGGATGGTCGCCAGCGCCACCGCTATCGCAGCCGGATCGGCCCAGGTCAGGCCGAATAACTGATTGGCCAGCAAACGGCAAACCACCAGCGCGCACGGCAGTCCGATCAAGGTTCCGATCCCCACCAGCCGCAGCGTCTCGCTCAACACCATCCCCACCACTCCCGCCTGCGATGCCCCCAGCGCCATGCGAATCCCGATCTCGCTGGTGCGCCGGCTCATCGAGTACGACATCACGCCGTAGAGCCCGATGGCCGCCATCAGCAGCGCGATCGCACCAAAACATGCGGAGAGGTCCGCGATCAGGCGCCGCGTCACGAGGCGGCGATCGATCTGTTCGTTGACCGTTCGCAGCCCCGTGAACGGCAAAGCCCGGTCGACCTCTCCAATCATCTGCCGCACCGAAGATATCAGCTCTTCGGGCTCGCCGTGCCCCGCAATCAGGAAGCTCACGGCTTCCACAGTGCCGATGGGATGGGCCAGGTTTGCATAGAATCGGGGACCGTCGGGCTGGCCCATCGCATGTTCCCGCGCGTCGGCCGCCACGCCCACGATCTCGTAGGTTTCCCGAGTCGTAGGATAGGTATCGGTGACGTGCTTTCCGATCGGATCGGAACCGGCGAAGAAGAACCTGGCGAACGATTCGTTGACGACGCAGACTTGAGACCCGTGCGCTGCATCGGCCGCATCGATCTGCCTGCCGCGAAGCATCGGAATTCCCATGGTGCTGAAGTAGTCCGGCCCCACCAGAGTCCATCGGGACCTTAATTCATCGCGACCGTGCCGGGTGGTACCCTCCAGCGCGATGGCGTCTCCCGAATCTCCTCCGTAGGGAGCCGTGTTCGAGAGGGATACACCGCGCACCCCGGGAATCGCCAGCAATCGTTCACGCAGGCGTTGCTCAAGCGCGGCTACGGTGGCGGCACGGTAGCCGGCAGCCACCGGATCCACCCGCACCATCAACAGGTGGTCGCGATCGATCCCCAGTGGAACCGCCGCGAGTTTGCTGAGGCTGCGAACGAACAGCGCGGCGCCCATCGTCAGCAGCAGCGCCAGCGCCACTTGTCCGATCACCAGCAATCGCCCGGTCCGCACCGCGGCACGCCCGCCCGCGGAACTGCGCACGTTCACCGCAAGAGTCTGATTGACGTCCACGCGTGTCGCACGCAGCGCCGGCAACAGGCCCGAGAGCACGCCAGTGAGCAGCGAAATCGCGCCCGTGAACCAGAAGATACGCACGTCCCGGTGGACTTCGAGCGCCGTATCGAAGCCGCCGCTCGCCACCAGCTTGGTGAGCACGTCGGTACCCCAACTCGCCAGCAGCGCGCCCAATAGCCCGCCTCCCGCCGCCAGCAGAATCCCTTCGGTCAGCAATTGGCGGATTAGCGAGACCCGGCTTGCTCCCAGTGCCAGGCGGACGCCGATCTCGCGCTGCCGGCCCGTCGCGCGGGCCAGCATCAGATTGGCGACATTGGCGCAGGCGATCAGCAGGACCAGCCCCACCATTCCCATCAGCAGCACCAGTGGGTCCTGAAATTCATCCCGGATGGTGGAGGCGCCCTTGGCCCCGGCGCGCAGGACAATGTGCTGGTCTCGAATTCCGTGGGGATTCGCCGGGCCGGCCTGCGCGTTCTCCGCCTGCTGCAGGATCTGCTGGAACGTAACATTGATGCCAGCTTCTGCCTGGGCCCGTGACATGCCTGGCGCCATCCTGGCCATCACCTGAAGCCACAGGGTATCGCGCGGCCGCAGATAGTTCCGTCCGGGTAGGACCTGCTGTTGCATCGTGATGGGGACCCATAGATCGGTCTCGGAACCGACGAGAATCCCTCGGAATTCCGGCGGCGCGACCCCCACGATCTGAAAGGGCGCCTGCCCGATTCGCATGCTCCTCCCGACTACTCCAGGATCTGCGCCAAGCTCCCTCTGCCAAAATCCATACGAGATAACGGCGAGCGGGTTGGCCCCCGGCGCCTGGTCCTCTGGCACGGTGAAGGTGCGGCCGACCGCCGGACTCACTCCCAGAACGGAGAAGAACTCGCCGGAGACGAGTTGCACTTTGGCCCGTGTGGTCTGCCCAGCTTGGCCGATCGAGACGTTCAGGTCGCTGGGCGCACTCTGCGCCGCGAACATCCCGGTGAACGTGCGATTGTGCGCCCGCAGGTCGATGAACTCGGGATAGGACAGTGCCGTTCGGACGCCGCCCTCCATGGTTTCGACGGCGACCCCGCTGAATCCCTGGTCGGTCAGGAGCACCAGGTGCCCCGGGTCGGCGACTGGCAGGGATCGCAGCATCACCGCATTGATCAGGCTGAAGATGGCGGTATTGGCGCCGATACCCAGTCCGAGCGAGAGCAACGCGACCAGGACAAAGGCGGGAGCTTTCGAGAAGGTGCGGATGGCAAAGCGCAGGTCTTGCCAGAGTGCGTACATGGGGGATCGCGGGGCAATTCGAATGCCGCTTGGAAGCGAGGCAAAATAAAGGTTTACGCCCCGCACAGCGGCGGGGTGCGTTCCATTTTCGGGACCACGCGAAAAGGTACTAACGAGCGACCACTCATCGGCGGGGCGGAGACCCTCCCTCACCTCACGGTCGCGGCTCGTAAAACTACTGTTCCATGCGATATGTGCTTGCGAGCCGCGCGCGTGAGCAAGCGATGTCCGGATTTTTCACAGCTTCTCACACTCACGCTCGCGGCTCGCAAGACACTGACGAGCCGCGCTCGTCGGGGAGACGAATTTGGCGTCCTCCTCTCGCATCGTGCGGGTCGAGCACGCCGGAACTCTTGCGGGACGACTTCTCCGCTCACTCTCAACCCCCTTTTCATCGACGGCCACGAACTGTATCGGAGTGCCAGTATCGGGACGGGGTACGCCACTCCGCAAAACCTCGGGCTTGAATTCACCGAAAAAGTGTTCGCGGGCAATTTCGTATCTGCCCAGAATATCTTCCGCAATCTGCAAATCGTGGGCGTGGGCTTTGCCATGGACGACTTCGGCACGGGCCAGTCTTCGCTCTCTTACCTGCACGACCTGCCGTTTCACTTGCTGAAGATCGATCAGCAGTTTGTCAGCCGCATTCCCGATGGCGAAACGCAAGCCACAATCGTGGCGAATGTCTTCCGCATGGCCGAAAGCCTCGGGCTCAGCACGATCGCGGAAGACGTGGAGACTTGCGCACCAGGCGGAGTTGCTGCGCCAGTTGCATTGCCAGGAGGGGCTGGGCTCCGGTTCGCACCGGGCCTTGCCGCCCGAAGAATTCGTGACTTTCTCCCGGGGCCCATTCGGGCCGTTCGTGGGGCAGACCCAGTTAACGACAGTTAGTGATTGTGGCTTACCAATGGGCGATTGAGAGCAAGGGTCCAATCGTGAATAATTACGTTACAGCCAACCGGGTGAAAAGGAGCTTGTCGCTTATGAACGGCAGAAGAATCTTATTCAGTCTGACAGCCATTTTATTTGCAGGTACGGCATTTGGCGCGAACTTTTATGTGGCGACGAATGGAAACGATGGAGGCACAGGTTCATCGACGCTGCCTTGGGCAACGCTGCAACATGCGGTCGAGAACATCGGGCCGGGCGATGTGATTCTGGTCAGAGCCGGCACCTACAAAGGCGTGCGCATCGAAAACAGCGGCCTCGCGTCCTCCGGCAAGACCTTGAGAGTGGATACCGGAGCACATGTGATCTTGAGCGCGCCGGGCCCCAAGAACAAACACAACAGCATCCTCGAAGTGGAGAACTTCAGCGCCACCGTCGGATACTGGACGATCGACGGTTTCGAGATCGCAAATTCCCCCAAATATGGAGTCGACATCCGCGTCACGCAGTCGATCACGGTACAGAACTGCACCGTCCACAACAGTGCGCTGACCGGCATCTTCACGGCGTTCTCCAACCATCCAACGATCCAGTCGAACCTGTCCTACAGCAACGGCGAACACGGCATCTATCACAGCAACAGCGGCGATTATCCGACCATCGTGGGGAATCAGATTCACAACAATGTCTCCGCCGGCATTCACATGAATGGCGATTTGTCCGAAGGCGGCGACGGCATCATCTCGTTTGCCACAGTGGAGAAGAACATCGTCTGGGAGAACGGAACCAGCGGAGGATCAGGCATTAATTGCGATGGCGTGGACAACAGCCTGTTCAGCAACAACCTGCTCTACTCCAATCACGCCAGCGGCATCTCGCTCTACGCCATCGATGGAGCGCACGGCTCGAGCAACAACAAGGTCTACAACAACACCATCGTGATGGCCGCCGACGGCCGCTTTGCGATCAATATCCCAAAATCTCCCAAGGGCAAGGCGGACCCCATCGGCAACCAGATCGTAAACAACATTCTGTACACGTACAGCACCAGCAACGTTCGCGGTTCAGAGATCATCTACACAGCCAAACCGTCGGGCTTCGTCAGCGACTACAACGTGCTGGTGAATCGCATGAGCGATGACAACGACAATACCGTGATCTCGCTGGCCACCTGGAGGCAGAAGACCGGGCAGGACGTGCATTCCGTCATCTCGGACGCCGCCACGCTCTTTGTGGATCCGACACACAACAACTTCCGCCTGAAAGCGGGATCGCCGGCCATCAATGCGGGGACTCTGCTGTCGCAGGTGCCTGACGACATCCTGGGAGTGAAGCGCCCGCAGGGCGGCCTGTACGATATCGGCTGCTACGAATCATTCTGACAATTCCTCGTCCGCGTCCTCAATCTTCCCTGTGCGCCGGCGCCTGAGCCAGATCTCGTAGCCGGCGCGCACGGAGCCTACCCAAATCAGCGCTGCTGCATAACCGGCGAGAACGTCAGTGGGATAGTGGACGCCCAGATAGATGCGCGAGAAGCCGATGCCAAGTGCCAGCAAGGCTGCTCCCGTCCAGGTGGCGATGCGCGCAGCTTTGGATTTCATGCGCACCGTGAGGATCGCGGCCACGATTCCGTAGAAGCAGGCCGACATCACGGAATGTCCGCTCGGAAAGCTGTAGCTGTGGGGTTCCACGAATCCGAAAAAGGCCTCCGGCCGTTTCCGGTGAAAGGCCAGTTTGAGCGTCTCCGAGAGCGCCTCCGCCCCCACACACGCGACCACGAAGATCGCGGCGGCGCGGGTGCGCCCGAGTTTGTAAAGCCACCACGCCACCAGTACGCCCATCGTGATCAGCACGAAAGGCGATCCGCATTCCGTCACGGCGCGCATGGCCGAGGTGAGCTCGGGAGTTGCCAGGGAGTGGACGGCGTCGCGAACCGTCTCGTCAAATCGATCGCTCTCCCCCTCCAACACGTATCGGGTCAGCCATCCGAAAAAGACCAGTGCACAGATAGCACCTAAGAAGCCGGAAAGCAACGCGCGATCTTGCTTCTCGATCTTCAATTCGCCCGGGTCTCGACTTTGCCAATCCAGATGGTGTTAGTGGCGGGGTCGCCACCACTCGCCGCCGTGATATCAGTCAGCGAAAGCGATTTGAGTTGCGCCGGATCGATCTTGCCGGCGCCTTCGAAGTCCGCGAGTTTCAGGTTCACATGAAAGACCTCGCGTCCTCCCGGCGGATAGACAGTCATGTTGTGGCGGGCCCCCTTCTTGGATTCGAGCGAGATGATGAGCGTCGCCTCCCGCTCCGAGGCGATGTCGAAGGACAACCGGGTGGCGTTTGATAGATTCAAGCTCGAAAGACGCCGCGTCAGAATTTCGAACTGCTCCGCGGACTGCTCATATTTGGCGCGGAGCGCGCGCATGCCGAGTGGATTCGCTGTGCTCAATTGCAGATCCATTCCGCCCAGGGTAACCCATTGCAGGAAGTTGCGGTCGAAAATATCGATGGTGCCCGCGGCGGAACTGGGGCGGGCGCCGCGCAGCAACTGGAAGTCCTCCATCAGAAGCGTGTGCGATCCGGAGGGCTGGGTGATGGCAACCGGAAATTCGCTATCCGCGCCAACGCCGGCAAAGAACTGCGCCAGGTCCAGGATGCCGATGCCTTGCAAGGAATCGGTGTCCAGTTTGCCGTCCGCGTCCACAGGGTCTCCGGGGCCGTCGGTAACCGCGAAATCCGAGGGAGTGAGTTCGATCTCCTGCCAGATGTTGGCGGGTGCCCAAAACCAGGCAAGATAGCGGCCGCCCGGCGGTCTTTCGCTCAACAGCACGCCCACGGCGGTGTCGTAATCGCTTTTGGCGCGGAACCGGATCCGCTGCAGGCTGGCAAAGGCCGGCGTCGCGGGCAACACCGCAATCGCTAATTGTTTGGGGCGGAATTCGTAGTTCAGCGCGAGCGCATGATTGACCACCCGGAGTGTGCCGTTAGGCCCCAGGGTCGTCCATCCGTTGGTATTGGATTCGAAATTGTGATGCAGCAATACATCACCAGCCGGTTGTGCCGTCGCGGCCAATCCGCCGCAAAACAGCACGGCAAGCAAACGCATAGTTGCCTCCAGCCCGAACATACGCGATGCGGCACGAACGAGTTCCACCCACCGGGGGATGGGGTACGTACCTGACGTTGACAAAAACGTGCGACAGGTTATCATTTGGATTACCCCCCCGATTGAACAGCCGAAGGCATCGTGAACTCCACCAGCCACCCAGTCATACTAGAAACCAATCTCACAGGCGTAGAGCGCTACGGACGCGGGAAAGTCCGCGACGTTTACAGCATTGACGATCGCCTCCTGATCGTGGCGACCGATCGTATCTCTGCGTTCGATTATATTCTGGCCACCGGCATCCCGGACAAAGGCCGAGTGCTCACCCAGCTTTCCATCTTCTGGTTCGACTTCCTGAAAGATCTCACGCCGAATCATTTTCTTAGCGCGCGTGTGGAAGATTATCCGGAACCGCTCCCGAAGTTTGGCGATCAGCTCGAAGGACGGTCCATGTTGGTGAAGCGCGCCAAGATGGTAGACATCGAATGCGTGGCGCGCGGCTACCTGTCAGGCTCCGGATGGAAGGAGTATCAGCAGAGCGGAACCGTCTGCGGCATCCCGCTCCCCCGCGGACTCAAGGAGAGCGACCAGCTTCCCGAGCCGATCTTTACTCCCGCCACCAAGGCGACTACCGGGCACGACGAAAACATCTCGTTCGAGCAGACCTGCTCCGTGATTGGCGAAGATCTCGCGAAGAGGGTGAGAGACCTCACACTCGCGCTGTACACGCGAGCTGCCTCTTACGCCCGCACGCGCGGCATCATCATCGCCGACACCAAGTTCGAGTTTGGATTCGCGGACGGCGAGTTAATCCTGGGAGACGAGGTGCTGACGCCGGATTCGTCCCGCTTCTGGCCCGTGGAGACATACCAGCCGGGGGGCGCGCAGCAGTCGTACGACAAGCAGTTCGTCCGCGACTATCTCGAGTCGATCCGCTGGAATAAGCAACCGCCCGCGCCGGGCCTGCCCGCGGAAGTAGCCGAAAAGACCAGCGAGAAGTACCGTCAAGCGTATCGGGTGCTCACCGGCCTGAACCTATGAACGGTCTGGATGCAGTACTGCTGATCATCCTCGTGGTTTCGGTGATGACCAGCTTTCGCAAGGGCCTCTCGCGCGAAGTGATCGGCCTGGTTACAGTATTTCTAGCTCTGATTCTGGGAGTCTGGTTTTATGGACTCGTGGGCGGACTCCTGATAGCGTATATGAGTTCACCCGCTGTGGCGAATCTGTGTGGTTTTTTCGTGGTCTTCCTCGGGACAATTTTGCTTGGTGCGTTGGTCAGCCATGTCGTGGGCAGATTCTTAAAGGTAACGGGGCTCTCGATTGTGGATCACGGGCTGGGCGCGCTTTTCGGCCTGGTGCGTGGGACTGTGATCGTGGTCGCGTTGTTGATGGCGATTATGGCGTTTTCGCCGGGAGAGCAGCCGCCGCAGTCGGTGGTCAACTCCCGGATCGCTCCGTATGCGGTAGATGCGGCGCGCTTTGTGGTGGCGATGGCTCCGCATGATTTGAAGGAAGGGTTTCGCAAGACATACGCGCAGGTCAAAACAACTTGGGAGGATGCCTTGCGCAAAGGCATTCCGAGCGCGCCCAAACAGGAAGGGGCAGGGCATGAAAGAGAAATTTGATCTGCTGGTGGAGCATCTACTCAAAGGCAACATCTTCCTGCCGGAAGCGATCGAGATTCTGGAGAAGAGCATGATCCGGCTCTCGCTGCAGGAGTGCGGCGGCAATCAGTGCGCGGCGAGCAAACAACTGGGCATTCACCGGAACACACTGCAACGCAAGATGGCGGAATATGGCCTGGGCAACGGGCGTGGCCGCCGCAAGCCGGTATCGCGCGAGGCTCGTCCGCGGAAGCCGAAAGCCGGCGCCGCCTAGCGGACGCAGGCCGCACCGGGAAAACATGGACCTTCTGATCTTCGACCTGGACGGCACCCTGATCGACTCCAGGCTGGACCTCGCCAATGCAGTGAATGCGACACGCGCGCACATGGGAATGGCGCGGCTCGAAAACGAGCGGGTCTACTCCTACGTGGGCAATGGAGCGCCCGTGCTGATCCGCCGATCGCTCGGCGATCAGGCGACGGAAGCGGAGGTGCAGGAAGGGCTCGAATTCTTCCTGGAGTATTACCGCGAGCACGATCTGGATTACACGACACTCTATCCCGGTGTGATAGAGGCGTTGGATCGTCTAAGGGCAGCATCCAAGAAAATGGCGGTGCTGACCAACAAGCCGGTGCGCATGAGCCGCTCGATCGTCGAGGGGTTGGGCGTTGGCGGCCACTTCTTCCAGGTCTACGGCGGGAACAGCTTCGAGTTCAAGAAGCCGCACCCGATCGGTGTGGAGGCGCTCTGCAAAGAGGCGGGCGTCGGGTCCGGCGCGGCGATGATGGTGGGCGATAGTTCCGTGGACGTGCAGACGGCGCGCAACGCGGGCATCCGGTGCTGCGGTGTGACATACGGATTCCAGCCGGAAACGCTGGTGGATCCTGCGCCCGATCTGCTGGTAGACCGCATGGAGGATTTCGCCGACTGGGTGTTGGGTGGTACCAGCAAATGAGCCAGCGTGGCGGGAGAGCAGTGGCGCAAACACTCCTGTTTGCCGTCTCGACACTCTGTCGAGACTTTTCGCGCGTCTACCAACTCTGAACAGCACAAACGTTTTTCGACACCAGTTCCAGTGACGTGGCGTCGGGGCATGTCGTCGTACCCCAAGCCCAGGAATCGAACTTGGTGAGGACGCGAGAGCCCGGAAATGTGAATGCGCCCGGAGTGACCGGATGCCCGGGACTGCCCGCTCCGGGCGATGATCGCGTCACCGCTGGTGTCCACTGCGATCGCCGTGGGGATGGCGAATCCAGCATCGGCGAACAGCACAGCGTAGACCACGGCGCCATTCGGGTTCAGCTTGATAGCGAAGGGATAGGACGCGTCAGAAGGAATCGATCCGCAAAAGCCGGAGGTCGCCGGAAATGTCCCTCCATCAATGTACCCGGTGATGTAGGCATTCGCCCGACATGCGTGGATGCGTCGCGGCGTACAGCACCGTGATCAGCACCGCCAGGAAGCTTTCACTTTGCCAGCGCCTCGCGGGTCTCTCGCAAGGTGTTCTCCAGGCTCTCCTTCGGCAGGTCGCGGATGATCGGCTTGATCAGCCATCCCAGCCCCGTCGGCACGTCGCGGGTCAGGGAGACAGCCTCGCATTCGACCCACGTCCCCCCGTCGCGTTCTTCGAATCGCCAGTACGTGGTGAGGCGCCAGAGGAAGCCTTGGCCGGTCTCCGGAGGGAGCGCGTGCTCGTCCGGTTTGCCGGCCTTCTCGACTTCCGCAATCTTCGTAGTTCGCGAGACGCTTCGCCACTTGCCCGGTCCCAACTGGAAGTAGTGAACGTCGTGCTCGGTGTCGAGCACCACGGTGATGACCTTCTTCTTAAGCAGCCGCATGTAGATGCGGAAATCGTTGCCGTTCCGCGAGAGGGTGCGAGACGCGATCACTTCGGGGCGAAAAGCCTCCTTATGATCGTAGTCCTGCATGAACGCGATGGTCTTCTCGATACTGGCGCCGGGGATGAACACCGAGCCCACCCAATCGTGTACCAGGCCGTCCGGCACATCGATCACGGGACGAGCGCCAGTTGGCTCCACCACGAGTTGCCCCGCGCGTTCCCGCCTGGCCCGTTCAGGCGATTCATCGGCCCAGAGGAAGGTCGTTCGCCCCTCGAGGCGCTGTTCGGTCTGCTTGATGTAGCGATCGAAGGCTTCCGCGGTCTTCGGTTTCAACTCACCGGCGCTCAGGGGAACAGCCAGCAATATCACCGCTACGACACTTCTCATCCCTCCATGATCGCCCACTCTTACTGCACTTTTGCCTGACGCGTGACCGGCGCGTCCTTGCCCGCATGCACCGACGCGAGGCGTTTATGCGTCGCGATTGCGGCGTCGATCAGTTCCCGGTAAGGGCGGTCCGTGACATCCAGCAGTCCGATATTGTAGTTCTCGCCGTCAAAACGCCCCGTGGATGGCTCGTCGATCCACTCGAACCAATGGGTCCCCACGATGGACGGATCGGACAAGGCGCTCTCCACGTAGTAACGATAGGCCACGCCGCGTTCCTCCTGGCTGCTGGTCTGCTTCAGCCCGGGCGTCATGCCGCGGCCGGGCGTGCCGAAGTGAAACTCGCCGATCAGGATCGGACGGTCGATCAGGCTCCTGATCTTGTCGATCTCCACCTGGTTCACGCGGTACGCATAGTTATTGAGGCTGTAGACATCGAAGACTTTGGAAAGGCGTACGATTTCGGGAGGCGCCGTGCCGCCGAATCGCAGACCGAGATTCAGGTGATTGGGATCGTGCTTGCGGATGGCTGCCGTCGCCGCCTCCACGAATCTGCCGTAAGTCTGATACAGGAACCTTTTGCGATCTTCTGGTGTGTCCCCGTCCGCCAGAAACGCGCGCAGGGCCTTCTGCAAGCTGCTCGAGGGACCAGCGAGAATCGCATCCACCGCGACCGATTCGCGTCCGGGCCATGGCGGCTCGTTACCCAGGAAATAGCCGAGCACGAAGGCATCCTCCTTGTGCGGCTCGCATTGTTGCGCCGCCGCGCGATCGATGCGCTCCGCGAAATCGGCCGAATAGACATCGGGCACTCCCATGGGACCGTTCTCAATGCCCCACCCGCGCAGCGTCACGACGTACGGAATGCGGTGCGCATTGCCCAGGCGCGCATCGGACCAATTCCCGACGGTATTGAATCCCCACGCGAACATGCGGCGCACGGTGAGGTCGACCCACTTCGCGCTCCAATCGGAGCCGAATCGGCGCTCCAGGTTCCAGGCGTAGAACGACGCGCCGCCGCGCGGTCCGCCAGTGGCAGACGGAGGAATCGCCGCGAACAGTTGCTCTCTGCCCTGGGTGGACGTGGAGACGGAACTGCCGATCGAATCGGAGCCGACGGACAGAAAGAGATGTCCGTCCGGATCCACGAACCACCACTTTCCATCGATCTTCTCGACGCGGAAAAAGCCCGTCGCCCGGCTCTTCGTGCCAGGGTAGCCGCCGTAGGGACACTCGGACGCCTTGGCGCTCTCCAGCGACTTCTCCTCTGCCGCCCACGCCGTCTTTAGCTGTTCCAGGCTGGTGGCTTTCGAAGGCCAATCGTCTGCCATCCATTGGCCGAACTGATCCACCAGCGGCTTCGACTCCAACAACGCATCTCCCGGATCGTCATGCGACAGGCGCGCGGAACGGATCTCGAGAGACGGCGCTCCGATGGGGTTCGACATCATGACGCCGATTTCGGAGACCGACGAAAGTTCGCCCGGAGTGCCGCTGAGATTGATGAACATCATCGGGCGCGCCTTGTTGTGTACCGACGCCAGGTCGTTGCCCTGGCGCGCAGACTGCGTAAGAAAGCTGAGAGGAACGGCCGAACGAATCCAGGCGTTGGGAACCGGCGCCAGGCGAACCGAGCGCACCCCGGCGGCATCGTGGATGCGCAGATCGAAGCGCTGCGGGGACGAGAGCTTCAGCTCCAGCACGAGATATTGATAGGGCCGCCAGTCGGTGGGAAGGCTGGAGTCCAACTCCTGAAGCGTCCACCGGTGCTCCGAACCCGGACTCTCGAATACGGCGCGGCGGGTTTCACCGCGTGCCGCGCCCGCCGCCACCAGCAGCGGAAGCAGGATCCCGATCCAATGCTGTTTCATTTGCGTCCTCCGGAAGCGAGCGACTGTCGAAAGACTTACTGTAGCTCGCTGTCCTACCGAGCACCAGCAGGGGAGGGAAGCGAGAGAGAGTCAGGAATTCAAGATGCCCGCTGCTCCACCCGGTACAGATTCTCATGCGTGCGAATGAAAAGCGACCCGCCCGAAACTGCGATGGACGCGAGCGTCGTCCCCTCCAGCCGATTGGAGGCTAGTTTTTGAATCTGCTTTCCTGGCGCGATGACGGTAGTCTCGCCATCTTCATTCAGAAAATAGATTCGACCATCCGCGGCAATCGGAGACGCCGAGAAGTTCCCGTTCATTCGCGCACGCCACCAGATCTCGCCACTCGCGGCGTTCAAGCATGTGAGGATGCCGTTGTCGCTCACCACGTAGAGTTCCGCTCCCACCAGTAGCGGCGACGGCGTGAGCGGTGCGCCGCGCCGGAGCGTCCACTCCACGTGACTGTTGGTCACGTCTCCTTTGCCATCCGGGCGTACCGCCATGACAGCGGGCTCGAAGAAGCCCGTACAGATAAACACCAGCCCGGCGCCGAAGACCGGGCGCGGGACGTTCGAGAAGCCGTCGCCATACCGAACCGACCAGATCTCTTTCCCCGTCCGCGGATCGTACGAACTGGCGCGGTGTGCCCCCGGGCTGATCAATTGGGTGCGTCCCGCGGCCTCGATCACCAGCGGCGTGGTGTAGGCCTGGTATCCCGCGCGCGAAGTGCGCCAGCGGACCTTCCCCGTATCCTTATCGAGTGCCACCACGTACTGCGTGTCCTGTCCGTCGCAGCTGACAATGAGCAAGTCTTCGAAGAGCACCGGCGATCCGCCGGGCCCATGCTCGGGAGAATATCGCAAACGCGTCTTCCAGACGAGGTCGCCGGAATTGCGGATGCACGCCGTGCCGTATGGGCCGAAATGCAGATAGATATTCTCGCCCTCCAACACGGGCGTCGGAGTGGCGAAACTGTTCTTGCTGTTCAGATGTTCGCCGCCGGCGACGCGAAACAGTTCGACATCCTGCTGCTGGCGGCCGGTGGCGCGATCGAAGCAGATCGCTCGCAGGGACGGTCCGCGCTCCACCGCCGTAGTGAGCCAGATGCGGTCGCCAAGAATAGCCGGCGAGGACCATCCACGTCCCGGGATGGGCACTTTCCAGCGGATGTTCTCGGTTTCACTCCAGGTCAGCGGCAGCGATTTCTCGTCGGAGTGGCCCTGGCCATCGGGACCGCGAAACTGCGGCCAGTCCTGCGCCAGCAGGCGGCGGCTCAAACCGCAAAGAAGCATCGGCAATGCGGTCCGGCGGGTCATAGCACTGGGGTTATTATAGTGCGCCAGCCATCTCAATGCCGCCAGGAAACTGGAGTTCGAGGCGCACCACTGCCTCTCCTCTCGTGCCCCGTGCGAATCATTCCTGGCGCGAGGAATTCCAGATCGCAGCGAATTCCGTTAATCATTTGACCTCCACGCTTCGTCTCAGCACCACGGCGGACTCTGTTGGTGGGCAACGCACAAAATCCCGCTGGCATGGGTCGGGGTCGTCTAGAGGTCGGGACGAGGCCGCCGATCAGGCTGCGGATATCTCGGCCCAGGGGTTGCAGGCTTCGGTTTGGGCCTTTTCGGATTCGGAACCCAACAAGTGCAACGTCCGCTTCGCACGACTATCAGGGGCTTGCTTTCGCGCAACGATCCAGCAGTTTTTCGACTTGGCTAAGATCAAATTTGAATGTAGGGTCTTGCTTACATTTGCGGCGAATCTCTCGAGCCAAAGGCATAAGCAAGCTCTTTGTGCTAGAGACGTCACCTTCGGCAAGATACTGAACTGCAAGGCTTATTGTACTTCCGGCTCTTACAACGAGGTTGGGGAAACCAATGGTCTTCAGGCGATCGAATGCGACCTGAAGTTCAGAAGCTTTGTGATGTCGAATTGCAAGTATGGAAAAGACCCAATCTGCGACATCGAGCTCCACTTCTTGAGCTGGGGTATCGGGTGCTGCGATGGACGTGAAGTAATGATTCTTGACCGAGACGAAATACGCCGTGACTTCTTCGGCGCTCATTCCATTGGTGGTGACGCCGGCCTTACGCAACATCGAATTCAAGATCTGCCGATCTTTTGGTATATAGCTACTCTTCTTGGACATTCAGATCCCGAGTCGATCGCTGCCGGTGATGGCCCCAACCTTCGTAACCAGGCCTTCCGCCAGTTCCAATAATCGCATCTCTTCCATCCGCTAGTCTTTCCAGCCACGCGACCTGCGTGGTTCGGCCACTTCCCTTTGTTTACCACGCATGCGTCCCTGCACGTCCAGCAGCGGTTCCCTCTTGTGCCGTTACTATACGTTGCATATGTCAGACATGGCGCGTAGTGGACGCCCGCTCGATGCTGAGTGCGGTTAAGGACACGAGTGGCGAGAGAGTCTCCTCGGTAGGTGCGGGCAGGTTGGCGCACTTGCCCATTCACAGATTGTCCGGCCTTGATTTCCGGCACTGTTCCGTGTTCACAATACCGGCAGGAATCAGTTATGAAGGGAACGTCATTCAGCCTTGCCATCGCGGTTTCGATGTGCTCGCAGCGACGGCACTTTCCGGGCAGGAACGTCGGCCGCTAAAAATGCCTGCCATTGCAGAGCTTGGGCCGGCAACACTTCAGGTGAAGGGCATCAGCGGCAGCACGGCGACGTTGACTGCGGGAGACCTGGACCAGTTGCCGCAGCAGACCGTGAAGATCACCGACCACCCGGCCCAGGTCACATTTGTAGGGGTGCTCCTCAACGACATGTTTGCCAATAGGAGCGCCCACGTTGACAGGTGAATTGGATTTCCCTCAAGATAAGGCCGACGCAATCAAAAGGGAGCGACCATGATGGGGTTCGGTGCAACGGCAGACTTCCAAAGCAGGAGCGTATGAACTGGAACAAGGGAGATAGGGACAGCGATGACGATAAACCATTGCCGGAATCTGGAACGCAATTGGTCGTCGTTCTGGAGACGAACGATCAGATTCAGTTGGCGATGGCGAAGGGGCTGCTTGAAGATGCCGGGATTCCGCTGTTCATCAAAGGGCAACTTGCAACTCTGTACCAAAGCGTGGATGGGTTTCTCCGCAAATGGGTCGCTCTCCAGGTACCGGCAGATCGTGCTGCTGAGGCGCAAGAACTTCTGGAACAACTGAAGCCAAGACCGTTTCTCTGCTGATGCCTGCCGCGGATGGCACTTCGGTTCCGGCGAAGCGTTGGCGGTATTGTCGCCAGGTCGGATGCTGGAATCAGGTTGACAGCACCGCAACGAGGACATCGCCCAATGCCCGCAACGGATACAGAGGTCTCGTTGCGGACCCTTTTGCGGGGAGTTTTGGTTTTGGAAGTCCGGTTGGACCCTGATTTCAGGTGGAAACGTCTGTAAGTGTTTGAGGAATTTGGTCGGGGCGAGTGGATTCGAACCACCGACCTCCTGGTCCCGAACCAGGCGCTCTAGCCAGGCTGAGCCACGCCCCGAGAAGGAATCGCTACAGCAATGAGTATAGCGCATCGCCGCCGTCGTGCAAACCCACATCTCAATCGCCTCCCGCCGCCCTGGCGCTGCGGGCAGGTGCGGCCTGGTAGAAGGGCCGTGCAAAAGTCTACAAAACGAGTAGGATAGATAGAGCATGGGAATCGAACACAATGGGAGGCCGTCTGCCATCCCTGCCGGCGAAGGACTCAATGTGTTTGCGCTGGTGATCTACATCCCCGGGCAGTTGGGTCGCTTCCTGGACGATCTCCGCAGGGAACTGGTGCCGCATTACAACCCGCATGCGCACGTGAGCGTGCTTCCTCCGCGGCCCTTGCATGTCCCCTGGCCAGTTGCTTCCGAGCAAGCCCGGAACCTGATCGAAGGATGGACGCGCTTCGACATTGAACTCACCGGCATTCAGACCTTCCCCGTGACCGAAGTGATCTACCTGGAGGTCGGTGCAGGCGCGTCGGAGCTGTTCCGAATGCATTCCGCCATGAACTCCGGGGACTTGGCGTTTGACGAGCCATTCCAGTATCACCCTCACATAACGCTGGCGCAGGAAGTGCCGCACGCCGAGGTGCCGGCGATTCACGAACTGGCGCGGCGCCGCTGGGAAGAGTATCGCGGCTGCCGCAGTTTTGCGGCCGACCGGGCCTTCTTCGTGCAGAACATGAAGACCGATTGCTGGATGGATCTGGCGGAGTACTCCCTGGGCGCAGTGCCGGTTAAATAGGATATCCTGCGAAGTAGGATATCCTCGAAATTTGAACCCTTCATTGGACCTGTGGCGGGCCGCAGTGGCTTTCGCGGCGGCATTCCTCGCGGGAGCGATCAACTCGGTGGCAGGCGGCGGGACCCTTGTGTCGTTTCCGGCACTCATCTGGCTGGGCCTGGATTCGGTGACGGCCAACGCCACCAGCACCGTCGCCATCTGGCCCGGGACGGTCGGCAGCATCTGGGGATATCGCCGGGAATTACGCGATGCCGAACCCCGATTCCGCGTGCTGATTCTTCCCAGCCTGGTGGGGGGATTGGCGGGCGCTCTGCTGCTGCGGTGGACGCCGGCCTCGACGTTCGACCGGCTGGTTCCGTTCCTCATCCTGTTCGCCACGCTGCTTTTCATGGCGCAGGAGACCGTGCAGCGGGTGCTCAAAACGGCGGACCCCCAATCGCGGCGCGGGGCGAAGTGGCTGGCGGGGGCAATTGTCTTTCAATTGGCAGTGGGGATCTACGGCGGTTACTTCGGCGCGGGCATCGGGATTCTGATGCTGGCCGCGCTGAGCATCCTGGGACTCAAGGACATCCACGAGATGAACAGCCTGAAGGTGGTGTTCGGGGGGAGCATCAACGGCATCGCCGCGGCGTACTTCATCTGGGCGCGGATGGTGTATTGGCCCGACGTGGTGATTATGGCGGTGGCGGCGATCATCGGCGGATGGGGTGGCGCGGGCATGGCCCGCAAAATGGGCCGCACCACCGTGCGGCGTATCGTAATCGCGATTGGATTCGGTATGGCGATCTCCTTATTCGTGCGGAAATAGATAATTCCGGACGGGTTGGACCGTCTTAGAGTAAGCATTTCACGGCGTTGGACAACGTCCGTGCGACATTTTCCGAACTTCGGGTCCGGGGAGGGCGTATATCGAGAAGAAGCCATCCGGACGGGTTCATGCGGTGGCTGCCGTTTTGCGGCCATAATAGGACTTTGAGGTCTCAACAAAACATGTCTTTTGCCAGATCATTTGTCGCAATCCTGTTGTGCTATGCGCTTGCCGTTCCGGGCTTTGCGCAGACTGCAGGGAGTACGGACTCGCATCACGGTCTTTTTCAGTGGCTGACCAATAACTACGTGACGCATCCCATGGCGGACGTCAGCTATGAGGACTCGCCCCGGATCGAGAGGTTGATGCGCGCCGGCAGCATCTATCTTTCCCTGCGCGATGCCATCGCGCTGGCACTGGAGAACAATCTCGATCTCGAATACGCCCGCTACAATCCGAAGCTCTCGGAAGCCAACCTGAAACGCGTCAGCGCCGGCGCCCTCCTGCGCAACGTGTCGAACAGCATCTCGAGCGGGCCGTCGTCGGCGTCGCTAGGTGTGCTCGCTCAGTCGTCCACCGGCTCGGGCGGTGTGAGCAGCAGCGGTAGCGGCAGCGGTCAGGGTGGCGTGCTCAGCGGGCTGCAGGTGCAGTTGCAGGGTTCGGCGGTACCCAACCTCGATCCGGTTTTGTTCCTTCAGGGCCAGATCGTGCATTCCACGCAGATTGAAACGGCGACGAATATCGCCGGGGTGAACGATCTGGCTTCGCAATACGGCTCGGCCATCTGGGGAATCCAGCAGGGAACGCTTACCGGAACGCAGTTTACCCTGAGCATGAGCAACACGCTGCACTACACTCAAAACTCGCCGTTTAGCGACTTCAACCCGTTTTCTCAGGCGTCGCTCTCGATCGGCGTGACGCAGAACCTGTTGCAGGCATTCCGGCCGTCCGTGAACAACCGGTACATTCGCGTGGCCAAAAACAGCTTGCGCATTTCCGATCTCACCTTCAAAAACCAGGTGATGGCGACGGTGGTGGGCGTGGTCAACCTGTACTGGGATCTGGTATCGGACATCGAGAGTCTGAAAGTGAAACAGTCGACGCTCGATCTGAACACCCGGCAATACAACGACAATAAGCGCAAGGCCGACCTGGGTGCGATCGCGCCCATCGACATCATTCAAGCCGAGGCGGAAATGAAGGCGAGCCAGCAGGATGTGACCACCGCCCAGGCGCAGGTGTTAAACCAGGAAACCATATTGAAGGCCTACCTGACGCGGAGCGGAATGGACAACCTTTCGATCATCGAAGCGCACGTGATCCCGACCGACCACTTCGATGTTCCGGCGCAGGAGGCGGTCCGGCCGATTCAGGATCTGTTCACGGAAGCGATGACGAATCGCCCCGATGTGGAACAGAGCCAGATCGGGCTGGAGAACGCCCGCATCACTACAGTGGGTGTGAAGGATGCGATGTTGCCCCAATTGACGGCGTTCGCAAACACTTCCAACAGCGGCTTGGCCGGCTCCGTAAACCCGCAGGCGGTGCCGGTGACGGTGAATGGTGTGACTTCCTATGTGACCAGGACAGATCAGAGCGTGAATGGCTATTTTCTCGGTGGATATGGCAGCATTCTGAGCCAGGTGTTCTCGCGCAACTTCCCGAACTACAGCGCGGGTGTGAGTCTTACCATGACCTTGCGGAACCGTTCGGCGCAGGCAGACTATATCACCGATCAGTTGAACTATCGCCAGCAGCAAATCCAGGACAAGCAGCTCCACAACAACATCAAGCAGAACGTAATCAATGCGCGCACGTCGCTTTCGCAGGCACGGGCCGCGTGGGAGACGGCTGTGGTGGCGCGCAAACTGCAGGAGCAGGTGCTCGCAGGCACGCGCCGCAAGTACGAACTGGGTACGGCCACCATTCTCGATGTAGTGATCTCGCAGCGCGACACCACCACCCGCGAGTTGAGCGAAGTGGATTCGCTCAATCAGTATGTTCACGCGAGAACCAACCTGCAGAACGTGCTGGGCACGGTGTTGCAGGACTACGAAGTCAATATCGACGACGCCAAGAGCGGTAATGTCGGGCGTCCCCCAGACCTGATCCCTGCGGCCGCACCCGGCGGCGCCGCAGCCCTTCCCCCGGTCTCGATGGGCGTGAAAAAGTAGCCTGGCGGGCAATGCTTTGACGAGGGCCGCCGCGACTATGGGCGGCCCTTGTTATCCTGAGGTTTGGCTCAAATCTACCCTTTCCACGCTCTCCGCTACAGCGAACAAGCTGGCCTTCTGGGCAACCTCGTCACCCAGCCGTACGACAAGATTTCGCCTGCAATGCGGGCCCGCTATCTCTCGCTAAGCCCTTACAACCTGGTGCGCATCATTCTGGGGGAACGCAGCCTCGCGGACTCCGACACCGACAACGTCTACACTCGCGCGGCGCGCCACCTGAAGGATTGGACTGCGTCCGGCATCCTGGTGCGCGATCCGGAACCCGCCATCTTTGCCTACTTCCAGGAATTCACCGTTCCGGATAGCGAAGAGCGCCTGGTGCGCAAAGGCTTCATCGCCCTTGGCCGCGTGGAGGACTATTCCGCGAATGTGGTCTATCGCCACGAGCAGACGCTCTCCGGTCCGAAGAAGGACCGGTTCGACCTGCTACGCCACACGCACGCACATTTCGGGCAGTTGTTCATGCTGTATCCGGACCGCGAGGGCACCAGCGATGGCATACTCGACCAGGCGGCTGCCGGCGCGCCGCTGGCGGAGGTCACCGACGAGTACGGCGGGGTCCATCGCCTCTGGAAGATTGTGGATGCGGCGCCGATGCAAGCACTGATGGCCGACAAGAAACTGCTGATCGCCGACGGCCATCATCGTTACGAGACGGCCCTTGCCTTCCGTAATGAGAACCCAGGCCTGCCGGGAGCCGATCGCGTAATGATGACATTCGTCAACATGTACTCGCCGGGGCTGAAGATTCTCGCGACCCATCGCCTGGTAAGCGGCATCGCCGCGGAGGGTTTGCCTCAGGGCTTTGTGAAAAACGCCTCGAGCCTCTTCGCCGTGGAAGAGATCGACTCGGCGGAGCGGTTGAAGCGGGACTGGGAAGTCCCCGCGGATCGTACTGTCATCGGCGCGGCGATTGGGAATCGGCTATTCCGTCTGGAGGATCGTGAGGCGCGCGGAGAACTGGACGTGCGCGTCCTGCACGAGCGTCTGCTGGGCAAGGTGCTCGGGATCGGCGAGGAAGCGGTACGGGACGAGAAGCACTTGCGCTACGTTCGAGGGCTGGACGCGGCTATCGAAGAGGCTCGCAGTGGCTCGGCGCAGATCGCATTTCTGCTGAAGCCGACTTCGATTCAGCAGGTAGCGGACACCTCGTTCGGCGGCGGCGTGATGCCGCAAAAGTCCACGGATTTCTATCCGAAGCTGCTTTCGGGACTCACGATCTATAAGCTGTAGCAGGCAGGCTGCGTCGGTTGTGACGACTGCCCGGGCAGTCAGGCCGGCTGGACGCCTAAAAAGCGTCGACAAAGTGTCGACGCGGCAAACAGAAGTGTTTGAGCCACGGATCGCGGATTATTTTGCGGAATTGACCCGTCCCCTCGGCCTGCCCCATCGCGATGAAGTCCGGGAACCCCGCAACATTGGGATAGAATCGCTGAATGCTCCCGGCAGATCTTGCCCGACTATGGGAAGAACACACCAGCCATGAATTCTCGACGCGGGATACAGAATTGACGCTGGCCACGATGACGGAAGATGCCTATGTCAATCATGTTCCAGTGCTGACGGGTGGCGTGGGGAAAGAAGCCTTGCGCATCTTCTACTCCGTCGATTTCATTCCGTCAATGCCTCCCGATACGAAGCTCACGCCGATTTCACGGACGGTGGGAGACGAACAGCTTGTCGACGAAATGATCTTTTCGTTCACGCATACTCAGGAGATGCCATGGATGCTACCAGGAATTCCGCCTACCAATCGCCATGTAGAAGTGGCGCTGGTCGCAATTGTGCGCTTCCGCGAGGGCAAGCTTGCCCATGAGCATATTTATTGGGATCAGGCTTCCGTGCTGAAGCAGATTGGACTGCTCCCAGACCTCGGGCTTCCGGTTTTTGGAGTGGAATCCGCCGACAAGGTGCGGGGCGGAAGGTAACAGACCGGCGAATCTGCACCGCGGATCCGCAATGGGCAAGCGCGATCGGCAACGACCAACGCCCAGGTTCGCGAGATCATTGGAAAAAGGAGCGAGATTACTGCTCGGGCTTGGTCACGGCCGCTCTATCGCCCGACTTTTGGCCTGGTTTCTGATCCTTCGCGTCCGAATCGTTTTCGGGGTGCTTGGCCTTTTTGTGGAAGATCTTGCCAAACACTCGCACCACGACGTTATGCTTCTTCGGTTCGGGGCCCACCGCCTCGGGTTTGGAGGTCTGCGGCGAACTTGCCGCAGCTTCCACAGCGGCAGGTGCCGCCGGAGCTGCACTCACGACCGGCTTCGCTACTGGAGCAGGCGCGGGCGGGTTCAGTTCGCCTTGCTGGCCGATCACGTACCGGCCCTCCACATTGGCGAACGATGGTGAAACGGACTTGGTGCGCCCTGTCCTGGCCGTCGATCCGCCCGGCGCCTTTTTCGACCGCGCCTGCATGTTCCCCGAAGACGCACCCGGGGCGGTCGCTGATGCACCTCGGCCGCCAGTCGGCTTAGCGATTCCAGGCCCGTTCGCCTCCTCGGGGACCGCCTCGACCGTCGCCGGCGTTGCGGCAGTGTTCTGGCGCGAGTTCCAATATCCGCCGGCCATGAAGGCGCCCCAGATCCCAAGCCCGACAATCGCCGCCGCTGCCGCGTACAGCCACGGAAATCCGCCCCGTTGCTCGGCGCCGCGCGGCCGCACGATGGTTTGAATTGGCGCTGCCGCTTCTAATGAAGCCCGAAAGGCTGCCGCGCCGGGAAAGCGCCTCGATGGCGCCTTCTCCATAGCTTTCAGGATCACCGCGCTCAAACTCGCGCCGATTTCGCGATCCAGTTGCACCGGCGGCGTTGGCTCCTTTTCCAGATGCGCGCGCACCACTGCAAATGCGTTGGTTCCGGGGAATGGCAGTCGTCCCGTCGCGACTTCGTACAGCACTACGCCGGTCGAATACACGTCGGTGCGCGCATCCACGATGCCCTTGCCATCGACCTGTTCCGGCGCGATATACCATGGCGTGCCCAGCGACTCCTCCGACCCTGTGATTCTGCCGCAGTTCACCACGTGTGCCAACCCGAAATCCGTGATTTTGACCCTTCCCTCGGGAGTGATCATGATGTTTTCCGGCTTGATGTCACGGTGAATCACTCCGGCTTGCTCGGCGAAGTCCAGCCCCGCGAGGGTATCCATGATGTACTGCAGTCCTGTGGCACGCGGCAATCTGCCTCGGTCCAATACGGTGCGCAGCGATTCGCCCGTGACACGCTCCATCGCCAGAACGAGACCGCACGGGGCGCGAAAGGCCTGATACACTCCCGCGATATTGGGATGCTGCATCTTGGCCTGGACCTGAATCTCCCGCAGAAAACGACCTTCGTCCACCAGGCCAGCGGTATCCAGCATCACCTTCAGCGCGTGGATTTGCCTGGTGATGACGTGCTCGGCCTCGAACACGATTCCATAAGTGCCTCTCCCAATCCGTGACAGGATCCGGTAGTCACCGATCTGTGTGCCAACGTCCAGGGTCATAGCGAAGATTCAGTCTAATGGTTGCGCGGGTGCCGAACCATTAGCCTTAGGTTAGTGGGTAGCCGACAACTGTCCCGTTAGTACCTGTTGTGGATTCCGCCGGTTCACATCATTCGACTGTTAATGAACCATGACAGCCTGCTTTCCGCGGCGGCGAAGCTTTGGGGGACTGATACGGATGGTCCCCTAACTGCCCGATGTCGGATAGTGGTGAAATCAATGGAGTAATATCGCGATGTGGTGTTCTGGGGCTTCGCCCCCGGCGGTGAGGAGCCACGTCGCGATTTCCTGAAGGTAGCCGGCTCAGACCAGATCGTTCCGTTGACTTCGACTGTACTACCTGTAATAATACAGCCGTGATTCCTTTCCGGGTCGACTTCCGGCCGGGCGCCTCTCTCTACGAACAAGTCGTCTATGCCGCCAAGAAAGCCCTGGTCTCCGGACAGTTGCGTCCTGGCGATCCATTCCCTTCCGTCCGGACTCTCAGCGCGGAGCTGAAGATCAATCCCAATACCGCCCATAAAGTAATCACTCATCTCTTGAATGAAGGACTGCTCGAAGTCATGCCCGGAACCGGAACCGTCGTCGCCCAACTGCCCGCTTCCACCGCTGCCGAACGATCCAGCCTGCTCCAGAACGAAGTGGAACAACTTGTGGTCGAAGCCAAAAAGCTCGGCATGTCCTTGAGCCAGGTCACGGCCGCGCTCGCGAAACACTGGGAGCGGCTGGACGCCCAGGACGGGACGCTCACGTCCGAGAAAGGAGGCCGAAAAAAATGAGTTGCGCGATTCGCACCTACGCGCTCAGCAAGAAATTCCGCCGTACGGCGGTGCTCGACGGCCTGTACATGGACGTGCCTCACGGCAGTATCTACGGCCTCGTCGGGGCAAATGGCGCCGGCAAGACCACGACCATCAAGATCCTCATGAACATTCACGAACCGACCGGCGGCCGGTCTGAAGTGCTCGACGTCAATTCCCGCCATCTGGCGCCCCGCGAACTCGCCCAGATCGGCTACGTCTCCGAGAATCAGGAGGTGCCCGAGTGGATGACGGTGGGGTACTTTCTCCAATACCTGAGCGGCTTCTATCCCACCTGGGATCGCGCTCTGGCAAGCGAGCTTGTCCGCCAATTTCAACTGCCGCTCGATCGCAAGCTGCGCCACCTGTCGCACGGCATGCGCATGAAGGCGGCGCTCGCGTCCTCTCTGGCCTACCGTCCGAAACTCATGGTGCTCGACGAGCCCTTCACGGGGCTCGATGCCCTGGTGCGCGACGAATTGATCGAAGGCTTTCTGCCGCGCGCGGAAAACACCACCATCTTTATCTCCTCGCACGATCTCACCGAGATCGAAAGCTTCGCCAGCCATATCGGCTATCTGGACCGCGGCCGGCTGCAATTCTCCGAAGAACTCGAGACCTTGAGCGCCCGCTTTCGCGAGATCGTCCTCACGTTCCGCGCCGCCCCGCCCACCCCAGCGGAGTGGCCCGCCTCGTGGCTGAAGCCCGAAACTTCGGCGTCGATCGTTCGTTTCGTCGAGACGCGCTTCGACGCCGGGCGTACCGCCGCCGACGCCCGCCGCGTCTTCCCCGACCACCTTGATATGGCCGCGACGCCGATGCCGCTGCGATCCATCTTCGTGACTCTGGCCAAGGCTAGCCGGGCGGAAGCCTGAGAGGCAAACCGATGCGTGAGGCCCTTCAAATCCTGCAAAAGGACGTCCGCCATTTATGGCCGCGGAGCATCCCTCTGCTGGTGTTCACGGTGGCGCTCGGCGGGTTGCTGGGCTGGTTCGAGTGGAACCCGATCGGTCAGATGGTACGCAGCATCTGGCTGATCTCGGCGGCATTTCTCGCGGTCTCCGTAGTTCAGCAGGAGAGCTTGCCCGGCAACCAGCAATACTGGCTGACTCGCCCCATTTCCCGCGGCGGCCTGCTGCTCGGCAAAGCGCTGTTCCTCGCGCTCTTCACCGGAGTCCCCGTGCTGGTGATGGAGGCTCTCTCACTCCGCATGCATGGTTTATCGGTTTGGCGGCACGTACCACTCATCATCGCCAGTTCGCTTCTCTTTGCCGGTGGAGTGTGCTTGTTCGCCGCGGCACTCGCATCTGTGACCGCGAACCTGTTGGAGTTTCTTTGGGGATTTCTCGCCGCGAGCGGCTCCGTGATTGTCGGATTCGTGCTCGCCGGCCGTCAAGACAACGTCGTCGATTGGAGCAATCTCGCGTGGGTTCGCGGCTTCGCGTTGGGCGGCGCCATCCTGATCGCTTCGGCCGTGGTCCTCTGGCTGCAATATTCGCGGCGCAGGACTGCGCTTTCGCGTTGCGTACTGGGCGCCGCCCTACTCCTCGCGGCGGCCGGTCCATTCCTTGGCTCCTGGCATAGCGCATGGTCCTTGCAGGCGAAGTTCTCGAAGCAGCAGATGGATTCCTCGGTCGCGCATGTGACGTTCGACAGTTCCCATCGGACTCCCCCAGGATTCGCCGATACCGTCTACACACCAGACGCGGACCATGCCGGGATCAACCTGCCCGTTCAACTCGCCGGAGTGCCTCCGGGCACTCAGTTGGTGGGAGAGGCCATTACGACGCGGATCTCGGGGCCGGACGGCAGATCGTGGGCATCGTCGTGGACGCGAAAAGGCGGCCTCTATCGCACCACCTCTCTCGACGACCCGATGCTGATTCCGGGCGACGGAAATTATTGGGAGTTCGTCAATGTGGACCGCGCCTTCTACGAGTCCGTCAAAAACTCGCCTGTCGACGTACATACCACGGTCGCGATAACGCTTCTGGGGGAGCGCAAGTCCGCCGTGCTGGCCACTCGCGAGAGCAACCAGTATCATTCGGACGACGGGATTTGCCGCGTCGATCCAGGCCCATTCGCGAAACTGCTGGTCACCTGCGCATGGGTGGGACGGGCGCCGGGGCGCAGCTATGTCACCGCGATCTCCCTGCGCAACGGGCAGAAGTTCGCCAGTCTGATCTCCACTGGATCCGGCAGCCCGCTGCCCTGGTATGGATCCGCGTGGTGGTCCGATATGACGCTCTTCACGCCTCCTCCGGCCACCCACGAAATGGACCTGGAGACCTGGCAAGCAGTCGCCCGCTTCGATCGTGAACTCGATGTTCCGCAGGTCCGCCTCGCCGGCTATGTGGCCCGCCGGATTACGGACACGCCGTGAGGACACCCATGACTACCATCCTCCACATCCTCCGCAAAGATGTTCGCCACCTGTGGCCGCACGCGAGCGCAGTGTTCATTCTAATGGCGATCTCGGCGATTCTCGACCCCACTTACGCCAATCGAGGGCCTTCATTCAGCTTCAGCCTGCTGTCCGGCTTCGCACTGCCCCTAGCCTGCTGGAACCTGATCATCGCCGCGATTCACGAAGAGAAGCTCCCCGGCGATCGTCAATTTTGGGTGACCAGGCCCTACCCGTGGAAGCAACTGCTGGCGGCCAAGGGACTGTTCCTCGCGATCTTCCTCAACATCCCGTTGGCCCTCTGGCACACCGCGGCATACATGGCGGTCGGTATTCCGGTTTGGCAGCATCTCCCGGCGTTGGTGTGGAGGCAGTTCTTCTTTTCTGCGATCTTTATCCTGCCCGTGGCTGCGGTGGCGGCGCTCACCAGCAGCCTCGGCCAGGTGGTCTTGGCCGCGCTCGCGATCCTGCTGCCGCTTGGGATCATGGAGACCTTCCTGTTTGGGCGTTTCCGTATCAACTGGATGCGCGTGGAAGGCTATTTCATCACGGCGATCGCAGTCATGGTGGTTGCCGGGGTCGGGATGATTCTGGTCGTTCAGTACTCGCGGCGAAACACCAGATTGGCGCGGACGCTGGCTGGCGCACTGGCAGTTCTCATCCTGGCAGTTGCCTTCGCCGCAGGGCAGGTCTCCGGGGGTAGCCTGCATTATGAGAACTCCGCGATTCGCGTTTCACTCGACGAACAGTCCAGCGGGCACAGTACGATAGTGCCGAGCGGCGGCCGGGACATCGTGACTCTGGACATCCCGTTGCGCGTGACCGGGATTCCGGAGGGCATCGATCTGGTCCAGAACTCGATCCAATTCTCGCTGGATGGCAGCCAAGGCCACACCTGGCACTCGCAGTTGGTCGCCGATGGCGGGTTCCACGATCTGACCTCTGGAACCGGCTGGTTCACCATCTTCGTCCCTGCGCAGACGCTGACATGGCTGGAACCGCAGCCGGTGACAGCGCGCGGAAGCGCCCATTTTCTGGCGTTCGGCCGTCGCCAGTTGTTCCCGCTTCCGCACGAGCATTCCATAGTTGTGCCGAAGGTGGGAGTTTGTTCGAGTGGCCGCGATTCCCTGGGCAAAGTCTCGCTCTTCTGCTATACGCCGGATCCGCGGGCTTCGGTAGCGATCGGGAATTCGAGAGGCCGCTTGAACTGGATCATTCCCCAAGGGCTGGTCGACACTTCGATACCGACCTCTTTCGACTTCCAGCCACTTGGCAAGTTCACCAGTCTGCTCTCGTACCAGAGTTGGGACGAGATTGGCGCCGCACAACTCATGACGGCTGAAGTGCCACCGCCGGTCGAAGTGCGCTTCGAATTACCTGCCGTGGACTTATCGCAATACGTGGTCGCCAGGTAACGCTTGCGTTACTTGATGTTGATCGTGACGGTGTTGGAGGTCTGCCCGTCCACCGTCAACACCACATTCGACTCACCGCTGCCCCGCAAGCTCAAGCTGAGGCCGATATTCACCTGATCGAGCCCCGCGTATCCAGGCGTGGCGCCTGCATAAGAGACCGGGACACTTGTGCCGTTGACGGTCACCTGCACGTTCGCAAGCGAACTGCGGCCCCGGATGCCGGTGCCGTAGAGGGTCACATAAACCGGAGTATCGACGCCCAGATTGATCGGCACCGATGTGCAAGTGGAACCCGTGCAGGTGAACACGGCGACGGGTGATTGCAGTTGCGGATTGGCCGCCTGTACGCTGATCGCCGTCGCCGCGGCCACTCCCGTTCCCGCTCCGTTCATCGAAAAGAGCGTCGGCGCGACCGCCTGCACCGTCGCGTTGATCGTCTGCGTGGCCGAGCCATTATTGACGGTGAAGGCCGCCGTACCCGCGGAGACACCGTCGGGAACCACCAGGTTGATCTGGGTTGGCGATACGTAATTCAGTGGCGCGGGGCGCGTCACGCCGGCCGCATCCGTCACCGTGACCGTCACCCCGCCGAGCAAGGTGGGCAGCGGTTGACTCCCCGCTTGCGTGGTAGTGGAGGCCAAATTGGTACCGAAGACCGAAGCCAGCGAATTGGGCGCCACCGCGCTCGAAGGCGCGGCTGACGATTGCACCTTCGGCCCCGCGATCACCCCGTAATACCGGCCCATCCAATACGGCAGAATGTAATCCACTCCCGCCCCTTCGATTGTTCCCACACCGCCCCCCATCAGTTCGAAGGGATCACGCTGCCAGAGGAAGTCGGTCGGGGGCCGCATTGGCACCTGCACTGGCGTGCACGCCTCGGTACCGCAAACCGAGACGGTCTTCGTAAGGTCGACGTAAGGGTCGCGCCTGGGCCGCAGCAGCCATTGATCCAACAGGGCGGCGGCTTCCGCGTCCCGCGCGGCATTGGGACCTTCCAGGGCGCGGTCCACCATGTCGAAAAAGGCATTCTGATGCGATGCCGTGAACCTGAGAACGGCGAGATAGGCCCCGAAGTTATCCGCATTGTCCTGCAACTTCACCAGATTGTAAAAACTCATGTAATCGAGATTGAATTTGAAGTAAGAGCTCAGACTCAGCACATCCACGCCAACGGCTGTATCTACTGGCGGCACGAAGAACGGTCCACTTACGGTGTTCGAAGGATTGACGTGGCGCGCCACCTGTAGCAGCATCTGCAACTCCTCCGGGCGCAATTCGAAGGTGTTCGTGGCATCGTTATTGGGAGACCAGTTATGGCGGGAAATGTAGCCGATCAACAAAGTAGTCAGATTGCTCACTCCGCTCTTGACATCGGGGTCGTCCACCATATCGAAAGCGACACAGAGACCGAAGAAGGCTCCTACGATCTGGTCGCGCGAGGTGTTATCTACCCACACCAGAGGCGGATTTTGATTGATCGTGTTCGACGCCTCTTCGCTCTCTATTCCAGCCGCATAAGGCGAGTTCGATGGAAAAGTGCAGCGGGCCAGGCGATTGTCGCCCGTCACGTTGGAGAGCAATTGCAGACCGGCCAGTGCCGACTTCACGTTCTTCAGCGCGTCCGCCGTTTGCGTCACCTTGTATCGAAATGACTCAGCCGCCAGGTAGGCGCCCGTCCACAGGGCGGAGTCGCCGCAGCGCGTATACCCGACGATCTGGTCGCTGGTAGCGGAAGCATAAATGGGGTCCATCACCGTGCCGAACGGCATGTGCTTCGCCTGGATATTGGCGGAAATGGCCAGAGCGTCCTGTTCCGACGCCCGCGCCTGGACTGACGAAAAGACTGTAAGTGTTAGAAACAATACGAATAATCGCACGCAGACAAACTCCCTAGTCCTTCCCACGGAGCATTCAGGCTTCCAAAGGATGCGCCCCCATCGGCCGATGTCCTGAACAACCAGTTCATGTCCGCAGTGATGAGGCGCGACAGCCAGGTCCACGCTCTGATCGCCCAAAGTTTCGGCCCGAGTACTCTTGCCCCGTGTGCCTTCGACATGGGCGCCCGGTTTCGCAGGCTTCGCCCGGCGAGCGCTCGGGCCGGGCCCGGACCCAGATATCGCTTGCTTACGCGCGCGGCTCGCAACGAGCCACGAGTGATCTTCGGAGCGATCGCAAACCCCGCGACTGCCTCCCGATCACGGGAAGGAAGTCGTGGATCGGCGTCACTCAGGTGGATCATTGGAGCGCGACGAGTCACCTGGCTGACGCGCCAATCGGAGTTAGGCGACGTGAACGGTTTTGACTAATCGCTTTCCACGCCGCTCTAGCTTTCGAGAACCGACCTTGCCCCAACTCCGGCCGAAAGGTCTTTCCGTTTGTCCGGATCGGTTGGTTCGGGGCCTCGTCTTTCAACCAAAGATCAGCGTAGCGGGCGATCGCGTGAACCTGAGACTCCAGGACCGCGTCCAGGTCCAGATCCTTTATGAAATTAAACTGGTCGGGAGTCATGGAACCAGGCAGGGACCAGGTTCCCCCCTTGTACACGGGACCGATCAGAGGATTCATGCGAACAACGCGACTATCCGCAGGCCGGTTTACCCCTTTACCACTACCTGTCATGATGTGCGCAAGAAAAGTTGAGATGTCCGGGGGATCCTCGATAATCGCTGTTGCAAGCTTGCGTAAATCAGGCACTATGCCCGGCTTCAAAATCGCCTGCTCATAGGGCAAAGGCGGTTGGCCGGGCTTGGGCCGTCGACGCTCGACAATGGCGGTACCGATGCTCAACACCGCGAGATTTGTCGGGTTCTGGTTCTTGCCGACCGCCTCCGCAACCGCCGCCAAGACCGGATTGTTGCAACCCGCAATCGCGCCATCCCAATAGCGGTCCGGGCGTTTGGCGAACTGCGCGGGCATGTCGAAATAGCTGACTGGCGCATTGGAAGAGGCGTGAATCGCCTCGGCGAGCGTAACATCCGTTGCCTGGCCCTCGCCCCAGTGTGGGCGTTTGATTTTTGAGGACCGAAAGAAAACGGCTCGGTTGAGGTCATAGTCAAAGGCAGTAATCAGCAAGTGTACGTTCTCAGCGCCATGTCGAGGTATACCTGCGGTGACTTTGGAGAGAGGCACGTCACCTGTGGAAGGGAGTATGCTCCGGAGTGCAGGCAATTTGTTCTTTGCACTGTATTTAGGCACAATCCCCTTCAAGTTCAGGTCGCTGTCCTCTGGCACTAAGCATGCGAGATTCTCGGCCACGTCGTGGAGGAACACGTCGGCCAAACTACCCAGCGAGAAAATTGATCTTCGAATTTCCTCATCTTCAAAATAGCCGAGAATCTTTCCGAGGGTGAGGTTTTCGACCAGCGACCCGAGGACGATACTTCCGCCGGAGTTGCCGGCTACCAAATCGAACTTCTTCAATACATCGTGTCCGGAAGTGCCCTTGCCGTAAAGGGCAATCAGAGCTTTTACTTCGATTAGCGCCCAGACGCCGAAACCGTCGAGTGAGAGTATTCGATAGCCCATCTTGGCTCCTTAGCAGGCCGGGTTCCAGTTTCCCACTGCAAGGTCTGTATAGAATTTAATACTCATGTTAAACAGGCCTTTTAATATTTTATCCACATCTCTGGAGCTTAGGAGCAATCGGTCCTTCTGTTCCAGCCAGATTCTATGAAGCGGCTCCAGTTCATAGTTCGTAATGGACCGGATGTCCTCGGGCAAGTCGGCGATCTCCCGCCATCGATAATCCTCGGCCATGGTCGTCGCACCATCATACCGGGCTTCTCGGGCGTCCAGCATTTGCCACTTCGCTATAATCGAAGTGTCCCCGGAACTGGAGTCCAAGGAGTACCATGCAGTCTCGCCGCAATTTCATCGGTAGAGTCGCGACCGGCCTCGCCGGCACGCTGGCGGGTTCCAACGTGCTCGGCGCCAACCAGCGCATTCGCCTCGGCATTATCGGGCCTGGAGCCCGCGGGTCGGAAATCCTCCGCCAGGCACTCGCCTGTCCGAACACCGAATGCATCGGCGCCGCCGACGTGTATACCCGCCGCCTCGAACAGGTCAAGCAGATTGCACCCAACGCAAAAGCGTACTCCGATTATCACCGCCTGCTCGAAGACAAAGAGATCGATGCAGTCCTCATCGCGACCCCACAGCACCTGCATGCCGAGTGCTTCACCGCCGCACTCGAAGCCGGCAAGCACGTCTACCAGGAAAAGACGATGGCGTTCACCGTCGACCACGCCAAGCGCATGCGCGCCGCCGTTCAACGTGCCGGCAAGCAACGCATCGTCCAGATCGGCCACCAGTGGACCTCGACCGGCCAGCTCACCGACGCCGTCAGCTATCTTAAGCCCGAACTGATGGGGAAAATCACCATGATCCACGGGCACATGTACCGCAATACGCCGCACGGTAAGCCGCAGTGGACCAACCCCATCTACCCGGACATGACCCCGGAGAATATCGACTGGAAAGCCTTCCTCGGCGAAGCCCCGCAGCGTCCTTTCGACGCCAACCGCTACGCCAACTGGCGCTTCTTCTGGGACTATTCGGGCGGCAATGTCTTCGAGAATCTGTGCCACCAGCTCTCGTTCTGGTATAAGGCAATCGGCCTCGGCATTCCCAAGTCGGCGACCATGACCGGCGGCCTCTATCTCTGGAAAGACGGCCGTGAAGTGCCCGACACTATGAACGTCACCATGGAGCATGACGACATGCTCTTCACCTGGGATTCGGGCTTCGGCAATGAGCGCCTTGGCGTCGCCGAAGAGGTGCTCGGCGATAACGGTTCCATCTCCCACACCATGCAGAGCATCCGCTACTCGCCCGAAAAGAAGACCCGTCCCGAGGGCAACGAAATGGTCGGCATGACCAAGGCCGATCCTCGCGCCCACATGCAGAATTTCCTCGACGCCATACGCGATTCCGGCACCCAGCCAAACTGTCCGTTCGACCTTGGCTTCCGAGTGGCGATCGCCTGCCGCATGGCGGTGGAGAGCTACCGCCAGCAGCGCACCATGCACTGGGACGCCGTCAAAGAAGAGATCGTATAAACCTGTGGACTTCGAGTACACACCAGAACAAATCCAGCTTCGTAAGTTAGTCCGCGAATTTGCCGAAGGCGAAATCGCACCTCACGTCATGGAATGGGACGAGGGGCAGATTTTTCCTCTTGAGGTCATTCACAAGCTCGGGAAACTCGGCTACATGGGCGCCGTTTTCCCCGAGGATCTGGGCGGCGCGGGCCTTGGCTACATCGAATATTCGATCATCATCGAGGAACTGTCGCGTGTGGATGGCTCGGTGGGTATTATCCTCGCCGCGCACACCTCGCTCTGCTCCAACCACATTTACAAGATGGGAAGCGACGAGCAGCGCCGCCGCTATCTGCCCAAACTGGCATCCGGCGAGTGGATCGGCTGCTGGTCGCTTACGGAACCCGAGGCCGGGTCCGATGCCGCCGGCACGCGCACGAACGCCGTGCTCCACGATGGCCATTGGGTACTCAACGGATCCAAGACCTTCACCACCAACGCGCACTTTGCCGCTGTCTGCGTCGCCATGGCGGTCACCGATCGTGCGGCCGCACAGCATGGCATCTCGGCATTCCTGGTGGACAAAGGCACGCCCGGCTTCCGCGCCGGCAAAAAGGAGAACAAGCTCGGACTCCGCGCCAGCGCCACCGGCGAAGTGATCTTCGAAGGATGCCGTCTCGCCCCCGAGCAGCTGCTCGGCAAGATGAACGAAGGCTTCGTCGACAGCCTCAAGGTCCTTGATGGGGGACGCATCTCGATCGCCGCCCTCTCGATCGGAATGGCGCAGGGCGCTTACGACGCTGCCCTCCGCTACTCCAAACTGCGTAAGCAGTTCGGGCGTCCGATCTCTGAGTTCCAGGCGATCCAGCACAAACTGGTAGACATGGCCGTAGACCTGGACGCCGCGCGTCTCCTCAACTACCGGGCTGCCTGGATGCTCGACCACGGCAAGCGCGTCACGCGCGAATCGGCGATGGCGAAGCTCTTCGCCTCCGAAGCTGCGGTGCGAATCGCCAATGAAGCGGTGCAGATCCACGGCGGATACGGCTTCATCAAAGACTATCCTGTCGAGAAGTTTTATCGCGACGTGAAACTGTGCACCATCGGCGAGGGCACCAGCGAAATTCAACGTCTGGTCATCGCACGCCAGCTTCTAAAAAGCTGATGAACGAGCAGGCTCGCAAGATCCGCGACGGAGATGCGCGCGCGCTTGCCCGTGCAGCCACCGGTGTAGAAAATCGAGATCCCGGCGCTCTCGCCGTTCTTCAGGAATTGTCCCGGTTCGCCGGCCACGCACGCATTGTAGGCATCACCGGACCGCCGGGAGCGGGCAAGAGCACGCTCGTCGATGCACTCGCCGCCGCCATTCGCCGTCAAAACAAGACGGTGGCGATTCTTGCGGTCGACCCCAGCAGCCGCGCCACCGGCGGCGCCATTCTCGGCGACCGCATTCGCATGCAGCAGCACCACGCCGATCCCGGTATCTTCATTCGCTCCATGGCCACACGCGGCACCATGGGCGGCCTCGCTACCGCGACCGCAGATCTCGCCCGCCTCATGGACGCGGCCGGCAAGGACTACGTACTCATTGAAACGGTCGGCGTCGGCCAGGACGAGGTGGAGATTGCCGGGGTGGCCCAAGTTACGATCGTCGTGCTGGTGCCCGGCATGGGCGACGACATTCAAGCCATCAAGGCCGGCATCATGGAGATCGCCGACATCTTCCTGATCAACAAATCCGACATGCCCGGCGCCGACCGCGTGGAGCTTGAGCTGCACGCCGAAGGACATCAAGTGCCGATCCTTCATACCATCGCAACCGATGGCACCGGCATCGAGACTCTCCTGGCGGCAATCGATGCAGAACGCGTGTCCGAGAGGAGCAAGCCGCGGCCAACTCCAGGTGCCCCACGCATCGATCACCTCGGCATCGCCGTCCCCGCACTCGATGCGGCGGTCGCGTTTTATCAAAGTCTCGGCCTCTCGGTCGCGCATCGCGAAACCGTACCCGCAGAAAGGGTGAACGTGGCGATGCTGCCGGCTGGAGAGTCACGGATCGAGCTTTTGGAGCCGGCGTCGAGCGACTCTCCCATCTCGAAGTTCCTGGAAAAGCGCGGAGGCGGATTGCATCACATCGCACTCCAGGTTCCCGACCTCCTCGCGGCCATCGATCGGCTGAAAGAATCTGGTGCCCGTCTGCTCAGCGAGCCACGTCATGGAGCCGGAGGCCACCTCTACGTTTTTGTTCACCCCGCATCCACCGGCGGCGTACTATTAGAGTTGATCCAGGAAGGCCACACGTGACGTCCGGAATCGCGACTCTTCGTACGCAGACGTGGCGCAAACACTCGTGTTTGCCGCGTCGAGACTCATCTCGACGCTTTTCGGCCGTTCTCCAAGTCTGCATCTCGGTGGACCTTGTGACACGAGCAACGTTCATCCTGTTGGTCGAAATTCCTATACACTCCAAAACCGTCGAAATCGGTCTCGACGCGGCAAGCAGGAGTGTTAGCGCCACTTCAAATTCCTGTAGGAGTCATTCATTTTGAAAGCGGAAATCGGCATTATCGGGGGCAGTGGACTTTACTCCATGCCCGGATTCGACGCGCGCGAAGAGGCAAGTTACGACACCCCTTTCGGACGTCCCTCTGACAATTTCATCGTCGGCATGCTGGCGGGCCGTCAGGTGGCATTCCTCGCCCGCCACGGACAAGGCCACAACATCTCTCCCTCTGAGCTGAATTTTCGCGCGAACATTTACGGCATGAAATTGCTCGGGGTGGAGCGCATCATCTCGCTCAGCGCCGTAGGCTCGCTCAAGGAAGAACATCGCCCGCTCGATTTCGTGATCCCCGATCAGTTCTTCGATCGCACTCGCGGCCGCATCTCCACTTTCTTCGGCGACGGCCTCGTGGCGCACATCAGCTTCTCCGACCCGATATGCCCGCAAATGGCGGATGTGGTGGCATCTGCATGCGAATCCGCCGGCGTTACGACCAAACGCGGTGGCACCTACCTCTGCATGGAAGGTCCGGCCTTCTCTACCAAAGCCGAGTCCAACATCTACCGCAGTTGGGGCATGGACGTGATCGGCATGACCAATCTGCAGGAAGCCAAGCTCGCCCGCGAAGCCGAGATCTGTTACACCACGGTCGCGATGGTCACGGACTACGATTGCTGGCACGAAGATCACGACGCCGTCACGGTAGCCGACATCCTCGGCAATCTCACGAAGAACTCCGAGAACGCCTGCAGAGTCGTGGCTGCTGCTGTGGCCGCGATGCCCGCCGAGCGATCGTGCAAATGCGGCTCCGCGCTGGCTCACGCCATTCTCACGCAGAAGGACAAGGTGCCGCAGGGCACTCTGCAAAAGTTGGGGATCCTGATTGATAAGTATTTCGCCTGAGGAGATCGCCCACCAACTCCTGCAACGTTGTATAGAGGGCAATCCGCCCGCGGAATTGCCGCGCACTCTGTGGAGCGACGATCCGAGTGGCCGGGCGCTTTTTGGAGTTCTGGTTGAAGGCCTCGCCGATCGCTTTGAACCCGCGCTCTGCGACATCTACGCCCAACTTTTCTCCCAACTGGTAGCGAGCGTGACTCCGGGTGTCGACCCCGCGGAACTGGTCGCTCGATACCGCAGGGTGCGCCGTGTCCGCCCCATCGCAGCCGATCCCCGGCAAGTCTTCGTGCTCTCCCGCATCACGCTGGGCGCCGACGTCGCGGTCACCAGTGTGATGCTCGACGCCGCTAAACAGCGCTTTCCTCATGCCGAGATTTATTTTGTTGGCCCGAACAAGAACTTTGAGCTATTCCGTGCCGATCCGCGCGTCCGTCACGTGTCGCTGGCGTATCCTCGCGGCAGTCTTCACGAACGCCTGGCCGTCTGGGATGACCTCAAGCGTCTGTTTGCGCTCGACTCTTCCATCGTGATCGACCCCGACTCCCGCCTGACTCAGCTCGGGCTCTTGCCCGTCTGTCCCGACGAGCGCTACTACTTCTTTGAGAGCCGCGCGTATCGCTCCGAGACCAATTGCTCCCTGTCGCAACTCAGCGCCGCTTGGGCCGCGGAGACATTCGGCGTTCCCGACGCCAGGCCGTGGATGAATACCGGACCGCAACAGCCGGTGCCACAGATCGCCGTCAGCTTGGGTGTCGGCGAGAATCCCGCGAAGCGGCTCCCCGACCCGTTTGAAGCGCAGTTGCTCGCCCTTCTCGCCGGCACGGGCCTTCGAATCTGCATCGACAAAGGCGCTGGGGGAGAGGAGGCCGAGCGCGTCGTACGCGCAGTGGAGCGCTCCAGCGTAGCTCCCCAATTCTGGGACGGCTCATTCGCCGGATTCGCCAGTGTCATCGTCGGCAGCAGCCTCTACGTGGGCTACGATTCGGCGGGACAGCACGTGGCCGCCGCCTGCGGTACCCCTCTCATCAGTGTCTTCACGGGATTCCCCGTTCCCCGCATGTTCGAGCGTTGGAAGCCGGTGGGCGATCGCGTTCGCGTGATTCGCCTCGACCAGCCCGCGGCCACACGGCAGGCCCTCGCTCGTGTCCAGTCCGCTCTGGTCGATTTGGGCCTGCTGAACTCGCTTTCGACCCGTTAAACTAGAAACTTGACCGACCTCGAACAAGCCCGTGAATGGGTTGCACAAGCAACCGCCGTGGCCGTGTTGACCGGCGCAGGAATCTCCGCGGAGAGTGGTGTTCCCACCTTTCGCGGTGCCGGCGGCCTATGGAAAGAACACAAAGCAGAAGACCTCGCGACCGCTGAGGCCTTCGCCCGTGACCCGCGTCTGGTGTGGGAGTGGTACAACTGGCGACGTGAGCTGATCGCCAAAGCTACGCCCAACCCCGGACATAAAGCCTTGGTCCAACTCGAGATCCGCAAGCCCCGCTTCACGCTGATTACGCAGAACGTGGATGGGCTCCACGACATGGCGGGCAGTGGCAAAATTCTGAAGCTCCACGGCGACATCTGGCGCATGCGCTGCACTGCCTGCGGAGCGAATTTTCCGAATCGTCGAGTGCCGCTGCCCAAGATCCCGCCTCACTGTGCGTGCGGTGGCCTGGCGCGCCCCGGCGTGGTCTGGTTTGGTGAGCCTCTTCCCGATGGCATGATCAAGGAGGCTGAGCACGCCGCTGCGGCGGCCCAAGTCTTCCTCGTAGTCGGAACCTCCGCCGTGGTCCACCCCGCGGCCAGTCTGATCCCCTACGCTAAGCAGGCTGGTGCCAAAGTGATCGAGATCAATGTCGAGCCGACTCAAGCCACGAAGACAGTGGATCTCTCGCTCATGGGTCCATCCGGCGAAATGCTTCCGAAATTGCTCTGAGTCAGGCTGGAAGTTCTGGAAAGAACGGTTCGGCCAAGCTCGCTAACTACATCGTTCCGTTGATAGCGCTCCATATTCAGGCAAGAACTGTCCTCACGATCGCGGCTCGTAAGCGACCCAAATACGTTCGCGCGATAAGTGCGCTTACGCGCCGCTCACAACGAGCCACGACCGTAAGGGAGTGTTTTTCGGGCGACTCGATACGCCGGGGGACTTCGCAGATCCGCAAAACGTCGCCAACGCCGGACGGTGACCCCGCGCCGTCCATCCCGGGCATCGCACGTTCTAAGCTGCCGCACACACTCTCGCGGGCGTGAAGCCGTACCATATCTTCATATGAAACTCGCCTTCCTGCCGCTCGCGTTCGCAGCAATGGCATGGCCGCAGGATTTCGATCTCGTCGTTCGTGGCGGTAGCGTCGTGGATGGCGCCGGCAACCCCGCACAGGCCGTCGATCTCGGCGTCCGCCAGGGCCGCATTGCCGCCATGGGAAAGCTGGCAGGCAAGACCGCCACTCGCACGATCGATGCCGCCGGCCTGACCGTCGCCCCCGGTTTCATCGACATCCACAATCACTCTGACTTCACCCTGATCGAGGATGGCGACGCCCAGAGTATGATTCGCCAAGGTGTGACCTCGATGATCCTGGGAGAAGGCGGGTCCGCCGCTCCCAGCCGGCGATGGGCCGATTTCAGCGCCTATTTCGCGCAACTTCTCCGCCAGGGAATTTCGACCAACGTGGGCACGTATGTCGGATCGAGCGAGATCTGGACGTGGGTTCACGGCGAACGCGCGGGCCCTCTCACCCCGGAGGAACTCGACCGCATGCGAGCGTTGGTAAAGCAGGCGATGGAGCAGGGAGCCTTGGGTGTCGCCAGTTCTCTAAGTGGACCGCCGGGCTCGTGGATCGACACCGATACGTTGGTGGCTCTGTGCCAGGCGGCCGCGCCTTACGGCGGCGTCTACTCCACCCACATGCGGACCGAGGGCCGCGGTGTTTTCGAGTCGGTAGCCGAAGCTGTGGAGATCGGGCGGCGCGCCGGCGTGCCCGTCGATATCATTCATCTGAAAATCGCGGAGCACGAGATGTGGGGCCAGATGCCGGAACTGGCGGCCACCATCGCCGCCGCTCGCGCCCGCGGGCAGGATGTACAGGCGAACGTCTACCCGTACCGCGCCGGACAGAACAATCTGTCGAGCATCATCCCTCCGTGGGCTCACGAAGGGGGCGCCCAGGCGATGATCCAGCGTCTCAAGGACCCCTCCCTTCGTCCGCGCCTCGAAAACGAAATCAACCACGGCATCGCGGGATCCAACTGGTACAACCACTACACGGCCACCGGCGGCTGGGATGGCATGCTGCTGGTCTCACTCTCGAATCCGCAATACAAGCAGTTCGAAGGAAAGCGCATGAGCGAAGTGATCCGCGTCCTGAACAAGCCTGGCATCGAGGTTCTCTTCGAACTGCTCGAAAACAACGGCGGATCCGTGCCGACGGTCTATTTCCACCACTCCGAGGACGATATGCGCTACGCGCTCAAACTGCCGTGGGTATCGATCGGCTCCGATGGCACCGCCGTGACCGCCGAGGGACCGCTCGCGGCGGGAAATCCCCATCCACGCTACTTCGGCACCTTTCCGCGAGTGCTCGGCCGCTATGTGCGTGATGAGAAGGTGCTCACGCTCGAGGACGCGATTCGCAAGATGACTTCAGCCAACGCCGCCAAGGTGCATCAATACGACCGCGGATTGCTGCGCCCAGGTATGGCCGCCGACATCACCATCTTCAATGCGTCCACCATCATCGACAATGCCACTTACGAAAAGCCGCACCAATACGCCAGTGGCGTGGAGTATGTGATCGTCAACGGAAAGATCGTGCTCGATCGCGGACGCCACACCGGAGCGCGTCCCGGCATGATTCTCTATGGCCCGGGCAAGTAGGCTGCTTGCGTATTCCGAGTGGCGCAAACACTCCTGTTTGCCGTCTCGACACTCTTGTCGAGACTTTTCGCGTGTCCACCAGTCTGCCCACGCGCCTGCTCACCCATCCGGGCAAGAATCTCCACCCGACAATTTCGATTTACTCGTATCGCAGAGCCACAATCGGGTCCACTCTCGCTGCCCGAAGTGCCGGCACACAGCAGGCCAACAGAGCCGTCGTGCCGAGCACTCCGCACACCGCCGCGAAAGTGAGCGGATCCGTAGCCTTCACGTCATAGAGGAGGCTGCCCATCACGCGAGTGAGCGCCAGCGAAACTCCCACACCACAAACAATGCCTGTTCCCGCCACTATCATCCCCTGCCGCACCACCATCCGGAGCACTTCGCCCGGAAGCGCGCCTAAAGCGATGCGGACTCCAATCTCCTGCGTGCGTTGCATGACCATGTATGCCATGACGCCGTAGATCCCCACCGAGCCGAGCAACATCGCGACCAGCGCGAACGATCCCAGGAGGAACAAGTTGAAGCGGCGAGGCGATATCGAATCGGCGAGCAAATGCTCCAACGTCTGCACGTGATGAACCGGCTGCGTACGATCGATCGACTGCACCAATTCACGCAGCGACGGAGCCATCGGCAACGGATCGCCCGAAGTCTTCACCAACAAATCCGCCGCCAGCATGAAGGGCGACTGACGATACGGCACGTACACCTCGAGTCCCGGGTCGGCGTCCAGCTTCGCAGTTTTCAAGTCCTCCACTACCCCGACGATGGTTGCGACGGGCGCCGGCTGCCGGCGGGGAATACGAATCCGCTTGCCAAGCGGATCTTCTGTGCCAAAAACCACGCGGGCGAAGGTCGCGTTCACCAGTACGACTTCGGTGGTCTCAGAATCTGTCAGCCAGCGTCCCGCGATCAGGTTCGATCCCAAGGCGCGTAGTGAGCCCGCGGAGCGCGTGTGATACGTCGTTTGCGGCGCCTGTCCAGGCGGGTACCTCCTGCCTTCTACATCCGCCGCGCCCATCACCGGCGAGTTCGCAATCCCCGCCGACTGCACGCCGGGAGTACTCTCCAGGCGCTCTACGGCGCGCTCGAAATAGGCCAACTGCTGTGGCATCTCCCGGTAATTGGGCCCCGATAGCGAGACACTCAACACCAGGATGCGGTCCGGTTGGAAGCCGGCCGGACGCGCGTTCATGCGCCAGAAGCTTTTCACCATCAGGCCGGCGCCAATCAGCAGGATCAGCGCGAGCGCCAGTTCGCCGCTCACCAGCAGCCGGCGTAAGTGCGAACCCGTCGAGCCTGATGCGGCGCGGTTCCCTTCCTTCAGCACCTCATGCAGCCTGGTGTGGGAAAAGAGGATCGCCGGGCCCACGGCAAACAGCAGGCCGGTAGCCACCGACAGTGCGAAGGTAAAAGCAAAAACGCGCAGATTGAGAGATGTTTCGGCCAGACGGGGCAAGGATTGGCCTCCCAGCCGCAGCATCAGTGCGATACCGCCGCGCGCCAGCACCACGCCGAGCACTCCTCCCGCCAGGGACAGCACCACACCTTCGGCCAGGAACTGCCAGACCACGCGCGATCGGCCGGCGCCCAGCGCCGCACGCACAGCGATCTCTTTATGCCGCGAACTGGCTCGCGCCATCAGAAGATTGGCGATATTCGCGCACGCAATCAACAGGACAAACCCCACCGCGGCGAGCAGAACCAGCAGGGCACGGCGGGCATTGCCCACCAGCCTTTCCTTCAGCGGCTGCACACGCAGGACTAACATGCTGTAAAATCCCTCCATGTGCTCGCGTGCGATGCGCGCCTGAATGGCCTCCATCTCCGCCCGTGCCTGCGCTACGGAGACGCCGGCCTTGAGTTTTCCCACCACGTAGACAATCGCCATGTTGCGGCCGCGCACCTGGTTCGCATGGGTCAGGTCGTTGGGGACGTACGCCGCTACCTCACCCGAGCCGATTGTGGGCAGTCCGGGCAGCGGCAGTTGGAATCGAAAGCCCGGCGGCATAACACCCACGACCGTCAAACTGAGTCCGTCCAGGCTCACCGCCTTGCCAATGATATTCGGATCGGCGCCCAGCCGGTGCTCCCAAAGTTCGCGGCCCAGAACCACCACGCCGCGCTCGTTCGGTAAAAAGGCGCGGCCCAGCGACGGATGCGCGCCCGTGATCGTCCAGAAATCATCGGTCACGAAGGCCGTGGCGGCTTGCTCCGCATTTCCACTGATGGCGATCGTCCCGCCGCTGTAACCATAGCCCGCCATCTTTTCGAACGACTGCGCCTGGTCCTTCCAATCCAGAAAGTCGGGGCCGGTCACCGCCTCCATCTTGAAGTGCTCGTTGTAGTCCGCCAGCCACACCAACCGGTTCGCGTCGGGATAGGGCAGTGGCTTCAGCAGCACTGCGTTCACCACGCTGAAGACGGCGGTATTCATGCCGATCCCTAAAGCGAGCGTGATGATGGTGACGGCGGCGAAACCGGGATTCTTGTGCACCATGCGCAAGGCATAGCGCACGTCCTGCTCGATCTGCTCCATCCGCGTCCAGCCCCACACCGCTCGCGTGTCCTCTTTGATGCGTGCGATATTGCCGAACTTGCGCAGGGCCGCGGCCCGTGCGGTTTCCGCCGGCATGCCGCGATCCATATTGTCGCGGACCTCCATCTCGATGTGCTCTTGGATGTCGCGATCGAGTTCTTCGTCTTTCTCGCGGCGGGTCATGGCTTGCCCTCCTGGTTTGCCGGACGCAGGATGCCGGCGATCGCCCGCGCCAGCCTCTCCCACTTGGTGGTTTCCACTGTCAGCTGTCTTTTTCCCTTGGCCGTGAGCTTGTAAAACTTCGCGCGGCGGTTATTCTCTGAGGTGCCTTCCACCGCCGAGATCCAGCCGCGTTTGATGAGACGGTGCAGTGCCGGATACAGAGAGCCCTGTTCCACTTGCAACACATCTTCCGAGTTCCGCTCGATGGCCTTGGCAATCGCGTGTCCGTGCGCCGGCCCTAACAGCAGGGTCCGCAGGATCAACAGATCCAGCGTCCCTTGCAACAATTCGATGCGATCCTGGTCGTCACGGGTAGGCATTCTAGGTGAATGATACGGCCTGCCACCTAGAATGTCAAGGTGAGCTACATGCCGGCTTTGCGAAGCGCGGCCGTCCACTCGTCAAAGGTGATCACCGGCACAGCCAACGACTTCTTTTCACTCTCGTGCAGCTCGATTGCTAACGATTTGTCGCGCAGCGCCGCTGCCAGTTCCAGACTTCCCCAGAGGCTCTCTTCAAAACCTTCAACCGCGAAGACACGATACCTGCCGGGAGCCAGCGATTCCAGCTTGAATTGCCCTCCGAGGTCTGCTTGCGCGAAGTCGGCCACTGCCTCAAGACGCGATCTCGCTTCGCTCATCACCACGGCCGTGACCGCCAGCAGCGGCATGCCTCCCGTGGAACGTTCCAAGCGCCCATCAAGCGCGGCCACTCGCGGACTCAAGACCACTTCTACTACCCCCGGTTGTCCCTTGCGCAAATCCAGCACGCGATCGGGCACTGGACGGCCGTCGATCGCGATACTCTTCACAAAGAGATGTCCCGGCGGTGCCGTTTCCACCTGATAAGTCCCCGGTAACAACGAGAACAGGTGCCCGCCGCCCGGCTCCATACGGGAGTTCCGTTCGTAGGACGCTTCGAGATTGCGCGCCCGTAGTTGTACCTGGCTCCTCACCGATTCGCCTTCCACGCGCGCGGAAAGCCGGAACTCGAAGGTCGGCTCAGGTTCCACCACCATGCCGCTCGCGTCGCCATTGGTCAGGTCGACTTCCGTATTGACGGGTACCCTGATGCCTGTGACGCGCACCACATACTTTGCCGGAACCAGTCCGTCCAGCGAGAATGAGCCGTCCTTTCCGAGAGCCACCTCCACCCGGGGAGCATCGTCGGAGTAGAGGTAAAGCTTGCCCGCGTCTTCAATCGCGATGGCGGAAGAAAGCCGCCCCGAGAAGTGGCGCGGCGTCACTTCTCCGATTGTGAGCACCAGGTTCGCGACCTCCTGGCCTTCCTGCAGCGGAATGGGAGTGGCGCGCGCAAAAGCGAAAGCGCCATTGTAGTAAGTCAGCGCTTCCGCGCTGCGGACCGGCTGCCCCTTGGCGTCCAGATACTTTCGGCTATCCCCGCCCGGTGGTGTCACGTTGACGTAGTAAGTTCCCGGCGGCAGCAGCGGAAGTCGAAACGTTCCGCGATCGTCCGTTTCCGCGGAACTCACGTAGTCGGGAGTCCAGCCCTTGTCCCAGCCTTTGCGATTCAGTTCCACTCGCACTCCTTCACGAGGCTCACCGCCGGCATCGAGAACGACACCCGCGATTGCGGCGGCTCGCAATAATTTCAGCGTCACCGCCGCCAGTTCCGTCTGTCCGTCCACACTCAACGGCATGCCATGTTCGACGCCCGGCTTCGCGCCGTACAGTGCGTTGAGGTAGCCCAGACGTTGCGCCACGACCTCGTACTGACCCGCCGGCAAGTGGTCGAAACAGAATCCGCCGTCGTCGCCGGTGGTGCGCAGAATGGCGGTCTTCGTGACGTCCGCCGGCTTGGCGTAAATCCTCGCCTTGGGAACCGCTTTGCCGGTAGAACTATCGAGCACCGTTCCGCGAATCAGGCAACTGGCGCTCGACTGCGCGGTGCCAAGACGCGTCAGAAGCAGCAGGGCGAGCCAGGCACACCTCATCGCGGCACCTTCTGCATCGCCCGTTCGAAATCCGCGGCGGTCAGCTTCTGCGCTTCTACACTGATGGAGCCCTTCGCTGCCACGTCCACCGCGGTAGCGCCCTCCTGAATTCCGCTGACGAACTCCGCATTCTGCCACAACCCTTCGTCAAATCGCCCACTGGCGAACACGTAGAATTTTCCAGGCGGCACGTATCGAAACGTGAAGTGCCCTGATTCGTCCAACTCCACCCCTCGCGCGCCGGTATTGCCCGTCGCTCCGGAAGCCGACACCAGAATCGCCATCGCTCCCGGCTCGGCATCGGGCCATTCCACCTTGCCCTCCACGGTGGCAGTTCCGTTCGCCAACACGACCTCCACCTCGCCCGCGGGCCCTCGGCCGAAATCGAGCCGTCCACCTTCCACGGCATGCTGATTGCAAGAAACCGATTGAATATACAGGTCACGATCGGGCGGAAGCGTCAGGACATATTCACCGGCAGGGCGAAGCCTGAAGATAAACGCCCCATCGGCATTCGTGTTCGAGACACCGCCGAAATTGAACAGATACCAGTTGAGCCAATCGATTCGCAGCTTCACCAACGTAAGCGGCACGTCCATGTCATCCTCTGCCAACCGCACGTGGCCCTGAACATCGAACTGCGGAATCGACGCCAGATGAATCCCATCCACGTCGCGATCCGTCACCTCCAAGGGCATGCGGCCCGTGGGACTGTCGCGCAATGGCATTAATTCCAGCCAGTAACTGCCGGGAGCCACGCCCTTCAAATCGAACGTGCCATCCTTATTGACGTCGACCGCCACGTTGCCGGCCCCTGGGCTGCGGTCGCCATTCCGCCGATTCAAACTGACGACGGTCCGCGGCGCCGGCGTAAACAGATTGACCTTACCGCGCACATGGTACGTGGTCACGTTGCGGAGCTTGAACGAAATTCCGCTGAGCTCCTGTCCGGGACGTAGTTCCAGCGGCGAGCCGCCTTCGATGTTCGACGCATTCGGATAGACGGCTACTCCCGCGCGCACTTCGGGCTTGTCGGGATCGTCTGCAAATACGCGCGGCACGATGCCGTCGAACAGCGGCAGGGCGCTCAAATAGTAGCGGCCCGGCAGTACCTTGAGCCGGTACTCTCCGCGATCGTTAGCGGACGCCGATTCGACCGGTTTGTACACACGAAATCCGCGCTGCCATTGCTCTTCGATGGCGAAGACCACCGCCGCCGGCACCGGCTCTCCCTCCGAATTTGTCACTCTGCCAGTGACGATCGCCTCCGGGTCCAGTTCGATGACCGAGCCGGTGATACTCCCATGCTCGGCGACTTGCACCACCGCTTTCCGTCGCGCTCCGATCGCCACCACTCTCGAATCGGCATACCCGCGTCCGCGAGTGCGCATCCGATAGTCGCCCGGGACGATCCCCTCGAAGCGGAAGGCTCCGGTTGCATCCGATACGCCAGCATATCCCGGCTGCTTCTCCGCCAATGGGATCACCTGCACCGACGCTTTGGGAACCGGCAGCTTCGTCACCGAATCGCGAACGACGCCTTCAAAGACAGGCTTCTCCAGCTCGGGTGTGACTTGTGCGCACAGCGATGCCGCAACAGCCACGGCACCGGTCAGCGCGCCCCACCTCATAGCTTGGGATCTGCGGAATCCATGGCGCGGTAATATCCACGAAGAAATACCGAGCCGGCATCCTGGTCGGGAGCCAGGTAGTCGCGGAACAAGCCAGTGTGCCCAAGAGTCGCCTTTTGTGACTGCCAGAATGCACTCCACTCCAGCACCGGACCGCCGTTCAACATCCGGTCATTCAGTGCTTTCAGCATCGGATCGTTCACCTCGGTCGCCCCCACGCCGCGCGTCGCAATCACCTGCGCGTCGTGTGAAATCTCTAGTACCTTGTGGATCTCGTCGACGCCGCCGCAACTTCCCAGAATCACCAGCCGGTCGGAACTCGCGATGTACGAGAGCGTGTGCTCCACCCAAAAAGCATGGCCGCGATGTACCAGCACTCTCGGGACCACTCCTCGCTCCGCCAGCGCCTTGGCGATAGTCTGTTGGCGGCGCTGCGCTTCATTCTCGAAGGCTCGATTGGCAGGCAGGTGCGCGTTCACCGGGATGTTGGCAAATATCTCGATGCGCCGCTGTTGTCCCTTTCCAGTGAGATGCAGGTACGCGCCGCGCTCCTCGATCGTCCAGGCCGGATCCGCCGCGTAGCTTCGACGAAACGACTCGAATGAGGCCACCCCATCGTCATCGTCGTAGAAAAAGTAGCGCTGTACCGATTGGCCCGACTCATCGAAGACCGCCGACAGCGGTAGGTCCGCCGACGAAGTCAGGAACGGCAAATACGGCTTTCCGATCTCTCGCAGCGCCGAGTCGGCGGCAGGGGTCTCGCTCATGCGGGCGGCGAGAAGCCCATAGAGCATCCGGCAACTCCGATTCCCAGCCGACTGGCATCGCGCGTACTCCGCTGTGATAATCGGCGCCATTCTTTGCAGCAAGTCCCGGCTCGACGTCGAGTCCAGAATTTGCGCCAGGCGAACCGCCTCTTTCAGAGGGTCCCCGGACTCGGGGATGGACGCCGCCAATTTGCCCAATCCCTCGGGCCCGACAATCTGCAGAAACTCGTCGAAGCGGTGTGCGCCAATGGCGCCGGCAACGAAATCCCTCAATTGCAGATCGCCTGAACGGCGCAGTAGTTCGAGCAGGCTCCTGCCTTTGGGATTCTCCGCGCGCAACTTGGGCAGCAGGAGACGATCGAAGATCGCGTCGAACACGGCCGGCGTCGCTTCTGCCTGACCGTATGTGAGCAATAGGTACAGATCGGTGGCGCGAAAGCTCGCCAGGTCCGTGGAAATCGCGCGCCCGGGCGACTCCTGCGCTTCGCGGCACAGATCGAGCGACGCCTCTTCAAGAGCACGATCGTACCCGGCCCCTTCGGGACCGTTCGCCTGTTGTACGCGCAAATCAGCCACCGCCGCGAAGAAGCGCGCGGAATTACCTGCCAGGCGGATCGCCGCCTCCAGCGTCATGCGGCCGGCAGCGATCTGTCCCGCCAGAGTGGCGGCGCGTGCGCGCGTGGGCAAGTCGAGCGACTGCACTTCAGCGAGGCGCACAATCACATTCCCGAGGGGAGATTCCGCGGCGGCAAGAGCCTCCCGCATCGCGAGGGCCGGCTTGGAATCGCCATAGGCCAACCGTTCGGCCTCCTCAGGAGCGGCTGTGACGAAACGCACGAATGCCGCGCGTCCGAACGGCAGTGCCTCGTACCATGCTCTCTCCCGCAGGGCGAGCGCCGGGTTGCGGAGGCCCGTCGCGAACACCAGCTTGCGGGCGCCATCCACCTGGTCGTCCTCGATCTCGGCGGCGAGTTCGCACGCGTCATGAAAGTTCAAGTCCGCGAGCCACGAGCGGTCAAGTATCGATGGCAGATACTGCGCGGCGGTGTCCATATCCTGCGCCAGCGCTGCCGTAAACGCGATTCGCTCGATCCGTTCCCGCTCGATCTCGTTGGACAGCGTGGACAGATGGCCCAGTGCAAACTCCGGGTCAGTCTCCGCCAGCTTGGTTGTCAACGGCGGATCCTGCGCCCGTGCAAGCCCGGATGCCACAAACAAAAGAGCGAGAATTCTGCGCATGCTCACGAAGGGTCTCTGCTTAGAATAACTGAGACCGGGAAGACGCATGCTCCCGCGACGTGGCGCGGAGACTCTTCTCCGCCGCGTCCCGACTCATCGGGACGCTTGCTAAGCGCGCGGCTCGCAGCGACGCTTTTCGGGCGATCGGGCGTCGCTTGCTTACGCGCGCGGCCCGCAATCGCGCGTATGCGCGCGAAGGTAGCTTACGAGCCGCGACCGTGAGGGAGCGTCACCGCCCTGATGATTCATGATCGCTTGCTACCGCGCGCGGCCCGCAAGCGCACGTATGCGCGCGAAGGTAGCTTACGAGCCGCGACCGTGAGGGAGCGTCACCGCCCTGATGATTCATGATCGCTTGCTTACGCGCGCGGCCCGCAATCGCGCGTATGCGCGCGAAGGTAGCTTACGAGCCGCGACCGTGAGGGAGCGTCACCGCCCTGATGATTCATGATCGCTTGCTGACGCGCGCGGCCCGCAAGCGCACGTATGCGCACGAAGGTAGCTTACGAGCCACGACCGTGAGGGAGCGTCACCGCCCTGATGATTCATGATCGCTTGCTACCGCGCGCGGCCCGCAAGCGCACGTATGCGCGCGAAGGTAGCTTACGAGCCACGACCGTGAGGGAGCGTCACCGCCCTGATGATTCATGATCGCTTGCTGACGCGCGCGGCCCGCAAGCGCACGTATGTGCGAAGGTAGCTTACGAGCCGCGACCGTGAGGGAGCGTTCTTGCCAAAATACGAGACCGTATTTTCTGCAACGCCTTTGCGGCGTCGAGATGAATCTCGATGCGGCAAAGTCTTGCGCCACGTTACCACAGCGCCGCTCCGATACTGTATGCCAGCACCACCAGCACCACCACCGTAATCCACGCAAACATCCGGTCGCCTTCGAGCAGAAAAGCCACCAGAGAGAAAACCACCCGCGCCACAGGTGTCGCCACCAAAATCAGCAGTCCACCGAGAATTACCAATTGCGGAGGTGTTAACGCCCACAACGACCGCAAGCTCCGACTCTCCCCGTGAAAGTGCTGGTAGTCCGGCTTCAGCGTGCCATGCACCGCCAGGTACCAGAGTCCGCCGGCCGCCACAACCCCGGCCGCCAGGACGACTCCCGTCCGCAGCAAATTCCCGATCAACACATCCATCCGTTCGTCGGTCACTGGATTCCTCCGGAGATCCCGTTGTAAATCATCTCGATCGCCATCACCCCAATCACACCCGCGAACACCCATCGCAATACTTTGGTGCGCGCACCGATGAGTTGCCGCGCTCCCAGAACGGAACCGCTCAGTACCCCCAGCATCACCGGCATCGACAGTCCCGGATCGATGAAGCCCTGGCGAAGATAAATTCCCGCGCTGGCTGCCGCGGTCACGCCGATCATGAAATTGCTGGTCGTGGTGGAGACCTTGAAAGGAATGCGCATGATCTGGTCCATCGCAATCACCTTCATGGCGCCCGATCCGATGCCTAATAGCCCGGAAAGGAGGCCGGCGCCGAACATGAGACTGAAACCGGCCTTCACTCGCTGCACGTGATACTGCACTTTGCCCTGTTTCCCAGCGGGATAGCTGCCGTCCAGCTTCAATCGCACAGCCAGCGGATCGGGACTTGGCGCAAGCTGGTCGGCGATGGCGTGAAGCGAATGCCATGCCGAATACAGCAGAACTGCGCCGAAGACTACCGCCAGGGCCGATGCCGGCACCACCGCCGTGAGATGTGCGCCCGCCACCGCTCCCAACGTGGTCGCAATCTCCAGAAACATTCCGACGCGGATGTTCGAGAATCCCTCCTTCACGTACGCCGCCGCCGCGCCGGAAGATGTCGCGATCACCGAGACTAGCGAGGCCCCCATCGCGTAATGCAGATCGACCCCCAACAGCAGGGTCAGTACGGGAGTGATCACCACGCCGCCGCCCAGTCCGGTCAGCGCCCCCAGGAACCCTGCGAGCGCGGACACGCTGTACACCACCAATGAGAACTCGAGGACGTTCATGCCAATCTGCCTTGCAATTTCAGTGTAAGCCGCGCTTCTCGCATAGACACTCTTGTCATCGGACTGTTAGAATCCAGGCTATATGAAAGGCAACCCGAAAGTTGTGGCCGCGCTCAATGAGGCGCTCAAGGAAGAGTTGACGGCGATCAACCAGTACTTCCTGCATGCGGAAATGTGCGAGAACTGGCATTACGATCGTTTGGGAAGCTTCATCAAGAAACAGTCCATCGACGAAATGAAGCACGCCGAAACGCTGATCGAACGCATCCTCTTCCTCGATGAGACGCCCAGCATGACTGAACCGATGCAGCTGACCATCGGCAAGAATGTTAAGGATCAGTTGACCAGCGACCTGAAACTGGAGGTCGACGCCGTCGGCATGTACAATCGCGCGATCCGGATTGCCCGCGATGAGAACGACAATGCCTCACGGGAATTGTTCGAGCGTCTGCTGAAGGACGAAGAAGAACACGTAGATTGGCTCGAGGCCCAACTCCATCAGATCGAGGAAATCGGCTACGAGCGCTACCTCGCGTCGCAGGTTCACGAAGACAAGTAAATCCGTCTACGGTATGCTTTAGCTTGCCTCATCCCCCTGGCAACCTGGAGTCCCAAACTGTCGGCAAAGTTCAGCGGCGCGTGTTGCCGCTGCTCCTGATCCTGTTTATCATCGCGTTTCTTGACCGGATCAACATCAGCTTCGCGTCGTTGACCATGAATCGCGAACTGGGCATTACTGGTGCGCAGTACGGTGTGGTTCTCGGGATCTTCTTTTGCGGCTATTTTCTTTTCGAAGTGCCGAGCAACCTGCTTCTGCATCGGATCGGTGCGCGCATCTGGATCGCGCGCATTCTCATCAGTTGGGGATTGGTGGCCATGCTGACCGGGTTCGCCCGCAACGTGACGCACCTCTACGTGCTTCGCTTTGTCCTCGGTCTGGCGGAGGCCGGATTTTTCCCGGGCGTGATTCTCTACCTCACGTGGTGGTTCCGCCAAAAGGAACAGGCCCAGGCCATCGCGTGGTTTCTCACCGGACTGCCGGTGGCCAGCATCATTGGAGCTCCGCTCTCCGGCTGGATTCTCGATCGCGTGCACTGGCTCGGCCTCAGCAGCTGGCGCTGGCTGCTGATTCTCGAAGGCATCCCCGCTATTCTCGGAGGCGTCCTGACTTATTTCCTGTTGCCGGACCGGCCGTCCGGCGCGTGCTTTCTCGATACTCGTGAGCAGGCATGGCTGCTTGAAGAGCTTGCCCGCGAGGAGAAACGAAAGTCCACCGGACGCAAGCTCACTGCTTGGGAAGCACTCGCCGATCGCCGCGTGTGGCACCTCGCCGCCATCGTTTTCCTGGTCGACATCGGCCTGTACTCCATCTTTTGGTTGCCGCAATCGGTAAAGTCGCTGTGGACCGCATCGTCCAACACCTGGGTCGGCGTCCTGGTGATGATTCCGCATGCGGTGGGATTGGGCGCGATGATTCTACATTCGCGCGCCTCAGACCGGAAACGCGAGAGGCGCTATCACGCAGCGATCCCGATCTTCCTCTCGAGCGTGGCTCTGATGCTGTCCATCACGGTGAGTGGGCGCTGGATCACGCTGGCGCTTTGGTCTGCCGTGGTGATGGGAATCTACAGCTACTTTGGCCCTTTCTTCTCGATTCCCAGCGAGTTTCTGAGCGGTACATCGGCGGCTTCCGGCATCGCGCTAATCAACTCCATCGGCAATTTGGGCGGCTTTGTGGGACCCACCGTAGTGGGAATGTTCATGACTGCCAATTCCGGAATATCCAGGGGCCTTGCAGTGACCGCGATATCTCTCTTCGCCGGTGCCGTGCTAATTCTGCTGGTCCCGCGCCATCAGCCGTAAGCCATGTGGCGCAGGCACCCCTGCTTGCCCCGTCGAGACTGCTCCCGACGCTTTTCGTGCGCCTGCCACCCCTTGGCCGCTACGACCGCCAGTTGACTCCAACGTTCAGCTTCTTCTTCGCATACTCGAAGCTGCGCTCCAGATCGATCCGCTGCTGCTCCTTCAGTGCTTCCGTCATCACTGCCGCCGGCTTCTGCCCCGTCACATCCTCCACTACCATCGCGCCCATGAAAGGGTGACCGCTCCGCGCCAGCGCAACGAACCGTGCGAACTCCCAGGCCGGCGTCTTGGGAAACGCCTTCCAGAAATCCGCCTCGAAATATGGATGCACCGCTGGTGGCCGCCCCGTAATAATCTCGAGCTGCATGGACGACTTCGGGCACAACTTGCGGAACTGCTCGACAAACCGTACCAGATCCAGATTGCCGTCTCCGAGTGCGACCCATTGCCATGCCGCGCCTCGCGGCGTCTCGAACACCGCCGAGTCGCGGACGTGCGTCGTTACCACGTACGGCGCCAAAGTCTCCAGCGTCACAAACGGATCTTCGATGCACCAGACCGGATTGCCCGTGTCCAGACACGACGCCACAAAGTCCTTGCCCGATTCCTCGATAATCGTCTTCACTTCACGCGCCTGCATGTCGCCCGCATGATTTTCGAGCGCGATCTTCACTCCCATGTCGAGCGCTTCCGCACGCACCGATTTGAACAGGCTGATTGTGTTCGCCATGTGCGCTTCGATCCCGGGCTCGCCCAATCGATCCGCCGCCGCGCCCATGTAACAGCGCATCACCGTGGAGCCCACGTCTCTCGTGATCCGCATGCCTTCGATCAGGCGTTCCCGCGCCGGAGGCCCATTCTTCGAGAACGACTTGCTGGACGGGCAGATGCACCCCATTCCGGCATCGATCGCGATATTCAGACGCGCGGCTTGATCTTTGATCTTCTGCAGGTATGCCTTGTCGTGACTCTCGTAATCCTCGAGGCTCGAGAATTGGATGGTATCCAGCTTCAACCCGGCCGAATACTCGAGCAACTGCGGAGCCTTCCAGTTGAAGGCGCGTACCGAGTAGCTGTCGAATCCCAACTTCACCGGTACCTCGCCTGCGGGCGGGGCCGCTGCGGCAGTAGCAGCCAGTGGTATCGTTTGCAAGAACGTACGGCGACGCATGCTGCTAATGTATCGCACTTACGGCTCAGGAACTCCTTGTGGAAGTCGCAACTCAGTTCTCGGTTGGGACCGGATTGGCGCGGTCCACGACCACCATCACGCTTGCGACTTTGGCGGGACTCAACCTCAGCCCTAATTGCTGCTGAACGGCGGTGGTCAGATTCGCTGCCGAATCGTCCGTTGGTTCCGCCGGAAGCGCACCAGGAGCCTGAGGCGCGAATTCGAGCTTGAAGTCGAACTTGCCGTCCAAGCCCGTCTTGTCGAGGATTGGCATGCGGAATTCGCGGGTCAGCAATTGCACCAGTGCCGAAAGCGGTTGCGCTCTTGCTGTGAGGAACGTCACCACCGACCTTCCGCTCACCCCTTCCATAAACACGAGGCCGGGTCCGTTGAGGATCGGGTACCCATCCGCGCCCGTCTTAGGAGGCCCCGATTCATCCGCGGGCGCACCCGGACCCGCGTCCACCGCAGCTTTCAGCTTCGATCCGTTCCGGCCAGCGACCAGTTCGAAACCCTGCAATTCCCGAGTCTCGCGATGCACCTCCATCCGGAAGCGCTCGGCCAGCAAGCTCTGCAGCATGCGATTGCCTTCGTCCTTTGAGGCGCCGGGCGGCACTTTGGCTGCGATATCGTACCGCCGCGTCGAAAGCCAGTCCGGAGCCGAGAGTTGGAAGCTCTGCAGGTCGTAGGCGCGCAAAAGGACATTGAAGAGCGTGACGTTAGTGAAGGTGATCTGACCGGGATCCGCCGTTCCCGGTCCACCGCGCATGCTGCCGCGACCGGTTTGCGTCGCCGAGACTTTGACCGAGGCGGCTTCGAAACTCGCAGACTGCGCCAAAGCGCCGCCCCCCAGCACCGCCGCGATCCATATGCTGCAAAAGTAGCTCATTGCTGCAAATGTAGCACAGTCCCCCGACCCGTGGCGCAAACACTCCTGTTTGCCGTCTCGACACTCCAATCGAGACTTTTCGCAGCTCCTCCTCGTCCGCTACGTCCGGCTGCCGCGATCAATATGCTGCAAAAGTAGCTCATTGCTGCAAATGTAGCACAGCCCCCGACCCGTGGCGCAAACACTCCTGTTTGCCGTCTCGACACTCCTGTCGAGACTTTTTCGCGGGTCCGCCACGTCCGAGCCTCTTTCTGCTCTTCCTCCGGTGCCCGCACCACCCGATGCCGACCATCAGCGCGTCTGGGCACTCCAATCGAGACTTCTCGCGTCCGCTACGTCCGAGCCTCTTCTCTTCTATGCAGAATCGCCGCCTCTTCCTCCGGCGCCAGCACCAGCCGATGCCGCCCAATCAGCGCATAATATCCAATCCCCGAAAAAAACCAGATCGCCGCGCCGATCACGCCCTTGTTGTAGTCGGCGTTGAAGAAGAGCGTCCCGAGAGTCGCCGCCGCAACCAGCAGAGCCACCGCCGCGCCCGCCACGCCCGCCGGACTCACATACGGACGTTCCACCTTCGGGAATCGCATCCGCAGCAGAATGAACGAAGCCATCTGCAAAATGTAGGCCAGCACCGCGCCAAACACGGCCATATTGAGAAGAATCGCGCCCACCGGACTGCCCTGTGGCGTCAGATGAATCGCCAGCGCCACCGCGAATCCCAGTGCCGATCCGGCCAGCAGGGCGCGGTGCGGCGTCTCGCGACTTCCGTGCGTCACCGAAAGCCATGTCGGAAAATATCCTGCGCGGGATAGCGAGTAGATCTGCCGCCCGTACGCAAAGATGATCGTGTGGAAGCTGGCGACCAGCCCCGTACAGGCGATCAGTGCCAGAACCCGTGCCTTCAGGCCGAGTCCGAATATCGTCTGAAAGCCCAGGAACAGCGGCTCATTCGAGGTCGCGATCTTGGTCGCGCCCGGCGCCATGCCTACGCTCAAAATGACCGTCAGAAACGACACCACAATCAGCGTGATCAGTCCATACAAAATCCCGCGCGGCATGTCGCGTTTCGGGTCGTGACTCTCTTCCGCCGCCAACGGCAGCTGCTCGATTCCCAAATACAGCCACAACGCGAACGGCAATTCGAGGACAGATGATTTTCCCCAACCCACGCCTGGCGGAAAATACGGCCGCGCCCAGCGATACAGATCGAAATGCGGCGCGGCGCCCACCCAGAACACCAGCAGCACCAGCAGCGCGATCACCGTCACACCCACCGAGACGTGAAACGTGATCTCCACGCCCCAGACATTCAATGCCACGAAAACCCCGTAGCAGACCAGCCACCAGAATGGCTCCCACGAACTGGGAGTGCCGAAGATCGCCCCCAGATATCCGCCGATCCCCACCACGATCACGGCCGGCGTCAGGATGTACTCCATGTTCTCCGCGAGTCCCGTGATGTAGCCACCCCACGGACCCATCGCCGTGCGCGCGAACGAGTACGCGCCGCCCGCGTGCGGCAGCGCCGGAGACATCTCGGCGATCGAAAAGCACAGCCCGATGTACATCGCCGTCATCACTACGACGGCCACCAGCATTCCGCCAAACCCGCCCGCAGCCAGCCCGAAATTCCAACCGAAGAAGTCGCCTGAGATGACGGCCCCCACCCCCATGGCCCAAAGCTGCAGGACGCGCGCATGCCGGCGGAGACGGCGCTTGGATAGATAGTCGGAGTCCGCGGGGGAGTAGGTGGCTTTCACGAATAGCGTTCCCTCAATGTCCCAGTCGAGTGATCGCCTCGGACAGATCGTCGCGATACTTCACAACCGGCGCGATCAGCAACTCCGCGGGAACTCCCCACTTCGCGCGCGGCGGATAGACCAAGGCAGTATCCCACACAACATCCTTCATCTTGAAGCTGATTTTGCGAATGCCCGCGAGCAGGTCGAGTTTCGGGGCGTCGCCATATGCGGCCGAGAGGCGGCGCTGCGGGTCCCAGAAATGGATGGCGCGCGCGTCGGGAACGTTGCCGGTGACTGCGTCGCTGGGCGTTCCCCAATCGGTGGAAAGCACCGGCTCCCAGACCACCAACACCTGTACCTTGGCATTCGGATTCGCTCGCAACACATCGGCCACTGCGGAGGCCCCCCGCAGACAAGTCGTTCAAGTGGGAGAGAATAGCGCCACCACGCGTGTGCGATCGCGAGCCGCATCGAATTCGTTCAGGAAATCAGCTTGTGTGAAGGCACGAAGCTCGCCCGCGCTTTTGTGAAATGGCGAGTGCCCCGCGAGAATCGTCGAGAAGAATGAGGGCGCGGCGAGCATGCCCAATACGATCGTGGCCGAGAACCAAAGCAGACAAGTGCGCAGACGCCGCTGGCGAAAAGCGCAGCGCCCACGCAAATAGGTCTGGACGAATGCGAAGAGCAGCGACCCGATCGACACGACGAGCAGCCACGGCCGCAGTTTCTCTGAGACGAGCGATGCACCGGCGGAGCCTGCCGCCATCAGCAGCGTGCCGAGGGGCAGGCAACAGCTTAAGGCCGCGATCAGGCTCCCCAGCGAGGCGATCGTCGAAATGACGGCGCTACGGCCGCCCCTTTGGTTCACTCCAGGATGGTAGCAAATGCGCGGGCTATTCTTCCCGCAGCGCGATCAGCGGATCGATCTTCGCCGAGCGGCGCGCGGGCACATAGCAGGCCAGCATCGCCAGTCCAGCGAGCAAAATCGGAGCGCCCAGCAGTAGCCGCGGATCGCGCCCTCCCGCCTCGAACGACGGGCCGAATGCCGTGCTGATCGCCGACAGCACTCGCGTCAGCCCGATTGCCACGATCAGACCTACCACCGAGCCGATCATCACCAGCGATGCGCCTTCCCGCAGCACCAGCCCCAAAACCTGGCTCTGCCGCGCGCCCAGCGCCATGCGGATGCCGATCTCCTTGCGCCGCCGCGCCACCGAATACGCCGTCACTCCCGCCAGTCCAATCGCTGCCACAATCAGCCCGAATACCCCGATCCCGCCGTAGATGAACTCGCTCAGCCGCAGATACGACAGCATATCGGCCACCTGTCCCGCGAGCGTGTGAACATTGAAGATTGCCACGTTCGGATCGATCGCCGCCAGTTCCTTGCGCACGCTGTCGATGGCGTCCGGCCCGCGGTCGGAGCGCACCATCACGATCATTCCACTCGCAGGCGGGTGGGCGAAGTCGGCCCTGGTCAGCGGCAGATAAACTACCGGAACCACTGAGATACCCTGGCCTGCGCCGGTTTGGCTGAGCGGCGCCGAGAGATCCTGCACCACTCCTACTACTTCGTACGATTTGGAAACATCCAGAATCCGCCTCCCCAGGGGTTCCGCGTTTCCAAAGAACGCACGCGCCGCAGTTTGATTGAGAACCACCGGCACCGGCTTGCCTTTGCCCGGCTCCGCTCGCTGATCGCGGATATCGAACTCTCGGCCCTCCAGCATCGGCACGCTCAGCGACTCGAAATACTTCGGACCGACCGTGTTCTTCGCGATCGCGTTGACCACCTGGTCCGGCGCGCCGCCTCCGGAGGGTGCCGACAGAGTGAAAACCGCCGCTTGCGGACCGTAGGGAGCCGTCTCGCTGAGGACCACCGTGCGCGCGCCTGGTGCCCGCGCAAGTCGTTCCGTCAGTCCGTCCAGTAGATCCGTGGCTCGTTCCGGCGAGTATCCGTCGCGCACCGGGTCGAGCGAGAACAGGTACATGCTCGCTGAATCGAAGCCGATATCGATGTGGTTCGATTTGCTGAAGCCGATGATCATGAAACCCGTGACCAGCAACAGCGACAGCGAACCTGCGACTTGACCCACCATCAGTAGATTGCGCATCCCGAAACGGCGGTAACCGCGCGCCTGCCCCACCAGCCCTTCCTTCAACTGAGCGGCCAGATTCGTCTTCGTTGCCGCCAGCGCGGGAGCCAGTCCGAATCCTACGCCGGCCAGCATCGCAATCGCGAAGACTACCGCGATGACCGACCAGTCCGGTGTGATATCCACCCGGACCGGAAACGTGAACGGCACTTTCATTTTGCCCACCCCGGCCGCCGCCCAAAATGAGAGCGCAATGCCGCCGACCCCGCCGATCAAGGCCAGCAGCAGGCTCTCCGTCAGCAGTTGCCTCACCAGGCGGAAGCGGCTGGCTCCTACCGAGAGCCGGATCGCGACTTCCTTTCTGCGCGCCGTTGCCCGCGCCAGTTGCATGTTCGCCAGATTCATGCAGACAATCCCGATGATCAGGCTGTTCAACAGCACCATGAACCCCAGCAGCACGGGAACTAACGAACGAGGCACCGGCATCACCCTGCCCCCGGGCAGGAGCGTGACGCGCCGTCCCTTGACATTGCGCAACGGGTCCAGCGTCTCCTGATCCAGATTCCGCGTGAGCGTGTCGAGGCCCGCCTCAGCCCGCGCGAGTGTCACTCCAGGAGCCATGCGCAGCAGCGCACTGAACGATTTTGCATCGCGTTGATGAATGACGTCGCCAGACAATTCCGGCGCGACCGAGGCCGAGACGGTCGTCGGCACAAAGATATCGGCGGTGATGAACGGAATGGCGCCCTGAAAATCCTTGGGGCCGATTCCCACGATCGTGGCGGTCTGCCCATTCACGCGCAGAGTTCCTCCCACCGCGGCAGGGTCGGAGTTCATGTGCTCCCGCCAGAAACGCTCGGTGATGAACACCAGCGGCGGCGATCCTGGTTTGTCCAGATCCGGACTGAAGACACGACCTCGCGCCGCGTTGACACCCAGCACCGAAAAGTATTCCGGCGAGACCAATTGACCGAAGACACGCTCGGGTTTCGCGCTTGCCGCATTGCCTACTGAAATGTTGAACGGAACAGCCGGTTGGAACGCCGCCGCGCCGGCGAACAAGTCGTGCTGGTCGCGATAGTGATCGATGTAAGGGTACGACACGTTTCCCAGCATCACCACGCTATCGGCATCCCGCACGCCCGGCGCGTCGCGAAGAATCAGGTTCATCGCCTCGCTCACGGAAACGGCCGCCAGTCCGATGCCGAGTCCTAGCGAGAGGATGCCGACCGCTGTGAACCCGCGCGATTTCGAGAGCGCGCGAACTGCGTAAACCAGATCGCGCCGTATCTCGCTCAGATACTCGATGGGAACCCGGATGATCAGATCCGCAAGTAGCCGGAACAGTCCGGAAACTCCGTTTTCTTTGGCGATGTCTTCCACGATATCCTCCCCAAGTTGAATCATGTCCGCGCCGTAGGCCACCTTGAACTCGTGCGGAAAGGCGCGGGCCAGCGCGCCGTAGAGCCGTGTGACCCATCTCACCGGGTCGCCTCCAGTCTGCGTTTGCCTTGCACCATGCGAACCAGTTCTTCCATGCGCACACTCTCGGCATCCAGCACCCGCTTGCCCAGTCGCGTGATGCGGTAATAGCGGCGCCGCGCGTCGTCCAACTCGGGCGCCGGCCGTTCGTCCGATTCTTCGATCAGTCCCGCCTCTATCAGTCGTTTGATGGTGCCGTACAACGTGGCGGGCCACAGCCGGATCTTCCCGCCCGTGCGCTCCGAAACCTCCTGCATGATGCGGTAGCCATGCTGTTCGCCATCGGCCAACGACAGCAGAATATGGAACCAGTTGGTTCTGAGCGGAAGAAAACTCTCGATCCTAGGCATCTTCGAATATATATATTACTCCATATAGAGATGTGGCGCAAACACTCCTGTTTGCCGCGTCGAGACTCTTCTCGACGCTTCCGGGCATCTCCCGCCACGAGCCGCGCGCGTAAGCAAGCGGTGTTTTTCTGTCTTTCGGCCCAGTAGGCGCAAACATTCCTGTTTGCCGCATCACGACCCTTCCGCGCATCTCCCGTCACGAGCCGCGCGCGTAAGCAAGCGGTGTTTTTCTGTCTTTCGGCCCAGTAGGCGCAAACATTCCTGTTTGCCGAATCACGACTCTTCTGGGTATCTCCCCGCCACGAGCCGCGCGCGTAAGCAAGCGTGTCTTCTGTCTTTCGACACAGCGCTGTAGGCGCAAACATTCCTGTTTGCCGATCACGACCCTTCCGGGCATCTCCCGCCACGAGCCGCGCGCGTAAGCAAGCGGTGTTTTTCTGTCTTTCGGCCCAGTAGGCGCAAACATTTCTGTTTGCCGCATCACGACCCTTCCGGGCATCTCCCCGCCACGAGCCGCGCGTAAGCAAGCGTATTTCTTAATGTGAACGAATCGCCTTAATGCGTCATCGCGTAAACCACGTAATTGACGCCCAGCCGAATGCCGAGAGCTGAGAACTTTTCCGGGTATCGCGGATCGTCCGCCCACTCCCACGAATCGCCGATATCCGAATTAAACGACATCGTGACCATCAGCCGATTCTTGTCGTCGTAGATCCCGCGCCAGTGCGCCACCGTTCCCACGGCGCGCTGCGCCATCCAGCCCCCGCGCCCGTTCAGCGACCACTGCCCGAGCACCTGGTACCGATCGTCGAGATTGTAGACCGTATGGAAGATCGGATCCTTATCGTCGATCTCCACCGCGTCCCGATCCGGAAAGACCGCCTTCATGCTCTCGTAGAAGCGATCCCACTCCTCCTGGCCCCAAAAATCGTCCATGTAGATGAAGCCGCCGCGCAGCAGGTATTCACGCAGCGTCTTCACCTGTTCCGGAGTGAGTTTCCAGTCGCCCATTTCCCCCGCCACCAGCCATGGCCAATTGAAGAAATCGTCCAGATCATTGGGATTCGCCGGCTGTTCAGACGACCGCGCATGCACCCGCGTCAAGCGTCGCACCGCCTGCGCGAAATGACGGTCGGCGCGCGGATAGTCTTGCGTCCAACTGGTCCCGCCTTCCTGCCAATCGCCCCGTCCGCGCCGTCCGAAACCGAAGCCGAAGAGAATGCTGTCCGGGTGATTGGGATACATCAGGCGCGCCTGCACCCATTCGGCAGGTTCCAGATAATCCGGCGGCAAGGCAATGTTGTCGTAGCCCTCCAGGCTGGGGTAAACGCGAAATGGCTTTTGGAACGCGTAAATGGCTCCCGTGATCAGAGCCAGTCCCAAGCCGATTCGTGCCCACCAACTTCCACGAGCAGTCATCCCCTTGCCTCTCCCTTCCTACCAGCCGCTCAGCCCTGCCTGCCGCCATCCCCCAGTGCGTATGCCGTATTCACCTGTTTGCGGATGAAGTCGATATCGTGCCGCATTGCCGCAAGCTCATCCTTCGGCTGATAGTCCATCTGAATCGAAACCGGACCTGCGAATCGCGCTCTCGCAAGCATCCCGAAGAACTTCGGCCAGTCCACCATCCCCTCGCCCAGCGGACACGGCGTCAACCTCCACGACCCGCCAGGATCCTTGCTCCACACGAAATCGCGCGCCGTCACCATCTTCAATCGCGGCAGCGCCAGCCGCAGCGCCACCGACCACCCGCCCATTCCACCTTCAGCCGTAGCCGAGCCGATGTCGAAATCGTATCCCACCGTTCGCGGATCGGTGCCCCGAATCAGCATGTTCGTGTCCCAAATCGCCGCGCCCACATTTTCACCGGCCAGATTCTCCAGCGCCAGCGACATGTTCACCGCACGCGCCATGGCTGCCAGTCCCGCGAGATCCCGCTGCACCTCCGCCAGGCGCATTTCGATCTCCGTTCCGGGATTGTATTTCCAATGTCCCGCCTTGAATACCGGGACCCCCATCTCTCCTGCAATGCCCGCCACGTTGCGGATCGTGGGGTCGGCGATGTTGGTGTACGCGGTGGTAATCACCGGGACGTCGAGCCCCACTCCGGTGATCGCTTCGATCGCGCGCATCAGGTCGACCGCCGAAAGCTCCGGCTTGACGTGGCCGCCCGCCTGCACCGAAAGATCGCAGCCATCCACTCCCAGACTGCGCAACACCGGACCGAGTTCGTCATACCCGACTTTGATAAGGAGTTGCGAATACAGGCAGACCGCAGGACTGGTTCGCAGTTTGGGACCATTGCCGGCCCGAAACTGCGCCGCGGCCGGCGCCGCGAGCGCCGCTACTCCGGCTAGAAGCTGCCGTCTGGTGAGTCCCATGCAGGGTTGAACTCCAATGTCATTGTAGTGAAGCCGTGATCCTCACGTAAAGCTGCGTTCCGCGGCGTCTGTTACTTCTTCTTTCCGCCCTGTGCCTGGGAGAGCACCGTTTCCCGATCATCCTTCGCCCAACTCTGTTGCACCTCCGCGTCGGTCAGCCCCGCCACCCGCCCCAATAAAAGAAATGGCGGAAGTGCGTAGCGCGGCGTCTTCCAACGCGCCATCTCGATTAGAGCGGGCAATGCCTGGTCGTGAATCTGCGCCAGTGTCGAGGCGTCGCCTTTATCAGTCACCGTGAGTAGCGCTTTCGTCGATTCGGCCCGATCGCTGAGTACGATCGAATTCAGAAGTTGAATCAGCCAGGTACCCGGAACCTTGATCCCCATTTCAGGATGACCATTGGCCAGCACCGCGATGGCGTTCAGGGACCGAATCGCGTTGCCGCGTACGGACTCCTCGGGGTCCTGAATGGCCTGCTCCAGGTCGTTGATCACCGCTTTTTTGTTCGGAGCGTAGCCGATCACCGCGGCGGCCACCGTGCGCTGGTCCGCATCCGCCGACATGTGCAAGACGTCGCGCAGTTGCTCCAGATGGTCTGTAGCAAACGAGATGAACTCCGACGTGTACTTGCGGGCCTCCGGATCGTTCATCATCGGATGCCCCGCAGTGAGGTCTTCGGCAGTTTCGCCGTGACTGGCCGCTCGTGCCACAGCCCCAACAAACTGGAAATACGAGTCGTGTAGGTGCTCGGGTAGCGTGGCATCCCCGGTGGGCTCGGAATGAAACGCGGCGTGCGGCGCGCCCCGCTCCTCGAGACCGATAAACACTGCCGCGCGCGATCCCTCGCAACATGCCGCCTCCACCGCCCCTAAGATGACATTCGGCAGCCTTTCGAGAGTCGCTTCCATTTCCCCCTTGGAGGGCGGCAGCGGGTCCCCCGTCTTGATGTGGAGCGCATTCAGAATGTGCTCGGGAGTGGTTTTGTGCAGCCCGTAGAAGTTGATTTCGCCGATCGTGGGCACTTGAGCGGCCGCCGACCACACCACGGCCAGCAGTGCGAGAGTTCGCGTCACATTCATCAGACGCGCGGCGGAGCGTTTCTGTTGCCCGCGATCACGCCTGTTTCTGCGCCAGCGGTCCGATGATCGGCAATACCACCGTCTTCCCCTGGAAGGCGGCCACGATCAGGTAAACCCATCCAGCCAGAAATAGCAGCCCCAACGGCCACGTCAGGATCGCCAGGAACCCAAGGTGCAGGAACGCCAGAATCATGATCACGATCGTCAGGGCGATCTGGATGGCGATCACCGCGACGTTGTAGAAGATCGATTGGAACGCGTGGAACCGGATCGTCCGGTTCTGGTTGTAGGGCGACAGCACCAGGAAGATGATGCCGGTGACGAACCCAAGCACGTAGCACAAGGCAGCGGCTACGTTATCCTCCATGCCTCCCGCGGTGGCGATCGGCGGTGGCCCCGGTTGCGGCCCCGCGCCCATCGGCGCCGAAGGGGCGGCTATCGCGCTGCCGCACTTCGCACAGAAACGCCCTTCCACCGGAGAACCGCACGTTGCACAAAATGCCATAAGTATCTCGCTTTCTGGTAACTACGGAGTCGAAGTATAGCATGGCAGGAAACCCGCGGTTACAAATCCGGTACCCTCCCGGTGCGGAATCGAACCGCAATCGAGCCCTTACAAGCATTCGGCAGGTACTAACATTCATCACGAATCTACGTGAATCCCCCTTTCGAAGGTAATGGTCTTCCTGCTACGGGGCCCTTAACCGAAGCGAACTTGTCTCGATATATGCCGGCTACTATCCTGACATCAGGTATCCCATGCCCCTGATATTCGCAATTGCTCTTTGCATTATGATCTTAGCCGGCCTCGCAGGACTCGTGAGGTTGGAATACAAGCGTGCACGCAACGGCCCCCGGTTGTCCTCATCTCATTTTCTCAATCGTGAAGATCCGAAAGATAAAAGGGATCCCCGAGACAGGCACCGCATAGCCCACGAAATTGGCCATTAATGCCACAGCCGCGAGTTCTGCAACTGCGAGTGCTGCAATTGCGAGTTCTGTAGCTGCGAGCCGCGCGCGTGAGCAAGCGGTCCCTGCTCCAAAATCGAATACCCTTCGCACCTGCATTCGCACCTGCAACTGCGAGCCGCGCGCGTCAGCAAGCGGTCCTGCTCAAGAATCCAATACCCTTCGCACCTGCATTCGCACCCGCAACTGCGAGCCGCGCGCAGCAAGCGGTCCCTGCTCAAAAATCCAATACCCTTCGCACCCGCAACAGCGAGCCGCGCGCGTGAGCAAGCGGTCCCTGCTCAAAAATCCAATACCCGTCGCACGCAACAGCGAGCCGCGCGCGTGAGCAAGCGGTCCCTGCTCAAAAATCCAATACCCGTCGCACGCAACAGCGAGCCGCGCGCGTGAGCAAGCGTCCTGCTAACCGGGGGCCTCTAAGGCAAAACCCAATAGCCTTCGCGAGTTCTGGCCTGTAACTCGGGACGCCCCTTCACTTCCACCCGAAGCGTGTGGAATTTGCCCGCCTCCGCGCCTTTTGGCTCGAAGCTCAAGATGTACTGCCGGTGGACCTCCGCCCCCACCAGTTGTATCGCCTGCTCCAAGCCATTCTTCTTGAGGAAGCTGATCGCCCGCCCCCCGGTCGCCCGCGGAAATAACTCCGAAAGGTCCGGCTTGTGCAGCCGCCCCAACTCCCCCAGAGCGTACATCAATCCGCCCGGCCCCAGGTCCGCGGGAACCGGAGTGTCGTCCGGCTTCGGACACAGCGCGCACTTCGCAACCTTGATCCGCTCTTCCTCCGGTTTCAGATCCTCCGCAGTCTTCCTTCCCTTCACCGTGAACGGCTCGAGCATCGGGGAATACGTGAGCCAGTACACCGCCGCATTCAGCTTCTGCGCGTGCTCCATCACTTCCACCAGCTTCGCCTCACTCGCCCGATCCCGCTTCTCCGCCACCATCAGGATGATCCGCCGCCGCCCCGCCGGCCGATGTTCCAGCATCACCAGCGCCTGCTGCAACGCGTCCAGCATGTTGGCGTCGCCCCCCTCCTGCCGAAGCATGCGGAGCGCGTGCGTCACTCGATCCGGATCCCCCGTGAAGTCTTGATGGATCTGCACGCCGCTGCTAAACGTGATCACCGCCGTCTGTCCCGCTTCCGCCGCCAGCAATTGCGTGAACAGGATCCCGCTGCCGCCGAGTTTGTCGATCACCGCCCCCGCATTCGCACCAGTCTCAATCGCCACCACCAGATCGATGGGATACATCATCCAGTCCATCTGTATGGTCTGGGGCACACTGTTGTCGTACAGAATCAGGTCTTCGGGGTTCAGCCCATCCACGTAGCGCCCTTTCGCGTCAACCACAGTCGTAGGCGCAACTACCAGCGGCGCCGTGCTCTTGAACTGAGCCCATCCTACCCAGGCAAACGCGAAGCAGACGGCCACAACACGCATTGGCGAAGTCATCCGCAGATTTGCTGCCAACCGGTTCGATTTTCATTTCCACTTGACTTGTATCATATGACTAGTACACTATATGTATAGATGAAGTCAGCGGTGCCACACGGCAAGAAGCCTTTCGAGTTCCGGCTGGACCTCCAGAGCGGTGTTCCGGTCTACCGCCAGATTATCGATCAGGTGATGGGGGGCATCGCCGCCGCCGTTCTCGCGCCCGGCGACCAGCTTCCCACTGTCCGGCAAGTCGCGGTCGACCTCTCGATTAATCCCAACACCGTAGTCCGCGCCTATCGCGAGTTGGAGATCCGCGGCGTCCTGGAGACACAGCAGGGCACCGGAACCTTTATCAGCCACCAAAAGGTGAAGCGCGACGATGTGGAGCGCGAAAGACAGTTGAATCAATTGGTGAGTGAATTCGTATCACGCGCGGGCACCGCCGGATTCACCATCAGAGACCTGCTGGAGCAATTAAATGATCGTCAAAACGATACTGCCAGGAACCGGAGATAACATGAGGAACGATCAGATGATGTTGCGTGTGAGCGGTGTGGGCGTGGCGCTCTTTGCTGCCGGCCTCGCGGCCGGAGCCGGCCTCTCCGCTCTTACCGGGCAAATCGCCGCCGGGATCGTGCCGGCTCTTCTCGGCCTCTATCTATTGTTCGCCATTCGCATGACCGACCAGTGGGAACGCGTCGCCGTGCTGCGCTTCGGCAAATATATCGGACTCCGCGGCCCCGCTCTCTTCCACATTATTCCCATCGTCGACACACTCAGCCGCTACGTGGACCAGCGTGTGCGTGTCGCCAACGTCTCCGCCGAATCCACGCTTACCCGCGACACCGTCCCCGTGAACGTGGATGCCATCGTCTTCTGGCTGATCTGGAACGCCGAGAAGTCGATTCTGGAAGTCCAGGATTTCACTCAGGCCATCATGCTCAGCGCACAGACCGCTCTGCGCGAGTCGATCGGACGTCACGAATTGCATCAGATGGTCGCCGAGCGCGAACTGCTCGGCCACGAACTCGCCAAGATCCTCGACGCGAAGACCACCCCTTGGGGCATAACCGTACAGTCTGTCGAGATTCGTGACGTGCAGATACCGCCTGCCCTTCAGGATGCCATGTCTCGGCAGGCGCAGGCCGAGCGCGAGCGTCAGGCGCGCATCATTCTGGGCCAGGCAGAAAAAGAAATCGCCGAAAGTTTCAATCAGGCTTCCCTGATCTACCAAACCAATCCCACAGCCCTACACCTGCGTGCCATGAACATGCTCTACGAGGCGATCAAGGAGAAAGGCTCCATGGTGATAGTACCCTCCTCTGCGGTTGAAACCATGGGTCTCGGCGGACTCATGGGCACGGCTTCTTTAGGTAGCAAGGTACAGTAGCAGGCTCCCGCTCGCCGGTAAGTCGCTGATTTTGCTTGCTTTGATCGCCAAGGCCAAATCTGTTGGGCGGCTGGGATCAGCCCGTATAGGACGTTCCTGCCCGCCCCGTGTGCCAATCTGATTCCGCTGAGCCCGAATCGCCAGACAAAAACACTTGATTGGGGGTACCCGGATACCTTATCTTTTGGACGAGGCGATTATTCGGATAGGGATACACCAGTCAGAATTAGTGCGTGCGTAGATTCCGCCTCGTTCTGTCGAATTCTCCTGGCTGGACAGGTCCGAGGTCACTGGAAGGATCGGTGAAACACCTGAATACTAAGGTTAGTACCGGCATTCCAACGTTGACGAGACAGGTCGAAAGATGAGGAGATGAGATATGGCGCCCACAAGCATCAAAGTTGAGCCCTTCGTCGAGAAGTGTTGGCTGCAGGTTTCCTACGTGCTCGACACGCTGATCCAGACCAGAACCGACCAAGGTGAAATCCTGGCTCCGGGCACCATCGGAAAGCCCCGCACCTCCGACCAGAGCGGAAAACTGACCTTCAACGTGGCGGTCCCGTGCGATTTCCCCTCTTCGTGGCTGCGTAGTATCGGCATCGAGCGGCCCGACTGTTCCCTCCGCGCCGGTGAGGAAGAGTCTGGTGACGCCGATCATCACATCTTGAAGCTCTCTGTGGACCAGTTTCCGCCTTACATGCAGGAGCATCTCAACTTTTTCCGGATCGTAGAGAACAGCATCGGACTGATCGATGTTTCTCCCGAAGAGCCAGAGCCTCGAGCGTTTCTCGGTTACGGATTGTACGCCGCCAGCGTAAAGGGAGAGGACTACGTCTTCGAAATCCCCGCCGATATCAGTGTGCGCCCATTCGCAGCCTTTCTCGGACTAGATCGGAGAAAGATCGTCCGCGAGGCAGTCCTCGACGGCGCCAGTGCGCCGGTCTGCGACACTCGCGGAATCCCGCTGCACAGTTTCACGGTTCCGATCGCCGTAGTCCGCAGACACTTCGCCGCTCAGACTGTAGATGGCCAGAAGACAGTCACCTTCACCGTGAAGCCCGCCTCCAAGCCCGGCAATTGACCCCCGTGGCGCAGAGACTCTTCTCTGCCGCGTCGAGACTCATCTCGACGCTTTTCGCAAGTCCGCCGAGTCTGTAGGTCAGTGCCCTTGCTCCAAATACTCGCGGACGCTCAGAGGCATTGAGCGATTTGGCCCTTCTCAATTCTCGGTAGGAACCCGCTCCACATGGTCGATCACATAAAAATCGACCGGTGTTTTCCGGCTTTCCAGCCGAAGGCCCAGCTTTTCTTGGAGTATCGTCGACAAAGATGGCATGCTATCCGAATTAGTCCCGGCATCATCGACTGACCATTCCAAATCGATATCGTATACGCCCTTGACTTCGGTCCCATCGACGACTGGCCGGTCCAGCATGTTGGAAAGCAAGCCGGCAAAGGTCGTCATGGTCACCTTGCCGGACAGCCGCCGAGCGGCGCCCGTAGAGGTATGGACGTCGCCCACCTCAGCATTAATCGCCTTCAATTTGACACCGCCTCGCGCTGGCCGCAGCACGTACGCACTCATGTTTCTCCGCTCCTCGTGAAGCGCCAGTTTAAAGCGCTCTCGGAGTAACGTCTGGAACATCGCCGGAAGTTGATCCCGCGAGGCTCCCTCGGGAAGCGTTGCCACAATATCGAAGCGCTCCGAACTGAGCCAGCCTGGTCCGGAAATCTGAAAATTCTTGATCCGGTAGGCTTGCGCAAGGAGATTCTGCAGGCTCACGTGGGCGAGCCCTACGATCCGCGGATCTCGGATCATCAGCCCTTCTTCGGAGGTGGGATCGGCACGCTTGATTGTGGCTACCTCAAAGGCCGGCTGGGAGACTTGACCCCATGCACCGCCCGTTAGTGCCAGAGAACAGGTCAATCGCGTGATCGAGTTCATGCGGTCCTTTGAAAATTGACGATCGTTCAGCCAAAAAGTCTTGGTTCCTCTTAGATATGCACGGGCCCGAATCGGAGAACCCGGCCGGTCGAGACGGTGACACCCAATCCAAGTATTTCTTCCGCGTCGTTTCAAGACTTTATCCTCCGAATGGCCTTCTGCACCGCCACCCACGTGCTTTCATCAGAGTCAGATGAAGTCCCACGCTACGGGCCCCCGCTCCGCCGAGGGCAAAGCCCGCTCCTCCATGAATGCCATGAAAACCGGCATCTATGCCAAGTCCCTGCTCATCCCCGGCGAAGATCGCGCTCACCTCGACGCCCTTACCGCCGAATACTATCAGCGATACCGGCCCGCCGCACCCGAACAGCGTGACCTCGTTGACATCCTCATCCGCAGCACCTGGACCCTCCGGCGCCTCGCCGTCGCCGAAGCTCAGCTCTATGCGTACGAAATGAACAAAGCCTATTCCCCCAGCGAGGAGGCACCCATCGGACAGGCCTTTGACCTCGCCGACCGCACCCTCGGCCGTCTCCACCGAATCGTCAACTCCGTCCAGCGCAACTACCGCGACGCCCTCCGCGATCTCGAGCGGATCCAGTCCCTCCGTGCGCCCGCCGCCAGCCCCGAGCCGCCCTCGGAGTCCGTTTCGTCAACCCCCAGCCGAGCGAAACGAGCCCAAAATCCGGCCCAGCCCCCAACCCCTAACCCCCAACCCCCAGCCTTTAAGCCCCAACCCCTAACCCCAACCCCGGCGAGCCAAGCGAGCCTGGCTTCGTGTGCCCCACCTTCACACCTGTAGTCCGGCCCACTCGTTGTTGACCCGTCCGAAGATCAGCTAAAATAAAGCCTTACCAACCAGGACACCGGTTGTACCGAGTGGCGTTTCCCGTGCATCAGAGTATTCGTAACAGCGCAAAGTGGAAAGGTATGTTTGCATGAAGTTTTTCAGGCGCGCGCGTTTGGCCGTTCTTGCGGCTGGTCTGTGCGCATCGGGTGTCGCACCCCTTGTGGCCGAGCCCCAACAGCAACAACAGCAACCGCCGTCCACGCCTCCGGCGGGGACTCCGCCCCAGCCTGCGAAACCGCCGGCCGGGACACCCCAACAACCGCAGCAACAACCCCCAACGCAGCCGCCGCGAAACCCTTTCGAAACCGTCCCTCAGGCTCAGCCGGAAACTAACCAACAGCCGCCCGCGCGTCCTGCGGGGCAGCCTCAGATGGAGGCCCCCAAACCCACGCCGACGGCTCCTACGGGTCTCAATGGCCAGGTTATCGAATCCATCGAATTTCGTGGCGCCCGGCGCGTTCCGCAGGACACCCTGAAGGCCCAGATCACCCAGCGGCCAGGCGACCCGTACGCCGAAGATATCGCCCGCCGCGATTTCATGATCCTCTGGAACACCGGCCGCTTCGACGATATCCGCCTCGAAACCGAGCCCGGCAAAGACGGCTTGATCGTGCGCTACATCGTGACCGAACGCCGCGTCATTCGCTCCATCGATTATCAAGGTATTCATTCCGTCACTGTTTCCGAAATCCTAGACCGTTTCAAGGAGCGCAAAGTCGGCCTTTCCGTCGAGTCCCAGTTCGATCCCGATAAAATCCAGCGCGCCTCCATCGCCCTCAAGGATTTTCTTGCCGAGCGCGGCCACCAGTACGCCACCGTCGAGCCCCAGGTGGAGCAGATTCCTCCGTCTTCGCTGAAGGTCGTCTTCAACGTCAATGAAGGCCCCAAAGTGAAGGTCGGCAAGATCGACATTGAGGGCAACAACGCCTTCAATGACCGCTGGGTAATCTCCCAGATGAAGAACCTGCACGCCTACGGCATCCCGCATTCGGTCATCGCCGAGAGCGTTTTCCCCAAGACGTTCGACGAGGCCAAGCTCGAGGAAGACAAGGAACGTATCCGCCAGGCGTACCAGGACAAGGGCTACTTCAACGCCACCGTGCTCGATGAGACCGTCAACATCGTGCCGCGGGGCGGCCGCGGGTGGCGCCTGCCTCTGATCAAGATGAACAACCCCGGCATCTATGCCGACATCACGATCCCCGTGCAGGAAGGCCGCCTGTATCACCTCAACGAGGCGAAATTCCAGGGCGTGAAGTTGTTCCGCGAACCCACGGTGCTGCTGAACCTCTTCGGCATGCATCAGGGCGACGTCTTCTCGACCGACAAGCTGCGCAAAGGCATCGAGAACCTGCGCAAGCTCTATGGCCAGTTCGGCTACATCGATTTCGTTCCCGAGCCTTCGTTCGATGTCATCCCGAACACCGACAAGATCGATCTCACCATCACTGCCGATGAAGGCCGCCAGTTCTTCATCCGCCGCATCGATTTCTCAGGTAACACCACCACGCGCGACAAAGTCATCCGCCGCGAGATCCTGCTCGATGAAGGCGACATGTTCAATACCCAGTTGTGGGACTACAGCATCCTCCGGCTGAACCAGCTCGGGTATTTCGAAATGCTGAAGAAGGATGAGGCGGCCACCATCAACCGCAATCCTCAGTCCAATACCGTGGACATTACCCTCAAGGTCAAGGAGCGCGGCAAGAACTCGATCGGATTGAACGGCGGCGTTTCGGGTATCGCGGGAAGCTTCGTTGGATTCAACTACTCCACCAACAACTTCCTCGGCTTGGGTGAAACCCTCTCGCTCGAATCCCAGCTCGGCACCCGCATGCGCAACGTGAGCCTGGGTTTCACGGAGCCTTACTTCCTCGATCGGCCTCTGCAACTCGGTTTCGTGGTTTATCTGCGCCGTTTCGACTTCAATCAGGGCCGCGAGGCGTCGATTCTGGCCGGTCAGAACCTGATCCCGCTCTACAATCAGTTGGGCACGCAGAACCTGCTCAACTACGTGCAGAACAGCCACGGTGTTAACATTTCGGCCAGCTACCCGCTGCGCCGCAGTTTCGCGCGCGTCGGTGTGACCCTCGGGTATGACATCTCCAACGTCATCACCCAGACCACTGCCGCCACCAACTACTTCCAGTACATTAATTTCTCGGGCGTCGCCGGACCCAACTCGCTGGATGGCATCCGCACCGTCCACGTAGTGCCGTCTTATTCGTATAACACCGTCAACCACCCCATCGATCCCACCGGCGGCCGCAGCCTGTTCATCTCCACCGATATCGCCGGCAGCGTGTTGGGTGGCAACGTCAACACCATCAGCCCCACTATCGATGCCAAGTATTTCAAGCCGGCTCCCTGGCACAAGACTCACATCCTGGCTTTTCACGCGATGACTTCGATCATCACCGGGTACAACGGCAAGTACGTACCGCCGTTCTCCCGCCGGTTCATGGGCGGTGAGCAGGATATCCGCGGTTTCGAAATCTGGGGCATCACCCCGATCGCGTTTATTCCCTCCTCCACGCCGGTAACCGTGCTCAATGACGATGGCACCGCGCGTACCCAGAAGACCATCAGTAACGGCGCCGTGGTAAGCACTCCGGTGACCATGACGGTGCCTTCTTACCAGCTCATCACTCCCGGCGGTGATGCCCAGGCACTCTTCAATTTCGAATACCGCATCAAGATCATCGGCCCGGTTACGCTGGCGCCGTTCTTCGACGCCGGCGTCGACAAGATCCTGCGCGCCAATCAGCTCACCATGGTGGCCAGCCGCGTGAACGATCTGAACTCGCAATTCCCGCAGGCCGGCTTCACGGGCCAAGTGCAGATTGCGCCCGGCACCGAACGTCCGCGCGCATCCACAGGGCTGGAATTGCAAGTCATGCTTCCCGTGGTGAACGCGCCGTTCCGCCTGTACTTCGCCTACAACCCGTCGGTGGTTCGCGAGTACCTCCAGCCGCCGATCGTGGCGGATCGTTCCTCGTTCCCCAACAACGCGACCTTCTTACAGTCGGTCGCCACCTATGGCCAGGCGTACCCGTTCTTCGAGAAACGGACGATGTTCCGCTTCACGATCGGCAGGACCTTTTAACAGCCAGGCAGTCTGTCAATGTGGTAGTATTTTCACACCTAGGAGTTTTTAGCTTGAAGAAGAGTTTTACAGTTCTCCCCACTTTGGTTTTGGGAATGGCCGCGATGGCAAACGCCCAGACCGCGGTCCCGACCAAGGTCGCGATCATTCACATTCAGCAAGCCATCGTCAACACCAAGGATGGCCAGAAGGCTCAGGCCGACTTGGGCACTCGTTTTGGCCCCAAGCGCTCAGCCCTGGAGAAGAAGCAGTCGGATTTGGCCAATCTTCAAGACCAGTTGAAGAAGGGCAGCGCCACCATGAGCGATGACGCCAAAGCCAAAATGGCACGCGACATCGACGCCCTCAACAAAGAGTTGACCCGCGGGGGCGAGGACTACGACGCCGAAGTGCAGCAGGAAGAAGGCAAGATCATGAACGATCTTGGCCAGAAGATGCTCGACGTCGTGGGTAAGTATGCCGCCCAGAATGGCTATGCCATGGTTTTGGATGTGAGCCAGCAGCAGACCGTTCTGTGGGCCGATCCTGCCGTAAACATTACCGCCGAGTGCATCAAGTTGTATGACCAGGCGCATCCCGGCACCGGTGCCGCGCCGGCTCCCGCAACTGGCACGCCGGCGGCCACCAAGCCGACCCCGCCTGTGGTCCCCCCGGGAAAGAAGCAGTAAGCAGCCGCTTTGCCGGTTGTGTTGTAATGGTTTATGTCGGGGCCGGGCACTCCCGGCCCCGTTTCATCTTTAGGAGCATCGTAGTTTGAAACTTCACACCGCAGTCGTTTCCGCAGTGATGTTCGCCATCTCTGCATGGGCTCAGACGCCCGCGCCGGCCCCGGCACCTCCTGCTGCCGGCAAAAACCCGATCCGGGTGGCCACGATCCACATCCAGAACGCCATCATCCAAACCAAGGAAGGACAGAAGGCTGCGTCTGACCTGCAGGCCAAATATCTGCCTCGCCGCCAGGAACTGGAGAAGAAGCAGAGCGACATCACCGCGATTCAGAATCAGATGAGGACCGGCAGCGCCACCATGAGTGACGCCGCCAAGGCCAAGCTGCAGCGCGATTACGACACCAACAGCAAGGAGTTCAAGCGCAACGCTGACGATTTCGAAGCCGAAGTGCAGCAGGAAGAGAACAAGATCATGAATGGCCTCGGACAGAAGCTCATGGACGTGGTCATCAAGTACGCCACCCAGAACTCGATCGCCGTCGTGGTGGATGTCAGCAGCCAGAGTTCCAACGTCTTGTGGGCCGATCCTGCGATCGACATCACCAACGAAGTGATCAAGCTCTACGATCAGGCGCACCCTTCCGCCGGCGCCCCTCCGGCTCCCGCTCCGGCAAAGCCGCCTGCCGCTCCTCCCGCCAAGAAGTAGGAAGATGGCGTTTCTGATTGCGGTCGCGCTGTTCCTGAATTGTCCTCCGAGTCAGGCACAGGCGCAGGCACCAGCGTCAGGGCAACTCCTGGAATTCGAAGTCGCGTCCATCAAGCCGAACAAAACCAATGAGCGGATGTACTACGGACTTCGCAACGCCAGTCTGACTGTCAGGAACATGCCAGTGAAGGGCCTGATCCAAATTGCCTACGGGAAAAGAGACTTCCAGATTACCGGTGGACCGGCCTGGATTGCTTCGGAGTGTTTCGATATCGATGCGAAAGCGGAACGCCCGCTAAAAGCCACCCACGATATGGAGAAATCGCTCCTGGCAAGCAGGTTCCATTTGCAGCTTCACCGCGAGACCAAAGAAACCGCCCTCTATTCTCTGGTTGTCGCCCGTGGCGGCCTCAAGATGAAATTATCGGCCGACCAGACCGACCCGGAGAAAGGCGGCCCAAAAGAACTGGCCCAGGGACGGATCGTTGGTGAAGGCATCCCCCTGTATGTGATTATGAATCTGCTTTCGAACATGCTGGGCCGCGCTGTCATCAATAACACGGGCCTCACCGGCAAATTCGACGTCAATCTGCAGCCCGTTCCCGATTCGCTGCAAGTGCCGGCTGACCCCGCGGACCCCCTGGCCCAGGCGGATGCCTTGAATCTCGCCATCATTGACGCGGTCGAGAAGCAGTTGGGGCTGAAACTGGAATCCATCAAGGCCCCAGGCGAAGTTCTCGTAATCGATCACATTGAGCGTCCATCCGCGAATTGAGCCGCGCTAATTCTTAGGCGTGCTCTTCTTCCGCTCGCCCCAAGTCGGCGGCGCAGGCTCCGTCGTCATACGCGTCACCGGCTTCTCCTTCAGCATCCGCATCGCTTCCGTCACTGCGCGCTCCAGTTGCGGATCGTGTCCCGCGATCACGTCTTTGGGCCAGTTCTCGACGTCGATATCCGGGGCCGTCCCTTCGTTCTCGACTGCCCACTTGCCATCCCGCGTGAAGAACCCGCCGCGAGGCGCGATCATTGAGCCGCCGTCCACAAACGCCGGCGTATCGGCCGTATGGACCAGGCCGCCCCAAGTCCGCTTGCCCACCAGCGTGCCGACATGCCGCCGGTGGAACATCCACGGCATGAAATCCCCGCCGGACCCCGCCATTTCATTGATGATCATCACCTTCGGCCCCCAGATTCCGGCCGAAGGGCTGGTGAAGGGATAACGGTCACCGGCGACATTGTTGAAGTACCCGTCGAACTCGCGCTCCAGCACATCGATGATGTAGTCCGCCGCCGAGCCGCCGCTGTTGTAGCGCTCGTCCACCACCACGCCCTGCTTGTCCTGCTGCGCAAAGAAGTAGCGGTTGAAACTGGCGTATCCGGGCTGGCCCGTGCTGGGCACGTAGACGTAAGCCAACTGTCCGTTTGAGAGCTTGTCCACTAGCCGGCGATTGGCTTCCACCCAGGCGCGCGTGCGCAGGCCCTGCTCGTTCGCCGTCGGCAACACCGTGACCTGCCGCGCGCCTTCCATCGAGGGACGGCTGTTCACGGTGAGCACGGTCTGATGGTTGGCGGTGCCGTCAAGCAGCCGGTAGATATTGTCCGGCGCCTTCAAGGGCTCGCCGTTGATCGCCAGGATGAAGTCTCCCGTGTTGACATCCACTCCGGGCGTCGCCAGCGGCGCGTTGAGTTCCGGATTCCAGCTCTCGTTGTCGTAGATGCGGGTGATCTTGTAGTAGCCGTTTTCGATGGCGAAATCGGCGCCGAGCAGGCCGCCGGGAGAGGGCGGCAGCGCGGGCATGTCGCCGCCGCGCACGAACGAGTGGCCCACCGCGATCTCCGAACCCATGTTGTCGAGCAGGTAGTTCAGGTCGGCGCGGTGATTGACGTACGGCAGCAACTGGCCGTACATCTCCTTCATCTTGGGCCAGTCCGCGCCGTGCATGTTGGGGACATAGAGGTAGTCGCGCTGATTGCGCCAGCCTTCGTAGAAGATCTGCTTGAACTCTTCCTTAGGTTCCAGGTACATGCGCAGCGAGATATTGATCCGCCCGGTGCCGGCTTGCGGCGCCGCGCGATCGGCATCCACCAGGAAGACCGCGGGACCCGCAGCCGCCGTCGCGCCGCCGCGGCCTCCACGACCGCCCGCGCCTCCTCCGCCCGTGCGATAGACCAGCTTGTGTCCATCCGCGCTGACGTCGTATCCGGCCACTCCGGTCGCGAACGGGGCCGCGCGACGATCGCTGATGCGATACCGCATCAACACCGCGCCACCGCCTCCTTCGCCTCCCGGCGCGGCCCCACGCCCGCCTCCCTCCGGAGTCTCGACGTAGTAGACCGTGCCCGCGACACCGGCGTGCAGCCGTGAGTACTGCCGCGCCGGAATGCCCGGCACCGCGAGAATCCGATGCTGAATCCCGTCGAAGTCGATCTGCACCGTAACCGGTCCGCGAGGCGCCGGCGGCGCGGGCGCATCGCCTTCCTGCGCATTGGCGCCGCGTCCGCCGCGTCCACCTCCTCCTCCGCCCGCCGGAGCGCTACCCACACCCTTGTCCTCATCGCTTTCGGGAAGCAGCGGGCTCGCCTCGCCCTTCTTGAGCACCGCCAGGTACAGTCCGAAGTTCTCGTTGTGATCGTACGAGGTCATGTCGAGCCACTGCGACTTCAGACCGAAATCCGTAGAGGCGAGGAACCACAGATACTTCCCGCTGGCATCCCAAGCCGGCCAGACCGCGTCCGCCAGCGCGTCAGTAAGCTGCTTCGACTCCCCGGTCTCCACGTTCGCCACGAAGATCGCGTGGTAGAGCGACTTCAAACGGCTCGAGTATGCCACCCACTTTGAGTCGGGACTCCACACCGGATTCAACGTCCGCTCCGGCACCATCCACGGGTCGTTGCCCACGATCTTCGTCTGGCCCGAGGCCACGTCGAGCACCCAGACCTTCAGGTTGGTGTCCGTGTACACGATCTTCTTCGAGTCCGGCGACCACGACGCCGTGTAGTAGTGGGTGGGATGGGGCAGCGTGATCTCGCGCGGCGGCGTCAGGCCGTCAGGCGTCTCGATCACCAGCTTGTACTCGCCCGAGCGATCGCTGAAGTACGAGATCGACCTGCCGTCCGGCGACCACGAAGGCTCGTGTTCGGCTGAGCCGCTGGAGTGGGTCAGGTTGCGGACGTCGCCCTTCTCCGCAGGCACGGTGAAGATCTCGCCGCGAGCTTCCACGGCCAGGCGCTTGCCTGTCGGAGAGAGCACCAGGTTGCTCATGCGGCTGGTGATGTCTTCCCACTTCGGCATCATCCAGGGGAAATCGCCAGTGGCGGTGATGTTCACGATCTGCGCCTTACCGGTCTTCGGGTCGAGCAGGTGAATGAAGCCGGCCTGTTCGAATACCGCGACGCCGCCGCCGGTGTCGAGGGTCTTCACGTCGAAGTCGGTGAACCTGGTCTGCTGCGCCAGTTTCTTCGACTTGGTGTCGTACGACCAGACATTGGCCACTCCGTCGCGATCGGAGATGAAGTAGACGGTGTCGCCGAGCCACGCCGGGTCCATGTCCTTGGAGTCGGTCCACGGCGGCGACACCAGGTCGAAGGTCTTCAAATCGACGATCCAGATGGGGCGGTTCTGTCCTCCGCGGTAATTGCGTCTCTCCTCGTCCCAGGAGTTGTTCATGCGGTAGGCGATGTGGCTCCCATCGGCGGAGATCTTGCCCTGATATCCGCGCGGCAGTTGCATGGGCTCCTCGACGCCGCCTTCTACGGGAACGGTCCAGAAGCGCGGCGCCGCACTCGGTGCCCAGGTCGCGCGGGCCGAGGCAAAGACCACGGACTTCCCGTCGGGCGTCCAGCCCTCCACCGTATCGGAGCCCGGATGCCAGGTGAGGCGCTTCGGCTCTCCGCCTTCCGCGGGCATCACGTAGACGTCGGTGTTCCCTGCGTACTCGGCGCTGAAGGCGATCCACTTGCCGTCGGGCGAGAAGTGCGGATTGCTGGTCTGGCCCTGGAAGCTGGTGAGGCGGCGCGCCATGCCTCCGGAGCGCTCCACGATCCAGATGTTGTTCGCATACGCGAAGGCGATGTGGGTGGCGCTGACGGTGGGCATGCGCAGCAGCCTCGTAGTGCCCGCGGCGTAAGCCGATGTGATCAGAGAGGCGACCGCTAATACGAGCGAAAGACGCTTGGACATAACTAACTCCTCGGAACCGTTTCGCTACAGTTTATACGAAAGCGGCGACGTGGAGAGGATCACCCACCTGCTCTGGGGCCGTGCCAGACATCGAGGGCGGCCGTGCCTGCCAGCGCTGCGTCGAGCGCGCGCCCGATCCGCGCTTTGATCGCGGCGGGCAAGGCCTCGAATTGCGGGCTGTACACCATGAAACTGAGCGGATAGCGGAACAGGCGAGTCTGCAGGTCAAAGTCGCGGAGGGAGCGGCCTTGCCGATCGCACGGACCGCGCCGCGCGAACGCCTTGCTAAAAGCCGACGCGGCCAGAGGGTGCCGCAGCGGCGCCTCGTCGGCGAAAGTCATGTAGCGCACGACTGCCGCTATCTCTTTGTCGCTCGGACCGGCGCCCATGCGGGCTTCCCAACCGAGACGAGTCAGCAGGTTCGTCATCTGGGTTTGGTGTTCGAGTGTCATCAATGCTACCGGGTCGCTGGTGGGGCTGAGGTAGCGGCTCGCATCGAAGACCGGACGCACGCGGGAGAGCGTCTCCGGTTCGGCGGGATCGATCGCCACCGAGTCCGCGCGGCTGCCTTGGCCGAGTGAGCTAAGAAGCCACCCGCCCCATCGATCGGCGAAGGCCGTCCGATGGTCGGTGATGATCGCTCCGGCGGGCGATGGCGATCCCATCGGGTTCGGAAAGACCGAGCCGACGAAGATGCCGGGCACACCTTGCGTCGCGGGACCCTGATGGCACTTGAGGCAGACATCGCGGCGATGGAGCAGCGGGCGGTCGGACTTCTGCGCGTCGAGCGTGTAGAAGACTACGCCTTGCCTGGGATCGAGCGAAGCTACTTCCAGAACCTCGCCCCCGGGAACGTAGCCGATCGCGACGCTGTCGTTGAAGTAGATGGCGCGCGGATTCCTGGGTGAGATCTTGGAGGATTGGAAGCTGGTCTTGGAGAAGACCAGGGTCTGTGAGTCGATTGTGAGGTCGAGGTGCTGGAGGAGGCTGGGCAGGTATCCGAACGGACCGCTCTCAAAGTCGAGCTGCGCCGCGCCGCTTTCCAGACGCTTCGCAAGCGACGACGCCGGGTCGGTAAGATCGCTCTCGAAGTAGCGAATCGCCGGATGCGCGATTGGCAGATTGTCGGCGTACTGCTGCGCGAAGGCGCCGGCGGCAAGGAGAGCGATGCCGATAGTCCACTTGCCGCAGGTCACTCTGACTAACCTCGGCGACTTGGTGTACACCCGAAAAGCGTCGAGATGAGTCTCGACGCGGCAAACAGTAGTGTTCTTGGGCTGCTTCGCCGCCATGGATTCCGATGAAAGCGGCGCGTTCGCCAAGCCGATAGGCTCAGCCACGGTACACGCCGCGAACCCCCAACCCCCAACCCCTGCTTTCAAGGGTGTTTGCGCCACGTCACCGGCCGGGTTCTTTGGTGCCGGGTTCCTTAGTGCCGGGTTTGGCGGGCGCTGGCGCGGGCGTTGCCGGCTGCGCGCCCCGGCGCGGAGTCGCAGTATCTTCCTTCGGCGCGACCAGGCATTGATCGGACCGGCAGTTGTGCGAATTGGGCGACCCCAGCTTCTCCAACAGCGCGACTGTCTCCGGATGCGGAATGCCGAAACGATTCGGTCCGTTCGCCATATCGGCCACGGTGTCGCCGGCCTTCGTGCGCACATCCACCTTGGCGCCCTTCTCCACCAGATAGCTCACCATCTCGTTATTGCCGATGTACGCCGCGCCGTGGAGGGCGGTATAGCCGCGCGCATCCACGGCATTGAGGTCGTTGCCCAGTTCGACGCAGTACTTCACGGCAGGCAGCGGCGATCCCGGTGCGTTGGTCGTGAAGTTGGCGCCCCAGCCGATTCCTGCCGCCACCATCAGCGGCGTGTCACCTGCGGTGTTGGTGAGTTTCGGATCGGCCCCGTGCTCGATCAGGAGCTTCATCGCGGCCATGTCCGTGGACTGCGCCGCCCGCCAGAACGCCGTCGCGCCCGCCGGATCGACCCACGTCACATCGTGCGTGAAGCTGCGGAACCAGATCTTCTTGCCGAGGCGCGCGTTGACGTTCGCGCCGTGGTCGATCAGCGCCTTCATCAAGTCGAGGTAGTTCACCTGCTCCTGTTCGGTGATCGGTTGCGGGAACCAGGCATGCGGCGCCCACTGCACGTCGATCACGGTGTAGAGCGCCGTCAGGCCGGCCTCGCTCACCAGATTCGGGTCCGCACCGCGATCGAGCATCATCTTAGCGACATCGAGGTGGCCGTTGACGATCGCCATCACCATCGGGCTGATCTTGTCGCCGGTGCTCACCTGGTTGATGTCCGCGCCACCTGCGAGCAACTCGCGCGCCGCGTCCATCTGCCCATCGCGCGCCGCATACAGCAGCGCCGTCATGCCGCCCATGTAGCTTGGTCCTACCTGGCGAGGTGCGAACTGCCCGCGTCCGCCATTGGCCGCCGGGTCGCCCGCACGGCCGCCGCGTCCCGAGCCGGGCAAACCGGAATCAGTTTTCTCGGCGTCATCCGCTGCCGCTGCGGTCGCCGCCGCTGCCGCACCTCGGCCGGCCCGCGCCGGTGCGTTGGGCACCACGTTGCCATCTACGTCGAAGGTCACGCGCTCCAACTTCGCGACATTCGAACTCAGATTCGGATCCGCGCCACGCTTCAGCAGCAACTTCACGACGTCGGCGCGATTGAGTGATGCGGCGAACATCAGCGCCGTCTGCCCGTGCGCCATTTCCTTCGCCTTCACGTCGGCGCCATGATCGAGCAGCAACTTCACCGCGTCGGCGCCCCCCGAAGCTGCCGCGATCATCAGCGCGGTGGTCCCGTTCGACTTGACGGCGTTGGCGTCTGCGCCTGCCTTCAGGAGCCTCTCCACCATGCCCGCGCTGCCGTTGGTGCACGCCATGAACAGCGGCGTGATGGAGCCTTCGCGAGTCTCGGCCTTCACATCCGCACCGGCGTCGAGGAGCATCTGCGCCATCTCCTGATCGTCGCGGAAAGCGGCCCAATGCAGCGCAGTGGCGCCATCGCCCTGCGACGTATTGATCGGAGCTTTCTCCTTGAGAAGAGAACGCACGGCGGCCTTATCGCCGCGCATGGCGGCATCGGCCAGGCGAGTGTCGGGGCCCGCGGCCGCCAGCAGGGCCGCCATCGAAAGTCCGCAGAGTAAGCCTTTCTGTAACACGGTTCCCTCCTTTAGATCGCAACTTCTCCGGTGCTATCGCCAATGCTTTCCTGATTTACGCCCAGCTTGTGCAACATAGTCAGCAGGACATTCGCCATTGGCGTACTGTCTTTCGTCCTCACATGCAGATTGCCCTTGAGATGCCCGCAGGCGTGGCCTGCCAGGAAGATGGGCACGCGCTTGTGATTGTGCACGTTCGAATCTCCCATGGGGCTGCCGTACATGATCATCGAGTGATCGAGCAGGTTGCCGTCGCCATCCGGCGTGTTCTTCAGTTTTTCGAGGAAGTAGGGAATCATGCTGACGTGATATCGATTCAGCTTGGCAAACTCCGCTACCCGCGCGGGCGTTTCGCCATGATGCGAGCAGTTGTGGAAGGGCGTCTTCACGCCGCTCTCCGGCCAGACGCGGCCGCTCACATCGCGGCTCATCTTGAACGCCGAGACGCGCGTGGTGTCGGTCATGAAGCCCAGCGCCTGCAGGTCGAACATCAGCCGCACATGCTCTTCATACGAATCCGGCACGCCGAGAGGCGCCGCGGGCAACGCGCGCGCTTCACCCGATGCATTGTACTTCTCGATGCGCTGAATGCGCCGCTCGATCTCGCGCACATCCTCCAGGTAGGCATTGAGGCGATTTCGATCGCCGGCGCCGAGGCCCTTCTGCAAGCGCGCCACATCGTGCGAGATCCAGTCCAGGATGCTGCGATTCACCTTGCCGCGCGCGGTCCGCTCTTCGGGTGTCCCGCCATCGCCGAACAGATTCTCGAAGGCCATGCGCGGGTCGATGGTCATCGGCAGCGGACTTGTCGGCGACGCCCAACTGATGGTATCGGCATAGACACACGCATAGCCGTAATCGCAAGCGCCCGACGCGTCTACCATCTCGATGCAGAGTTGAATCGAAGGCAGTGGCGTGTCCTGGCCGAACTGCTGCGCGTAGATCTGGTCGATCGACGTGCCGGCGTAGTAGTCGGAGCCTTCGGTCATCTTCGGGTGCGCGGCGGTCAGGTACACCGCGCTCGAACGGAAGTGATCGGCGCCCTCCTCGGCGGTGGAGTGCGCGGTGGCGGGAGTCAAATCCGTATCGCTGACAATCGTGATGTAGTCGCGGAAGGGTTCCAGCGGACTGAGAGTCTGGCTGAACTCAAAATCGTGTCCTTCCTTCTCGGGTGACCAGTAGTGTTTGTTCGAGCCCTCCACGGTGCTGCCCGCCGCGCCGTGCACCATCTCGATACAAGCCAGGCGCGTCTTGGGCGCGGCCGCAGTTTTGCTCAGCGGCGTCTGCGCCGGGATCATCGAATCCAGCAGTGGCAGTGCCAGTGTGGCGCCCATGCCGCGAAGTACGGCGCGGCGGGATAAGTGCTTCTTGGTGATGAATTGCACCCGGTTGTTCCTCCTAATTTCCAGCCATCGGCGTGGTAGGCGCCGTTTCCGTCTCTTCGGCCCTTCGCATTTGGAAAGGCGCGCTCTTCACGATGCCCAGCACGAAAGACGAGAAGCGATTGTCATTGCGCGCCGCTTCCCGGCGGATCGAACGCACTACCGGCATGTCGTAGGTCTCCAGCACCCGCCCCATTCCGTAAGCCAGCAGGTTCTCCGCGAACGCGCTGAGATAAGAATCTGAGTGGTTCAGGATCGCCTGCCGCAGACTCGCCGGTCCATCAAGCCTGGCGCCGTCGAACATCTTGCCCGTGGAATCGATCTTGAGGGGGCCGTCGTTGGTGCGCCACAGGCCGACCGCATCGAAGTTCTCGAGCGCGAATCCGATCGGGTCCATCATCTTGTGGCACGACGCGCAGGCCGGGTCGGAGCGGTGTTCCTCCATCCTCTCGCGCACCGAGAGCGGGCGCGACAGCACTTTGCCGGTGCGCGCGTCGGAGTTCTCCTTGAGGGCCGGCACGTTGGGCGGCGCATTTGGCGGCGGTGTTCCGAGCAGCACCTCCATCACATACTTGCCGCGCGCCACGGGAGAGGTGCGGTTGGCGGTGGAGGTCAACGTCAGAATGCTGCCTTGTCCGAGCACGCCGAAGCGATTCGGGTCTGTCAACGGCACGCGTCGGAAGCGATTGCCGAGCACATTGGGAATTCCATAGTGCTTGGCGAGGCGCTCATCCACGAAGGTGTAGTTGGCGGTCAACAGGTCCAGCACGTTGCGGTCTTCGCGCATGATGCTGTCGAAGAGCAGTTCCGTCTCGCGCCGCATGGACTGCGCCAGGGTACGATCGAAATTCGGGAACAGGTACAGGTCGGGATTGACATCCTTGAGGTTCTGCAAGTGCAGCCACTCACCGGCGAAGATGGTGGCCAGCGATTCGGACTTCGGATCGGCCAGCATGCGGCGCACCTGCTTCTCGAGAACCAGCGGATCCTTCAACCGGCCCTGGCTCGCGACGGTCAGCAGTTGATCGTCGGGCGCGCTGCTCCAAAGGAAGTAGGAGAGCCGCGAGGCCAGTTCGAGATCGCTGATGCGATAGTTGTGACCGGGCGCCACGCCCGCCGGTGTGCGTTCGAAGCGGAAGACGAATTCCGGGCTCGAGATGACTGCCTGAATCGCGGTGCGTACGCCGGATTCGAAATCGCCCGAGTTGCGCCCTGACTGGTAGAAATTGAGAAGGCCTTCGAGATCGGAATCGGTCACGGGACGGCGATACGCCTGCCTCGCGATCGCCGCGACGATCTTCTTGGCGCAGGGCAGTTCGTCCGTACCCGCCGTGGGACGGCAGACGAAGATCTTGCGGCGGCTCGGCGTGTCCGAAAGCCCCGAGACTTTGTGCGGACCGGTGACCTGGAACTCGTGCAGGTGCGGGAGCGAGGTCATGCCGGGAATGTTGCCGGTGCTCACGTCGACCAGGCTCTGCTCGACTGGCCGAAACTCATCCTCGACTGGTCCATCGAACTTCATCGGGAACGACGCGGAGATGCGGTGCGGCCCCGCGCTGATGTGCACGGGAGGCACCTTGATTCCGTCATTGGATAGCTTCATCGAGGGGTTGATATCGAGCAGCGCAATCCGCTCGCCATCCACCGCCACTTCGATCTGCTGTCCCTTGCCCATGTTCTGCCCGAACAGAGGACCTTCGGGCACATAGTAGAACCCCAGGCGGAAGCTGTACTCGCCATCGGCTGGAAAGTCGTGGACGACCGCGATGCCGCCTCGCGTGCCGAATGGCGTACCGTCGACGTGACGCATCTGTGAGGCGACTCGCGGGATCGTGTAGGTGGAGGTCAAGGGGAGCGCCGTGGTGTCGCCGACCGCCTCACGGCTGATTCTGCCCGCGGCGCGGATATAGCCTTCCATCAGGGCCGGCGAGATGGTGAGCACGTCCGCCATGTTGTCGAAGCCGTGGCTCATGTCATCGGTGGGCAGGAGGGCGGTCACATCAATGTTGACGGCCAAGAGGTCGCGGATGGAATTGGCGTACTCGGTGCGATTGAGGCGGTGCAGCGCGGGCCTGCCCGGATTCGGATGGAGAGCGGCGGCCTGATCGACGGCGTTTTCGAGGGATGTAACGAATGCCTTCGCGGCCGGAGCGGCAGGACGTGGCAGTCCCGCGGGGGGCATCATGCCGGCGCCCACTTTGCGAATGACCTTCTCCGCCAGTTCCGGATTTTGCCCGGGGTGTGCCAGATCGAGCTTGGTGAGCGACATGTTCCCGGACTGCGCTTTATCGTTGTGGCAGCCGGCACAATACTGATCGACCAAGGCACGCTGAGGGATTGAGGATGGCGTCTTCGGAGGAACTTGGGCGTACACGACGGTCGCCGACAAGATCGCCATCCTGCAACAGAGCAGGCGTGTTTTCATGGAATTCCCCTCTGGAAAACTAACTCGTCACAGACCGCTGGGCGATACACCGGACGATGCTCCGTGTGTCGCACCTGTTACAACCGACCAGAATTATATCGGCGCGGATACCGGGTGTCAAGCGTATCTCACGTGCGTTGAATAGCATACAGCCGCACCGGCCGGAGGTGGGGTGGAGCTGAAGAGAGAAAATTTACGGGGAGATACGGTGGCGGGAGGTCCACTCTGAGGAAGAAGAATGAACGCTGAGAGGGCCAGAAGGCCGAGACGTGGGGGGCTTACACTTTGGCGCAGAGGGGAGATCGGGTTCGTCTCGGAGCCTCTGCGCCTCGGCAATGAAATCAGAACGGAATCGTTTGCGACGCTCGGAGTAAGGGCGCTGTTACGCCTTCATCTCTTTACCGCTGATCTGGACGTCGAAGCCGTCCGGGTCCTTGGTGTGGAAGCTATTCTCGGTGTCGGGACGCACGGGCAGGCCGCGGCGCTTGAGTTCGGCTTCGACTGCATTCTTGTCCCATGTCTCGATGGTGTAGGCGATGTGATCGACGCGCGGTACGGGGGTGGTAGATCCCTCGCGGGCATTGCGCGGTAGGAGGAAGGAGTCGCCAAAGGACAGGTTGCACTGGCGGCCAGTATCGCCACTCACTTTCATGCCGAGCAGATCGACGTACCAGTCGCGGGTCTTTGCGTAGTCTTTCACCTGGTAAGAGATGTGGTTGATGGTGACGGCTTTGAAGTGCTTCGCCTCGTCCGCCACGGCTGGCACGGCGGCCGCGGCAGCGGAAGCCACGGCAAGACTCTTGATGAGCTGCCGCCGGTTCATCTTGCCGTCTTCGAAATCCTGCAAAAGCTTCGCGATGATCTGTTCCATGGTGGTCCTCCTCTGATTGACCGTTTCCCTATGCTACACCCACTCGATCCGATCGAAGATGGCGCGCAGGCGTTTTCCTTTCGCGGGATTTATCGACTCGACGAAGGCTACGCGACCTTCCAGATGCATGCGAAAGTTCGGATGCGCCTCGCGATTCTGGCCGGCAGGACCGAGGCGCGCGCAGTTGGTGAGGATCGCCTTGAGGAGGTCGAAGTCGGGGCGCATCACGTTGACTCGCTGATTTGCCACCAGTCCGGCGAGATGCTGGCGCACGCCCTGGCGCATGATGCGCGTCTTGCGATGGTGTACGTGGAAGCCTTCCTCTTCCAGAATCGCGGCTACATGGAGGGAGAAGCGTTCCACGCGCCGGTCGAAGTCATCGCCCCCCGAGAAGGCGAGGTCGTCTGCATAGCGGGTGTAGTGCGCGCCCGCGGCGGCGGCCAAACCAGTGAGGCGGCAATCGACGCGATAGGCGCAGAGGTTGGCGAGCGCAGGCGAGGTGGGTGCGCCTTGCGGCAGGTGCGGCTGTGAGTAGAGCAGGCGGGCTTCCCAGAGTTGTTGGAGGTCGACGTCCAGGCCCGGTGAGTTCCAGGCGTCGTGCGGCGCCGCGTGGGCGCAGATGCCGCCGAGCCGATTGGCGACGGCTTCAGGATAGCCGACAGTGCGGAAGAGGGCCTGCAGACGGGCGCGCGGAATGGACGGGAAGAAGTCGCGCAGGTCCATCCGCAGGACCACGCGCTGGCCGATGTGTGGGGCTACGAAGGTACGGATCGACCGTCCTTTGACGAAGCCGTGAGCGGCTGGATGGGTGGGGATCTTCTCGAGAATGCTATTCAGGATCTGGCGCTGCAAGTCCTTGAGGCGCGGCTTCGGTGCTTCGATGAGGCGGAGACTGCCGGAGCGTTTGGTGAGTGGCCGGTAGCGGTAGTGCCGGAAGGGCTGGGAAGTGTGGCGGTCGTGCCCGAGGCAACGCAGGTCGGCGAACCACTCGAGGTCGTCTGGGGTGATGCCGAACCAGGCTGCCAATCCGCCGGGAGTCTCGATCGCGGGGACGGGCCAGGTTCGGGCGGCGGCGACGGGCCGCATTTGCGGTGGCTCGGTGAGCCAGTCATCAATCCGCAGACCACGCAGGTTCCGCACTTGTCGATAGGTGGGATTGCGGAGGAGAAAGGCGACGACCTCCTGCTCACGCGGTCGGACCTTGCCGGAGAAAGTCCGGATATAGCCGGTGGCGAGAGGTTTCAGCCAGTCCCAGCGTTTGCCCAAGGTGCGGGCAAGGCGCCCCACGGCCGCGCTTAGGGTTTGTGGGCCGGCGAGCAGAGATCGGGCGAGGATGACGGGGAGCGCGGGATTGGGCATTGGAAGGGCGGCGAATGACTCCAACGAGTCTCACTCTGCGTGAGGGAACCTTTGGTTCGCAAAGGCAAGCACTCACGCAGCGAAATGTCAGTTCTTCACGTTCCCCTGGGGTAACCCCAGAGAGGCAGGACAAACCCGAAAGTCCGAACCACGCCCGGCTTGGAGAGGATCGCCGCCCGAGAAGAATCATATCAAAGGATGAGGACGGCATCTCACCATCAACGCGGTCAGGCCGGCGCGCGAAGTTTCTATGAGATCCTGCAGCATACCGAATCCTCACTGCAGGGGCGATTTCAGAGTATCATATCTGGATTGGCGGAATTGAACTGCTGGGACGGCGGTAATGCTCCAACGAGTCTCACTTTGCGTGAGCTATCCAGCGTTTTGGCGCCGCGCCGCTCACGCCGCGAAATGTCAGTTCTTCACGTTCCCCTGGGGTGGCCCCAGAGAGGCAGAAACGAACCCGAGAGTTCGATCTACGCCTGGCTTGGAGCGTACCGCCGCCCGAGAGGCATGATAGCAGGTGGAGCGTCTGAAAATCGCCTCGGGAACGGGCACCACCTTTACGGTGTCTGATTCAGGTGTGAGTAGTTCTTGGGATAAACAGCGAGAGGCATGGCCGAGGGTCAGCGCTGCGTTGTTCTTCTGGTTGTGCGCGGTGGCGATTGCCGGCTGCCTGCTGAAGACGGGCGGTCCGTGGTTTGGACCGCTGTCACCCTCGCAACGGGCCATCAATATCGCCGCTCTTGCAAGTCCTCTGATTTTCTTACGCGCCGGCCTAGTGGCCCGCTGGAGGCCACGCTCCGCCAACATTCTGGGTTTGATCGGCGGACTCCTCGCGATGCCATGGTTTGTATCGACTGAACTGTCGCTTGACCCGTGGAGTTCCTGGGTTCTTCTCATCCATGATGAGGAAGGCGGATTCGCAACGCTTTGGCAGTTGAGAATCGTGTCGGTGATTTTGATCGTAGTTGCCGTGGGCTGCACGTCGATTTGGTTGCTTCCCGCCCGATTTCGCTGGCGCACCGCTCCGATGTACCGGACCACTTGGCCATCGCTCGTACTGGGCTTTGTCTGTCTGGCGGGTTGGTTCGTTCACGCTGCGTCGCCATACCTCGTCCCAGTCTGCACCAGAGGGTTAACTCCAGAATTCCAGGTACTCCATATCGAAAAGCGTGGGCTGCAAATCCGACAGACCGTCGTCAGTGCATTCCGGGATGCGAAGGTCTATGTTTCGCGGGATAGGAGATGGCTCTTCGGATATCGATTTGAACGCCGGCTTGAGCTGGGGGTAATGCCCGGCCGGCCTTGGCTTACTTTCGCGCAGTCGCCACAGGTGTGGAAACAGCAGGCTCTTTCAGTAAAGAACCTATTGAGATCGTGAGAGACCGAGAGCTGGTACGTTGTCCTCAGGGGCTCGCGACTTCTCATTTTCACGAACGACAATGGGGCCTCGCCACCAGCGGAGGTAACGGCGGTCCTGCGCGAGGTGGAGAAGATGACGGTGTTTGAGAGAACCTGGTTCGACGGTCGGGACGTTTGTCTGGGATTTCGTTATGACCCATTGTCAGAACTGGGCTATTTGGCTGCACGGGACCGGCGGCGCTTCTTGGTTCACGGTAGCTCTTGTTCGCGCACCCGGACTGCTGGGTTGCCGGGGGTCTAGCGGGGCTCGACATCGGGATTGCCGGGATCGATAGAACGCACGCCATCGATGGTGAAGTTGTAGTTGTAAATTTCCGGTTCGAGCGGGCGACCGTGATGCTCCGCACACCCTACTATCCTTCTCGATCGCCATTCGACTCCAGCGCGTGCGATACACTCATTCGATATGAACGACCAGAACAGCACCCCGAAGAACAATGCTCAGCCTGGCGACATAGCCCGGCGCGATTTTGTGGCTCTCTCGGTTGCGGCGGGACTCGTAGCCACCGCGGGAACGGCGGAGTCCGCCGGAATGGAACTCGTCGAAACCGATGTCGAGGTGAAGACGGCGGACGGAACCGCCGACGCCGCGTTTATTCACCCTAAGTCGGGCTCCTATCCGGGAGTACTGATTTGGACGGACGCCTTTGGTCTGCGTCCCGCGATGCGCGAGATCGGCAAGCGGATTGCGGCGGAAGGATATTCGGTGCTGGTGCCGAATCCGTACTATCGCGTCGCCAAGAATCCATATTCCGATGCGTCGAATTTCAGCTTCCAGAATCAGGCGGACATGGCCAAGTTGCGGCCGCTGATGACTTCCATCAACACGCCGGGGAACGCGGAGAAAGATGCGGCCGCATACGTCGCTTTTCTCGATGCGCAGAAGGAAGTCGACAAGTCTAAGAAGATCGGCACGCAAGGCTACTGCATGGGTGGGCCGCTGATCGTGAAGACGGCGGCGGCGTTGCCCGAGCGCATCGGCGCCGCGGCGTCGTTCCACGGAGGCGGACTGGTGACGGCGAATCCGGACAGCCCGCACCTGCTGGCGCCGAAGATCAAGGCGAGGATGTATTTCGGAGTCGCCGCCAGCGACGACTCGCGGTCGCCCACCGACAAAGACAAATTGAAAGAGGCCCTTGCCGCAGCCAAGGTGCCGGCCGAAATCGAAGTGTATGCGGGGACGATTCATGGCTGGTGCGTGCGCGATATGCCGATGCAGAACGGCGCCCCCATCTATAACAAAGCTGAAGCCGATCGCGCGTGGGGCAAGCTGGTGGCATTGTACAAGGCTGGGCTGGCGTAGATCGCGATGACGGCACTCACACAAACTGAAATCACAGTGCGTCGCGCCGCGCCGGCGGACGCGGCGGCATGCGGGCAGATCTGCTACGACGCCTTCCAGGCGATCAACACGGCCCACGGTTTTCCGTCCGACATTCCGGGAGTGGAAGCGGCGGTCGGCCTGCTCACGACGCTGTTTTCGCATCCAGGCTGCTGGTGCGCGGTGGCAGAGGCGGGTGGCCGGATCGTGGGCAGCAATTGCATCGACGAACGCTCGGTGATTGCGGGCATCGGGCCCATCACGGTGGATCCGCAAACACAGAACAGCGGGATCGGGCGCAAGCTTATGGAGGCGGCGATCGGGCACGCACAGGGGCGGGGCGTCGCGGGCATCCGGTTGGTGCAGGCGGCGTTCCACAATCGGTCACTGGCGCTGTACACGCAGCTCGGTTTTGAGATTCGCGAGCCGCTGTCGTGTCTGCAGGGGCGCACCAGGACGCGAAGCATTCCCGGATGCGCGGTGCGGCCCGCGACAACGGCGGACCTGGAGGCGTGCAACGCGATCGCGCGGCAGGTACACGGATTCGATCGGGGCGCAGAACTCGCGGAGTCCGTGAAAGCCGGCCACGCGCTGGTGGTGGAGCGGGAAGGGCGAATCACGGGCTATACGACGGGGCTCGCGTTTTTCGGACACGGCGTGGCGGAGAGCAATGTGGAGATGCAGGCGCTGATGGCTGCGGCGGAATCGTTTGGCGGGCCGGGGATTCTGATTCCGTCGCGAAATTATGGGCTGCTGCGGTGGTGTCTGGCGAATGGGCTTCGCGTGGTCCAGCCGATGACGCTGATGGCGATGGGCTTGTATAACGACCCGGCGGGCGCGTGGTTTCCGTCGATTCTGTTTTAGGCAGAGGGCCTCTCTGTGCCGCAGACTGGGGGAGGCCCGAAAAGCGTCGAGACGAGCCTTCGGCGCGGCAAACCGGAGCGTTTGCGCCACCTCAATGTATAGTGACTGGCAGCGTTTGGCCGGCGATACTCATGCTGCCGCTGAGGGATTGCCCTGTGGCATTGGCAGCAACGCGGAACGAGACGGTTCCGTTGCCTGCGCCGGCATTGCCGGAGGCGATCGAGAGCCAGCCGCTGTTGCTGGCCGCCATCCAGGGGCAACCGGGAGAGGTGGTCACCGTCGCCGTGCCCGTGCCACCGGACGAATCGAATTGCTGCGTGTCTGTCGTCACGGCGTAGGTGCAGGCGAGCGCGTCCGCCGAGACCGGCACGGTGGCCCACCACGTTCCCCATCTGCCGAGATAGTGGTCGGTTGGCGTCGCGGCGTACTCCTGAATCGTCCAAAAGGTCAGATCGTCCACCGGGTCCACAACAGTGCCGCTCACGTCGCCCCAGCGGTTGCTGCCTTCGTCGGCGCCCAATCCCGCATAGGGAGCTTCTCCTGGCTTGAAGACCACAGACGAGCGCATGGCGCCCAGTGGATCGCCGGACTTGCGGAGCGAGAAGGCGGCACTGGGATAATCGTTGGCGGTGAAACGCGCGTAGCCGATCAAGGCGTCGCCATCGTGATTCACGGAGATCGAGGGGAACGAGTAGAACACGACGTTCTGCGGATCCTCAATGCGACCCACTTGTAAGACTTCATTCCCGGACGGGTCCACCTGAAACCACTGAATGGCAGCCCGGGTGGGTGCTTGGGCCGGCAGGAAGACGGTTTGCGCGCACCAGACGGTGAGGCTGCGTAGAACACAGTTCTGCAAGCGGCTGTCGCCGGTGTCGACCTTGTACCAGATGCCGGGTTGCGGGGCGAAATCGCCGTAATTCGATCCGGCCATAGCCCACGGATCGCTGACCGGTAGTTCCGCGGCTCCGGGCACGAACATCTCGGCGCCGGCCGGGCCTTGGAGGATGCTGATGCGAACGCGGCCACCTTCCGCATCGGTGTAGGTCTGTGCGAAGTAGAGGGAGTCCGCTTGCTGGTCCAGGTCGACGGCGGGTGTAAATTGTCCTTCGGTGTCGCTGAACGAGGTGTATGCCGCGGAGGCGCTCTGGTACATGGCCGCTTTATCGAAGACAAAAATCTGCGTGCGTGAATAGACGCCCGTGGGCGGCAGCGCGTACAGGTTGGCAGAGAGCACAATCCAGTTTCGATTGAGACCAAGGACCGGATAGTCGGCCCATGCTCCATCCGCGCCCGTGCGAAGCGCGAATTGATCCCACGTGCCGCCGGGATCGGCCGTCTGCGAGATCGCCAGCAACAGACCGCCATCGGCGCCGCCGGGATTCATGCCCGCCGCCGCGATCCAGCGATCGTTCGCGGCATCGTAGAGAATTCGCGGGTCGAACACGCGGGCGAAGGGACCGAGCGCCGACCAGAACTGGTACAGATCGATCGGGTAATTCGTCCGCACTTCTCCGGTGCGGCTCTGGATCGTGACCTGCGAATTCAGCATGGTGACGACGTCGTGCGGGCCCACTGCGCCGCCGGTATCGGGCGGAGTTGCCTGGTAGGTATCCAATAGTGCCTGAAAGCCGGCAAATGCCGAATGGCCCGCCGCGGACTCGTGCGGAACGTCGCGGCGGACCGGGCCAGGGCTGCCGATTCGCTTGCTGGGAATGCGTTTGGGGCGGGGGATTGGCCGCGCAGCTTGCACTTGAATATCGCCGCGCGCTACGGCATCCATGTTCACAGTGACGTGAACATCGACTGAATGGCGCGTCTGGGCGTTCAGACAGAGCGCCAATAGAAATGGGAGACAGCGTCCCATTGGTTCGAACACGACGGTTCCGGGACATTGTCTCCCAATCGACTGTTGAATTTTTCTACGATTTTGAGGTTTGCGCGGAACGCTGGTTCAGTGCGTCGTCTCGTTAATACGGACCCTATCAGGCGATGACGCGCCGTGCAATCCTGGCGCGCAACGAGGCGCGCGCGTTAGCAAGCGGTCTGGCGATAGGTCGGTGGACTTCTGGAACCACCCATTAACGCGCGCGATCCGCATAGGGGAGTTTAGAAACGAACCCTCGCCACGATCTCGTTATCCTGAAGTGGCACGCGCGCAGGACGACCCGAGGGCTCTCCGACCTTGACGGGCTTTTGAGCGTCCGGCGGAGTGACTTGCTTCTGAGGGGGAGCCCCGGTGGGCTTCTCGTCTATCGGATCTCCGAGCCCGGCATCCCACCACACGGAACTCTGGGCACAGTAGACACTCAGGACGTCGAGCAGGCGCTGCAACGACGCAGCTTCGATGTCATTCAGGCCGCGCTTCTCGCCGGTCACACCCATGGTGGCTTCTTCCGGTGAGATCTCGTATTTCTGTTCTGAGAGTGCCGCGAATCTGCCATTCACCATAGTGCCGGATTGCACCACCCAGACGAGTTTGTGCGATTCGAGGTCCCAGGTGACCGAGCCGAGTTTCTTGACGACACCCTGGTTGGAATCGGGAGCCGGATCTTTAACGGGCTTCGACTGTGGATCGGCCGCAAACAGAGCCGCGGAGCAGGCAAGCAAGACACACGCTACGTTCTTCATCGGTTGTCTCCTCGGATTCGCCGGCCAACTGCCGAGGAGGCCCGGGAATCTGTTCTCCCTCAGAGCATTTTGTCTACCGTTGTGAGCTGTTGGTGCGGCATCGTCCGCAAGCTGGCGTCGTATGCTACACTGCGCGGGCGAGTTACGGGTGCGGAATCAATCGACGAATCATTTGAATCTCTGGAAGCAGCGGCTGGGTGCTGTGCCGTCTTGGGTTTGGGAAAGTCCCGAGCTCGAGACGCTGGTGTTGGCGGATAACGATCTCACCGCTCTTCCCCAAGAGATCGGGCGGCTGCATCAGTTGCGAATGCTGGATCTGGGACACAATCAACTGACGCAGGTGCCGGATTCTCTGGGTGGTCTTAGTTCGCTGACTGATTTCCTTTACCTCCACGACAATCGGCTCGCGACACTGCCTTCAGCGCTGGCGCGGCTCACAAGGCTGCGATATCTGAATATCAGCGATAACCAATTCACCTCGCTTCCGGAATGCGTCTGCGGCATGAGGGGACTGGTGGAATTGCGCGTGTCGGGCAATCGCCTGGTGTCGTTGCCAGAATCGATCGGCCAATTGACGGGGTTGCGCGAGCTGCATCTGCGGGACAATCAGCTCGCGGCGCTGCCCGAATCGGTCATTGGACTGACGGATCTTCGACACCTCGATCTGCGCGGGAATCCTCTGCAGAGCCTGCCGTTGGGTCTGGCAGAGTTGCCGCGATTGGAGAAGATCGATCTGCGGTGGGTCGAGACGCTGGCCGCGCCCGAATGGATCGGGAGGCTGGAAGCGCGCGGCTGCCTGGTGTACCGATAAGGGCGCGATTAGCTCCATGCTCTAATGAAAATATGCAGCTCAGGTTCTGTCTGTCCGCCGTTCTTCTTTGTCTGCCCGCCTTGGCGAAGTCGCCGCTCGAACCCGTACTGGTCAACAACACATCGACCGTGGAATTTGCATCCGGGGGAACGATTCGAATCCTCAACGCCACCGGGCAACTGGACGTGGAAGGATGGGACCAGCCGCAAGTGGAGATCACCGTAATCAAGTCCACCTATCGCGGGGCGTCCGCGAAAGAGCAGGAAAACGGGAAGCATGAGTTGGATCGTCTCAAGGTGACGACGGACCGCAAGAGCCCGAGCGAACTCGTGATTTCCACGGCATATCCGGGGCGCAGTTTGACGCGTCCGTTTCGCGGCATGACGGACATGACCTTGCAGTACCACATCAAGGTGCCAAACGACGCGCACCTGGTGATACGACACGACTCGGGGGACGTACGGCTGGACAACCTGACCGGCGAAATTGATGCCGAATCCCACTCGGGAGACATGGTGGCGTTACTACCATCGGCGGGTCACTACGAGATCGATGCCCGTTGCTCCGTGGGCGGGGTGTATTCGGATTTTGCGGGCACCCATCACACACGGCATCTGATTGGAGAGACCTTCGTGCAGGAAGCCTCGACGCCGGTGACCAAAGTCAAGTTGCGGGTCGGCATCGGTGGGATTCAGGTGCTAAAGATTACTCCCGCGGCGGTGGTACCTCACTCATAGCTTCGGCCGGACGCCTCTGCTATTCTCGCAGCATGCGAATCCTGGCACTGGCGAATCTGGCGATCCTCGGAGCCTTCGCGCAGCAATTGCCCGATGGCAAAGTGCTCATTGACGAGATGGGCAAGGGTAGCGGCCGATTCCACACGGTTCAGTACGCAAACCAGTTCGTCATGGAGACGACGACACCGAATGGACCCCAGAAGGTAACCTTCGAGTCCGCTGTCGTCAGGGTCAATCCAGGCAAGATGCGGACTGAAAGCAAAGTGCCTGGGGCAACCTTCATCATGGTTTCCGATGGGGACACGACGACCGTTTACACCTCTCTGAACAAAGAGTATGTGCGAGTTCCGGCTGCGCTTGGACCGGGCGACGTGATGAAGGCCATGGGAATGTCACTTCCCGACATGAGCCAGACGCATGTCAGTTACCAGACGCTACGGGAGGAAACTGTTGAGGTGGATGGCGTTCCGCACCTTTGCAATGTCGTGGAGGGCACCTTTCACAATCTGGAGATGGAGTTGCCGCAGAATCCGCAAATGAAAATGAAGATCGAGGAAGCCAGGATGACGCACTGGATCGATCGCAAGCTGGGTTTGGGCCTGAAGATGGACGTGGCTATGTCGATGCAGGTTGCGTCGATGCCCTCGATGAGCTTGCATCAGACGATGTTGATCAAGGATCTCAAATTGGACGAGCCGGTGGCCGATTCGGTGTTCGCTTTCACGCCGCCGGAGGGTGCGAAAGAGGTCAAGGAGATGTCGATTTTCAGCGCCCTCGTGCCGAAGAGCGAGATGGTAGGCAAAGACGCGCCGGCGTTCGACATCAAAGGGGTGGACGGCAAGAGTTACAGTTTGGCCGCTCTGAAAGGCAAACCAGTGTTGCTGGATTTCTGGGCTACGTGGTGCGGACCATGCCGCAAAAGCTCGCCCATCGTCGAGAAGCTCTATCGGGAATACAAGGAGCGAGGGCTGACGATCATTGGGGTGGACGTTGGTGAGGAGCGCTCGGTGGTGGAGGCATTTCTGAAGAAGAATCCGATGGCATATCCGTCGGCGCTGAGCGGCGACTCGGGAATTCAGGAAGCCTACAAGGTGAAGGCGTACCCGACCTTTGTGCTGATCGGATCGGATGGGAAAGTGGCTGCGGAGGAGATCGGCTTCAGCAGCGAGGACGTTCTGCGGGGGATGCTGCCGAAGGCGGGATTGGCTAAGTAGCGCGGCGCAAAACACAGTTCTTGTCTCGAGTGCGCTCCGAGTCTGCGCGTGAGAGGCTCCGAGGCACGGCGCGCGCCAGGGCAAAATGCTTTGCGGGCAGATTCACTGGACGCCCGAAAAGCGTCGAGATGAGTCTCGACGCGGCAAACATGAGTGTTTGCGCCACGTCTGGCTGGCACAAGGCAGCGTTAGTGCTTTACGACGCTTAGAGTGATCTGCGACGCGTATTGCGAAGAGTGGTGGATTGAATTGTGGGCCACCACGCCGGTCGACTCGTCGTAGTTATTGCCGCCGGTATTCAGGTTGCGGTCGAAGCGCGGGAAGTTGCTGCTCGACACTTCGATGCGGATCCGATGGCCGGCGGCGAAGTAGTTGCTGGTGGTCATTGGCTGGAGGGCCACTTTGTAGACTTTGCCCCGCTCCATCCACACCACCGGCTTCTCGTAGCCATCGCGATAGCGCAGGCGCTGAATCGTCTCGTCGAGGTTGTAAGCCGTGCCGTCGGGATAGACGTCGAGGATCTTCACGGTGATGTCGGTATCTTTCACATCGGAGGAAACGTAGAGCTCCGGTTCGATAGGGCCGCTGACTTCCATGCCCTCCTTCAGAGGCTCGCTGGTGTACACCAGAATATCGGCGCGCGCTTCCATTTTGCGCTGGTCGAATGCGCCTCCAGTGACGGCATTGCCGGTGCAGCAGACATTGCCGCCGTAGGAGGGCACCGGGTTCATCGGATCATAAGTGAAGCTGTCGGGACTATCGTTCGCGGGCTTGGTTGCCGCCAGCACACCGTCGCCATTTAAGCTGTTGGCTTTGCCGCCGCTGCTCAGATAGAGCGTCATGGGGTGCGCTCCCGGAGGAGGCCACGTCTCGGCGGTCTGCCACTTGTTGCTGCCCATCGTGAAATACTTCACCTTCGGCATGGTCTCGAGCACGTGGTTGTCTTCGCCCTTCAGAAAGTGATCGAACCACCCGTAGGTGAGGGCGTTGTAGTCGAGACGCGCGTCTCCCATGCTGCGCTCGCCGACGATGGTGTCCTCGGTGGCGCGCGTGTAGCCGCAGTGCAGCGTGGGTGCGATGATGGCGTATTGCTGATTGCCGATCTCCGGCTTTGCCGTCTTGCGCACGAAATTGTAGGCGGCCAGGTTTGGGCCTACTGACACGTCGTACCAGGACATGAACCAGAAGCCGGGAACGTTGATGGTCATGTTGTCGTGCCAGAGACCGCCGCGATACCAGGCGGGATCGTTGGGGGCGCGCTTGATCATCGCGCCGCCGGTGGAGACTTCCATGCGATCGGCGAAGATCCCGCGCGGGCCGCCAACGGCCTTGATGATGTCCATCTCGGGCAGGTGCTGGAGTGCCTTCGACCAGTCGACGGGCGGCATCTGCGGCGCGAGGTCGAACATTTTGGACGCCTGGATCAGGTCCTCCTGCGAAGTGCCGGGAGCGAACATCGGGCGCACCTGGTTCTGTTCGCCGTAAATCCACGCGATGAAGAGCATTTGCACGGCGCCGCCGCGATACCAGTTGCCCTGCTCATAATACGGCGCCACCCGGCCGACGCCCGCGCCGAATCCTTGCGGGATCATGGCCGCGAATGACGGGTTGCCCTGTGCTGCTACTCCTAATTGCCACTCGGCGGTGGACGAACAGCCGATGGTGCCGACCTTGGTATTCGACCACGGCTGTTCCGCGATCCACGAGATGGCGTCGGAACCGTCGGTCAGTGGCGGCCCGAGAATGTCGTACTGGCCTTCGGAAAAGAAGTGGCCGCGCTCATTCATTTCCACGTACGCGTAGCCACGCTTCACCGCGGTCAGTTCCGCGGTCATGTCCCGCGGCAGGCCGTTCCTCACGTCCCAGAAGTTGAAGTTGTAAGGAGTGCGCACGAAGATCACGGGATATTTCTTGGAGGTGTCTTTGGGGCGGTAGATGTCGGTGGCCATCCGCTTGCCGTCGCGCATGGGCACCATCACCTTGCGGTCAATGATGGCAATCGACTCGAGTTGCTTTTCGGTGTCGTTCCGCGCCGCGACCTGTTGGGCTGTGAGCCCGCCCGCCTGCGGTTGTGCACCGCCGCGATCGATGGCAATCAGTGCAATTCCGAATGACAGAATGATGAACAGTCCCGATCTTTTCAATCTCATGACAGCCTCGGTTTTCGTTGCAGACCAGTTTACCCATTTTTCCCGGCCTTTTGGCCTCATCACCTGGTGGACGCCCAAAAAGCGTCGAGAACAGTCTCGACGCGGCAAACATGAGTGTTTGCGCCACGGATCCATCAAACCGAACGGTCGGAAAATCCTGCAGCCCTTGACAACGAGTGCTTTCGATGGTTAATTCTTCTGAGCACCTCTTTCCTGATTATGTGAGGGAGTTAAGACATGAAAACTCGACGGACTCTGTTGTCCCGGTGCGGCCTCTGGGTGGCTGCACTGACCTTGCCTGTGATGCTGTGGGCTCAGACGCCCACCGGATCGATTTCGGGGGTGGTTCACGATGCCAGTGGCGCCGTGGTTCCCAACGCCGCAATCACGATGACGAATCGGGACACCGGGTTGGTTCGCAACCTGCTTTCGGAGACGGATGGAGCCTATGCTTTGGCGGCCCTGCCTCCCGGCGTGTACCAGATCAAGATCGCGGTGCCCGGTTTTCGCACGCTGATTCGCGAAGCTACGGTGGAGACAGGATCGGTCACCACGGTCGATCTGCGTCTTGAAGTGGGTCAACCGGATGAAGTCATTAACGTCGAGGCGGCCAGCGCGCAGGTCGAATACTCCAGTAACGCGATTGCGGGCGTGATCACACGCGAGAAGATTCAGGATCTGCCGCTGAATGGCCGCAGTTTTCTGAACCTGGCATTCCTCGAGCCCGGTGTCTCGGTGAGTCCGGGGACAACCTCGCAATACAATTCGCTCTTCTCGGTGTCCATCATGGGCGGCGATTCGAGCAAAACGGCGATTACGGTGGATGGCGGAAACATCCGAAACCCCATCGAGGGGAACACGGGCATGAATCTCTCGCAGGAAGTGGTGCAGGAGTTTCAGATTTCGTCGGTGAACTTCGATTTGTCCACGGGCATCACAAGCGTGGGATCCGTCAATGTGGTCACGCGATCGGGAGGCAACGATTTTCACGGCAGCGGATACTTCTTCTTCCGCGACCACAACATGTCGGCCTATCCGGGACTGCAACGGAATGCGCTGAGTCCCGATCCATTCTTTGCGCGGCGAAACCCCGGCGCGTGGATTGGCGGCCCGGTGAAGAAGAACAAGCTGTTCTTCTTTTTCAACTACGAAAACACCAATCAAACGCAGGTGGTGACATTCGTGCCGAACGTGGCGTCGGCATCCTCACTGGCGGGAAATTATTTCAGCCCCTATCAGGGGAAGAACCTCAGCGTGCGCTTCGATTACAACATCACGCAGAAACATCACCTGTTCCTGCGCTATTCGCATGACGGCAATTCCGGCCTTGGTCCAGCGGGAAGCCAGCAGTTGCCATCGCATTGGCTACAGAACACGAACTGGAGCGACCAGAGCCTGATGGGTCTCACCAGCACGTTGAAGCCGACTGTGGTGAACGATTTCCGCTTCAGTTATCAGTATTGGCAGAATCGCAATCTGTTTCCGAGCGCCTCGCAGTGCGTCGGCTGCATTGGCCTGGGCTTTCCCGAGGTGTCAGTCACCGGCACCAATGTGACGGTGGGCGACACGTCGAACGCCACGCAGGGCCGCGATCTTCGCAAGTTCGATTTCACGGACTCGCTGAGCTGGCAAAAAGGCTCCCACTCGATTCATTTCGGCGGCGAGATCGAACATGCTCCCGGCACGGGCTTCTGGGGATATTGCGATCCTGCCTGCACGGTGGTAGCGCCGCCCGAACTGGTGCGCGCCAACGTACCGGCCTCCCTGATTGGGGCGCTCTTCCCGACCCTGCCCACGCAAATCAGAAGCAATGCCGATCTGCTGAATCTGCCGTTCCTCGGCGGAGTGGTGGGCATCGGCGACCCGAGCCAACCGCCGCCGTACAACGTCGATCAGGCCAAGGCGAACGACCGGTATCGCGTGTATGCCACGGATTCATGGCGCGTCAAGCCTAATTTCACGCTGAACTACGGGCTGGCCTGGAGCTTCGAGAGCACGCTGGTCAATCGCGACCTGAGCAAGCCGGCATTCCTGGCGCCGCTCTACGGCTCCGATCTCTCGCCCACCAACAACAACTATCACGACTTCGAACCCGCGCTGGGCTTTGCCTGGACGGTGGACAAAGCGCAGAAGACGGTGATCCGCGGCGGGTCGGGGATTTACTACGATACCGAGTCGCTGTATCGCCGGCTGCAGGAGCGATCGTTCATCGGCCCGGTGGGCAACGGGCGCATTCAATTCCCCACCACGGGCTTTACCAACATCTTCCCGGGCATCGTCAACATCAGCTTGGGAGGCGTACCGGTACCGGTGGGCGCGCCGCTGCCTTCGGGGCAGTTGATCAATCTGACGCTCGGGCAGTACCTGCAGATCCAGCAGCAACAGGCGCCGATCATCGCCGCACAGCTCGCGCCCACGAACCTGAACAATCTGTCCGTCACCAATATCGATATCAACAAGGCCGGAGCGCAGCTCTACCCGAAGAACTTTCCGGTGCAGCATGGCATCCATTTCAATCTGGGTGTGCAGCGCGAGATCTCGAAGGACCTGGTGTTGAATGTCGATTTCGTGCGCCGCGTCTATCTCAACACCAACCTTGGGGAGATCGACTACAACCGCTACAACCGGTATATCAATGGCGTCCGCACACCGGTCATCCCGGTATGCGCAGCCGCGGTAAAGAACACTCCGGGAGTGGAGTGTTCCAACGGTTCGATTACTTTCTGGACCCCGGGCGGGCGCGCCGTCTACAACGCCATGCTGGTGAAGCTGAATAAGCGCTTCTCCAGGCGGTTTCAGTTGACTGCGTCCTACGCACTGCAGGATCAGCACGGCTACAACGGAATCGTCGATCTGGATCATTGGAACGCAAGCTGGGGACCACAGAATGCGCGCAATATCCTCAACGTCTCGGGCGTGGTGGACCTTCCCTGGGGAATCCAATTCGGGATGATCTCTTCGAGCAGCACCAAGGGACCGATCATGCCGTTCGTTAGTGGCGTGGATCTCACGGGGGACGGCACCACCAGCCAGCCGCTACCCGGGCTGTCGTTCAACTGCCTGAATTCCGGATGCGGCAGCAGCGATCTGCAACGCGCCGTGGCATCGTGGAACCAGACTTATGCGGGGACGAAGGATGCGTTGGGCAAGACCATCCCCTCGGTAGTGCTGCCGACTAATTATCAGCTTGGCGATAATTTCAACTCGCAGGATATCCGCGTCACCAAGACGTTCAAGTACAAAGAGCGCTACAAGCTCGCGGTGTTTGGGGAGTGCTTCAACGTCTTCAATATTGCCAACCTGGGGGGATACAGCTTCAACCTCGACCAGGTGACGCCCACCAACCAGACCTTCTCGTTCGGGCAGCCGACCAGCCGCGCGGGACAGGTTTTCGGGTCCGGCGGTCCGCGCGCTTTTCAATTGGGAGGCCGGATTCAGTTCTGATGCCGGTGTTTTGCCGAGGTAACAGGACTGTACTCTAGCACACACAGGACTCCAAATTGGAACTCGCAGTATTGCGACACCCATCGGCTCGCTTCATAGTGGGACAGGAAGCAAATCCCTGATCTAACTTTGGGTGAGGACGATGGTTCAAAACGGAGCAGCGGCAACTCGACAAGCTCATGATGGTGATTCTGGTCTGAGCCAACTTCGGCCAATCGAAAGGCGGACCCGACAGGTTCCGGATTTCATGACGCGGATTTCCAAGGCCCTTCCGGAACGGACGCTGGAGGAGGAGAGCTCGCAACTCCACCTGCTGGAGTCCCGGCTGACAAGGTTGCCCGAAGAAATACTGCGCGGTATTGAGCCGTGGGTCATCGCGCGGCAGATCAACGAAGCGCTGGCCAAGAGTATTGCGGATACGGGAATTCCCGAAGCTGCGAAGCGGCTGACGCAACTCACCGAGCAGATCAACGAGGTGTCGGGAGCGTTCTACAAATCGACGCGGGAACTGATCGAGATCCAGGACAAGGTGGCCGATCACACGCGAGTGGCCACCGACCGCATGCAAGCGGGCCTGGAAAAATCGTCCGGCGCCGCCACCAAGGCGGCCGAGAGATTAGGGCAGACCTTTGTCTTCGGCTACAAGTGGTCGGTGTTCGCCCTCACTTCCGCATCGCTGACCGTGGGGTTTCTGCTGGGCTCGTTGACCTGGGCATGGGCCAGCACGCCGAAATAGGGGCGCCCGCACTTGCGCTAAGATTCGTTAGGGAGTTTTAAGCTTGCGGGTAGCAACCAGGCGGCTGACTTTGAGCGTTCTCGCACTGCTGATGTGCGCCGAAGGCCAGACGCCTGGCACCGCTCCTGGCAACAGCAGCAATCCTTGCTCTACTGGCGATTCGTGCTACACGCCGGCACGCGGACCGAACTGCCCGAAGGTCCGTTTTGGATGGGGCAATTGTCCTGGGAGCCGGCAGGCGTGCGATTGGTGCTACGGTCCCAACGGAGTCTTTGCATATTCCCCGCGGGGCAGCGTCTACACACTGGAATCGGGGTGCAGCCAATTCGGCCCCAGCACCACCTGGTCGACGAAGAATGCGCAATCGGCACGCATGATGACCAATGCCGGCGGCAACTGCACCGGCGACGGGCGCGGCGGATACAACTGCACGAATGTGGATCCGGCGCGATACAAGCAGCAGGCCGCGAATTGCGGTAATCAGCAATCTGCCGCCACCTTCACCTACTTCTACATCAACGGCATCAATACGCCGCGCAGCAACGCCGACTGGCGGGGCAGTTGCCAGTCGGAACACGATACCGTAGGAATCAACCTGGTGGGAGATTCCAGCGTCTCGAATTCACGCATCCCGCAGGCGCAAGGCACGTCCAGCATCAAGGTGGGCAGTGAGACGGACGTCATGTACGGCCTGACCTGCAATCCGTCCGGGCAGGACCCGCTCTTCGGCGACTGGATCGCACAGAACTGTTCGTCCAAGCCCGGCGGACTGATTGGCGTGGCCTGCGATCAGCTCAAATCGATTAACAATTTTCGCGCCGGCGGTGGCGCCGGTTTGACGCCCGGCGACGTTTGGGAGTGCGCCCGGCAGGCCATCAGCTTTCCGGCGCTTGTGCCTCAACCTCGCGGCTTCGACATCCAGAATACGGCGCTGGATCAGACAGTGCAGCAGGTCGTAAACGTTATCCTTTCCGCGTACCAGAAGGAACAGAGCGGCGGCAACCAGAGCAAGAACTATTTCATCGTAGTGGCGCATTCACAGGGCAATTTTTTCGCGGAGGGGGTCGGATATAATCTGCTGAATTTCCAGGGGCAGACGGGGCGCGACATCTTTGCCAAGAGGTTGGGAATGGTCTCACTGGGTTCGCCCACCAGCTATGGCACGCTGCGGCTGGGAGACCCCACACGCGCCTTCGTTTCGAGCAAGATTGTGCACCATACCCGCGCCGATGACGCTATCAACATTGTCACTACCATCAATCAGATCCTGGGCGGCTATGGCGTGACTGGTAAGCAACCGTGGCCGATCAACGATCCCCCGCTGTGGCCGTGGCCGCCGTCGCAGCCTGCGCAGAGCCTCTTTACGCGCGATCAACTGGCATTCCCGTGCAACGGGTTACGAGGCTACATTGCGGGACAGAATTGCGACCCGTTCAGTGCTACGTTCTGGCGGCGCCTGCAATACAACGCAGGCAGTGGAGTGAGCAATCCCGAGCTCTACACGCCAATGATGAACTCGCATTTGCTCGACAATTACCTGGATACGCCCACCGCGACGCGCCCGGGAATCTATCTTCCGCTCGAACCACAGTTGCTGCCATTCGCCGTCTCCCCAAAGACCACATCGGTTTTGAATTGCATCCGCCGCGACTTGCAGCAGCTCAAGACCAACCTGCTGAATGGCACGTCGACCCCGGTCGCCACCCAGTGCTCTGCGCAGTGAAACGCCGGTAACCTTTCCGCGGGCGCGGAGTAGCAAACACTATGCCGCATCTCCAACAGGACTTGCACTACGCTGTCCGGAGCTTCCGTAAATCCCCGGTTTTCACCATCATCGCCGTTCTGTCCCTGGCGCTGGGAATCGGCGCCAATACCGCCATCTTCAGCCTGATCGACCAGATCCTTTTACGCCTGCTCCCGGTGCAGAATCCGCAGCAACTGGTGGTGCTCTCCGGCAAGGGCCGTCACTACGGCGGCAACGACGGCCGCAATTCGTTGTCGTATCCGATGTACCGGGATCTTCGCGACGGCAACCAGGTCTTTAGCGGCCTGCTGTGCCGTAACCGGCAGCGGGTGATCGTGGGAGTCGAACAGCAGAGTGAGGCGGGTATCGCCGAACTCGTCTCCGGCAATTATTACGCGGTGCTGGGCGTGAGGCCGGCGATCGGCCGGATGCTCGCCGATGCTGACGATCAGCGCACCACGGGGAGCTCTTCGGTGGTCCTCAGCTACGCCTACTGGAAATCGCGTTTCGCGGGCGACCTCGCCATTCTGGGGCAGACAATTCGCGTCAACACCAACCCCTACACGATAGTAGGCGTCTCTGCACCGGGGTTCGACGGCATGGAGCCCGGCATTCCGGCACAGATTTTCCTGCCTATGGCGACGGCGCCAAATGTTCGCACCGGCACGAACATGCTGGATCGTCGAAGCCGATGGGTCAACGTATATGGGCGGCTGAAGCCCGGAGTCAACGTGGCGCTGGCGCGCGCAGGATTGCAGCCCCTGTTTCACCAGATCATCGAGATGGAGGTGCAGCAGCCACCCTTCCGCAACGCAAGTCCCTATGACAAGGAGCAGTTTCTGCGCATGTCGATGGAGGTGGCGCCCGGATCGCAGGGCAACACCACCTTGCGACGTCAATTTGAGGCGCCGCTCGAGGTGCTGATGGGCGTGGTGGGCCTGGTGCTGTTGATCGCGTGTGCAAATCTGGCAAGCCTGATGACGGCGCGCGCCACCTCGCGGCAAAAGGAGATCGCGATTCGGCTGGCGATGGGCGCTAGCCGCGGCCGCATGATTCAGCAACTGCTGACTGAGAGCCTGCTGCTCTCGGCAGCGGGAGCAATTGCCGCCATGGCCCTCGCAGGCGTGATGGTCAAGGGACTGCTCGCGTTCCTTCCGGCCAGTTTGACGGGCTACACGATCTCCAGCACGCCGGACTATCGGGTGCTCGCGTTCACGTTCGGCCTGGCGCTGCTCACAGGTGTCGCGTTCGGGCTCGCGCCGGCTCTGCAATCCACCAAACCGAACATCGCCCCGACCCTGAAAGATCAGGCCGGTAATGTGATGGGAGGCACCGCGCAGGCCAGCTTCCGCAAGATGCTGGTGGCGGCCCAGGTGACGCTGTCTTTACTGCTGCTGATCGGCGCGGGGTTGTTCGTGCGAAGCCTGGCAAACCTCCGATCGTTGAATCCGGGCTTTCATACGGAGAATCTGATCCAGTTCACGGTCTCTCCGCGTTCGGTGGGCTACGATGGGGTGCGCATCCGTGCGTTCTATCAGCGGCTGGAAGATCGTCTGCGGGGTCTCCCCGGCGTGCGTGCGGCTGGACTCGCCCGCGTGCAGGTGCTGGCGAATGACGAATGGGACGAGGGCATCACTCTGGAAGGCCACCAGCCCAAGCCGGGTGAGGAGTTGGATCCCCACATGAATTTTGTGAGCCCCGGCTACTTTGAGACGCTGGGCATTCCGCTGGTGGCGGGGCGTGGTTTCACCTTCAAGGACGACGCCAATGCGCCGCGTGTGGCCCTAGTCAACGCCGCCTTCGCCAAACGATACTTCGGCGACGGCATCGCCGTGGGCCATCACGTCGGAATGGGCATCGATCCCGGTACTCCCATGAATATCGAGATTGTCGGCGTAGTTGGCGATACGCGCTACGAAAGCCTGCGCGACGAGATACCGCTCGAGATGTTCCTCTGCACAGCTCAGCGTGCAGACCAGGTGATCACGGCATACGTCCGCACGATTCACGACGCCGAAACCGAGTTTCACACGATTCGCGCAGTGGTGCACGAACTGGACCCCAATCTGCCCGCGACCAACATGAAGACGCTCGACAGCCAGATCAACGATTCGCTCATTTCGGAACGTATGATCGCGACTTTGTCTACAATTTTCGGGGCACTGGCCACGGTGCTCGCCATCATCGGGCTGTACGGCGTGATGGCATACATGGTGGCTCGGCGCGCGCGGGAAATCGGCATTCGCATGGCGCTGGGCGCGAAGGCCGGGACGGTGGTTTGGATGGTGATGCGAGAGGTGCTGATTCTGGTGACCGCCGGGATGGCGATCGGCCTGCCCACGGCTCTCGCGCTGACGCGGCTGGTGAAGTCTCAGCTTTACGGGATTGCTCCGAACGACCCGGCATCGCTCGCGCTGGCATCATTGGCGCTGTTCCTGGTGGCCATGGTGGCCGGATATGTTCCAGCACGCCGTGCCGCGGCGTACGATCCCGTTCGGGTGCTGCGCTCCGAGTAGGGCGGGCGGGGCGGCGTGACACAAGGTAAACTGGAATTTCCGATACGAGCATCGGGATTTCCATGGATCGCGCACGTTACTACGCCGCCCTTCTGCTGTTGATGACTGCTCCAGGCGGGATCCTGTACTGGTTCTCCATCCACCCGTTCATTTCGTTCTGGCGGAAAGTGGGTCCGGCGGCCACGCTGGCGATTCATTTCGCCCTAATCGGGCTGCTGGCTTGCGTCATGGTGTGGCTGCGAGTAGTGCTCCTGACAGTGGAGTTTGGCACCCACGCCTGGTTGATCGCGCCGGCGGCGGCGCTGTTTGTCTGCTCGCTCGCGCTGCGCATTCAGATTTCCGGCCATCTCACGGGCCGCATCCTAATGGGGGTCCCGGAAATCGCGCCGGACAGCAGTCCCGCGCCGCTGCTGATGGAAGGTCCGTTTGCGCGAGTCCGCAATCCTCGCTATTTGCAGATCATCCTGGCGATTCTGGCCTGCGCGCTGTTTAGCGACTATCTGGCCGCTTATGTGGTGTTGGCGGCCTCTATGATTATGCTGCGAACGGTGATCTGGATGGAGGAGAAGGAACTCCGTATCCGCTTTGGCAAGGCCTACGACGAGTATTGCGCGCGCGTGCCTCGCCTTTTCCCGAAGCTCTGGGTGGAGGCGCCCCGTTGATTGGAGAAGTAGTCGGCCGCTACCGGGTTTTGCAGGAGATCGGCAAGGGATCGATGGGGGTGGTGTACAAGGCGCAGGACACGTTCCTGGGTCGCTATGCTGCTTTGAAACTCATCGCGGAGAAGTATCTGGAGGACCGCGAGGCTCTGGGACGCTTCGAACGCGAAGGAGAGGCCGCGTTGGTTCTGCGCCATCCGAACATCTGTACGGTCTTCGAGACGGGGCGTTGGCGCAGCCGGCCATACCTGGCGATGGAGTTTCTGGACGGCAAGCCCCTCACCGAGAAGATCGGTGCCGGAAGCATGGGCCTGCAGGAAGTCCTGTGCATCGCGATTCCAGTGGCGGGAGCACTGGAGGCGGCACACAAGCTGGGAATTGTTCATCGCGACATCAAGCCGGCGAATCTGTTCGTGACATCGCGAGGGCAGGTGAAGGTTCTGGATTTCGGCCTCGCCAAGATGAAGCGCCGTCACCTCGCGCCGTTGGGTGATGATACTGCGACGGTGGCCACGTTCGTCACGATGCCAGGGACGCTCCTGGGGACCTATGCTTACATGGCGCCGGAGCAGGTACGCGGCGAAGCGGTGGATGGACGGGCAGATCTCTACTCATTCGGAGTGGTGCTTTATGAACTGGCTACTGGCAGGTTGCCGGTCCGCGGCGCGCCACTGGCTCCGCTGCCGGCTGGCCTGGCTCCGGTGATTGCGAAATTGATCGCCCCTGAGCGTGACGCACGCTATCGCGACGCGAGCGAGGCGCGGGCCGTGCTGGAAAATCTGCGGGCAGGTTGAGCCCTTTCTGAGAGGCGATTCCGGTCCGCTTACTGCTTCTTGGTCTGCTTGCGAACCTGCTCGAAGTACTGCTCGACGTAACTCTGAAGCGCGACCGGGATTTCGTCGCGATTAATCTGGGCGCCGTTCTGACTGTGCTGCACGCCGCGCTGGGCGTATTGCGTGCGCAACTGCTGGCTGGTGTTCTGGACCTCGAGGGTGGCCTCACCAGTCAGGTTGGCTGAGCGCTTTCCGAAGATCTCGCTGATCTTGCCCATTGCCGCGAGTTGCTCGGCTTGCTTGATGCTCTTGTCGCCGTCCTGGCTGCCTATGCCACTGCCGGGCTGTTTACTGGGCTGCTGATTTTCGCTCTTGCCGTTGCCTTTGCCCTGGGAGTCCTGCTGGTTCTGGGCCTCGTCACTGGCTTGGCCTTCCTGGGCGTCAGCTTGCTGGCCGCCGTTTTGCTGCTGCCCGTCCTTGCCATTCTGTTGCTTGTTGCCGCTCTGCTGTTTGCCCTGGGCGCCCTTCTGGTCGTTGGACGCCTGCTGCTGGTTATTGGACTGGTTCTGCTGCGGCTTCATCTTCGAAAGCAGGTTTTGCACGGCATCCTTGACCTTGCTCATCAGGCTGGAGCCATCGCCGGAACTTTGAGAATCCTGCTTGGCATTGGGATCTTGCTTCGGATCGGACTTGCTGTCGCCCTTTTGGCCGTTAGGATTCTCACCTTCCGCCGAGTGATCTTCGCCTTGCCCGTCCTTCTGCTCCCCATCCGATTTTTCACCCTCTTCGGACTGCTTCTTCGCGTCGCTATTGAGAGCCTTGGCATCCCCAGGCGCCTCTTTCGATTCCGCCGATTCCTCGGAAGCGTTGGATGCCTGGTTCTCGTCCTGCTGGCCTGATTTCTGGTCCTGGTCCTGCGCGCTGTCACCGCTGTTGTCCGGCTCCATCACGGGATCGGGTTGTTTCAGATGTCGGTCGTTGGCGGCGCGCTGGGCGGGCGGTTGGTTATCGAGCGATTGCCCAAGAATCGTCGCGAGGGGCGGCTTGAGGTCGAGGCTGCGGGTAAGGCCGTAGCGCAAGGCAAACAAGCTGGACGCCACCAGAACCAGCACGGCCATGAGATACGCTGTGCGCGGCATGGTGAACGGAACCGCACGGCGCACATCCACGGAACCAGCCATACGGTCCGCGTCGCTATACTGCAGCGCACGCACTTCAGGGGAGACGTTCCGGGCGGCATCCTCCTGGCTGTAGTAAAGCGCGGTGGAAAGCGAATCGTGCAATTCCATCCGGCGGTCGATAATCTGAGCCGCGAGGTAGGGGGAGGGGACGCGCGCCCGGGCGCGGAAGAATCCGATCAGGGCGGCAACCACTGGAATGAGCAGGATCCATTGCCAGTTGAGGATCTGGGATCCGACCAACAACAATAGAATGAAAGCGACTAGCGCGGCGCTGGCGGCATTCGCCCCTTGCGCCAACAGTTCGTTGCCGAAGAGGCGTCGCCTTGCCCGGCGGACTAAGTTTAACACTGTCCTCCCTCGTGCGCGATCGCGCCATGGCCGGGGACGATGAGGTTCCCCGCATCCAAGTTTATTTTTAATACTATCATTTTTGTGACGGTCGTTAACCGCAACCGCCCTCTACGCTCCGATTTGCCGTAAATCGGCGCTGCAACAAGCCCCGTGCGAGGCATCACGTCCAGCCGGGCCAGCACTACTGAAACTTCGAAAAGGGCTGTAACGACCCTTCCGCCAGAACAAGTCGTAGCAAGCGATCCTCCGAACCGAAGGTCACCAGCGTAAAATAGGTAAGGAGAGCCCCCCTCCCCGAAGGACCAAGTTTTTGAATCAACCCGTAAAAGTACTCATAGTCGATGACGAAGCCAGCCAACGAAGTGGTCTGGCTGCCATGGTTGCCTCCTGGGGCATGATCGCCGAAACAGCAGGCGATGGCCAGGAAGCGCTGAACAAACTGACGAGCTTTACTGCCGACGTCATCCTGACGGATTTGAACATGCCCAGGCTGGACGGCTTCGGATTTCTGCAGCGTCTGCAGGAATCCGGAGAGATGCCACCCACGATTGTGCTCACGGCGTACGGAAACGTCGAGACCGCCGTCAAAACGGTGCACGAACTAGGCGCCTACTGGTTCCTGGAAAAGCCGATTCAGCCGCGCAGTTTGGAAGTGCTGATTCGCCGCGCCGGCAATCATGCAGGTTTGCGGGCAGAGAAACGCAGTCTGGAACGCCAACTCAGCTACAAGGGATCGCTGGGCGAGTTGGTGGGCACTTCGCCCAAGATGCAGGAAATTTTTGCCCTGCTGCAGCAAGCCGGACCGAGTAAGGCTTGCGTCCTGATTACCGGCGAGAGCGGTACCGGTAAGGAATTAATCGCGCGGACCCTCCACGCGCTGAGCCCGCGGAGGCAGGGGCCATTTGTGGCGATCAACTGCGCGGCATTGCCCGAGACATTGATCGAAAGCGAACTTTTCGGTCACGAAAAGGGCTCGTTTACAGGCGCCTCGGAACGGCGCGCCGGTTGTTTCGAGGTAGCACAGCATGGCACTCTGCTGCTGGATGAGATCGGGGAAATGCCGATGCCCACCCAAGCAAAATTGCTTCGGATTCTGGAGGACTCCCGCGTGCGGCGTTTGGGAGGCCGGACGGAATTTGAGGTCGACGTGCGGGTAGTGGCGGCTACGAATAAAGTGCCGGACGAAGCGGTACGCGGCGGCCATTTGAGAGAAGACCTGTTTTACCGGCTGAACGTATTCCACGTTCATTTGCCTCCGTTGCGTGAGCGAAAGGATGATATTCAGCCGATTGCCGAGGCATTGCTGGTCGATCTGAACCGCAAGCACGAATGCCGGGTTGCGGAGATTTCGGCGGACGTGCTAGAAGCGCTGCAACGGCATAACTGGCCGGGAAATGTGCGCGAGCTGCGAAACGTGCTCGAGCGCGCGGTGATTCTGGCTGGTGAAGGGACGATCGAGTTGCCGCATCTGCCGGCCTTTTTACAGGCGCAGAGCGCTTCTCCAACTACTCCCGGAGCGGCGCCGGCGCCGGCTCTTGCTGGGCCACCGCCGTCGATCACTTCGATCGAGGAAGGGATTCGTTTCAACATCGGCACCACTGTGGAAGAAGCGGAGAAGGGTCTGATTCTACGAACGCTGGAACATACGCGGAATAACAAGACGCGGGCCGCGGAGATCCTGGGTATCAGCCTCAAAACCTTGCACAACAAACTGAAGGAGTACGGAGCGAAGGAGTTCGGGGTCGGCGTATAGGCCGCCCCCTTTCTGCTTTACCTGCCGGTGTGCAGGTTGTTGTGGATGGCGTAAAGGGCGAGTTCCAGGCGATCGGAAACGCCCAGCTTGTCGAAGATGTTGTGCAGGTGGTTCTTCACCGTCTGCTCGCTGATGAACATCTTCTCGGCCATTTCTTTATTCTTGAATCCTTGCGCCACCAGGGCCACGATTTCACGTTCGCGCTGGCTAAGCGGGGAACGCTCGCGATCGCGCGGCGCCGGCGACAACTGCTGGGGAGGAGGAGGCGCCTGGGCTGCTTCGTCCGCCGCAACGAACGTGCGAATCACGGCCGCGGTGGTGTGTGAATCGAGCCAGATCTCCCCGGCATGCACTTTGCGAATACTTTTGATCAGTAACTCGGTGGCAGTCTGTTTGAGAACGATACCCGACGTCCCCAATTTCATCGCCTGAACAAATTCGTTCTTATCGTCAGATGCAGTGAGAACGATGACTCGCGTTTTGTTTCTGGCGGCCTGCAACCGTTGCAGCGTGGCCAGCCCGTCGAGGCCGGGCATCTTCAGATCGAGCAAAAGGATATCGGGTTCGAACTGCTGCAAGACGTCCAAAACCTGCCGTCCGTCCTGCGCCTGAGCTACGACTTCGAAATCCTCTTCCAGCGCCAGGAGCTTGCACAGGCCGTCACGGAAGATGGGATGGTCGTCCGCAACCACAATACGAATCTTGGATTTGGTTGGAGTCCCCGTTCCCGCGATGGGTCCGTTGTTGCCGGTGTTGTTCTCAGGCATACACTTTGCGCTATCTTCAATTGTAGAGTTCTAAAACTACCAAGTCAAATTAGTTTTGCGAACGTCGTACGGGGAATACCGGGGAAACCCTGATGTCAGATTGACGCTCGATTCCATCCGTGCACGACTTCCTCACACGCGTAACTGGTGTCACGTTCCCGATCTTTTTGATTCCAGCTTTTGTTAAGGTGAAGAGAATATGAGCGAAGAATTGGCCGAGGTTGATTTTCAGAGGTTCTGGCGCAGGCTCCAGCAACTCGGGCTGAACGCCTACGAGTCGCGCTCGTACCTGGTGCTCCTCGGGCATCCGAAGTTCAAGGCTTTGGAACTGGCGGCGCGGGCACACGTCCCCCGTCAGAAGATCTATGAGGTGCTCGACAGTCTGGTGGAGAAGGGATTCGCGCAGGTGGTGCAGGAAAAGACCAAGCTCTTCTCTGCCGTGGAGCCCAGCCTCGCCATTCCGGGTTATTTGAGCCGAAAGCGTCAGACGTTAGAGCAGGAACTGACCGATAACGGGCGTGCCGGAACCGCTCTGATCGATGACTTGAAGACGTTCTATTCGGAAGGGCAGGGAGGGCGGGGCACTCTCGACTTTCTGCGCATCGTGTCCGAGCCCGCGCAGACCGCGGCCGAGTACCGCCGCATGCTTTCCGAGGTCAAATACGAGTACCTGGAATTCTCGCGGCCGCCGTACGCCGTGGATCCACTCGACGAGAAGCTGGTGAAGCAGGCTGGTTCGGGAGGAGTCGCCTGCCGGATCCTGATCGAGGCATCCACCCTCGATGACACTCACCGCCAGCGGCTCAGCGACTACATGGCTGCGGGCGTGGAGGTCAGAGTGGCCGAGTCGCTGCCGATGAAACTGGCGTTGTTCGACGGCGAACACGGGATGATCGCGCTTCTTGACCCGGTGATTACGCGCCCCACCTGGACGGCGGTGGTGTTCCATCACGAAGGCATGGGCGAAGCGATGAAGGGTCTCTTCGAGGACCGTTGGAGCCGCGGCCGCAATCTCTGATCACTCGGCGCGGAGGGCGGCTACCGGATCGATGCGGGTGGCGCGCCATGTCGGCACGAAACTTGCCACTATCGCCACCAGGGCGATGAGGGCCGCCACCGCGAGCATCACCCAGGGATCGTTCGGGCTCACTTCAAAGAGCACGGAGCGCAACAGACGGGCCGTCGCCATCGCTCCCGCGAGGCCTGCCGCAATTCCGATGGAGGCTGCCTTCAACCCCTGCCACAACACCAGCCTTGTGATCTCGGGAGCCGCCGCACCCAGCGCCATCCGGATCCCGAACTCGCTGGTGCGCTGGCCGACCGAGTAGGCCAGCACTCCGTACAGTCCAATCGCCGCGAGGCCGACCGCGAGGAGCGCAAAAAGGGCGATGAGGGTGAGTCCGAAGCGACTCTGCGAAGTCGCGCCATCCATCATCTCGTCCACGGTCTTCACGGTAACGGCAGGCATGTCGGGTGCGAGCGAGCGCAGGATCTTCTGCAGCGGCAGCGAGAGCAGGTTGGGATCGCCGGCCGCGCGCACCATCAGGCTGGCGAAGGTGAAGCGGCCCTGATATAACGGAAAGTACACCACGGGTTCGGGCGCCTGTGCCAGATTCTGGCGCGTATCGCCAACAATGCCGATGATTTCGCAAGTTGGCGGATCGCCGATTCGCAACCGTTTGCCGATCGGGTCTTCGCCGGGAAAGAAAGTCGATGCCATGGACTCGCTGATCACGGCTTTGCCGGCCGCCTCCAGCCCGTCGGCGTCGTTGAAGACCCGCCCACGCTTCACGGGGATCCCCATCGCCTGGAAATATCCGGGGTCGGCGGACCGCACTACGGCGTCCAGGAAATGGCCCTGAGGCAATGGCGGGCGGCCCTCGATGGTAAAGGTGAAGTCCATGAAGTGGCCGGCTAGCGGGGCCACGGTCACCAGGCCCGCACTTTGCACACCCGGTTGGGAGCGGACCTGCTCCACCAGATCGCGATAGAATGCGGCGACGCGCGCTTCCGGCTTCATGCTTCCGGGCAGCGAGAAATCAACCACCAACACTCTCTCGGTGGCAAATCCGGGAGCGACCCCGTGCAGTTTCGAGAGACTCTTGAGCATCAGGCCCGCGCCGGCCAGTAGCATCAACGACAAGGCAATCTCCGCCGCGACCAGCGCATCCCGAAACATCCCACGGCGTCTTCCGGCGGTGGCGGACCGCCCGCCTTCCTGCATCGCCGACGCCAGTCCGGCGCGCCAGGACCACAGGGCCGGCACCAGTCCCACAGCAACTCCTACCGCCAAACTGACGGCCGCGGTGAACGAGAGGACCGCACCGTTTACCTGCAGGTTTTGGATGCGCGGAATGTAACCCGCCATGCGGATCAAGACGCCTGTTCCCGCCATCGCAATTCCCAAACCGAGAACGGCTCCGGCTAACGAAAGAATCGAGCTCTCCGCCAGGAACTGCTTCACGATCTGCGCACGATTAGCGCCCAGAGCGACGCGGACGGCGACCTCGCGCCGCCGCGACACCGCACGCGCCAGCAGAAGATTGGTGACGTTAACGCAGGCGATCAACAGCACACATGCCACCGCACCCAGCAACACCAGCAGCATCGGCCTTACCCCCGATACCATCCGCTCATCCATCCGAACCACATTTGCGCCTTTGCCGGTGAGTTCCTCGGGATGCTGCTGGCGGATCCGCTGCGCGATGCCGTCGAGTTCTGTGCGAGCCGCCTCGACGGAGACGCCGGGCTTCAATCGCGCGAGGGCCATGAAGCGATGATTGCCCCGCTCTTGACGGGCCTGAGTCGGCACCTTCTGCCAAACCGGTAGCCAGACTTGCACTTCCGCGCGCGGATAATCAAACCCGGCGGGCATCACGCCGACGATGGTGTGAGGCTCGCTGCCCAGGCGCGCTTTTTGGCCGATCACCTCAGGCCGCCCGCCGAATCGCTGCTTCCAGAGCGAATCGCTGATGATGACCACGGGAGTAGCTCCGCGTACGTCGTCGGCGGCGGTAAAGGTGCGCCCCAAGGCTGGTTGCGCGCCGAGGGTGGCGAAAAGGTTGTAAGAGCAGATGGCCCCACGGATGTTCTCCGGCAGTCCTCCGTCATCAGGCCAGAAGCTGGTGCCATACTCGCCGTAGAAAGCCATCTGCTCGAAGCCGTGCGCGTCGCGCTGCCAGTCGTACAAGTTTGGAGCGGAGACGGTGTTGAACGCGGTTTCGCTGACCACGTTACGTTCGAAGAGATTGACGAGGCGCTCAGGGTGCGGATACGGCAACGGCGCCAGCAGGACGGCGCGAATCACGGTGAAGATTGCAGAATTGGCCCCGATTCCCAAGGCGAGCACGAGGACGGCTGCCAACGTGAATCCGGGAGTGCGAAGGAGTTTGCGGAAGGCGTAACGGAGATCGCGCATAGGGACTATACTCCGCGAGCGCGAGGAAGTTACGTTTCAAAGCGCGCTTTGTCACGTGCGTCAAGGGCGTCAAGGAGGGGGGCTCTAAGCGAAGACCGGGCTCTGCCCGCAGGCAAAGGCACACACGATGAGTAAGGTGGCCAGCGCAAGTCGACCCAGGCCCGCCGCGAAAACGGAATGGGCCACCGATGGGCACCGATGAACCCGGATTAGAAGCACGGCAGTGTTTGTGTTTGGGTTCATCTGCGTCCATCCGTTTTCATCGCCGGCTGATTACCATGCGCTATCCTACCGCCAAACTCGCCGTCTCGCGGAATTGCATCGAGTACAGCCTTGCATACAATCCGCCGAGATCCATCAACTGCCGATGCGTTCCTAATTCAACAATTTTCCCGGTATCCACTACCGCAATTCGATGCGCGATCTTAATCGTGCTCAGCCGATGGGCGATGATCACTGTTGTGCGTCCCGCCATCAAACGATGGAGCGCATCCTGCACCTGGCCCTCGGAGTCGTTGTCCAACGAACTGGTCGCCTCGTCCAGCAGTAGGATTCGCGGGTCCTTCAGAATCGCGCGCGCGATGGCGATGCGTTGGCGCTGGCCTCCGCTGAGGCGGGTGCCGCGCTCTCCGACGACGGTCTCGTATCCCTGCGGAAAATCCTGGATGAAGTCGTGCGCATTCGCGGCTCGCGCGGCGGCGATCATCTCGCCTTCGGTCGCATCCAGACGGCCATAGAGAATGTTCTCGCGAATCGAACCGCCGAACAGCATCGTTTCCTGCGGCACGATTGCCATTTGTGCGCGCAGACTCTCTTGCGTTGCCTCGCGCAAGTCGTAATCATCGATCCGCAGGCGGCCGCCCGCAGGGTCGTAAAAGCGAGGGATCAGATTGAACAACGTGCTCTTGCCAGCGCCGCTCGGGCCGACGAGGGCCAGAATCTCGCCCGGTTCGATGTCGAGCGTAATGCCGCGAATCACCGGCACATTTTTCTCGTACTCGAATGTCACATCTTCGAAGCAGATGCGCCCGTCTACCGGAGGCAGCGACATCGCGCCCGGAGCGTCCTGCACAGAAGGCTGCATATCGAGTATCTCGAACACACGCTGCACTCCGCCAATCGCGCTGCGAAATTGACCGTACATCCCCGCCAGCCCGCCAATACTGGCCGCGATCATCATGCTGTACATCAGGAAGCCATTGATCATTGCGAGCGTCAAGCGGCCCGCGATCACCTCGCGTCCGCCGTACCACATGATCGCGGCGATGGAACCGAAGCCCAGGAACATCATAACCGTCGCGAATAGAGAGTTGGACATCGCCATCCGCACCGACGCCTGGAACGCTCGCCGTATGGCGCTGCCGTAGCGATCGGTTTCGTGCCGCTCTCGTCCGAAACTCTTCACTACGCGAATCCCCTGCAGCGCCTCCTCGGCCACCGTGGTCGACTCGGCCAACTGATCCTGCACCGCCATGCTGGCCTTGTGCAGCCTGCGGCCAAACACGCTGGCTACGAGAATCACGGCGGGCACGAGCGCGACGATGAACAGCGTCAGGCGGGCATTCATCGACACCACGATGGTCAACGCTCCGACCAGCGATACCGTTTGACTCAGTAAAGAAGTCAGATTGCTGGTGAGCACCGAGCGCATCTGAGTCACATCGCTCGAAAGACGCGACACAATCTCGCCGACACGCCGGCTCGAGAAGAAGTCCAGAGACAGGCGGTGCAGGTGATTGTAGAGCGCGGTGCGCAGATCGCAAACGATGTGTTCTCCCACCACCATCAGCAGGGTCGATTGCAGAAACGAAAAAGCCGCCTGCGCCAGGAAGATGCCCACCAGCAGGAGCGCCAGATGATTGAGCGCGCCCATGCTTTTGGTACGCGTCACGGAATCCAGCAGACGCACGATTACCATCGGAAAGCTGAGTCCGAGGCCCGTGGAGATCAGCAGTGCCAGGGCCGCGAGCACCATCCGGCCTTTGTATGGACTCAACCATGCGAACAACCGCCGCCAATTCACTACCTTGATGGAAACGGGTGGTTCTTTTCGGTCGGAAATCGCGAAGCGCGCCCGGTGATGTCCGTTGGAGCGGTCATGCATCATACTTGCCGAGCTTACACGCCTTGTATAAATGGAATTTAAACGGAATGGCGGCTTCTATGCATCGGAACTGACCCGCGAAAAGCGTCGAGAAGAGTCTCAACGCGGCAAACAGAAGTATTTGCGCCACGGGCTTTCATTACACAAAGGAATAGTCTGCTCGACTGGCGTCAAGCCAGCGGCAGATTTACTGTAAACACGGATCCCGATCCTGACTGGCTCTCGACGGCGATAGTGCCGCGATGCATCTCCACTACCTTCTTCGCAATCGACAGACCCAGCCCGCTGCCGCTTTCGGTCCGGCGGCGGGAACGATCGGCCTTATAGAACCGCTCGAAGATGTGGGGCAGATCCTGGGCAGGGATGCCGATGCCGGTATCGGCGATGGTCACTTCCAGCCGGCCGGACAGACGCCTCAACGCTACCCGCAAACTCCCACCGGGAGGAGTGAATTTGATGCCGTTGTGGATGAGGTTGATCCAGACTTGGCTTAGCAGGTCTTCATCCGCCTTGATGTCGGCCTCTTCGAGAGCTACGTCCATTTCGAGTTGCTTGCCGGCCCATTGCGGCTCGCATGCCAGGATCAGGCGGCGGATTTGTGCATCCAGACGGTAATCCCTGGGCTCGAATTTCGGCTGGGCGGACTCGAGGGATGCGAGCTTCAGCAAATTGGCACTAAGGTTCGACAGCCGCACACTCTCGGAGTCAATCACGTCGAGATAGTGGCGGCGCTCTTCGTCAGTGAGATGGTTCTCCCGCAATGCGCACGCGAATCCGCGGATGGAGGTCAAGGGCGATTGGATCTCATGTGAAACATCCGAGACAAACTCGCGCCGCATCTTCTCCATCTGGTCAAGCTGCAGGGCCATTCGGTTCACGCTCTGCACCAGTTCGGCAACCGCCCCGCGTGCTTCCGAGCGAGCGTCCAGCCGCGTGCTGAAATCGCCTTTGGCGATCCGTTCGAGCGCGTCGATGATGTTGGCGAAAGGGCCGCCGCGAGGCTTTCGGAACAGCAGTCCGAAGACGATCACGGCGAGCACCATCAACATCAACCCAAGCACCGTATTGATGATCTGTGCCTCAAGAGCAGCCGGGTGCCAGCCCACCCGTCGATAGACTTCCGCCGTAATGTAGAAGGCAATCGTCAGACCAGAGCCGATCAGAACGACAGGGGCCGCCAGATGGACGGCTGTACGCGCAACCCGCCGGACCTTCATACTTGCGCCTCCAGCCGATAGCCGAGCCCGCGGATGGTGCGGATCTGAAACGAGTGCCGGTCCTCGGGAAAGCGCTCGCGCAGCCGGTTGATATGCACATCCAAGGTCCGTTCATTGCCTTCGAAATCGTAACCCCAGACGTCTTCGATCAGGCGTTCGCGCGTGAGCGTCACGCCCGGATAGCTGGCCAGTTTGAACAGCAGTTCGAACTCTTTGAGCGGCAGCGTCACGGGCTCGCCCTTCACCGTGACTTCGTAAGTCTGGCGATTCATCGCCAGATCGCCGGCCTGCACCGTCTGCGACGCCGCGATGCGGTAGCGCTTGAGCAGGGCCTTAACCCGCGCCACCAGTTCGACTGGTTCGAACGGCTTGACCAGATAGTCGTCCGTACCCAATTGGAAGCCCTTCACCTTATCGGCGGTTTCGCCCTTGGCGGTGATGATCAGCAAGGGGCAGTCGCCGGATTGCCGCAGGCGCCGGCACAACTCCCACCCGTCCAGGTTGGGCATCATGATGTCCAGAATCACCATGTCCGCCTTCACGGTCTCGAGTTTCGCGAGCGCCTGGACGCCGTCGGAAGCCTCGAAGACGTCGAGACCTTCGCGCGCCAGAAAGATCCGGACCAACTCCCGAATATGCGGATCGTCGTCGACCACCAGGATCTTGCTCACCGCCGTCCTCATTTCAGGAATACACCATGCGTGTAAACGGAAGGTAAACGGAGTTTCGTCTCGCTGGGATAAAAACTTTTTGCAGCGTGGACCCGAAGTGATCGACTGTCCGCATCGCAGCCGAAGCCCTTCCCCGGACTCGCGAGCGGGTGCGGGTTCCATCTTCCCCAACCCCCAAGCCCCAATCCCCGACCCCTGCTTCCAGGCCCGGTGCTATGATCGTGCTCGTGCGATCTGCACTGATCGCCCTGTGGGTGCTTCTGCCCCTTCAGGCGCAGAACGCCGCCGAAGTTCGCGGCTCCGTGGTGGATGCTCTGGGCGGCGAGAGCCTCTCCAATGTCGCCGTTCAACTGGTAGGCGGATCGTACCGCGCCACGACCGACACCGCCGGCCGCTTCCGGATCGCGGATGTCGCTCCTGGAGATTATGTTCTGAACGTATCGACGGTGGGATATCACCTGCTAAAGAGGCCGTTCCACCTGGACACCGGAGAGAGCAAAGAGTTCGCGATCGTGCTCAGTCCCGACACGTACCGGCAGACCGATACCGTGTCGGCACAGGCGAGCCCTTTCGAGACCGCGCGTACGGACAGTGCGGCGGCATTGGTATTGGCCGGCAACGACGCCAAGAACCTCGCCAGCGTGCTGGCCGACGACCCGCTGCGCGCGGTGCAGAGCCTGCCCGGCGTCAGTTCCAATAACGATTTCGACGCGCGCTTCTCATTGCGCGGCGCCGACTACGGCCGCATCGGACTGTACCTGGACGGCATTCTGCTCCACGCGCCATTTCACATGTTGCAAGGACAAAACGTGCAGGGCTCCGCCACCGCTTTTAATGGCGACATGGTGGAAGAGATGGAACTGCACGAAGGCGCGTTTCCAGAGAGGTTCGAGGACCGCACCGCGGGCGTGCTCGACGTTCATACACGCGACGGCAGCCGCACTGGGACTTCATTTCGTGTGGCCGCGAGCGCATCGAACGCCGGTGTGTTGGCGGAAGGGCCGCTCGGCCGGAAGAAGCACGGATCGTGGCTTGTTGCCGCGCGAAAAAGCTATCTGCAGTACATTTTCGAGCGCACGTTTCCGAACACCAGCTTCATCTTCGGGTTCGAAGATGTGCAGGGCCGTCTGACTTATGACCTCACGCCAAAGAACAACATCACGCTCTACGTGCTCGAAAGCTTTTCCAGTCTGGATCGTCACACCAATATCTCGAGTCTGGGAGTGAATTCGCTGGTCACGGCAGGCTACCACTATACGCTCGGCAACTTGGGATGGCGTTACACTCCCTCGCCGAAGTTGCTGATCCATACCCACGCCGCGTGGATGCGAGAGAAGTTTGACAACAACAACCCCACCAGCCAGCCGCTGGGGGAAGGCTACTACGGAGAATGGGTCGGCAACACGGCCGCCACGTTGATGTGGAGTGCGCAGAGCCCGCTGGACATTGGTGTGTCGATGCGCCAATTGCGAGACCAGGGATTCAGCATTCAATATCAGAGCGGCGCAGTCGCTCCTCGTTTCCTGGATCGCTTCGACGGGACAGCCACGCGGGTGGGGGGCTTCGCACAACAGTCGTGGAACGGATGGTCGGGGCGGGTGCATCTCTTGGGCGGCGTGCGTTGGGATCACGAGTCGATTGACGGCGTGGCAGCGATCTCTCCGCAGGCATCGGCGGCGTTTCTGATGACGCCCGGCACGCGGCTCCAACTCGCCTGGGGGCAGTATGTGCAGTATCCGGAAGTTTCGCTTCTGACCTCGATTCTCGGAGGGCGCGGGTTGTTGCCGATGCGCTCCAACCACGTGACGGCGGGAGTGGAACAGCGGGTGGGCGAACGCACGCGAGTCCGCCTGGAGTATTACAATCGAGCCGACCGCGACCTGCCATTCCAACCCCTGTACGATCCCCGCATCATCGGCGGGAAGCTGTTCGTCCCGCCCTCGAATCCTCTATACCTCAACTCGCTGCGCGGTTATTCCCGGGGTGTGGAGTTGTTCGTGCAGCGCTCCAGCGCCAACCGCATCACTGGATGGGTGTCGTATGCCTACGGCCACACCGGCATGCGCGACGGCGGGGAGCCTGCGGGAGCCGACAACCGGTTCCCGTCGGAATTCGATCAGCGGCACACGGTGAACGTCTACCTGGGGTACCGTCTGAGGCCGACGGTGAATTTGAGCGTCCATTCGAGCTACGGCAGTGGATTCCCCTTGCCGGGATTCTTTCAGCAGAGTGGTTCGCTCTATTTCCTGACGAACGTCCGCAATCAACTGCGCCTGGCGCCGTATTCACGGACTGACCTGCGGGTGAACAAGTCATGGACCAAGGACAAATGGAAGCTGACGCTGTACGGCGAGGTGGTGAATTTGACCAATCGGACGAATTACATTTTCGACAGCTTCAACGGGTACAACAGCAAAACGTTCCAGTCGTTCTTAACGCTGGACACCATGTTTCCCATACTGCCTTCGGCGGGGGTGGTGTTCGAGCGCTAGGATCCCCGGCCGAGTCGCCTGCGAGCGCGGTAAATTCGTTCTCGCGCGCGGCCACCCGATGAACGCCAAGACACAGAATATCTCCGCGGAGGCTAAGGGAGATATCGCCTACGCGCAGAAGTTTTATGTTACAGCATGCCCGCTGAGATTGCGAAGCGCGCAGAAAGACGCCAAGCCACGTTGTGGTAAGCTGCTGCTTTCCTGTGGACTCAGCAGAGCGCTTTACCGCTGAAATCGCCGATGCCGGAAAGCGGCTTGACCAGATGCTCCATGAGCGAATGCCTTCATTCAGCCGTTCGCGGATTCAGCGCTGGATCGAAGATGGACGCGTCCTGGTCGATGGACGGCAGGTGCGCGCCTCTCACGCCGTTCGCGCCGGTCAGACCATCGACGTCGCGCCCGCCGCCGCCCCGCCGCTGCGCGCCACACCGGAAGACATACCGCTCACCGTGCTCTACGAGGACGACGATGTGGTCGCTATCGACAAACCTGCCGGCATGGTGGTGCATGCCGGGGCGGGGGTGCATGCAGGCACCCTGGTGAACGCACTCCTGCACCGCTTCGGAGCACTTTCCGGTGTGGGCGGGGAGTTGCGGCCGGGCATCGTCCATCGCCTCGACCGCTTCACCAGCGGCGTGCTTCTGGTGGCAAAGAACGACGCCGCCCATCAAGTCCTGGCGGCACAGTTTTCCGGCCGCCAGATCGAAAAGATCTACCTCGCACTCGTGCATGGGCGCGTGAAGGACGATTGCGGGCGGGTGGAAAAGCCAATCGCGCGCGACCCGGTCCGCCGCGTCCGTATGACTGCCCGACTGGCCGATGGCCGCGCCGCCTGGTCGGAGTATCGCGTCCTGCGCCGCTTTCGCCGGCAGGTGGATCGCGGACCGGAGTTCACGCTGCTGGAAGTAAAAATCGGGACTGGGCGCACGCACCAGATCCGCGTGCACCTGTCGAGCCTCGGCCATCCTGTGGTGGGCGATACTTTATATGGTGCGCCCAAAGTGGAGGGCGAGCCGCCCTTGGGCCGCTATTTCCTGCATGCGCATCGAATCCGGTTCCACTCGCCATCGTCGGGCGCCGCGATCTCGGTAGTCTCTCCCTTAGCGCCCGAGTTGCAAGCCTGGATGGATGGTTTGCAAGGGATATAATCGAACATATGAAGAAATGGGTCGCATTCGCAGGGGCCTGTGTAATGGGGCTGGCCCTTTTGGCGGGGCAGCAGGAGCCTCCGCCCGCCAAGCGGCCAGGCGCTCCGGCAACCAAACGGCCGCCCGTCGAGCAAGCCGACGAGTCTACCCGCATCACCGTCGACGTAACGCGCGTCGACATGCTCTTCACCGTCACCGACAAGAAAGGCCGCTTCGTCACCGACCTGACGAAGACCGACTTCGAAGTATTCGAGGGCAAGAAACCACAGAACATCTCCGAATTCAGCGCGGAAAGCGATCTGCCGCTGCGGCTCGCGGTCCTGATCGACACCAGCAACAGCATTCGCGAGCGATTCAAGTTTGAACAGGAAGCCGCCAGCGAGTTCCTGAAGAGCGTGATTCACGCCAACCAGGACAAGGCGATGGTGGTCAGCTTCGATACCTCGCCCGAACTCAGAGCGGATCTGATCGACGATACCGACAAGCTGGAGGAGGCCATCCGCGACCTGCGGCCCGGCGGCGGGACCGCGCTTTACGATGCCATCTTCTTCGCCTGCCGCGACAAGCTGCAGCAGGACCAGCCACGGCACAAGTACCGGCGCGCGATCGTGGTGCTGAGCGATGGCGAAGATAATCAAAGCCGTTATACTCGCGACCAGGCGCTCGAAATGGCGCAGAAGGCCGACGTCGTGATCTACGCCATTTCCACCAACATCTCGCACATCGATACGGATGGCGACAAGGTTCTGAAGTATTTCACGGCGGAGACCGGCGGGCGCTCATTCTTTCCGTTTAAGGCGGAAGACATGGCGCAAGACTTTGCCGACATCCACAACGAGCTGCGGCACCAGTACAACATTTCGTATCGCCCCGAACCGCTCCTCACCGACGGCCTGTATCACACCATCGAGATGCGCGTGAAGGGACGCAAGGACCTGATTGTGCACGCCCGCAAAGGCTACTACGCGCGCAAGATGTAATGTGTTCGGGGGCTCGGAGCTTTCTACATCATTTCGTTGCAATGGCCCAGCAGGCAAGAACACTACCTTAAGTTCAAGAACTTACGAATCGGGGCCGCGCTACGAGCCGCGCGCGTTAGCAAGCGATCTGGCGATACGTCGGCGGACTTGTCAAACAATGTACAGCGGTCGATCGACCTTTTGCCGCGGTGTGCAGGTTTAGAAGGTGCGCCGCTTGAGCCGCTCGATCGAAAACTTGGCGGTGTCGGCGACCGCCATGACAGTCATCACGCCGGCCTGAACCGGATCGGTCACCACCAGGTCGGCTGCCTCGGGCACGCTCCCGGCCATATTCAAGCTGACTACCAGCAATCCCTGCTGCCTCACTTCACGGACCGCAGTCTCGATGTCGCCCCCCATCAGCGAACCCGCCAGCACCAAGGCTTTGGCCCGAGGCAGCCGCGCCACGGCGCGCACCGCATCCGCCAGCGGCCGCTCTCCCACCAGCGGAATCGTATCCACCGAGATATGCTCGCCGCGGATGTTATGGCGGTCGGCTTCCGAGATCGCACCCACCGCCACCTGGCCCACCTGCGCACCGCCGCCCACGATGATGATCCGTTTGCCGTAGACTTTCTGCAGGGTCTTAACCTGTTCGACGCGGCGCACAATCGGGAGTTCCTGAAGCTCCTTGACTACCGGCTCAGCTCCCTCGGGCAGGATCACCTCGAAATACGTGCGGGCCTCATCCGGGCGATTTTCCAGGATTTCGACGGAAGTGATGTCTCCCCGATGGCGGGCGATCACGCCGGTAAGCTGGTGCAGGACGCCAGTCGTGCCGAAGGCATGAACCACCAGTCCAATCGTCTCGTTTTCCATTTGCTTTTTCAGTGTAGCGTGGGGCCTGTTGCTAAAATGTAAGCATGGTGCGTGCGGGATCGAGCGCCGCCCTCTCCGTCGAGCGTTTCTTCCAATTCTCGTTGCTGGGCCTGGTGGCGAGCGGCTACCTGGCGGTGGCCGGTTCGGGATACCTGGATGCCCCGACGGTGATGCTGACCGCGGCGGGCCTCCTGCTGCGCGGGTTGCTGATCTACGGCTTCGTCCAGTTCGAGCTGTCGGAGCGCACTTCCACACTGATCACGATTGGTTACACGGGCTTCTACGTTGTGGATTATTTCCTGCTCTCGCGGGAGTTTCTGCAGGCCACCGTGCACCTGGTCTTCTTCCTCGCGGTCCTTAAGATTCTCACCGCGAAGACCAATCGCGACCATCTCTACACCGCTTGCATCGCTTTTCTGGAACTGCTGGCGGCCGCGATTCTCTCCGCTAATTTCAATTTCTTCGTATTCCTGGCGCTCTATCTGCTGTTCGCGATCGCCGCACTCAGCAGCGGAGAGATCCGCCGCTCGATGTACAAGACAACGCCGACGGCGCGCAACGGGCCGAAGCATTTTCAGGTGCGCCTGGCGTCGCTCACGATCCTGGTGACGATGGGCATTCTCGCACTTACCGGAGGTCTCTTCTTCCTGCTGCCCCGCACCGCCGACGCGGCATTTTCCCGCCTGACCTCGCACCATGTACACATCCCAGGCTTCTCGAACCAGGTGAACCTGGGCGATATTGGCGAAATCAAGACCACTTCGCGGCCGGCCATGCACATCCGCCTCATCGGCCGCGAGATTGCAGGCGGCGTGAAATGGCGCGGAGGAACGCTGGTGGACTTCGACGGCCACCGCTGGTCGAACCCCAATCCCTCAAGACAACTGATCCAGGTGGTTAACGGCCAGGCGGAGCTCGAAGCGCCCGATAATCGCCCGCGCGGCATCAGCTACACGGTGGATTACGACGAACTCGAAACCGACAGCCTGTTTTTCGCGGGTACGCCGCAACGCGTTTACCTGCACAGCGGACCGGTGATTCGCTGGGAGGGCGGTTACCGGCTCGGGCGCCTTCCGTCTCCCGGATTTCACTACGAAGCGTACAGCCTGCTGGACGAGCCTCCCGAGGTGGCGCCGATTCGCTTTCCGACCCCCATCCTCTCCTTGGCGGATCGGGAGCGCAATCTGCAGTTGCCGATTCTGGATGCCCGAATCGCCAGGCTCGCCCGAGAGGTGACGGCTGGCGCCAGCACAGATCTGGAACGGGCGAGGATCCTGGAGCGCTACCTGCGCACCGAATTCGGGTACACGCTGCAACTGCCGAGCCACGAAGTGGCCGACCCCGTGGCCTATTTCCTGTTTACGCGCAAGAAGGGACATTGCGAGTATTTCGCTTCCTCGCTGGCCTTGATGCTGCGGACTCTCGGGATACCGTCTCGCTTGGCGACGGGTTTCCAAAGCGGCATCTTCAATCCCATCTCCGATCTGTGGCTGCTCCGCGCTTCGGACGCGCATAGCTGGGTGGAGGCGTGGATTCCCGGGCACGGTTGGACGACGTTTGACCCCACCCCGCCCGATCCTAACGCCGCGGGCTTCGCTTTTCTCACCAAACTAGGGTTATACGTCGACGCGGCTGAGACGTTCTGGCAGCAATGGGTGGTCGGCTACACCTCGGGCCAGCAGCTTTCGCTGGTAGATCAGTTGCAACAGGGTGCGCGGCGCCTGGGCATTCGCTGGTTCGATTCCCTCAACGGGGTCGGCTCCAACTGGGGTACGGGCGCCTTGGTGCAGTGGGCCAAACGCTTCGCCCTGCGTATTCTGGCGGTCTTTGCAGTGGGGCTGTGGATCTGGAAGATGGGACCTCCGCTGATCCGGCTGCTGCGCATTCGCCATCGGGTGAAGCGCGTACGCCGCGGCGAGGCGAGCATCGCCGACGCTACTTTGTTGTATGAGCGCATGCTGCATCTGCTGAAACGGCGCGGCTATCACAAGCCGGTCTGGTTTACTCCCGTGGAGTTCGCGGCATCGCTGCCGCAGAGCAATTTGGGCAAAGCGGTGACGGAGTTCACCGCTACTTATAATGCGCTACGGTTTGGCGGACGTACCGACGAAGCGCCCCGGCTTTCGATTCTGCTTGACCAACTGGAGCGGCTGGAACCTGGCCGATAAGGTCAGGCCCGCGGCACTTCGCTCATCAGCGCCAGGAGGTTGCGGTCGGGGTCGCGGAAAAACGCCATCCACAGGTCGTGGTTCGGCATGCGTGCGATCTGGTGTGGCTCACCTTCAAACGCCGCTCCCCGGCCGCTCAGGGTTTGAAACGCCTGTTGGATGTCCGGCACCTTGAAGTAGAGGATCGACGAGTACGACTCGGCGGCCCGTTCGGAAATAGAGAGCATCAGGCGCACACCTCCACAGTCGAAGAACCCCATATTGGCGACTTGGAACAGCAGTTTCATTCCAAGGGCGTCGCGGTAGAAGGCGATCGCGCGATCGATATCCGTGACCGTGATCCCAATCTGCCCGATCGCAGACAATCCGAAAGGCGCAGCTACTGTGGCGGATTCCATACTCCTCCGAAGCGTTCATGATATCAATGCCGGCAGGCTTGGATCAGGTGCCGTAACAGGTGGACGCAGGCCGCTCGGCGGTCCGGGTCTGAAGCATCGGCCGAAAGGGAGTCCAGCACGCTGGCGAACACCTCCCGACGTTCTTCCTCGATCGTCGAGACTGGGCGGAGAGATCGAGGGGGATTCCGAATCGGCATATTCGTGGTCAACAGGCTGGTGATGGGTGGCACAGACAGCTTATCGGCAGGAAACTGCGGTTCTTGCGGTTCCCCTGGCGCTCTAATGTTTTCCCGGTATTCGCCGATATAGTTCATGGAGATCCTATGGTGCGTCTCACCCGGCTCAATCACATGCCGCTGGTTCTGAATTCCGATCTCATCGAACATATTGAGGAGACTCCGGACACCGTAATCACTCTCACCAACGGGCAGATTGTGCGGGTGCGGGAGAGCGCCGAACAGGTAGTCGACTTAGTGGTGGAGTTCCGCCGGAGGATTCATCAAACGAAGCCGCTGGCCGGAGTTTATGGAAAGGAATCCGAGACCAGGTGCTGATTCATGGCCGATACCGCCCCTTTACCCAAGAAACGTCCCAACACGGCTGCAAAACGCAATTCCTTCCGTCTGGACTTTGCGACCCTTGCCGGATTTGCGCTGGCTCTCGGCGGCATCATCGGCGGGCTCCTGCTTGAAAAGGGAAGTATTCAGGACGTGGCGCAAGGCACCGCCGCCATGATCGTTTTCGGCGGCACCTTGGGGGCAGTTCTGGTCACTACTCCGCTCCCGGTTTTCCGCAGAGCACTGCGGAGGCTCGGGAGCGTCCTGGTTGAACAGGACACCTCGACGTCGGAGACGATTGACTCGCTCATTCAGTACGCCACCAAAGCGCGTAAGAACGGCATTGTCAGCCTGGAGCAGGAAGCCGCGTCTATTCCGGATCCTTTTCTCAAGAAAGCGCTCAACCTGGCGGTGGACGGCACAGACCTTCAGGAGATCCGGCAGATGATGGAGATTGACATCGAGGTGAGCGAACAGGCTTCCGAATCGGAAGCGAAGGTGTGGGATGCGGCAGGCGGCTATGCTCCCACAGTCGGCATCATCGGGGCCGTCATGGGGCTGATCCAGGTCATGAAGCATCTGGAGGACATTAAAGAAGTGGGCCACGGCATCGCGGTGGCTTTTGTGGCGACGGTCTATGGGGTGGGAAGCGCGAACCTCTTCTTCCTCCCCGCCGCCAACAAAATGCGCGCTCGCGTGCGGGCGGTATCGATGGTGAAACAGATGATTCTGGAGGGTGTCGTCGGCATCGTGGAAGGGCTGAATCCTACACTGATCCGCCTGAAACTCGTCGCCTTCGACGTCGATCCGCAAAAGCCCAAGAAGCCCGCCTTCAAAAGCGCCCCGGTGAAACCCATCGGGACCTCATCCAGAGTTGGGGTCGAGACATCCTCCGCGGCCGCCTCGTCCGGAACGTAGGAGAAGCCTGGTGCGGAAAAAACGGGCCGAAGCCCACGAAAATCATGAGCGCTGGCTGGTATCCTATGCCGACTTCATTACCCTGTTGTTTGCCTTCTTTGTCGTCATGTTCGCCTCCACTCAGGCCGACAAGAACAAAACCAAAGCAGTATCCGAATCGGTGCGGGAGGCGCTCGAGCACGGGCAGTTCAGCGCGGCGATTTCGACGGTTCTCGGTCGCGGCCGCCATGAGAATGCAAGAATGCCGTTGAATCCCGATCGCGTCAAAGAGTCGGAGAATCTTCCGCCAATTCCGCCGCCGCCGTCCAACCACCCTGCGGACTTGAAGAAGTCCCTGCAAACCTTACAGACGGGGCTGGATTTCGAACTGCAGAGCGGCAAGGTTCAGCTCAAACTCGAGGGTCGCGGTTTGGTAATCAGTATGCGCGAAGCCGCCTTCTTCAAGTCCGGGGATGATGCGGTGGATCCTGCCAGCTATCCGATCATTGCGAAGATCGCGGCGGTGGTTCAGGATTTGCCCCAACCTTTGAGGCTGGAGGGATACACAGATTCCATACCGATCCACAATTCGCGCTTCCGGAATAACTGGGAACTCTCGGCCGCTCGCGCGATCGCTATGCTGGAACTGCTCGACCAGCGATTCCAGATCCCTTCCGAACGAATGGCGGTGGCCGGCTACGCGGCAAATGCACCTGCCGACACCAACGAAACCGTGGAAGGTCGCGCGCACAACCGCCGGGTCGATCTGGTGGTGCTTTCCGCCGATGCCATGAAGAGTGAACCTCCTTCGGCACCGCAATCCCCAGTTGGAGGGGCCGCCAGGAAGTAGTTGACTCCCGTGTTGGCTTGCCACCCAGGAGACCGCGAAAATCCTGCCCGCCAATGCCATGCCCGCCAATGCAATGGAGGGCGAGCCGTCAGATAGTCAGAAAGTAGCGGCAGCGTCGCCGTACCGGGCGGCTACCCAGATGGTGTCGAGTTCTGCCTGCGCCCTGGCGCGCTCGCACATTACGAAATCGCTTGACCACCGCAACAGTTCGCCGGCTTCGGCCATGCGGTCCGGGGTGCATGCACCTCGTGCGATCTCCTCGCGGATTCCAGCGGCGTATTCATTCCACAAGAGCGTCGCCCGCTGGAATTCCCCGGAGGCGATGGCTTGACGAATCGGCCCCGTCGCGTTCTGGTTCATATGGGTCACTTGTACATGGCGTCGGCGGTCTGCTGAGCCTCGAACATGGAACTCAGGTAGGTATACTGCTGCTGCATCGAGGCGATCATAGCGTCGGCCGCGGCCATTTGATTCTGCATTTGAAGCTGCATCGCGTCCACTGCGGACTGTTTCGTCGAAATTGTAGTCCCAAGACTCGTAATCTTCGATTTTGTGTCCGTTTCCAGCGTCTTCATCAGCCCCGTGTTCGGATCTTCCAGGCTGGTCAGAACATCGGTGGCCTTCTTCAGGAAGCCGCCGCCAGTTGCGGAGCCGAGAAATGTGGACACGCCGGGCGAACTGGTAAGGTCGGCAGCGATCAGAGTCAACGGATTGTAGGTAATCTGGCCGTTCAATTCCAGTTTCAAACCCAGGTCCTCCAGAACGTTGAACTGTCCGCCCGCCGAATAGGTAGAGATACTGGCGAGCATGCTGGAGAGTTGGTTGACAATACTCTGCCCTTGCAGCGCGCCGCCGGACTGGCCTCGCTGTGTCTCGAGTTCGGTCACGACGGCGTTGTAGGCAGTGGCGAAACCGGCCAGTGCCGTGTTGAGGGCGTCTGTGGATCGCGTCACCGTGATGCCCACCGCATCGCTGCCGGCGGGAGTTCCACCGGAGGTTCCCACCAGGGTAGCCGTAACGCCGCTCGAGATCGTGATGTTGCGGGTCGAACTGGTGTTCGTCACCCCGGAATTATTGATCTCGTACGACGCCAGGGAGCCAGCAGTCTGTTCTTTCAGATAATCGGCAGCGGTGGTCTTCTGAATGTCGTAGGTGCTGCCGGCCGGGCCCTGTAAAGAAATGCGGTAATCCGGGCTGCCGCTCGTGCCCATGTCCACAACAGAGGCGTGCACCAGGCTGCCGTACACAGAGTTGATCGCCGAAGCGACGCTGCCAGCGCTGTTGTCCGCCGGTGTGAAGGCGTACTTGCTGGTTCCGATCACCAGGTTGTATGTGCTTCGGCTGCCGTCCGAATCGGGGGCCGCATTCCAGGAAGTAGTGGAGCGGCTCCGCGCCGGGATCTGCTGCGTCTGCAGTGAAGTACCGCCCGTTCTTTTCAAGTCCAAGGTGGAGGATCCATTCATGGGACCGTCTGTGGTGCTTTGGAGGGAGATGCGGTAGTCGTGGCTACTGCCGGTTCCGAGATCGACCACAGAAGCTCGTACCTGACCGCCGGCCGTGGCATTGATGGCACCCACGACATCGTCGGCGCTGTTACTGGCCGGCGTGATGGCGTATTGACTGCCGCCAACCGTTAGACTGTACGTGGCCGGGCCGCCGGAATCGTCCCAGGAGGCGGTGCTTTGACTGATGGCGTAGCCGCTCGTGGCCTGCTGCTGAAGCGTGGCCGGCGCGGCGCCGGTCGGGATATTGAGAAGATCGAGATTGGTCTGCCCTAACGTCGTGCTTCTCAGGGAGAGGCGGGTATCCCCCGGCGCTACATTCACCGTGGTGGCCTGAACCAGGTTACCGTAATTTGCATTGATCGCATTGGCCACGGACTGTGCGCTGTTATCGGTTGCGGTGACACTGTAATTCTGATTCCCTACCACCAGTGTGAATGCCGTCGGTTGGTTCTTCACCTCGGGCATGTTCCAGTTCTGCGTCGACATGCTGGACTCATAAGCGCCAATACTGCTGACGTTCATGGTGTAGTAGCCCTCTTGGGCGCCATCGGCAACATTGACGTTAACCACGTTGGGGCTCGACACCTCGGACTGGTATGAAGAGCCGCCGAGCGCTGTCCCGATCTGAGCCACTGCTGTCTGCAAGGCGGTAAGCGTGGTATCGAGCTTGCTCAACTCGCTGGATTGATTCGTCAGACTGGTTTGGTCGGTAGTCAACTGTGTGATCGGCAGTTGGGCAATCGCCACCGCGCGGTCGATTACGTTATTGAAGTCGGTCGAAAACGAACTGCTGCCAGTGAAATAGGTTGGTGTGGCGCTAGTGGTTCCCATAAATACTCCAGGGCCGGCATTGGACTGATCGTCCAACCCGGCCCGAAGCTTTAAGCGGCGGAAGAGCCGCTAGCGAGAGCCGCCCTTCCGCCGGTCAGGTGTTGGTTACGGACTAGCCCCTCAGGAGCGCGAGAACGCCCTGCGGTGCGGAATTGGCCTGGGCCATGGCAGCAATCGATGCCTGCGAAAGGACCTGGGCCTTGGAGAGATTCGCCGCTTGCTGCGCGACGTTAGCGTCGCGGATTTGCGACTCGGCGGAGGAGAAGTTGGTGATCTGAGATTGTGCCAGGTTGATGGCGTATCCCAACTGGTTTTCTCCTCGGCCGATGGTGGCTTGCGCGGAGCCCAACTTGGCGACGGCGGACGCAATCGCCGCGACCGCCTGCTGTGCACCGGCCTGCGTATCGATGGCAATGCTGGAGGCGCTGCCGTTCAGGGCGGATGTGAAGGTTTGCGCCTTGCCGCCGTTGAGCCCGTCGCCCACCGCGGCGCCCGCGGAACTGCTCACGCTGACGTTGAAGGAAGAGAGAGAACTGATGAAGTTGATGCTCTCGGATCCATCCGCCGCGGTTTCCTGCACAGCGGTGATGGAACGCAGCGTGGCATTGTCACTCTGTTGCAGTTTGGTGTTGATGGCGCTGATGGCGGCGTCGATGTTGGCGCCGGTCTGAGCCTGCGAGTCGTTCTGCAAGGTGATCGTCAACGGCGTCTGCGGCACACCAGCGGCGCTGTTTGCCGAGATGCTGATCGACTGGTCGTCATTGCCGAATTGCATGCTCTGGAACTTGATGCTCGCGGCGTTCTTGGTGCCATTGGCGAACGTCCCGATTGCGGAAGCTCCTTGGGTGTCGATGACAGTGGCGTTCGATTTGGGCGTGAGGGCGTTGGCGTTGGTAAAGGCCGTGCCGGTGTCCCCGAATCCCAGGTCGGAGTCGTTGCTGCCGTTCTTGGTGCCCCACGCGTCGACCCGGAACTGGGTCCCGTTTGAGGAGCTGATTTCCAGGCTATTCGTGGCTTGGTTGATTTGCGCGGTGATACCGGCCTGTTGGAGCGTGGAGTTGCTGTTGAAGGCGACCTTCAGGCTGTCCACGACGCTCTGCGCGCTACGGGCCTGGCCCGTGGCGGCGGAGTCCACATACCAACCGAGTTGCAGTGCGCTGGCCAGATTGCCCGTTGTTCCAGCACTGTCCACGGCGACGCTGGAGTTCGCGCCCTTGGTCTGCGAGGCGATCACTACGTTGCCACTGGCGTCCAGGGATACGATCTTGGCGTCGGTGCTCGTCCCCAGTGCCTGTTGCGCGGTCTGGTTGAGGAAAGATACGACGTTTGCCAGTGATTCGTCTTTCCCCGACACCGTGCTCGAGGCGCCGATACCGGAAGTCAGGCCCAGTGCCTGCCCAGCCGCGGTGTTATATACCGTGACTTTGCCATCCACCGAACCGGTTCCCTTGCTGGCGATGGTGATGGTGCCATCGGGGTTGGCCTTGGCGTTGGCGTATGCCGCACCGTAATTGGCGTCATTCGTCAACTGCGTGTTGATTGCGTCGGCGATGTTCTGCAGGGTCGGTGTCTTTCCGCCGGTGATGCCGGCGAAGCTGACTTGCGTCGTCGCCTTCCCGTCTATGCTGATGCCGAGGGTTTGAGCAGCCTCACCCGTATTGGAAGCATTGCTGCCGCTGGTCGTCAGGTTCAGCACACTCGTGGAAGCAGTCGAGTTAAGCACCGTAAGGGTGCCGCCTCCAGTCACGCCGGAGAGTGTAATGGTCCCATTCGCGTTGGCCGTGGCGGCGTTCGCATATGCCGTGCCATAGCCGGCAGCCGTGTTGGCCACCAGCGTTTGGTTGATCGTCCTCGCGATGTCGGTCAGGGTTGCGCTTGTTCCGAGGATGGACCGCAGGTCGATCTCCACTTCCTGATTCCCATCGATCTGCAGGTTCAGGGTCTGGTCGGCGCGCGACTTGACGGTATCCGCGGTAGTGCCGGTTACCAAGCCCAGGAACTGCGATACAGCGTTGTTCTTTACTGTCAGGCTGCCGCCCGAAACCCCACTGGTGAGGATGAGCTTCCCAACGTCGCCAGCCGTTCCCGCCACACAGGCGTTAGCATAAGCGGCACCGTCGTTGTACCCGCTTGAGCCCTTCACGTAAGCGGTGATGGCGGTAGCGAGCGCAGTCACGGTCGCGGCGCCGCCTCCGACGGCAGTGAGGTCGATGGACAGTTGCTTGCCACCGTCCATTTGCAGGTCGAGTGTCTGGAGATCCGTACCCTTGTTGGTAACCGTACTCCCCGAGGTCAGCCCCAGCATTCGCGAGACCTGGTTGTCGGAGACCGATACGCTCCCCGAGGTGGCGCCGGTCACGTAGCCCTTGATCTCAATGGCCCCGTTTACGGCGCCCAGGCTATCTTGAGCTTTGTAGGCTACAGTATTGTAGTTGCCGCCGGTGTAGCCAGTGGCCAGCTTGACTTGATTGTTGATGGCAGCCACGACACCGGTTAAGTCGGTAGCCTGGCTGATGTCGACGCCCACCTTTCCGATGCCGTCGAGGTTCAGTTCCAGCTTGGTGCCATCGTTGCCTTGGGTTTGAAGATCGCCGGTGCCCGCAGTCAGCTTGAGAGCTTGGGCGACATCATTGTCCACAACCTGCACTTTGCCCGCCGATCCCGAGACATGGCCGGTGAGTGCGAGGGCGCCGGTAGAACCAGAGGCGACACCGTTGTAATTAGCTCCGTAGATGACGGGACCACTGGTGGCACCCGCAAGCACTGCGTTGATGTCCGTTGCGACCTGCCCGACCGTAGTGTCTCCGCTGACGTCAACACCGATGGTCCCAAGTCCGTCGATGTTCAGCATTAACTTGGTGGCGTCGAGGCCGGAGTTCTCCGTGTCCGCGGTGCCCGAGGCGAGGCCCAATGCCTGAGAGAGCCCGTTGTTGACTATCGTGATCTGGCCAGGCGTACCACCGGTAGCGCCCTTATTGTGACTGGTGAGCGTGATCGTGCCGTTGGCGTTCACCGCGGCGTATGTGCCCGAGTAACCGTCTCCCGAGTCCGTTGTCGATAACGTGTGATTGATTTGGTACAGTAAGCCCGTGTTATCGTTGGCGCTGATATTCGTAACGGTGCTCAGATCGATGTCTTCTACGGCGTTCCCATCGATGCCCACCTGTAACTTGACTGCGGCCGACCCTGTTGCCGTGGAATCCTGGTTTTGGCCTGGCGTACTGAAGCCTAGAGCCAGCGAGGCAGCATTGTTGGCGACATCGATGGAGAATGTCGTACCAGTGTGGGTGGTCGTACTGAGAGTGAGAACCCCGTTGGTTCCCGCCGTTGCCGTTACGTTGGCGACATGAGTGCCGATGGCTGTCGCGACACTGGCCAGACTTGTGCACGTGCTGACATCGATTGCGGTGCCGTTGATGATGAGTTCGTTGCTAGGGTTCGAATCGAGATTGGCGAGCGCCGAAATGGTATCGGTATCGTTTGCCGCCACCGCAGTCCCGCTGAGTTTGGCCGGTTGCGCGGCGTAGGAACTGAAGTCGAGCCCGGTAGCGGCTAGCGCCGTGGTGGTAGCGGTGGCCGCCGTTTTCCCGAACTTGCTTAAGTCGATCTGGGCGTTCTGCTCGGTGCCCAGGGACCGACCTACAGCGGTGGCCGTGGAGGAAGCGAATTGTTTCAGGTCGAGGCCGGCCAAGCTGACGTTGTTGCTGACGGGAGTGCCCAGGGACGTCCCGGTGACATCCCCCGCCTTGGCCGCGAATTGGCCCACGTTCAAGGTTGTGGTGCCGTCGTCAGCCGCAAGGGATGTGCCTTTGTAGGTGGCCGCTATTTTATTCAGTGAGGTGAGGTCCACCGAAGTGGTGACCCCCGAATTTCCCAGTACTCCGGTGGTGAGGGTGCCTGCCGATCCCTGGAGGGAACTGACGTCCAGCGTGCTGGCAGCACCATTCACTCCCAGTACTCCACTGGTGAAAGATGCCACGCTGCCCGCGCCATTGGCGTCCTTGCTGAAGTCCGCGTTCACGGCCACACCGTCGATCGTGAGCGCCATGGTATTGGTGCCGGTGGCGATATTGGCGGATGCGGGCGCGGCTCCGGTGGCCACTGCCCCCTTGGCATCGCCGCCAGACAGATTCACCGAAACCGTATTGCCCGCGACGCCGCTGGCGGCGACCATGTTGGCGCCGGATGCGGCCGTTAGGCCGAGAGCTGTCGCTGCGTTGCCGGATGCGGAGATGGTCCCCGCGCCGTCGGCAGGACCGCTGAGCACAATAGTTTTGGTGGCTGAGTCCACAGTGGCCAGCTTCACATCGCTGCCATAACCGGCCTGCGACTGGATCTGGCTGTTGATGAAGTCGGCCGCCTGCTGCGCGGTCTCCGTGGCGGAGTTATTGGCGTCTAATGTGAAATCCACGGTTACCGGTGAGCTGCCGCCGTTGAGGATAAGTGTCATGCTCCCGAGGGCGCCCGCAGCGTTGCCGACCGTGCCATTCGGAGTGCCTCCGCCGTTGTAACCCGTTCCTGTGACGGAACCGGTGACGGTCGCGGCTGTGATGCCTCCCGTAGCGCCTCCGTTCAGCGAGAACCCGAGCGTGGCGATGCCGTTGCCTGTGGCTGCCGCGCTGAGACTGGTGCCCGCGGTGATATCGCTATAAGCTGCGGCGCCGTTGAGGGCGGAAGTGGTGACGAACGTTCCCAGGCCGAGTGCATTGCTGCTATCGCCTACCGAAGAGACGTTGAAGCTCGAACCGGTGGCGCTGGTGAACTGGAGCTTGTTGTCCGAAGTCAGAGCGACCGAAATCCCGGCGCCCTGCAACTGTGAGTTTTGCTGAACCTGTTTGATGACGTCGCTGGTGGCGTCACTCACGACTTTGTCGGACGACGAGAGAATGAGGTTCACCGGGGCGGCCAGGCCCGCGCCGGAGATCTGCACGGAAACATTGGTGGGGTTGAAGACCGCCGTGGAAACTCCGGCTGTAGCCCCTGTAACGGTGGTTGTGATTGCCTTACCAGTCGCGCTTCCGGGAGTCGCAAAATTTCCCATCAATGCGTTGGCCATTTGGTCTCCAGCCTGCACCTGGAAAGCCGTATTGCTCGAACTGAATGCCAATTGCTGATGGCCGAATTGGTCCGTATTCACGGTCGCCACAATGCCGGCGTTTTTCAACGCCTGATCGGCCTGCGTGGCCCCGCCGGCTGCATTCGAGATGGCTTGATTGATCGCCGTAACCAGAGTAGCGGTGTCGCTTACACCGCTCATGTTGGCCGACACCGAAACCTTGCTGTTATCCGAAAACCCCGGGCCGGAGAAATCGAACGTAGCGTAGCCCCCTTTGGCCTGAGCATTGCCCGCGAGCGCGCTCACGATGTCTTGAACCGTGGTGCCGTTGCTCGACCCGGTACCGATGTCCGTTCCCGCAGCATCCACGTTGCCGGCGATGACCTTGAGGCCTTTCAATCCGAGGCTTCCGGAATCTACCGTCGACTGGCTCAAGTCCATGCCAACACTGGCATTCATCAGCGCTTGTGTGCCCCCGTTGCCGTCGCCGCTGCCAGTGCCCTCACCCAGGTATACACTCAGACTCTTTGCAAAAGTACCGCCAGTGTCCAAGCCGATGGACTGCGCCTGGCGATCAATTTCCTGAATATCGGTCTGGAACTCGCTGTTCAGCGTGGAGCGATCTCCGGTGAACGTGCCGGAAGCGGATTGCGTGGCCAAGGTCTTGAGCCGGTCCAGGATCTGCGAAATGTTGCTCATTCCGCCGTCCATGATCTGAAGCTGAGCCACGGCATCGTTGCCGTTGGCCACACCTTGGGTCAGTTCCGCGACCGTGCTGCGGAATTTGTTGGCAACCGCCAGACCTGCGGCGTCATCGCCGGACGAGTTGATCCGATAACCGGAAGTCAACTGAGTGATGGTTTGGCTCTGGAATTTGTTGGTGACGTTCAAATTCTGTTGAGCGACCAGGGAATTTACGTTGGTTTGAATCGAAATCGACATTTGGAATCCTTTCCAATCTGGGGCCGGCGTCTTGCCGGTTATTTACCTCTTCGGTTGGGCGCAGAGAAACTTGAGGAGGGCGAATGGATTTTTTCGAGGATCGAAGAGAGACTCAATCCGGCCCCCACTCTGGCAGCCGACAGGTTCTCCTCGCGCACCAGCTTCACCTCTCGCGCGATCACCTGCGTTTCACGAGGTGCGCGGATTCCCACTTTCACCCGCGACCGCCCGATGTGTGCAATCACGATCTCGATGTTGTCGCCGATCAGGATGGTCTCTCCCTCCCGGCGCGACATCACGAGCATACGGCCTCTTGGGCACACAGCGGGTGCTGGTGCGAGTACCCGGATTCCGGTGCTACCGCCTGAACCGCTTTGAGATTCTTCAGGTTCACAACCACCGGAGCCAGCAGGTTGGCAGTGGCTCCGCCTTCTCGCACCGAAATCACCGCCAGGCAGAGAACGTCCGCCCCGATGCCTGGCTGGCTCTCAGGTGGCAAATCCACTACCGCCAGATCGTCATCATTGACTGTCAGCCGATACTGCGCGTCGATCGCCAGAACCGGCATGGTGATGAAGCACAAATCCGCCTGTTCCAGGCTTTGTAGGAAAACCAGTGGCGCCGTGTCGGGAAACTGCAGCGCTAAAAAGCCTCGCTGATCGTCGAAGCCGGGCAAGCCTCGGGGAAAGTCGATGGCCGCCTCAGGGCTGTAGGAAATACTGCCGAAATTACTCGTTTGAACTACTGGCATCTCGCCTCGCTCATTCCAGTAATCGGATGAGAACGGCGGGAACTTTAGGGGGTGGCGGGTCAAATCGTCAGGCTGGTACCTGATCCCGATGGCCGATCAGTCGAATAACGTCCGATTTCGAACATTGCGGTAAAATCAGATTCAACCATGCGTTCCCGCCGATTCGCCTGTCTCCTGCTGGGCATGTGGTTTGCTGGCGGGGCCCTCATCCAGTGGATCACCACCGAGAGCTACCGCACCGTCGACCGCCTTCTCGACCAGCCGAATCCCGCGGCGAGTCTCCAGTTCAAAGTTCTGGGACCTGCGACCACCCGCCAACTCCTGACTTATCAAGTGGCTGAACAGAACCGGTACTACCTGGAGACCTGGGAAACCGTGGAATTGATGTTGGGCTGTTTCTTCTTCTTTTATCTGCTGTTTGGCACTCGGGAAGACAAGTTTTCGTTACTGATGGCCCTGTTGATGCTGGTGGGAGTAGTGGCGCAACGATTTTTTCTCACTCCCGAGATGAATGCGCTGGGGCGGATCTCGGACTTCGTTCCGCCCGAAACCTACGTGCCCCACCGGCGCGGTTTGCCGGTGATCCAGAGCGCCCATCACGTGATTGAACTGGCTAAATTGGGAATCGCGCTGCTGCTCTCGGTGTGGCTGCTGATGGGGAAGGGACGCCGGCGGTCAAGAAGTGAGGTCCGGCAGGAGCTCGATCTGATCGATAAAGCCAATTACCGCCATGTCGATCGGTGAATTGGGCCGGCCCACGGAGGTCATGGCACTGAATCCCTCGGTCGCGAGCAGCACCCGGTCTCCGACCCCCGCATCCACCGCATCCAACGCCACCACGGCATCGCCGCGATTCGACCCGTCCAGATTCAGGGGCTGTACGAGTAGCAGCTTTCGCCCCTCGTGACTTTCGTGCTTCTGGGTGGCCACCAGTTCGCCCACGACGCGCGCAATCAGCATGGTTTCGCCTTTCCGCGCTTTCCGCCGGCACGAACGTTGGCTTTGGGAGGCGATGCCGCAGTCGATTTCAAATGGACGGAGTCGACAATCCCGACGATCGTGGTGTCGGTTGGCGGTTCGGCGGGCAGAAACGGGAAGCTCGCTTCCTTGCCGCGCACCCAGTAGACCATCTCGCCGGCTCCCGCGCCGGTGCAATCGGTGCAAACCAGCGGTTTGCCGGTGGGTTGCAGTTCCGGTGTCAGCGGCTGAACCAACAACATCCGCAAGCCTGTGAATGCGGGATTCTTCACCGTGGCCCAGACGCAGCCGACGACGCGTCCCAAATACATCGGCTAATCCAGATGCACTTCGTCGACAATGCCGATGATGGTATTGTCCACAGGAGTGTCCTTGCAGCCGTCTGCCATGCGGGCGGAGCTTCCAGCGACAGCAATGACGCGCTCCCCGACGCCGGCGCTGACCGTGTCCACGGAAACCACGTATCCCGCCTCGTCCTTTCCCTCGGGAGAGATCGGCTTGAGGATCAGAAGCTTCTTGCCTTCCAGGCGCGGGTCTTTCCTGGTTGCGACCACGGTGCCCACCACGCGGGCGAGAATCATGACAGCCTTGGTCCGGTTACTTTCCGGCGCCTTGGGTCTGCGTTTTGCCGATCGGCAGAACGTCTTCCAGGCTCTGGTGCGGACGCGGGATCACATGCACCGCAATGAGTTCTCCCACGCGGCGCGCTGCGGCAGCTCCGGCATCTGTCGCGGCGCGGACGGCCGCGACGTCGCCGCGAACCATTGCGGTGACGTAACCGGATCCGATCTTCTCCCAGCCGACCAGGTTTACCTTTGCCGCCTTCACCATCGCGTCGGCAGCCTCGATCATGGCTACCAAGCCGCGCGTTTCGATCATTCCTAACGCTTCACCCATCGAAAAGTCTCCAGAAAATTCTTACGTCAAGCCAAACCGCGAGCTTTCAATGCCTCGTCCACCAGCCCGATCAGCTCCGAGCGGGTCACGTAGAACCGATCTTCGTTCCCTGCGCCGAGCTCTTCGGCAGCCACCGGGCATCCCGGCTCGCCGGCGACCTTGGCCTTCACACCGTAGCGTGTTCGCGAATCGAGAAGCTTGTCCACTTCCACGCGGGGCAGCGCCCGGGCGCCGCCGAGCAGTTCCGCCACCAATGCGATGCGCGCGAAGTGCTCCATGGTCTCCATTTTGAAGTAGGCCTTGTAGACGTCGGGGCCATAGCAGACGGCACCATGGTTTGCCATCAGAAGCGCATCGTATTTGGGAATCAGCGGCAGCATGGGCTCGGTCAATTCAGGCGTTCCCGGCAGACCATACCCCGCCAACGGAACACAGCCCAGCCCGATGATCACCTCGGGCAGCAATGCCAGATTCAGAGAGCGGCCGGCGGTGGCAAAGCCGGTAGCCACGGGCGGATGCGCATGTACCACGGATTGGATGTCCGGGCGCATATCGTAAACCGTCAGGTGCATGGCAATCTCGCTGGTGCGCTCGGCCCTGCCCGAGATTTTGTTGCCTTTACGGTCGACGATGATCAGATCGTCGGAGTGCATCATGCCTTTGCATACACCCGTCGGAGTGGCCAGAATGCGCTCCGCATCCAGGCGGATCGTAATGTTGCCGTCGTTGGCCGCCACCCACCCTTTTTGGAAGACCAACTGGCCGACCCGACAAATATCCTCGCGGTGCTCGCGCTCGGTTTTCACCATTGCAGGATCTTCGATTGTAGCAGAACACGCCGTGGGGAATCGGAAACGCAATCCGAGGTAATGGCGTCACTTGGGAGTGAGGGACGTGCAACGGATGAAGCTCCAAATTGCTCTGCTGGTGGTTGCCGGAGCCATTATGGGCGCGGTGGTGATGAAGGTGATGTCACACGCGCATGTGCAAAGGGTGGAACAGGTAGAGGCTCCGCCGCCAGTGGTCGCGCAGATGGAGAAACCATCGCCGGTGGCGGGTCAACCCGAAGCGCAGCCCGCGGCGCCGTCCAAACCGCCTGAGGAGCCACCGAAGGTGGTGACTTTTCCCGTCGCCGAGCCGGGCGCTCCCGCACGTCCGCACCCCGGGTCGCGCATTCGCGACCGTCTGACACCGAGACCGGTTTCGGCGCCGCCAGAACAGGCTGCGGCTACTCCGGCACCTCCTGCCCCGGGCGTGACGAAATCACGAACGCCGGTGCCCAAACTCACGTCTCCTCCTGCGCCCCGGCCGAAGCGCGTGATCGTGGCTCGTAATCAGCCGCCTCCGCAAACGCAAACACCGCGTGCGGCGAGTCCGGCGATTCCGCCCTCTCAGAGAAATTCGGGATCGGCATCGGGACAGCGCACTTTCCCGGATGAAGTTTCCGTACCGGAAGCGCCCGCTGCTCCCGGGCCTCCTTTACCGCTGCCGGAGGCCCGCCAGGATCGGCCGGCGCCTCCCGCCACTCCACCCGTGCGAATGGAGCCGGAGAACACGACTCCGGCTCCGCCGCCTCCGCCAGAGCACCACAGGGCTACGCTGAACGCCGGTATGATCATTCCGGTGCGCCTTCTGGACAGCCTGTCGACGGAGCACAACCGGCCCGGCGACAGGTTCGCGGCGACGCTCGTTCACGAGCTCATCGCCGGTGACTTCGTCATAGCCGAGCGCGGCGCACGGGTGGAGGGCCAGGTGGTGGCGTCGTCGCCCGCCAGGATGGGTGGTGTGGCGATTCTGACGATCATGTTGACGCGATTGTATCTATCGGATGGACAGGTAGTGGTCGTGCGGACGGACGGTTTTGAGAAGCGCGCGGATTTGCCCGTGCGACCCGGTGATGGAAGGGGAGTAATGCCCAAGGCCGGCATGGCCGCCACCTTACCCGCGGAGACCCGGATCCCATTCCGCCTCGGCGTGCCGGTGAATTTGACGGAACGAACTCTGTAGCTCCCGCCAAAAAAAACGGCGGCCAAGGATGACCTTAGCCGCCGAGACGTACAGGAAGGGAATCGCCGACTCAGAAGTGGATGCGGATGCCAAACTCCATCTGGCGAGGAGTATTGGCTTGCCCGCCGGGAATCCCAAAATCCGCCGGGTCACTGATATCCAGGAACGGATCGCCCAACTGCACGTGATTGAGCAGATTCGTGAATTGGAAGATCAAGGTAGCTCCCACGCGTCCCTCTTTCCAGATCCCGATGTCCTTCGATACCGTGGCGTCGAGATTCCATGTGGAGAGACCGCGCAGACCGCCGGCAACGCCCGCGCCGCAATTGGTGTCGAATCCCAGGATGCAGGGCCGGAACTCCGAATAGACTTGCGCGGGGTTCTTGAATAGATTCGTTCCCACGCCGCCATTGTCGTAGTTCGAATTGACGCCCACACCGAGCGGATTGGCACTGGCGCTCTCCGGCACATTCGAGTTGTACTGCACCGAGGTGCCTCCGGTGTACTTGCTCGCCAGCACGGCGCCATCCTGCGTGCTGCCGTCCGCGCAGTTCACTTCGCCAAACGACTGGCAGCCGCCATTGAGGTTGTTGGTGAACATCGGCGCGCCGCTTCGCGCCGTGAAGATCGGGGAGATTCTCCACCCGCCCAACACATGCCCCAGGACTCCCTTCTGAGTCTTGAAGTAGGGTTCTTCCCAGAGCAGTGTGAGGTTGTAGAGGAATTTGTAGTCGAAGAACTGCGGCCCATACATCGCGTTGATGTTGAACGGGTCCACCACGGTATAGGAACTGGTGGCTTGCGACTGGTTGCCGGTTCCTAAAGCGCGGCCCCAGGTGAAGTTGGAGCGCGCCGTCACGCCGTGCCAGTTGTGCGTGGTGAAGGTGACGTACGCGGCATTGTAGTTGCCTTTGCCGGTGCTGGTATCGAAGAACGCAGCGGAGAGCTGGCCCGACGGGATGGCCGAACTGGAACTGCTCGGAAGCGTTCGCCCGAGCGTCCAGGAGGGGTTCCGGTTGAGGGTCGCCCAGAAATCGTACACGCTGGCGGTCGAGATCTGGTTGTTCATCGTCGAATTGGCGGCGACTGCCGCGGTGCAACTGCTGTAGCCCTGGCAGAAGGCGGAATGAATCCCGCCGAGCGCGTTCTCAAAGAATGCCTGGGGCGCGGGTGTGCCGCCCGCTGCCACCGCGAAGTACGTATTCGCGAATGCCTGCGAGAAGCTCTGGCCACCCAGCGTCATCATATAGGGCACCGCATCGAGATTCACCTGCTGCCACTCGTTGCGAATGATGCGTCCTATATACCCGACTTCGAGGAGCGCCTTCGAGCCGATACTCCGCTGGATGCTGACGGTCACGTTGTCCGTGCGGCTCGGACGGAAGTTCCGATCGAGCAGCGATCCCGAACCCGATGCGGCATTCCCGTTGATGCCGGGGATGTACGGCTGTGCCAGGGTTTGTGAGACTGCCGGCAAGGGCGCATTCATGCCATCGGTTCCGATGCGAAATGCGGTGGTGGGATCGACGCCGCCATTCCCGAGGCACTGTCCGTTCTTGCTCGCTCCGAGACACTGCACGGCCTGCAGGAGGCCGGTGCCGAGCAGCGGCACAAGCACCAGATCCACGCCGTTCAGACGGCCGAAGATACGTCCATATCCGGCGCGAATTACGGTCTTTCCGTTGCCGAACAGCGAGCCCATGATTCCATCGTTGAACTTCGGATTCCAGGCCGCGGCAACCCGTGGACTTAACCCTCCGTAGAAGGGATCGTACGGATACTTCTGTCCTCCATCGGTGTTCTTCACCGTGGCCCACCCCAGTGTCGGAGCATAAGCCTGGCCTTGCAGGGCGGCTGCTTTTTCTGCGTCGAGGTAGTCTTGCAGGACGATGGATTTGCCGTTGGTATCGGTCAACGCGACCTGTTTACCATTGAGTTCGTAGGGCGGCATTTCCACCGAGTACCCGAGACCATAAGTCAGCGTCACCGTGGGCTTCAGGTGCCAGGTATCGGTGACGTACAGGTTGTAATACGGAATGATGCTCTGGTCGAATGCCGATGACCCGGGCGGCTGCAGAGTCAGTTGAGCGCCGCTGCGAGTGTACAGATCCTGCGGCTGGATGACCATTCCTAACACCTCGGCATACAGCCGATTCCAATTTCCCAACTGGCTGGTGGGCAGGCCGGCAGGCTGGTAGGTGGAAGGGAAAGTGACGCCTGGCATAGAGGATGCGCCGACCTGGTACACCGGCGCGTTCATAATGCCTTGCCCGTTGTCGTTGCGCAGGTGATAGTCGTAGTTCCGCTCGTACGTCCCGCCGAAGCTGAGCAGGTGATTTCCCTTCACCATGGTGACATCGTCACGCAGCATCTTGTCCTGGCCGTCCCAGAATCGCTGGCGGACACTCTGCGTGTTGACGTTGTAAGGAATCAGCGCGCTGCTGGTCTCTCCGCCGATTTCGAGCGCGCCGCCGAGACCGGGTAGCTGCGGCGGGGCGGCCGCCGTTCCCCACGCCCAGTAGTTCCGCAAGTAGCTGAAGCGGAAATCGTTCGTGGTGGTTGGGGAGATGCTGGTAGTCAGACCCGCTACCCACAAGCTCGGATCCTGCGGACGGGTGGCTTTCGCGGCCGGCTGTCCCAGGGTATCGCCTGGAAGCGCGCCACCGATATCCACCTGCTGGGTCCCCAGACGCACGTAGCGGAAATCGCGGTAACTGGTCATGAAGCGCCACTTATCGCCGAAGTCGTGATCGATGCGGCCGACATAGGTATTGGAGGTGGTGGGAGTCGAGATGTTGGAAAGATATCCCTGCGTATTGTAGTGGTCTCCCGACAACGGATCGTTTGGCAGAGGCATGTATTTCTGCCAAAGCTGCGAGACTTGCGAGTTGAGCCCAAGACCCCGCGGGTCGCACAATCCGCCATTACAAGTTGCCGGCGCGTAGGTGACTCCCCCGACGGTGACCGGTACGGGGTTGAGGTTGTAAGGCACATACTTGCCGCCCTGGCTGATCTGAATGACGCCGGCGCGCAGCAGCGGGGTGGGCACGGGCCGCTCATACACCGAAGACTGCGGAAAGCGATAACCCTCATAATTGAAGAAGAAAAAGGTCTTACCGCCCAGGAGTTTGGGTAGCATTGGTCCGCCCAGGGCAGCACCGAAGCGGTTGGTATGGGTGACGGGCAGCGCGGTGTACGCCAAGCCATTGGCGGGGGTGTGATTGGCGTCCCAGGTGTTCGCCGCCCCGACGTTTTGCGCAAAGTAATACTCGTACGCAGAACCGTGAAAGGCATTCGTTCCGCGTTTGGTGACCATCTGGACCTGGCTGCCGGCGGAGCCGTTGAAGTCGGCAGTCTGTGCGCTGGTGGCGACCTTCAGTTCCTCAATGCTCTCGACGCCGGTGGGCAGCACCCCGGAAGGCGCGCCGTTTGAAGCGAAGCTGCCGGTGTAGTCGCGCATGCTGCCATCCATGTCGTTGGAGTTGTTGCCGCCATCGAGTTGGAAGGTGTTTTGGTCGTACATGGCGCCGGCCACGCTGCCCTCCGGAGAGACACCCGGCTGGAAGATGGCGAGGGTGGAAGCATCCCGGCCCAGATTCGGCAGGTACAACATCGAATTGCCGGTGATGGTGGAGCCCACAGTCGCGTTCGTGGTTTGCAGGTCGGCGCCGGCCACGGCGGTGACTTCCACGGTGGTCGACGTCGCGCCTACCTTCAAGGACGCATTGATCGTGAGCACCTGGCCGACTTCCACCGATTGTGAGTTGGCTTGGTAGACTGAGAACCCGGTCTTGGTGAAATGCAGGTTGTACGTGCCTGGCGGGACATTAATAAAACTATAGCGCCCGGCGTCGTTGGTCATCGTCGTCAGGGCTTGCTTGGTGGAGACATCCTCCAGCTTGACTTGGGTTCCTGGGATGATCGCGTTCTGTGCGTCGGTTACTTGACCGGAAACGGTACCGGCCGCGGTTGATTGTGACCAGGCTGGCACGGCGGCGAGGCTGAGCAAGACAGCCAGACACACCAAAGGCAGCCCGCGAAAAGGCGAGAGTCCGCTCAGACGAGCGGATAGACAGACCCGACTCATGTATCCCCTCCAAAATTACGTAGGCATCCCGGGCCACGCTCCTCCGTAGAGCGAGGCTCAAGAGTTTCTTACACTGCTCCTCCGTAGAGCAGGTTCAGGTAAATTGGGTCAATTGTAGAACCGGTGCCCCGCAGAGTCAATAGAGAATTGGGGTTAGGTTCGAAGTGTTGGATTCGCCCCCACACACCAACCCTAGGTGCGTTTACAGTCCGGCATGAACCTTAGTCAACTTGCGGATTCGGACTGGCGCCTCCCAGAATGGGTAGATCGTGCCTACGCCCAACCTGGCTTATGTCGCGCAAGGAAGGCTCCATCTGCAGGATGGGGCAGCCACTCCGCGGGTACTGGAGAGCGCTTTTGGACGATCCCTGCGGGAGCGGGCCGCCCAGATCCACAACCGTAACGTGTGGAAGACGCAAGGCTTCGGCGCGCAGTTCATGGGCCTGGGGCAGCGCATGGCATGCGAGGCCGAGGAGTTACTCCCGATCTGGCTGACCAGCGTGACCCGAGGCGCCGCGCCCGGCGAAGTCCTGTACGCTCTTGAAACTCCCGAAATCAGCGGTGTCTTTGCGATCGACGAAAACGGCTTCGAGCGGCGCCTGTTCCACACAGCCGATTTTCGCGTTCGCTCGGTTGCCGTCCATCCCGACGGATCCGCCATCGCCCTGTCGGTGGCGCATAGCAACATGGTGGCAAATCTCGCGATCTTGAACGGGGATGGCTCGGACTTGCGCGAGGTGTCGGAAGGGGATTCGTTCGACATGGCGCCCCATTGGCGGCCGGGACCGGGCAGGCGTTTGGTATTTCAGAGTGCGGGACTCGGCACCGATTCGGCGGGCCGCGCTTCGGGGCAGGGACCGTTCGCGATCCAACAGCTCGATCTCGACTCGAGCGAGTTGCAGTGTCTTGCCGAGGATCCCGAGTTCGACCACCTGGGTCCGCAGATGACGGAAGATGGAACGCTGTATTACATCCGCCGCCCTTACGGGAGCAAGCCCAAATCGAACACGCCGCTGGCCGCTCTGAAGGCCACGCTGCTGATGCCATTTCACCTGGGATTCGGCATCTTGAGCTTCCTGACGCTCTTCTCTGCGCTCTATACGCGAAAGCGGCCGGACTGGATGAACGGGGCGCAGAACCAGAATACGGTGGATCAGATCCGGGTTTGGGGAGAAACGATCGTGGTCAGCCGGGGAAAGAAGGAGAAGCGCGACGATGGAGACGCCCCCTCCCTGGTACCGTCCACGTGGCAACTGATTCGGCAGTCGGGGTCCGCAAAGGACGTCCTCGCGGATGGCATTTTGTCATTCGACATTGCGGGCGATGGAGCGATTCTCTATTCGAACGGGCGCGCCGTGCATCGCTACGATCCGAACGGCGGTGGGAAGAAGCGCATCTTCGTCGGAGATAAGATCGAGCAGGTCGCTGCGTTGTAGTGGGGAAGCGCAGTAAGCGCTGAGTCAGAGGGAGTTTCGTCCGAGCGGTCGTAGATCTGTCCACCGGGATTATTCCGTGTGGCGCGATCTGGGGCCGCAACACATTTCCGTTAGCGTTGTCTCCATTCCTCAAATCATGCAAAAGCCGGTGAAGCGGCATGGTAGTCGCGCTCCTGCCGGTCGCGAGCACAGTTCGAATCCAAACTGGGGAGCCAACAAAATCGTCCCGTTAAATCTCCACAACAAGACCCAAGTCAAGCGGTATAATCAGGCCTGATATGCGCATTTCTGTCCCGGCGTGTGTTCTCCAAGTGGCGTCTGCCTGTATCCTCGCCTGCGTCGTGACCGGTGCACTTCACGCGCAGCAGGACCGGGTCCTTAAACCCATCGATAGGTCACGTACCGTCCCCCTCAAAAGCCATATCAATCCGGCCGTGCGGTCTGAGGATGATCGCGGCCCCGTCGAACCATGGCTGGAAATCTCCTACGCGACGCTCTTTCTGAAGCCGACCCTTGCTCAGCAGTCCGCCCTGGAGAAGCTCCTGATCGACCAGCAGGATCCGGCCTCGGTGGAATACCACCGCTGGCTGACTCCCGAGGAATATGCCGACCGTTTCGGATTCAGCCGCTGGGATATCTCCCAAATCACCGATTGGCTCGAATCGCAGGGCATCAAGATCAACGACGTGGCGCGCGGCCGCCATTGGATCACATTTTCCGGCTCGGCTGCCGCCGTCGGCCGCAGCTTCGGCATCGAACTCCATCGGTATCAGACGGATGGTAAACTCCACTTCGCAAATGTCACCACGCCCTCCATACCCGAAGCGCTCGCGGCCGTGGTGGCCGATATACAAGGTCTTGACGACTTCTATCCGCTTCCGGCCGGAAGCAGGCACCAGTCAGGACTCATACCGGAGATCACCAGCAATTCCGGCGACCATTACCTGGGGCCCGACGATATCGCCACCATCTACGATCTGAAGCCGCTCTACGCAGCCGGCTTCGACGGCGCCGGTCAGACGATCGCGATTATCGGGCAAACCGATATGGATCTCGAGCAATTCCAAACCTACCGAACTCGTTTTAACCTGCCCGCCAAAGACCCCGAAATGATGCTGGTGGGTCCTGACCCGGGTATGACGCCCGGTGATGAGCAGTATCTCGATATCGAAATGGTCAGCGCAGTAGCGAGGCACGCCAACGTCGTTTACGTCTATGGCAAGAACGGCTTCACCGCGCACCAATACGCGGTCGATCAGAGGGTCGCGACGGTGATTACGGAAAGCCTGGCCCTTTGCGAACCCGCAACCACGCCGGTGCAGCGCGCGGTGGCGCAACAAGCTGCTGCGCAAGGCATCACGTGGGTGGCGGCGAGTGGCGATACCGGCGCGGCCGGTTGCGAAACACAGGGCAAACTGCCGCAGGCATCGAAAGGAATGGCCGTCGCCATCCCTGCCAGTCTCCCGGAAGTGACAGGTGTCGGCGGCACCGAGTTCGATGATGCCGGAGCAACGTACTGGAACGGCACCAACACCAGCACGCTTGCCTCGGCGACGTCCTACATCCCCGAAAAGGCCTGGAATGACACTTCCAGCGGTTTGGAATGGGCGCTGGGCGGCTCGACCGGCGGCGCGAGCATCTTCTTTTCCAAACCGCCGTGGCAAACCGGGGCCGGCGTTCCGAGCGACCACGCCCGTGATGTCCCCGACATCGCCTTGAATGCCTCCTGGAGCCACGACCCTTATTACATCTACGCTGCCGGCAGGTGGTACGGACAGGCGGGCACCTCGGCTGCCACACCCGTTTTCGCCAGCTTTGTTGCCATCTTGAATCAGTATCTGGTTTCGAAGGGCGCTCTGTCGCAGCCCGGCCTCGGCAACATCAACCCGGCCTTGTACCGTCTTGCGCAGATTGCCCCGAGCGCGTTTCACGATATCGTTCAGGGCGATAACATCATGCCGTGCATTGTGGGTACACCCGACTGTGTGACTGGGTGGTTCGGTTTCACCGCCGGCCCGGGATACGATCAAGTCACCGGTCTCGGCTCGGTGGACATGTACAAACTGGCCACAAGCTGGGACAGCGGTACGCCCACGACTACCGTGGTTGCGGCGTCACCGGCTAGCGTGACATTCAACAGCAGTGTGCGTTTGACCGCGACCGTCAGCGCGAAGGGCAGCACGCCTTCGGGAGAGGTAGCGTTCCTCGCGGGGGATGTCTCGCTCGGCTCCGCAACACTCTCCGGTTCCAGTGCGAGCATCACGATCAGCGCCACCGTGCTGTCCGCCGGTTCGAATACGATCACCGCCGTCTATGGCGGTGCGGCGAATTGGAACAGCTCGGCCGGAACCATGGCCGTGACAGTGAGCGTGCCGTCTGGGGTCTCGGCCGTCGTTGCTTCCATCTCGTCCAACCCCGTATACGAGTTACCGCCCGACGCCTCGGGTACCCGATGGAACTACACGATCACGCTCACCAATGAATCCGCCATTGCAGGGACGCTGACGAAGTTCACTATCGATGGCAGCGACGATTTCGCCAATCTCAAGAACGCGCTCGGCACCGCAACCATTGGAGCCAATCAGTCGCTCTCCGCCACTCTTACCGCCAGAAATTTAAACGCGCCGGTGAATCGCGTCTTCGCATTTACCGGGACCGACGCGAGTGGCGCAACCTGGTCACAGCAACTCACGATCCAGTTCGTTTCTCGCGTGCTGGAGACAATGTCGGTTCTTGTGACCACTCCTGCCACCGTGCCGTCCAACTCCGCGGCGGATTCTTCCTGCCGGTGGGCGCAGCCCATAATTTTGGAAGAGCAGGGTGGCTACGACCTGCAACTTTCGGAGTTGGCCTCCACCGAAGCCGATTTCAGCCGCCAATTGCAGCAGCTCTTCGGAACCACGACGATTGCGCCCTTCGGGCGGCTCCAGGGAACTCTGTGCTGGCCCGCCGCCACTTCCGCGGGGAGCAAGACCATCACCCTGACCTTCAGCTCGACGGCATCTCAGAACCCCAGCCTTCACACCGCATCCGTCTCCACCGTTCTGGGAACGCCTGCCGCCTCGGTCCCGACCGTGAGCATTTCCCCGACGCTCGTCAGTTTTAGCAGCGGCGCCTCTGCGCAGAAAGCCGCCGTCAACCTGAGCTTCAGCAGCGGCACCCCTGCATGGACGGCCAGGGTGTCGCCTCAGAACAACACCACGAGTTGGCTTGCAGTCTCGCCGGCTTCGGGCACGGGCGTGGCGCAGTTGACGCTCACGGCGTCGTCTGCTGGCATGGGCACGGGTGTTCACAACGCCACCCTGTTGATCGAGTCCGCCAGCGCCTCGCCCCAATTTGCTACAGTGCCCGTGGTGCTGGTGATTGGTGGCTCGTCGACGATCAACATTGGCGCGGTTACCAGTGCCGCCTCTTACAGCACGCCGCCTCTGGCACCCGGCATGTATATGACCGTCTGGGGCACCAACCTGTCTCCCGGCCAGCAGCACGCGCCTGCAGTACCGCTGCCCTTTAAAATGCAGGGTGTTACTGCCACTGTGAACGGCATCCCCGCGCCACTGCTGGATGTTCTCCCCACGCAATTAAACGTACAGATCCCGTACGAAACCGGCGCCGGCACGGCCATTCTCGGCATCAACAACAATGGCCAGGTTGCTTACTACGCCTTCGAGGTGCGGGCCTCGGCACCCGGCATCTTCATGACGCTCGATGGCGCCAGCAATCTCGTCCCCAACGCCACCGGGAAGCGCGGCGACCTTCTGCTGGCATTCATTACCGGCGAGGGCGATGTCACGCCGGCGCTGATGACAGGACGAACCCCCACGACGAGTGACATCGCAACAATGCCCGTGCCGGGTTTACCGTTGACGCTCGCTGTGGGCGGTGTGCCGGCCACAATCTACTTCTCGGCCATTCCCAGCGGCCTGGTGGGAGTAACGCAGATAAACTTCGCGATCCCACCGAACGCTCCGCTCGGCAAACAGCCTGTCGTCGTTACAGTCGGCGCTGCTTCGAGCCCGCCAGTGAATCTCACGGTCATCCAATAATTTGGTATGGTACGCGCTGCTTAGGGTTTCACGGCGAGGTGACTCGCCATCAGAGGCTTTACGGAAAAATGGGAATTCGGCATCCGTTCCAAGAGTGCTAAAGTCGTCCAGACTGGGGAGCCAAATCTTCATTTCTTTTCCTGGTCCCTTATTTGTTTTTTTTATGTTTGCGCGGTTCGAGATCCGGAGTTTAAGTGAGTTTTTGAATGTGGTTCCCCCCCGTTTTCCAGTTGGCCTCTTCCACGTGAGTTTGAGGACGCGTCGTGTTCCCTGGGTGTTTGCGTGGGGATGTTCTTGCAGAGGGTGCTGGTGGTTTCGATGACGTCGAATGGCGCGGTCGTAGTCTTGGTTTTTGTGGCGCCACGCGCTTGCTTTCTCGTCGTAGACTCGGTGGGTATTCTGCCGTCGAGTCTGGCGAGGTACATTGCCTGGATCTCGTGTTGAGCCGGTCGTAGTCTGCCTGCGCGTGTTGGAGCGCTTGTTCTCGGGGATGGCCAATCGTAATGTGTACGGCGGAATCTGGCGGGGGCCGTCCATTGCGTCTGTTGTTGCATCATAGTGGAAGTGAAATGAGTGAACCGTGCGAGCGGCCTTCAAATCCTGATACCACCCAACTTCTTCACGCCTGGCTGGAGGCGATCGCGAGGCCCTCGCGCATTTGGCGCCGCGCGTCTACCGGGAGTTGCGCCGCATGGCCGCTCACTTCCTGCGCAACGAGCATTCGGGGGAGAGTATAGAGAGCGCAGAACTCGTGCACGAAGTGTACCTCAAGCTCGTCGATATCCATCGAGTGAACTGGCAGGACCGGACCCATTTCCTGGCAATCGCGGCGCGGCTGATGCGGCGCATCCTGGTCGATCGGGCCAGACGGAGGAGGGCGGGCAAGCGGGGCCGGGCGCTGAAGGTAAGCCTGGATGAGAGTCTGACGATCGGCTCGGAACGGGCAAGTGAACTGGTTGCGCTTGACGCTGCTTTAGAGACACTGGCTTCGGTCGACGCCAGGAAAGCGCAGGTTGTCGAACTGCGGTTCTTCGGCGGGTTGAGCATCGACGAGATCGCGTTCGTGGTGCAGGTTTCGAGCGACACGGTCAAGCGTGACTGGAAGACTGCCCGGGCGTGGCTGCTTTCCACGCTCTCGAATCGCGCTTATCAAGAACACTCCCTCGCGGTCGTAGCTCGTAACCTACCCAAATACGTTCGCGCGATACGTGCGCTTGCGAGCCGCGCGCGTCAGCAAGCGATTTGGCGATACGCCGGCGGACTTCTGAAACCAAGTACTTAGCCATGACCCAGTTCAACATTCGAACATGCTGAAAGGGCACGGAGTTCGTGAAGCGGTCTTAGTGCTACCAGACTGATCGACTTCGCCGCGCCGTCAACAACAGGCGACTTGCGAGTCACTCGCTTTTTGTCCCTTTTGCGGCCCGCGGCCTACGTTGCGCGACAAGTGGGGAGATTCAACCGAACCAGGAGGTTCTGGAAACGCGGCTCGTGACGGAGAGAGTCCCAGTCAGGAGAAACGCCTAGCCACAGCACGAGGGCATCGTGCTCCTCGAACGCCTTCTCAATGTGATCGATTGCGACACGATTCTCGCCCAATCCAGCATAGATGAACGCCAGGAAAATGGGAAGTACACGATGAGGGCCACAACTTTGTTCCAGCCTGTTAAGGACAGCTCGAGCCCGATCATGCTTCCCTGCGAGCCCGTATGTCATCCCAAGGTAGGCCAGCGAAAACGGATCTCCGAACTTCGCTGCAGACTGCTCCAGCGCGGTGATGGCATCGTCGAAATCGCCCTTGGCCCGGGCCGCAGTCCCGAGTACGTAATAGGCCTGGGGAGCGTTTTCATCCAGGTCGAGCGTTGCGCGGGCCTGCGCGATAGCCCGGTCGTAATGCCGCGCCCAGTAGGGAAGCCAACAAGTCATCGACCGGATGGCGATAGAGAGAGGATCCAAAGACAGCGCTAAGCTGGCTTCGATCGCTGCGTGTTGGTGCTCCTCTTTCATCGATCCCAGGAACATCGCCATCGTCCAGTGCGCGGCCGGGTCGTTCGGGTTCAAGCCGACAGCACGTTCGAGCTCGCGGTCGCACTCCCCCAGGTTCCAGTGGTGGAACCAGTGGACGAGACCCAGAGCGGTGTGGGCCTCCGTGAGAGATCCCTCAAATTCGAGGGCTCTTCTGGCGGCCGACTCGGCCTTGGGAAAAGCCTCGACGTGTGGCGCATAGCCGAAGAAGGCACTCAAGGCTTGGGCCATGGCTAACTTGGCGTAGGCAGGCCCAAACCGAGGGTCTCGATCGATAGCCAGGCGGAAGTACTCAACTGCTTTTTCGAAGGAGCTCGGACTGGCCCGACTAAACTGGTGCAGTCCCAACAGGTAGGCGTTGTAAGCTTCGAGTTCCACATCATGGGCATGCTGCGTGCGCTGAGCGGCGCTGCGCGTCAGGTTGACGTCAATCTGGCGGGCGATGGCCTGTGCGGCGTCGCTCTGCAATTTGAGCACATCGCGCAACTCGCTGTCATAACTCTTCGCCCAGAGATGCGTTCGATCGCTGACCTTGATGAGCTGCGCACTGATGCGAACGCGGTTGTCCGCGCGCCGTACGCTTCCCTCCACGACGTAATCCACATTCAGCTCGCGGCCGATCCGCGCGACTTCCTTGCGCGAGCCCTTGTAACGCATGGCCGAGGTGCGAGCGATCACGCCCAAGCGTCCCGGCGCAATGCAGGCAAGCTCGGTGATGAGCTCTTCGGTCATGCCGTCACTGAAGTACTCCTGAGCGGGGTCACCGCTGAGATTGTCGAAAGGGAGCACTGCCAATCTGACATAGCCGGCCCGGAGCTCCTCAGGCCCAGGCAGGCCTGTCGAAACAGATACCATAAACCGATACCCGCGGCGGGGCAACGTTTCGATGTACCTGGGCTTTTCCGCAGAGTCGCCCAACGCCTCGCGCAGTCTGGTCACGGCAGTGTTCAGATTATTGTCGAACTCAACGAAAACATCCGCCGGCCAGAGCCGGGCCCGCAACTCCTCCCGCGTCACAACCTCACAGGGATGCTCCAGCAGTAACGCCAGGATTGCGAACGATTGCTCGCGAAGCTTGATCTTGACCCCTAGCTTGCGGAGTTCGCCGGCATGAAGATCAACCGCAAAGGAATCGAAACGAATGAGTTTCCGCGTTCCTTCAGAATTCGGCATAGAGCTCCGGGCTCCCTAAAGGAATCCTAGTCCCACAGGGCGCCAGCGTCAATTCCGATAAACTGGTCTGAATCCAAGGGAGTGCGTGGTACGGAGAATTCAATCCGGAGTCAACGCAGAATCCATTGATGCAGATCCTGGCTCAAGCCATAGTCAGTCTCGGAGGTATTCAGATGTACGTTCGAAACATGGCATGTACGATGCTTACGGTTCTCTCACTCTGCTGCGTTCTTTCAGCGCAGCCTCTGTGCAGCATCGACAGCGTACGGGGAACGTGGGCGTTTGCAGAACTCGGCTGGACAGTCCCGATCGCATCGGGGTCGAGCGCTGTCGCATCGCCCGTCACCGTGATTGGCGCTTTTAGCGTCGACTACTCGGGCAAGATGACCGGTTCCGGGACGACCATTTCAGGAGCGGGCATTCCCGGTACGCCGATACCGGCCGGAGAAGTTCTCGATTTCGACTTCACTGGGACTGTCGAGATCACATCGGACTGCACTGGTGTGCTCCGATACGCCATCCAGATAAAGGGGACACCCGGACCTCTGCCGGGACAGTTCATTGAGCGATTCGTCTACTCGCCGCACACGGACGAGCTGCTTTCGATGTCAATCCAGAGCCCCCTTTCAAAACCGCTGTGGATTGGCCGTTACACGCGGCTGGGGCGTGTACAGGCAGCGGTCGCCTGGCCCACGGTTTCGCACTGACTCAATTCCAAGTGAGCGGAAGAGGACGAGCCTTGGATCGTCCTCGTTCCATTGGCGTGGATGTTTCCGGGCCGGCACGCCTTGAGAATCGACCTGGCTTGACGCAGTGTGTGCCGACCCCCTCCGGCGGCAGCAGTTACGAGCAACCCGGCGACGGGTCATTTCTCATCGTTGGGCGTGATGCGGCCACCCGGACCCGTCAAGGCTGAATGGCGATTCCGACAAGCGCCGACGCAATGGCGGGGCGATTGAAACAAGGGGACGTGCACCTGGTTTCCCGTGGCCGCCAGGTGCACGCGATTCGCTCAAACGCGGACCTGCCAGTCTGAAGCTACTGGATGGAGATCCGCTTCATATTCTCGAGGACAATCGGAAAAGCGCCGTTGCTTTCGGTTTCCAAACCGATCAACTCGTTGCCGTAGTTCAACACGACGTACTTGACGGCGCCCGTGAACGTCAAGCCGGGAAACTGCTCGGATGTGCCCGTGTACTTTATCGTGGCGGTGCAGTCCGGGTTCACCTGCATGGAGATGTTCGGAAATTGAAATTCGACGATGGTGCCGCCCATTGAGGCAATAGAGGCGGCGGTGCCGCCTCCACTAGATGCAAATGTCCCTGTGTGGACTGCCGAGAACGGTGTAGGTACCGGCTGGGACTGGCCGGGCACCGGCATCATCACGGTCCCCTCGCGAGACCCGCCATATGAACCGCGAACCATGTCGCTGGTGCATTGCGCATCTGACCACGAGAGGCGCCGCAAGTAACCTATGGCGGCCGACGGTCCCAGCGGGAACTTCGTAGGCATCAAGCGCATCTCGTTGCCGTTGTCGAGAATGATCAGCCGGTCGGCGCCTTGGACTGTTCCGAATGTGTACGTATCCGTCGCCGTGCAGTCAGGATTCACCTGAATGGAACCGGAAAAGTCAACATCCTGGACCTGTCCGCCGGCCGAGATCGTTGCATGAACGGTGTAGCGCCCCTGCCAATCGATGTTCCCGATTCCAATCCCGGCAAAAGGAACCGGTGCGGGATCCGAACTTCCGGAAACGCTCATCATAGCGGTGCCGCGAATCTGGTACCCCCAGGTTCCGCGCACCGTAGCCAGGGAACATTGCGCGAAGGAAGTACAGCAAGCCGGAAGCAGCAAGGCCGCCGCAAGTGCGAAGCTTTGATGGTGTCGCATGTTGAAAATGCTCCTTTCGCTTGCCACAGTACGCTCCAGGCGGTTTCCCGGGCCATAGACAACGCCTGGGAACCGGCTGGTTTTTCCTTGGTGTCCAAGTGTCTGGCAGGATTGAGTTTGCGGAGTTTAAGGGCTATAATTCCGGTAACATGCCCAGGACTTCCGGGCGGGTGAGTTTCGGCGAGTTCGAGCTTGACCTGGAGGCCGGCAAACTGCTCAAGTCCGGCCGTACACTGAAGCTCCGGCCCCAGTCGATGCGCGTTCTGTGCCTGCTGGTCAGTCATGCGGGCCGGCCGGTCAGCCGCGAGGAGATCCGCCGTCAGTTGTGGGGCGAATCGACCTTCGTGGATTATGACGTAGGGATGGATACTTGCGTGAACCGCATCCGCACGGTTCTGCGCGATAAAGCGCAAGCTCCCCGTTATGTCGAGACGCTTCCCCGCCGGGGCTATCGCTTCATCGCGCCGGTCAAGGACGAGAGGCCGTTTGCGGAGCCCACGCTTGCGGTGCTGCCTTTTGCGAATTTGAATGGCGATCCGGATCGAGAGTACTTCGCCGATGGTGTCACCGATGGGCTCATCACGGAACTCGCCCGCATTCCGGCGGTGCGGGTGATCTCGCGCCAATCCGTGATCCATCTCAAAGGAAGCAGCTGTAAGCTGGATGAGATCGCCCGCGACCTCGGCGTGGATGGCGTTGTGGAAGGATCTGCGTTGCATGAGGGCAATCGGGTTCGGTTGACAGCGCAGTTGATCCTGATGGAGCCGGAGCGCCACGCATGGGCGCAGAGCTACGACTGCGATATGTCCGCCGTATTGAGGACGCAGCGTGAGGCGGCGCGGGCAATTGCCGCATGTGTGGCCCAGGCGTTGAGGTCCGCCGGGGCCGTGAAGCCGGCCCCGGTTACCGCGCGCCCAAAGGGCACCGGGCCCATTGGGTGCCCCGCGCCGCAAATCGTTGAGGTCTATTTGAAAGGCCGCGTTGAGTTCGACAAGATGAGCGCGGAAGGGCTCGGGAAGGCGCTCCAGTACTTCCGGGAGATAACCCTCAAGGAGCCGGATTTCGCGCTCGGGCTCAGCGGGCATGCTGCCTGTCTTCTCTGCCTGGGTTGGTGGGGGCATGCTCCAATCCGCGAGGTGTACCCAAGCGCGAAGCAGATGGCATTGCAGGCACTTTCCCTCGACGACAGCCTCAGCGGGGCGCACGTGGTCCTTGCCTGGATGAACTTGCTTCTCGATTGGGACCTTGACGGCGCCCTGCGTGAGGTTCGGCGCGCAATTGAACTGAGCCCAAGCGACACCGACGCGCACTCGTTCTATGGGACGCTTTTATGCTTTGTTGGCCGGCATTCTGAATCGATCGCCGAGGTTCAGTACGCGCTGAAGCTCAATCCCACGTCGCTCCTTCCGAACCAGTACGCCGCCTGGATGTATTTCCATCTGGGCCAGCACGCGCGGGCGGAGGCGCAGGCGAGGCGGACCATCGAAGTATTCCCGGATTCCCTTCAGCCCTATTTCGTACTCGGGTGGTCTGCGTGGTATCAGGGTCGGGTTGAGGAAGCGGTCGCTGTCTTGGAGAAAGCTCTCAGCCATTCGCGCGAAGCCTTATCACTCTCGTACCTGGGGCATGTTTATGGCCGGCTCGGCCGCACAGACGAAGCCATGCGCTTACTCCAGGAACTCGATCAGCTCCGCAATCGAGGTCAGGCCCCGCCGAGCGCCTTCGTTACCATTTACGCTGGACTCGGCGATGTGGAAGCGGCGTTCGATTGGCTCGAAATGGCTTACCGGCTCCGGGATGGCTACCTGTTCTGGCTCCCGGGCGCTCCCGGGCTCGATCCCCTGCACTCGGATCCGCGATTTACCGATCTCGTCCATCGCATGGGGATCGTTCCGCCGTAGCTGCCACAGAAAGATGGGAAAGTATGCGCCTGAGCCAGGCAGATCCCAGCTTTAGGTAGTGCTCACAATTATCCCGTCACCGGGCAGATTTCATCTGCGCTACCTATCCGGTTCCTAATAGCGGCCTTCATTTCTGTGGGTGGGGTCTCACCTCCGAGCGCAAGAGTTCGAAAGTCGTCCAGACTGGGGAGCCAAATATCATTTCTGGCCGTTTCCGCCCTTCCCTCTCCCTCCCTGCTGTTCCGACGCGGCCACAGCTGTCAAAATCAAGGTGCCGTTGTTTTTCGGCTGCGCGCTGACTCTCGAACGGGCGTGGGCTCTATGCGCCAGTTCAAGGAGTCGAACGCCCTCCTCGAATCAGATGCGTTGGCGTGGAACCGACCCATTCGGTGATAAGACGACGGGTTGATCCACAATCGTGTTGCGTTGAAAATTGTTAAAGGCGGCTGATTAGCAAATTTGCCGACCGTAGAGGAAAGCAGCGGCTCGGGGGCTCGGACACAGCCCTAGAACCCACTTCAGCAAGGCTTCTCCCGCCCCGCTAGTGATGGCGATCTTTAGCGCTTTAGGATCAGTGACCCGCGCCGCACCAACTACACTGACAGAGCTTTCGGCGCCATGGGCAATGAGCGAATGCGCTGGCCTGTGGCGTCGAAGATCGCGTTGCCGACAGCCGGAGCGATGCCGACAATCGGAGTCTCGCCGGCGCCGGCGGACGGGATGTCTTTGCGATCGAGGAGCACGCTCTCGATCACCGGCATATCGTTGAAGCGCGGCACCCGATAGCGGGACAGCCGGTTATTCAGAATCTTGTTGTCGGCGAAATCGATCTGCTCGAAGAGCGCGCCGCCGAGCCCCATCGCCACGGCGCCTTCCACCTGGTGGCGTAGATGGTCCGGATTCACTACCGCTCCGCATTCGAAAGCCTCTACGACGCGCACCACTTTGACTACGCCGTTCGTCACGCTGATCTCGGCACAGGTCGCCACGTATCCGCCCTTCTCAAACCCGGCGGAGATTCCGAATCCGTGGCCGGGACTCTTCTTGCGCGACTTCCAGTCGAACTTGGCGGCCGCTGCTTCGATCACACCGCGCAGGCGCTCGTTCTTCGCGTTCTTCAGGCGGAAGTCGAGCGGATCCATCTTCGCTGCGTGCGCCAATTCGTCCATGTACGATTCGCGGACGAAGTGATTGGCGGTGGCTGCGAGTCCGCGATAGGAACTCTGGCGCAGCGGCGATTTCGACGGATGGTGCTGCTCCTTCTTATTGGCAATTGCGTACGGAGACTGCAATCCCGAGGGGCCTGAGTTGTAGTTGTGGAACTCCCAATCGGTGATGGTGCCGTCTGGATCGATCTTGGCGCCGACATCGATCACGCCGCCGGGGCGGAAGTACGCCCAGGTCATCTCTTCCTGCCGGGTCCAGTTGCGCTTCACGGGCTTGCCGATCGCCTTGGCGAGCCGCGCCGCCTCATACGCGGCTTCTCCGGTGTGCTTGCCTCCGTATCCCGAGCCGGTGTCAGGCATAATCACGTGCACCTGGCTCTCGGGAATCTTGAAGTTTTCCGATAGCTCGCTGCGCACGCCGAAGGGGCGCTGCGTCCCGGTCCAGACCGTCAGCTTGTCGCCCTCCCATTCGGCGACTGCGGCGCGTGGCTCGAGCGGCACATGCGCGATGTACGCGATGTTGTACGAGGTCAGCTCGGGCTTCGACTGGTCACCATCGCGGCTCGTCTTTTTGAAGTAGGTGTAAACGTCGCGGGCGTTGGTCTCGGCGGTGAGTTCCTTCCAATTGGCCTTCAGCGCCTCGATTGCCTTTTCCGCGGTCTGCGGATCGGGTGCGGTCACGCCGACGAAATCGCCGTCGCGGACGACCTTCACACCCGCCATGGCTTGTGCTGCGGAGCTGTCGAGCGACGACAGCGTAGCGCCGAAAGATGGCGGATAGAGCACCTTACCGTATTGGATGCCGGGCCGCTTGATGTCATAGGTGTATTTGTGCGCGCCGGTTACAATCTCGCGCCCGTTGACCTTTGGCACTGAGGTGCCGGCGATTTTCCATTCAGTGGCGGGGGTCAGGGCGGCGCTGGTGGTGATGGTCTTGGTTAACTGCTCGCCTTTAGTCAGTTCGCCGAATCCGGCCGCACGGCTGCCCGAAGCCACTTTGCCATTCGCAATCGAGATGGAAGCGCGTTCCACCATCCACTTCTGTGAAGCGAGGTCGATCAGCATTTCGCGGGCGCTGGCGGCGGCCTTGCGCATCTGCGGCCACATTTGCGGCGTCGTCATGCTGCCGAACGTGCCCATGTCGAAGGGCGTCAACGCGGTATCGCCCATGATCATGCGGATCGAGCCCACCGGCATTCGCAACTCCTCGGCGACCGCCTGGGTGAGCGAGGTGCGCGCGTTCTGTCCCACTTCCACTTTGCCGGTGAATGCAGTTACGGTACCGTCTTCGCCTATATGCAGCCACGCGCTCACCTGTTGCGGCATGGGCTCGCGAGTTCCGCGCCGGGCGCCGCCTCCGGCCTCCTGCGCGTCGGAATCGTCGGCAATCAGGACGACGACGATGCCACCTCCTAAGGCCGCTATGAAATCGCGCCGTGTGATCATGCCCGGACTCCTTTCTTGGCGGCCGATCGGATTGCCGAGACTACCTGGGGATAGGTGCCGCAGCGGCAGATATGGCCGTTCATCCCGCTGACGATTTCGGCTTCTGAGGGGTTGGCGTTGCGGTGCAGCAGCCCCACCGCGCCCAGGATCATGCCCGGCGTACACCATCCGCATTGCATGGCGCCCGCGTCGAGGAAAGCCTCCTGGACGGGGTGCAGTTTGCCCTCGGGAGCGAGGCCCTCGATGGTGACGATTCGTTTGCCCGCGACACTGCCGACTTTGGTCAGGCAGGATCGCGTGGCGACGCCATCGATCAGCACGGTACAGGCAGCGCACTGGCCCTCGCCGCAGCCGTATTTGGTGCCGGTGAGGTCCAGGTCGTCGCGGAGGACGCTCAGGAGCGTGCGGTCGGGGTCGGCATCCAGCCGGCGCCGGCTACCATTGACATCCAGTTCGGTAATCCTGGCCATACGCCCATTTTCCCGCAATCCAGGGGGAATGGCGTGGCGAACAGGTTCACGAGGCCTTTTTGGCGGTGAATTCGATGGGATCCCGGCCCGGAAATGTGAGCGTCAGTTTGATCTCGTTGCCCGAGAGCTTGCCTTTGTAGTTCAGCTTCAGTTCGTTGCCCTGAAAGTTGCGGACCACCGTGAAGGCGAGGTCGTCGCCCGTGATCTTTCCATCGGAGATGTCTGTTTCGCCCATCTGGTTGGAGACTTTACCGCTCAGTTTGTCTCCATCGGCTTTAAAGGTGAAGGTCGTTTCGAAGGTGCCATTGGGCGTTTCGATAGCGGCTTTCCAGGTGCCATTGACATCGGCGGCGGACAGCGTGAGAGCAAAGGCTGCGAGAAGAAAGAGAAGGCGCTTCATATCTGACCTACTGTCCTGTATTCTCGATTCCAGGTCAAGGGGTGTGGATGTAAGACGCGCGCCGTCACATGAAATCTTCCTAACATTAACTTCAATTCAGGACCCGCAACTTGGATTCAGCGGTTCGCGTTTCTATCGATGAGGAGAGGTTCTGGAGATGAAATCAAAGATCTTGGCTGGCGTTTTCGTACTATTCGGGACGATCTTGACGGCTTGCGCGGGCGGCGGCGCTTATTATGTGCGATACGGCCCTCCGGCGCCGCGGTATGCGGTTGTGGGTGTGGCTCCCGGGCCGGGTTACATTTGGACCGCTGGATATTGGGACCGGCGGGGTAGCAGTTGGGGATGGGTGGAAGGCCGCTGGCAGCGTCCTCCGCGGCCTCGTGCGGTGTGGGTGGCTCCGGAGTGGCGTCAGGAAGGTCGAGGCTATCGCTTCCATCGCGGCTACTGGCGTTGAGGAATTCCAGCAGAATGCCGCCGTCGTTGAACATTACGACAAAAAGGGCGAAGATCTGGGGACAGGCTACGTAACTACCGAATTCGAGGATTTCGGTAGTTACGTAGCCTGTCCCCAGATCTTCGCCCTTTTTGTCGAGAATATCGGCGTGCTCCGGCGTCTCGGATCCGGATGGTCTACTTCTTGCGGATCATGATACGGCCGTTGAAGGAGTTGAAGCTCGCTTCGGTGCCGCCGCCGTTGATCGTCGCGAAGATCGTGCGATCGAATTCTACCCGGAAGCGGCCATTCGACCCGCCGTTCGTCGTGACTGGCTGCCCGCCCGATAGCTTCATATCGAAGTCGCTCCAGATCTCACCGTGGAACGACCGCAACTTGAAATTCGCCTTCAGATCGGCCGGCAGCGTCACGTCGACATTCCCATTCGTCGTGCTGAACGCGATCGGCTTGCCCGGGTCGACCTTGTCCATGCTTACCGTGATCGAACCGTTCGTCGTGTCCGCCACCACCGTCCCCGAAATTCCCGTCAAACGAATCTCTCCATTTGTGCTGTGGGCTTCGATCTCGCCGTGGATCCCTTCCGCATTCAGATTGCCATGCGTGGACCGCAATTGCAGCGCAGTGTCCGCCGGCACGCTGATCGTCAGATTGTGCACGTCCGAAGAACTCGCGCGCACCTGGATTACGTTGTCCTCTTCTTCCACTACTAAACCCCGTGGCGGCAGATCGATGCGGTGCAGGCCATCCACGGTCCGGTCGGTCCGTCTGCCCCGGTCCGAGCCGGAATTGCTCGCCTCGACAATGACGTCCTTTCCGTTGTAGCTCTTCACCGTGATCGACCCGTGGGTCACCACTGCGTTGACCACTCTCGGGTGCGTAGTGTTTCGTGCGGGCACCACTACCCGGTCGCCCGCGCTGTCCTGTGCGCCAACCAGCGCGCAGACAGCGAATGTCAGACCCGTAAGGGCCAAAAATCGTTTCATCGTAGTATCCTTTTCAAGTCGAACTGGAGGGCTTTAATTCCCGTCCTAAAAAGTCTTGGAGTGCAGGCGAATCTCGCCGTTCAATGCATTAAAGGTCAATTCGGGGCCGCCGCTGCCGGCGCGGCCTTCCATCGCGCGGCGATCGGACCGGTAAATGAACTTTCCGTTGACGTTCTCGCCGCTGGCGGGCTTCGTCGGCCGGGTCGTCACATCGAAATCGCTGTAGATGCCGCCGTTCAGCGTATGGAAGTTGAGGTCCGCGTTCAGCGCCGGCTGGAAGTAGACATCGATCTTGCCATTCAGAGTCCGGAATTCGCTGTTCTTAGATGGATTCTTAGTGAACGTAACCTTCAGCGGACCATTGAGTGTCCGCACCGAACCGGAGCCTGACACTTCTTCCATGTCGATGCCGCCATTCAGGCCGTTGATGTCGAAATCGCCCGTCGTCTTGCGTACTTCGATTTCGCCGGCATTGATCGTCTTCAGAACCAGCTCCGTGGCGAACGGTACCTGGATGTCGTAGTCGAAGATCACGCGGTAGCCGTAATACTCGTCGCCGCGATAATTGACGCCGTTGTTGCCCCGGAAAGGCCCGTCCACGAACAGCCGAACGAAATTGCCCTGCTGCGACATGTCGAGCTTGACATCCCGCTTCGCCTCCGCGAGGCCCTCGTTCGAATCGGCGCCGATGTGCTTTTGCACCTTCACCTGAACTTCTTTGCCCGAATACCCGGTGACGTGGATGTAGCCGCTGATATTGTCCACCAGCAGTTTCTGCGCACCCGAGCCGCCCGACACATCAAAGGAGCGATTGATCGTCTCCTGGTCCTGCACCCGCCAGTTGCGGTCGTCACGGTGCTGTGCCAATGCGGCGCAAGGAAGCAAAGCTACTGCCAGCCAGGATGTGGTTTTCATCGCGAAGTCTCCAGTTTTTGTATTGCCGTTTCGGCCCGCTGGCGGACCGATGAATCGGTTTCCTTGTCGGACACCAGCTTGCGCAGTGAGGGGACCGCCTCCTTATAATTCAACTGCATCAGAAGATCGATCAGCGCCACCTGCACCAGGGGCGAGTCCTGCATGGCGATCGAATCGACCAGCGCCCGCCGCACCTCCGGATTCCGGGCGAACTTGTTGGCGATGGCTTCCACCGCCGAAAGCCGCACGTTCACGTTCGAATCGTGGTTGATGGTGTGCAACAGTTCCTGCTCGACCTGCGGATCCGGCTCAGCCATCTGGTAGCTATAGGTCACGCCGCGGAGCCGCGAACTGGGCGACGTCTGCTGTAAGAGCGACAGGGTCACCAATTGCCGCAGGCTCTCCACCTGGGTTTGTAACTGGGCCATCTCGGGATTGCGTGCCGCGCGCTCGCCGGCCACGTAGTGGCCCACCAAGCCGCCTGCCACCAGCAGACACGTGGAAAACGCGGCGGCCCAGGCGGGACGGGACGGCCACAAGGTGGCCCACCAGGTCTTTTGAGGAACGTTATAAGCCTGACGCCGCTGAGCCTCGTGATAGCCTTCCTGGTACGCGTTGAGCGTCTCCATAAAGCGAGTACGCACGGCAGGGCTGGGTTCCGGCTCAGACATAGATTCGAAACCTCTCCACACCACCCCTAGCTCCGCCATGTCGGCCCTGCAAGCCGAACAGGTATCCAGGTGGTCAATTAACTTCTCGCGTGCGGTGGCGTCCAAACGGCCCGCCAGGCACTCCGGAATCTGTTCACGCATTCGATCGCAAATCATGATGCTCGTTCCCCACCGAGCGCGAAGAACCGGTCGCCCAGTTCGCGCATCGCGCGGTAGACCCGCACTTTGACCGTCCCCACCTCACATTTGAGAATCGAGGCGATCTCGTCGTATTTCAAATCCAGGAACCGGCTCATCACCAGCACCTCTCGCTTTTCACGCGGCAGCGCCGCCAGCGCGCGATGCAGAAGAACCGTCTCCTGCTTGTTCTGTACCTGGCGGTCCGGCAGCACTTCGGCGCTGCTGAACTCGCCCGCATACTCGGGCATCGCCACTTCGCCCTTTCGCTTGCCCGCCTGATCCATACACACGTTCCGCCCGATCTGGTAGAGCCATGCCCGAAACGTGGTGTCGGGCTGGTAGGTGTGGCGGTACTTCAAAATGCGAAAGAAGACTTCCTGCACCAGGTCTTCGCTCACGGCCCGATTGCCGGTCAGGTGCAGAAAATAGCGGAAGAGCGGACGGTGATGACGGTCGAAAAGCAGTTCGAGCTTGCCGACGTTGCCCGCCCTGACCTCCAGCATGATCTGTTCGTCGCCCACTTGCCTCCCGTTTTACGTAATGAATTACTCCGCAACGCGAAAAAGGTTACGGGAAGCTCCGGCTGGTGGTATTAGGAAGTGTCGCGGGCTGTCCCGTGGGCTCATTATTCTACACCTGTGGCGCGGCAACCACAATCAAAATCACGACTTACGAAGTGCGCTGGCACACCGTCTTGAGGCAGAATAGAAGGAGTCGAGGCGTACGTGAAGATTTCTCTAAACGGTTTTTGGTGTCTGGCTCTACTCTTGTGTTCGATGACTGCGGTGGGCATGGCTCAGGAACAGCCCCCGGTTCCTCCTTCCGGCGACAGTACCGCCGACCAGGGACAGCAGACTCCACCGCCGGCTTCTCCAGCCACGGTCCAGCCGCCGCAAACGCCTCAGACGCCACCCGCGACGACGCCCACAACTCCGTCGGATCAGCCGTTGCAACCCGCGACCCCGGGCCAGCCGCGAACCGGCATCCGCCAGCCTCCGCCGCCGCTTCCCAAAATCCCCGACATCCGCCAACCCGGCGAAACCGGATGGTGGATTGGTGTATCCGGATGGTTTCCCACCGAGACGCCGACCATCGACAAAGGCCGCGGGGCAACCTTCACCCAGCCATCGTTCGCCAAGTTTCAAGGCAAGCCCAAGGTGTCGGAAGGCGTAGAGGCGGGAATCGCGGTCGGATTGCATAATGCGCTGCGCTTCTCGTATTTCGAATCGCGAGCGTCCGGCACATTCACCAACACCAACGATCTTGTGCTGTGGGGACAACTCTATACCGCGGGGAACCTGGTCTCCACCGACTACCGCGTCCAGAATTTTAAGCTGTCCTTCGAGTACCTCACCTTTCCTTATCCCGTGGAGAGCCGCAAGTTTCGTCTGAAGACGCTCTATCAACTGCAGTACACCACAGTGCGGACGGGCTTCGACCTCCCGCTGCTGCCGCTGGTGGACAGCACCGGCGCTCCGCTGGTGGACGCCTCGGGCAATCCTCTGAGTTATGCGGCCGACGGAACCCGATCGATTATCCTGCCGACTTTCGGCCTGGGAGTCGCGAAGTACGTGACGCGCAACTTCCGGCTGGAGGCGGATGCAACTGGGTTCGCGATTCCGCATCACAGCACCATCTGGGATGCCGACGCTTCGGCCAACTTCCGGATCGGACATTTCGAAGTCCGCGCGGGCGCGAAGGCGTACCACTATAAGTCGACGACGCAGCAGGATTTTTACGTACGCGGCACGATGGCGTCGGCCTTTGTCGGGCTGCGCTGGTATTCCGATTAATTCGAGCCACGCCCCTCAGCCTCAGAAGCTCTGAAAATCCGGGAACGCAGGCGGAATCGACTGCGCCACCCTCGACAAGTCCTGCGTCTTGAGTGGTGGGGTAGGCGATTTCACTCCGGCTGCCCGCCCGCGCTTGCGGCGCTTTCCACGTCACCTAAACTCAGGGAGGGTTTTCACGATAGTCTGCCCTCCGCTGAAATTTTCGGGAACTTCGCTCCCTTTCGCGGACAATATGGGGGAACCGCACATGGGAGAGCCCGAACGCAGACCGGATCGCATCCTGGTGGAGCAGTTTCGTGCCGGCGACCGCGATGCGTTCACCGCCCTGTACCGTACGCATTTTGCTTCCGTGTACCGGTTCACGTTATATATGACGGGCGACCCCATCCGAGCCGGCGAGATCACGCAGGACGTCTTCGTATGGCTGATCCACCACCCTGCCGACTTCGACGCCGAGCGAGGCGAACTGGGTGCGTTCCTGGGAGGCGTGGCCCGGAAGTTTCTCCTCCAGCAGCAGCGGAACGAGCGCCGCTGGCTGGCATTGAACGAATCCGCCATGCCCGCCGCCGACGCCACCGCGCGCGGGAACCTGGTGAGCGAAATAGAGCGCGAGCAGGAGACAGCGCAACTCAAGCAGGCGATTGCCGCACTGCCGATGCGCTATCGCGAAGCCGTGGTGCTCTGCGATCTGGAAGCCAAGAGCTATGAGGAGGCCGCGGCCGAGATGGGCTGCGCCAAGGGCACGGTGCGATCGCGCCTGCACCGGGCGCGCGAACTGCTGGTCCGTAAGTTTCAAGGGAGAAGGGAAGGCCAGAGGTGCTTATGAATTGCCGCGAATTGCGCAGCGGCCTGTTGGAATGGGCTCGAGGCGGCGTGTTGCAGCCTAAGGAACTGCGGGTGCTGCGAACTCACATCGAGCATTGTCCGGAGTGCGCGTCTCTTCTCGAGTCGCATCGCAGTATGGAGGCCGCGATCCGGCGTCTGGCGAGGGAGCCTCTACCCGCGGCGGAAGCCATCGAAGCGCGTGTACTCGCGGAGTTCGACCGGAAGGCGGCGCAGCGCAGACCGGCGAAGGTCGCGGCGCGATGGGTGGTCGCTGTGGCTATGGCAGCTTCGATATTGTTGGCGGCGTTCGTCACGTTGCGGCGCACCCCCGCGCAGCCGGCCCCCGCGGTCGCCGTTGAGGAAGTGCCGTTCCTGACGATTCCCTACACGATTCCAATCGGGCCCGAGGAGCGCGCGGAGGTGGTGCGCATGCGCATACCGGTGGCCGCGCTGCTGGCGGCAGGCTTTCGCGTGCAGGTCTCAGATCCATCCGGTGCCATCGATGCCGATGCCTTGGTCAGCCAGGACGGCCGCGTGCGCGCAATCCGGCCACTGAGCGGGTCGATCTCAAATTGAGGAGGTACGTCATGATCAACAGATGCTGGAGTATGTGCTTAATGGCTCCTCTGTTCTTGCCGGCATTTGCACAGACTACTGAAAAGCGGGCGGCGTTCGAGGTTGCGACGATCAAACTCGCTCCTCCCGAGCCCGCGGATCCGTACCAGGCCGGCTATCGAAAAGGAACTTCGATGCGGGGAATGGTGGTCGCAGGCAAGCGCGTTACGCTGGTCGACCAGACGCTGAAGGATCTGGTGCGGATCGCGTTCGGGGTGAAGGACCATCAGGTGGTAGCTGCGCCCTGGATGGCGTCCCAGCTCTTCGACGTTGTGGCGTCTTTGCCCGAGGGGGCGGATCGCTCGCAGGGGCCGGAAATGCTCCGCACTCTGTTGGAGGACCGGTTCCAGATGGAGTGCCATCAGGAGCCGAGGGAGATGGCGGTGCTTGCGCTGGTAGTGGCGAGGGGCGGATACAAGCCCGCGGTGGTCGAGGGGAACTCGTGACTGCGATCGCCGGACCGGCGCGTGGATCCCTGTCCGGTATGAAAGGACCTCTGACCATTCGCATGAAGGCTGCCACGATGTCAGCTTTTGCCGACCGCATTACCCGATTCACCGATAAACCCGTGGTGGACATGACGGGAATGGCGGGCACCCACGATTTCAACGTGACATTCGCGCCCGAGGAGAGCGACTCGGCGCCGTCGCTCTTCACGGCCTTGCAGGAACAGATGGGACTCAAACTCGAGGCACGCAAAGCGACGGTAACGACGGTAGTCATCGACAAAGCGGACAAATTGCCAGCGGAGAATTAAGGAGTGAATGCAATGACGAATCGAATTTGGAAATTTGCAGGTCTTTCGGCCATGACGACGGCCGGATTGTTGGCCCAGAGCGGCGTCGTCACGGGTACCCCCTTTCAACAAGTCGGGCAAATGAGCGACCCCGGGGTAATCGTGCCCAAGCCCGTGTCCAACGGTTGGTTCACTGCTGCACCCGGGGGCCGTGGCGGGCCACAGGTTGTCGTGGGCAAGCCCTTTTCCGGCACCGAGGAGCGGAAAACCGTTCAGACGTTGGGGGATGGAACGCAAATCGAGAGCTCCGATTCCGACGTGTACTTTCGTGACAGCCAGGGCCGGACGCGCGTGGAACAGACGGTCAACAATTCAGGGAGGATCGTGATCGTAGATCCGGTGGAGCACGTCAGCATCATCTTGAACCCAGGCAAGAAGACCGCGATCAAGACTTCGATGGCCACAGTGCCGCAAGCGGGAGTCGCCGTGATGAGGGCAGGGCGCGCGGGCGATGGAGGAAGAGCCCCCACGGATTACGCCGACGGCTACATCGCGGGACAGGCTGCGGCGATGCGCGACCTGCACCTCAATACGGAAAACCTGGGAGTTCAGACCATCAACGGCGTAGCGGCCGACGGCACCCGGATGTCGCAGACGATTGCCGCCGGAAAGATCGGCAACAACCGCGACATTCACATCGTCAATGAGCGATGGTACTCGAACGATCTGCAAATGCTGGTGAAGACGGTGAACTCGGATCCCCGCTTCGGCGTGACCACTTACCAGATGACGAATATCGTACAAGGCATGCAGGATCCCTCGCTGTTCCAAATCCCCGCCGATTACACGGTGACCGAGCCCGCGAAGTAACTTCAATCTTCTTTCTGCGGGTGGCGCGAGTACCGTTTTACTACCGCGACACCCGCAAAGATGATCACCATCGAGATCATTTCCCGCACCCCGAAGGCTTCCCGGTAAAACAACCAGCCGAGCCCCACCGCGACGATCGCATTCACGTACGAATACACCGAGACGATCGCCACCGGCAACCTGTCGAGCGCGTACGAATAGGCGCTGTAGCCCACCAGCGATCCGAAGACCACCAGGTATAGCAAGGCAAGCACGCCCCGCATGCTCCACGCGATGGGATGTTGCGGGATGGTGAACGCAAATGGCGCCAGAATCAGTCCTGCCGCCAACTGCTGCACGCCGCCCGCGATCACGGGATGCGCTTTTCCGGCATGACGCCGCTGGAAGATCGATCCGAACGACCAGCCTGCCATCCCGAGTTGCAGCAGCAGAAAGCCATGCAGCAGATTGCGGTCGAAGGCGTGCGGGCCCGCATCGGGTGTGAACAGCAGGCCGGCTCCCAGGAGTCCGATCGCCATTCCGCCGATGGTGGGCGCGTGCAGGCGATCCCCGCCGGGAAGCAAAGCTTCCGCCCCGACCATCCAGAATGGCGAGATGGTCACGATCAGGCCGGCAATCCCGCTGGGAATCAGTACTTCGGCAAACACCAGTCCGCCATTGCCGATTCCCAAAGTGAGGAATCCGCTGAAACACGCGGCTGCCAGTTCGCGTCCGCGCGGAAGGTATAGGCCGCGCGAAAGAGCGAACAGGAGTAGGATCGATCCCGAAATCGTGTAGCGCACTGCCACCAGAACCAGCGGGGGGAACGACTCGAGCGACATGCGGATGCCGAGGTAAGTGGTCCCCCAGAAAAAACACACTGCGGCCAATGCGAGATACGGCTTAAACAGAGGATGGCGGCGCAATTCTCAGCGTAGCACCTGGCAACATTCAGGTCGGGCGGGGCGAGCGGATCAGGGAGAACCCTGACTTATGCAGAATCGATACGCTAGAATGGAGCGAATGGGACCCTTTTCACGGGGCGCTTTCCGGCTTCTCAGCCTCGCAACGCTCCTGATTTCAATCATTTATTCCACCAAAGCCCAAACACCACTGCCCGTCTCCGGCAAGTGTGCCGTAACCGCCGTACCTACCCAGGTGCGCGCCGAAGGCCTCACTGAACGGATGGGTGATATCAATCTACAATGTTCCGGCTCTAATCCCGGCGCAGTGTTGACGGGCAATCTCTCGGTATCCCTTCCGATCAGCATCACCAATCGCTTGGATTCCGTCTCCAGTAACCTGACCCACGATGCAATTCTCTCCGTCGATTACGGCGTCGGGCCCGTGCCCACCGGAATCGCCGGACAGATCTCCAACACCATCATCGCCTTCAACGGCCTCAGCATTACCGTGCCGTCTACTGGCAATTTTGCGATTCGTATCTCCAACATTCGCGCCGGGGTCCACATAAGCGGAGTGCTCCAGCCGCTCCCGATCACGGCGCAAATCATCTTTGGCAGCCCGGTTTCGATTCTGGTCGACAATCCTCAGCCCGTGGTGGCATTCGCCCAGACCGGCCTCTTCGACACGCTATATGACAGCGGCATCACCTGCACGGGATCGCCACTGCCCGACAGCATTAATGTTCCGAGCCTGTTCGCCAGGGGAACCGCGTTCTTTTCCACGCGTCTCACCGAAGGCTTCGGCGGAGCATTCAAACCGCGAGCCGCGACCGAGGACAACGGCACTCGATTCCTGATCAGCTACACCGGTTTCCCCAGCCAGACGCATCTTTATATTCCCGACCTGGTAGCCGGTTCCGACGCAGCCACTCCCACCGCGGGGGGCGACTTGGGGTATCAGCCGCAGATCGGCCAGTATGCCTTGAACAGCCACACCCTGCTGCTGGTGCGGGTCATCGGCGCGGACGCCAATGGCGCCGGGGGCTCGATGGCACCCCTCCCTCCCGCAGCCTCTTCGGGCCTTCTGAGCGGGGTTACCGTCACCGAGGTTCCGCTCAGCGGCGGATCCGGATACGCGGTTTACGAGGTCTTCGATGCCAGCCCGACTCTGCTGGAAACGGTTCAGTTCCCGACCTTCGTGGGCCTGGCGAACGTCACGTCCGCGGCCGTGGCACACGAGACGGCTTCCTTCGCTCCGGTTTCGAATGTGCTCACGGCATCCGCCACCGCGCCGATCCAACGCTTCGCGCCCTCGCTGCCTTCCTCCGATTGCACCATCGTGGGAGACTGCGGCGCCGCATACTTCCCCCGACTCACCATCCCTGCGACCTCCGCGATTCAGCTCACCGCGGTTTCCGGTGGGGATCAGACCGGACTGGCAGGCTACGTGCCGATTCAGAACGCCGGCGGCGGCATCCTGAACTGGTCGGCGACCGTGAACTATACGAGCGGCACCGGCTGGTTGCACCTCGACAACAGCTCAGGTCAGAACAACTCCAGCATCATCGTGACTGCCAGCGGCAAAGGACTGTCGGCGGGAGTCTATCAGGCCAATATCGTGGTGGACGCCGGATCCGCCGGCAGCATCACGATTCCTGTGACGCTGACCGTTACCGCGGCACCCGCTCCGACTCCGCAAGTGGTCGTAACCAAGGTCATCAACTCCGCGACCTTGGATGCGACACCATTGGTCGGCGGATCGCTCGGGACCATCATCGGAACGCATCTCTCCGGGAAGAGCGTGTCCGTGACATTCGATGGCAGTGCGGCCACACTACTCTACAGTTCCGACAGCCAGATCAATCTGCAGGTGCCCGACATGGGTGCCAAGACTTCGGCCAGCATGATTGTGACGGCGGACGGACTTAGCAGCACTCCGCTTACCGTGCCCCTGGCTCCGGCCTGGCCGGCAGTTTTCGGCAACGGTATTCTCAACCAGGACAACACCGTCAATTCCACAACCGCGGGGGCCAAGGCTGGAAGTATCCTCCAGATCTTTGCCACTGGAATTCCCGCGAACGCCACCGTATCGGCGCAGATCGCCGGCAGGAAGGACCTGGTACCGTTGTATGCCGGACCGGCTCCCACCGTTCCCGGCGTGCAGCAGGTCAACGTGGCTGTTCCTGCTGATGTGACCGCATCCAATACGCAACTGGTGCTGTGCGCAACCACCGCTGGGCAGCAGTTCTGCTCCGCCGGATCGGCGCTGGTTATTCAGTAGAAGGCTGAGCAGAAGAAGACTGGGCGTGGCCGGCATCGGCCGGCCTGACCCTGGTCAAACGGTGAGGTCGAATCGCGGCGCCCACGAGCCTCTGCACCACCGGCAAGAGGTTCTTGGGCGCTTCGGTTTTTTGCATCGTGGCACTTGCTCCCAGCAACCGCGCCGCCCGAAGCAGCGACCCTCCGATGAATCCCGACGCCACCAACACCTTGAGTTCCGGCTGTTCGTTGCGGATCATGGCCAGGACTTCGAATCCGTCCGGTTCCGGCATACTCAGGTCGAGAATCACCAAATCGACCGGCGTCTTCCGGAGAATGCGCATGCCGGCCGTCCCGGAATGGGCGGAGAGGATCGTGTATCCCGCCTTCGCCAGTACGCGGGTGAACGCCTTGATGACCTGCGGTTCGTCGTCAACGACGAGAATGATTTGGGACTCTGGCATAGAAGCGTGCTCGCGGCTTTCGATCCCGCAAGATCCTTCCCCGGCGATACCCAAGCTGCACAAGCTATCATCGGCGACAAAAGAAATCGTAGTGCCTTTTACAAGTATTTCCTATGTTTACTTTGGGAGTACGAAAAGCAGTATCCAGGTTGGTTGCCGAATATCTACCAATTACATCGTCCGCAGGTGGAGCACTCTAGCGAATCGAGCCGTCACGCGTTGCGCAAGGCGTTATGAATTGCGTAGCGGCGCCGGTGGATCCTGTCCACACCACGGCGGCTGGCGCCTCTTCGAAGCGATGTTCTGATTTCGAGGCAAAAACAATCAATTGCCGCGATGTATCTGCGGCTAAGTGCCTCCAATCTGGCTTGCTCCGTCTCGCTATCCCAGCCGGGAGCGCCGCATGTTTGAAGTTCTGTTTCACGGAAGAGTTCTCCCCTGAGCTCCCTGCCAGCGGTCAACATCTGCAAATGAACTGGATCTAAGGTTGTCATTTGTCCTATCTCCCTTACTCTTCGCTACTGACTGCGGAAATAATGACTCAATTGTGCCAAAAAAACCGGGAGTTGCATTGCTTTGATTTCACTTTTAACATTCATACGATTTTCCCTGACCGGCGGCTTCTCAAGTGCCTGATGGAGCGGCATGTAAGTGTCTCCGAACGCTCGCTTAAGCCCTACAGGCATATCGGTCATTTGACCTATGCGCCTGCGATCTCTCTAATTTCCTTGATACAAATCAATGGTTCGGTAGTAAACTGATCCAATACTTGCGATATTGAGTCCGCGCCCTGGGGTTTTCTTACGCCGGACTTGGGGGAACTGTATGTCGAAGAGCGCTGATCCACGTCGTCGCGTTCGAAAGTCGGGGGCACCCAGCTTACGCTCTTCCCGAGTTGCAGACCTGATGCTCGAAATAGAAGAGCTCAGGGAAGACAACCGTCAGTTACGCTACTCGGTCAACCTTTACCAGGAGATCGTGCGCAGAGTGGTAGACCAGGGTCGGGCGACGGGGATCTCTCCGTCCGCCTGACGGACCCAGCTACACTCGCATCGTTCCGAACAACTCTCCGTTCTCCCGCAGAACGCGATCCACCGTCGACTGTTCGGGATCGGTGTTCCAATTGCCGCGTTCGTGAGTTCCTCCCAGGAGTATCCCATCGTGGCGCGGGAACATGTAGATGTCGCCGGGCCCCACTGTCATGTACTCGACTTCCTGTTGAGGCAGCAGAAAAGTGAGTTGCCCGCGAATCGGCATCACCTCTGCATCGTTGAAGAGTTTGCCGGCGCCGAGCCCGGTGCAGTTGTACAGCACCGTTTCGCGAAGGCTCATCAGTTCTTCACGTGCCTGAAAATCGCGAATCACGATCCGTCCGCCGGCGAGCTCGTAGTCGCGGATCAGTGCGTTCAGATAGATGGCCGGCTCGATCAACATCGACCAGCGGCGGTATGCGAAGGGCACCGCAAAAGGATGCTCGTTGGCGGCCAGTTGCTTCGCCTCGGGATACAGCGGTTGCACGGCGCTATAGGGACTGTCGGGTTCAGGCATTGCCACCGGACCGTGCTTCGACAGCGTGTAGAGGGGCATCCACTTCACCCCATATAGGTCACCCGCCAGGGATTGGTAACGCCGGAATGCGAACCGGCTGGCATCGCCGAACTGCCTGCGAAACTCCGGCGTCACCTTCTCCTGGTCGTAGACGGTGACCGGGTCCCACAGCCCGCCCGCGACGTTCGACGTAACGGAGGGCGGTGTCTCGCGCGCGTAGATGGTTGGATTGTAGCCGCGGATCTGCAACAGCCGCGCTGTGGCCAGGCCCACCACACCGCATCCGATTACCGCGCAATCTCGAGCCTCGATCTTCGCGCCCTCCTCGACAGCAAGCTGCGCTGTTCCCCAGGACAGCGTGATTCCCGCGCCACCATGCCCGTAATTGTGGATCACGGTCTTATCGGCCAGCTTCTCGCCTCGGACCACGAAACCCGACGGACGGAATGGGCGCAGTCCGACGATCGTGCGAATCACGCGTTCGGGAGCCACTTTCACGCGCGCCAGCCGTGGGCTGGAGGTGATCGGAGCTAACGGCGTCCTGCGAGTGGCGCAACCCGATAAAAGCAGACTCGAAGCTCCCAACAGCCGCCTCCTGGAAATTTGCATAATTCATATCTTAGACGCGGCCTGCGCTATTCAGTATTCCACGTTGACGAGGAACAATCCCTTAGCCGGAGCCGTGGCGCCGCACTTCACGGGCAGAGTATCCAGGTCCGCGATATTACCCCTGCCCGCCTCAATCAGCGTGCCCACAATGTTGCGCACCATGTGCTTCAGAAATCCGCTGCCGCGCACGCGATAGATCAATCGCCCGCCACTCCGTTCCAGCACCGATGAGAAAATCGTCCGCACCTTCGACTTCCCTTCCGCGTCACTCTCGTCGGACGCCGCGAAGACCGTGAAATCGTGCTCCCCGGCGAGGGTATGCGCCAATCGCGCCATCCGGTCCTCCTGCAGCGGATAGGGATAGTGGTGCACGTACGGCCACTCGAACGGACAACAGATCTCTTCGCGCACGATGCGATACTCGTAGGTCTTCGCCCTGGCGTCGAACCGCGGATGGAATTCGGCAGGCACTTCCTCCGCCGAGAGCACGCGCACGGTGGAAGGCAGCAGGCGATTCACCGCCCGCCTCAAGTTGTCAGTGGGGATCGGATTTTCGAAACTGAATGCGGCCACCTGTTCGAGCGCGTGAACGCCGGCATCGGTGCGTCCCGAGCCCGCCACGCGGACCGCTGCGCCCTCAATCTGCGACACGATCTGCTCGAGCAGGCCCTGAATCGTCGGAAGTCCGGGCTGTACCTGCCAGCCGTGGAACGAACTGCCGTCGTAGGCGAGCTTGAGTTTGATGCGCCGCATCTTCAGGCCGGGCGCGAGCCGGGCTTGATGGCGGGAATCCCCAGATTGCACATGGGGCACTGCTCGGGGTAGTGTGCGGCCACTCGCAAGGTGGCTAGGGCAACGCGTGGCACGGTGACGTCGGCAAGCCCTCCGCTGCGGTCGATAATCGAGCCTGCCGCCAGCACTTTCACGCCGCGCGCCTGCAGGATTTCGATCACGTCGCGCGTGCTGCCGCCCGTCGTGATCACGTCTTCAATCACCACCGCGGTCTCTCCCGGACCTGCCGTGAATCCGCGCCGAAGATCCATCTTGCCGCTCGATGTATCTCGCTCCATGAAGATGAATCGCGTGCCGAGCGCACGCGCCACTTCGTGGCCGATGATCAGACCGCCCAAAGCGGGCGATGCCACCATGCCGATTTTTTCGGTAATGCTTTTGCGGACCTCCTCCGCGAGCATGCGGCCCAACTTCTCCGCAGCTTTGGGATGCTGCAGCACCAGCGCACTCTGCAGGTATTCGGCGCTATGCAGACCGGACGTAAGCCGGAAATGGCCCTGGAGATACGCACCGGTGGAACGGAATAACTCGAGGACGGATTCAGCTTGCGGCGTCACAAACGCCTACTATAACATTGAATGAAATCGCACGAATTTCAGAGCCCCAAGGCATTCCGCCCGGCGGGACTTCAGGTGAGTTGCGCATGAACGGTACGAGATCCTCTCTCGCTGTGCTCTGTTGTCTTCTGCTGCTGACACCGTCCGCTGCCTTCGGTGCTGGCCTCGGCCCGGACGTCGAAGATGATAAGCCTTCGAGCCCGGCAGCCAATCAGGACAACCCGGTGCCCCAGCCGTCGGTTGTTCCGCACGGCCTCGTTGGCAAGGTGTCAGACCCGTACCGGCCGAAAAGCGTGGCGCCGCCCACGGTTGAAAACTCCGGACGTCTCGAGTCGCTGTTGCGCGCCGGGAATCTCTACCTTTCCCTCCAGGACGTCATTGCGCTTGCGCTCGAGAACAACCTGGATATCGCGATTCAACGATATGGACCGCAACTCGCGGACGCGGCGGTGATGCAGGCCGAAGCCGGCGGATTCGCTCGCGGTGTCTCGACCACGGTAACGGCGGGCCCCAGCAGTGCGTCCGTGAGCAGCTCGGGAACCACGCCCGGCACGAACCAGAACGCCGCTTCCCAGGCCAGTTCCGCGACAGCCTCCGCGGTCGGTAGCAGCGTGCTGCAATCCTCTGGGCCGTCGATACCCAGCCTCGACCCCGCTGTCGTCAGCAGTCTCAACTGGGCACACCAGACCACGCCGCAGAGCAGCGCGTTCGTCACCGGAAGCAGCGAACTGGTGCAACGCCTGTCGACTTCCAATTTCGGCGTGCAGCAGAGCTTTCTCACCGGCACTACCGTGAATCTGGGATTGAACAACACCTCGACCACTGCCAACAATCCGCGCGCCGATTTCAATCCCGCCACCAGCGCCACGCTGGGGGTTACGCTCACGCAGCATCTTTTCCAGGGCTTCGGGCCGGCCGTGAATGCCCGGCAGATCCGTATTGCGCGCAACAATCGTGAAGTTTCCGACCTCACCTTTAAGCTGCAAGTGGAGACTACCGTGGCCGCCGTCATGTCGCTCTACTGGGACCTGGTGGCATTCAACGAGAACGTCCGGGTGGCTCGCGAGGCGGTAGCGGCAGCCAACCGGCTTTGGGAGGACAACAAGCGGCAGGTGGATGCCGGAACACTGGCGCCGATCGAAGTGACCCGTGCCGAAGCGCAGATCGCGACCGGGGAGCAGCAGCTCACTATCGCCCAGACGCAGGTGCTGCAACAGGAGACCATTCTGAAGACGGCGCTCAGCCGGACTGGTGTCGCCAGTCAGGCAATTGCCGATGCCCATATCATCCCCACCGACCAGATCAACGTGCCCGACACGCAGCCGATCGCGCCCATCCAGGACATGATGGCGATGGCGCTTTCCTCCCGCCCGGAGTTGGCGCAGAGCCGCATCCAATTAACCAACCAGGAACTGACCATTCGCGGATCGAAGAATTCGCTGCTTCCCACCGTGGATGCCGTAGTGAACCTCAGCAACAGCGCCCTCGCCGGCCAACCGAACGCCTGCCAGCACCCGCGGGCACAGCCCACAGCAATAACCCGTTCTTTATCGGCGGCTACGGACAAGTGCTCACGCAGATCTTCCAGCGCAACTTTCCGAACTACGCGCTGGGCTTCAACGTGAATATTCCGATCCGCAACCGCGCGGCGCAGGCGCAGGTCATCAACGACGAACTCACGCTGCGCCAGCAGCAGCTCGGCCTGCAGCGCCTTGAAAATCAGGTGCGTACCGACGTCGTCAATGCGGTGATCGCGCTGACCCAGGCACGCGCGCAATATCAGGCGGCTAACAAATCGCGAGCGCTGCAGGCGCAAACGCTGGATGCCGAGCAGAAGAAGCTGGCGTTGGGCGCGTCCACCATCTATAACGTGATTCAGGATCAGCAGGCGCTCACCGCGGCGGAATCGAGCGAAGTGGCTGCCAAGGCGGCTTACTACAAGGCGAAGGTGGAGCTCGACCGCGCCACCGGCCAGATATTAACTAACAATAATATTTCGCTCGACGAAGCTTTCCGGGGAGTAGTTGCCCGGCCTCCCAGCGCGCTTCCGTCAGCTTCGGTGCAGTCGGGGAAACCCTCGCAGCAATAATTACGTGCGACTGATGCGTCATTGTGTCCACAGCGTGGCCTTTTGATACAGAAGTTGACAGCCAACTGACTATTTTATGTACACCAGCGCACGCTCACGGTTCAGCGGGCTGATTTTAAAGGGCTTCGATTTTGGTAAGGAGATTGCTTATAAGGGAGCCGTGACTAAGATCTCACAGGCTCTCGGAGAGACGATTGACCCCCGATTTCGGCGCCTACCTTTCCAGTCACCTCGCCTAAAATCCTTCTAGCTGTCCATAAATCCCCTCACAATCGTCTCTCCCTGACCTGTGGTTAGAGGCCATCCTCTTTCCACTGACAGGGCGTTGGGAGACCAGCGAAACGATCGACCACGCGTCACCGCACGGCCACGTTCCCACAATGATTTGAGCCGCTGGATGCGAGTCCTGCGCCACGGCAAGCCATCTTCCGACAGCGAGCCGGAAAATCCCGCGCACCAAGGCGTCCGCGATTTTACAGTCGCGCCACCCGCGATTGGAGGACAATAGCGAAATGCTTGTAGAGGGCGAAAACGTGCCGCAAGAGCACGCGCCCGGAGGGGACCGGCGCGCCGTACTGATTGTCGAGGACTCCGAGAACAGCGCGGCAATACTCGAAATCGCGCTTCTGCGAATTCCCGGATTATCCGTGCTGATTGCTTCTTCGGCGATAGAGGCTTTGCGCATCCTGCGACGTCCCGGACCGCTGGTGCGCGCCATTGTAACGGATCTGAACATGCCGCGCATGGACGGATTCGAGATGATCGCGGAAATCCGCCAGGACCGCGCGCTCTCTTCCACCCCTATCATCGTGGTCAGCGCCGATACCGACCCGCGGACGCCGGAGCGCATCGCGCAACTGGGCGTCAGCGCATTTTTCCCCAAACCCTACTCCCCGGCGCAGATCACGCGGAAACTGGAGCAGATTCTCGATGGTACGAATCAATAGGCTGCTGGGCCCGGCGCTGCTGTGTTGCGCCCTGCGGCTCGGCGCGCAGAGTCAACCCGAGTTATCCACCATACTGGAGCGGCTGGACCGTCTGGAGCGCGAGAATCGCGTTCTTACCGACAGAGTGCAAACTTTGCAGGCCAGATTGGACGCCATCGGCACCGCCAAACCGGCACCCGCCGAAAATGCCGCGAGCGCCGAGACTGTTCCGGGTGCGGACGGAGCCTCGAATGTCATCACTCCGGCCACCCTCGAGCAGCAAGTAGAGATTCAGGGCAAGCGGATCGACGAGCAGGCGCAGACGAAGGTCGAGGCCTCGCAGAGATTTCCGATTCGACTCACCGGCATGGCGCTGTTTAACGCCTATATGAATTCCAGGCAAAGCGGCGGGGCTGAGTATCCCGTGGTGGCCGCGGCGACCGGTCCCGCATCGGCGGGCGCCACTCTCCGCCAGACGATTGTCGGACTGGATTTTCGCGGCCCCAGCACCGTCTGGGGAGGCACGGTCCACGGTTCGGTGTATATGGACTTCGCTGCCGGCGCTACCAACATCGCGATGCGTCTGCGTACCGGATCGATTGAAATTGACTGGAAAAATCGCAGCTTTATGGTGGGGCTCGAGAAGCCGATCTTCAATCCTCGGGAGCCCAGTTCTCTCGCGCAGTTAGCGGTTTCGCCTTTGACCGGTGTGGGAAACCTCTGGCTCTGGGTACCCCAGGCGAGGTTCGAGCAGGATATCGCTTTTACGCGCTCCACCGGGATTCGGGCCCAGGGGGGAGTGGTGCAGACCCATGAAATCGGTCCGTATGCCGGAAGCACATTTACCGGCACCGTGGAATCGGCCCGGCCCGGTGGCGAAGGCCGGGTGGAGTTGTACCACAATCTGGACGACCAGAGACGCCTGGAGTTCGCGTCCGGCTTTCACACCAGCCAGACGCACGTGATCGGGAAGTCGGTCGAGTCGCAGATTCTCTCGTTGGACTGGTTCTTCAATCCGCTTCGGAAAGTCGATTTTACCGGCGCTTTCTATACCGGGCAGAACGTGGCGCCGTTGGGAGCCGGTTATCAGCAGGGCTTCGGCGTGTACTATAGTCATGTGTCCCCTGTGCATAGCCAGGGCGGCTGGGCTCAGATTACGTTCCATGCCGCGCCGCGGCTGGATTTCCACTTCTTCACTGGACAACAGGACGACCGGAACAGCGATCTCGATCGCGGCGGTATCGGCAAGAACCTCCTGTTTGGAGGAAATGTCTACTTCCACCTCGCGCCGAACGTGCTTTTAGGCTTGGAAACCACCCAACTGCGCACCACGTACCTCGGACAGGGGATTCGAATCAACAACCACTATGACCTGGCGTTGGGTTACCTATTTTAGTGTCTGGACCGCAAGACTCCGAGGGATCGGGAGATCGGATGCTGACGCGCGTGGCTCCGTATCGTGCCCCGATGGTGAGGGAGTGGTTTCCGCAGAGCGCCGGTCATCGCGCGGTCAGGGCACTCTCGTGGGAATGCTGAAGGTTAGCGGTTGGTTCCTGGCCCCGGTTGTGTTGTTCAGCATGGGATTTTGGCCCGCGCCTCAAGCGGGGGCGACCGTCGCGGGGTCCATCGAGATCACCAATTCCCACGACGCCGCGGTTCGGCGGAACAAAGATTATTCGGGCGTGGTGCTGTGGCTGGAGCGCGTCGATCGCAGCACCCCGATGCCTGCGCCACTCCCCAAGCGCGCGCAGATGGTGCAGAAAGATCAGCATTTCCAGCCGCATGTATTGGCCGTCCCCGTGGGCAGTACGGTGGAGTTTCCCAATCGCGATCCGATCTATCACAGCGCCTTCTCCACTTTCAGCGGGCAGCCGTTCGACACCGGTCTGTACAAGCCTGGCACCTCTCCTCGCGAGGTCTTCAAAGCGCCCGGCATTGTGCGCGTGTTCTGCAATATTCATCCCACAATGAGCGCCATCATCGCGGTGCTGCCGACTCCCTGGTACGTGTTGACGGGGCCTACCGGCAAGTTCACGATCCCCGACGTGCCGCCGGGGGAATACCACCTGCGGATCTTCTACGAGCGTGCACGTCCCGAAAATCTCAAGTTTCTCGAGCACCCCATCACAGTTTCCGCGGAAGGCTTGACGCTGCCCTTGATTTCCATTTCGGAGACGGGCTACATCCCGGCGCCGCACATGAATAAGTTCGGGATGCCGTACCCGCCGGTGCCGGCCAACGGAACTTATCCGGGAGCGCCTAAGCAATGACCTGGCGATTCTCGCGGCTCTCGCTGCTCACCAAGCTTCTGCTCTCCACCTCGGTTGCGGTGACGGTGTTATTCGCGCTCACCGGCGAATTGGTGCTCGGCCGCCTGACCCAGACCATGTCCGACAGCCTGGAGGCGGAGGTGCAGAACGGCTTCCAAGCCTACTCATCGCTCTTTCATTCACGCGCGGAACTGCTCTCGTCGGTAAGCCGCCTGCTGGCAAGCATGGCCGACGTGCGGTCCGTCCTGAGCACCGGCGACCGCGCCACGATTGAGAATACGGCGGGAGAGCTTTGGGCAAACGTCGCCGATTCGAGCGCCATCTTCCTGGTGACCGATCCCGACGGCAAGGTGATTGCGTCGCTCGGCGGGGCCACCAATAACCCGCTAGACCGGGACCTCATGGTGGTGCAGGAAGCCGCCAAGCGGTTCCCCGAGCAGTCCACCGGCTTTCTTCTGCAGAAAGGCGAGATGTACCAGATTTCGGTCATCCCGGTTTATGTCGACTCCAGCCACGGCAGCGCTCTGTTCAAGGTCTTCGTCGCCGGCTACCACGTGGATGCGACCGTGGTTCAGCAACTCAAACAGCGCACCAACAGCGATTTCGTCGTCACCACACCGGGCCGTGTAGTGGTGTCGACATTGAATCCGCGGGCGACCGACACGGTGGTTCACGCCATCGAGCGCGATCCCAACGCGGAGCGAATCTCCGATGGCGTCACCCAATACGCCCGCCTCGTCACACCGTTGCAGGACATCTCCGGCCGGCCTGTAGGCGCGATCTGCATCCTGCGGTCTTTCGAGGGCGCGCAGAAGATCGCGCGGCTCTACACCCTCATCGTTTTGATCTGGGCGCTGGCGGTCTCGTTTGGATTGGGGCTGACCTACCTGATGGCGCGGCGGATCATCGCGCCGGTGAAGCAGTTGGATCTGGCAGCCGCCGAAGTGGCGCACCAGAACTACGCTATCGAAGTGCCCGTCACCAGCGATGACGAGATGGGGCGCCTGGCCCGGACCTTTAATAACATGTGCGCCTCGATCCGGCAGGCGCGTGAGGACCTGATCCGGCAGGAACGAATCTCCACCATTGGACGCCTCTCCGGGTCCATCGTCCACGATTTGCGCAATCCCCTGGCCGCAATCTACGGCGGCGCTGAGATGCTGGTGGATGGCGACCTGCCTCCCGCCCACGTCAAGCGCCTGGCAGGCAATATCTATCGCGCTTCGCGGCGCATTCAGGAGATGCTGCAGGATCTGGTGAACGTGTCGCGCGGAAAGACCACAGCTCCGGAGATGTGCCGTCTTCGCGAGGTGGCCTTGTCGGCCTGCGACTCATTGGGGGCCGCCGCCGAGAATCAGGGGGTCAGAGTCGAGGTTTCGATTCCCCCGGAGATCGAGGTGCCGCTCGACCGCAGCCGCATGGAGCGCGCCTTCGTCAACCTCATCGGCAATGCGTTGGAGGCCATGCCGGGCGGCGGGGAGGTCCGGATCTCCGCCGTGCTGGAGCGCAGTTCCGTGGTGGTGCAAGTGGCCGACAATGGTCCCGGAATCGCACCGGAAATCCGGTCGTCGCTGTTCCAGCCATTCGTTACGGCTCGCAAGCGGAACGGCTTGGGGTTGGGCCTGGCGCTCACTCGCCAGACAGTGCTCGAGCACGGCGGCGATATGTGGGTGGAGTCGGAGGTCGGAGGTGGGGCGCGATTTAAGTTCCGTCTCCCCGGCGCGCAGGTTTCGCAAGTGCTGCACGTGTGAGGGTGTTGTTTCGGGCTCGTAAGGTACCTTCGCGCGCGATACGTGTGCTTGAGCAAGCGATCTTGACTGCTTTAGCGGCGTGGTGGCAACGCTCCCTCACGATCGCGGCTCGTAAGGTACCTTGCGCGAATACGTGCGCGTGGGCAAGCGATCTTGACTGCTTTAACGGCGTGGTGGCAACGCTCCCTTACGGTCGCGGCTCGTAAGGTACCTTGTGCTTGCGAGCCGCGCGCGTGAGCAAGCGATCTTGACTGCTTTAACGGCGTAGTGGCAACGCTCCCTCACGGTCGCGGCTCGTAAGCTACCTTGTGCTTGCGAGCCGCGCGCGTGAGCAAGCGATCTTGACTGCTTTAGCGGCGTAGTGGCAACGCTCCCTTGCGGTCGCGGCTCGTAAGGTACCTTGCGCTTGCGAGCCGCGCGCGTGAGCAAGCGATCTTGACTGCTTTAACGGCGTAGTGGCAACGCTCCCTCACGGTCGCGGCTCGTAAGGGATCCACACGCCTGTCTATTGCCCGAACACCTGTACCTCCGCCAGGGTCAGGTAGTCGGAGCCACTCAGTTGGACGCGCACATATCTTCCTTGCACGCCCACCGGGATGTTGACCGATGGGCTCGGCGCCGACGTCTGATGACTTGCGAAGGTGCCGGCACGATTTTGCAACGTAGCAGGGGTGTCGCCCGCCTGGAAGGGCGTGTCGGAGACGAACACCCAATAGTCGCTCAAACGCGAGCCACAGCAATCGGTGCGATTCCAGATCACGATTGAACTAACGAATGCCGAGGAGCCAAGATCCACCTGCCACCAAGGGGTCGTCTGAAAGAAAGTAACCGCGACGGAGCCGTCATAGAAGTTCCCATCGGTATTCCCATCGACGGCAGCGCTCGGAAGGTCGTGGATTGTATCGTAAAGACTGCTCTGTGTGGCCGCCTTGCCCTGTGCCAGGTTCGAGATGCTCGGGGCACCGGATCCCATCACTTGTACCTCTGCCAGACTCAGGTAGTCGGTCCCAGAGAGTTGGATGCGGACGTAGCGGCCCTGCGAGGGAGAGGTGATCGTAGCCGATGGACTCGGAGCGGAGGTCTGATGGAATGCGAAGGTTCCAGCCCGGTTCTGCAGGGTTACGGGCGTGTCCGAAGCGAGGAAAGGCGTGTCTGAAACGAACACCCAGTAGTCGCTCAGGCGCGAACCGCAGCAATCGGTGCGATTCCAGATCACGATGGAGCTGATGGATGCGGATCCGCCGAGGTCTACCTGCCACCAGGGATTGGTCTCGAAATTGGTGGCGGTGACGGACCCATCGTAGAAGCCACCATCGGTGTTGCCGTCCACGGCAGATGCGGCCACGGTGGAGGTGAATCCTGGCAGCGTGCTGCTCTGGCTCGCGAACTTATTCTGCGAGAGATTGGTGGGCGGCGGCGCCCCGCCGGCGCCGAATACTTCCACCTCGGCGAGGCTCAGATAATTCGGACTGGTCAGTTGCACGCGCACATACCGTCCCTGGGTCACCGCCGGAATGGTTGTGGAAGGACTGGGCGCCGAAGTCTGGTGGCTCGCGAAGGTAAACGGGCGACTCTGCAGGGTCGCGGCCGTGTCGCTGGCGAGGAAGGGAGAGTCCGAAACGAAGACCCAATAGTCGCTTAAACGGCTGCCGCAGCAATCCGTCCGATTGAAGACGACGATCGAAGTAATGGCTGACGACGCGCCGAGATCGACTTGCCACCACGGGTTCGTATCGGGATTGGTCGCGGTGACCGAGCCATCGAAGTAGTTGCCGTCCGTATTGCCGTCCACCGCCGCCTGGGCGGCAGGCGCTCCCGGATACGTGCTGCTCTGGGTGGCAGGTCGCCCGAGTGCCAGATTCGAACTCTGGCCCGTCAGATTGGTGAGAGCGAACTGAGTCGTGTACGGACCGACGTTGGCCGTCACGTTGTAGCTACCCGCGACGTGGTTGGCGATGGCCGTCACGCTGGCCACTCCAGCGGAATTGGTCACCGCAACACCGCTCGACAGGGTAGCCGAGGCGCCGCTCGAGGGCACTGCGAAGTCCACGGTCGCGCCGCTAAAGGGCCGGCCGGCCGCGTCTTTGACGATCACCTGTAGTGGATTGGCGAAGGTCCCGCCCAGGGTAGTGGATTGCGGTGTTCCGCCTACCGCGGTGATACTGGCGGGCAACGGTATGGTGTTGGTAAGGGAGAACGTCGCCGATACGCCCTGCGAGGATGCGGTCACCAGATAATTTCCGGTCTGGAAATTGGCGATGGCCGTCACGCTTGCCAGTCCGGCTGCGTCGGTCTGCACAGTGTAGGCGGAAAGGGTCGCGCTGGGACCGGCGGGAGGGGCGGCGAAAACAACCAAGGCGCCCACCACCGGAGCGCCGTTGTTGGTCACTTTCACCTGAAGCGGCTGTGTGAAGGGTGCGCCCGTCAGCGTGGATTGTGGCGTGCCGCCAACGGCAGTCACAGTAACTGGAGTGTTGGTGGAGCCGAGCAGCAGTGTGACACCGCTGGCACTTGCCGTGAGGATATCGGCACGGCCGTCGCCATTGAAATCGGCGACAGCCAGGGGAACCCCGGCGTTCACCATGTTGGCAGCGCGGAAGGTGCCGTCGCCATTTCCATATACGACCCCGTTGAGCGTAACGCCATTGGTCACGGCAATGTCGACGATACCGTCGCCGTTAAAATCCCCTTGGAGCGCCGCGGAGTCTCCCTGTGGGAGATTTTGCGCCGCCTGGAACCGGCCATCCCCGGTGCCGAGCAGGGTCGTGGCCCCGGCGGCAAGGTCCAGGTTGCCGTCGCCATTGAAATCGGCGGCGAACGTTGGCGCACTGATGGACAGCGGGTGGGAGGTGGTGCTGTCGAGAAGGATTGCGGTACTGCCAACGACGTCGAATTTGCCATTCCCGTTGAAATCGGCCACCAGGAACGGCACCGAAGGCACTTGAAATGCACTCGTGGCGCCGAAGGTCCCGTCTCCGTTACCAGGTAACAAATGCACTTTAGGGAAAGAACCGAGACCGGTGAAGCAATTGAAGTTATTGTCGCCGCCGCACGGAACTAAGAAGTTAAATACGGAGTTGATGAGCACATCGGGAAAACCGTCGCCGTTAAAGTCGCCCGCCACCATCGATCCAACTGTTCCCGCGGGAAGCGGGCCAAATTGACTGGGGGAACCGGCGTTCAGTGGGCCACCCGGGTAGTTCACCGCCGCCCGGAAGGTGCCGTCGCCGTTGCCCAGCAGAATCGTCAAGCTCTCCGCCGGTGTACCCAGGAACCCGGTGATACCGGCCACGGCAAGGTCGGGAATGCCATCGCCATTGAAGTCCATCACCGCCGCCGAGGAGGTGTTGGTTTGCCCGGTTCGATAGGTGACGGCGGGGCGGAAGGTTCCATCTCCATTCCCTAGCAATACGGTGACTCCGGCGTAAGTAGTGTCGGTAATGCTCAGCGAGCCATGGCCGAAGTTGCCATCCGTGTTGCCGTCCACAGCCGCGGCGGCGCCAACCGCTCCGGATCCCTGGTATGTGCTGCTTTGCGTTGCGGCCTTGCCCAGCGCGAGGTCCGCTCCACCGGGGGTGCCGAAGACTTGTACCTCGGCGAGGCTCAGGTAGTCGGGATTGCTAAGCTGCACGCGAACATATTGCCCTTGAACGCCTACTGTCGCGATGGTGGCGGAAGGACTGGGCACCGAGGTCTGATGGCTCCAGAACGTGCCCGTTCGGAACTGCAGGGTGGCAGGCGTGTCGGTGGGCAGAAACGGGGTGTTGGAAATGAAAACCCAGTAGTCGCCAAGCCGCGAGGCACAACAATCCGTACGGTTCCAGATCACCAGGGAGGCGATGCTTTGCGGACTACCGAGATCTACTTGCCACCATGGGTTGGGGTCGGTGGGGTTATCCGAAAACGCGAAGTCAGCCTTGCCATCGCCGTTGAAATCGCCGACGACTGCTGTTGCGGGAACGGCGGGCAGGCTGACCGGGTTTTGGAAGAGGAAGTTTCCGCCGGGTACCGCCCTGACACTCTGGGTGACGGCGTTGGATGTTGCCCCTGCTACGTTTGGATCTCCGCTGTAGACTGCTGTCAGCTTGTGGACCCCGGCGGGCAGTAGAAGACTGGCGATGGTTCCGCTTCCGTTCGAGACGCTGCGGCTACCGAGCAATGTGGCGCCATCCGAATAGAACGAGATCCTGCCTGTTCCTGACGGATTGGTGAGGGTGGCGGTGAGAGTAACTGGGGTCCCGAAGGTGGATGGATTCGGAGAACTCACCAAGGTCACGTTCTCAGCCTGCAGATTGACCATCGAAAATGTGGTGGAGAGGCCGCCATAACTGGCCGTAATGGTGTAGCTTCCCGCAATCGCGTTGGCGGTGGCGGTAACGCTGGTATCGCCGAAGACTCCGGTGGCCGCCGCAGGCGATAGGATTGCCGACGGCCCGCTGGAAGGCGCGCTGAATGTGACCGTCGCACCGCTTACCGCGATGCCTTGTGGATCGAAGAGTTGGATTCTCAGCGGTTGAGGAAACGCGGTGCCTACCTGCGTGGCCTGCGGTGTGGCGGGGGTGGGGACAATGCGGGAGGCGGGTCCCGACAGGTTGGTTAACTGAAACTGCGCCGCGGTTGGGATTCCCAAGGCAGTAGCGGTTACTGTGTAATTGCCGAGCCGGGAACCGGCCGTAGCCGTCACGCTCGCGACGCCGTTGGCATTCGTGGTGGCAGTGTTGCTGGATAGTTGCACGGTGCCACCGAGAGTAGGCACGGTAAAAGTCACGGTCACGCCAGCCAGGGGCGTATTGCCGTCTTTCACCAGCGCCTGCAGCGGACTGGGAAACGGGCTGCCACTCACGGCGGATTGAACCGCGCCGCCGCTGGCTGTGACAGTGAGCGTGGTGCCAAGAAGAACGTTGAGGTGAGCGGTGGAGTCGACCATGACAAAATCGGTTCTGCCATCGCCATTGAACTCTCCGGCAACCCAGTAATAACCAGCGACGCCAAACGGATCGTTCGCCGGCGGTTGAAAGGTCCCATCGCCTTTGCCCAACAGTACGTTGGGCTCACTGGGGCTGCTCAAGGAGCTGAAGATGAGATCGTCGATCCCGTCACCGTTGAAATCGCGGACTGCCGAGAGGATGTTGGTATCTTCAGAGAAGTTGCTGGTTTGATAGGTTACGGCTGCCTGAAAGGTCCCGTCGCCGTTGCCCAACAGGATATCGGTGCTGTTCAGGGCATTCGGACGGGTCGCCAGATCGGGCTTGCCGTCGCCGTTGAAGTCCCCAACCAGCATCCCCAGGATCGTGTTCGTATCGACAATCGGGATGGGTGCCCGAAAGGTTCCATCGCCATTTCCCAGCAGGACGCTTTGGAACGTCGCCAAATCGGCCTTGCCGTCTCCATTGAAGTCTGCCGCCACGATGTTTTGGTAAGCGGTGACTTGGGGAGCACCGGCCGGATACGAGACCAGTGTCTGGAAGGTCCCGTCGCCTTTGCCGATCAGGATATCGACGCCCCTGGTGGCGTCGGCAATGGCGATATCGGCGATACCGTCACCATTGAAGTCCCCGACGACGAGCCCGTCTCCATGTGGAATTATCGTGCTCAGAGGACTTTGGAACGATCCGTCGCCATTCCCCAGCAAAATGTTGAGCTGGGTCCCGAAAAGCGCGGCGAAATCCAGGATTCCGTCGCCATTGAAATCGCCGACCGCCGCGTACGGAGGGAAGCCCGGTAGAGTCGTCGTGGTGTGAGCCAGAGTGAAATTTCCAGCGCCATCGCCCAACAGAACCTCTAATCCGTTGAGGTAGAGGGCAATATCCGCATGTCCATCGCCATTGAAATCGGCTGCCACGGACAGCGAGAAGAACTCGGCGCTGATGGGCGATTGCTGGGCTACGTTTACGAATCCAAAGCCGGCGCGCGCGTTGACGGTCTGCACCACCACGTTGGAGGTGACGCCCGCGAAATAGGCTCTGAGCTTCCGATTTCCGGCGGGGAGCGCGATGGTGCTGAGAGCGGCGGTTCCCGAGGCCACGGACTTGGTTCCCAAGATGGTCGCGCCATCGTAGAAAGTCACCTTACCCGTGGCTGTCGCCGGAGTGATGGTCGCGGTCAACACCACAGGAGCGCCGTAAATCGACGGACTCGGAGATGACGAAAGAGTTACAGCAGTTTGCGCAGTACACAGACACGGGAGCGCAAGAAGTAGTAGCTGAGTCGAGATGAGGCCGGAACGAATCGACATTGCAATGAACTCCTGGAGAATGCTGGCGCGGAGGATTTAGCTTAACAACAATCTCTCCGCGCCGCTCGGTAATTCCTTTTACTAAACGCCTAACCTCACTGGCCGTAGACTTGGACCTCCGCCAGGCTGAGGTAGTCTGAGCCGCTCAATTGTACGCGAACATATCTTCCTTGCACGCCCACCTGGATGTTGACCGATGGACTCGGCGGTGAAGTCTGGTGGCTGGCGAATGTGCCGGCACGATTCTGCAGCGTTGCAGGCGTGTCGCTAGCCTGGAACGGCGTGTCAGAGACGAACACCCAGTAGTCGCTCAGGCGCGAGCCACAGCAATCGGTGCGATTCCAGATGACGATAGAATTGACGAAGCTCGATGCTCCCAAGTCCACCTGCCACCAGGGATTCGACTGGAATCCCGTAACTGAAACGGAGCCGTTATAGAAGTTGCCATCGGTATTGCCATCCACGGCCGCGCTCGCCAGGTCGTGCATCGTATCGTAAGGACTGCTCTGTGTGGCTGTCTTGCCCCTGGCCAGGTTCGAAAGGGTCGGGGCGCCGGATCCCATAACCTGGACCTCGGCAAGGCTTAAGTAGTCCGTGCCAGAGAGTTGGACACGCACGTAGCGGCCCTGGGAGGGCAGGGTAACCGTGGCGGAGGGACTGGGCGCCGCGGTTTGATGGCTGGCGAAGGTCCCGGCGCGGTTCTGCAAAGTCGCGGGCGTGTCCGTGGGAAGGAATGGCGTGTCCGAGACGAATACCCAGTAGTCGCCCAAGCGCGAACTGCAGCAATCGGTGCGATTCCAGATCACGATCGAACTGACGGACGCCGATCCGCCGAGGTCCACCTGCCACCAGGGATTGGTCTCGAAATTGGTGGCGGTGACGGAGCCATCGTAAAAGCCGCCGTCGGTGTTGCCATCCACCGCCGATGCGGCAACGGTGGAACTGAATCCCGGCAGCGTGCTGCTTTGGCTGGCGAACTTGTTCTGCGAGAGGTTGGTAGGAGGAGGCGCGCCGCCTCCCGTGCCGAAGACTTCCACTTCGGCGAGACTCAGATTATTGGAACTGCTGAGCTGTATGCGTACATAACGCCCCTGCGTGACCGCGGGAATGATCGCGGACGGGTTGGGAGCCGCATTCTGGTGGCTGGCGAACGTCGCCGCGCGATTCTGCAAGCTGGCGGGCGTGTCGTTGGCGAGGAATGGGGTATCCGAAATGAAGACCCAATAGTCACTCAAGCGGCTGCCGCAGCAATCGGTGCGATTGAAGATGACGACGGAGGTGATGGCAGTCGAAGCGCCCAGATCGACCTGCCACCATGGATTCCCGTCGAGATTGGTCGCGGTGACGGAGCCATCGAAGTAGTTGCCGTCAGTGTTGCCGTCCACTGCCGCCGCTGCGGCAGGCGCCCCGGGATAAGTGCTGCTTTGAGTGGCTGGTCGCCCGAGTGCCACGTTGGAACTCTGGCCCGCCAGGTTGGTCAGCGAGAACTGCGTGGAGAGGCTGGCCACGCCGGCCGTCACGGAATAGCTGCCCGCGATATTGTTAGCGGTTGCAGTCACGCTGGCAGCTCCAGCGGAATTGGTGACGACGGTGGTGCTGGACAATGCTGCTGAGGCTCCCCCGCTGGGCGCCGCGAAGTTCACAGTGGCACCGCCGAGAGGCCGTCCTGCCGCGTCTTTGACAATCACCTGAAGTGGATTCGGGAAGGCGCCGCCTAAAGTAGTGGACTGCGGCGAACCGCCCAGGACAGCGATGCTCGCCGGAATCGGCGTCGTGTTGGTGAGCGAGAAGGTCGCCGATACTCCCTGTGACGATGCGGTCACGAGATAGCTGCCGGTCACGGAGTTTGCGGAAGCGGTAATGCTTGCCAGTCCAGAGGCATCGGTCTGCGCAGTGTTCGAGGAAAGCGTCGCGCTGGGTCCGGAAAACGGCGCGGCGAAAGCGACGCTGGCGCCCACCACCGGCGAGCCGTTGCTCGTCACCTTCACCTGAAGCGGCTGCGCGAATGGTGCGCCCGTCACCGTGGATTGCGGTGTGCCCCCAACAGCCGTTTCCGTGACCGGGGTGCCGGAAGAGCCGAGCAACAGCGTGACGCCGCTGGGATTTGCAGTGAGGATGTCGGCGCGGCCGTCGCCATTGAAGTCGGCTACTGCCAGGGGGACGCCGCCGTTCACCAGGTTGGCTACCCGGAAGGTTCCGTCGCCGTTCCCGTATACAATCCCATTGAGCGCGGCGCCATTCGTGACGGCGATATCGATGATGCCGTCGCCATTGAAATCGCCTTGCAGCGCCGCCACATGTCCATCCGGCAGATTCTGTGGTGCTTGGAACGTGCCATCGCCGTTGCCGAGCAGGGTGGTGGTGCCGGCCGCGAGGTCCATTTTGCCGTCGCCGTTGAAATCGGCGGCGAAGGTCGGCGTGCCGACGGACAGCACGTGGAAACCAGTGCCGCCGTCGAGGATAATTTCCGAGTTGCCAACGAGGTCAAACTTGCCATTCCCATTGAAATCGGCCACCAGGAACGGCACAGACGGCACACTAAAGAGAGTAGCGGGACCGAAAGTCCCGTCTCCCTTACCAGGTATCAACACGACCTGGGGGGAAGAACCAAGACCGATGTAACAATTGCCGATCGCGTCTCCACCGCAGGGAATCAGATAGTAAAATACGGAATTGATCAGTACGTCGGGATAGCCGTCGCCATTGAAGTCGCCTGCCACCATCGAACCGACCGTTCCCGCGGCAAGCGGACCAAATTGAGTAGAAGCGGCTGCATTCATTTGGGCACCCGGATAGTTCACCGGAGCCCGGAAGGTTCCGTCGCCATTACCCAGCAGGATGGTCAAGCTCTCGGCCGGCGAACTCACGAAGCCCGTAATGCCGGCTACCGCGAGATCGGGAATGCCGTCTCCGTTAAAGTCGGTCACAGCGGCTGAGGAGGTGCTGGTCTGCCCTGTCCGATAGGTGACAGCGGGCCGGAAGGTTCCGTCGCCGTTACCCAGGACGACGGTGACGCCGGCAACTGTGACATCGGTAATGCTGACTGACCCATCGCTGAAGTTGCCATCGGTGTTGCCATCCACCGCCGCGGCTGCGCCAACTGGCGGGAATCCCTGGTACGTGCTGCTCTGCGACGCGGCCTTACCCAACGCGAGGTTCGCTCCACCCGTGGCGCCAAATACCTGTACCTCAGCAAGGCTCAGGTAGTCCGAATTGCTGAGTTGCACGCGAACATACTGTCCTTGGACGCCTCCCGTGGCGATCGTGGCGGAAGGACTGGGCGCCGAGGTCTGATGGCTGGTGAACGTCCCGGCCCTGGACTGCAGGGTAGCAGGCGTGTCGGTGGGCAGGAATGGTGTATTGGAAACGAACACCCAGTAGTCGCTGAGCCTGGAGCCGCAACAGTCGGTCCGATTCCAGACCACGACCGAGCTGACCGTTTGGGGAGTGCCAAGATCCACCTGCCACCATGGGTTAGGGTCAGTTGCATTGTCCGAAAACGCGAAGTCGGCTTTACCATCACCGTTGAAATCCGCAACCAGAGCCGAGGAGGGAACGGCGGGCAAAGTGACGGGGTTTTGAAAGAGGAAGTTGCCGCCAGGCACGGCCCGTACGGTCTGGGTAACGGCATTCGACGATGCCCCTGCCACAGCGGGATCTCCACTGTAGACCGCGGTGAGCTTGTGAACACCAGCGGGCAACAGAATACTGGAGATGCTGGCGGCGCCGTCGTTGGAGACGGGCCGGCTACCCAGCAGGGTAGCGCCATCCGAATAGAACGAGATGGTGCCGGTGCCTGAGGGGTTGGTCAGCGTCGCGGTGAGAGCTACCGGAGCGCCGAATGTGGATGGATTCGGAGAACTCGCCAGGATCACGGATTCCGATTGCAGGTTGATCATCGGAAAGGTCGCCGTGAGTCCGCCGTAGCTGGCTGTAATGTTGTAGCTGCCCGCGATGTTGTTGGCGGTGGCCATTACGGTGGCATCCCCAAAGACCCCGGTGGTCACGGTGCTCGACGAGAGTACCGCCGAAGCCCCGCTGGACGGAACACTGAAGGTGACGGTGACGCCGCTCACGCCGACACTGGCGGGGTCGAGAAGGGTGATCCGCAAGGGTTGCGGGAAGGGTGTGCCTACCTGCGCGGATTGTGTGGTGGTGGGATTACCGATGAGTCGGCTGGCGGCCCCCGAAAGGTTGTTCAACTGGAACTGCGCGGGTGACGTAATTCCCAATGCAGTGGCTGTTACCGTGTAGTTGCCGATTCGGGAGCCGGCGGTGGCGGTCACGCTCGCCACGCCATTCGCATTGGTGATTGCGGTGCTGCTCGACAATTGAGCGGTGCCTGAGAAAGTGGGCAAAGTAAAAGTCACGGTCACGCCGGAGAGAGGCGTATTACCGTCTTTCACGAGAACCTGCAGCGGGCTGGGAAACGGGGAGCCACTCACGGCGGATTGGATCGTGCCGCCGGCCGCGGTGACGGTAACGCTGGTGCCCACAAGGATGACAAGGCCACTGTCGATCATGGCGAAATCGGTTCGGCCATCGCCAGTGAACTCGCCCGCTACCATGTAATAGCCGCTGAAGCCAAACGGATCGTTGGTCAGCGTTTGAAAGGTCCCATCCCCTTTACCTAACAGCACATTGGGCTCGCTGGGCAGACCTAAGGGACTGAAGATGATGTCGTCAATCCCATCTCCATTGAAGTCACGCACGCCCGACGGGACATTCGTGTCCCCAAAGAAGTTAGTGGTCTGGTAATTTACGGCTGGCTGAAAGGTTCCGTCGCCGTTGCCCAACAGGATGTCGGTGGTATTCAGCGAAAATGCACGGGTCGCCAGGTCAGGTTTGCCGTCACCGTTGAAATCGCCTACCAGCAACCCGAAAGCTGTGTTCGTGTCGACAATCGGCAGCGGCGTGCGGAAGGTTCCATCTCCGTTGCCCAGCAGGACGCTCTGAAACGTCGCCAGATCGGCCCTGCCGTCTCCATTGAAGTCCGCTACTACGATGTTCTGGTAGGCGTTGACGTTGGGTGTGCCAGCCGGATACGAGACCGGAGCCTGGAAGTTGCCATCCCCCTTACCGAGCAGGATATCCACGCCTCTGGAGACATCCGCGATGGCCAGATCGGCGATGCCGTCGCCGTTGAAGTCGCCCACTACGATGCCATCTCCATGTGGGATCGTGATGTTGATGGGCGTCTGAAACGAGCCGTCCCCGTTGCCCAGCAGGATGCTGAGTTGGGTAGAGTACAGAGCCGCGAAATCGATGATGCCATCGCCATTGAAATCGCCCGTGGCGGAGTACGACGGACTACCGGCCTGAATTGTGGTGGTATGGGCCAATTGGAAATTCCCCGCGCCGTCGCCGAGGAGGATCTCCAGGCCGTTGACGTAGAGGGCCAGATCAGCGTGCCCATCGCCATTGAAATCGGCCACCATCGGTGTGAAGAAGAAGCCTACCGGTATGGATGGTTGTGGTACGGCGCTGAATGCGGCGACCGGACGCGCATTGACGGTCTGCACCACCACGTTGGAAGTGACGCCCGCGAAATAGGCTTTGAGCTTCCGATTTCCGGCCGGAAGCGCAATGGTACTGAGAGAGGCCGTTCCTGAGACCAGGGACTTGATGCCCAAGATGGTCACTCCATCATAGAAGGTCACCTTACCCGTAGCTGTCGCCGGAGTAACGGACGCAGTCAGCACGACGGGAGCGCCGTAAATCGACGGACTCGCAGATGACGAAAGGGTTACAGCGGTCTGTGCCGGTAGCAGGCACGGTAACGCAAGAAGAAGCAAGAAGAGACGATTCGCAACGGGGCCGAGGCGCATAAGCATGTCAATGGATTCCGAGCGGGACTACGGTGTTGTGACGCGGAGAACTGTAGTCTAGCACCGATTGCAAGCTGAATTTGTAAGTAATCGAACACGAGGCATCACACCTTTCGGGAATTCCCGGCACGGGCACCGCCACCCCGCGGTTGGCGATGCGTCAGCTCCCCAAAACCAGGCAAACCGTCTGACTCAGACGGGTGCGGTCTTGTAGAACCAGCGAGTTACAAGGAATTTCCGTCGGACTCAGACGGGTTCGAGAGGCTACTTGCCGTGATTCGGTAAGCGGCGCAAGCGGAAGCAGGCTACCTCGGACGCCGTCATGAGTAAGGGCTAACGGCGCCAGGAACTCTCGAAACTGCGCATGCACCATCGACAACAACTCGACCGGGGGACTACCTGTACGCGGGCTCTCGTGTTCGGGATAAGCTGACAGGATGATCCGAATGCTCTTGGCGGTTTGGTGGGGGTGCAGTACGTTATTAGCTCAGGCTGGTCCGGGCAGTGAATATGCCGGTTCGGCCGCTTGCAAGACCTGCCATCCGGCCGTTTACGAGAGGTGGAGCAAGACTCGTATGGCGAACGTGGTTCGCGACCCCAAGGTGCATCCGGACGCGATCCTCCCCGACCTTACGAAGCCCGATCCGCTGGTGAAGTTCTCCAGGAACGACATCGCCTTTGTATATGGCAGCAAGTGGAAGCAGCGGTATTTTACGAAGAAAGGCGACGACTACTTTCCGCTCGGTGCGCAGTGGGACATCACGCATCAGATCTGGCGCGCCTACCTGGTGGCCCCCAATACCGACTGGTGGGTGAAGTTCTATCCCGCCGATAACATGCAGCGTCCAACCGGTCCCTTATGCGACGGGTGCCACTCCGTGAATTACAACATTCAGACTAAGTCAGTTACGGAATGGAATGTGGGCTGTGAGAAATGCCATGGGCCGGGTGCGGCGCACGTTCGCGGGCCGTCAATGCGCAACATCCTGAATCCGGCCCGGCTGGATGCCGTGGCGGCCAATAATGTCTGTATCCAATGCCATTCGCAGGGGCAACCGCTCCGTAATCCGATCGAAGGCAAATACTACGACTGGCCCGTGGGCTACGAACCGGGCAAGGACCTGCAGGATTTCTGGAAATTGGAGGAGCACAAACTCGGCGAGCAGTCGTTCACTCACTTCGCGGACGGAACGGCGCACAAGAATCGCATGCAAGGCAATGACTTTGTGCAGAGCGTGATGTACACGCGCGGCGTGAGCTGTTTCAGTTGTCACGACGTTCACGGCACCGGGAACGACGCTGACCTGATCAAGCCGGCGCGCGTGCTTTGCCTGGAATGCCACGGTCCGAAATCGCCGAACGGTCCGCATGCTCCCACCATCGAGGCGCACACCCATCACGCTCCGGGCAGCGCCGGAAACGAATGCGTCGCGTGCCACATGCCGAAGATCGAACAGGAGATCGCCGACGTGAACGTCCGCAGTCATACCTTCAAGTTCATTACGCCCTCGGATACGGAGTTGCTGAAGGTTCCGAATGCGTGTGCGGTGTGCCATCGCGACAAACCGGCAGACTGGGCGAAGCAGACGCTGAAGACGTGGACGAATTTCTCGCCATGGCGAGTGGCGCAATGAGACGCTAGTGTCCCGGAGCGAAAGCCAGGTCAGTCGATTGGATGTGGCTATATCGCGGGACGTCATGGATCATATCGCGCAGGTCGTAGTAGTCGGTCCATTGCAGGACCTTGCCGCGGCCCTTCAGCTTGTGGAGATCGAACTCGACGATGCGATTGGCGACAGCGGACATCATCTGCCCCAACTGCGACAGGTCGCGGTCGGAGGGCTCCTTTCCGCTGGCCATCAGATACAGCACCTGGGCGAAGTATCCGGCAAGCTCATTGCTCAACTGGGTGACAGTTGGCGGACGGGTGATGTCGAGGAATGCATGGGTGCACTCGTGGACGATCAGGGATCGGTCATTCACGTCGAACGCATCCGTGTTTTGGGTGACGAGAGTATGGGCGGCTACGGGTTCGGACTTGCCGTGCGGACCTTTGATGGAACCCGCTTCGGGGAAATAGGTGGCCCAGGTCCGATCATGGCCTCGCATGACGGTGATTTTTCCCGATTCGATTGCTTGCGCAACCTTGTCGTATGCCGCGGAGTCGATGTGCAGACATCCAAGCGAGAAGTTGATCTTGGCCACCCCGGATTCCTTCAGGATTCTCAGTACTCTGTCTTTTGCGGAAGACATTCGCGTGTTCGCTCCCAATTTGGATATGCGGGAAATGGGAGCGGAGTGGCTAGTATTTTTTGGGGGCCGTAAAAAAGATCGCGAGCTTTCGCATGTCGAGACTTTCTCGCAACGGCCGGTATGCAGCCTTGGTGGACGTCCAAAAGCGTCAAGATGACTCTCGACGCGGCAAACAGGAGTGGTATTGGGCTGCTTCGCCGCCATGGATTCCGATGAAAGCGGCGCGTTCGCCGGGCAGATCGGCTCGGCCATGGTGACACGGCGCGAACCCCCAACCCCTAACCCCTGCTTTCAAGGGTGTTTTGCGCCACGGCTTTGCGAGCGACGATATAATTAAGCCCACGATGCGCAAGATTCGTCTTACGATCCTGATTTCCGCGGCCGCTGGTCTGTGCGGGGCGGCAGCCTACGATCCCTCGATCTTCAGTAATCTGCAATGGCGGAGTATCGGGCCCCCGCGCGGGGGCCGCTCCATCACCTCCGCGGGCAGCCCCAGCCGGCCGAACGAGTATTACTTCGGTGCGACCGGCGGCGGACTCTGGAAGACCACTGATGGCGGCCTGACGTGGCGCCCGGTCACCGACGGCCAACTCCACAGTTCCTCTGTGGGAGCGGTGGCCGTATCGGAGTCCAATCCCGACGTGGTCTACATCGGGATGGGTGAGACGGAATTGCGTGGCAACATCATGCAGGGCGACGGCGTCTACAAGTCCACCGATGCAGGCCGGACCTGGAAGCACATGGGACTCGCGGACACACAGGCCATCTCGCGCATCCGCATCCATCCGACGAATCCCGATATCGTGTACGTCTCGGCGCTCGGCCACCCGTACGGGAAGAATGCGGAACGCGGCGTATTTCGCTCGAAAGACGGCGGCACGACATGGGAGAAAGTGCTGTATCGCGACGATCACGCGGGCGCCGTCGACCTTTGCTTCGACCCTCATAATCCGCAGGTATTGTTTGCCGCGATCTGGGATGCGAATCGGACGCCGTGGGGCCTGACCAGCGGCGGACCTTCGAGCGGACTGTTCAAGACCACAGATGGTGGGGATCATTGGACCGAGATCACGCGCAATCCGGGAATGCCCAGCGGCATTATCGGCAAGATTGGAGTCGCGGTATCGGGTGCTGATTCGAATCGTGTTTATGCCATCGTGGAAAACGAAAACGGCGGCGTGTTCTTCTCCGATGATGCCGGCGCCAACTGGAAGAAGATCAGCGAAGATCGCAACCTGCGCCAGCGCGCCTTCTACTATTCGCGCATCTATGCCGATCCAAAAGCCAAGGATACGGTTTACGTTCTGAATACGGGCTTTTACAAATCCACGGACGGCGGCAAAACATATCGCCAACTCCGGCCGCCGCACGGCGACAATCACGACCTGTGGATCGACCCCACGAATCCGCTGCGGATGGTCAACAGCAACGATGGTGGCGGCAATGTCTCAATCAACGGCGGGCAGACCTGGACCGCGCAGACGTTTGCCACCGCGCAACTCTACCACGTCGCAGTGACGCGCGACATTCCGTACCATGTCTGCGGAGCGCAACAGGACAGCTCGACGATCTGCGTGTCGAGCGCCGCTGCCGGAGGGCGCGGGGGTGGAGGCGGTGGCGGACGCGGCGGTACGCCGCCTTATAGTGTGGGTGGCGGCGAGAGTGGGTACATCGCGCCGCATCCGACGAATCCCAACCTCTTCTATGCCGGCAGCCAGGGCGCGCTGCTGACCCGCTTCGACCGCCGCACCGGCTACACTCGCGACATTCAGGTGTACCCGCTGTTCTTCTCGGGTGAATCGGCAGGCTCGCTGCCGGAGCGCTGGCAGTGGACTTTTCCGATCGTCTTCTCGCCGGTGAATCCGGACGTGCTGTACACCTCGTCGCAGCATCTCTGGAAGACCACCGACGACGGCCATAGCTGGCAGAAGATCAGTCCCGATCTGACGCGCAATGACCCCAAGACGCTGGGAGATTCCGGCGGGCCGATCACGCACGACCAGAACGGTCCCGAGATCTACGGAACGATTTTCAGCATCGCTCCCTCGCGCAAGGACGCCAACACGATCTGGACCGGCTCAGATGATGGTGTGGTGGAGATCACGCGCGACGGCGGCAAGACCTGGAGCAAGATCACGCCGCCGGGCATGCCGGATTTCGGACGCGTCAGCCTGATCGACGCCTCTCCCAACAACCCGGCCGCCGCGTATGTGGCTGTGAAGAACTATCAGAACGACGACCGCAAGCCATACATCTTCAAGACCGCCGATTACGGCAAGACGTGGACGAAGATCGTGAACGGCATCCCCGATTACGATTTCGTACAAGCGGTACGCGAGGATCCGGGCCGCCAGGGGCTGCTGTTCGCGGGCACGGAACACGGCATCTACATCTCGTTCAACGACGGCGCGGAGTGGCAGCCGATTTCGTTGAATCTGCCCGATACCCAGGTGTCGGACTTAGTGATCGAAGGCAAAGATGTGGTGATCGCCACGCATGGCCGGTCGTTCTACGTATTGGACGACATCACACCGTTGCGCCAGCTTACGCCCACGCTGGTGACGGAGGACGTCCACCTGTTCCATCCGCCGGCGGCGCAGCGGAATCTGGGCGCGGCGCGCATCGATTATTACCTCAACAAGCCGGTGGACAAGATTACGATCGATATTCTGGACTCGAAAGGCCAGGTGGTTCGGTCGTTCACCGGCAGTCCGGAAGATGATCGGGCGGGAGGTCGCGGCGGGCGCGGTGGACGCGGCGGTCGTGGTGGTGGGGACGCGCAGGCAGCGGCGCCGGAAGGCGAGACTGCGGCAGATGCGCCAGACGATGCCGGTGGTGGTGGTGGCTTCGGGCGTGGCGGCGGATCGCCTCCAGTGCCGCGCAAAGCGGGGTTGAATCACTTTCAGTGGGACGGGCGCTACCCTTCGGCAAAATCATTCGCGGGAATGATCTATTGGAGCGGCGCGCAGCAGGGGCCCGAGGCGGTCCCGGGAACGTACCAGGTGCGCTTGAGCGCGAATGGCAAGACGTTGAACGACAAGCTGGAACTGCAGAAGGACCCACGCCTCGACAACGTCACGATCGCCAATCTGACGGAGCAGTTTACGCTCGCCATGCAGGTTCGCGATAAGACCACCGAAGCCAACGACATGGTGATCGAGATCCGCGAATTGAAGAAGCAGATGGACGATCGCCTGAAGAAAAACCAGGACGCGGCGCTGAAGAGCGCGTGCGACAGCTTCCGCGAGAAGATCACGGCGGTGGAGGAGGAGGTCTACCAGGTGCGCAATCGCAGCGGGCAGGATCCTCTGAACTTTCCGATCAAGCTGAACAACAAGCTGGCGGCACTGCAGGCGAGTATCGAGCGGGGTGATGGGCGGCCGACGGCCGGGTCGTACGAGGTTTTCAAGGTGCTGTCGGATCTGCTGGCGGTGCAGAAGGGCAAGCTGGATATGGCATTGAAGAACGATCTGCCGGGGGTAAACAAGCTGCTGGCGGACCGGCATCTGGATGCCCTCATGGTTACCACGACCGAGACCAAGGATCCGGCCGCGGCCACGGGCTCCGGGACACCGCAATGATGAATCGACGCAACTTTCTGCAAAATGCTGCGGCAGGGGCGTTGATCTCCGCGGCCGAGTCTCCGGCCGCGCCGGCGTCGAAGATGATCGGCATCCAGGTGGGCGCGGTCTCTTTCGTGGATGAAGGCGTGGACAAGGTGCTCGATGAGTTCCAGCAGGACGCGTCGATCAACACGCTGTTCATCGCGACGTTTACATACGGGCGCGGGATCGCGGGCAGGCAGGTGCCGGGACAGCCGCTGCCCGATCACGGCACGCAGGAGTACGACAACGGCAGCGGGCCTGGGACGTTTCAGGGCGGCAGGTTATACGAAGGTCCACCCGGAGTTCTATCGCGATACGGTGCTGCAGAAATTCCGCGCGCCCGATTTCGGCGATTACGACGTGCTCGAGGCCGTGCTGCCATCCGCCAAGGCTCGGGGAATGAAGACGGTGTGCTGGTTCGAGGACGTGTGGGGCGACCGGGTTCCGAACATCCAACAGGCGCAGGAGCGCCATTTGGACGGTACCAACGCGAATACGCTGTGCTTCAACAATCCGAATTATCGCAACTGGCTGCTGGGGACGGTGGAGGACTACGCGCGCTCGTACGAGATCGACGGGATTATGTGGGGCTCGGAGCGGCAGGGCGCTTTTTCGAACGCAATTCGCGCGGCGCATGGAGGGGTGGCGGGGAACCCTGTGAAGGTAACGTGTTTCTGCGATTTCTGCGAGCGCAAGGCGCGCGACCGGGGCATCAACGTGGAACGCGCGCGGCAAGGGTTTCAAGCGCTGGCGAATTTCGTATCGGCCTCGCGGTCGGGGCGGCGGCCGGTGGACGGATACTACGTGACGATGTGGCGATTGATGCTGCGCTATCCCGAACTGCTGGCTTGGGAGATGCTGTGGACGGACAGTCTGCGCGAGACCTATGCGGCGATGTATCAGAAGGTCAAGGCAGTGAAGCCGGAGGTGGGCGTGGGCTGGCATATCTGGCACAACAACTCGTTCAATCCGATCTACCGTGCGGAGCAGGATCTTTCGGAGCTGGCACCGTACTCCGATTTTCTGAAGATGGTGATGTACCACAATTGCGGCGGCGAGCGGATGGCGACCTACATACGCAATGTCGGGCAGACGATGTTCGGCGAGGTGCCGCAGCAGGAGTTGCTGGACTTTCACTATCGCGTGCTGAACTACAAGCTCGAGAAGAATCTGGAAGAGCTGCCGAAGGCCGGCTTCTCCGCCGATTATGTGTATCGCGAAGCCAGGCGCGCGAAAGAAGCCCTGAGCGGTACGAAGACGCAGTTGTGGCCGGGGATCGATATCGATATTCCCACCGCACAGAGCTCGAGCAAGTCGACGCCCGACGGCACGCGCGGAGCGGTTCTGGCGGCATTCAAGGCGGGCGCCGACGGCGTGCTGTTGTCGCGCAAGTATTCGGAGATTCGGCTGCCGAATTTGCGCGGCGCGGGCGAGGCGATTCGGGAGTCAGGCTTCGCTTGAGGTGTGTTCGTGGCGCATACACTCATGTATGCCGCGTCGACACTTTGTCGACGCTTTTCGAATCGTCCGAGATATTCGCATTTGAGCAAGGAGGAGAAGTGTCTCGTGCTTGCAGGGCGAGACGCGGCAAACAGGAGCATTTGCGCCACTATATTACACTGTCTTCATGAGTAGCGAACTCACGAAGGCCGATGTACCGATCCCCCGGAGACCTCTCTCGCGCAATACTATGGCGTTCCCGCGCGAGCTTCGTGACGCGATTCCGGACCTGCCCACCTACGTGGGGCGCGTCCTGGAGCTGGACTCCATGTCGGCACAACCGACGCACAGTCACCTTTTCGGCCCGCGAGTGAACTTGAAACTAATCGTCAAAGAGACCGGCAAATTGCACGGCGAATTCACCGTTCGAGTGGACCTGCAAGCGGAGAGTGCGCGCGCACTCGCCGCTACATTAATCCAGCTTGCCGATAAAGCCGATCAGATGGAGCCGAGCCCGTTTCCCATTTGAGCGCCCCGCCTACAGCGGCTTCGACATATTGATGAAGTGGCACGGGAGCTTGGTCGGTGTGCCGGGCGGAAAAGGATCGGTTCCCGTCTCGACGTATCCGAGTCGGCGATAGAACGGGGGCAGTTCTTCCCGCAGATTCACGATCCGGAGGTCCATAAAGCGGTAGCCTTTCTGGCGCGCCCAGTCCTCCGCGAACGCCACCATACGGGATCCGATACCGCCTCGCTGGCGCGCCGGATCGATCGATAGCAATCCGAGGTACGCCCGATCGCCCCGCGGCTCCACATACATGCATCCCGCAAAGGAGTCATCTTCTTCCGCCACGAGGAAGTCGCCTTTTTGAAAGAACGACAACACCTGATTCAGGTTGATGCGATCCTCTTCGATGAAGAACTTTTCCACTCGGAACGCCGCATTGATCAGGGAAACGAGGTTTTCCGCCTCCGATGGGGCGGCAAATCGGATATTCATCTTTTTGGAAAATGTCTCCCGATCAGTCGAGGGGCGCAGAGGCAGAAGCACGCCGCTGTGGAGGGCGTGGTTTTTTCGGGGCTCCTACCAGCGCATACGGGTCGTCGGGCGACTCCGGATTACGCCTAAAGAATTGCTTTACTCGCTCGAGTAACGCGCGGAGTTTTCCGCCTGGGCGATGGGTGCTCATGAGTGCCTCTTGACTCAATCATACTCTGATTACCACCTTTCCCATGGGACCATCCGACAGGCGGGCGAAGGCGGCCTTCACATCTTCGAAAGCGAATACCCGGTCGACCACAGGACGTTTTCCGATTGCAGCCAGGCGCGCGATCATTTCCTTCCACGTAGCTCCTGCGGACTCCGGCGTATAGTCTGCTACGGCGACACCGCCCACGCGATTTCTGCGAAAAAAGAGGGACGCGGTGTTGAACTCGGGCACCGGACCGCCGCTTCGGCCGACGACGCTGATGGATCCTCGATAACCCAGCAGTGCCACAACTTGATTGAACAGCGCGGCCCCCACGTTATCCACGGCGATATCCACCTTTTGTGGACTGATTGCGGTACTGACCTTCTTGCGGAGCTGGGGGTCCGACGGATCGAAGACGAAATCGGCGCCAAGTTCTTTGAGCGCGGCAGCTTTTTCGGCGCTGCGGGAAAGCGCGACGACGCGCAGTCCCATCGACTTGCCGAGCAGGAGAGAGGCGACGCCTACTCCGCCTGACGCACCCGTGATGAGGAGCACGGAACCCTGGCGCGGCGGCGCGGGAGGATCGCTCCACTGCGTGAGCGCCTGCCAGGCGGTGAGGAATACGAGAGGCGCTCCCGCCATCTCTTCGAGCGACCAGCCTTCCGGAACAGGAGCCACCGAATCCGCCGGCACGACAGTTTTTTCGGCAAGAGTTCCCCAGACTTCGACTCCGACATCGCAGCGCAGGACGCCCACCATTTGCCCAATGCGCGCGCGATCGACTCCCGGGCCGACTTCCACAATCTCGCCTACACCGTCGCGGCCCAAAATGTGAGGAAGAGACGGCTTGGCGGGATACATCGCCTGAGCCAGGAAGGCATCCGCCGGATTCAAAGCCGAGAAATGATTTCGCAGAAGAATTTGCCCGTCTCCGGGATGCGGATCGGGCACTTCGGCCAGACGCAGTTTCTCAACACCTTCGTAAGAGTCCATCAGCCATGCGCGCATGAAGCCATTGTCGCGCATGGCCGGGATTCACAGAGACAGATTCTGTGGCTGCGGTTGGAGTTTATCGCCAACGACCTTCAACGAACACCCAGCCGCCATTGCGGTGCACGTACCGATGGGCGACCCAGTGCGCGTGCGCCCGGGGTGGCAGTTCCCAACGGCCGGGTACCCAAACGTAGCGTCCGCCATCCCAGCGGTGATATCCCCCGATCCAGATATAGCCGGGGCCGGGCCGCACTACTCGGGTTTCGACGATCGGACGTGGCGGGGCCACCCGAATAATCACCTCTGCCGCCATCGCGCTGCTACCGGCCAGCACTCCGGCAAAGACCAACCCTATAAACTTCTTACTCGCTATAAAATTCGTAAACATACACCGTTTTCTCATCTTCGTATCGAAATTGACTAACCGCACCACTGGAAGTGCCACGAAGCACGCACGAGTCCAAGGCACGGAATCGTACAAAAGAGTATTGTACGCAGTTGAATACGAGAGGAGTGCTCGCACGGATTTGGCCTCCGATCGCAGACTTGTGACAATACGGAACAAGCCGCGCGTCGAAACTACTCGCGCAAGGCGATGACGGGGTCGATTCGGGAGGCCGATCGCGCGGGCAAATATCCCGCCAGAATTCCGACTCCCGCCAGCAGAGCAGCCACCGCGCCGTAAGTGATTGGGTCGGATGATGTCACCTGAAATAGCAAGGTCTGCACCAGGCGGCCGGCCGCCAACGATCCGGCCATCCCCAGCACTAGCCCGGCAGCGACCAGACCGAGTCCGTGACGAAGCACGAGGCGCTGGATATCCCCCGGCCGTCCTCCCAGTGCCGCGCGAATTCCGATCTCGCGAGTGCGTACGGCCACCCCATACGACAGCACGCCGTAGATTCCGATCGATCCGAGGAGCAGCGCCAATCCCGAAAGTCCCGCCAGCACCATGGTTTGAAATCTGGTCTGAGACAAAGACTCGGAGACCTGCTCAGTCATCGTGCGCACGTGGGCCAACGGCAGGTCCGGATCCACTTGCTGCAAACTACGCCGTACCGAGCCAATGAGAGCTTCGGGGGCCAGGGTGGCATCCGTGCGGACTACCAACGTTACGCTGTAAAACGGCGCTTGCAGGCTCGGAAAGTAGATTGCCGGCTCCGCGCTCTTGCCGAGGCTGGCATAGTTGACGTCGGCTACCACGCCGACGATCTCCGGATTCTTCAACAGGATGGATCCGAGCGGGCCAAAGCCGCCCGACGCCGCAGAGATTCTCTGCCCGATGGGGCTGCCACTGGGCCAGAATTGGCGTGCCAACGTCTGGTTGATGATGGCGACAGCGGGCGCATCGCGAGTATCACGCGGGCTGAAATCGCGGCCGGCGATGAAGGGAGTCCGCATGGCGCTGAAGAGACCGGGGCTTACCATTCGATGCCAGGCGGTCTGGTCCTCCAGATGTTCCGGACGCGGCAGTGCCTGGAAGTAGAAGGGCACCCGATAATCGAAATCCTTGGCTAAGGGCAGGCTGGTGGTGTGTCCCGCGGCCTGCACACCAGGAATCGCACGCACCGAGCTCAGGAGTTGCTCATACGCCTTGATGACGTCATCGTATTTGCGATAACGGCCCTGCGGCAGTGAGATGGCGGCGGTCAGCACGTGTTCGGTATGGAAACCGGGATCGACGGCGGTAAGCCGTGCGAAGCTCCTGATCAGCAGTCCCGCGCCGTTCACGAGCATGACTGCGAGGGCCACCTGTGCCACTACCAAGACGCCGCGTCCGCGCCGATCGTTGGGCCCGGCAGTGACGGCGCGTCCGCCGCCCTTCACCGAAGACGCCAGGTCGGGACGGCGGAGGCGCAGTACCGGCGCCATTCCGAACAGCAGACCTGTGGCGACGCTGATTCCCAGCATGTACAACAGGATGGGCAGGTCGAGGCTGACTTCCCGGATATACGGCACACTCGCCGGCCCGAGGCTGCGAACGCCGCGGATGCCCGCAAGGGCGACGAGCACTCCAGCGCATCCTCCCACAGAAGCCAGCAGCAGGCTCTCGGTGAGGAATTGGCGCGCCAGGCGGCCCGCGCCCGCGCCCAGTGCCGCCCGCAGCGCAACCTCCTGGCTTCGCGACGATGCATGAGCCAGCAGCAGATTGGCTACGTTGGCACAGGCGATCAGCAGCAGCAGGCTGACGCTCACCAGCAGCAGGACCAACGTGGGGCGCGACGAGCCAACTAGTTCGTCATGCAGGCTGCGAACACCGATGCTCCAATCGGCATTGGAATTGGGGAACTCCACCGCGAGCGAACGAGAAATGGAGTTGAGTTCGGCGCGCGCCTGCTCGATCGAAGCGCCGGGACGCAGGCGCGCGAACGCCTCCATAAATCGGGGACTGGGCCGCGTGCGCGTCGGACTCAAAAGATTCCAGATTTGTGCATCGCCGGCGAAGCGGACTCCCGGAGGCAGCACTCCCACGATGGGCGTGCTCGTGCCGTCGATGCCGATCGATCTGCCGATCGCAGACGCGTCGCCGCCGTAGCGATGCTGCCACAACTCGTAGGTGATCAGTGCGACATTCGGGGAACTGGGCAGCATGTCCTCTTCGGTGAGGAGCCGTCCCGCCGCAGGTTGCAGTTGGAGTGCGCGACAAACCGACGCGGTGGAGGCCACGGCGGGCATCTGCTCCGGGCCGCGGCCAGGCTCGGTAATCGTCACCTCATGGCGCCAGTAGGCTGCGAATGCTTCGAGGGTGTGGCTGCGGTCTTGTGCGTCGTAGAAATCGGAGGGAGAGACGAAATACTGCGCGATCCCCTTCTTGAGCGAAACTCCGTAGAGGCTCACTAATTGCTCGGGGTGACGATAGGGCAGAGGTCGAAGGAGCACCGTCTCCACGACGCTGAAGATGGTGGAGTTGGCGCCGATGCCGAGCGCCAGGGCGGCGAGTGCGACGGCGTATAGGCCCGGCCGCGAGCGCCACGATCGTACGGTATGCCGGATGTCGAGCCAGACGGAGTCCCAGTGCATAAGAACCATACCGCGGCGGCGCGAAAAAGTTACCCGCGATAGAATCAGAGATCCGAGGAGAATCATGACCAGACGATCGATGCTCGCTTTGAGCGCGGCGGCCGCACTCCGGCCTCTGCGTGCTGACGACCCTCCATACCAGCCGGCTCCCGGGAATCTGCGGGCGCGCGAGTGGTTTCAGGACGCGAAGTTCGGCCTGTTCATTCACTGGGGCGTTTACAGCGTGCTGGGCAAAGGCGAGTGGGTGATGAACAACACGGGCATGTCCGTTCGCGATTACGAAAAGCTGCCACCCCAGTTCAACCCGGTGAAATACGATGCCGCCCAGTGGGTTGCTCTGGCCAAACAGGCGGGCATGCGTTACATCACCATCACCAGCAAACACCACGATGGTTTCGCCATGTTCGGAACCCGCCAATCCAAGTGGAACATTGTCGACGCGACGCCTTACGGAAAGGACGTGCTCAAGCCGCTCTCGGAAGAGTGCCGCCGCCAAGGTGTCCACCTGTTCTTCTACCATTCGCACCTGGACTGGCATCATCCCGACTACTTTCCGCTGGGGCGAACCGGCCACACGGCAGGCAGGCCCGAAGGCGGCGACTTCAACCGCTATCTGGATTACATGGACGCGCAGTTGACCGAGTTGCTGACCGGCTACGGCGACGTGGCAGGCATCTGGTTTGACGGCATCTGGGACAAGCGAGGGGCCGACTGGCGGCTGCGCCGCACCTACGACCTGATTCACAAACTGCAACCCGCCGCGATGGCCGGTAACAATCATCATCTGCCGCCATTTGCCGGCGAGGATTTCCAGATGTTCGAAAAGGATCTGCCGGGAGGGAACACGGCGGGGTTCAACAGCGAGTCGAAGATCGGCAACCTGCCGCTGGAGACCTGCGAGACCATCAACGGCGCCTGGGGGTACAACTCAGAAGATCACAACTACAAAAGCACGCGGCAACTGGTTCATTACCTGGCGAAGGCGGCAGGGAACAATGCCAACTTCCTGCTCAATATCGGACCGAAGCCGGACGGAACGATCCAGGAGGAGTTTCGGACGCGGCTTACGGAAGTGGGATCGTGGCTGGCCAAGAATGGCGAATCGATTTATGGCACGCGGGGCGGCCCCATCGCGCCTCGGCCCTGGGGAGTGACGACTCAAAAGGGAAGCCGGACCTACGTTCACGTGTTGGACTGGCAGGACGAGCTTCTGGCGCTGCCCCGGCAGTCCAAGGCGCCCAAGACGGCGGCACTGTTGGGCAGCGGGCGTCCCGTGAAAATGCAGGCGGTGGAGGACGGGCTGCTGCTGCATTTGCCGAAGGAAGATCGCGACCCAATCGATACGGTGGTCGTACTGGAATCGTAGATGCTGAACAAGGCTTATCTGGATTTCATTCTCGACTGGCTGTCACCCCTGGGCGAGATCACGCACCGGAAAATGATGGGCGGCGCGGTGTTGTACTGCGACGGTACGGTCTTCGCCTTGCTGGCGGAGAGCACGCTGCATCTGAAAGTGGACGATGTCACGCGCCCGCGCTTCCAGGCGCTGGGCCTCAAGCCTTTCCAGCCCTTCCCCGATAATCCTGGAACGATGCAGTATTACCCGCCACCGGCCGAATTCTTCGAAGACGCAGACGTGATGCTGGAATGGGGGCGGGAGGCGGTCGCGGTAGGAAAGCGCGCTCCGGGAAAGAAGAAGGCGAAAGCGGGAAAGGCGGGGCGGAAAAGCAAAGAATAGACGGCGTTCACGCGAAAGCTTAGCTTATCCTCGATTGCGAAACCTGCACCGCCCCAAAAGCCCGAGCCATCCTGGGATTCTGAGGGCATCTCCCTAACCGATCGGACGTGGTGCGGGAAAGAATTACGAGGGAGCCTTCGTTAGTACTCGCGGGCTCGCACAATCCAGACCGCCGCAAGGAAGAGCATCAGCGACATGCCTGCTGCGGTTGCCATCTGGGACCACGGTAGTCGGTGGGTGATCAGGGGCGATGCCTGGAAGCACCCGCGCATGATGTCCACCGCCGGAGCCAGCCGGTGCAGAAGCCATAGCAGCAGCATCAACACCCAGCCGGCAACCACCATTGAGAACGGTTCGGTGAGCAACGTCTCAAACAAGAGCGCCGCGCAGTAGGGGCCGGTCAGCCACAGGAGTGTGGTCAGCACCACTCTCACGAAATCGGCCGGTGTCGTGCTTGCGCGCAGGGAGGAAAACAGAGCCCATGCCGCGCCGGCCGTCAGGATGGTCAGAGCGGAAACCTCGAACATGCCCACTGTAACCCGCACCGCCATCAGTCGCAGGCGGCTCACCGGCAGGGCGAGAGTGAACTGCGTGGACTCCGCCAACCCCTCCGGGAAGCCGATGGGAGATTGCGTCTTCACGCCGGCCCCCGCAAGAGTCAGAGCGCCGTATGTGAGAATCATGAAGAGCGGAATCAGAATATGCGTTATCTCCGCCGGCTGCGGGTTATGCGAGTGAATCGCCAGGAACGCAATCACGTAGACAACGGTGGCGGTGACGCGCCAGCGCGTTTCCAGCCAATTCTTCATGAGCAACATTTCAGTTACTCCTCACGTGTTCCAGGAAGATGTCTTTCAAGCTGACCGGATAACGTTCCACCGACGCTCCGGGCAGGGAGCAGGCCTGTTGCACAATAGCTTCCACGTTGCGGCTGGCGAGAATGGATACGGTTCTGCCGTGCTTGCGCACATCTTCTACTCCGTCCACCCAGCGAACGGCAGCCGGCTCCTGTTGAAACACGATCCGAAGCCGCTGGTACTGAACTTTCAAATCGTCGAGTGCCCCACCCACCACCGCACGGCCCCGTTCGATGATCGCCACATGGTCGGCGATCTGTTCCACTTCCGCCAGATGGTGCGAAGAGAAGAAAATCGTGGTCCCTTCCGAAGCCGTGAGCGCAACCAGTTCTCGCAGGACCGTCTCGGTGACGGCCGGGTCGAGTCCCTCTGTGGGCTCATCCAGGAGCAGCAATTCGGCTCCGTGCGACATCGCCAGTAGCAACGTCAGACCGGTGCGCATCCCCTTCGAAAGCTTGGAGACCTTGCGGTTCAGCGGCAGATCGAAGATCTCGAGATAGCGCCGTTCCAGATCGTTGCGCCATCCGGGGAAAAACGGCCGGGTGAAGCGAATCATCTGTTGCACCGTCATGTACGGATACAGGTGCTTGCTTTCGGAGACGAATCCGATTCGCCGCCGTAATTCGGCCGGGCCAGCCGGTCCGCCGATCGTCTCGCCAAACAGCCGTGCCTCGCCACCCGCCGCCTTCAGGAATCCCAGCAGGATCCGGATGGTCGTGGTCTTACCGGCGCCATTTCTCCCGAGGAAGCCGAAGATGCTCCCTGCCTCGACCTGCAGATTCAGCCCATCCACTGCCGAGTGCCCGTCAAACACCTTGCGCAACCCAACTGTCTCGAGGATGATGTGGCTCACTGTTTCCCCTCCAGCGTCTCTGCGTGCATTGCGGAGAGTTCGTTCTCGAAAAGTCTTCGAATCTCTTCTTCCGTGGCGCCCATGGATCGCAGGCGCTCGACTGCGGACTGCACCACCGCTTGCGCTTTGCGCATCGACTTGCGGCGCGCCTCCACCGACTCGGAGATGAATGCCCCCAGGCCGTGGCGGAGTTCCACGATGCCGTCGTGTTCCAGTTCGCGGTAGGCCCGGACCACCGTATTCGGATTCATCACCAGTTCCTGAGCCAAAGCCCGGATTGTCGGCAACTGATCGCCTGCCCGCATAGCGCCCGTCTCCACAGCGTGCTTCACCTGCTCCATCAGTTGCAGGTAAAGAGGAACCCCGGAAGAGGCATTCAGGCGAAAGAAGTTCATGTGTTGTGTATTAGTTGATTATTACAGTACACACGGAGAGGGCAGCGTGTCAAGAGGGCTTAAACCGCGACTCGCGGGGCCGGAGTCTGTGGACATTTCCAAAGTCTCGACAAGGATGTCGAGAGGGCAAACAGGGGCCTTCGCGCCAACGTCACTCTTGGCGTAGTGCACTCAAGGGATCGACTCTGCTCGCTCTGCGGGCGGGCACGAAGCTCGCGAACAAGGCCGCGAGGACCAGCGCCACGACCATCACGACGAAGGTTGCGGGATCCGTGGCCTGCATGCCATCGACCAGCCGAACCAACAGACGGCCCGCAATCAGAGCCGCCACCGCGCCAATCCCGGCGCCCGTGAGAATCATGCCCAAGCTCTGCCGCAGTACGAGCCTGACGACAGTGCCCGCATCTGCCCCGAGCGCCATACGGACACCGATCTCCGGCACCCGCCTGCCCGTCAGGTAGGCCATGACGCCATAAATTCCGACGCACGCCAGCAGCATTGCCAGCCCCGCGAAAATCGCGAATAGCAGCAAAAGGAAGCGCTGCCGGGCCAGCGAATCGCTCACCAACTCCTCCATCGTCTGCACCGCGTACAGCACCTGGTCGTTGGATGCGCCGCGAATCGCACGCCGCAGTGGCTCCACCATACTTCGCGGCGCGACGTTGGTGCGCGCCGCAATCGACATGAGCGAGGACCACTGCCGCAACAGACGATCGGGCACCTGGGCCAGCGGATAATAAACCTGCGCACGTACCTGCGCCTGGTCGTCCGTAGCCAATCCCCAATGACGCACGTGTCCAACCACGCCAACCACACGCACGGGGTCGGCGCTCATGGCCCGAATCCAGAGGTGTCTACCCACGGGATCTTGGCCGCCGAATGCGCGCTGCGCCAGGACCTCGTCAATCACCACCACCAACTCGCCGCCGATGCGGTCCCGGTCGGTTAGGAATCTTCCCTCTCGTAGCGGGATGCCCATCACTTTGAGGTATTCCGGAGTCACACTGGTGGCCAGCGCGAGGGGCATATCCTTATCGGCCGGCAACGCAGCGGACATCCAGTACCCAAGCTGATTATTGCCCTGACGCATCGGCACGGTGTCGAGCAATGTCACGGCCTGCACGCCGGGTACGCGCGCCGCGCGGTCGAGCAGATCCTGCCACGCTGCGCGGATCCGCCCGGGGTTGTCGAGCACGGACGGCGAAATGGCCATCCGCGTGACCAGCAGATTGCGGACGTTCATGCCGGGGTCGAGGGACGAGAGCCGCAGCAGCGTGCGTCCCAGCATGCCGGCCGAGACCAGAAGCACCACCGCCAGAGCGATTTCCGAGGCGACCAGACCTCCGTGCATGCGGCGTGAGGAGCCTGCCAGCGAACGGCCGCCCGCACGCAACACCTGCTCCAGCCGGCGAACCGGAGCGCGCACGGCAGGCGCTATCCCGAAGAGAAGTCCGCTCAGCAGCGATGCCATCAGGGCGAACAGCAGCACGCGCCAATCGATGTGAACCTCCTCGGCGCGGGGCAGACTCCCTGGCCACAGCAGCACAAACGGCCGAATCCCCACCACCGCGAGCACTACCGCAAGAACTCCGCCGGCAAGTCCCAACACCGCGCTTTCCGTCAGGCATTGACGCACCAGGCGGCCGCGTCCCGCACCCAAAGCGATGCGCATGGCCAGTTCGCGTTCGCGCGACACTGCGCGCGCGAGCAGCAGACTCGCCACATTGGCGCACGCAATCAGCAGTACCAGGCTGACGGCGCCCAGCAGCAGCCACAGGGTGGACTGCACGTCGCCGACATCGGGCCGCAGCGGCTCCGCCACGAATGTACGGCCTCGATTCGACTGAGGATATTGTTCCGACAAATGCCGTCCGATGAGATTTAATTCGGTTTGCGCCTGCGCCAGTGTGACATCCGGTTGCAGCCGCGCCAGGGCATTGATGTTGCGATGCCGTGACCTGTCCTGCATGCCGGGCCCGATATCCTGGCCGAGTGGAGTCATCACGTCACGCTCTTCTCCATCCAGGCGGAAACCCTCCGGCGTGACCCCGACGATAACGTAAGGCTTGGCGTCGAACGTCACCGAGGTTCCCAGCACGGAACTGCTTCCGGAGAAGCGCCGCTGCCACAATGCGTAACTGATGATAGCGACAGGCGGAGCCCCAGGCTGATCCTCTTCGGCAACGAACGCGCGTCCCAAGTGAAGCGGAACCCCCAGCACGGAGAAAATCTGCGCGGAAACCTTCGCGCCCGAGAGTTCCTCTGGCTCGCCGGGCGCGCTCAAAGTGCCGCCCGCGAAGACCCACGCGGCCATCGAAAGCGATTGAGCCTGCTTCACGCAATCCTGAAAATTGGGATACGCGAACGCCCACCGGTTGCCATACTCGCTCGACCAATCGGTCTGTTCGTACACGCTGACCAGCCGATCCGGATGCGGATAGGGGAGCGGTTTGAGCAGCACGCCGTTAATCACAGTGAACATCACCGTGGTCGCGCCGATTCCCATAGCCAACGTCACCAATGCGACTGCGGAGAATCCGGGCTTCTGTCGAAGGGTGCGGAGCGAATAGCGCAGGTCCTGCCAAAGATCCTCCAGCCAGCGTGTCCCGCGGGCATCGCGACATTCCTCTTTGACTTGCTCCGCTCCTCCTAAGTCGAGTGTGGCTTGCCGGCGCGCTTCCTCGGGGGAATGGCCTCGGGCGATCAGGTCATCGGTGTAATGCTCCAGATGGAACCGGACCTCCTTGTCGAGTTGTTCGTCCATCTGCTGCCGGCGCCACAGGCGTTGCCACCACATCATCGAACGGATCCTCCCATGCCTTGCACTTCTACCTATGTATCATGAGCACGTGTAGAAGCGCAATGTGTGGGGAGCGGAGACGCCTCCCTGGATAGCGCGTCTAACCTTGGAAGACGAGTCGAAAACCACTTCTCGGGGCGGAATCAGTGGACCCGCGAAAAGCGTCGAGAAGAGTCTCGACGCGGCAAAGAAGAGTCTTTGCGCCACAGTTTGTCAGGTCAGGAGCCTAGAACGAATTTGTGCGATTCCGCAAAGGTAGGGCCCGACACGCTTCGCGCACGGGCCCTCCTCAATTGCAGATCGCCATCAATTGGAGATCGTCATCACCGGATTATTGGAAGCAGTGCCCGCGATGGTGATGATCACGGGATACGTGCCCTTCGGAAGCGCGGGCACGATGAAATTCACCTGATAGAGTCCGATCGCGCCAGGCGTCAAACCGATGTACTTGATCACGGCCTGTTGGCCGCCCACCGTCACGGTGGCATCTCCGGTAACAGGGGAGAGCCCATTGGGAGCCGGAGCGCCGCTCGTCAATTTGCCGGCTGCGTTTACCGGTCCGCCTCCGGTGAAGTACGCCACCACCTGGTCTCCCACCGCGGCTGCAGCGGTTGGGGAGTTGATGCTGTTGTCCTGGTTCACCACGACCGCGCGATTGGTGCTGTAGAAGCTGATGCCTGGTGTGCCCGTGGCCGGCACGTACACTGCCGTTGCATTGCTCGCGGTGCTGCCATTCTTGACGATCACGGTCGCGAGCGTACCGCCAGGGATGTCCCATGGCATCTGCGCGTCGATCTGACCCGGGTCCACATAGAAGAGCGGCGCCGGTTCCCCATTTACGGTGACGCTCGTGGTGCCCAGCGTGGTGGGCAGCGGCGTATTGGTCGCGCTGATTGCCTTGGCGGCGAGGCCGTCGCCGAAAAGCACAAACACGCTGCCCGGAGGCGTATAGTTCACGACATAGCTCGCCACATTGCCGATGGATTGCGTGGGATTGGCGAACGGGACATGCCCGGCGCCGCTGCGGACGAACTGCGTGTTCGCCTCAATCAGGTCGAAGGCTTGGCCATAGAGGTTCAGAATACTGAAGGTCAGCGAATTGGTCTTGCCCGAAGAGTCCATCAGACTGGCCGACCCAAGACAGTTCGCCCCAACCGTGTAGGTGCCGGTTGCCGTGAATGTGCCCGGGGTCGCCGACGTTACCGCATAACTCGCGGTCATGTTCCCTTGCCCGTCGAATTGGAAAACTCCGGATTCGTCGCCCACTCCGGATTGCGCGCCTCCACTCAGGATGAACCCGCTGGCATCGTACACGTACTCGCCGGAGAGAGTGGCAGTCCCGCAGAGATTGGGACGGGTGACGGAACCACTACCCGAGTAAACGTAGGTCGCGTCCATGCCGACAATGTTGAAGTTCTTACCGAGGTTCCAAACCGTAAGCCCAAAAGTGCCGGCGTTGGGGGTGGTGATGGTGACGATCCCCGAGCAGGTGGCGGGAATGCTGTAATTACCCGAATAGTTGAACGCCTTGCCGGTGGCGAGATTCGTGTTGGTGGTCCCGGAGAGAGTCACTTTGCCCAGACCGTCGAAAGTTGCGATTCCATTTCCCTGGAAGCTGCCGGAAAAAGACCCCGCGGACGAGATCGCTCGGCCGCCGAGCGTCAGCGGGTACGTTCCAGACAGAAAAGAGGCATTACAGGTGTCGGCGGTGACTGTATGCGCGGCGCCATCGATCATGAACTTTTGGGCTTGGGCGAAGGTGGCCAGCAGGTCGGTGTCCGCGGTGGCGTTGCCTGAGTTGATGCTCAGGCTCATGGAGTAGGAGTTGCCTTTGGAATCCGTCAGGCTGGCGGATCCCAGGCACGAGGACGCCACCGAGTACGAGCCGGTGGAGGTGATTGCGGATGCCGCATTCCCACCGGCGTAGAGGTTGACGTTCGCCGTCACCTTGCCCTTGCCGTCGAATTGCAAAACGCCGTCGGCATCGGTGACCCCACTGACGTTGGTGCCGGACAATCCGTACCCGGTGCCGTTCAAAACGTACGACCCGGAAAGCAATGCGGTGGAACAGGCGGCGGGCGGTGTGCTTCCGCTGCCGGAGTAGTAATACGCGGCGTCGCTCCCGGTGATCAAGAAGTTCAAACCGTTGTTATAGACCACTAAATTGAAGACTGCATTTGCGCCCGCAGTGATGGTGATGGCGCCTGCGCAATTCGCCTGGATACTGTAAGTTCCCGACCACGTCAAAGTCGAACTTACCGCCTTCGGCGTGTCGGCCGTCAGCGCCAGACTCACTTTGTTCAGACCATCGAAGGTCGCGGAGCCGATCGCCTGGAAGGCGTTGGTGAAGGTTCCGGCCGCGGTGACCTGTCTGCCGGTGACAGAGATGGCGTAAGCCCCGCTTAAGGAACCCGAGGTGCACGCTCCCCCGCCGATTTCAGGCTGGGCGAATAGAGGTGCCGCCAAGGTGCAAAGCATGAAAAGTTTTAATGTCAGGCGCTTCATAGTGGTCTGGTCTCCCAATCAGACTACCGCATGGAACCCCATGCGGCATCAGAAAGTTGCGCCTGTCGAGTACCATCGCCGCATTAAAGCGCGCGATAGAAAAATACCGTGGTGTGAAGAGTGCCGTCGCTGCTGCGCGCATACCTGGGGACCTCGCCGTAGCGGATGTAGCCGAGCGCCTCGCACATTTTCTCGGCGTCGCCTCCCTTGCGGGTGTCCATCACCAGCAGAGTGCGCCCCAGTTCGAGTGCCTTCGCCTCCGCTGCGGACATTAACGCCTTCGCGATCCCCTGCCGCCGCGCCCGGCGGTGTACGAAGAGCTTCATCAGCTCTCCGCGGTGATTGCCATTCGCCCGCATCTCGAGCGCGATCTGCACGGAGCCTTGCACCATGCCGCCTTCTACCGCAACGAGCAGGACGCGTGACCCTTCCCGCATCCCCGACAGCACCCCCTGCCAGTATTCGCGCGCTTCGGACTCCGCCAGGGGAGGCATGAAACCGATCGATGCGCCACTATCCACAGCATCAATCAGGAGTTCCGCGAGCTGTGAGCCCTGCGGCTCGGCGTGGTCTGGAGTCAGGCTTACGATGGTGAACACCTTCTCAGTATCGCCCGAGTTGTCTGAGGTATACTACCCGCGGGAAGGAGCCCTCTTTGCGACTTCATCTTTTCCTTGCCTGCGCGTTGAGCGCCGGCGCAGCCAGGGGACAGACTCTCAATTGCGACCTGCACGATTACAAGCCGCTCGATGGTCTGAAGGCCGAGATGCGCAACGGCGTCCTGGAGTTCTCCTGGCAGGGATCTCACGGACAGGAATTGCGTGCCGGATTCACCATCCGCGAGGGCCAGCCAACCATCGCCGAACTCGCCGCGCATAAGCCTGGCGGCGCCTGGGCGAACCTGGGGAAGAATCTGACGCCGGAGTTTGAAGTGACCAGCGGCAAGCGGCGTCTCTCGGAGCAGCAGATGGCTCCATTGCGCAAACTGGGCATTCAGTTCACTCCCGAGGTGGTGGAGCGCGAGAAGTGGTTTGCTTTTTGGGACGCGCCGCTGATGATTCCCGGCTCGCCCAACACCAACATGGACCTGCCCCGCAAACCCGAAGAGATCCGCCGCACCTGGGCCAGCTATCATTCCAACAGTTGCGCAGTGAAGACCGATGGAGCACGTCTCGAGGTGGAGTTTCCCGGTCTGCAGATGGGCATCTTCTCCGGCAGTTTGCGCTACACCGTCTACAAAGGGACCAATCTGCTGCGGCAGGAAGCGATTGCCAAAACAGACGAGCCTTCCGTAGCCTACAAGTACGTCGCAGGCATGAAGGGACTGTCGATCACGAACGATACGCGCGTGGTGTGGCGCGACGTGGCGCGTGCCTGGCAGCAGTACGGGTTCGGCGGCTCCGTGAATCAGGACCCGGTGCCGGTGAAGGCGCGGAATCGCCTGGCGATGGTGGAGACAGGCGGGGGATCGCTGGCGTTTCTCCCACCCTCGCACAAGTTCTTCTTCGCGCGCGAGATCGAGACCAATCTGGGATTCGTCTACTACCGCAAGGACAGTGAGAGCGCCTTTGCAGTGGGCGTCCGGCAGGCCGATCGCGAAGAGCCTTACAAGCCATACGGCGTCTCTGACGAGGAGTGGAATCGCCGCGCCAACGAAGCGCGTCACGACATCAACAACTTCGCCCTCTACAACGCTCCACCAGGAACGTGGCAACGCATGCCGGTGTATCTCTACCTGAGCCCCGAAGACAGCCGCGCTACACAAGAGGCGGTGATGGCCTTCACGCATGACGACCGCTACCAGGAGATGCCGGGCTATCAAGTGCTGGTGAGCCACTTCCACATGCACTTCAACGAGCAGCTTTCGGACGCCGGGAGCATGGACGTGCAGCCCAGTTGGCTCCAGGTCTTCCGCTCGTTGGGCGTCAACATCGCCATCCTGGCGGATTTCCATTCCGATTCGCATCCGAACGATCCGGGTCCGGTGCGCTTCGCGGAGCAGAAGGTTTATTTCGAAGGCTGCCGTCGATTCTCCGACCGCGGCTTTCTGCTGGTGCCCGGCGAAGAGCCCGATGCCACGCTTGGCGGCCACTACATCACACTGCTGCCGCGCCCGGTTTACTGGTCCCACGTGCGCGAGGCGGGACAGCAGTTCCAGGAGAACGATCCCAAATACGGCAAGGCTTACCATGTGGGATCGCCGGCCGAGGAACTCGATATGCTTCGCCGCGAGAACGGGCTGATGTGGCAGGCGCATCCGCGCACCAAGGGCTCCGCCGGATACCCGGACGCTGTGCGCGATCAGGCGCATTTTCTGAGCGACCGGTTTCTGGGCGGCTCTTACCAGTCGCTGCCGGTCGACCAGTCGGAGAAGCGCCTTTGCGAGGTGCGCTGCCTGGGCGTTCTCGACGACATGAATAACTGGTCGGGTCCGAAGTACATGATCGCGGAAGGCGACACCTACATGAAGTATCCGGATGACGAGACATTCCCGCAGTTGATCGTGAATTACGTGAAGCTGCCGAGCGTGCCGAAGTTCGATGATGATTGGACGCCCATCGTGAAGGCAATGCGTGCGGGCGACTATTTCGTTTCGAGCGGCGAAGTTCTGTTCCGCAATTGGGCGATCGAAGGCGCCGGGCCGCATCGCACTTACACCGCCGAACTGGAGTGGACCTTCCCGCTGGAGTTCGTGGAGTTAGTGTGGGGCGACGGCCATACCACCGGCCGCCAGATCATCTCCGCGACTGACCTGCTGCCGTTCGGGAATCACCGCTTCCGCATCCCGTTCGATACCGCTGGCAAGAAGTGGGTCCGCCTTGCGGCGTGGGACTCGGCCGGCAACGGCGCCTTCACCCAGCCGGTGCATCTCCAGTAACGATCGGACGACCCGCGGCAGGGTACTATTCTCTCAGCCGGACTGCCGCGGCAGTGCGTACTAATCAGCACGGAGATGCGGGAAGCTCTTCCGAGGAAGTGACTCATGGCGGACGAAGGATTAACTCTGGTCTTAACTCCTGCCCAATTGGCCTTAGTGCTCCAGGGGCAGGACGTCAACTCAACCGAACACCGGACCAATCGTTTGTGGGCCGGCCTGGGCGTGATCGGCGGAACGCTGGAACTCGTGGGTGCGGGAGCGCTGCTTCTGACTCCCGAGCCGACGATGGCCACCAAAGCCGGTGGCCTGGTTCTGGGCGCTCACGGAGTCGATACGGTCTCGACGAACTTCTGGCAGATGTGGACTGGGAAGAAGCAGCGTACGCTCACCGATCAATCCGCGGCTGCTTTGGCGCGGGCGCTGGGAGCCGACCCGGCGACCGCCGACAAGATCGGAACCGGCGTGGACATCGCGGTCCCGCTGGTGGTCTCACTGGGTGTCGGAGCAGCGCGCCTGGCTGCGGTCCGGGCGGGACGACTCAGCCTGATCGAACACGAGGCGGCGGCCGGAAGCAAGGTGGGTGGGCACACCATCTTGAAGCACATCGGCAAGACTGAGGCCGAATTGCGGGCGCGCCTATTGGCGGAAGGGGGAATTCCGGCGGCATCCACTTTCGAATCCCTGGAGATCGCGGAGAAGACGCTGTATCAGGGGCTTAAAACGAATCGAACTGCCATCGAGGCGTGGGCCAAAACCGCCGCTCCGGGCGCCAGGAAGGCGTTCTTCTACAATGCCCCGGGCGCAGTCGGGCAGGGGGTCGTCCGCGCCAGCAATCAACTGGTTAAGATGAGCAAGGTGAGGTTTGTTCTGAAAATGGAAGCTTTCCAGGGCAAGCTCTATTACATTCTGACGGCTTTTCCCGAGCCCTAAAATCGGCATCCTTTATGGAATTCGAACCATTTCCTTATCTGGCGGGTCTGCTCGGCGGATATTTCGACCAGGACGCCTACACGTTCGGCGATACCGATGAGGACATCGTCCGCGACTTTCAAAAGACGTCCTGGGACTATCAGCGAATCGGCGTTCAGGCCGATATCCGCCGCCTGCTGCACGAACATGGCGACCATCTCCTGGAAGTGATGCAGGAGGCGTTCGCTCCGGCCGTCATCATTGGCCGCACCGACGACGAAGCGCGTGCATGGTTGCAGAAGATCGACAAACTGCTGGCCGAGCCGGTCGAATCGTAGGCTGCCTTACTCTTGACGTGCGCCACCATCGGGTCGACGCGGGGGGCTCGCACGGCTGAAGCCAGGCAGCGGCCAAGTGCGAGCGTGGCCAATAGCAGTGTGACTCCCATCAGTGTCGTTACATCGGTAGGAAGCAGTTCGAAGAGCAGGCTCGCGAGCAGCCGCCGTGAGCACCAGGGACGCTGCCAGTCCGGCACCGAGCCCGGCTCCGGCCAGCTTGTGCCAGAGCCGTGATGGTAGGCTGAAGCCCGGATTCCTGCGCAGCGTGCGCGCTGAAGGCACGCGCCCATTTCGAAATCTCCTTGTGTCCGACGCGGCAACCGATGTGGTGTCAGTCGCCGATGACCTTTTTCTTGCGGAACCAGTCGATCAGAATGTCGCGCATCAGTCCGACGTCGTTCGGAAATTGGAGGCCGGTAGAACGCAGATTCTCGGGCGTGCCCTGGTTTTCGGCAGTATAGTCGCTCACCGCCAGGGTGTACTCTTTGTCGGGATCGATCTTGCGGTCGCCGACGACCACCGGCGGGATATCGCGCCCTTTGAACGTGCCTACCAGAACTATATTGTCGAAGGGCATGATGTTCCAGATGTGACGTACCAGCAACTGCCCTTGAGGCAGAATGTCGCGCACACCTCCCAGGTTCATCCACGAGAAGTCGGCGCCGGTTTCGTCACGCAGCGCCTGCTCGATCATTCGTTTGATCTCTGGTTTCGTAAAAGCCCTTTTCGAGATCGCGAGCGGCTGGTCCACCCGTGTGGTCACTTCGTCTTCCCAATGCTTCACCGATGCGGCGACCTGAGTCTCCGGCTCGATCTTGGTGGAATCAATCGGAATGCGCTTCCAGTTCCACGAGACGGGCGCCTTTTTTTCTGTGTCCACCTTCAACTCCAGACGCCCGAGTTCCTCGCCGTACCCTTTCACCCGCACCATGACTCGGCCATCCCTGACGAGGGGCTGCTCGATGCCTCGGTGAATATGGCCGGTGATGAGAACTGGAATCTCCGGAGCGGCCTCGAGGAAATGGATTTCTTCGTCGTCGCGGATGTGAGCCAGTAGCACGATCAGGTCCGACTTGTCGCGCACCTCGGCGGCGTATTTGCGCACTGCGTCGAACACCGGCACCGTATGCCACTCGCCCAACAGTTTAGGCTGGCTCAAAGACAGCAGAGTATCGGTCATTCCGCCAATAACGGCCACACGCAATCCGTTGACATTCAAGATGACGTAAGGTTTCGGGGTGAAAAGTTGTCCCTCACCGTTGACCATGTTCGCGGAGACGATCGGGTAGTTCGCCGTCTGAATGAACTTGCGCACCTGCATCCAGCCATAATCAAATTCGTGATTGCCGAGTGTGGCGGCATCGAAGCCCATGAGATTCGCGATCTCGAAGACCGGGAGCCCGTGGAACATCGTGGAAACGGGGCTGCCCTGCACCAGGTCGCCGGCGCTCAACAAAATGCAGTCGGTGCACCCAGCGCGTTCTTTGCGGATGGCGGCGGTGAGATAGGCGAAGCCGCCGTTGTGATTTTCGAGCGGGCTGATACGCGCATGCAGATCATTCACGTGGAGGATGGTGAGTGACCGCACCTCCGCGGCGAGTGTGCCTGCGGCCAGCAGGACTACCGCCAACAGGCGCCGGATCGAGAGGGACATAAGCCTCAATTGTAACTTGGACCGCATGTTACAAAGGATGAATGCGAACCACTTGTCTCCCGGTCATTCTGCTGGGTTCTGCGATTTTGGCGCCTGCGCAGGGTCAAAAGGCGGCCATTTCGCCCGTTCAGCAGGATCTGCTCAACACCTTTTCGTCCGCTGCGTCGCGTGCCGTGATGCTGGCGAAGGCGATCCCGGCGGACAAACTCTCCTGGCGGCCCATGGAAGGCGTACGCTCCTTCAACGAGGTCTTCGTCCACATGGCCGGCAGCACGCTGCTGTTTTGCTCCTATGCGGGAGTGAAGATTCCGCAAGGTCCGGCGCACGATCTGGCGACGGTGTACATGAAGCGGGGCTTCGAGATGCCGGAGATCTTCGCCGCCGAAGCCGCCATCAAAGACCCCGCCAAGATCGTGGAAGTGATGCAGGAGTCGTTCGACCAGGCCCGCGAGTTAATCCGCAACATGCCAGATGCGGACCTCGACAAGACGGTAGACTTCTTCGGAACGCCCTACACCGAACGGCGGCTGATGATGTCGCTGAGCGAACATCTCGCCGAGCATCTGGGGCAGGCGATCGCCTACTCCCGAGTGAATCACATTGTGCCGCCGTGGTCGCAACCGCAGCCGAAGAAGTAAGACTCACTAATCTTTGGTTGGCGTGCCGTCCGGCTTGACCATCACCTCGTGCTTCTTGCCGCCCTTGGCGGTGTAATTCGCCTCGTAAAACGTGTTGCTACCCCTGGTAACCGTTTCGACCAAATCGATCTTGCCTCCGGCGACTTTCTTTTCGATGGCCGCTTTGGCTGCGGGAGGAATGCTATCGAGCGTTGTCTCTTCTTCCAGTTCGAGGAGTGCTCCGGCAGTACTCAGGTCGAAACTGCGGTGCTTGCCGTTGAGCATGGTGTCCACTTCATACTGCGTCACCCCGTTTTCCTTTTCCGTGGATATGCTCTTGATTTCGCCGCCCTTCGCCTGTTCCTGCACGGCCTTCTGCAAAGCTGGGGACAGATCCTTTAAAGCAAGTTTTTTCTCGGCCGCAAACGCGGTGACAGCGAAGATCGCCACTAGTGTGAGTGAAAGGCGCGTCATGAAAATCTCCTGCGAACCAAGATAGTCCTTTGAACATGAACTCCCCATGAACGGAGCGCCCCAACCTCTCCTCCAGGTATCGCCGGATCGCTGACGATGAACGGACCGGTTTCAGACGGTCAGATCATGTTTTGGCTGCCATTCACCGACTCCATTGGCGGAGCGTTTGGCGAGCGAAGGGTCCGGACATCCCGCATCGGCGGTTGACCGAAAAAACGGCTATATTCGCGGTTGAATTGGCTGGCGCTTTCGTATCCGACCTCAAAGGCCGCACTTGCCGCATCCAAACCATCCATGAGCATTCGTGCGCGGGCTGCCTGTAACCGAACCTGTTTCTGGTACTGAAGAGGGCTCAGGGCGGTGAGAGCCCGAAAATGATGATGTAGCGTCGACACGCCCATGCCCGCGATCTCGGCGAGTTCTTCCACTCGCAGCGGCTTCGCGTAGTTCGCTCTGATCCAGGCGATCGCTTTTGCCGTTCGATGACTCTGCTCTCCCAGTGTGGCAATCGCGCGAAGGCGTGCTCCCTCAGCACTGCAGAGGACGCGGTAGATGATCTCGCGTTGAATCAAGCCACTGAGAAACGGAATGTCCTGCGGCGTCTGCAGCAGATCCACAAGCCGGCAGCATGCGCTCAGAAATTCTACCGTGGTCTCCCCGGTGGCCATCGCAGGATTGTCATTTGGCGCCTCCGCCACTTGAATTTCTTCCCGGCTGAGAAGCTCCCGGACGACAGGCATTCCGAGTTTGAGCGACAACGCCAGGCAAGGCACTTCTTCACTTGCTTCGATCACACGACTGACCACCGGCAGATCGACCGACGTCAACAGGAATCGCGACGAATCGTAGATGAAGACGTTTTGTCCGAGTTCTACGCGCTTTCGGCCTTGGGCAATTACGGTCACGCCCGGCTCGTAAGTCATGGAGCACCGGGCCGTCGGCGCGATGCGGCGGTGCAGTGTCAGCCCGGGAATATCGGTTGCCCGGTTCTCTGCGGAGCCAATGAATGCCGCGATCTTCTGGGCTAGTTCGGCCCGCAATAAGGTCGCTCGATCTTGGGATAGAGCAGCGTCACCCGTTCGGTTTCTCACGGTAGCCCTTCGTCTCCTCTGCCCGTAGGATAGCCTCCCCGATGTGGGTGCACCAACAGTTTTTGCGGGGTGCGACAGAAATAGGCAATTAATCGGAAGGATCAGGATATCGTTCTTACCGTACTCGACTATAGTCTGAAAACAGGAGAAGGGCTCCAAAGGAGAAATATGCAGAAGCGCAAATTGGGAAAGAGCAACCTGGAGGTTTCGGCCATCGGCCTCGGCTGCATGGGAATGAGCTTCGGTTACGGTCCGCCCAAAGACAAGCAGGAGATGATTAAGGTCATCCAGGCCGCTGTGGAACTCGGCGTTACATTTTTCGATACTGCGGAAGTTTACGGCCCGTTTTTAAATGAAGAACTCGTAGGGGAAGCCCTCGCGCCCTTCCGCAGACAGGTCGCGATCGCCACGAAGTTCGGGTTCCACTTCGACGCGAATGGGAAACAGGCTGGCTTGAACAGCCGGCCCGAACACATCAAGGAGGTCGCGAATGCCTCGCTCAAGCGGCTCAGAACTGACGTAATCGATCTGTTCTACCAACACCGTGTTGATCCCACCGTGCCGATCGAGGATGTGGCCGGGGCCGTCAGAGATCTCATTCAGGAAGGCAAGGTCAGGCACTTCGGACTCTCAGAAGCAGGCGTGGCGGTGATCCGCCGCGCGCATGCGGTTCAACCCGTTACCGCTCTTCAGAGCGAATATTCTCTTTGGTGGCGAGAGCCCGAGGAGGCGATCCTTCCGGCCCTCGAAGAACTCGGAATCGGCTTTGTTCCATTCAGCCCCCTGGGCAAAGGGTATCTGACCGGCAAGATCGACGAAAACACCACATTCGACAGCACCGACTTCCGGAACACCGTTCCCCGCTTCAACTCGGAGGCCCGCAAGGCGAACCGGGCGTTAGTGGATCTGCTGGAGACGATCGCTCAGCGCAAAAAGGCAACACCCGCTCAAATCGCGCTCGCCTGGGTTCTCGCTCAGAAGCCCTGGACGGTTCCGATTCCAGGAACCACCAAACGGCATCGACTGGAGGAGAACGTCGCGGCGGCATCCATCGAGCTTAGCGCCGAAGATCTCCGCGAAATTGAGAGCGCCACAGCCGAAATTACGGTGCAGGGGGCTCGTTACTCTGAGGGCGCACAACGGCTGATCAACCGCTAAATGCGGCCGGGGAGCAACATGCGGGTCGGTATTCTCGGTTCGGGATTGATGGGCGGAAAGCTGGGAACGATTTTCGCGCGCGCTGGACATGACGTGGTATTCAGCTACGCGCGCACCAGGTCGAAGCTCGAGCGGTTGGCGCGCGAGGCCGGAGGCACAGCGCGGGCCGGGACGCCGGCCGAGGCAGTAAAGGAAGCGGACGCCGTTTTCCTGGCGGTGAATTGGCCGCGCGTAGACGATGTTCTGAACCAGGCCGGAGATCTGTCGGGGAAGGTGCTGGTCACCTGTCTGCTCCCCATGAACGCGGGCAATACCGGGCTTGTCATTGGTCACACCTCCTCAGGCGCGGAAGAACTCGCGAAAAAGGCTAAAAAGGCGAGGGTGGTTTCCGCTTTCAATACCGTACCCAGCGAAGTGCTGTTTGGAGTGTTCGACGCAAGGGGCGAGGGCACGCGACCGAGTCTGGTGTACTGTGGGGATGATGAAAAAAGCAAAGGCGTCGCAGCCGAGTTGATACGGGATGCCGGTTTCACTCCAGTGGATTGCGGCCCTCTTCGAATGGCGCGGTATACCGAGCCGTTCGCACTGCTCGTTGGGCATCTCGCCTATAACGGAAGCGACGGTCCGGAGCTGTCGTACCGTTTCGAGCGGTTCCATAAGTAGCGATAGGCAGGAGTTTGGAAATGCCGTTGGACCGGCGCGACATTGATTCGGCTGCTTACAGAATCTCCGGGAAAGGCGCGCGGCTTTCTAAGGCAATCCATGAGCGGGCGGTGAGTCGCAGAAGAAGGAGGACGCAATGAAAAGACGATCCTTTGTAGGAGGTGCATTCGCTGGTATGTCCACCACCAACGCATTTGCCGAGCCACAGAAACCGACGGCCGGTAACATCCCCACGACCACCTTTGGCAAGACTGGTGTCAAGGTGAGCGTCATCGCCCAAGGCGGAGCCCGGATGGACCTCCATCCGGATATTCAAACAGCGGCGGCTCACGTTCGCCGGATGTACGATCTGGGAATCACCTACTTCGATTGCGCGCGTGCCTATTGGGACGGGCGGTCCGAAGAGGCGTATGGAATCGGTCTTGACGGCGTTCGCAAAAATGTCTTCCTGACAACGAAGACCTTAAAGCGCACGGCGAAAGAAGTGGAGCAGGACTTGGAAACCTCCCTTCTCCTGCTGAAGACGGATCATGTCGATCTCTGGCAGATGCACTCCATAGAGAATCAGGGCGACATCGAGAAGATTCTTGCTCCCGGCGGGGCAATGGAAGCATTCGAGGCTGCGAAGAAGGCCGGCAAATGCCGCTTCATCGGCTTTACGGGCCACTTCGATCCCGAAGCCCACGCCGCTTTGCTCAAGGCGTACGACCAGTGGGACACCGTGATGATGCCGCTTCACGCAGCGGACCACGCTTACCTGAGCTTTGAAAAAACGGCTCTCCCCGTGGCTAGGGAGTTTGGTGTCGGTGTCCAGGCGATCAAGGTTTTCGGCAAGGCTTTCCTGCTGCGCTCTCTGAGCCCAACGGAGTGCCTCCGGTACGTACTGAGCCAGCCGGGCGCGCACGTGGCGATCTGCGGCGCCGGCACCCAGGGACAGATGGAAGACAACATCCGGGCTGTCCAGAATTTCAGGAAGATGACTACCGAAGAGATTTCGGATGTCCGGCAGAGGGCGATTGCCGGTTCGGGCGTGTATACCGGACCCACGCTCGAGTACTGGAAAAAGAAGGTTTAGGAGCGATTAGGAGAACGCTTGCTAACGCGCGCGGCTCGCAACGAGCCACGACTCGTGGGGGAGTGATTTTCGGAGCGATTGGGAGAACGCTTGCTAACGCGCGCGGCTCGCAACGAGCCACGACCGTGAGGGAGTGATTTTCGGAGCGATCGGGACGTCGCTTGCTTACGCGCGCGGCTCGCAACGAGCCACGACCGTGAGGGAGTGATTTTCGGAGCGATCGGGACGTCGCTTGCTTACGCGCGCGGCTCGCAACGAGCCACGACCGTGAGGGAGTGATTCTCTTGGAGCGATTGGGACGTCGCTTGCTAACGCGCGCGTCGCAACGAGCCACGACCGTGAGGGAGTGATTCCCTTGGAGCGATAGGGACATCGCTTGCTAACGCGCGCGTCTCGCAACGAGCCACGACCGTGAACTCGTGGAGTTTTCGCCAACAAGGAAAGTTCGTCGCACAGTACGCGGTGGACGACAATCAGAATTCCCTCACCACTTGGACCGTGAGAAGTCAACTGAGCTGAGGGAACGCGGCGATCATCTGGAAAGGTGGGCTCGCTCGAGGTCGAGAAACAGGTCCGCCGTGGTACTGACAAAGCGCAACGATGATTCAGAGATCAATTTCGCCTAGGCAAGCCCAAAGCGTCACCTATTCCAAACTGATCCTGTGGGTCACTCCTCGCAAGGCCTTGCGCTTCTGGCTATGGGTGGTTGTGGTCTTGGGAACTCTCAGTGTTGTGTTAATGGCACACAGATGGGCTGCTCCCATCGGCGCTGCTGGCGAACTTACCGCGGCGGCCGCCATTATCGGAGCCTGGCTGGGCATTCCGGAACTTAAGTCCGTTAAGGTCTCCGACTATATCAATCGCTTCTGTAATTGGATCTTTCTGCATCGAGGATTGGGCGGCACCAGTGTCTGTCTCACTGTCTTGCTGGCCGTATTATTTTTGGCGGTTCTGTATGGTTCAATCCAGCATTACTATTACTACTATCTGATCACCAGTCTGCATCACTTTCTGGAGATCTGGTAAAGGGCAGCGGCCCGGCGGTCTACAAACTGGAAGACGGGAAGCGCCGGTACATTCCAAACGTGCAAACGTTTAATGCCATGGGATTGGACTGGAAAAGGGTGCAAACCATTCCCGATACTCAGTTGAATAGTATCCCTCTGGGAGCGGCATTTCCATCGAAGCAATAAAATCTCGTGCACCCGGACAGGGGATTGGTGTCTGGTCTTCGGGCTGCTTGCAATTCCTGCTACGAGCAGAGAAGCAGGAAGGCACCCGGAGGAGCGCTCGTCTCATAGACACGGTCTCGCATCCTGGGACGGCCGATGCGTGTTCTGAACCGCGCAGCTAAGGCTTTACGCCTCCCACTTTCGTCCGGATCCGATAAACACTGGTGCTCGCGACGATATACAGCATCTTGCCGTCCTCATCGCCCCATGCGAGGTTGGCGACTCTCTCGGGAACCGGAATCGTTCCGAGATGTTTGCCCGCGGGTGACAGAATCCAGACACCGCCGGGCCCTGAGCCCCAGAGATTTCCCGTCCGATCGACCTTAATTCCGTCGGGCCCACCAACCCCTTTCTCCCCGGTCGCGTCGAAGAGCAACTTCCCGTCGCTCACCGTACCATCCGGCTGAACGCTGTAGCGCATCCATTTCGGCGGTCCGGAATTGGCGATGTAGAGCACCTTTTCGTCAGGAGACAACGCGATGCCATTGGGGCGCGGGAGGTCGCTGATGACGAGCTGCAGCTTGTCCCGGGCCGGCACCGCACCCGCGCGCTGATCGCGAGCTTTCGGAATGCGATAAACTCCGTTCACCTTGAGCTTCTTTTCGGGGTCGCTGTCGCCCTGCGTTGCGAGCCCATAGGGCGGATCCGTAAAGTAGAGTGACCCGTCGGAGGCGTACACCAGATCGTTGGGACTGTTCAGTGGTTGCCCCTGATACTGGTCGGCAAGGATGGTGAGGGGCGCCTTTGGATCGAGCGATTCCATGCGCCAGACGTCGCGCCCCGCATGTCCCGCCACTGTGACGCGGCCCTGCGAATCGAGCGTCATACCATTGGAGCCCGGTTCCGGTCCCGTGAATGGTTTCGATCCCTTATACCCGCTGGGATGCAGAAAGACGCTGGCTCCCTTTCCAGGGATCCACTGAATGATATTGTTCGAAGGGATCTCCGCGAAAAGGAGAGTTCCTCCACGCGTCCAGACCGGGCCTTCGGTCCACTTGTTGAATCCCGTGGCGACCCGTTCGACGCTCACATTGGTGTCGATCAGTTGATCCAGCGATGGATCCAGCTTCTGTACACCCTGGGCAAAAACGGGGCCGAGTGCTGCGATTGTAAGACTAAGGGCAATGGCGAACTTTCTCACGGACATCATTGTATACTCGCTCGCCTATTGCCTGTAGCCGTCGGTCAAAGTTCGCAGAAAGGCGATGATGGCTTGGATTTCGGTATCGGTGAGAGCGGGCTTGCCGCCGCGAGAGCGCCCGAACGGCGGACCCGTTTCGACGTTGCCGTGATAGGCGCGGGGTAGATCGTCGAACTTGATGATGGTCCCACCATCGGTTCTCGGATACCATCTGTCGGGCTCCGTATCGCGTTTCGAGTAGAACTCGAGGACTTCCTGGAGCGAGTGAAAAACACCGTTGTGGAAGAACGCTCCGCGCACGGCCACGTTCCTCAGTGTCGGCGTCATGAAGCGGCCGCAATATTCGGACCTGGAGCGAAAATCGGTCCGCTCCGGGCCGCAGAGTCCCAAGTCGTACCAGTTCGCATCAGCATTCGCCGGGATTTCGCGATTGCGCGGTACGCCCAGGGCGACCAGTGCGTAGTCGGTGAATTGAGGCGGAGTTCCGTTGGCGCCCCGGGTCGCGATGTGACAGCGGGCACAGGCGCCCTTCTCCGGGTCGCTGAACAAGTGCAAGCCACGCTGCTCCACGTCACTCAACACAGCTTTTCCATCAAGCCAGGCGTCGTACTTGCTGGTATACGGATAGAACTCGGTGTAGTTCTGCTGCCAGGCTTCGAACGCTTCCAGAATCGTCTCGAAAGCGGCATCTATGTTCGACCCGTTGTAAAGGCGCTTGAACTCGGACGCGTAGCTCGATTGCCAAACCTGCGCGACCACCTGGGCAGGATTGTCGTTGGCCATTTCATCACGCGACAGCAACGGAACACGAGCCTGGTCGCGGCTCCGGTCCATTCTGCCGTCCCATGTGAGGCCACCGGTCGGGCCACCGTCGACGCTGTCGTCGCCGGTAGTGTCGGAGTCGAAGTAATGCTCGGTGAACTGGGGCACTGCCTGGAGATACTTAAGCGATGGCACGGCTCGCCTGCCCCATCGCCGCATGTCTTTGCCGCCCGCCTGGACTGCATCCGCGTTAGGCGGTCCGTAGGCGAAGGCTGGATCGTGGCACGACGCGCACGAGAGCTTGCCCGAACCGGAAAGTGCGCGGTCGAAAAACATCTTCCGTCCCAATGCGGCCAGAGCCCGGACTCGCCGGTAGGCTTCGACACGAGATAATGTGGGGCCGCCTTGAGCCGTCGCAATTGCGGCCACTACAATCGACAGAAAGACGGGTTTGACGCGGCAAGCCACAGCCATTCATGTTCTCATGGCCGCCCGAGGACGATTAAGATTGTAGGGAACTCATGAGACCCCCCGTTCTGATTTTCGCTGTACTGGGTTGCATAGCCACTTCCTACGCGCAGAGCGCGGCAGCCGGCATCCAGGAGATCGACAACATTGTCGTGATCTTTGCGGAGAATCGCAGCTTCGATGTCCTGTACGGCACGTTCCCAGGCGCCAATGGACTGAAACAAGCTGAGGCGTCCAGCTACACGCAGCGAGACCGGAATGGCGCCATCCTTTCGGAACTACCGCCCGTCTGGCGCGGCTTGACCGCTGCCGGTGTCACGCCGCCGGTGACCGAAGCGCAGACCGCCCACCTTCCCAATAAGCCCTTTGCGATTGACGACCCAAGTGGGTTCCATACGCCGATGACTGTAGTCACCCGCGACCTGTGGCACCGCTTTTACCAGAACCAGATGCAGATCCATGGCGGCAGCAACGACCGTTTTGCTGCGTGGGCCGACTCGGGCGCGCTCGTGATGGGGCACTATGACGGATCGAAGCTGAAAATGTGGCAGATCGCGCGGGAATACACCCTGGCCGACAATTTCTTCATGGGCGCATTCGGCAGTTCATTCCTCAACCATATCTGGCTCATCTGTGCCTGTGCCCCCAGGTATCCGAACGCCGACCAGAGCCCGGCGAAGCCCACGATTTCGGTTGTGGAGCCGGATGGTGTGACCTTGAAGATCGCGGCGGCCTCGCCCCCCTCGGCGCTCAATGGGGTGCCCAAATTCGTAAGCGATGGCAATCTCACGCCGGATTTCTACGCGGTGAACACGATGCAGCCGCCCTACCAGCCCAGTTCGAACAAAGCGGCGCCGGGCGGCGATCCGGCGATGGCCGATCCGATGAATGCGACTACGCTGCCCCCGCAGACCGATCAGACCATCGGCGACCTGCTGTCCGTCAAGGGCATCAGTTGGGCGTGGTACGGAGGAGCCTGGCAATCGGCGCTATCGGGAAAGAACGCGCTGCCGGTCCCCAACTTCCAGTTCCATCACCAGCCGTTCAATTACTTTGTGACAATGGCGCCGGGAACCGCGGAGCGCGAAAAGCACCTCAAGGATGGGGGGCTCGGAGGCGACCGGTTCCTCGCGGCGATCGATGCAGGGACGCTCGAACAGGTGACGTTCTACAAACCCCAGGGCAATTTGAACGAACATGCGGGGTACACCGACGTGCTGTCGGGAGATGCTCACATTGCCGGTGTGGTGGCGCATTTACAGAAGAGTCCGCAGTGGAAACACATGGTGATCATCGTCACCTACGATGAGAACGGCGGTTTCTGGGATCATGTGGCGCCTCCCAAGGGAGATCGATGGGGGCCCGGGACGCGCATTCCGGCGATCATTATCTCGCCCTTCGCGAAGAAAGGGCACGTCGATCATACCCAGTACGATACGACCTCGATCCTGCGCTTGATTACGCGGCGCTTCGGGCTGCCGGTCCTCCCCGGCATCACCGCTCGCGATGAGAAACTGCGGACCAATGGAAGCGGTCCAATGGGCGACCTGACCAACGCGCTAACTCTGGGACGCTGACTGTGGCTGCATGAGGTGCTGGTCATCGGCGAGACATTCGAGAAGCGCCTGTCGCAGTTCTTCCAAGTCAGCCTCGTCGTTGTAAAAATGCGGTGAGACGCGCAGCCTGCCGTGCCGTGCCGACACCAGGATCCGCCGCTCCCTCAGCGACCGCTCCAATTCGCCAGCGTCCCGGTCCGGCAGGATTGCCGTCACGATTTGCGATTCGTCCGTGTTCACTTCCGCACCCAGGCCGCACAACATTGCTCTGGTCTTCGCTGCCAGTTCCAGTACCCGAGCTTCGATCGCGGCCGGGCCGGCCTGCAGCATCAGGTCGATCACCGCTCCCATTCCATAGAGCGACGGAAACGGCAGCATTCCGCCTTCATACTTCTCTGCCGTGTGCGCGAAAACGGGCTCGCCGTGGTTCAAGCTGTCGACGGATCTCCAACCCCGATCGCTCCGCCAACCCACCACGGTCGCCGGCAGTTGTTGCCTCAATTCCGGATCGACGTAAAGGAATCCGGCGCCATTGGCCGACAACATCCACTTGTAGGCATCGACGCAAAGCACCGACGGCCGCACGGTCTGGATGTCGAACTGCAGTGCGCCGACGCTCTGGGAGCCGTCCACGTAGAGCAACGCACCGCGCTCCCGCAAGAACTGCGAGATCTCTTCGAGCGGCGGACGGAAACCGGTCGCATAGTTCACTGAGCTAAGGACGGCGAGCCGCGTCCTCTCGTTTACTGCCGCATAGAACTCGGACCACGGTACCGCGCGTAAGCGGGCTCCGGAGCGCGCCAGAACCGCCGAGACATAGAGTTGATTCGGAAACTCGTCCTCGAGGGTCAGCACCTCGTCACCCGGGCGCCACGGAAGCCCCAAAACCAGAGCCGCCAGCCCCGCCGCCGCGTTGGTCACGAATGCAATGTCCGACGCCTCACAATGGATCAGCCGCGCGCACGACTCACGAATCGCATCCATGTCGTCGAACCACGTGATGTAGTCGCTGCACGCCAATTCATCCCGGCGCGCTAAATGACGGCTCATCGCATCCGCGGCACACCGCGGCATCTGGCCAAAAGCAGCCGTATTCAGATAAGTGCAATTCGCGAGTGCGGGAAACTCCGCGCGCAGTGCCTTCCAGTCGGGGGTCATCGTTTGCATTCCTCCGCGACCCGTTTTATGGCCGCGAGACTCAGTTCCACATCTTCCTCCGTGGTTGCCCACGAGGAGACGCTAATCCGCATGGCCGGGCGGCCGTGCCATTCGGTGCCGCCGCACCAGCAAGTGCCTTCAGACTGTACCTTCGCGATGACGGCGCGGGTGACGGCCGGTTCACCGAACGATACCAGCACCTGGTTAATCGCTACCTCGTTCAGAATCTCATAACCCGCTGCGCGCAGCCCCGCGGCGAATCGTTGCGCATGCCGGCATGTCCGTTCGATCAGATCGGCCAGGCCTTGGCTCCCCAGCGATCGGAGCGTGGCCCACAACTCCACGCCACGTGCGCGGCGCGACATTTCCGGGTTGTAATCGGACGGCTCGCGCAATTCTCCCTGCGTAAAATACGCCGCCGAGATCGCCATGGCTGCCCGCAGTGCGGCCGGACGCCGCACCATCGCGACTCCGCAATCGTAGCCCACGTTCAGCCACTTGTGCGCATCGGTGGCCCAGGAATCTGCAAGATCAAATCCGTCGGTGAGATGACAATACTGCGGCGAAGCCGTCGCCCACAATCCGAACGCTCCATCTACATGGACCCATGACCGCGCCTCCGCGGCCCGCCGGCAAATTGCCGCCGCCGGGTCGAACGCGCCGCTGTTCACATTGCCCGCCTGGATGCAAACGATGGTTCGATCGTCGAGGGCCGGCAAACTATCGGCGCGCATCCTCCCCTGCTCATCCACCGGCACGCGGATCACGCGCTTCCGCCCCAGCCCTAACAGTCCAAGCGCCTTCAGCAGCGAAGCATGAACCTCGTCACCGACGACCACCGTTAGCTGCGGCGCTCCGAATACGCCGTCGTTCTCCACGTCCCAGCCGGCTCGCGCCAGAAGCTCGTGCCGCGCCGCGGCCAGTCCCGTAAAGTTAGCCATGGTAGCGCCTGTGACCACCGCGCCTCCGCATCCGTCGGGAAGTCGCAGTAGTTCGCGAACCCAGTTCAGTGCCGCATCCTCCAGCGCAACGGCGACAGGCGACATCACCCGCAGCGATGCATTCTGGTCCCAAGCGCTCGACAGCCACGTAGCTGCCACCGAGGCCGGCAGCGCTCCACCGATTACGAACCCGAAGTACCGCCCGCCGGCCGTGGCGACGGTCGCTGGGGATCCGATCCGGTCCAGGGTCTCCATCAGGCTCCATGGCTCAGCGCCTTCCTCGGGAAGTTCTCCGGTGAGTTGATCCAGTTCGCGCACCGCTGCCCGATTCGGGGCGACGCGGCGCGTGCCAACACTCCTCAGATAGGCCACCGCCAGGCGCGCTGCGGAGCCCAGCAATTCCAGATTCGCCGGCTGCATGTAAGGGGTTCCCATGTTGAACTCTTCGTTCCATTCTGATCCAAAGTGGACTTGAAAAAAAGATCCACTTGGAACAAAATTGGACTGCCATGAAGCCTCACGATGTGCTACCCCAACTCGGCGCCTGGTCCGCCGGAAAGGGACCGCTGCAGCGAAAGCTGGCGCACGCCCTAATGCAGGCCATTCGCCAGGGGGCCATCAATCCGGGCATCCGGCTGCCATCGGAGCGGGATCTGGCCTATGCGTTGACGATCAGCCGGACAACCGTGGTGGCCGCTTACGAGGCGTTACGCGAAGGCGGATGGGTGGAGAAGCGCACCGGGAGCGGCACCTGGGTCAGCACGTCGGCAGAGGTTGCCGCGGCTCGGGGTGCGGCGCAGGTAGGCGCCCTGGCCGCCAGTCCTCTACTCGGAATGCTTTCGGCGAACGACGCGCATGATTTGATCGACTTCGTTTTGGGCGCGCCTCACCCGTTACCCGAACTCCCTCTCGATCGATTCATGCTGCCGCCTGAGGAGTACGGCTCTCTGGTGAACGACCGCCATTATTACCCGCTGGGTCTTCCCGCCTTGCGCCAGGCAATCGCTTCGTACTACGCCAAAGCCGGCCTCCCGACGCGTCCCGAGCAGGTTCTCGTCACTACAGGTTCGCAACAGGGCATTTCTCTTTGTGCCGCGTTGTACCTGCAGCGCGGCGACTCCGCTTTGGTGGAGGATCCGACCTACTTCGGCGTCCTGGACGCATTCCGTGTGGCGGGCGCCCGCATCGCGGCGGTGGCTGTAGACGCCGAGGGCGTGGTGCCCGCGACGCTTCGTCAGCGAATCATCGCGACGTCTTCCCGCCTCATCTATCTGACCCCCACCTTCCAGAACCCGACGGGCGCCCTGATGCCTCGAGCATCGCGCAAAGAGGTGGCCCGCATTAGCGCCGATCTCGCCGTTCCCATCATCGACGATTGCACGTTCTTCGATCTCGCTCTCGAAGGCTCGCCCCCGGCGCCCATCGCGGCCTTCGCTCCTGACGCGCCAGTCATCACCATCGGATCGTTGAGCAAACTGGTCTGGCCGGGTCTGCGCACCGGTTGGCTACGAGCACCCGAGCCCATTGTTCATCAGTTGGTCCGCGTCAAAGCGGCGATCGATCTCGGATGCCCCTTGCTCACGCAGGCCATCGCCGTCCGCCTGTTGGACGAGATCGACGAGGTCCGCAAACTGCGGCGGCAGCAACTGAAACCGCGGCGGGACCTGCTGGTGGCGCTGTTGCGCGAGCACCTCCCCGATTGGAAATTCCGCGCAGTTTCGGGAGGTCTGTTTCTATGGGCGAAGCTGCCATGTGGAGACGCCCGCGAACTCGCGCAGACGGCTTTGCGTCACGGCGTCGTGGTCCTTCCAGGTACGCGCATGTCGGAATCAGAACGGCACGCGGACTTCATTCGAATTCCCTTCATCGCTGACCTCGAATCTCTCCAAACGGGCATCCTCCGCCTCGCCGCCGCATGGCGCGAATATCAATCGGGGCCTCGCCCCACCGCAACAGTGGTCGAGCAGCGCATTGGAATGGTCTGAGAGTCCGTACCACACCCATGCTGTTAGGAAATTCTCGCGGCAGACGTGGCGCAAACACTCTGTTTGCCGTCTCGACACTCTGTCGAGACTTTTCGGGAGTCCACCAAGTCTGACAGAAAGGAAATCACTCCGTGCCGCAGATTTGGTGAGTGTTCGAAAAGCGTCGAGAAGAGTCTCGACGCGGCAAACAGAGTGTTTGCGCCACGCCTGCCGCGAGAATTTCGTGAACCGGCGCCGACCCAGTTAACACGCTCGCAATTGACCACTCCTCAAACAATGTGATAGTTTGAGATCTCCTTGAGGTGCTCGTCATGAAAGGCGAGTGAAAAGGGAAGCGGGTGAGAATCCCGCACGGTCCCGCCACTGTAAGCAGCGAGCGGCCGGCGCGATATGCCACTGTTCCTCGGAACGGGAAGGCAGCCGGTGCAGCCATGACCTGCAAGTCAGGAGACCTGCCTCGAGTGAATTGAGCGCTATGCTTCGGGCGAAAGCAGATCGTGGGGACGCCAGCCTCATCTCCGAGGTGGTATCCTTCCGTTTTTTCCTTCCCACTTTCGCATTCAGGCGTACGCGGCGATTCAAATTAAGGCCCGGACTCCTCTGCGATGCTTACCCTGATTCTCGGCGGCGCTAGAAGCGGAAAATCGCGACTCGCGGAACGGCTGGCGGCGAATGCCGGCCGCGTGAATTACATCGCTACGGCCCAAGCCGGTGACGATCCGGAAATGGTGGCGCGCATCGAGGGCCATCGTGCCCGGCGTCCGGCGTCCTGGCGAACGATCGAAGAGCCGCTCTTACTGGCCGATGCGGTGGAGCGCGCAGCTGGCGACGCTGAGGCGATTGTCGTCGACTGCCTGACGATCTGGCTGAGCAACCTCTTCTGGCAGAATCGCGAAGGTTCTGCCGGGCAGGTGGAGAACGACGTGCGTGGCGAAATCCGTCGGATTCAAGCCGTCAGTCGCCGCTGCCACATCATTCTCGTTTCCAACGAACTTGGCTGCGGCACAGTCCCCGAACCTGCCGTGACCCGCGCTTTTCGCGACATGCAGGGACTCATGAATCAGTGGGTCGCGGATGCAGCCGACGAGGTGATCCTCACCGTCGCGGGCCTTCCGTTGCATTTGAAAAAGCCAGGCCGGGAGGATGCCCGGTGAGCCTGGCGCGCATTCTCGTTGCCGGAACTCACAGCGGCGTGGGCAAGACCACCGTCGCTACCGGGATAATGGCGGCCCTGCGCAAGCGCGGGCTACGGGTGCAAGCCTTCAAAGTCGGGCCGGACTTCATCGATCCCACGTTTCATCAGGCAGCGACCGGTAGGACTAGCCACAATCTCGATGGCTGGATGTTGTCGCGGAAGACCAATCTCGATATTTTTGCGCGCGCCGGCGAAGACGCGGACGTTGCCGTCATCGAAGGCGTCATGGGGCTCTTCGACGGCAAGGGCGCGCCTTCACTATCGGGCACGACGGCGGAGATGGCACTCTGGCTGGACGCGGCGGTGGTGTTGGTTCTGGATGCGGCGGCGATGGCCGGGAGCGCGGCGGCCATCGTCCACGGTTTCGATACCCTGATCCCCGAACTCCGTGTGGTGGCGGTGATCTGCAACCGTGTGGCGGGCGATAAGCACTACAGCTACGTGCGGGACGCGATCGCCGCGCGCTGCCGCCCCGTGCCGGTGGGGTATCTTCCCCGCGACGCCAGTTTCGCGATCCCCGAACGGCACTTGGGTCTCTACCAAGCTCACGAAGCGCTCACCGAAGATCGCCTCGACCGGCTGGCAGCGTCTGTCGAATCGCATATCGATCTCGACCTGGTGCTGTCTCTGTCCGCGCGCTCGCGTGTGCCGGTGGCAGCGCCACGAAGAACTGAACCAAGAGAGCCGCGAGCGCGTATCGGCATAGCCCGCGATGCGGCGTTCTGCTTCTACTACCAGGACAATCTCGATCTGCTGCGCGCGCTAGGGGCCGATCTCACCGAATTCAGCCCCGTGGCCGACCGCACGCTGCCGCCGGACTTGGATGGTCTCTATCTGGGCGGCGGGTACCCGGAGTTATACGCCGAGGCGCTCTCGGCCAACCAATCGATGCGTAACGCGGTTGCGGCATTCGTTGCGCTGGAGGCTCCGGTCTATGCCGAATGCGGTGGATTCATGTACCTCACCGAAGCAATCATCGGAGCCGATGGCCGTCGCTGGCCGATGGCGGGGATCTTTCCCACCTGCACCCGCATGCAGACGCGCCTCGCGAAGCTCGGCTACATCGAAGTCGAAGGAGCGGATACCGAAGGCTGGCTGTCAAACGGCGAACACGCACGAGGGCACGAGTTCCGCTATTCCCTCATCGATCCGATGCCTGCAACGATATCGCGAGTCTACCGCGAGCCGGCGGAAGGATACCGCACGCGGTCAGCGGTGGGGAGTTACATTCACCTGCACTTCCTCTCCTCTCCCGGATTTGCCGAAAGCTTCGTAAAGAGTTGCGCCGACCGGCGCGCCAGGATTTCATAGATGAACCGAATTGTGCTGGCCTTGTTCCTTTGTCTTCCTTGCCTCTGCGGCCTGGCGAGTGCCGCGGATGTCGCGGTGCACGTGGCCGATCCTCACCAGGCGGCCGTCCCGGGGGCGACCATCTCGCTGCTCCCCCGCAACGGAGGCGAGAGCCGCCGGGTGACGACGGACGCGAACGGCTCGGCACGCTTCACCGGAATTGCCGAGGGCGAATACTTCCTACAGGGCGAAGCGCCGGGCTTCGACGCCACTGCACCGCAGCTAGTCGCGCTGAAGGGCGAGGCGACTACCGAGGTATCGCTGTCACTTGGATTATCGAACGTGCATGCGAGCGTGGTCGTAACCGCATCGGGTACACCGCAAACCACCGACGAAGTCTCCAAAGCCCTGACTGTTGTCGATGCGGAGACCATGAGTCTCCGGAACGATCGGTCGATCGGAGAAGCGCTGTTAGATGTGCCCGGGCTCCGCGTGCAGCAACTCGGCGGACCCGGTTCCACCACGTATTTTAAGATCAGGGGATTGCGGAATGCGGACACGGCTGTGCTGGTCGACGGCTTGCGGCTGCGCGATGCGGCGGGTACGCAGGCCGACGCCTCAGGCGTGCTGCAGGACTTGGTCATCACCGACACAAGCCAGATCGAGGTGCTGCGAGGGGCCGGCTCGTCGCTCTACGGAACGGATGCCACCGGCGGTGTGGTCAACATTGTCACCGACGAGGGAGGCGGCCGGACGCGGGGTTCTGTGATGGTCGATGGCGGTTCACTCGGCACCGTGCGCGGAACGGCTCACCTGGCGGGCTCTTTCGACCACGATCGCGTGCAGTACAGTTTCGGGGCGACTCACTGGGACGTGATGAGCGGCGTCGATGGCGATGGCCCTGCCCGCAATACGAGCGGACAGGGACAGATCACCTATAGACTATCGAGCATCGCTACGATTTCGGCGCGGATCTATTCCGGCGATTCGTTCAGTTTCGTGCGCCTGACGCCGCGGAGCGTCGGGACACTGCCGGCCACTGGTATCGTTGACGCTGTGCCGGTGTCGCTTACCGCGGAGCACCAGTACGAATCGGGGACACCGCTGTCGCAGCTTGCTATTGGCAACGCGACGTTCATGCCCGCCGCATTCAACCCTGACAGCACGCGCGCCGGGCGCTTCTTCACAGGCGCGGTTCGACTCTCGATCCGCCCAACTGACCGCCTCGGGTTCACCGCGCAGTACCAGGATCTGACGACAACCCGCAACTATGGCGACGGCCCGGCCGGTCCGGGCAGCCAGCCTGCGGGGACTTCGCTATCCAAGTATCTGGGCACGATACAAACCGCGAACATCCGCATCGACGCCGCACTTGGCCGGTTTCAGCGTATTGACGCGGGTTACGAGTTCGAGAATGAGAATTTCCAGAACCGCCTATTGCCGCCATCCCCAGCCACTCCTTTCTTTACCAATGTCAGCCAACGAAGCAACGCCGTCTTCGTTCAGGACCAGGTGCGCTTCCTGGACGGACGCCTGCAATTTGCTGGTGCCTACCGCGCCCAGTGGTTCACGCTCGACCAGCCGTTTTTTCAGCCCGTGGCCGGAGCGCCTTTCGCGGGGCAAACGTTCGCGGCGCCTCCCACTGCACAGACCGGCGATACCTCGGCTGCCTACACGCTCCGCAGGTCCAGCACCAAGTTCCGGGTCCATGCGGGCCGCGGCTATCGCGCCCCATCGCTCTACGAACGCTTCGGCGTCTTCTACAGCGGATCGGCATACACGCTCTACGGCGATCCCGGCCTGCGGCCCGACCGCTCCAGTTCAATCGATGCCGGCGTCGATCAGTTACTCTGGAATTCCCGGGTGCAGTTCTCCGCATCGTATTTCTACACCCGGTTGAATGAAGTGATCGTTTTCGATACGTCGGGCGCAGTCAACCCGGTCACCGATCCACTGGGGCGCAGCGGCGGCTACCGCAACACGGGCGGCGGGATCGCTCGCGGCGTTGAGTTCAGCACGACGATGGCGGCAACGCGATCTCTGCAACTGGCGGGCGCCTATACCTACACGGACGCGCGCCAGCAGACGCCGCTGGTCGCCGGCGTGTGGCAGACCTACGAGATTCCAAGGCAGCAATATTCGCTTTCGGCGACGCAAAGAATCTCACCGCGCATCACCGCGTTCTTCGCCTTCACAGGATCGTCGAACTACCTGGTGTCGGTTTCGGGGCGGGCGTTCCGGTTTGAGGGTCCCGAGCGCGGGCAACTCGGCGTGAGCTACCGGCGGCCTTTGAGCGAATTTCGTGCCATTCGTTTTTACGCCAAGGCCGACAATCTCTTCAATCAGACATATTATGAGAACGGCTTCCGCACGCCTGGGATCACGATGACTGCCGGAACACAATTTGCGTTTTAAAGCCATGCGACCGAAACGGCTGTTCCTCCTCACTGTGTTGCTTGCGGCCACTGCGCCCGCCGCCGACGTCCCGCAGCGGATCGTATCTTTGTCCCCAGACCTGACGGAGATCCTCTACGGTGTCGGAGCGTTCAGCCGTGTCGTCGGCGTCTCGGATTACGACACGTATCCGCCCGAAGTGACCAAACTTCCGCATCTCGGGCAGTTGCACAGTCCCAATCTGGAAAAACTTACCGCGCTGCGGCCCGACCTGGTCATCATCAACAACGCCGAGGCTCCGTTTCTGGAAGCGACGCTGAAGGAATTGGGGTTGAAGACGCTGATCACCTCCAACCACTCTCTGGAGGAGGTCTATCAAGCGGTGATCGCCATCGGACGAGCGACGGGCAGTGAGAGCGAAGCGGTCAAGCTGGTGGCGTCGATGCGGCAAGGACTGGATCGCGTGGCGCGCAAGATGTCAGGGGCGCCCAAATCGCGGGTGGTGCTGGTCGTGGATCGCACTCCGGGAACGCTGCGCGATCTCTATACCGCCACCGACGGAAGCTTCCTCGCCGAGCTGGTTGGCCTTGCCGGGGGACGCATCGCCGTGCCGCCAGTTAAGACCGGCTACGCCAAACTCAGAAAAGAGGATCTTCTGGCGGCCGACCCCGACATTATTCTCGATTTCATCCACGGACCCAAGAGCCGCTTCGCGGGCGATCCCCTGGAAGCGTGGCGAGAGATGCCCGAATTGAAAGCCGTGCGCAACCAACGGGTAATGGGGGTCAATCAGGATTTCGTGCCGCACGCCTCGCAGCGCATCGTGCAGACCGCAGAGTTGTTCGCGCGCCTGATTCACCCGGAGATCCCATGATTCCTGCGATGGCGCGTCCCTGGCTCGTGGCCGAACATCTCGCCTACACGTATCCGGGCGGAAAACTGGCGGTGCAGGATGTCAGCATGAACGCGGCGCCCGGCTCCTTGACCGCGGTGATCGGCGCCAATGGCTCGGGAAAGACCACGCTGATCCGGATGCTGGCCGGGCTGCTGCGCCCACAGTCAGGACGCCTCCTGCTCGGTGATATTCCCTTTGAAGATTGGCAGCCTCGCCTGCGCGCCCGCGAAATCGCCTATGTGCCGCAATCCACTGCCACCGCCTTTCCCTTCCGTGTGATCGACCTGGTCCTGAGCGGCCGCACTCCGCACACTTCGCGATTCCGCTTTGAGAGTGCGCATGATACGGATAAGGCGATGGAGGCACTCGACGCGGCTGGCGCCGCGCACCTCGCCGGCAGAAGCTACACCAGTCTTTCCGGAGGTGAGAGGCAGATGGTGATCCTGGCCCGCGCGCTGGCGCAAGAGCCGCGATTGCTGCTGCTCGACGAGCCGTCATCGTCGCTCGATCTGAAGCACCGCGCCGATCTGATCCGGACGCTCTCGCGGCTTCGCGATGCAACGCTTCTCAGCGTCATCATGATCACGCACGACCTGCAACTAACCGGAGCGGTCTTCGACCAGGTGCTCGCGCTACGCTGCGGAGCCGTTGCCGCGCAGGGCAAGGCGGAAGATGTATTGCGAGACGACCTTCTGCGCGAGATATACGACGATCCGAATGTACGCTCCCAGCGGGTAGGCGATCAGACGCTGGTCTGGGTCGAGCTATGAGAGCCGCTATAGAGACCGTATCTGGTACCGCCGTGCGGCCGCCGCCTGTAGGTGCGCGCGTGGTGAGAGCGCTGGTGATCCTGACGCTCGTCCTGGTTGCTTCCGTCGTGATTGGACTGGCGGTGGGCAGCCAGCGGATCGATCCCGCGAGCCTCTTCTCCGATTCTTTCTCGCGGACGCTCTTCTTCCGTCTGCGGCTTCCGCGTGTCCTCATGGGGCTGGTGATCGGCGCTTCGCTCGCCGTCACCGGCGGCGCACTGCAGGCGCTCTTCCGGAATCCGCTTGCCGATCCCTACACGCTCGGGGTATCCGGCGGAGGGGCACTGGGAGCCAGCGTGGCGATCGCGCTGGGCTGGGGAGCGCGGGTCGCAGGTGTGCCGCTGGTCTTCCTTACCTCCTTCGCGGGGGCGCTGCTGGCGGTAACGATGGTGATGACGATTGCGCGCACAGGCACAGTCATCCTGCCGGGCGCGCTGTTGCTCTCCGGTGTGGCCGTCAATCTGGTATCGGCGGCGGCAGTGCTGACCATCCAGTACCTCACCGACCCGACCAGCGCATTGCGCATCCTGCGCTGGCTGATCGGCAGTCTCGACGTCGTGGGCCTGGCGCCGATTGGCCGCATGCTCATCGTCCTGGTGCCAGCGTGGCTGGCCCTCCTGACCCTGTCGCGGCAACTGAACCTTCTGGCAATCGACGAGGACACCGCCGCCACTCTCGGCGTGAATGTCCGCCGTTGCGAACGAATCGTTCATGGGCTGTGCGCGCTCATCGTCGGAGTGACGGTCTCTGCCGGAGGGGCTGTGGGTTTCGTCGGCTTGATCGTGCCGCACGCGGTGCGGCTGATGTTCGGCGAAGACTTGCGGATCGTCCTGCCCGGATCGCTGCTGCTGGGCGCTTCGTTCCTGATTCTCGCGGACGCGCTGGCGCGGACGGTGCTGCCTTCGAGTGAATTGCCTGTGGGAGCCGTCACCGGACTCATGGGCGGCCCCGTGTTCCTCTGGCTGCTGCGCCGCCGCCAACAATATGCGGCGATGTGAGGAAGACATATGAACACTCCTCGCAACCTTGCCTGTCTCGTCGTTCTGGTCGGTATTCCGGGCTCGGGAAAGAGTACTTGGGCGAGACGCAACGGAGCGGGCGCAGTCCATGTTTCACAGGACGACCTGATCGACGCCATCACGCCGGACGGATTCGATCATATCTATTGTCCGATCTACAAGGCGGCGGAAGAGGCCGTGGCGCGCGCGGCTCTTGCCGCAGGACACACCGTCATCGTGGACCGCACCAACCGGACGCGCGCACACCGGCAGCGCTGGATTCGCATCGCGCGGGAGATGGCCTGTCCCTCGATTGCACTTGTGATGACCACGCCGGAAACTCTCTGCCGCAAGCGCAACGCCGGACGTGACGGTGTCCGCCGCGTTAGCGAAGAGCGCATGGAGCGAATGATCGCCGCGCTTGAGCCGGTAGGGCTCGACGAAGGATTCGCGGCCATTCATTACGGCGATTCGCACAGACTGGATGAGATTCTGTCGGGAGACTTTCGAATGGAGGGGGCATTTACATGAGCATTGCCACGAAGCGGGGCGACGGCGGACAGACCGGCCTAGCCGGCGGAATCAGGGTATCGAAGACTCATCCGCGCGTCGAATGCTACGGCACGATTGACGAGCTGATCTCGCAGATGGGTTTCGCTCGGTCGATCTGCACGGATGCCGAAATCGGCGAGCGCGTGAAGACGATCCAGCGAGAACTGTACAAGGTCGGTTCGGCGATCGCAACCCCGCCCGAGTCGAAGAAGACGCCGCCGGAGATCACTCCGGCGATGGTGGATGCGCTCGAAGCCGAGGTTCATAGGATCGAGGCCGAGCCGGGCGTTCTGGCGGACTGGTCGCTGCCGGGAGGCACGCCCGACGCCGCCGCACTGGATGTGGCGCGCACTGTGTGCCGTCGCGCGGAACGACTGGCCACTGGCCTGATGGAAGCAGGCGTGATCCAGAACCCGTCCATTTTGGCATACCTCAACCGGCTCTCCGACGTGCTTTGGCTATACGGGCGATTGGTGGAAGCGCGCCGTGGCGTGGATTCCTCGCTGCGTACCGAAGATAAGCCGGGACCGCGCTGGTCCCGTGCATGGTGAGTTGCGATATGTTGCCAGGCAGTCTTTTCTCTGCGGACGAACGCAGGGGCGTCTACCGCGCGATCCACGAGCGGCGCGACGTTCGGTCGCAATTCCTGCCCGATCCCATACCCGGCGACGTGCTTGGCAGAATCCTCGATGCGGCGCACCATGCACCGTCGGTCGGCTTCATGCAGCCGTGGGACTTCATCGTGATCCGCGACCGTACGGTCCGTGAGGCGGTTCAGGGCAACTTCGAACGTGCCAGAATTCGCGCTGCCGAGGCCTACCAGGGCGAGCAGCGCGAGCTTTACCTGAGCCTGAAACTGGCGGGCATCTTAGAGGCTCCCCTCAACATCTGCGTCACCTGCGATCGTGGCCGCCGTAAGGGGAGCGCGCTGGGTCGCCAGACCGACCGGGATGTCGATCTCTATTCGACGGTGTGCGCCGTACAGAATCTGTTGCTCGCGGCACGCGCCGAATCACTCGGCGTCGGCTGGGTCAGCATTCTCGATTTTGAAGACCTCAAGATGATTCTGGGAGTGCCACCGGACGTTACCGTGGTCGCCTATTTGTGTGTCGGGTACGTCTGCGAATTCCGCCCTCGGCCCGATCTCGAGGAGAAGGGTTGGGAGACACGGGAGAGTCTCGCTAAAGTCATTCACTTCGATCGGTGGGGAATTTGCGATGGGGACCTCCAATCATGAGTGCACGCGCGCTGATGATTCTGGGAACAGCATCGCACGTCGGCAAATCGCTGCTGACCGCGGGTTTGGGCCGGATCTTCTCTGACGACGGCGTCCGTGTCGCTCCCTTCAAGGCGCAGAATATGTCGTTGAACTCGGCGGCGACGCCGGATGGCCGGGAGATCGGGCGCGCGCAGGCTTTGCAGGCCGAAGCGTGCCGCGTGGCGCCCTGCGCCGAGATGAATCCGGTTCTCATCAAACCGTCGTCGGAAACGGGGTCGCAAATCGTGTTGCTCGGCCGCGTCTTGGGACAAGTGTCGGCCTCCGACTACCATCTGCGCCGCGTCGAGGAGTTGTTTCCAGCCGTGCTCGAAAGCTACCAGACGCTCTCGAAGCGCTACGATCTGATCCTGCTCGAAGGCGCGGGTTCTCCGGCGGAGATCAATTTGCGCGAGCACGACATTGTCAATATGCGGATGGCGCACGCGGCGGATGCGGCCTGCCTGCTGGTTGGCGATATCGATCGCGGCGGAGTTTTTGCGGCGTTGCTCGGAACGATCGAACTGGTGGAGCCGGAGGACCGCGCGCGAATCCGCGGCTTCGTCATCAATAAGTTCCGCGGCGATCAGGCACTGCTGCGTTCCGGCGTCGAGATGATGGAACGGCGCCTGGGGATTCCGTGCGCCGGCGTCGTACCGTTTCTGCGCGGGGTGGGTCTGGAGGAAGAGGACAGCGTTGCCATGGAGGACCGGCGGACGCCGGACCGCGCCTGGCGATTCCCGGATACGCCCTCCCGACCCCTGCGAGTGGGCGTGGTGGCGTTCCCGCACATGGCGAACTTCACCGATTTTGATGCGCTCGCCATGGAGCCCTCGGTTGCCTTGGCGTTCCTTGAGGACGCCGCAGCCGCGAGTCTCGCCGATGTGCTGATCCTGCCTGGCAGCAAGCAGACTCTCGACGATCTGACGTGGCTTCGGACGCGTGGCTTTGCGGATCTTCTCCCGATGTATACGGGCTTGGTGATCGGCATCTGCGGCGGTTTCCAAATGCTCGGACTGTCGATTGAAGACCCCTCAGGCGTGGAGAGCGGCGGTGTGTCCCGCCAGATGTCTGCTCTTGGTGCCCTGCCGGTTCGCACGGTGATGCGTACCGGCAAGACGGTGCGCCGCGCTACCGGGACCGCCCGTCTGGCCGCCGCGCCCTCGTTCAGCGGGTACGAGATTCATATGGGCGAAACGGTGTACGAACACCCCGCCGAGCCGTTCGCGGAGATCGTGCGCGAGGGCGACCCGCAGCGAGTTTCGGACGGCGCGATGGTGGCGTCAGGAAAGATCTGGGGGACCTACATTCACGGGATTTTCGACGATGATGCTTTCCGGCACAGCTTCGTCGACTCCGCACGAGAAGCGAGTGGGCTCGCGCGGGCGTCGAAGTATGTCTGCGCCACCGCCGAACGGCAGGCACGGATCGATCGCTGGGCCGACCACCTGCGGCAATCGCTCGATATGAATATGATCCGCGAATGGGCGGGAGGCTCCGTGTGACGCCGTTACGGCTGCTAGCGGCCTATTCCGCGGACTTGGTTTTGGGCGACCCCGAATGGCTGCCCCATCCGGTGAGATTCTTCGGTCTGCTCGTCAGCGCCGGGGAACGCTGCGTACGGCCTCTCTGCCAAGGGCTGAAGAGCGAATTGCTCGCCGGTGCCGTGCTGACGGGCTCCGTCGTATCGCTCGGTTGGGCGCTTGGACTGCCCCAGAATGCAGTCTGGCAAGTGGCGTTAGCGTGGACCGCCCTGGCGACGCGCTCGTTGTTGGACGAAGCGGGCGCGGTAATTCAGGCAGTCGAAGCGCATGATCTGGTACGCGCGCGCCAACTACTTTCGCGCATCGTCGGCCGCGATACCGGGCATCTCAATGAGAGCGAGATTGCGGTGGCAGTAGTGGAGACGCTTGCCGAAAGTACCTGCGATGGCATCGTCGCTCCCCTCTTCTGGCTGGCGGCGTCGGGCGTTCCCGGTGCGATGGCTTACAAAGCGATCAACACCCTCGATTCGATGATCGGCCATCCCGAGCCGCCCTATCGTTATTTCGGGCGCGTCGCCGCACGGCTCGATGATCTTGCCAACCTGGTCCCGGCTCGCCTGACGGCCTTGGGTATTGTGGCTGGCGCTGCGATTCAGGGTCTGGACGCGGCGCGGGCGCGGCAGATCTGGTGGCGTGACGGAAGCAAGCATGCGAGCCCCAACGCGGGGCAAAGTGAAGCCGCCATCGCCGGTGCGCTGGGCGTGCGACTCGGGGGCGCGCGCTCTTACGACGGCCACGCGCACGATGCTCCAGTGCTCTACCGAGAGGGTCGGCCGGCCGCCATTCAGGACGCTCGTGCGGCGCTATCGCTGGTGGCGTTGGTATCGGGTCTGGCCTTCGGCGCTGCGCTGCTGGCGGTGGCAGGGAGGCGCAGGCGGTGACAGTGCACGGCGGAGATGTCTGGCAAGTGGAGGCGGAGACGGGAATTCCGGCAGGGGAGCTTCTGGACTTCAGCGCCAACATCAATCCTCGCGGCTTGCCCACCGGCGCCCGGGACAAGCTCACGAGAGATGCCTCCGATGCGAGGCTGTTGGGGCTCTATCCGGATCCATCGGCGAGGCAGTTGCGCCAGGCGCTGAGCGAGCATCTCCGTATTCCGCCTGAGTCGATTGCCGTCGGACCGGGGGCGGAGTCGCTACTTGGACCTGCCCTGCGCTGCTTGCGTGCCCGGCGCGCGCTGGTTCCGGTGCCGGCTTTCAGTGAGTATCGCAGAGTCTGCGAGCAGCAGGAGGTCGAGTACGTCCCATTTGCGCTCGACCGCTCGGCCATGTTCCGCGTCCCCATTCCGGGCCTTTCCGAGCGCATGGCCGCGAAAGACTGCGATCTCGCCGTTCTGAATAACCCGCACAATCCCTCGGGCTCAATGCTCGACGCGCGGGAGATCCGCGCCGCGTTGGATGCGATACAGTCGCGCGGCGCGTCGCTGCTCGTTGATGAAGCTTTCATCGATTACGCTCCCGCCGAGACACTGGCTGCCGAGGCCGCAGTCCGGCCAGGGCTGGTCGTCATCCGGTCGCTGACGAAATTCTATGGGTGTCCGGCATTACGGGTCGGTTATGCGATTGCCCATCCCGCGAGCATTCGCGGTATCGTCTCCTGCTTGCCGACCTGGCCGGTCACCCAACTGGCAATGGATGCGCTGGCAGAGGCGATTGCGGACCGCAAATTCGCGGAAGAATCTTTGCGCGAAAATGCGATCGAGCGTGAGCGCCTGGGCGCGGCATTAACAGCCCTCGGTTTGTCAGTTTTCCCATCGGCGGCCAACTTCCTGCTTCTGGAGTTGACTGCATCGATGCCGATAGCTGCGGCTTTGCGAGCGCGCCTGATCGAGAGATACCGAATCCTGATCCGCAATTGCGACTCCTACGAGGGTCTTGCTCCGGGACGCTATGTGCGTGTCGCGGTGCGGTCCGCCGGCGAGAATGGACGCCTGATTCACGCACTTGCCGGGATTTTGAGACAAAGCTATTGAGACAACCACCATGACGCTTCTCGAAAAGACCATCCAGGAGATCAGCCCTGTCGATACCGGCTGGATCGATGAGGCCGCACTCCGCCAGCTTGAGCTCACCAAGCCCCCGGGAAGTCTCGGACGTCTCGAGGAAATCGCCAACCGATGCGTCGCCATACGCCAGCGCTTCGATCTCACAGCCGTCCGGCCGCGCATCGTGCTGTTCGCGGCCGATCACGGTGTTTGCGCAGAAGGAGTCAGTGCGTATTCGCAGGCCGTAACCGCGCAAATGGTGCTGAACTTTCTGCGCGGCGGCGCTGCCATCAACGCGCTCGCGCGCACGGGGAGCATTGAATTGAAGGTAGTCGATGTCGGCGTGGCGATGCCCTTGCCACCATCAAGCGACCTGATCAGCCGCCGTGTGGCTTCCGGCTCGCGCAACTTCTGCGAAGGCCCGGCGATGACGGAAGCGGAAATGAACGCCGCCCTGGAGACCGGTATCGAACTCGCGCGCGACGCGGCTGTGGCTGGCTGTGACTTGTTGGGTTTTGGCGAAATGGGGATCGGGAACACCACGTCGGCGAGCGCCATCGCCGCCGCCCTGACAAAACAACCAGTCGAGGTTGTGGTTGGCCGCGGCGCCGGCGCCGATGAGGCATGCATGGAGCGTAAACGTTCCGCTGTTCAACGTGCACTCGCTCTGCACGCCGCTCAACTGGATAACCCGTCAGGTGTGCTGCGCAGCGTCGGCGGTCTTGAGATCGCCGCCATCTACGGCTTCTGCCTCGGGGCAGCGGCCCAGCGCCTGCCTGTGGTCATGGACGGTTTTATTGCAACTGCCGGAGCGGCCCTGGCGGCGCGCCTCTGTCCCGCAATCGCCGGCTATCTGTTCGCGTCGCATCGCTCGCCCGAGCCGGGGCATGGGTATCTTCTCGCGAAGTTGGGACTGGATCCACTGCTCGATCTGCGCATGCGACTCGGGGAAGGGACGGGCGCGGCCCTGGCGATCCCAGTGATCCAGGCAGCCGTCGCGGCGTTCACCCAGATGGCGACGTTCGCCAGCGCGGGGGTCTCCAACAAGTGAAGTCGCTGCTGGCGGCGGTAGCCTTCCTGACGCGGATTCCGGTCGGGCGGATCACCACCTTCGATGCAATGGATGTCGCTCGTTCCTCCGGCTGGTTCCCGCTCGTTGGGGCGCTGCTTGGAGCACTTCAGGGATTCGCTGCCACCCTGCTGAGGAACCGCCTTCCCCTCGGCGTGGTTGCGGTCCTGCTAATCATCCTGGACGCGCTCGCGACCGGTGCTTTGCATTTCGATGGCCTTGCGGACGCCGCCGATGGATTCGGAGGAGGGAAGAATCGCGAGGACGTCTTGCGGATCATGCGCGATCACGCGATCGGCAGTTACGGAGGCGTGGCGCTGGCGGCTTGCGTGGGGCTCAAGGTGACGGCGTACGCTGCGTTGTTGGCGCAGGCTGACTGGCTCGCGGCGTTGATCCTGATACCCGTTTTGGGGAGATGGTCGATCCTGCTGCTCACAGCGGCTCTGCCCTATGCGCGGCCATCCGCATCGCCGGTTGCCGGCATGGGGAAATGGCAACTGGTCTGGGGCACAACCATAATAGCGTTATCCGTGGTTTGCGCGATGTCCGCGCGGGCGGGGATTGCGGCGGCCATGGTCGTGGTTGTGACGGCTTGTTTCGGCATGTATTGCAACCGCCGCATTGGAGGCATTACCGGGGACACGCTCGGAGCCAACGTTCAGCTTTGCGAAAGTGCGGCATTGCTGACATTTCTCTGGTCGGGTTCCGCGCGATGACGAGGCTTTGGCTGATCCGGCACGGCGAACCGGCTGCCGAAGCCCGTCGCCACTGTTATGGCTCACTGGACGTCAGGCTTTCCGAATACGGCCGTGCGCAGATGGCCGAAGTAGCCCGGTATCTCCAAGCCGAACCGCTGGCCGTCATCTATGCCAGCACGCGTTCCCGTGCGCTCGAAAGCGCGCAGATTCTCGCGGCCGCCCACTCGTGTCCCGTCGAAGTCGTCCCGGATCTTCGTGAAATCGACTTCGGCGATTTCGAAGGGCTCGCCTACGATGAGATCGCCGCCCGCTACCCCGATCTCTACCGGCAGTGGATGGAGACGCCGACTGAGATCCGGTTTCCGAATGGGGAAGCGTTTGGCGAGATGCGCGCCAGGGTACTTCGGGCCGCGGAAGCAATCCGTCTCGAACGCGCCGGACAAACAGCCGCGATCGTTAGCCATGGCGGTGTCAATCGGATCTTGATCGCGCACGCGCTGCAGATGCCTGACGAGTGTCTGTTCCGTCTGGCCCAGAATTATGCGGCGATCAACCTCCTCTCGTTTGTGGATGGGGTTCCCTCGGTGCAGTTGATGAATCACCACGTGGGAGCGTGAGGCCTCTCCAGCTTCAATCCTTCAGAAAGGAAAGCAACGCGGCCAACGTCTCGGCCGGGACCTCCTCGGGTAGGAAATGTCCGGCCGGCAGAGCCTTGCCGGTGACATTCACTGCATGCTCACGCCAGATCTTCATCACGTCGTAGAGACGGCCCACCGTTCCGCGTTCGCCCCACAGGACAAGCAGCGGGCACAACACCCGCTTCTCTCCATCTTCATTGGAATGTTCAATGTCGATGGTGGCGCCGGCACGATAGTCCTCGCAGGTTGCATGGATTGTGGCCGGATCCCGAAAGCATCGCAGATACTCGGCTAACGCCTCGGGTGTAATCGTTTCCGTTCCGCCCGTGGGCCGCAGAAAACGCGATCGCAGGTAGAACTCCGCATTATCGCCGATCAGCGTCTCGGGAAACGGCGCCGGTTGGATCAGGAAGAACCAGTGAAAGTACTGCGTGGCGAACTCACGCGTCATCATCGAATACGGCAGCGGCACGATGTCCAGGACCGCGGCGCGCGTAACGCGATCCGGGTGCTCTACAGCCAGGCGCCACGCCACGCGGGCGCCGCGGTCGTGACCGGCGACTGCGAAGCGATCGTACCCGAGAGCATGCATCACTTCGACCTGATCGAGCGCCATGGCGCGCTTCGAGTATTTCACGTGGTTCTCGCCGCCAACCGGTTTGCTGCTGTCGCCGTATCCGCGGAGATCCACCAACACTACGGTGAACTGCCTGGCGAGTTCCGGCGCGATCTTGTGCCACTCGGCGTGCGTTTGCGGATAGCCGTGGATGAGCAATAACGGCGGACCGCTGCCGCCACGCAGCGTGTGGATCGTCGCACCGGAGGTCTGGATCTTTTGCGGCTCGAAGCCGGGAAAGAGGTTGGTCATGGCGCTATCCAAGGCGGCCGAGGATCTCTTCGGGAGTGGCGCGACCCCAGGTTTCATTGACTAAAACAGTGAACGTGTCGTTATGCGGTGCCGAAAGGATAAAACCCGCATTCTGAGCCCGCCGTTGAAAGGCTTGGGCGTCAACCCCTTTGACGCGGAGAGAAAAGATGTTGGTGCCGTTTGGCACGCGGGTCACTTCGAAGCGCGCGTCGGACTGAAGCGCCGTGATCACTTTCTCAGACGTGGCGCGAGCCTGAGCGTACCGTTCGGGGAAGCCTTCGAAGAAATGGAGCGCGACAGAGGCAAAGGGCCACACGTGGGAGAGTCCGTTGCCGAACATCCGGCGCGTGTGAAACAGATTCTCGAGGAGGCTCTTGGGACCGGCAAGCACGGCGCCGCTGGCCGCGTTGAAGTACTTGTACATGGAGATATAGACGGTGTCGAACAGCGCGGCATACTCGCGCACAGGGCGGCCGCTGTAGGCGGAGGCGAGATACAGCCGGGCGCCATCGAGGTGCAGGCCGATCCCGCGGCCGCGAGCCCACTGGCTCACGCGCTTCATCTCGGCGAAGTCAAAGGTTTCGCCCGTTTTGCGGCGCACGGGAGTCTCGATCTGAATGGCGCCGATCGGCACCGAGACGCGGCCGGATGCCCCGCGGCTGGCTTCGCGTTCGATATCGTCAACCGTGAAAGTAGCTTTGCCAGGAGCAAGAGGGACGAGATGGAGTCCGCTGAGCGTTTGGCAACAATCGCCGCAATCGTTAAAGAGGTGGCACTCATTTTGGACCAGTACGCGTCGTTTCTCACCGGCCAGCAGGCGCACAGCCAGGTGATTGGCCAGTGTCCCGGTAGAGAGCCAGACGGCGGTCTCTTTGCCGAGGGCAGAGGCCACCGACTGTTCAAGCTGGGCGACCACTCCGCCGATGGAGTATTCATCCGGCTGTATGGTGGCGGAAAGTTTTTGTAGGAGCGCCGCGTACTCCGCTGGAGTGTGGTGGATGCCGTCGCCATTGGCCTGTATCTGGGCCGTGCCAGTTTCGGCGGAAGCGGCGGCAGTTGCGGCGGCCAGGACTGGGGAGGCGAGGAATGTGCGGCGGTGCATATGAGGCAGAGAGTATCATGTTCGCCCAGGCGCCGCCGCGTTTTCCCGCTCTGGTGTGATTTTGAACGTGTTCATATTCTTCTTGACGCCTGACTGTGTGAAGAGTAATATTGATTTTGAACACGTTCAGATTCTCAGGCCTATGGTGAGGCTCCGGGAAGTGAGTCTAATCCGTGCACCCATCGCGCGCTGTTTCGACCTGGCGCGCAGTGTCGAGGCGCACCTCGCCGGAAATGTCCATTGGGGCGAGGCGGCGATGGCCGAGAGCGGCTGCACCGCCGGCTTGCTCGGCCTCGGGCAACGGGTAACCTGGCGCGCGAAGCATTTTGCCATCTGGCACCGTCTCACGAGCGAGATTACCGCGATGGATCGCCCCGCCTACTTCCGGGACACGATGATAAAAGGCCCGTTCCAGTCGATGCAGCACGATCACGTCTTCCAGGCGATCTCCCCCAGCCTGACGGAGATGGAAGACGTGTTTCGCTTCGCCGCACCACTGCCGCTTCTTGGACGACTGGCGGAAATTCTGGTGCTTCGGAGGTACATGCAGAGTTTGCTGCGCGAGAGAAACTCCGTCTTGAAGGAAATCGCCGAATCCGAGGAGTGGAGAAGGCTCCTGCCCTCATGAGAATCGTCATACCCGGAGGCAGCGGGCAGGTTGGCCAGATCCTGGCCCGTCATTTCCATGCGCACGGGCACGCGGTCACGGTGTTGAGCCGGAATGCTCGTCCAGCCCCCTGGCGCGTCCGCGTCTGGGACGGCATCACACCAGGCGACTGGGTTTCCGACCTCGAACAGAGCGATCTGTGCATCAACCTTACCGGACGCAGCGTGAATTGCCGCTACAACGCTACCAATCGTCGCGCCATTTATGAGTCGCGAGTCCACAGCACACGCCTGCTGAATGAGGTGGTCGCTTCGCTGGCCCATCCGCCGCGGTTATGGATCAACGCCAGCACGGCCACCATTTACCGGCATGCGCTGGACCGGGGGATGACGGAAGCAGAGGGCGAGCTTGGTGGTAACGAGCCAGGTGCTCCGGATACCTGGAACTTCTCGATTCAAGTGGCGAAAGGATGGGAAGAAGCTTTCTTCTCTACGCCCACTCCGCTCACACGGAAGATCGCCATCCGTAGTGCCCTCACTCTCAGCCCAGACCCTGGAGGAGTGTTCGACACGCTATTGGGACTGGTCCGTCATGGTTTGGGAGGCACCCAGGGCCCGGGAAAGCAGTTTGTTTCGTGGATCCACGAAGACGACTTCGTACGGGCGATCGAGTTCCTGGTCGCTCATGAAGAGTTGAGCGGGGTCGTGAACCTTGCTTCTCCGGAACCGCTCCCGAACTGCGATTTCTTGCGCGCCTTGCGCGAGGCGTGGGGCACCCGCTATGCCTTGCCCAACCCGCAGTGGCTCATTGAACTGGGCACTCTGATGATGCGGACCGAGTCGGAACTCGTCCTGAAGAGCCGCCGCGTCGTGCCCGCCCGTCTGCTGGATGCCGGCTTTGAGTTTTTTTTTCCCCAGTGGCCCTCTGCATCCCGCGACCTGGTTGCCCGCTGGCGCCGATGCCGAGCCGCGCGATAACAGGGCTAAACTATACAGAGCTTGTCTATTGGCGGGGATGCGGCTGCCAAGTACTGCCGGAAAGGATTGCGGGTGTGCCTCCAAAACTCGTGAAGATAGCTATTACGCAAAGTGCGCCGCTTGCCGCAGGCTCCAAGACATGGGCCGTCGTCAAGAAAGCCGGCAATGTCATCGTCGAAGCGACCACAGCGCCAAACAACAATGCCGACGAGTGGAAACTCATTCAATGGTCTGGTGACTCGGGTGACGCCGTCCAAGGTTTTCTGAACCGCCGTAAACTGTCGCTGGCCACCAGCAGGAAGTTCCACGTCGAAGCGAAAATCGGACAGACCGGCGATTCCCTCGATCTATGGGTTTTGTGGGCAACAGTGGAGATCCTGACGAAAAAACAAGCCCGGCCGGGCAACGCCGCTCCCTTTGACAAAGGAAGCAGGGATAATACCCAAGACCTCGGGGCCGTCACGTACGAGAGCTTCTCGTCTACGGTGATCGATGAGAATGCCGGCATCTTTGTAACCAATATGGGGGCGTCGGGCAAGATTACAGCCGTGGCGACGCTATCGCCCAAAGGCGTTAACCAGGTTGTGAAGACGGGTTGGGCGCTCAAGCGTGAGGTTTGGTCCGAGAACTATTTGGATGGCGCTCGCGACGACAAGACCTCGAATTCCACCTGGACACCGGATATCTCCAAGCCCGTTTACCTGAAGCTGACGCCGGACTCCGATGACAAACTTTACGATACCGACGCTCCCGACCTCCGGTGGGGCCAGTTCAGTTCGGAGACCAATAATCGCTTCCGACAATGGGTCGAATGGAACGGTGAGAAATGCTCAGACCAGGCGTACTGGCATTGGAAAGCCCAGTGGGTGGCCCCTCGCGATGACAAGAGCAAACAGATCGTGGTCAACGATTTGGCTTCGGTGGATATGACTCTGCCCGGGAAGTCCGCTTTTCCAAAGGGTAGGGTGCCGTAACCAACATGCTTCCCCCGAGTTGATTCGGTGACTTCGTACGCCTTTTCAGAAACACGGTCTCGTATTTTGGCAGAAACACTCCCTCAGTCTCAGTCTCACGGCTTTGACTCGTAACGTACCAAATACTGTTCCCAGCGATAAGTGTGCTTGCGAGCCGCGCGCGTGAGCAAGCGATGTCTCGATTGCTCAAGAAACGCTCCCTTACGGTCGCGGCTCGTGGCGAATTGTGGCGGACGAGCGTTGTGGGTCAGCGAGCCGCGCGCGTAAGCAAGCGATGTCTCGATTGCTCAAAAAACGCTCCCTTACGGTCGCGGCTCGTGGCGGCTTGTGGCGGACGAGCGTTGTGGGTCAGCGAGCCGCGCGCGTGAGCAAGCGATGTCTCGATTGCTCAAGAAACGCTCCCTTACGGTCGCGGCTCGTGGCGAATTGTGGCGGGCGAGCGTTGTGGGTCAGCGAGCCGCGCGCGTGAGCAAGCGATGTCTCGATTGCTCCAGAAACGCTCCCTTACGGTCGCGGCTCGTGGCGGCTTGTGGCGG